>Ga0308160_10000033_pt1 | contig 456639 bp, 376 predicted proteins | sample PhyFR1_FD_201036 | JGI IMG/M metagenome (GOLD analysis project Ga0308160, IMG submission 201036) | Phyllosphere microbial communities from UC Gill Tract Community Farm, Albany, California, United States - DLSLF.R1 | ecosystem: Host-associated > Plants > Phyllosphere > Unclassified | place... | reverse complement strand
CATTCCGAACAGAGAAGTTAAGCCCACCAGAGCCGATGGTACTGCGGTAACACGTGGGAGAGTAGGTCGGTGCCAGATCTTAAAGAGAAGCCCTTCAGCAGTAATGTTGAAGGGCTTTCTTGTTTTATCCGCATGGGGCACAGCGCAGAGGGCTGAGCGCATAGCGGTTTCCCGGCATTAAGGGGATCAATGAAAGTTAAGGTGACCGCAGATTACACAGGTCTCCGCAGAAAGCATTCCATCATCCGTTTTAGATTCTTCCATCTTTTACAATTTAAATGGCCTGTGAACTTTTCCGTACCATTAAAGGGTTAAGCAGTTAAGCTCCGTTTCCCGCAGATTCCACTGATCTCCGCAGAGAGCATTCCATCATCAATTTTACATCTTCCATCTTTATTCCTTTATTTTCTGTCCCTGGTTAAATAGCCCTGATGGGAGCGTCATCCCTTTTGGCTAAGAAAAATTGTTTTAAAAAATAAGGTTTCCAAAAGGATAGAGTGCACAGCAGGACGGAACCCGGCCTACAAGCACAGGAAACTGCGCTCCAAGACGAAAAAGTTTTTTAAAAATTAAGGAGTTGAGAAAAGTTAAGGTTTGTGCTCCCGCAGAAAACGCTGATCTTCGCAGAGACCATTCCATCACCCGTGTTACATCTTCCATATTTACTCCTATATTTTCTGTCCCAGGTTAAATAGCCCTGATGGGAGCGGCATCCCTTTTGGCTAAGAAAAATTGTTTAAAAAATAAGGTTTCCAAAAGGATAAAGCGCACAGCAGGACGAAACCCGGCCTACAAGCACAGGAAACTGCGCTCCAAGACGAAAAAATTTTTTAACAATTAAGGAGTTGAGAAAAATTAAGGTTGTACTCCCGCAGAAGACGCTGATCTCCGCAGAGGCCATTCCATCATTCGTTTTACAGCTTCCATCTTTCCCATCAAAAAGTAGACAGCGGGACAGTAACTGACCTAAAAGCACAGTAAAATGCGCACCAAAAATAAAAGAGATTTATTGAAAATATGGTATTATCTTGCTTAGGCCTTCGCTTCTTCTTTAACCGCCAATTGCCCACAGGCAGCATCGATATCTTTACCTCGGCTACGGCGGATATTGGTATTGATCCCCTGGCTTTTTAAATAATTAGAAAAAGCATCAATCTTATCGCCTTCAGCGTTGGTGAAATCAGCGAAAGATATTGGATTATATTCAATCAGGTTTACTTTACAGGGAATATGTTTACAGAATTTAGCCAAATCCACCGCATCAGAAATTTCATCGTTAAAATGATTAAAAACGATGTACTCGTAGGTTACCGGATTTTTGGTTTTGGCAAAATAATATTTTAAGGCCTCGGCAAGCGATTTTAATGAGTTGGCCTCATTAATGGGCATGATCTCATTACGTTTTTTATCATCAGCGGCATGTAGCGACAAGGCAAGGTTGAATTTTGCGCCATCATCTCCTAATTTTTTGATCATCTTGGCAATGCCAGCGGTAGAAACTGTAATTCGTTTGTAGCTCATGTTTAGTCCATCGGGTGCTGTAATGCGTTCGATAGACTTTAGTACATTGGCATAATTTAACAGCGGTTCTCCCATCCCCATGTACACAATATTGGTAAGGGGATTATTATAATTCTGTTTGGCTTGTTTATCAATCAATACTACCTGGTCATAAATCTCGTCGGCATTTAAATTACGCTTACGTTCCATATAACCGGTTGCACAAAATTTACAGGTTAGGCTGCAGCCTACCTGCGAACTTACACAAGCAGTCATGCGATCTTCCAGCGGAATTAAAACACCCTCTACGATATTGCCATCTGCTAACTTAAACGTATTTTTGATGGTATGGTCGTTACTGAACTGAGAGTTGTTAACCTGAACGGCATTAATGGCAAAAGTTTCGTCCAATGCTTTACGAAGGTCTTTGGATAGATTACTCATCTGCTCAAAACTCGTTGCCGATTTTTCCCAAAGCCACTGGTAAATTTGCTTTGCCCTAAAAGCAGGCTGTTGCATTGCAGTAAGATGTTGTTGCAATTGTGGCAGATCTAACGCACGGATATCGGTTTTTTTTGCTGTTACCATTTGTTGCAAAGGTACTTAAAAAAGGCAGAAGGTAAAAAGCTGGAAGGTATAAGGACGGTAATCAGGCCAAATTTTACAAATTTTTAGCTTTATCTTCCTCTGCCTCTTGTGTTTGACTTGCCTGAAGGTTTGCCTTTTGCAGGTCGCGAATTTCGGTTTCCGCTATTGGCCTTGCCAGCAGGTTTTGAACCTGGGTGACCAGCTGTTTTCTTAGCCGATAATTTTTGATTGGATGGTTTCGGTCTGAGTACTTTTTTGGGCGGTTCTTCTTTAAGTTCCGGGATTTCCTCCCACACGTTTGCCTTTTTCCGGACGGTGCTTTTTGTTTTAGCCTTGGCTTCTGACGACGAATTTTCTACACTTTTGGTAATGGCCTTCATCTCTTCATCAGTAAGCTCCCTAAACTCACCTGTTGGAATACCTTTAAGGCTGATATTCATGATGCGTGTGCGCTCCAGTTTGGTTACTTCGTAGCCAAAATGCTCGCACATCCTTCTAATCTGTCGGTTTAAACCTTGAATTAAAATGATATTGAAAACAAAGGTGCTGAGTTGTCTTACTTTGCATTTACGGGTATTTACGCCGAGGATGGGGACACCGTTACTCATTTCAAAGATAAAATCTTCGGTAATGGGTTTATTAACAGTGACTACGTATTCCTTCTCGTGCTTGTTCCCTGCACGCAGGATTTTATTAACGATATCACCATTATTGGTGAGGAAGATCAGGCCAGACGAATCTTTGTCTAACCGGCCGATTGGAAATATTCTTTCACTGTAATTAATATAGTCTACAATATTATCACGTACGGTGCCTTCAGTGGTACTGGTAATGCCAACAGGCTTATTGAAAGCAAGCAGGATAAAATTACTTTCTTCTTTGGGTTCGATATGATGGCCGTTAACCATCACTTTATCTCCTGCAAAAACCTGATCACCTATCCTGGCTCTTTTTCCATTGATGAAAACCGTTCCCTTTTCAATATATCGGTCTGCTTCACGGCGCGAACATAATCCACTTTCACTAATGAATTTATTTAAACGGGTGGCAGCATTATTGTTCATACTGCAATTTTACGGAAATAAATCGTGTTATCCATTCTCAACTGCCGCAACAAATGCTTTAACGTTAGATTTAAGTCCGGTTAAAGTTTCCTGATCTATAATTTCTGCATTAGGATTAATCTTTGCTTTTGCAAAGGAAATAAGCTTTGAAGCGATATTGGCCTCAAGTACCGTTAAAATATCTATTATAGATTGATTGGCTTTTTCACCCTGTGTAGAAGCTACAAGTGCAAAAACAGGTTTCCCTGAAAATGAGGCTGAGCTTACCGTCCAATCGAGCAGGTTTTTAAGCGATCCTGGTAAACCCATGGCGTATTCACGTGTAGAAATGATGATGCCGTCTGCTTCCTGGATGGTTTTACGAAGGTCATAAACAATCTTTGGTGGATCTGCTAAATCTAGATCTGGGTTGAAATGTGGAACATCTGTAATAGTTGGGAAGATATAGACCTCAAAATCTTTTCCTAGAAGCTGGCTAATGGCCGTAATATAAAGCCCATTGGTGGATGAAGTTTTGGTGCTTCCTGAAATGGCCAATATCTTTTTCATGGCTAAATCTAACAAAGTGGAAATAGAATATCAATATAGCCTTGTAATTCGGCAGTCATTTCCAAGAATGACCATCAAAACACACCCGGTTTCGATGGCCTCATTTGAATGTATTGTGAGCTAAAAGTTTTGATCATCTGCACTTGGTCCGTAACTGCCTGGGATAGGAATATCCAGTAACCTCAAATAAACGCCTAGCTGAGCCCTGTGATGAGTAGTTTGGCTAAGGGAGTGGCGGATGGTTTCATATTTAGAATAATCGGCCAAAACTTGTTTGCCCATCCTTAATATCCAGCGTCCATTCAAATCCTCTTCTGTTGCTTTTTTCAGTTCTGTTTTCCCTTCATTATAATTTTCTTCCAGAATTTTTACCAGATCACCAACATTTTCTATAGGTTTTTCTACATAAGGTGCTGTTTCGAAATCCAGTCCATAGGTAGTTAAGGCTAACGAAACCCAGCTCGGCAGATCAGCAATATGAACCGCTAATGATTTCAACTTCATGCTTTTTTCGTGTGGAGCCCAGTCAAATTTTTCTGCCGGAACAATCGCCAGGAATTTTTTTGTGATGTTAAATTCGGCTTCTAATTCTTTCAATAATAAATTAATAATTTCCATGTTTTTCTGTTTTGTTTTTTCTGCTGCGTGTAATTCCATAAGTAGTAAATCAGCGATGCTCATGATTTTGATGTTTGTTTATACAAAAGAAAGGCCGGCTACTGACAACCCTATGACAGCCTGGAAAAAATGTTTTTAATAATTTAAGGGATTAGGTGCATGTAGTCAATTATTGACATGTGCTGTGTTTTTTGAAAGGGAAGCGTAAATTCCTAAGACAGATGATCCCGGTATTCATGCTCTGGGATCTGATAACCGGTACGTACGCTCATATTGAAACTTTCTTCAATTTTTTCTACCGTAATGTATTTTCTGGAATAAAGCAGGGTTAACATTCAGAAAGATAGTCGATACGGTTCATGGTTTGTTTTTTTGGAGGTGTTTAAAATTAAAGTTTTTCAATCAATTTTTCTTGTGGTACGTTATTTGCAAAGATAAATCCATATCAAATATTTAGGTTAAACCGTTATCATAATGGATAATCTAAACAATCTAAATCAATGGCGGCTGTTATTCAGAAAAGATTCTTCCGGGCAATCAAAAGTAAAGTGATCATAGGTTTTTTGTTCGCCTGTTTCGCATTGCTTTTGGCATGGGGTATCAGTAAATTTGCCTTTACGCGGATGCTGGATACCGTTGAAGAAATTTCTGCACCAAACGATCGGTTGAGGATTGTTAACGACCTATCGCATAGGATAGCCAGGTTAGATCAGTTGCAGCGAGATGAGGCCTTTAACAAACAGGGCACCTATAGTTTTCTTAAAGAATCGCGGAGGTTAAGGTCGGGTTTAGATACCCTTCGTAAATTATACCGGGGTGACTCTGCGCAGTTGGCAAGGATAAAATCGATTAAAATTTTACTGTCAGAACGGGATAAACAATTTGTGAACTACCTTAAGGTGAGGGAAACACTGGTGAATACCAAATCTTTTTCGGAGGAGGTCAGGAAATTGAATGACCTGGTGGCTACACGTAGCAGGCAAGCTGACAGTGCGGTATTAACCACCGAAACGACCACATCAACCACTACGGTTGCACCTGAAGAAGAACAAAAATCGAGGGGTTTCCTGAGCAAACTTTTTGGCAAGAAAAAATCTGATGTTTATAAAATTATTAATGAGGAATTTAAAGTTAAGCGTGATACTTTAAATGCAAAGGCTGAAGATAGTATCATGAAAAGCATGACGGGTTCGTTAAAAAATATCGAACTGGAACAACGTCAGAAAAGCCAGAAATTTTTAAAGCGGGAAGCCGATTTGTCAAGTGCAAGCAATGCTTTAACCGCTAAAATACTACAGATTTTAAGAGAAGTTGAAGGGCAGGCTGTAGCCCAGGTCGATTTAAATGGTATCCAGGCTAAAGAAGTGGTTAATGATGGCATTACCCAGATTACAACCATTATCATCATCTTTTTTCTGTTAACGGTTATTCTGCTGTATTTAATTATGGCCGACATTACAAAAAGTAACAGATATAGAAAAGAATTGGAACTGGCTAAAGACGAGGCTGAATACCATGGTAAAGCGAAGCAACGGTTCCTGTCAAATATGAGCCATGAGATCAGAACGCCTTTGCAGTCTATTTTAGGTTATGCCGAACTGATTACCCAGCAGGATGTACCTAATAAGAAAGATGTTGATGCCATTTATCAATCTTCCATCCACCTACTTCAGATTGTTAACGAGGTTTTGGATTATAACAGGATTACGTCGGGTGAGTTTAGCTTCAACAACCAGGTATTTAATATCAGAAAAGCTTTGGACGAAGTGGTTTCGGTAATGCGGCCATTGGCAGAACAGAAGTTGCTCCGGTTAGATACGGCATTTGATCTTGCCGGTCTGGAGTTTGTAAAGGGAGATGTTTTCAGGCTAAAGCAAATTTTATTTAACTTATTAGGTAATGCAGTAAAATTTACTTTAAAAGGTGAAATTAAGCTGGCTGTATCTTACAAAAAGCAGGGAGATGATCTGCATTTCCATTTTACAGTAAAGGATACAGGAATCGGTTTTGAGGAAAAAGATATTCCGAAGATATTTAATGAATTTGAGCAGATCGAATCTCCCGAAAAATATTTGATTAATCCTGCAGGTACCGGTTTGGGCCTGCCTATTGTTAAATCTTTGATTGAAGCGCAGGGAGGAAGAATTTATGTGAAAAGTAAACCGGGCATGGGTACCACATTTAATATTTACATCAAATATGAAAATACCACAGAGCGTGTAAACGATGCCTTAGACTTAACGAATTATGCCATCGTAAATCCGGGAAGGGTTTGGGTAATCGACGATGATAAACTGATCCTGGATTTATGTGGGATGATTTTCGAGAGAAATAAAGTGCCTTACAGGAGTTTTACACAGGTGGCAGACATTCTTCATACCGAGCCCGATGCTGATTTGAAGTATGTTTTGATAGATATGCGCATGCCCGAAATGACGGGTTTTGAACTCTGCCACTTATTGAAAAAGAAACTGCCGCAGAATGTTAAATTTTATGCCATTACCGCACAGGTTTTACCTGAAGAGCGCGAAATGGTTTTGAGTGAAGGTTTTGACGGATTAATTATGAAACCGTTTAGGGCGGTTGATATCCTGTCTATCTTTGATAAAACAGAGATGTTGGCCAATCAACCTGAATTTGATTTTTCCTCAATCGAGAAAATGACTTTTGGTGATCAGGAATTGTTGGAAAAAATCCTTACCCGCTTCAGGCAAGATTCGATTGATGATGCAGCCGAACTAAAAAAATACCTGGATGAAAACGATCAGGATAGGAGCAGGTTATTGGTTCACCGGCTTGCTGGACGCGTGGCCCAGATGGGTTCGAAGACATTAGCCAATGCTTTTAGAACCCTGGAAATGGAAATAGTGGAAAATGGATTAACCGAAAATATTAAATCTGAGCTGTTACTACAGCTCAGCGCATTGGATAGTTTGATTGCCTTTATCGAGAAAATCGACTACATTACTGTAGAATAGTTATTCTATCCCGTAGCGTTCCATTTTAGCATACAACGTTTTGCGGTCGATATTTAAGATTTTTGCAGCTTTTGATTTGTTATATCTTACTTTGATCAGTGTTTCGGTAATCAATGCTTTTTCATTTTGTTCGTTAACAGCTTTCAGATCGGATGAATTGCCCGGAGCTGATTGCTGATGGACAGAAACCATCATTTCATCGGGTAATGCATTAATCTGGGCAACATCGCCCTGGCTCAATAAAACCATTCGTTTGATCACATTACTAAGCTCACGGAGATTTCCCGGCCAGTCATAACTCAACAATAATGCTTTCGCCTCAGGAGAGATACTTTTCACATTACGACCTAAATCGCGGTTGGATAAAGTGATAAAGTGGTTGATAAATAATTCTAAATCCCCACCCCTTTCGCGTAAAGGCGGAAGCTGGATTTTAAATTCATTTAAACGATGGTACAGATCTTCTCTGAATTCTCCCTGTTGCATGCTATTGGCCAGGTCATCATTGGTAGCCGTGATGATACGCACATTAACGGGAATCTGTTTGGTACTGCCCAAAGGTTGTATCACCCTTTCCTGTAAAGCCCTGAGCAACTTAATCTGCACCTCATAGCTTAGGTTGCCCACTTCATCTAAAAATAAAGTTCCTCCATCGGCAGCCTCAAACTGGCCTTTTTTATCATTTAGTGCCCCTGTAAATGCCCCTTTAATATGTCCGAATAATTCACTGGCGGCCAAATCTTTGGATAATGCACCACAATCGATAGCAACAAATGGTTGGTTGGCACGTTTGCTCTGCTGATGCAGGGTTCTGGCTGCAAATTCTTTCCCTGTACCGCTTTCGCCCTGTATGATTACCGACATGTCTGTAGGCGCAACCAAATTAATATGCTCATAGAGTTTATCGGCAATGGCACTTCTGCCCTTAATAAAATCGCTGTTTACTTCTTTTGGTTCAACACTTTTTAAGTCCTTTTTGGTTAAAGAACTTTTGATCACCATTAAAAGCTCATCTGGATTAACCGGCTTGGTGATGTAATCAAATGCACCGAGTTGAATAGATTTGACTGCAGTACGGACATCGTTAAAACTGGTCATGATGATGACCGGAATAGAAAGCCCTAAATCGCGAAGGTGGGTAAGCACTTCAAATCCGGTTCCATCCGGCAGGCGGTAATCGATTAAAAGTAAATCGAATGTATTGGTTTCAACTTGCTTAAATGATTGCTTTACTTGTGTTACGAGGGTAACCTCATGACCATTTTTTGTTAAAAAAACATCGAGTATTTGAGCAAATGTGGTATCGTCTTCTAAAATCAGGATTCTCGCCATGTAACAAAAATAAGAAAAGCCAGACATAATCTGGCTTTCTTATCATAGGTAGATGTAATTATTTGGGTTTTATTGTACAGGCTTACCGTCTTTATCGATCTTAACAGATCCGGTTTCTGCTTCTTTTTTTACGTTAATTAGATAGTACTCTTTGGTACCTTCTTTTACCGACCAGGCTTCAGTAGCGGTCCATCCTTTGTAAGCATCAGATTTTAATGCGGTGGTTACCGGCTCAGGAAGTTCTTCCAGTTTTACCGGAGTTTTCACTGCGCTATCTTGAACTGCAACAATTGCAGCGTTTTTGATGGTATTTACTTCACTTGCCTGTACTGCTGTGAATCCTGCAAATGCTAAAGTGGCGGCTAAAATGATCTTTTTCATAATATGATGTTTTAAATATGGTTTGTAACTATCGTTACGTTAAATACTGGTTAATTCCGGAGCGCTAACTTATATTGTTTATTGAACGGGTTTACCGTCTTTGTCAATTTTAACAGATCCGGTTTCTGCTTCTTTTTTAACATTAATTAAATAATACTCTTTTGTACCTTCTTTTACCGACCAGGCTTCGGTAGCGGTCCATCCTTTGTAAGCATCAGATTTTAATGCGGTGGTTACCGGCTCAGGAAGTTCTTCCAGTTTTACCGGCGTTTTTACTGCGCTATCTTGAACTGCAACAACTGCAGCGTTTTTGATGGTATTTACTTCACTTGCCTGAACTGCTGTGAATCCTGCGAATGCTAAAGTGGCGGCTAAAATGATCTTTTTCATAATATGATGTTTTAAATATGGTTTGTAACTATCGTTACGTTAAATACTGGTTAATTCCGGAGCGCTAACTTATTTATTTATTGAACGGGTTTACCGTCTTTGTCAATTTTAACAGAACCGGTTTCGGCTTCTTTTTTAACATTAATTAAATAATACTCTTTGGTACCTTCTTTTACCGACCAGGCTTCGGTAGCGGTCCATCCTTTGTAAGCATCAGATTTTAAGGCGGTGGTTACCGGCTCAGGAAGCTCTTCCAGTTTTACCGGAGTTTTTACTGCGCTATCTTGAACTGCAACAATTGCAGTAGTTTTAAAATCTTTTACTTCACTTGCTTTTACTGTTGAGAATCCTGCTAATGCTAATACTGTAGCTGCTAAAACGAACTTTTTCATAGTATATATTTTTAAATTTAATTTGTGTAACAATACTTGCTTATGTTTCATAATGATGCCAAATGGATTAATTTAGTTAAGTGATTGGTTTTTAGATAATTATTTTTATGCCAAACTTTTAAGGCTGTGGAGTTTGTCTACACTTTGAGGTGAAGCACTACAAGTTTTTGTTTGTCGGTTGCTGATGGCATGCCGGTTTTAACATTGGACTACTGACCAAATGGTATTTATAAATAAATATTCAGGATGACCAGAAACTATTCACTACCTATAGTAGAAAAAATAATTTTCAATTTTTAAAAATGAAGATTTTTTTCTATCATTGCAGCCCGATTAAGCCTCCTTAGCTCAGCTGGTAGAGCAACTGACTTGTAATCAGTAGGTCATTGGTTCGATTCCGATAGGAGGCTCTTTTTTCTTATTCTCATCCTTAGGGCAGCAATTTCCAAACTCAGTCATTACCAAAATAACGCAGACCAGGGAAATATTTTATTTGCTCCGATTATTCCATTAATTTGCGGTATGTTAAAATACTTTTCAGCTGATTGGGTCTTTCCTGTTTCTTCCCCGCCAATTAAAAACGGAGTAGTAGCCGTAAATCCTGATGGCGAAATAAAAGAGGTTTTAGCCGAAGAAGATTGGGTGAGCCTTGATTTGGAGATCATTAAGTATAAGGGCGCCATTGTTCCGGGCTTTATTAATACCCATTGCCATTTAGAGTTATCACACCTGTGGGGTCAAATTCCCCGGCAAACAGGTTTGGTAGAATTTGTACAGCATATTATTAAAAGCAGACAGGCCGATGCCGGTCAGATCGATTTGGCTATGCAAAAAGCCGATCGACAGATGTTCGATAATGGAATTGTTGCTGTTGGCGATATTTCCAACCAGATTTCTTCTAAAAAGGTAAAAGAAGGCAGTAAGATTTATTATTATACTTTTATAGAAGCCTTAGGTTTTAACCCGGAACGTGCGAGTGCCGTAATGGGGCATTTGAGGGAAATTAAGCGCGATTTTGAACCCCTGCCAGCAGCCATAGTTCCGCATGCACCTTATACCGTTTCACCTGAGCTATTTGAATTGATCAGGCAAGAAGCAGAAAAATCAAATGCATTTATCAGCGTGCATAACCAGGAAACCGTTGATGAAAATGCTTTTTTTGAAAGTAAAACAGGCGGTTTTTTAAAGCTTTATGAGTTTTTAGGAATGGATCTCTCTTTTTTTGTTCCAACAAATAAAACTTCATTAAAATCCTGGCTGCCTTATATAAAAAAGGAAAAAACATTATTGGTACATAATACGGTTACGAATAAAGCAGATATTGATTTTGCTAAGCAAAGCAATCCCAATTTATACTGGTGCCTTTGTCCGCAAGCTAACTTATATATCGAAAATGTTTTACCTGATGTTGATCTGTTAATGGATGAAAACGTAAAAATCACCTTGGGAACAGATAGTTTAGCCAGTAACCATCAGCTTAATATCCTATCAGAGATGATCACCTTGCAGAAATATAAACAGGTTACTTTTGAAAAACTGCTAAGCTGGGCAACCATTAACGGAGCAGAATTTTTGGGGCTTGATCAGCAAATGGGAACAATAGAGGTTGGTAAAAAACCTGGTTTAAGCCTTATTCAGTTAGGGGAAAATTTTGAAATTGAAAGTGATCTGGTTGAGCGTTTAATTTAAAAAAATATTCAGTCTTCTAATAACCTTAAAAACGTTTTTTTTAAAGCATAAACTTATTTCGCCCTAAGTTTTAAGGTTGTATCATCTTTGTACATTAAAAATAAGCATTTTTAATGTACAAAGTTTCGGTTACAATCTTTTTAATTCGATTTTATCTTTTAACCTTAAAAAATTAAATTTTTAAGGTTAATTTTAAATTAGCCAACGGATGAGAATTCTTGAAAAAAGAAGTTTAGGCAAAGGCCACTATTTTCTTAATTTAGAATTATATAGAATCCTTTCAGAATAAATTGATACTCACTAATTCGCCTATCATTTATAAAGTAAATTTCCTTATGAACCCTATCTGTAAACTATTCAATATTAAATATCCAATTATCCAGGCTGGAATGGTCTGGTGCAGTGGCTGGAAACTGGCTTCGGCGGTTTCAAATGCTGGAGGATTAGGCATTATTGGTGCAGGTTCGATGTACCCTGATGTTTTAAGATCACATATTCAAAAATGCAAATTGGCCACTCATCAGCCTTTTGGCGTTAATATTCCATTGCTTTACCCTAATATTCAGCAAATTATAGATGTTGTAATTGAAGAACAGGTGAAAATTGTATTTTCTTCTGCCGGTAATCCAGCGACATGGACCAGTTTTTTAAAAGAAAGGGGAGTTACAGTCGTTCATGTTATTGCAAATACAAAATTTGCGATAAAAGCACAGGAGGCTGGTGTTGACGCCGTTGTTGCCGAAGGTTTTGAAGCCGGAGGGCATAACGGGAGAGAAGAAACCACTACCATGTGTTTAATCCCGATGATTAAGGAAAAGGTTAAAATTCCGGTTATCGCGGCTGGAGGTATTGGGAGTGGAAAAGCCATGCTGGCTGCATTTGCCTTAGGTGCCGATGCGGTCCAAATCGGTTCGGCTTTTGCAGTAGCCGAGGAATCGTCTGCACACGAAGCGTTTAAATATAAGATTATTGCTGCCAATGAAGGCGATACTAAACTAGCGATGAAAAAACTCGTTCCGGTAAGGTTATTGAAAAATGAATTTGCAGATACTATTGCCCATGCTGAAGCTACAGGTGCAAGCCCGAAAGAACTGGTTGAACTTTTGGGGCATGCCAGGGCAAAACTGGGGATGTTTGAAGGTGATATAGAAAACGGTGAACTCGAAATCGGGCAGGTTTCGGCAATGCTGAAAAGTATCAAACCTGCGAGAGTTATCCTTGAGGAGATATGGCAGGAATTTAAAAATAAATTAGCGCAGCTTGCGCAATTACAAAACGAATTGGATAGTTAGATCGACGTGTATACCAGAGACGCGGAATTTACTTTCGTATTTTCGATTTTAGATAACCCCAGTCCTACATTTCAATCTATCAGAGAATTCTTTTCACGCCTGGAATTATCAGCACAATGGAGCCCAATAAGAAACTTCCCATCACTACAAATGGAGCCAGGACTAAAAACTTGACTGCCGGATCTGCCAACCAGCATTTAAATATAAGAGAAACGCCTGTGATGACCAGTGGATGGAAAATATAAGTGGCAAAAGTGCATCTGGATAATTTACTTAACAATGGCGATGATCTATTCCACGAATTTTTGCCCACGCTTAATAATGCAGTAAGAATTGAAATTCCTATACATTGTTCCCAAACGGCATATAATAGAGATGGCCAGTGAAAACCACCCGAATACCATTCAATGGGCATATTAAGCTTAGCCTTGATCAGAAAGAACAAAGGAAAGAATATTAGACCTAACCAGGCAACCCGCCTGAGGCTTTTACCAACTTTTAAAGGCAAGCTATCAAACCATTGATTTTTATAGGCCAACAAACCTATAATAAACAGAATGATATATTGCGGAAAGTGACCTAACTGAAAGCCAAACGGTTTAAGCACCCAACCCACCGGAAATAAAATCCTAACAAAAAAGGTAATTACACCTAACAAAACAGCAAAAAATAAAATCTTGGCGGTACCAGGTGCCGGAATAGGATTTTTAAATTTAATGGTAACGAAACGTTTCGCGCCAACATAAATCAGTGTAAATAGCAGTAAGGCTGCAACAAACCACAGTACGCCAAAATCAATCCAGCTATGGTAACCTGAAAGATATTGCAGATAAGTAATGTGATTGCGCTCTGCGAAATAATAAACAAGGTAACTTAGTAATGGCGATAAAACGAAGGAGTAAAATAACAGTGGGATACCAAGCCTGGTGAAACGGTCTCCCAAAAACTTCCAAGTCCCTTTTCTATGGTAAGATGGTGCTGTGAAGTATCCTGCCAGTAGGAAAAAAAAGCCCATAAAAAATGATTGATTTAGGCTTACAAAAATTGTTGATGGTATAATGGCAGCCATTTGAGTTGTTTTTTCGGTATAATACCATCCACCTGGGGCGCAATACACAATAATAGTATGGTGTAATACAACTAACATTGTTAGAAGGATCTTAAGATTATCAATATAAAATAGTTTATTGGCTTTGTTCGAACCCATTTGCTGAAGTAATATTTTGGATGACATAACAGTACGTTTTGTAATGATCAGGCCACGTTAACCCAATGCTATCGCAAACATACAATGGATATCATGTTATTTATTGCCAATGTTACCGGCAACAAATCTTTGTGATCAATAACTAGGTGATGAACTTTGGGTAAGAAGGAGTTCTTGATAAAGCGCATTGAATGCAACAAGCTGTGCCCTTGAAACGGGTACCTGATCAACTGTGTGGTCAAATGAAAGCATAAGGCCCTGCGAGTTTCCGGTTACGTTTTTGATATAACACATGTTTACCAGGAAGGCCCTGTGACAACGGAAGAAATTACGGTTGGAAAGTAACTGAGATTCAAATTGTGTTAGGGAGATTCTTTTTAGCTCGATGTTTAGCTGATTATTATTGCAGGTTGTTATCTCGATGTAATTCCCGTCTGCTTTAGCAAAAAGTAAATCGTTTGGATCTAGAGTGAAATCGTCTTGCTTGACCTGGGTTTTAACATAAATCAAGGTATTTCCGGAATTATTCTGTGATTTAAGATCAAGTGGAGTAAACTGGAAAATTAAGGAGGTATCTTTTTTTGATTCAAAATAGAACATCGCCATCCTGATGAAAAAATACAAAAGTATCCCTGCCACAAAACAGTTCCTCACCTCTTCCCATAAATAGTGCCATGTCCAATTATTTGTATTGAAATAAATAAAATCGCGGATCAGGAAGCTCACTATACCTGTGAAAAGAAGTGAAATGCCAACATGCGCGTATTCTGATGTTAAAGACCAGCTTTTGTTTTCAGCATGCTTTGCCCGTAAATAATTTAATGCGGCAAAATAAAAATATAGGATTACTGCAGGTAACAAGGCATGGAGACAGCATATGAAAAAATAATTAACTTTCTGTTGCGATGTATTAACTTCAAAGGGCTTCAGGAGGATTAGAAATCCGAGGATAACGCTAAAAATAATGGAAACGGTTTTAAAAAGATTTTTCTTGCGATAACGATCTGGGTAATCAATTTCTTTAAATAAGTGTTTTCTGTTGAAATAAATCTTCATTGTTAAAGTCCGTTTTCAGACTCAACAAATTTATAGAATTTTATGTAAGTTAGATTTGAGTATGGATAAAGCTTAAATTGATGGAAAGTTTTTATCTCCTAAAATGTAAACCTCGATTTTAGGGGAAATTAATGATTGGTATTTTCATGATTCATTTGAACGACTTTCCAAAACAATAACTTTCCACTTTCCAAATTAACGGTACTGGACTTTTTCAAGCAGAGAAACAGTATGCGAAAGGTTTTGGATGATTTTATCTTTAAGTTCGATCGTTTTGTTCTTCTCACTGAGCAGGCTTTTTAATCTTTTGATTTCTTCTGCTGATGCCTGTGTTTCCTTTTTACTGAACTCGGAAAATGCCTTGCCTTTTTCGTAATAACTAAAAAAATTGTAGCCGAGTACCTCACTCACATTGGCAAGTAGAGAAACATCTAAAGTAGGACTATTAATAATTTCCTGCGCCTTGATTTTGCTAATGCCCAACTTTTTTGCAAATATGGAAATGGGAATCTCTTTGGTTTTCATTTCCTTCCAGATCATCAATCCTATATGTACACTCATTATTGTCTCCGTTTTTAAAATTCAAATTACCTAAATGTTAAGCTATTCCCGAAAAATTAGTGCTAATGATAACCAGTCTAATTATAGTTTTGTTTAATGGATCATAACCATTTTTTGTTGTGGTTTTAATTGTTTAATACTCCTGTCATAATTCAGCCTGAAGATTATCGTTAATCAGTTATATACCTTCGGTAACAGGTGCTGAAGAATTGTGATAATTCATTTACCTTTACAGCGATATTTCAACTTTACAACATTCAATGAAACACCTCAATATAAAAGTAACAGGTAAAGTGCAGGGCGTTGGTTTTAGAGAAACCACTAAAATGATTGCCAACCAGATGATGGTAAATGGTTTTGTAAGGAACGAAAAAGACGGATCGGTTTATATCGAAGCGGAAGGCGAAGATATTTTTCTGGAAGAATTTGTGAACTGGTGCCATGAAGGTCCTGACCGATCGCGTGTTGAAAATGTAGAGGTAAGCAATGGCGAAGTAAAAAACTATCGTAATTTTGAAGTCTTTAAAAAGTAACAAGTATTTTGTATCAAGTAGCAAGATCGCTATCTGTGTATAATCTTGATACCTGATGCTTCTATCGCGATACTAAATGTCTGTATATAAAAAATTTCTTGGACAAACCATGGTTTACGGTATCAGTACCGTTTTTTCCAGGCTGTTCAATTTCATTCTCACACCTATCTATACCGGTGTTTATCAAAAAGGTGTTTATGGCATTTTTACTAATATGTACGCCAATGCATCGTTGATCAATGCAGTTTTGGCCTTTGGTATGGAAAGTACCTACTTTAGGTATTTAAATAAGTTTGAAGACAAAAAGCAACAGGTATATAACAATTCATTTCTTTGCATTGCTTTTATTTCGACACTTTTCTTAGTTACGGGTTTAATTTTTTCCTCTTCGATTGCAGGTTACTTGGCAACAAAAGCATCTGAAATTGCAGATTATAAACAGTATGTCAGTTTCTTTTTATGGATACTTTTTATTGATGCTATTTGCGTAATCCCCTTTGCGAAATTGCGCGCAGATGGTCGTCCATTTAAATACAGTGCTGCCAAATTTTTAAATATTGGCTGCTTTGTTGGTTTTAACCTCGTATTTATTTACCTCATTCCTGCCATCATAAAACACAACTGGGTAGGTGTAGAATGGTTTACTTCATGGTACAGGAACCAATGGATCGGTTATGTTTTCGTAGCTAACCTTATCGCCTCTGTTGTTACCCTGATTTATTTGCTGCCGGAATTTATGAAATTACAATTACGTTTCGATAGTCAGCTTTTTAGAAATATGTTTTCTTACAGCTGGCCAATTTTAGTAGCAAATCTGTCATTTATTGTAAACGAGAATTTAGATAAGATAGTGCTTAAAAAGCTATTGCCACCTGAAATAGCCGATGGAGAGGTTGGTATTTATGGTGCAGTATGTAAAATAGCAATATTCTTAAGTATTTTTATCACAGCTTTCAGACTGGGTGCCGAACCATTTTTCTTTAGCCATGCAAAAGAGAAAAACGCAAGGAATACCTATGCTACGATTTTGAAATATTTTGTAATTGCCCTATCTATTCTTTTTGTTGCCATTATTGCCAACATCGAACTACTTAAATTTTTCATCCGTAAACAAGAATATTGGGTAGGTTTACCGGCGGTACCGTATTTGTTATTGGGATACGTTTGCCTGGGTATTTATATGAATCTTTCTATCTGGTACCGACTATCTGATCAAACCCGTTTCGGGCTATATATTTCTGTCGCCGGAGCAATCATTACAATCGTACTTAATATTGTTCTCATTCCACGGTTTAGTTATATGGGGTCTGCATGGGTAAGTATGCTGGCTTATTTTGTAATGATGGTTTTATCATATGTTCTCGGACAGAAGTATTATCCTATTCCTTACAACCTTAAAAAGATTTTATCTTATTTAATTATTTCAACGATAATTGTATTCTGTTCATTTTTTGTATTTAAAAGAAACATTTACATTGGCAATGCAATGCTGATTGCTTTTGTAGCAGGTGTTGCTTATTTTGAGAAAAATGAATTAATGAAAATGTTAAAGAAATAATTTGCCTATGGCCATCTTAGATCCGGCATCTTCAATCTCACACCTAATAAAATGGAAATAAAAATCATCAATACATCCGGGCATCCGCTTCCACAATATGAAACTGCGCATGCGGCAGGAATGGATTTAAGGGCGGCAATAACCGAAGAAATTATTTTAAAACCTTTGCAACGGTTATTAGTGCCAACAGGCCTGTTTATTGAGCTGCCGATTGGTTACGAAGCACAAATCAGACCAAGAAGTGGCCTGGCTTACAAACATGGCATCAGTATCGTAAATTCACCCGGTACTATCGATGCCGATTATCGTGGCGAGATAAAAGTTTTATTGGTAAATTTATCAGATACTGATTTTAAGATCGTTAATGGCGACAGGATTGCACAAATGGTAGTGGCCAAACACGAAACGGTGAGCTGGCAGCCGGTTACAGCACTGGGCGAAACGGCTCGCGGCGAAGGTGGTTACGGGCATACTGGAAAATAGTCTGGCGTTCTCAGTTGAGAGTTTGGAGTTAATTTTTGGATGATATGAAGTATAAGGTGCATTTTCTTATTGGCGCTACTTTGGCCGGCTTCCAGGCTTTTGGGCAGGGGACAGTTGCGCCTGCTACCAATCGCGATAGCAATATGGTAAAGCAATTGTTCTTTGTCGGTCTTCGGGAGAAAATGTCTGAAAATTATGTTCAGGCCGCTACCAATTTCAATAAAATCGTCGGGTTAGATCCTAATAACCATGCTGCTTATTTCGAACTGGCCAACGCAGACCTGCGTTTAGATAAGCTTTTGGAAGCTGAACAGCATATTAAACAGGCCATTAAAATAAATAACGGAAATTTATGGTACTGGCGTTTGTTGGGAGAGGTATATAAACGCAGCAATAATATGCCCGAACTGATCGGGGTATTTAACCAGCTCATCCGTCTCGATCCTGAAAACGATGCCTATTATTTTGATAAGGCCAATGCACAGTTTTTGGCCAATCAGCTGGATGCCGCCAAAAAGACCTATGAAGAAATTGAGAATAAATTTGGTAATTCAAGAGATTTGGCAAATGCCAGAAAGCGCCTGCAATCTAACGGAAATGCCACAGAAAGTGATATTGTGAAGTTGTTGGAAGGTAACCAGGCGGATGTAAAGAATTATTTATACGCTGCAGGTTTGCTTTTACAAAAAGGGAACGACCCGGAAGCCTTGAAGGTGTTAACCAAAGCACAGCAACTTGAACCCAATAATTTTGAAGTAAACCTGGCTTTGGCCGATATCTACCGTAAGCAAAAAAATGATGAAGCAGCCTTTTCATCCTTAAAACTGGCTTTTCAAAGCAATGAAATGCCGCTTGCAGAAAAGGTAAAGATCATTGCCGCACTTTTTCCTAAACTTAACCAGCCTATTGTAGCTAAAAATGCAGCTGAACTGAGTAAGCTGGTTGCAGAGAAAAACCCTACAGAAGCCAAAGCATTGGCCCTTTACGGCGATGTACTCTATCAGCAGAATAACTTGAAAGAAGCATTGCTACAATATCAGGCTGCGTTGCGACTTAACGAACAGATTTACATCGTATGGGAACAGGTGATTAATATCCAAACGTTGCTTGGACATTACGATGAAGCCCTAAAAGTTGGCGAAGAGGCTTTAAGCATTTATCCTAACCAGGCCAGTTTATATTATTATATGGCTTATGCAGCTTTTAAAACCGGTAAATATGAAGCTGCCCAAAGCAATTTAAAAACCTCGTCACAATTGGATGTAGAGAACAAAAGCCTCCAGGCGCAGATTTATGCACTTCAGGGCGATGTTTACCTCAACCAGAATAATTTTGCACAGGCTAAAACGGCTTTCGAAAAAGCGATTGCAACAGAGCCAGATAATTATCTGATCATGAATAATTATGCCTATTATTTGGCATTGAGAAATGATGACTTGACAAAGGCGGCTAAATATGCTGAAACAGCTGCACATGCCATGCCAAATAATTCTTCTGTTGCAGATACTTATGCCTTCATTCTCTTCAGACAGCAAAAATACGATCTGGCGAAGATATGGATTGAAAAGGCTTTACAAAACAATAGCAGTAAAAACGGTGTTTACCTGGAGCGATATGGAGATATACTTTTTATGAAAGGTGAAAAAGATGCTGCATTAATCCAATGGCAAAAAGCAAAAGAGGCCGGAAACGGATCAGAAGTATTAATTAAGAAGATCAATGAAAAAAAATATTTTAAATAGTGTATTCCTTTTAGGAGCGGTAATCTTTGTTTCAGCATGTAAACCTAAAAAAGAAATTGTAGTGGCCCCTCCTACCAAAACGGAAACCAAAACAGATAATACCAAAGCAGAAGCCTTAACCCTGTTGAATAGCAAACAGCTTAAATTTAATACGCTTTCACTTAAAGCAAAAGCAACTTTGGATATTGCCGGTAATGCGAATGATGTAACCATGAATTTCAAAATGAAAGATAAGGAGACCATTTGGGTAAGCATTACGGCATTGGGTGGAATGGCAGAGGTGGCAAGAGCGTTAATTACGCCTGATAGCATCAAGATTATGAACCGGATGAAAAACGAGTACCTCAAAAAACCGTTCAGTTATGTTTACAATTTTACCAACAAACAGGTTAATTTTAACACCCTGCAAGCCATCTTAACGGGTAATGCCGTGGGCGAGTTTTTAGTTCCGGAATCGGATGTTAAACAGGAGAACGGGGTTTGGGTTGTTTCCGGAAGTAAATCGGAGCTAGATTACAGGTTGCTCTTTAATACACTTTTCAAAGTATCTGAAACCAATTTAAATGATGCTAAAAATGGGCAGGCATTGAAAGTTACGTATTCAGATTATCAAAAATTAAACGAATTTTTATTTCCTGGTGCGCTGAAGATCAAAACGCTATCTAAAGCGAAAACAATAAATATCGATCTTCAATATGTAAAAATTGACGGCAATGTTCCGGTCGATTTTCCGTTTAATGTACCAAAGAGGTTTACGGTTGTAAAATAATAGTAATTACAGTTAATTTTAATAGTTTGCCAAAAAACCTGCTGCCTGCATCAGGCAATTTGGCAATCTTTATATTGGATGAAGAATATGTGAAGAGGGTTCTGTAATAAGTAATTATGACGTTAGTATCTCAATTTTAGTGTTTTTTACTGTAAAAATTTTATACTTTTGGCTTAATGAAGCTACAGAAACTCCTATTTATCCTTTTTTTAAGCGTGTTAACGACCTCTGCGGTTGCACAAACGGAAAGCCAGCTCAGAAGGAAAAAAGAAGCTATACAACGTGAAATAGAACAGCTTCAAAAGAACTTGAATAAAACTGCCAATGGTAAAAAGCTTACCATACAGCAGATTAATACCATAAATGCCCAGATTAGGTTGCGCCAGGATAAAATTGGTACCATTAACTCCGAAATAAAAAATCTGGATAATCAAATCTCTCAGAACACAAATACCGTACATACGTTACAAGGTCAGTTAGGCGATCTTAAAAAGGAGTATGCAGGCATGATCCGATTTGCGCAGCGAAATAGAAATTCGTATGATAAGATGATGTTCATTTTTGCATCAAAGGATTTTAACCAGGCTTATAAACGGATCAAATACTTGCAGCAATTCAGTCAATACCGTAAAAAACAGGCCGGATATATTGAAAGCACAAAACAAGACCTGGACGGAAAGATTAAGGTACTGGATAAAACGCTTAGGGAGAAAAGTGATCTTTTAAAAGAGCAGGAAAAAGAGCGTGAACGTTTAAGTAAAGATAAAAGTAAACAAGCTGTTGAATTAAATAAACTGAGCAAAGACGAAAAGCAGTTCAGACAGGATATTAGCAGCCGCAAAAAACAGCAGGCACAGATAGATCGGGCCATTAGTGCTGCGATTCAACGGGCAATTGAAGAGGCGAGAAGAAAGGCGGCTGAAGAGGCAAGAAGGAAGGCAGCAGAGGAAGCAAGGATTGCTGCAGCTAAAGCTAAAGCAGAAAATAAACCTGCTCCAGCAACGCCTCCTACACCAACCGCTAAAGCCAAATCGACCAGTGAACTGTTGACGGCAACTCCTGAAACGGCCAGACTATCGGCAGGCTTTGAAAATAACCGTGGAAGGTTACCATGGCCTGTAGCAACAGGAACAATAACCGAAAGATTTGGGCTACATAAGTTAGATCAGGCCAGTTATACCAACGACGGTGTGGATATTACCACAACTGATGGTGCGGCTGTTAGAGCGGTATTTGCTGGTAAGGTTGCCGCGGTACAGGTAATGATGGGCAGAACGGTGGTTCTGATCAACCATGGTGAATATTTTACCGTATATCAGAACCTAAAATCGGTTAGTGTGAGTGTAGGTAATTCTGTTGATACCAAACAAACCATAGGAGTGGTGGCTAATACCGGTGATGATGCTGTTCTAAAGTTTCAGATCAGAAGGGGGCAGGCGGCTTTGAATCCGGAAGCCTGGATCAGTAAATAAAAGAATAGTTTTTAAAATGTCTATATTTGTATAAATTATATTAGTGATGTATCAAGGCACGTTATTAGAGTTTTTAAACATGGGTGGATCGGAGATCGTGCTCATTTTGGTAGTAGTTCTGTTGTTGTTCGGGGGTAAAAAATTACCTGAACTGGCAAGAGGGCTGGGGAAAGGGATCAGGGAGTTTAAAGATGCCTCTGACGGTGTAAAGCGTGAGATCCATAGAAATATCAATGCGATGGATCTGGATAAAGAGGAAGCAGAAGAAACAGCACAAAATCACAACCAGCGCCATCATCCTACAGAAGAACCGCCTGTTGATGAGACGGTAACCCCTGGCACAGCGCATACTGAAGCCACTAAGCCAGCTGAGGAGAAGATAACAACAGACAAAGAAAAAGTTTAAACAAAAAGTTATGTTAAATACAACAATAGCAGCAATGCTTGGAACACCAGAAATTATCATTATTGCGGTAGTGGTATTGTTATTATTTGGTGGTAAAAAAATTCCTGAACTGATGAGGGGTTTAGGTAAAGGTGTTAAAGAATTTAAAGATGGTAAAGATGGTGTTGATGGAGATCAGGTAGATCCATCTAACCGTGATAAAACTGTTTAATTGCAATAATTTTTAGTTTTGAAGAAATACAGCTCTCTGAAGGAGATTCAGACACTCATTTCGCAAAAGCAATTAACTTTACCCGATTTATTGGCTTATTATTTTAAGCAAATTAAAAATAATGAACACCTCAATGCATTTAATGAGGTGTTTTTTTTATCGGCCGAAGTTCAGGCGAAAGCGGTACAGCAAAAGATAGAAAATGGAACTGCAGGTAAACTTGCAGGGATGGTAATTGGTATTAAAGATAATATCTGTTATGAAGGCCATATCGTTACGGCATCATCAAAAATGCTTGAAGGCTTTGTATCTCCATATTCTTCTACCGTTGTGCAACGTTTATTACAGGAAGATGCCGTTATTATAGGCCGTTTAAACTGCGATGAATTTGCGATGGGCGGTTCTAATGAAACATCCTACTTTGGACCGGCTAAAAATGCAGTAGACCCCGAGCTTGTTCCGGGTGGATCTTCAGGCGGTTCGGCGGTAGCCGTTCAGGCTGATATGTGTTTAGCTGCACTGGGTACCGATACGGGTGGCTCTGTAAGACAGCCGGCTGCATTTTGCGGACAGATTGGGCTTAAACCTACATATGGCCGTATTTCGAGATATGGGGTGATTGCTTACGCTTCTTCCTTTGATCAGGTTGGCCCTATTACCTCTTCAGTAGAAGATGCAGCATTGCTTTTACAGGTTTTAGCAGGTGCAGATGATTACGATTCAACAGTTTCTCCTCTTACCGTGCCTGATTATCCTGTTTTGTTAAATGAACAGAAAAAACATAAGATAGCGGTATTAAAGGAAACAATAGAAAGCGAAGCGCTTGATCCCGAAATCAAATCGGCCATTTTAAAATCAATTGAGCAGCTCAAAGCTGATGGACATACGGTAGCGTATGTTTCTTTTGATCTGCTGGATTATCTGGTGCCGGCATATTATATTTTAACAACTGCCGAAGCTTCATCAAATCTTTCGCGTTACGACGGCGTTCATTACGGACACCGTAACATGGAAGCAAAATCCCTAAATGAACTTTATAAATTATCCCGGTCCGAAGGCTTTGGCGAAGAAGTTAAACGTCGTATCCTTTTAGGTACTTTTGTTTTAAGTGCAGGGTATTACGATGCTTATTATCAAAAAGCACAGCAGGTACGTCGGCTGATCAGAGAAAAAATGGATGTTTTATTTCAGGATTATGACCTGATTCTATCTCCTGTGGCTCCAACAGCAGCTTTTAAAATAGGTGATCACCTACAGGATGCACTGGTGATGTACATGGCCGATATTTTTACAGTGTTACCATCTTTAAGCGGAAATCCGGCGATTGCTTTACCAATAGGCAATAATGAGGCAGGTTTACCGTTAAGTATACAATTTACAGCCAAACATTTTGAGGAAGATAAGCTTCTGGCTTTTTCTCAGGCATTTTTATCATAGTTTTATTGTCATTGAAATTACGCACAGTTTTTAATGCAAACAGCATTATAATCAAGTATGGCAATGACATTTTATTAACTGCTTTCCAGGTATAGTCTGGAAAGTCCGCAGTTTTCTCTTAATCTTTATTAGAAAGAAGAAAGAATCTGCATAAAGGTTTTGTAGGAATGCAAGCCATGGTTAATGAAAATTTGAACCAATAGCCCATGATTAAAAAATTACTTTTTGCTTCAATTTGTGCTTGTTTAGGAATTATTTCTTCCTCTTCTGCGCAGCAAACGTTCAAGCTGGATAGCCTGCCAAAGATTCGTAACAATATCTTTATCAATACTGATACCGTAGCCGTACCGGCTGTTTCCGAAAACCCATTGACTATGGGGCAGAACTTTATTTATAAGCTCCGGCTCGATTCTATTGCCAAAACAGTACCCCTTCCCTATAACGAATACGTTCAGCAATATATTGATATTTATGCCAAACGTAAAGACATGTTTGGTAAAATGATGGGTTTATCGAGTTATTACTTCCCCATTTTTGATAAAGCATTAAAGGATTACAATATTCCGCAGGAAATAAAATACCTTACCATAGTAGAATCGCAGATGAATCCGCACGCGATTTCGAGAGTGGGCGCTACAGGTATCTGGCAGTTTATGTTCGGCACAGGCAAGGCCTACGGCTTAAAGATGGATAACTTTGTTGATGAACGGAAAGATCCAATACAGGCCAGTTATGCTGCGGCAGATTATTTTAGAGATGCTTTTGAGGAACTTGGCGATTGGCTGCTGGCTATTGCTGCCTATAATTGCGGAAAGGGAAATGTGAACCGGGCCATTGATAAAGCAGGATCAAGGGATTTTTGGGTAATCAGACAGTTTTTGCCCAAAGAAACCAGAAATTATGTGCCAGCCTTTATTGCTGCGGTTTATGTAATGAACTATTCTCACAAACACCAGATTACGGCACAGGCCTCGAATATGTTCCTCAAAACCGATACCGTACAAACTACCCGGTTTGTATCTCTGGCTACCTTAGCCAGGGTGCTTAATATTGAAGAATCGGCTATGATGGCTTTAAATCCATCGTATAAGAAGAAGATTGTTAACGGCACCGATGATGAACCAAAGCGTATTGTAATGCCAAAGTTGAGGGATATCGATTATGCAGGTATTTATGATGTGCTGAACAACCAGGAAGTAGAGGTTGACATGAAAGTGGTGGCTGCCGGTACCGATGATGTCCGGGATTTGAGAAAGCAAAAGAATAAAAGCGTAACTGCATCAGCTGTAGTTTTTCATAAAGTAACCTCAGGACAAAGTTTAAACACAATTGCTGATAAATTTGGTGTAGAAGTACAAGATTTAAGGGTTTGGAATGGTTTAAAAAGCAAAACACTCGTGCCTGGCCAAAGGTTGAAGATCTATGCCAAAAACCACAAACCATTAAAAGCGCCATCATCGTTTTTCAGTTATAAAGTGAAAATGGGCGATACCTTATCGGAAATTGCAGAGCGATTTGACGGGGCAACCGTACAAAGTATCAGAAGAGATAATAATTTGTCAAAAGCCGGTTTACAAGCTGGGATGATCCTGAAAATCAGCAAAGGATAATTCACAGCCTGTCTGGTATCTGATATTTATATCTAAAGGAATAGCGGTGAAATTTCTTTGGCGCAATATTGCTGCCATAACGGCGTCCATCGGTAAAGGAAGTCAGGCCACTTGCTTTTTCCCATTTAATTCAGAAACTAAACTTCAATCTCTTACCTACCCATTTACTTTTTTTGAACGGCTTTTTATTTTAAGCCTCATAAAAAGAATTGTACCTTTGCGCCGTCACTAATAAGTTACTTAATGAGTAATACGAATAGAAAGCAAGATGCGTTGGATTACCACTCGCAGGGCCGTCCGGGAAAGATACAAGTAGTACCTACTAAGCCAACAACATCACAAAGGGATTTAACCCTTGCATACTCTCCAGGAGTTGCAGAACCTTGTTTAAAGATAGCAAACAATACAGAGGATGTTTACAAATACACCGCTAAGGGTAATTTAGTTGCAGTAATCAGTAACGGAACAGCTGTTTTAGGGCTGGGCAATATCGGCCCCGAAGCGGGCAAGCCTGTAATGGAAGGCAAAGGTCTTTTATTTAAAATATTCTCCGACATTGATGTGTTTGATTTGGAGCTGGATACTGAAAATGTAGATGATTTTGTAAAAATCGTTAAAGCTTTGGAGCCAACCTTTGGAGGAATCAATCTGGAAGATATCAAGGCGCCTGAATGTTTCGAGATTGAGCGACGTTTAAAGCAGGAGATGAATATCCCTGTAATGCATGATGATCAGCATGGAACGGCCATTATTTCTGGTGCAGCATTATTGAATGCCTGCGAAATCCAGAAAAAGAAAATAGATAAAATTAAGGTTGTGGTAAGTGGCGCAGGTGCTGCCGCAGTTTCCTGCTCTAAAATGTACCTGAGCTTAGGCGTTAAAAAAGAGAACCTGGTGATGTTCGATATCAATGGATTGATTGATATCCACCGTACGGACCTGGATGATATCCGCATGGGCTTCGCTACCACAAGGAAGGATATTGCCAATATTGGAGAAGCCATGAAAGGGGCAGATGTTTTTATCGGACTTTCGGCAGCAAACGTTATTTCTCCGGACATGTTGATGGGGATGGCCAAAAACCCGATTGTTTTCGCAATGGCGAATCCAAATCCTGAGATTGCCTACGATCTGGCCATCAAAACCCGTAAAGATCTGATCATGGCTACAGGCCGTTCTGATTATCCGAACCAGGTAAATAATGTGCTGGGTTTCCCTTATATTTTCCGCGGCGCGCTCGACGTTCGCGCAACCAGCATTAATGAAGCCATGAAAATTGCTGCGGTTAAGGCAATTGCCGAATTGGCTAAAAAATCAGTCCCTGAAGCGGTTAACCTGGCTTACAATGCACGAAACTTAAAGTTCGGACGCGATTATATTATTCCAAAACCTGTTGATTTTAGGTTGATTACCGAAGTATCAACGGCTGTGGCAAAAGCTGCAATTGAAAGCGGCGTAGCCAGAAAAATTATTACCGATTGGGATGCCTATAATGAAGAACTCAGGAAACGTTTAGGTTTAGATGATGCCATTATGAGGGCGGTTACAACCAAAGCGAAAATGGATCCTAAACGGGTGGTGTTTGCAGAGGCTGATAATTATAAAATTTTAAAAGCTGCCCAGATCGTCAAAGATGAAAATATTGCCATTCCGATCCTATTGGGTAACCGCGAAAAAATACAGGCAATTATTGATGAGCATGCTTTGGAACTCGGGGGCGTAGAGATCATCGATCAGATGCAGAATCCTGAAAAAACCAAACAATATGCAGAAGCACTTTTCAAAAAACGCCAGCGCAAGGGGGTTTCTTCTATGCGCGACGCGACAAAGCTATTAAGAGACCGTAACTACTATGGTGCTTCGATGGTTGAATTTGGAGAGGCTGATGCGATGATTTCGGGTTTAACTAAAAATTACGGCGCTACCATTAAACCGGCCCTTCAGGTAATCGGTGTGGAACCAGGTGTTAAACGCGTTGCCGGTATGTACATGATGATGACCAAAAAAGGTCCTGTGTTTTTTGGCGATACAACTGTAAACGTAGATCCAACGGCAGAGGAATTAGTAGATATCACTTTGCTGATCGATAAATCGGTTAAACAGTTTAACATTAAACCGCGCATTGCTTTATTATCGTATTCAAATTTTGGTTCTAACGATGGGATAACCCCCAATAAAGTTAGGGAAACCGTAAAGCTTCTTCATAAAAACTATCCCGAAATTGTAGTGGATGGAGAAATGCAAGGGAATTTTGCCATCAACAATGAATTGCTGCAGGATAATTTTCCATTTAGCACTTTGGCAGATGCCCCGGCCAATACTTTAGTGTTCCCAAATCTGGAATCCGGAAACATTGCATACAAATTGTTACAAGAGCTTGGCGGTGCCGAAGCAGTGGGTCCAATCCTGTTAGGACTGAATAAACCTGTTCATATTGTTCAATTAGGTAGTTCTGTACGCGAAATTGTTAATATGGTTACCATAGCTGTTGTAGATGTGCAGGGAAAAGAAGAAATTGCAACATCGAAACGAAAAGGTATATTTGGGAAAACAACTAAAAAGTAATATTACATGTACGCCTATATTGATGGTAGATTGACATTCAAAAACCCGGCTTATGTTGTGGTTGAGGCCGGAGGTATAGGCTATCATATAAATATCTCATTAAACACATACAGCGCTTTGGGCGATGCAGAAAGGTGCAAATTATATACCTGGCTGCATGTAAAAGAAGATGCACATACATTATACGGCTTCGCTGATGAGGGCGAACGCCGTTTATTTTTACATTTAATTTCGGTATCGGGCATCGGTCCAAACACCGGGAGGATGATTTTGTCCTCCATCACACCAATAGAGATTCAAACTGCAATTGTTAAAGCAGACTTGCCACTGATACAGCGGATAAAAGGCCTGGGTGCAAAAACCGCACAACGCCTGGTTTTAGAACTACAGGATAAATTAAAAAAAGAAGGGGCAGATTCATTAATTTCTATGCCTCAACACAATACTGTTAAAGATGAAGCGTTATCAGCATTGGTAATGCTCGGATTCGCCAAACAAACTGCCGAAAAAACTATAGACCAAATATTAAAAGTGACGGAAGGAAGTCTTTCGGTAGAGCAACTAATTAAACAAGCTTTGAAAACTTTATAGATTAACGCCTTTGAAGAGAATATCTACATTTCTTTTTCTCATTTCTCTCTTTTTAACTGCTTCTCAAACTACTTATTCTCAAGTTGTTGCAGGCAAAACGGATACGGTTAAGCCTAAAAATAACTTCAGCCTGCGTGAAAAAGAACAATTAGGGATTGGTTCGGCAGTTCATCCATTTTATCCATCTCCGAGTAATTTAAAACGAGTTGTAGAATACGACGCGAAGAATAAACGTTATGTGGTTAAGGAACTGATAGGAGAAAAATTTGTCCTTAATACCCAGTATTTAACCATTGATGAGTACCAGCGCCTGGTAAACAGCGAAATCAAAAGGGGGAACTGGCGTAGTATTTCCAATGCTGAAGTAAGCGATTATAGGACTACGGGCATAATTCCAAAAATCCAGGTAAACAGTAAAGCTTTTGAAAAACTATTTGGAGGTACAACAATTGATATTCAGCCTCGTGGCGAGGCCGAACTTACTTTTTTGGGCAGGATAAATAAAAACGAAAACCCACTTTTTAACGAAAGGCAAAGGGTACAGACCAATTTCGATTTTAACCAGAGGATCCAGATGGACCTTGTTGGAAATATCGGTACCAAGCTGAAAATTAAAAGTAATTACAATACCGAAGCACAGTTTGATTTTGAAAATCAGATCAAACTGGATTATACAGGAGGCGTAGATGATATTATTCAGAAAATAGAAGCGGGTAACGTAAGTTTGCCTTTAAATACCTCATTGATTACCGGAACACAGGCGCTTTTTGGTATAAAAACGCAACTTAAATTTGGACGTTTAAACGTAACCAGTGTTTATACTCAACAAAAATCGCAATTGAGAGAGATTAAAATTACTAATGGCGCACAGCAAAATACCACGACATTAAGCATTGATAGCTACGAAGCCAATAAACACTATTTCCTATCACAATATTTCAGAAATAACTATAACAGGAACCTGGCCAACGCACCTATTATCACTTCACCTATCCAGATTACTAAAATTGAAGTTTGGATTACCAATAAGGCAGGGAGTACAACCGACTCGAGGGATGTATTGGGCTTAATGGACCTGGGTGAAAATGTTCCTTTCAACAATGTATTAATTACAGGTGGAACTTCAGGCTTACCGGCAGGAACTACCGCTACTGGTTTTGCACAACAATCAAACAACCTGATCTCGCAGTTAAACGCTTATCAGGGCGGAGCAATCAGGCAAACAAATTCTAATGCAGCCCTTTCTTTCTTCCAAACAACCCCAGCTAACAGTAGCAATACCGATAACTTTGCCAAACTGGTTTACGCCAGAAAGTTAACAGAGCGGGAATTTACCTTTCAGCCACAGTTGGGGTATTTATCATTAAACAACCCGCTAAATGCCGATGAGGTTTTAGCTGTGGCATACCGCTATACCTATAATGGTGTAGAATATCAGGTGGGTGAGTTTTCTACCGATGTTCCTTTTGATGCGGCTAATCCAAAAATGCTTTATGCTAAGTTGTTAAAGAACGAAACGACCAAGATACAGCTGCCAACCTGGGATCTGATGATGAAAAATATTTACTCCATTGGTGGCTACCAGATCAGCAGTCAAAATTTTAGACTTGATATTTACCGTATTGATAATGAAACAGGGGTGGATAATCCGGTCATGACCGAAGGTCAGAATACGGCTAACAAGCAGTGGATTAACCTAACTGAATTTGATCGTCTGAATCAGCAGAACGAACGGAAACCTGATGGAGTTTTCGATTTTGTGGCAGCAAACAATGCTTTTGGATCTTATTCTACAGCAAGCAATGCCAATCAGGCCAGTATGTTCGGTGTAGGCAGCAACGGACAAACCTCATTGGTTACCAATACCAATGCAGGTTATATTACCATCGATCCGGCAAATGGAAGAATTATTTTTCCGGTAATTGAACCCTTTGGTAAAGACCTGGCTGCAAAGTTTTTGCCGAGTGAACAGGCGTTGATTAATAAATATACATTTACGGCATTATACGATTCAACACAAACCATTGCGAGACAACTATTCCAAAACCAGAACAGGTATACCATCAGGGTAAATTACCAATCTGACATTTCTTCTGAATTCAGCTTGAATGCCATCAACGTTCCCGAAGGCTCGGTAAAGGTTTTTGCAGGAACGATGCCACTAACAGAGGGCGTAGATTTTACAGTCGATTATCAGGGTGGCCGGGTAAGCATCATCAATCAGGCACTTCTGGTATCTGGTCAACCCATCAGGATTACCACAGAAAACAGTGAAACCTTTGGTTTGCAGCAACGGTCGCTTTTCGGAACCCGTTTAGATTATCGTGTAAATAATAAATTAAATCTCGGCGGTACAATAATGAACCTGACCGAAAAACCTTTAACCCAGAAGGTAAACATTGGAGAAGAGCCTATTTCCAATACCATTTGGGGAGCAGATATTAATTACAGTTCACCGTCAAGATTTTTAACAAAACTGGTTGATAAACTGCCGTTCATTTCAACCAAAGCACCATCAAGTGTAACATTTTATGGTGAATTTGCGCAACTGATTCCCGGTCATCCGCGAGCGCTGAATTTTGCAGGCAGTAAAAACGGGGTAAGTTATCTGGATGATTTCGAAGCTTCAAGATCGGTAATCGATTTAAAGAGTGCTATTGCCTGGCAACTATCCGGTACACCACAGCTTTTTCCGGAATTTAATAAATCCAACGATTTATCATACGGTTATAACCGGGCGAGGATCGCGTTTTACAATATCGATCCAACTTTTTACAATTCAGCCGCTTCTACTACACCTGCCAATATCAGGGGCAACCGGACCGAACTTTCTAATCACTACGTAAGAGAGGTAATTGAACAGGAGGTTTTTCCATTTAAGGAAACCGCAACCGGGCAGGCTTTAAACATTACCACTTTGGATGTGGCCTTTTATCCAACTGTTAGGGGGCCATATAATTTCCGTACTACTGATTTCAGGCCGGATGGAAGTTTGTTGCAGCCCAGGAACAGTTGGGGCGGTTTTCAGCGTAAAATCGAAACCAATGATTTTGAAGCCTTAAATGTTGGCTTTATCGAATTTTGGGTAATGGATCCATTTATTTATAAACCGAATTCGGCCGGAGGTGATATTTATTTCAACCTCGGAAACATATCAGAAGATATTCTGAAAGACGGTAGAAAATCATTGGAAAATGGTTTGCCTGCTACGAACGATCCGAGCAAATATGATGAAACCGTTTGGGGGCGTGTGCCGAAACTACAACCTGTAGTGCAGGCTTTCGATAATGATCCAAATTCGCGTAGGGCTCAGGATGTAGGTTTGGACGGATTATCAGATGCTGATGAGAAAGTAAAATTTGCTGCGGCAATTACGCAGATCAAATCGCAACTGAATGCAACAGCTTCGGCAGCAATTGATGCCGATCCATCATCAGATAACTACACCTATTTCAGGGGACCGGCATTAGATCAGATCAATGCAGGTATTCTTAAGCGTTATGAAAAATACAACGGAACAGAAGGAAACTCTAAAACATCACAGCAGTCGCAGGAAGAATTAGGCCTTGAAAACTCAGCATCCACTTCGTTACCGGACGGGGAAGACATCAACCGCGATAATAACATGACGCAAAGCGATGAGTATTTTCAATATAAGGTTTCCATGCGCCCAGGTGATTTAAATGTTGGACAGAACTTTATTACTGATAAAGTCACCTCGCAGGTGAGACTGGCCAATGGAAACACGCAGGCCGTTTCATGGTATCAATTCAGAATCCCGATCAGCCAGTATCAAGATCGTGTGGGCGGTATCCAGGATTTTAAATCTATCCGTTTCTTTAGGATGTTTATGACCAATTTTGCCGATACTGCCGTAATGCGTTTCGCGAAGTTGCAATTGATCCGTGGGGAATGGAGGGAGTTTAATGCTGCTAACCAGGCTTCGCAAGTAATTGTAGATCCTTCTTTACCTGCACTTACTCCTGATAATTCTACCATTGAAGTTTCGACGGTAAACATTGAAGAGAACGGCAAACGTTCACCAATTCCATATGTAACGCCTCCTGGTATTCTTCGCGAGCGAGACTATAGCAATTACCGGGGCGATACACGTTTAAATGAGCAATCGTTATCGGTTACCGTAAAATCGTTAAGAGATGGTTACGGTAGAGCAGCATTTAAAACAGCTTACAGTGATTTCAGGTCTTATAAACATCTGGAAATGTTTATTCATGCTGAAGCGGTTAATAACCAGGTTTTAAATGATAATGATGTTGCAGCGTTCTTGCGGATTGGTACCGACAATCAAGATAACTATTATGAATATGTAATTCCGTTAAAGGTTACTAACCCCGGTACAAGAGATGCCGATGCCATTTGGCCTGAAGCCAATAGAATGGATATTAACTTAACGCTTTTTCAGAATGCTAAGTTAGCCCGTAACGTTGCCAAACAAGCGAACGGGCAGCCATGGCCTGCAAATGTTCCCTTTACCTATACCGATGGAACAAGGACAATCATTGTTAAAGGGCAGCCTGATATGAGCAAGGTTCGGGTATATATGGTGGGTGTTAAAAATCCGCTCCGCGCCGCCAATGATGAGCAGAATGATGATGGTCTTGATAAAAATGCACTGGTTTGGTTTAACGAATTAAGGTTAACCGAATTTGATGAAAGAGGCGGTTGGGCAGCCACAGGAAGACTGAACCTGAAACTGGCCGATTTTGCAGATGTAAATATTTCAGGAAGTAAATCGACCATTGGTTTTGGATCTATTGATTCGAAAGTGAGCGAGCGGAACCGTGCAGACAATGTATTGCTTGATGTTTCTTCAGCAATGGAATTGGGCAAGTTCCTGCCACAGAAATCGGGTGTGAAAATACCGATGTTCGTGAATTACTCTAAACAGGTTTCTACGCCGCAATTCAATCCAAGGACACCAGATATTGAGCTCAAAAATGCATTATCACAATCTACCAGGGAGCAAAAAGATTCGATTTTAAATTTCGCACAGGACTATACCATTAGGAGGGGCATCAACTTCACCAATGTTAGGAAGGAACGTACCAATACGAGTAAACCTGCCCAACTCTGGGATATTGAAAATTTTGCAGCAAGTTATGCTTATACCCAATATAATCATCGTGATTTTATTAATCAAAACAGTATTCAGAATACCTACAGGGCATCGTTACAGTACAGTTATTCAAAAGAAGCCAAAACAATAGCCCCTTTTGAAAAGATTATAAAATCGAACATGCTGGCTTTGTTAAGGGATTTTAACTTTAGTATTTTTCCTAGTGCCATTAATTTCAGAATTGATGTAGACCGTTTATATTCAGAAAACACCTTGCGGAATAACGATCCGAACAATACCATTGGGCTTTACCAGAGCGGATACGGCACTACCTTTAACAAAAACTTTACCATGAGCCGTGTTTATGGTATTGCGTGGAACCTTACACGTTCACTACAGCTGGATTTTAATGCCACAAATTATTCGATTATAGATGAACCGGATGGCAGAATTGATGGCATTAAACGTGATACCGTTTGGCAGAACCTAAAGCGCTTAGGACGTACAACGGATTATAACCACAACTTAAACGTTACCTATAATTTACCGATTGATAAAATACCGGGACTAAACTGGGTGACCGTAAAAACCCGTTATGGAACCAACTTTAATTGGCAAACGGAGCCGTTATCTACCTTACGCGATCCGAATATAAATTTAGGTAATACGGTACAAAACAGCAGAACCGTTCAGGTGAACCCAACGTTAAACCTGACTGCGTTATACAACAAATTTAGCTTTATCAGAAATGCCGGGAATGATCAGGATGGGAGCAAAGCGAAGAACTTTTTTATCAATATCTTAACCAGCTTAAAAAATGTTAATGCCAGTTTTGTGCAGACAAAAGGTATTTTTCTGCCAGGTTATATGCCAACAACACAGTTTTTTGGTGTCGACAGGGCTACAGGCGCGCCTGGTTTGGGGTTCGTTTTTGGTAGTCAGCGCGATATCCGCGAGATGGCGCTTGGCAATGGCTGGTTAACAACCGATACCTTACAGAACCAGTTATATGTTAATACACTGCGCGAAGATTTTCAGTTTACAGGCTTGGTTGAACCGTTTAAAGATTTACGGATTACTTTAAAAGCCAATAAAGCACAAACCAGAAATTTCAGTACCAATTTCAGGTATGTGGCCAGTGCATCATCATTTGAGAATCTGAGTGCAATTACTACAGGCGATTATAGTGTATCATACATCGCTTTGGGTACGGCATTTAAAGAAAGCAACTCCACTATTGTCTCTGAATTATTCAATCAGTTTATGGCTAACCGGATAATTATTTCGAGAAGGCTGGGCGCGCAAAACCCAAATTCGGCTGGCATTAGTGGAGGGTACGCAGATGGATACGGCAAAGAAAGCCAGGATGTAATCATCTCTGCTTTTATGGCTGCTTATTCTGGCAAGGATGCCGGCAGAACAAAAATGAATGCTTTCCCTAAAATACCACTTCCAAACTGGACCCTGACGTATAGTGGTTTAACCCGTATTCCGTTTATTGCAGATCAGTTTTCATCTGTCGATATCCGTCATGGCTATCGCTCAGCTTATAATATTAATGGATTTAATACCTTGTTGCGTTATCAGGAAACGAACGGTGCCGTTAGCAGTAGAGATGTAAATAATAATTTTTTGCCTGAATACCAGTTTGCGCAGGTAACCATTTCTGAGTATTTTTCTCCATTGGTTGGTGTGGATACCAGATTTAAAAACAACCTCACTGCCTCTTTCGAATTAAACCGGTCGCGTTTGCTGGGGCTTAGTCTGGCGAACAGTCAATTGGCGCAGTTGTCTGAAAATAATATGGTATTGGGCCTGGGCTATCGCACCAATAAATTCCGTTTTCCGTTCGGATGGTTTAAAAGCCTCAAAATGGATAACAATATGGATTTTAAATTGGATGTGGCCATCCGTGATAACAAAACAGTTATCTATCGAGCCGATGTCACTGAAGCAGAAGTATCTTCGGGAGCCAAGAATATTACCTTAAGGCCGAGTGTAGATTACGTGTTAAATCAGAAATTCAATATCAAGTTATTTTACGATTCGAATATTACAAAACCTTATACCTCGCAAACCTTTAATACCTCTTTCAGTAATTTTGGTTTTAGCTTAAGGTTTACATTGAATTAATGATGTTTGATATTATTAAACAGTAACATTCTATATCATTACCTGATGCTGCATTTGCATCTCCTTTAAACTGCGCTGTTATACACAGATTTCTGCAAGCATTGTTGTTTTTTACAAGTTGGATGGTCGCAATACACATTTTTTACACACACGGTTAACTAACCCGTTTTGTATATCAGGCGGCCTAAGGATATAGTCTGTAGTTTCTGTCCTTCTTTGTTAAGGGGCAACAGAGGATGAATAGGGGGGGCTTTGTTTAGCTAAGAGCGGAAATTTAAGCCGTTTTGGCATAGGAAACCCATATTCCTGAAAAGGTTTCCTATGGCTAAAGCTTTACTCTATGCTTTTTGCATATCTGGTATTCAGCCAAAATACAATGCTGGTTAATACGATAAAAACAGCCAGGATTATGGGCTTCACGATCAGCAGAACTGCCCAAAATAAGCTGAAAAAAATAATTGCAATAATAATTAGCTTACTCATAATTAGTTTTTGGTTAGGTATTGTGTATGGTTAGATTTACATAGATACGTAATTTTTCATTTAAAAGATTTGAATTCCAACAGAAAAGATATTCCTAATATGTTTGTATATATTGCGGTATTTTCTAATCTGTTAGCAATCAAATAATTAATATTTTTACGGTGTGATGTTTTCTGTATGTATAAATAGGCAGGATTGGAAAAAAAAACACTCATTTGCAGGATCAAGTATCTTCTTATGGTTTGAATTGTAGCGACTTTATCCTCTAGTCATCTGCCAAATGCTTTGAACTGACTATATTTTTCCTGTATAGGGCTTAATATCAGCCCTAATCTGGCGATGCGGATTTGCTGAACTGCATTTATTTTTTGATAAATTTGCATGTCTTTAAATAATCAGATGATGAAAAAGTAATTCACAATTGACTGGATGTTAATCTTATTATTACTTTGTGCCTTAGTGATGATTTTAGTCGATAAGGCAAGCCAGAGCAGGCAATTCCATAAAAATAGTCACGCCTTTAACGGTGTCTATAGCAGGTAATTTAATCGGATTGCTTAAATAACGCTTCACGCTAAATAGCATTAATGCATTTTATTATCTAAAGATGCGTTTGTTCGTTAATCATAACCATAAATATGCATTATTGCGTTACACTAAGTTTTTTACTATGTTTGCATTCTAACCAAGTATTTTTTATGAGAGACCGTCCAACGGTGGACTGGCTATTGATCACTTTATTGATTTTGGCATTTATGCTAATGGTAGTCGATTTTCAGTGTCAGAAGAAACGCAATCAATTTAGGAAGAAGCAAATCATGATACTACATCGTAACTAATGGTGTAATTATTGAATGTGTTTGTTATGTCCCTGAAATTTTAGTTAAGCGGGTAAACTTCCGATTGAAACCAGTATAGTCATCCTTGAAAGATTAAAATTATACTGTTGCTGCTGGTATAAGTTCTGAATGTTATCTTTTTACATGTTCTCAGCGTGAATAAAACAAGCTTACCCGAGCCCCATTCGTAATTGTGTTCGTTTTGAGTTTCTAAAAACTTTTAATACAAAATAAGAGGATAAATATAGTGTAAAGCGGCCTGCTTATCTGGTAATGAGGTGTTGGAAGCAATTAATTGACCGCTTCGGAAATGTCTACAATTTAATAAACGTGTAGATTGTGATCGTAAAATGAAAAGATGAGGAAACCATTTGATAAAACATTTCGTATGTGAATATTATTAACCAAATGTTATGAGCAAATTTGACATAATCGGATCCATATTTACGCTATTATTTATTATATCATTACTGGTGTGGATAATGACTTTAGATTAAAGTACTATATGAGGAGCGTATGATTTTGAACTATTCATTATCAATTATTGATGGGTTGAATCGAATATCATAATTTAAGGTTGACTGGTTATAGTAGCAGCCACCATCATGCCATATACCTGATGTTTAATTGTTTCTATTTATTCACTGCAATTGCTGCCGTAGTATAGAATCACAAGCCGGCGTTTTAATACCCGCGCATAACATCGTCGAAACAGCAGCCTAGCAAAATAGATGTTTGTTCAATTGATAAATGTTGCAATATATTAGCGTAGTGCTGATAAATTAATATCTAAGTTAATGGATTAGGCATTGCGATATGTGAAAGTAAATTGTATTTTTGGAGTGTAAATGTCAGGAAGCTTTAAAATGTTTGTAGCTATGTTTGCAAGCCCTGACAGAGCAACAACTTAGATAACTTATTTTCAAAATATAAAAATAATGAATTTTCCATCAGAATTAAAGTACACCAAAGACCACGAGTGGGTTAGAGTTGAAGGTAATGAAGCTTATATCGGCGTAACCGATTTTGCACAACGTGAATTGGGTGATATCGTTTATGTTGATATTAACACTGTAGGTAGTGAGGTTGCTAAAGAAGAAGTTTTCGGTACCGTAGAAGCAGTTAAAACTGTATCTGATTTGTATATGCCTGTTACCGGAACGGTGTTGGAAGTTAATGCTGAATTAAATGATAACCCGGAATTGGTTAATTCTGATCCTTATGGACAAGGCTGGATGGTTAAAGTATCATTGGCGGATGCAGCTGAATTAGATAGTTTATTAACAGCAGAGGCTTACCAGGAACTGGTAGGAGCTTAATTCCTGATATTTTGTACAAAGCACTAAAACAGCAAAAATGGGCCCTTCTCTGGACGCTTGTTGTTTTGGTGTTTTGTAATATGCACATTTCCGATTCAGTTGGAAAAAGCGACTTTTTCTTTGAAGGTTTTGACAAAATGACCCATATGGGCTTCTTTTTTGTCTTATCTGTCCTGCTCTTTTTTGGTAAAATTAAATATCAGCATACCTACGCTTTCAGAACATTCACCATCTTTAAAATTTTGCTCATCAATGCCATTATCGGTGGTGGGATAGAATTGCTGCAATGGAAGGTTTTTACCTACCGCTCTGCAGAATGGTGGGATTTTGGCTGTGATATGTTAGGCGCATCAATGGCCGTTTTTAGTTATGTATTGCTCCATAAATTAAATTTCAATGAGAAGGAAAGTTAGCATTTTATGTGTAATCGTAGTGGTATGTTTAAGCGGCTGTAGTATCTTTAAAAAAGACTGTAACTGCCCAAAAGTATATTACCAGAGTTATCCTTCATCTCAAAAATAACCTTCCTTCAGACCGCTTTTTCTTCTGGCCTGAATATCTCCCCTAGGCTGTATTTAAAATGTTACCAAGCTTTTAACACACCTTAACAAACCTTTGGACTTTTCTTTAGTCTGATAGCTTAGTTTTATAATATAATACCTAACTTTTTAATGAAAAGAAACGTTCAGCGGGCAATATTCATTATGCTCCTATTTTGTGGATATCTGGCCCAGGCTCAAAATACTGGCTCAATAAGCGGTAAAGTGGTTAACGCGAAAGATAAAAAACCGGTTGACTTTGCCACCATAGCAGTTAAAAACCTGAAAGATTCTAGCGTGGTGGCTTCCGGTCAAACCAATCCTGACGGAAGTTTTACTTTTAAAGCTATAGCGCCGGGTAAGTATAGGATTTATGCTGCTTTTTTGGGTTTAAAAACAACAACCAAGGATATAGAAGTGGCCAAAGCAGCGGTAAACGCGGGCGAAATAGCGATGAGCGATGATGGTGTTGATTTGAAAACCGTTAATGTTACCGCTACCATTCCTATTGTGGTGAAAAAGGACACCCTGGAGTTTGATGCCAAATCAATTAAAGTACGTGAAAACGCCGTGGTAGAAGATCTCCTGAAAAAGGTTCCGGGGGTGGAGGTAGCAAAAGACGGGAGTGTAAAGGCTCAGGGCGAAACCATTACCAAAGTAAAGGTTGATGGTAAAGAATTTTTTGGCAATGATCCATTACTGGCAACCAAAAACCTTCCTGCTGACATGGTAGATAAGATTCAGGTAATCGACGAACTATCTGAACAGGCACAATTTACCGGCATTGATGATGGAACAAGAAACAAGATTTTGAACATCACTACAAAAAATGGTATGAAACACGGTTACTTCGGTAACAGTACTGTTGGTTATGGTTCAAACGACCGTTATGATGCAAGCCTTAACGTAAACAAATTTGACGATGACAGGCAGATTAGTTTTATCGGTCAGTTTAACAATGTAAACAAGCAGAATTTTGGACAGGGCGGGGGTGTAGGCAATGGTTTTGGGGGCTTCGGTGGTGGACGTGGTGGTTTTGGTGGCGGAAGTAATGGCGGCGGAAGTGGCGGAATTACCACTACAAACGCAGCAGGTTTAAACTTTGCCGATACCTATAAAGATGGGACCCAGTTTCAGGCCAGTTATTTCTTTAATAAGGCAAATTCAGAACTTATCCAAAACTCCAATACCCAGAACCTCGCCGGCGGTACCAACAACATTGATGAAGCGATAAATAATACCTCTGACAGGATTAACCACCGTTTCAATTTTATGGTCGATACCAAAATTAACCCATCTTTATCTGTTAAAATACAGCCCAACCTCGCTTATACCGAAACCGATGGTAACAATTTAAACAGCTATACCAGAATACTTGATGATGGCTCAACAGTCGGTTCGCAGCAGAATACTACAACTACAGCAACACCTAGCATTGGTAACAATTTATTGATCCGCAAGAGCTTTAAACGGAGAGGCCGCACGTTATCCTTAAATGTAAATACCAGCATTAACGATAATGACGGGACGAACCTTAACTATAGAAATGACAAAATTACAAAAGGAACAGTAGCAAGAGATACCATTACCAATCAGTTAAACAATACCAGCAGTCATTCCATAAACAATACCACAAGAGTGGTTTATACTGAACCGTTAAACAAGACTTTAAGTGTGGAGGTTAATTATCAGAACGGTTATTCAAATAGCGATTCGCAAAGAGATGTATTTAATTACAATCCATTAACGCTACAATTTGACCTTGTAGATAATACATTTTCCAATATCTATAATAACCGTACTTTAACCAATGCGGCAGGGCTAAGTTTAACTACAACCGAGAAAAAATACAACTGGAATATCGGCGTAGCTGCGCAACAGACCAATAGGGTAAATACCAATTTAACAACAGGTTTAAGGCGGACCCAGAATTTTATCAATATTACACCGTCAGCACAGTTCAGGTATAATTTTAGTAACCGCAAGCGTTTATTCATCAATTACCGTGGCTCAACCAATCAGCCAACTATTGATCAGATCCAACCGATACCTGACAATACAAACGCTCAAACCATTTATTTGGGTAATCCTGAATTAAAACCTGCGTTTAATAACCAGTTGAGAATTAACTTTAACAATTTTAATATTGAAACTGGTCGTTTTTTCTTTGCTGGTTTAAATCTTACGCAAACGTTTAACGCCATCGGGAACACGGTTGTACCTTTGTCAGGAGGTGTTCAGCAGGTAAGTTATATTAATGTTGACGGCGTTTATGCAGGTAATGCCAATGCCACCTGGTCTCTGCCCTTGATGGCAGAGCGTAAGCTAACGCTGAATATTTCCGGTAACGGCTCTTATAACAGAAATGTGAATTTTATTGCAGATCAGTTGAGCAACGCGCTGGTAAAGAATGTAACCAATAGTTACACCATTTCAAACGGTTATAAATTGGTTACCAATGTAGATAAATTTGATTTAACAGGAGGTATAACCGGAAGTTATACGAACTCTACATTTTCTGCCAGGCCATCATCCAATACACAGTATTATACCATCAATCCTAGTTTTGATGTCAGTTATGTATTGCCAGCTAGTATCCGGTTAGCCATTGATATCGATTACTATAGGAATTTTGGTGGCGGTGATTTGTTTAACCAGGAATACACCATTCTTAATCCTTACATCAGCCGTCAGTTTTTTAAAAATAGGGGAACATTCAAGTTTTCTATAAATGATGCACTTAACCAGAACACCGGTGTGAGCAGAACCGCTACGGGAACTTCAATTGTTGATTTAACTTCTAATGTATTAAGACGTTATTATATGTTCTCCTTCACCTACTCATTAACGCGCATTGGGGGTAGAAACATGAGCGGCGATATGCAGATGCCAGGTCAGCGTGGCGGTGGCGGTAGTGGAGGCCGCATGAGGATGTAATTAAACCTTAGCAACCATTGCCTATAAAATACAATCGTGTTGATATTAGTTGGTTTTTAAACACAAATAAAAGTTCCGGTCTGATTCGGGACTTTTATATTTTAAGAGATCTGACCATATTAAATGTACAATTGACATTTTATGTATTTCAATTGTTACTCAAAACAAAATAAACCTTTATAACAGCCCGCTGTCTTTATGCTATAAGCCAAAGTAACCGAATGAAACAAATTTTTACCCTTCTACTTATTTTATCATCTTTTTATGTATACGCCCAGAAAACGGGTTCTGTTAGCGGAAGGATTATCCAATCGACAGATAAAAAGCCAATTGATTATGCTTCTTTAGCGCTTAAAAATCTGGCAGACTCAAGTACGGTAGGTGCTGCAAATACCACAGAAGATGGGAAGTTTGTTTTTAAAAATTTAAATCCGGGTAAATACAGATTATATGCAGCGTATTTGGGTTTAAAAAATGCCACTAAAGATTTTACAATTACTGCAGATCAAGCAGATATAACCCTCGCTGATATTGTTTTGGAAGGAGGGGCGATTGATCTTCAAACGGTTGATATTAAAGCCGAAATCCCACCAATTGTAGTAAAAAAGGATACGCTTGAGTTTAATGCAAGCTCGTTTAAAGTGGTTGAGAATGCTGTAGTAGAAGATCTGTTAAAGAAATTGCCAGGATTAGAGGTCGATAAAGCCGGAACAGTGAAGGCCCAGGGCGAAACCATTACCAAGGTAAGAGTTGATGGTAAAGAATTTTTTGGCAATGATCCATTGCTGGCCACTAAAAACCTTCCCGCCGATATGATCGATAAAATTCAGATTATTGATGAACTTTCAGATCAGGCACAGTTTACCGGAATTGATGATGGTTCAAGAACCAAAATCATTAATATTACTACAAAGAAGGAGAAAAAAAATGGCTATTTCGGGAATAGCACCGGTGGTTATGGTTCTGATGACCGTTACGATGTGAATGCGAATATCAACCATTTCGATCAGGATAAGCGATTGAGTGTAGTGGCTCAGTTTAACAATGTGAACAGGCAAAATTTTGGTGGTGGCCTGGGTGGCGGGGGTGGCAATGGCGGACGTAGTGGTATTACCGATACCAAAGCCGGTGGGGTCAACTTTTCGGATGTGTATGCCGATCAAACTGAAATTAATTTTAGTTATTTCGTTAATAAATCTGATAACCTGATTTTAAGGAACAGTGTTACCCAAAATCTTTTGGGTAATGTAACCACAGTTTTCAACAACAACCAAAATAATACTGCAGACCGTTTGAACCACCGTTTAAATTTTATGGTCGATACCAAACTAGATTCGCTCACTTCCTTGCGCATACAGCCAAATTTAAGCTATACCAATAATGAAAGCGTGAACAGCAGTACTTATACCCGTGATTTTGGTACCTATACTACAGATGGCGCTCAGCGGTTAACTAACCATAATACATCGCCAGCTGTCAGCAACAATATTTTATTGCGAAAAAAGTTTATGCGCCGCGGCAGGACGTTATCGCTGAATCTTAATACCAATATCAACAATAACGACGCCGATAATTATAATTACAATCCTGAAACGCGCGAAAAAGATAATGTTAAAACAGAGAAGATTATTAACCAGCTTAATGATCAGGAAAGCGAATCTATTAACCAAAATACCCGGTTGGTATACACAGAGCCATTAAATAAAACATTAAGCATTGAGTTTAACTACCAGAACGGCTATAATCACAATACCTCTGAGCGCTTTACCTACGATTTTAATCCGGCTACACTAAATTATGATTTGCTGAATGATTCGTTAAGTAACGTTTATGAAAACACGATTTTAACTAATACGGCTGGTTTCAGTTTTAATAAAATGGCTAAAAAATACAACTGGAATGTAGGGATGGCCGTTCAGAATACCGATCGGAAAAACGATAATATTACCAGAGGATTTATACTAAAACAGAACGTATTTAACTATACCCCTTCTGCCATGTTTCGGTATAATTTCAGCAACAGCAAGCGATTGGTTTTTAATTACAGGGGCAGCACCAGTCAGCCCTCCATACAGCAATTGCAGCCTATTCCAAACAATACCAATACGCAAAGTATACCATTGGGAAACCCTGATTTGAAACCTGAGTTCAACAATACGTTGCGCATTGCCTATAACACATTTACGCCCGGTAAAAACAGATCGTTATTTATAAATATAAACCTTACCCAAACCTCGAACAAAATTGCCAATAGCAGCAGTCTGATCGAGAGTGGGGCTAACCAGGGCAAATTTGCTGTTTTGCCTGTAAACGTAAATGGCGTTTATTCAGGTTCATTATCTTCTTCATTAAGTTTACCCATCATGACAGAAAATAAACTTAATTTCCATATCAACATTAGTGGCAACTACGGCAGGGATGTAAACTTTACCAATACGTTAAAGAACATCACCAATAGCTGGTCGATTAATAATGGTTACCGTTTAGTTTCCAACTTGGATAAACTTGATCTGACCGCAGGTGTTAACGGTTCAATAAACAGGGCTACCTATTCCGTTCAATCCGGTTCCAATACACGATATTATACTTTTAGCCCCAATATTAGTGTAAGCTATTTGTTTCCAGGTGATATCCGCTGGTCAGTTGATGCAGACTATAACCAAAATACAGGCAGGGGAGAGGGTTTTGATACCCGTTTTACTTTAGTAAATTCTTACATAAGCAAGCAATTTTTCAAAAACAGGGGTACTTTAAAAGCGGCAGTGAATGATTTGCTAAATGAAAATCAAGGCGTAAGCCGCACAGCCAATAATAATACCATACGTGATGAGAGCTACAATGTATTGCGGCGTTATTTCATGTTTTCATTTACCTATTCCTTAAATCGCATGGGAGGAAAAAACATGATTAGGGCAGGCGGAGATGGTGGTAGAGGCCGTGGTAGCAATGGTGGAGGTGGCTTTGGAGGAGGAAGGCAGCGGGATTAAATCATTTTACGGTAAAGCTGTATAATTTATCGTCCCCACCGCATTATCTTATTTGGAATAAATCTAAAGAAAGGCTAACTTGCGACAAATTTAGCACATGAAACTGTCGCACCTAAAAGTTGGAGAAAAGGGAACAATCGTAGCCTTTACAGATTTGGATATGTCTGTAAAGTTAATGGAGATGGGCTGCTTACCGGGTGAGGTAGTAGAGGTGGAACGTTTTGCTCCTCTGGGCGATCCTATGGCGATCCGTGTGGCTGGTTATCAGCTTTGTTTGCGTAAAAGTGAAGCTGATGTTATTATTATTCAATAAAAAAGCTGGGTTTGGATATTAAAGTTGCATTAGTTGGTAATCCCAATACAGGTAAATCTACTTTATTTAATCGTTTAACAGGGTTAAATCAAAAAATTGGAAACTTTCCGGGTATCACTGTTGATAAGAAAACGGGTTTTACAAAACTCGAAAACGGCAAAGAAGCTGAGGTTATTGATTTACCGGGAACATATAGCTTATATCCGAAGAGTACTGATGAAAGTATCGTTTTTCAGGTACTTGCCGATAAAAAAAACAATAGTCATCCTGATGTGATTGTACTTATTGCCGATGCCTCGAATTTAAAGCGTAACATGCTTTTATATTCCCAAGTGGCAGATTTGGGTATCCCAATCATTTTGGCGCTTAACATGATCGATCTTTCCGCCAGGCAGGGGATTGAAATCAATCTGGATAAACTATCCGAAAAATTGGGTATCCAGGTAGTTTCCATTTCGGCAAGAAACAATATCGGGATTGACAGGCTGAAACAGGCTATTGCCAATACCAATAAAATTGCCACGCAGTACCAGGATATAGACGTGAACTTCCTTGCTCCGGAGGCAATAAATGCCATAAAGACGAAGCTGAATTCAGACAACGATTATTATGCACTGCAGGTGTTACATCAGCATGAACATTTAACCTTCTTCACCGAAAAAGAACAGGAAGAAATTGAACATATTGAACAGTCTCACCATTTCGAATCTTCTAAAATTCAGGCTGCAGAAACCATTGCCAGATATAAATATCTCGGCACTGTTTTATCTGATGTGGTTATTGATAAAGGCACCGAAAAGAAATTTTCTTTTAGTGATAAGCTAGACGCTGTTTTAACCCATAAAGTCTGGGGATTTGCCATTTTTATGCTCATCCTTTTTGTAATTTTCAATGCAATTTTTGCCTGGTCATCTTATCCGATGGAGTGGATCGAAACTGGTTTTGGTTTTATAACCAGCATAGGGCATGAATATTTGCCGGCAGGCATGCTTACCGATTTGTTGCTGGATGGTGTAATTGCCGGTTTGGGTGGCATTTTTGTTTTCATTCCACAAATTGCCATTCTTTTCGCATTCATATCTGTTCTGGAAGATACGGGTTATATGGCTCGTGTTACCTTTATGATGGATAAAGTTATGAGCAAGGTTGGGCTCAACGGTAAATCGGTTGTACCGATGATTGGCGGTTTAGCCTGTGCTGTACCCTCTATTATGGCTGCCCGAAATATTGAAAATTGGAAAGATAGAATGATTACCATCATGGTTACGCCACTGGTAAGTTGTTCGGCAAGACTCCCGGTATATATTTTAATCATTTCATTAATTATCCCATCTAAAACCGTTCTTGGCATTTTTAACCTGCAAGGTTTGGCGCTGATGGTTATGTATCTTGTAGGGATTATTGCTGCGGTATTGGTAGCATGGGTAATGAAATTTATCATTAAAACGAAAGAAAGGTCTTATTTTATCATGGAGCTGCCGGTTTACCGTATGCCAAGATGGAAAAACGTGTTTTACACCATGTATGAAAAATCAAAAACCTTTGTGTTCGAGGCCGGTAAGGTAATCATCGCCATTTCCATTATCCTTTGGGTAATGGCTTCTTTCGGACCGGGCAACCGCTTTGAAAACATTGATAAAAAATACGAATCGGCCCTGGCTGATACGACAAAAAATACCGATCACATTAAAACCCTGCTGGCAACCGAAAAACTGGAAAACTCCTATGTAGGTATTCTTGGACACTGGATAGAGCCTGTTATCCGTCCGTTGGGTTATGACTGGAAAATTGGCATAGGTTTAATTACTTCATTTGCCGCCCGTGAAGCGTTTGTTGGTACAATGGCTACCATTTATAGCGTTGATGGTGGTGATGAAGATACCTCAACGATAAGGGAGCGCATGTCTGCCTCGGTTAATAGCCGCACGGGCTTGCCAATTTATACTTTTGCCACTGGTATTTCGCTGATGCTTTTTTATGCTTTTGCCATGCAGTGCATGAGCACAGTTGCTATTGTTTACCGCGAAACCAAGGGTTGGAAGTGGCCGGTAATTCAGCTGGCGTATATGACGGCGATGGCATATATTGCTGCCCTGGTTGCTTACCAATTGCTGAAATAAATAAGTCCGTCCTTTCGAGCGATGATTTGTTGTGTATAAAACTTAATATAGATAATAGGAGAATTGATCGTTACAGATCTCCTGAATAAATTGTCAATATAAGAAGGCTTTTCAGTCGACGTAGCAAGCTTTATAGTAAGGTTCGTTTGCCGGGAAAGATTACTTCGTCGTTCCTTCTCTCAATGACGATATTTTTTAGTGATCTGTTTTTGATAGAGCGCAGTCAAAGGGCATTATCAAAAAAATATGATCATTATTCGGATTTGGAGAGCAGGCGCTGTGCAATTATTAAATTTTTTCCCCGCTTTTCGTTTTTTCCCGATGAAAAAATCGGGCTATTCACTCCAATCGGGTCCAGGCGGTACCTTAAGTAGTGCTATTTTGGGCTGGGTTCTTATCTGCACAAATCTTTGTTCCTAAACCCGGTAGTAGCGGCAGCTCCCGATTTTTTCATCGGGACTATAGCGGATAACGGGACTGCCGTTTCCGAAGCCATACTAAGCGTTAATTTCCAATAAGCATCAGGAAAACCCAAAGCATTACTACCATTTAAGATAGATAAGGTCTAAAGTATGTTGTTCTTAATGAAACATTTTTACTTTAGTCTATCCGCTTACCCCAATTCGATCTGCCGCTTAATACTTTCTTCCAATGATATTAAAGTTTCTGTACGTTGTATGCCGTTTACTGCCTGTATTTCTTCATTTAAAACGTGGCGTAAGTGATTGGTGTCTCTGCAGATAATTTTGGCGAACATACTATAAGCCCCGGTAGTGTAATGTAATTCTACCACCTCCTTAATTTTGCTCAGCTGTGCAACTGCATCTTTATACTGGATTCCTTTTTCGAGATAAATACCCAGAAATGCACAAATATCATACCCTGCCTTTTGCGGATCAATAATGAGATGGGAACCTTTTATAATGCCCATTTCTTGCAGTTTCTTCATCCTAACATGGATCGTTCCGCCGGAAACAATAAGATCTTTGGCAATTTCTGTATACGGTTTAGTGGCATCCTGCATCAATTGCTTCAATATATCGATATCGAGGTTGTCAATTTCTAAATTGGAATTGTCTTTTTTAAGCATATTTTTGAATTATGATAAGCGAAATTACAAATATTTATTAATATTATAAAAATAAAATTAAATGTTTAAAATATTTGCAAGGTATTGGTTGTTCCTTTACATTTGTATCAAGCAATTAGCAAAAAGGAAACGTTCTTTCAAAATTGTTAAACATAATGTAGGGTGGTGAAACAGGCAGACACACCTCCTTGTCTCGGTGGCGGAGAATAATGGGAATATACCAATTTTGGTACTAACCACTCCTTGAAGGTTCGATTCCTTCCCCTACAGCTGTTTCAGTTTGCAGTAGCCAATATACAGTTAACAGTAACTGAGAATTGAAAACTGCTTACTGATAACTTTTGAAATGTTGGGTGGTGAAATTGGCAGACACGCCTCCTTGTCTCGGTGGTGGGGAATAATGGGACAAACGCAGTTTATTGGGTTGACCACAAATTAATTTTTTGAACTGTAGCTAACTACCCCTTGAAGGTTCGACTCCTTCCCCAACAGCATTTTTTATGAATAATAAGTTAGTTAATCGAGCAATCCTGGATAGGTTGCTCTTTTTTATTTTTAGGCGATTTCATCATATCATTCTATATTTATATGATATATTGTTATATTAACAATTAAATTTATTCGTTTTAGGCCTGTGATAAAGAAACGCATTTCAATTAAAGACATTGCTAAACAGTTAAATATCTCCATCACCACTGTTTCTTTTGTGATTAATGGGAAAGCAAGGGAAAAAAACATCAGTGAATCGCTTACTAAAAAGGTCTTAGACCTGGTGGCCGAACTAAATTATCATCCCAATGCCCTCGCAACAAGTTTAAGAACAGGCAAAACGAAAATAATAGGTTTCCTGGTTGATGATATTTCTGAGCCTTTTTTTGCCGGGATAGCACGCAGGATTGATGAAATTGCTTCGAGCCTGGGATATAAAATTTTATTTAGCAGTACCAGAAACGATACTGAAAAAGCAATTGAACTGCTCCATATTTTTAAAGACAGGCATGTTGACGGCTACATTATGGCTTTACCTGAAGGCTTGGAAGAAGAGGTGAAAAAACTGATCCAGACAGATGCTCCGGTAGTGTTGTTTGATCGGTATGTACAGGATGTTAAAACCGATTATGTCATTATTGATAACCAGAACAGCACCTACAATGCCATTGAACACCTTATTAAAAACGACTATAAAAATATCGGTTTTGTAACCATTGATACCGTTCAGCAACAGATGGTTGATCGTTTGGCTGGTTACGAAAAGGCTGTCGAGAAATACAACCTGCCTGCAATTGTTAAGAAGATCAATTATGTAAACTCTGCCGAATCGATTAAAGAAATGATCGATTTTTTTAAGGCCGAGAAGCAACTTGACGCCGTGTTATTTGCCGCTAACTATATTTGCCTGGATGGTTTGAGAACGTTTAGGAAACTAGGTATTCAGATTCATCAGGACATTGCTGTTGTTTCCTTTGATGATTTTGAAATTTTGGAATTTTGCGAACCCCCGGTTACAGCGATCGCTCAGCCTCTTGAAGCCATTGCAGAAAACGTAATGAAGATTCTATTGAAAAAACTTAAAAAGGGCAGTAAGTCTGCCGAAAAGATAACGCAGGTTTCATTGCCCACCATATTAAATGTTAGGGGTTCCAGCGCTAAAAAATAGGGGTATAAAAAAAGGGAATAGTTTAAGTCTATTCCCAATTCTTTATTTTTGTAAAGATTAAACGGTCATTACATCTTTTTCTTTAGCTTCGGCATGTTTATCAACTTTGATGATGTAGGCATCAGTTAATTTTTGTACCTCTCCCTCACCTGTTTTAATTTCGTCATCAGATACGCCTTCACCCTTTAATTTCTGAATTTTGGTATTGGCATCTTTGCGGATATTGCGAACGGTAATACGACCTCTTTCGGCTTCTTCCTTCACCTTTTTTACCAATTCTTTTCTGCGCTCTTCAGTTAACGGTGGAACAACCAGGCGGATCACGATACCATCATTTTGCGGGTTGATGCCAATGTTGGCTACCTGGATAGCTTTTTCAATTGCTGTTAAAAGCGATTTTTCCCAGGGTTGGATGACGATGGTCCTGGCATCAGGCGTATTGATACTCGCTACCTGTGACAATGCTGTAGCTGCACCATAATAATCTACGAAAATACCATCCAACATTCCAGCTGATGCTTTACCAGCCCTGATTTTAGTTAATTCAGATTCACAATGATCGATGGCCCTTTCCATTGCAGATTGAGCATCCATTAATTGTAATTGTATGAGGTCGTTCATAATTGTGTCTATTTCTACGAAAATAATAATTTTTATACCTTATTTAACCAGTGTTCCAATCGGTTCGCCACTAGCGATTTTCATAAAATTGCCATGTTTGTTCATATCAAACACAATTATTGGCAATTGGTTTTCCTCGCAAAGGGTGAAAGCTGTCATATCCATAACATTAAGGCCTTTATTGTAAACTTCTCTAAAAGAAATTTCCTCGTATTTAGTAGCCAATGGATCTTTTTCAGGATCTGCAGTATAAATACCGTCTACACGTGTTCCTTTTAGCACAACATCAGCTTTGATTTCTATAGCACGCAACGCCGCAGCAGAATCTGTTGTAAAGTATGGGTTGCCGGTTCCTGCACCAAAAATAACCACACGGCCTTTCTCTAAATGCCGAACAGCTCTTCTGCGGATAAATGGTTCGCAAATCTGCTCCATTTTAATGGCAGTAAGTAAACGTGTCTTGATACCAACTTTCTCTAAAGCATCTTGCAAGGCCATAGAGTTGATTACCGTAGCCAACATGCCCATATAATCTGCCTGTGCCCTGTCCATCCCACTTTTTTCGGCGCTCAGGCCTCGAAAAATATTTCCTCCTCCAATAACGATTGCGATTTCTAAGCCTTTATCGTGTACAGCCTTGATATCTTCAGCATATTGTTTAACGCGTTCATTATCAATTCCATATTGTTTTGTGCCCATTAGTGATTCTCCACTAAGCTTAAGTAGGATGCGTTTATATTTCATGGCCCCAAAAATATTAACATTTTTTTAATACCTGGCTATGGTTTTTAATAATTGATGTAAATATTTAAATAGAAATATTGATTTTAAAAGAAAAGGGCAATACCTTGAAATAGTGCCCCTGTTTTAATTGATTTTTAAACGCCTCCCTTGCTCGGGAAAAATTAATTTTAAGCCTTTTACATTCTCCAAAATCAATTGCTGTTTTACTTTTTCTGCAGATTGAAGTGGCGGTTTAGTATGCGTTACAATAAACGAAACTTTCTTAAATGCTTTTTCATGGGTTAGGGCTTCCAGTTTAGAAAGTTCACTAAAGAAAAGTCTCGGTGTAAGGTGCCCGAACAATTGTTTGTCGGGCTGTTCATTTGGGAAAGAAACCTCCAGGAATATGGCTTTTAACTGTCCGGAGTTGACTAAGGGTGCTACTGCCTGCCACAATTTAAAGAGTTTATCCGATTGCTCAATTTTGTCGGCACCGGTATCTCCGAGGTAAAGTACATAGCTATTACCATGGCTAATGAGAAAAGCAGTGCTTTTATAAGGATTACCATGGCTCAGTTCAAAAGCTTTTACTTTCATTTCTGTACCTTCCAGCGGATAGCTATTGCCTTCCATCAGGGGGAAATAAGTATACTTTTTTAACTGTGGTTTTTCGCCTTCGTTGGCAAAATTTGCCCAGGCATCCCATGTAAAATATTTATCACTTAAAATGCCAAGCACTGAGGGAATTCCATAAATCTTTTTGGCAGTATCAGCAGGTGAGTTGATTATTAAACCTGCCACATGATCTAAATGCGCATGCGAAATCAAATACCCTTTAACCAGTTTTCGCTGAGTTTCTTCGCTGGTGCCGTTAAGTGATCTAAGATTAATTGCCTTTTGAATACCTGCATTGATGGTGCCTGCATCAAGGCAGACATAGTTATTGCTGCCTTCTGGCGCAATCATATAGCAGGATAAATTGCTCTCATCATCGCCACCCTTTACGCCAAGCGGTATTATGGAAAAAGCGGTATTTGTTTGCCCCCAGGAATTAACGGCGCAAATTGACAAGAATAATAATGTCGCGGCAATTTTTTTGACCATATTGAATGCTTTATACCGTTTTACCCTGAAATATAACCTCTTTTAAATTAAAATGATCATCAATCAGTAAAAGGTTTGCCTGTTGCCCGACACTTATACATGAGGTGAGTTTGTCAATGCCAATTAATTTCGCAGGATACAGGGTTCCCATTTTTATTGCCTCATTTAAACTGATATCGCAATGTGATACACAATTTTTAACGGCTTCTAACATGGTTAGCGATGAACCCGATAGTGTGCCATCGGGCATCACAAATTTGTTCCCTTTTTCGACGTGTTGATATGGTCCGGTAGAACAGGCTGTAACGGCATCGGTGATAAGAAACAAACGTTCTTTTAATATTTTCTGCGCAAATTTAATCACCTCGAAATCTACATGTTGTCCATCAGCTATAATACTGGCCATAGCCTTATCATGACTGAAAACTGCTGTTGGTATGCCGGGTTCGCGATGATGGATGGGACTCATGGCGTTAAACAGGTGGGTTGTGGTTTGGATGCCTTTATTATAAGCGGCTGTAGCCTCTTCAAAAGTCGCATTACTATGGCCAAGCGAAACCACCACTCCATGATCAAGCAGGCATTGAATTACCTCATCATCCTGCAGTTCTGGTGCAATGGTCATCATTTTAATCACGCCATCCCCAAAATCGATTAATTTTTTAATCTCATCAATCGAGGCCTTCCTGACAAACGCAGGTACATGTGCACCTAAACGTTTTGGATTTAAAAATGGTCCTTCCAGATGTAACCCTAGGCAATTTTTTGCTGTTGATCGATGTGCTTTGGCAGCTTTGATGCACTCATTAAAAACTTCCTGAGAATTTGTTGCCATACAGGCTAAGAAACCGGTTGTACCTTTTTTTAGCAGGTCATCTTCCATTATGGTTAATGATTCGACAGTTGGATCGGCAGAGAATAACCTATCTCCTGCACCATAAATCTGTAGGTCAATAAAACCAGGCACAGCCAGCGAAGATCCGTTTTTTTCATTGCTGCTTTCGCTAAGGACTGAAATGATGGTGCCGTCAATTACGATGTCCTGGTTTTTTATTAAAATGTCGTCCTGAAAATAAGAGGTATTGGATATTACCTTAGGCATATTGAAATGTTTAAGTAGGTTAAGCTTATAGATTCAAAGTTAAATATTGTAGCTATATTTTGGTGCTTTAATTCAAGGTTTGGAATTGCAATGCAAAAAAAAAGCCTCAATTTCTTGAGGCTTCTAAATATATTTTTATAAATGCTTATGCACCTAATTGCACGCGTTTGAAAGCAGATACGGTTAAACCTTTAGCAGTATTATCTAAAAATTTACGCACATCCATAGAGCTATCTTTAACAAACTCCTGGTTTAATAAAGTGCTGTCTTTGTAGAATTTGTTCAATTTACCGGCAGCAATTTTTTCCACCATTTCTTCCGGTTTGCCTTCCTGACGGATAACATCTTTCGCAATCTCGATTTCGCGTTCGATAGTAGCCGGATCAACACCGTCTTTGTCAACAGCAACTGGGTTCATTGCAGCAATTTGCATCGCAACATCTTTACCAGCTTCAGTAATATCTGCGCCATTAGCACCTTCAAATACTACTAAAACACCCATTTTACCGTTAGAGTGGATATAAGAAACGATTTTTTCGCCCGAGATATTTGCATACTCCTGAATAACAATTTTCTCTCCGATTTTACCGGTTAATTCAGTAATGGTTTCAGCAACTGTACGTCCATCTTCCAAAGTAATTGCTGATAATTCTTCAGCAGTAGCAGGATTGTTTGCAACTGCGGCAGCTAAAACAGCCTGAGCTAAATTACGGAAATCTTCAACTTTAGAAACTGGTTCAGTTTCACAAGCCAAAGCAACTAATTTACCATTAGTACCATCTTCCGAAACAGCAATTGACACCAAGCCTTCAGAAGTAGCATTACCTGAACGGGCAGCAGATACTTTTTGACCTTTTTTACGTAATAAATCAACAGCAGCTTCGAAATCGCCATTAGCTTCTAATAAAGCTTTTTTGCAATCCATCATACCAGCACCAGTTTGTTGGCGTAGTTTATTTACATCTGCGGCAGTAATTTGTACTGTAGACATTTTATTTCCTCTTTTAAATTTTACAATCTTGTTATAACAATTACAGGTTACAAGTTACAAGCGCCAAGTTAAACTCATGTTAAGCCAACTTAAAACCTGAAACCAGTAACCTGCAATTAAAAAATATTACTATTCTTCTGTTTTAGTTTCTTCTGATGCTGACGCTTCAACTTCTGCCTCAGCAGCTTTTTTACGTCTAGGCTCTTTTGATTCAGGAGCATCAGCTGCTGCTTTAGCGGCTACTGCTTCTTTTTCTGCCTCATCATCTTTTTCGCGTTTACGCTCTTCCAAACCTTCTTCAATCGCTTTGATGATTACATCAGTAATTAAAGAGATAGATTTTGTAGCATCATCATTCGCCGGAATCGGGAAATCGATGTTAGAAGGGTCAGAGTTAGTATCAACCATCGCAAAAGTAGGGATGTTTAATTTTAACGCTTCAGTTACCGCGATGTGCTCTTTCTTAACGTCGATTAAGAATAAAGCTGCAGGTAAACGGTTTAAATCAGCAATACCACCTAAAAGTGATTCTAATTTAATACGCTCACGTTGAATCATTAAACGCTCTTTTTTAGATAAGATCGAATAAGTACCGTCTTTAGTCATTTTATCGATGTTAGACATCTTTTTGATTGACTTGCGAACAGTAGCAAAGTTAGTTAACATACCACCTAACCAACGCTCGGTTACGAAAGGCATGTTTACTTTTTTCGCTTGTTCAGCTACGATTCCTTTTGCTTGTTTTTTTGTTGAAACAAATAATACTTTACGACCTGATTTTACGATTTGTTTGATCGCAGCCGCAGCCTCTTCAGTTTTAGTTAAAGTTTTATTTAAATCTATAATGTGAATGCCATTACGCTCCATGAAAATGTAAGGAGCCATTTTTGGATTCCATTTACGGGTAAGGTGACCAAAGTGTACACCTGCATCCAATAAGTCTTGATAAGTTGTTCTTGCCATTGTTGTTGCCTCCTGTGATTAACGTTTACTGAATTGGAATTTCTTACGGGCTTTAGCACGTCCTGGTTTTTTACGCTCAACCATACGCATATCACGCGTCATCAGGCCTTTAGCACGTAATGCAGGTTTTTTCTCCGCATCTAGTTCAACAATCGCTTTAGCAATAGCTAAACGAACAGCTTCTGCTTGTCCTTTTACTCCACCACCTTGTACGTTTACAGTAATATCATAACGGCCAGCAAGTTCAGCAACTTCTAAACTTTGGTTTACGATATATTGTAAAGGTAAAGTAGGGAAATATTCTTTGTGATCTTTACCGTTAACGGTAATTGCGCCAGCACCATCTTTTAAGTAGATACGTGCAACAGCTGTTTTTCTTCTTCCTGAAGTGTTAGTAACTGACATTTCTTAAAGTTTAATGGTTTTTGGAGATTGAGCTGCATGAGGGTGGTTTGCACCAGCATACACAAAAAGATTGGTGTATAATTTTTTACCCAATTTAGTTTTCGGTAACATACCACGTACCGCTTTCTCGATTACACGTTGAGGGTGTTTCGCCATTAACTCCTTAGGAGAAATAAAACGTTGACCACCTGGATAACCAGTGTAAGAAACATATTGCTTTTCGCTGAATTTGTTTCCTGTCAATTTAACCTTGTCTGCATTAATAACAATAACGTTATCACCGCAGTCTACGTGTGGGGTGTACTCAGGCTTGTTTTTACCACGGATGATCATAGCGATCTTCGATGACAAGCGCCCCAAAATCTCGCCTTCCGCATCAACAACAATCCACTGTTTGTTTACAGTTTTAGCATTGGCCGAGACAGTTTTGTAACTTAACGTATTCACTTGCTTGTATTTAATTTATTAAACAATTTATTATTCCCATTAAATTTGGGACTGCAAAGATAGATAGAATACTTTTATTATCAAATAGTTGGAGGGAAAATTTTTGATATAAAATATCTTTACTGTGAACAACGCAGCGATATAAAAATGCAATAGTTGTTATGTTAAAGAAAAACCACAGCTCTTCTGGTTGCTTCCATCGGATTTATGCTAATCTTAATTTGCAGTCTGCTGAGGTTTAAAACAACTGTTTATCATTTACTGATGCTTCGTGCCTCCGAATGACATCGTGAATAAGCTAATGCAAATTACCAGGATATCGTTGCAATCGCAGTAAGGAAATATTACCGGATTATATGCGGCTATTACAGATCATCAGGCATATATCCAATTCTTTTCCTTGGCTCGATTTTCTTATCAATGAGTTTATCCAGATAGGTAAAAACCAGTTCGATGTTTTTATCCTGATTGCTTACTTTTTGCTTAATTTCTTCGATTTCAAGTTTAAGTTCACCGCTGTCAATAATAAATTGCCGTATTCGGGAGAAAATCCTGACAATCTGGATATTTACCTGGATAGCCTGCTTGCTATTTAATACGCTTGACAGCATCAGGATGCCATGTTCGGTAAAAACAAAAGGAAGTTTTCTTCTGCCGCCCCAACTTGAAGTCGCAATTTGCGACTTCAAGTTTAACCACTCTTCATCCGTGAGTTGAAACATGAAATCTTCTGGAAACCGATCAGGATTTCTACCAACCTGCTCATTGACACGTTTAGTCTCTACGCCATACAATTCCGCCAGATCACTATCCAGCATCACTTTTAGGCCTCTTAACCCGTAAATTTTATTAACTACTATATTATCAGGGATGATAGGAAGCATCTGTTTCGCTGTCATATCATTTAGGATTTAAGTTAAAGATAAAAAAATGTTTTGTAAGTCGAAATCAGCTCTATAAATCTTCAGTATTCGATATTGTTTTACTGTAACCCTTGCATTCCTTAATCCAGTTCCATAAGGCAAAGCCTGCAATAATGGTGAAGATGAAATATTCAATTCCCATAAATTTAATCCCTTTTAGGAAATAGAGATAGGTGGCAACAATATCAATTATCAGCCAGATGATCCAACATTCTACTCTTTTTTGGATCATTAGGAAAGTGGTGATTACACTCATTACAAAAATAAATGAATCAACAAAAGGGTAAGCACTGGGCAAATTAAATAATAGAGGCAGCCAATTGTGGAGCTCACCAGCCAAAGTGCCTATTAATAATGTGCCAAAAATGCCAACGGCCAATAAATACATAAATTGCCTTAGGGGCATAAAGCTGATTTTAAGCTCCTTGTTTCTATCTTCTTCTTCGGGTTTTGGATTTGTCCATCGCCACCAACCCATTATGTTGGTTACAAAAAAGAAAACCATTAGAAACATATCAGGATAAAGCTGACTTTGATAATATAAAAAGGCGGATAAAAATACATTTATAATACCTACGGGCCAGCTCCAGACACTGGCTTTTGCTGACAGGACAACAGAAACGATTCCAGTAATTACAGCGAAAAATTCCAGATAGCTCAATTTATAGCCAAAAACTGTGAAAAATACACTGTGGGCATCGAAGAAATCCATGTTTATCTTTTGAGGATGTATAAAATGCTAATGTAGATAATTTATTTGCGGCTAATGGTTTTGTATTGACAAACAATCCAAAAATCTGGCTGTTATAAACAATGTCAAATGGCTTGCCGCCACATTTATTAACCAGCAAATTTCGTTTATGCAGTATCTCGACCAGCTTTTCGGTTTCCCTATTCCTTTGTTTTTCAAGAACCTCATTATTGGTTTTATAGCGGTATTTCTTGGTATTTTAATCAGGTTTATTATTCATAAAACTTTTATCCTGCTTTCTCGCTGGTGGGATTTTATTATTATTAAATCTACAGTAAAGCATTTGAAGAGGCCTATTGCTTTTTTTATTCCTTTACTGTTCCTCAATTTTTCCTTAACGCTGATGGAGATGTCGCCAGCCTACCGTCTGCCAATAAGCAAGGCATTGGAAATCGCCCTCACGATTATTTTTGCGCTGATTTTGGTGCGGGCCATTAACGTTTTAGAAGACTATTTTTACCTGAAATATGATCTAAACAAAGAAAATAATTTAAAAGAGCGTAAGATAAGAACACAGTTGCAGTTTGTTCGAAAGTTTATTGTTTCACTTATTATTTTGGTCACTATTGCTATTATTCTGTTGAGTTTTGAAAGCATGCGAAAAATCGGGGCGGGGCTGCTTACAGGCGTTGGTATAGGAGGGATTATCATCGGTTTCGCAGCACAGAAATCGCTTGGTAATTTATTGGCCGGTTTTCAGATTGCCTTTACCCAGCCGATAAGAATTGATGATGTATTGATTGTGGAAGGGGAGTGGGGTAAGGTAGAAGAAATTACATTAACCTATGTAGTCGTTAATATCTGGGACCAAAGACGTTTAATCCTGCCAATTACCTATTTTATCGAAAAGCCATTCCAAAACTGGACACGTGTTTCGGCTGATCTGCTCGGAACAGTTTTTTTATACCTTGATTATACAATTCCGATTGAACCAATGCGACAGGAATTAACAAGATTACTGAATGAAAATCCTTTGTGGGATAAAAGGGTAAATGTTGTACAGGTTACCGACAGTATTAAAGACGGAACCATCGAGGTCCGTTTTTTGATGAGTGCTTCGAATTCGTCGAGGGCTTTTGATTTAAGGTGCTATGTAAGGGAAGCAATGATTGCTTTTATTCAGCAAAACTATCCTGATAGTTTACCTAAAAAAAGATTAGAGCTTCGGGATAAGTTTGCGGGTTCGTAGTTTAAAAATCAAACAGAACGGGTAATTATTCAATTTGTATGGCAGATTTAAACCTTTTAGCAGCTGTGAGCCTGGGTTAGTAATTGTAAATCCGTTTTTCGCAGCTGTAATTTTAGGACATTGTATGTCATAACAAAACATTAAATAATAAGATATTATCGAAAAACTACCTAAAAACAGGTAGTTCCGTTTACCGGGAACATAGTATTTTATTTATAGTTATTAGTCTTGGCACTTAATTGGCACAAATGCTAAGAAAAAGACTAAAAACCTATGAAAAAAATTTCAACATTATTATCTCTTGCTCTTGTTTTTTCGCTACTGTTTTCTTGTAAAAAGGATTCAGAAACAACTCCTTCAAAAAGTGGTAGAACTGCAAAATTTACCATTACTGCAAACGGTGTGAATGCAACAGACGATTACGTTTCTTTTGTAATTGTAGGCGGTGATACTAAAGGCACTAAAACCATCTGGAAGGTAAATGGCGTAACCAGAAACAATGAGGCTGCTATTTCTTTAGGTAAAGACGATTTTACGGGAAGTACCAAAACCTATGTAATAGAGACCATATTGCCAGTTGATGTGATTAGTGCAAGTGCGCAGTGTATTAACTTTAATGCCAGTTATCAGATCAGTTATAAAGCGGAGATTGATGGCAAAGTGGTTACCAATGATGATGGGGTTACCGTTGATGTTAATAAAGATTATACCCACCAGTTCGATTATTAATTGCGCTCCAATAATTCTCTAACTGAAGCGGCACAAGCTTACCTGTGCCGCTCAGTAACTAATTATTTGAACATCCCTTTCAGTTTTGCCAATTTTTCCTGTAAATCGCCATCAGCATCTTTTGGTTCATTACGCGGCTTGAAGTTTGGTTTGTTATTATTATTTGATTTGAAATTCTGCTTAGGCTTCTGCTCCTTCGGCTCCCGATTCCGGGCTTCTGACTTCGGATTAGCTTCAGTCTTCATTGACAACGAAATCCTTTTACGGGCTACATCAACTTCCATCACCGTAACTTCGACTTTTTGGTGCACCTTTACTACGTCATTTGGATTAGCGACAAAACGGTTTGCCAGCTGACTGGTGTGTACCAAGCCATCCTGGTGTACGCCAATATCAACAAAAGCTCCAAAATTGGTAATGTTGGTTACAATGCCTGGAAGTTTCATTCCTACTCTCAAATCAGAAATTTCATTCACCCCATCGGTAAAGTTAAAAGCCTCAAACTGTTCGCGTGGATCACGGCCCGGCTTTGCCAATTCTTTTAAAATATCTGTTAATGTTGGTAAACCGATTTCGGTTGTAACATATTGCTGTAGTTTAATCTGTTTTTGCAATTGCGTATCTTTCATTAAAGCAGACACCGTAGTGCCAAGGTCTTTAGCCATTTGATCTACTACTGCATAACGTTCAGGGTGTACGCCGCTGGTATCCAAAACATTTTCGGCATTGCGGATACGTAAGAAACCCGCAGCCTGCTCATAAGCTTTATCACCTAACCGCGGTACCTTTTTTAAACTTTCGCGGTTTTTAAAAGCACCATGGGTATTTCTATAATCAACAATGTTTTTTGCTAAAGTTGGCCCTAAGCCGGAAACGTATGCTAAGATCTGTTTTGAAGCGGTATTTAATTCTACTCCCACCGCATTTACCGCACTGATTACGGTATCATCTAAACTTGCCTGCAATTTATTCTGATCAACATCGTGTTGATATTGCCCAACGCCGATGGATTTTGGATCAATTTTAACCAGTTCGGCCAAAGGATCCATTAAACGGCGACCAATTGAAACGGCTCCGCGCACGGTAATGTCATGCGTAGGGAACTCTTCTCTGGCTACTTCTGATGCCGAATAAATTGAAGCACCACTTTCGTTAACCATCACTATGGTAATATTAGGTAGATTTAATGTTCTGACAAAAGCTTCAGTTTCCCTTCCGGCAGTGCCGTTACCAATCGCTATAGCTTCAATATCATACTTTTCGCAAAGTTGCCGGATAGTAAATTCGGCGTTTTTCACATTTCCCTGTCCCGTATGCGGATAAATTGCTGTATTCTCTAATAACTGACCTTGTTTATCTAAGCAAACCACCTTACAACCGGTACGGAATCCTGGATCGATCGCCATGACATTTTTTTGTCCCATCGGAGCTGCCAATAACAATTGTCGTGCATTTTCGGCAAAAACGCGGATGGCTTCTTCATCCGCTTTTTGTTTGGTAAAAACACGCAATTCAGTTTCCATGGCAGGCTCAAGTAAGCGCTTGTAGCCATCTTCTAAAGCTTGCTGTACCTGTTTGGAAGCCGCATTATTGCCCGCAATAAACTGGTTTTCCAGGATCGAGATGGCCTCTTCAACCGGTGGAAGTGCATCTAGTCTTAAAATCAGCTCTTTTTCGCCACGGCGCATGGCCAAAACACGGTGGGATGCGGCTGTTTTAACCGGCTCACTCCATTCAAAATAATCCTTATATTTAATACCCTCCTCTTCTTTGCCTTTGATCACTTCTGATTTAAAAACAGCCTTTTCCTGGAAATAAGTCCGCATTTTGTTGCGAGCCTCTGCATTCTCAGCGATCATCTCGGCAATAATATCTCTTGCGCCAGCTAAAGCTTCATCAAGCGAATTCACCGCTTTTTCGGGATCGACAAATTTATTGGCTTCAGCAGCAAGGTCAAAGTTGCGCTGTTCGAGAATTTGTAAAGCCAAAGGTTCTAATCCTTTTTCTTTTGCAACCGATGCACGTGTCTTACGTTTCGGCTTATAAGGCAGGTAAATATCTTCAAGAAGCGAAATGGTTTCCGCCTGGTTAATCTGTTCCTCAAGTTCGGATGTTAACTTGCCTAGCTCGGTCATCGATTTTAAAATCACTTCGCGGCGTTTGTCCAAATCACGTAATTGCAAAACCCGATCGCGGATTGCGGCCACCTCGACCTCATCTAAGCTGCCGGTCGCCTCTTTACGGTAACGGGAAATAAACGGAACAGTTGCGCCTTCATCTAATAGATTTATGGTTGCAGTTATTTGTTTTTCTGCAACTTTTAATTCGGCTGCAATTATTTTATGGTGAGTTAACATATCCTAAATTAAGGTAGCAAAGCTAATCAGGATTTGCGGGATTTTTGAGACCAATTTTTCCACGAACAGTAGTGGAAAAGTTCAGTTGTATAAAAACAGTTGAGATAGATATGATAAAGGTCCTTTAACGTGACTCTACTATTGGCACAGTATTTGTTTTTCCAAATCGGGCTAACCGAATATATAACTTTAAAAATTGATGTCTAATTTATATCCCCGATGTTGGAAATGCAACACACCATATCACTATCAAATACCCAGGCCTTGGTTAATAAAAAATTTACTTTTTTTCCTTCCTATTAAAAAATACTTTTGCCCTCATTGCGTGACTGCCAGGTATGCCTGGATAAAGTCGGAAACAGGAAAAGATTATTTAGATACTGAAAATGCTGTGAAGACTAACGAGAAGAAAAATAGGCGAAAAAAATAAAAGATATTTTTCGAGTAATCAATATTTCAATATCATGTTATGGTTGCAAGGGAACATGTTAAGAATAATAATCTTAATGTGATTAATATTCTATCATGATCGTCATCCTGTGTATAAATTTCAGCGCCTTAAACATTGTACCATCGTGCTAACAGGTCGCTAGCCAATTCGCTAATAAGGTAGCCTATTATTTGATGATTTTATTTTTTTTCTTTTTCCAAATCTTTTTCCGCTTTAAATTTTGTGATTCTGGTAATTAAGTCTAAAGGTAAAGGCTCGTTCAAAGGAAACTGAACAGCACCTTTACTCCATTTAAAGTCGGAAAATTCAGCTTTAAAGGCCTCGATTCCATCGCCGGTGGGATAAAAGCCAATATGTTTTTCATAAGCAGCGAAATATACCAAAACCTTGTTTTGCTTAAAGGCCGGCATTTTATAGCTGATTACTTCCACTGCTTCCGGTGCTGCATTTTGTATGCTTTTTCGAATCTGCTGTAACATTTCCTGCGTTTTTATTGGAAATGGCGCAATATACTCGTCGATGGTTTTTGGTTCTGTTTTCTCCATCATCCTGTAGGCGGTTTTATTTAAACCCTGTTCAATTTAAAGATATGGTATCCATTTTTTATATAAATCTTCACAAACTTTAATAGCGTTTGGCGTGGGGGTTGGAGAAAAAGATTGCGTGCTGTGATTTTTATCGGTCCATTCCCAATCAAATTTTGCGCGCTTTTTGTCGAAACCAGCCATGTCGGGTTCATTTCCTGATTTAATAGTCTTTCTTAATTCATCGAAAAATAGTTCCCATCTTGGTTTATAGTAAGTGGCTATTAAACCTGACCAGTCTTTTGCAGCGTAATCTGTAATTCCATTTCCTTCGCCACCCCAGGTTGTAACGAGTACCCTTGCACTTTTTTCGTAGTAATTTTTCTCTTCATCAGTTTTTCCGAAGCTCCTGGCATCGTCTATCCATTTTCCAAGCATTAATTCGCTTTGCGTTGCCGTCAAGCTATTCACATCATCACATAGTGATAAAAAATGTTGTGTGTATTGGTTAAATAATTTTTCGTCTTTTGCGTAGTATGCCTTTGCAATGGTATCTCTAAATGATAATGCTAAATTTACCAGTACCTGTTTTTCTAGCATAACCAAATCACGTTCAAAGCGAGCGTTCCTATTCGACTCTTCATTCGCTTTTAGGAAAACTGGTAAAATTGAGGCTAGTGCTGAATAATCATAACTGCTTAAAGAAGAGTATGATCCATTTCTTTTTAACATCGGTTTGGATTGGATGATATTGCCCAGACCAACTCCAGATACCTGGCTATTGTAAATCAATGGAAGTAATTTAGCCCAACCTGCTTCAATAATTTCATCTTTATTTCCGGTGCGGCTGTTTGCGTAATCTTTAATCCACTTTGTTGTATTTTCTGCATCAGCATTCCATGCATAGTCAAATAACCATTCAAACATAAAATCGTTCACTCCGAAACCTTCAAGTGTTGTTCCAATACCTGCCATCTGTCTTTTGTTTGGATCTTTTTCGGCAGCTGGAAGAAGCTTTGATACTTTCAATAACGGAGCTGCTAACTGAGTATTTCCGCCGAAATTTCCCAGATAACACCAAATATAAGGAGCATCAAAAAAGGCATCTGTTGTTCTCCATAACTCTGCTTTTTCTCCAAAATATTCTAAAATTATCATTTTGTTCTTCGGTACCGCCTTTATCATGGCTTCTAAAGTAGGGTTGTTCCAATGCTTTCGGTCATAATAAAAAGTCCAACCCATTTGGATCCAAACCGCATCGTTATCAACCGCTTTCATTCCACTATAGATGGTTCTTGCAACATTTGCTAAATAGCCTGGTTTCCAGCTTGGCGGATCCATCTCATTAAACGGATCAGCACCGTAAAAGTGGTCAGTTCCAAATAACTTCTGTTGTTCTGTCAGGTATGCTTTCTGTATCTTAATAAACAACGGATCCATCGGATCTAGAAAATAAGCATCATTTTGTTTCCCTGTATCGTACGAACCCAGGTTTGTTAACTTGATATTAGGGAAGCTTTGTTTTAAGTCAAATGGGACATGGCCCGCGAAAGCAGGAAGAACTGGTTTCATTCCGAAGCTACGCTCTCTTTTCAAGATCTGTTTCTGAAGCTCAAATTGATTATCGATAAAACTTTGTGGCAATGGGCCTAACCACCTGTCCAGGTTACCCATTCTTTGCCATGCCAAGTGAGACGGACCAGTAAAAAATGCCCTGCTTTGGGCCTCCGTCATGCCAAATTTCTTCCATACCTTCTGCCAGACATATTCTTGGCCGGTTATCGCAAGGGGCATGTTTATACCGTTCAGTGCCATCCAGTCAATTAGTCTCTCCCAATCTCTCCATTTCCACCATAAAGTGGTATAGCCGAATGTGCAATAATTTAAGAAAAACCGATTTTCGAATCTACAAACTTCGGCAACCGGACTTGAAACTTTTGGGAATTGTTTTGGAATTTCGATTTTATCATTCGCATACCAGGTTATTGAAGTATGACAATATGTTTTAAGATAGTGGTTTAAGCCCTTAGCTATCGATAAAGTATTAGTTCCTTTAATTAAAATTTTATCATCCTGACTAGCTAAATAGAAACTATCAACCCCTTTCTTATCAGCAATAGTTTCGATTAGGAAGGAGTTTGAATTACCAGGTAAAATACGTTCTATAAGGGCATAAACTTCAGACGCTTGCGTATTGGAAAAACGATTTACTAATTTGTTAGCAGCAAATAGATTTTCATTGATAGTTAGGATGAATAAGCAAAGTGCAACACAAATTTTAATAGTTTTCATTAGAGCTTTTTTGGTTACACAAATAAATCAATTTTTTTTAAACGGAAAGAATTATTCCTTAAACTGGTTAATAAGTTGGGATGATTTGATATTTTAATGTTACTGTAAAAAAAAAATCCCCCAAGTTGCTTGGAGGATTTATATCTAAATAGGTTCTTCGTTATGCTCAGAACCAATAAACTATCGGATGATATTCTACTTTTTAACGTACATTACTTCTTTTACCGCTTTAACAACACGTTCTGCATTTGGTAGACTCGCTGCAATTAAAGTTGGTGAATATGGAAGTGGAACATCTGCACAGGTAATACGTAAAACCGGAGCATCTAAATAATCGAATGCATGTTTTTGTACCATGAAGGCAATCTCGCCGGAAAGCGACGCTAACGGCCAAGCCTCTTCTACCACTACCAAACGGTTTGTTTTTTTAACCGATTCGATAATGGTTGCATAATCAATAGGACGTACTGTACGTAAATCAATCACTTCGACGTTAATTCCTTCTTTGGCTAACTCTTCTACAGCAGGATTTACCACACGTGTTAACATTTTACCAAAAGTTACAATGGTTACATCTGTGCCTTCTTTGGTTACTTTAGCTTTACCAAGTTCGATATAGTATTCTTCTGCAGGAACATTGCCTTTATCGCCATACATCACTTCCGATTCCATAAAAATAACCGGATCCGGATCAAGGATTGATTGTTTTAATAAACCTTTTGCATCGTAAGGAGTAGCCGGAACCACCACTTTTAAACCTGGTGTGTTAGCATACCAGTTCTCGAAATTTTGAGAGTGTTGCGCACCTAACTGACCTGCGTTACCGGTTGGACCACGGAAAACCATAGGGCATGAAAACTGACCACCGCTCATTGATAAGATTTTAGCCGCTCCGTTGATGATCTGATCGATCGCAACTAAAGAGAAGTTAAATGTCATGAACTCTACAATTGGAATAAGGCCAGCTGTAGCTGCACCAGTTGCAATACCTGCGAAACCTAATTCGGCAATCGGGGTATCGATAATTCGTTTTGCGCCAAATTCATCAAGCATACCCTGACTTACTTTGTATGCACCGTTATATTCTGCTACTTCTTCACCTAATAAAAAAACGCGGTCATCTTTACGCATTTCTTCGCTCATGGCTTCGCGAAGTGCTTCTCTAAATTGGATTTCTCTCATTGTAAATTTTAATAACGGTGGCAAATATAATTATTAATCGCTTTGAAACCAAAGGCTAAAATGCCTATGTTTTGTAATAATTATAAGTGTTTTGTCTAATTGGTTAATGTTTTTTTAACCGATTTTTTAATAATTCCGGTAATGAGGAAATATTATTGGGCAATTCCGTTTTTGTCGGGCATTTTTGTATTAATATTGATGCTTTTTACGAAATAACTACCTCTTGCACTGCAGTTATTTGGAGCGGATTGCAATGAGGTAGCGAACCATGAGGTGGGAAGCGAAGCCAAAGTTATTTAGCGTCCTTCATTTCAGCCATGATGACGACTACATTATTTAGCATTAGTGGTTTGGATTCAATAATCCATAAATTTCACTATCAAGAAACCGGCCTCTGAAATAATAATCTTGTTTAAAATGTGCTTCCTTTTTAAAGCCATGTTTGATCAGCATCTGTCTGGAAGCATCGTTTTCTACATTAATATTTGCACTGATGGTATGCAGGTTAACTTCATTAAATCCAAAATCGATGGTTCGTTTCAAGGCTTCAGAGATAATTCCCTGCCGCCAATAATTAGGATGTAGCATATAACCAATCTCTGCCCTATGGTTGGCGAAGTCGGTACGCCAATATCCGATAGAACCAATCATTTGCCCCGGCTCATCTTTTAAGGCTATTACCCAGGCCAGGTTATCCCCATTTTCGTAGCCATTTCTAAAACGGGAAATAAAATCTTTAATTTCAAAAATATCTTTTGGTCTTTCCCTATCAATATACTTCATTACGGTCTCATTCGTACGCATGTTAAAGAGAGCCTCGGCATCGTTAAGGTCATGTTCGCGAAGAATTAGGCGCTCGGTTTCGAGTATAGGAAAATTGGTGAAATTTAAGGTTAGCATTTTCAAATTTAAGAGATTTAACCGCAAAGCACGCAAAAGTTTTAGCAAAGTATGCAAAGTTTGTTTTACCACAGAGAACACAGAGATCATTAAGCTAATATTTCAATGCAATACGGTGTACGCTGTGCTTTTTCCTCAGTGTGCTCGGTGGTTATTTTACTTTGGATTAGCGCTCTTTGCGGTTTACTTCATTTCTTTGCGGTTGCAACTATTTCCCAAATAAAGTTTTATAAATAGAATATTTGTAGTTTTCCTCAACTTTGCTGGCCACAAAATAGGGAGCCTCGAAGAGTTCGGTCAGCTTTTTTCTTAATTCGTCAAGAAATTCCGGTTTAATCTCTTCCAAATAAGCTCCTGATAGCGTTTGCCTGCCCGATTTAAACCATACGCCGTCTACACTCATGGTTTTTACCACATACAGATTTGGTTCTACAAAACTTTTGCCCGAGAACTGTTCGTAAGCATAGGTGTATAATAAGGTTTGGATCAGTGCTTTATTGATATGTTTGCCATCAGAGTTGAACAACTCGGGAATATCTTTAAACGTGAGTTTGTCGCTGCCAGTTTTATAGTCTATAATTTTCGTCACGCCATCTTTAACATCCACACGATCAATAAAGCCAAAGATTTTGATACTGGCTTCTTTTCCTCGTAACGGGAAACTGATCTCGGCCTCTACCTTTTGTTCAAGACTAATGATCGTAAATGGGGTTTGTGCTTCGTCCTGATTTAAAATGATATTTACATAAGCCTCTACAATAGATAAAATAACCTTTTGCATGCCTTTGTATTCCATGATCATGTCAGGGTTTTTGAACATGACAGCATTGAATGCTTTTTGGATCAATGCTGGTACCTGTTTACGTTTCTCTTTGATATGCGCTGCAGTAATTTCAGCAGACCTTAGATCCTCGTAAAAATACTCCATCACTTTGTGCAGAATGGAACCGATTTCGTTGGCTTCTACCACTGCACTGATCTCTTTAGGTTCTTTAATACCCGCAATGTAATTGAAAAAGAAATCTATGGGATTAGAAATGTATTGGGTAAGTGCAGAAGGGGAGAGCACCTTCTTTTTATCCAGGTATTTTTGAAGTGTTTCCTGAATAAAGGCGTTACTGGTTTTCTCGATTTTTACTTCCTTAAAAGGCTCGGTTTTTACTTCCAGATTAAGTTCATTATAGGTAAAATCGAAACCACTTTCGTACTCCAGTTGCTTTAAAATTCTGCTGGCTTCACCTGAAGTAGATTCGTCGGTTAAACTATTATAGACAAAATTGATATTCTTTGCACGTTGTAATAGACGGTAGACCATATAGGCTGAAATGGCATCAAGATTTTCAAGAACCGGCAGGCCGTAAACACGACGTATAGAATCTGGAATAAAGCTATTGCCAATGGATGACTTAGGAATAATACCTTCATTGAAACCCAAAATCACCACCTTATCGAAATTCAGGTTCCGGGTTTCAAGCAGTCCCATTACTTGTATGCCATTTAAAGGATCGCCTGAAAGTGGTACTGCGATAGCCTGTAGTGATTTTTGTACTAGGTAAATTACAAAAGGAATTTCTTCTTTACCGATGTGGTTGCTAAAAGTATCGTGAAGCCTGTTCAATTCCTGAATGGTTTTTACAAACAGTTCTGCATCGATTTTTTTGAGTGTTTTTGCATTTGATAACCGTGTGAGCACATAATCCAATACATCCAATAGGTTGGTAACCACATGTTTTGGATCATCGATTTTCTTATAAAAAGCTTCGAACAGCCCACTTTGACGTAAAAGGCGTTTATGATCGATCTCTACCTGATTTTCTTCCAATAATGCGGTTAAAATTTTATCGCGCATTTTTTGGCTAAGGCCCGTTAGCGGATGTGTTAAAAAAGCTTCTACATTTTTGTAACTTACTTTATCCCGCTGTAAAATTTCCAGCTGACTCATCAACCACAAATCAACCAAACCAAAAATACTTGAAGTTGATAACGCAAAACCCATAGTTACGTTGAGGTCAATCGCTTTTCCATTCAGGTTAGTGGGGATCGTTTGCAGTGTGGGGATCAACAGGCTTTCATCTGCTAAAACCACTACTGTTTTTCCAACCGTTTCCGCGCTGGTATAATCTTCTTTTAAAATATTATTTAGTATTTTGGCCTGCGCAGATTGCCCCTGAACCTTAAAAACATTTACCTGGTGCGGAGCAGATTTCATTAAACTTTCCTGATTGGCAAACTCATTTTTCAAGCCAAGTTGATTGATGTTTTTACGAAGAAACAAGCCTGCTTCCTGCGAAATGTCATCTAAATAATACGTATCAGCATCGAAATAAAAAAGCGCTTTACCTGCTTCCTGTAACTGGGTAAATATTTTAGCTTCGGCACTGCTCAAAGCATTAAATCCAATAAAAATGATCTTGCCCTTATCAAAATTCGAGATGAATTCCTGATGACGGGTAATGTCATCAGCCAGATACCTGTAAACAGAACCATTGGTTAAATAACCTTGCTCTTTAAGTGTTGCGTGGTATTTATGGTAAAGTTTCGGCATCCTGCGCCACATCTTGATAAACAGTTCCTGCTGCTTTTTATGTTTTCCTTCGGAATAAGAAGTCCAGAATTGGGCAAGAAACTCATATTGCTCCGGGCTTAAATAATCGAAATCTTTATTGATAACTGATATATCTTCCAGATCGCGGTATAATTTTTCTGCATCAACCAAATCGGCATCAATCTGATTAAAATCGCTTAAGATAATTTTTGCCAACGGAAAAAACTTATGACTGGAAATAGTTTCCAGTTTTTCTTCTGCAAGTAGTTGATTATAGATGCGGTGTAGCGTAAAAAACTGCAGGTAAAAATCGGCTATTTTATAACTCGTAGAACTGGCAAAGAACTCCTGTATGGTAAAAAATGCGGGACTAAAAAATGGTTTACCGATAATATCTGCAAAGTGTTTCTGTAAATAGGCCGATGGCCTTTTATTGTTAAAAACGATGGCACAGTTCTCCAGCTGATTTCCAAACCGGGCAACTAAATCTTCGGCAACTTCCTGTAAAAATGGTTTAATCTGCATATTATACTAATTTCAATTTGCCTTTAACTGCATAGAAAAGATAGGTTTTGATATTCTGGTAACCCATTTCAGTCAATAAAACCCTGTAATTATTGACCTGTTCAATATGTTTATCGCTTTCTTCCAGGGTAAATTTATAATCAAGGATAATCACCTCATTTTCATTAATCAAAACCCGGTCAGGGCGGTGCAGTTTCCCATTAGCATCGATAATGTTTTTTTCTACAATGCTTTCGCCTGCGTTACCTAAAATTTCTTTAAGTTCGGGATTGTTCAATACTTCAAGTGCAGATCTATTTAGTTTCTGCTTTTCTTCTTCCTTGATAATTCCCTGCAAAACAAGGTTGGCGGTATAGTCATCAACTTCTTTCTGTGTGCTGGCGCTGGCCAGGATATCGTGCAGCAACGAACCTTTTCTTCCTGATTTTTCAATATTTACCAAATGCTTTAAGTGTTTGTCTTCAGATGGGATATAAAGTTCTGATAGGCGCGTTGTGGTTGGATAACTATTTAGGTTGATGATATTAGCGTCTTTCATCTTGTTTTCAACAACTACAGGCTCTACAATTTCGTACACGCCGTTTTCATCAAACTGCTCATCAAAAGTGAAATTGATGGCATCGCCCATATTGGATAATTTCAATTCCTTTTTAGTCATCGTAGCAATGTAAAGATAATCTTTGGATCGTGTAGTGGCTACATAAAGCATATTCAATGCATCCATGTTGTTGTAAAGCAGCTCTTCGTAATAGGCTTTCGCAATTGCCGAATCAGCCAGCGCTTCATTGTATTTTAGTGGAATGCCTTTTAGGTCCTTGTAAACCGTTTCTTCTGAAGATACCCAGAAATTGCCATTGGCTTTGCCCTTGATTTCCCAATTGCAAAAAGGTACAAAAACCGCCCTAAAAGCCAGGCCTTTCGATTTGTGGATGGTAATGATCTGTATGGCATCAGCCCCGTCCGGAGAAGGCAATGATTTTTTAATGCCATCTTCTTCCCACCAGGTTAAAAATGAAAGAATACCTTTTTCACCGAGTTTTGCGGCAGAGGCGGTTAAATCTCTAAACGCAAGTAGGTAAGGTAGGTTAGTGGTGAGATTTTTTAAGCCATAACTTTCAATTAAAATCTCTACCAGTTCAGGCAGGGGTAGCTGTAACCAGCTTTGCCAGTTTTCGCATAAAGCAACCGGTAAAACCGTGGTAAGCGTGCTTAAAGGTTTATTGGTAAGGTTGAGGTAGTAAGTGGCATCAATCTCTTTTTCATGTAGGGCATGGTAAAGTGCTATACAGTTGGCTTTGTATAATGCTGTTTGTGCTTCTAAACCAATTAATACTTTTAGTGTGTTGATAATGAGCTGTATGGCCGAATTGTTGGAAATCAATAAGGCATCTCCTGACAAAACAGGTAAGTTATGCTCCATTAATTTTTTAACAGTAAGTAGTGCTTCGCTGTTCGATCGAACTAAAATGGCAATATCTTTTAATGCATATTGCTGTTCATTTTTGAGATCATTTATTTCTTCAACAATATCGTTTAATGCAATATCCCTAAAAATGGTTTCTGTGAAACGCGCTTCATTGGGTGCATGATCTTTACCAAACTTTTTAATCTTAATTGTTCCACCTTTTAAGGTATTCGTAGCAAAGTTCTGGGTAGAGCCACTATAAATATCGGTTATAATCTGCCGGTAATTTTGTTCTTGCCACCAGTTGGCAATGCTTTCAGGTTTGGTGGCCAGATTTTCATTCAGTTCATTCTGCAGGGTTATGGGAATGGCCTTGTAAAGGAAGTTGTTAAATGTGATGATGTTTTCGGCACTCCGGTAATTTTCATCTAAACTTTCTTCCAATACATTTTCTGCACCAACATCTAATTTAGCATGCTTGTGCAAGATGTTCCAATCGCCGTTGCGCCAGCGGTAAATAGATTGTTTGGTGTCGCCAACTATCAGGTGATCGATCAGATCCTGGCTCGGTGTAGCCATAGCATTGGTCAGCAGGGATTTAAAGCTTCCCCACTGACTGGTAGAAGTATCCTGAAATTCATCAAACAAAAAATTACGGTAACGGTTACCTACTTTTTCCCAGATAAAGGACGGATTGTCTCCGGCATCTTCGGTAATTCCGGAAATCAGTTTTTGTGCATCACTGATCAGCAGGTTATCGTTTTCGGCCCTGTATTCTTTTAAAAGCATGGCAATTTCCTGCATTAACCTTAAATAATAAAGATTTTTATTAAAGGCAATCGCCAGACTGTAGTTTGGTAAATGGGTTAAATAATGCGTTTTTAACTTTTTTAGTATCGGATTTACCGTATCATAGGCTTCAGGGAAGTTTGCATTTTTCTGAAACCATTCGTCAGGCTCATCAATGAGGTTAAAAAGTGGCTCGATCTTCGAAAAATCGCCCCTGACAACAAGAATAATTTTAGCCAGCGGACTTCTCGATTTTCCCTTCAGGTGCTCGGTTTCCACCCCGATTACATTCAGAGCTTCGTTTGCCTCTGTTGCCAGCGAAACCAATTCTTCTTCAAAGTTCTTTATCTCTGCCTTGGTAATGCTGATGTATTTTTTAAATAATTCATCAATGTTTTCCAGACCAAGCGTGTTAACCGCATCTTCAAAAATCTGGAAACGTTCGGAGAAAATTTCGCCAATCAGATTGTAAAGTTCGAATTTATAGTTCCAGCTCTTGTTATCGCTAATGCGCTCAATGGCGAGGTCGATAATCCATTGTAACAGCTGTTTGTTGTGATCTAAAGCTTCATCCAGTTTGTTTACCAGATCATCTTTTACCTTGTCATAATTCATTTCTAAATTATAATCGGCATTTAAGCCCAGCTCAAAAGCAAAACCCCTGATTACTTTTTGAACAAAGCCATCAATGGTACTTACCGAGAAACGGCTATAGTCATGCAGGATTTTACGATATATTTTATCTGCCTTGATCTGTAATTCTTGTGGGCTTAACATCGGATAGGCTTGTAAAATAAGTTTCCGATAGTCATCAGTTTTTTTTGATGAGTCGCCTTTTGCCAGTCCAAGTAGCACTTCCAGTATCCTGGTTTTCATTTCTTCTGTAGCCTTATTGGTGAAGGTTACGGCCAAAATTTCCCGATATTTATTCTCGCTGCTAAAAAGCAGGGTAAGATAATGTGCGGTTAAACTGAACGTTTTACCGGAACCTGCAGAGGCTTGAAGAATTTTGAGGGGCTGGGGCATATTGTTGTATTTATTCCCCTCCTTTGGAGGGGTGCCCCTAGGGGCGGGGTGGTTAAATTGTTATTTGGATGTATCTAAATATTAATTAAGGATGTATAATCCCATATTCCTGGATAATATATTCCTCCAAACCCATCATTGCAAAATCCATTTGTTTCATTACATCATCAACCGTAATCCGGTAAATCTTTAATCCTAATGAAGTTAAATATGCTTCTCTCCGTTTATCATAAGTCTGTTTATCATCATGACTGCTGCCATCAATTTCAATTACTAAACCAAGTTGCTTGATGTAAAAATCAACGATGTAATTTCCAATTATACGCTGCCTGTCAAAATCTATTTTATGAAATTGCTTTTTGGTTACCTGCATCCAAAATAATACTTCAGGTAAATTTCCAGCTTGTCGAAGTGCTTTTGCCCTTTCTTTTAGTCGAGGTTGATAAGGCAACCTGGTTATTGATACTGGCTTTAGCGTTGTTCCATTAATTATAATATCTTTTTGTAACGTCTCTTTCAACACCCCGTCCTGCGGACACCCCTCTGGTAGAGGGGAATGCTGGGCGCCTAAATCGGCAGGAGTATTGTTGATATCATTCATGTTTTTGCTTCGGGTTGTTACACTATTCTAAATTACAACAATTTAAAATTTTTCCGAAATCATGATATCAACAATGCACCCATTTACGGTTTTTTCTTCTTTTTGGCTAATGTTTTATGGCTGATCCTTGCAGGCCGCTCGGCCATTTCAATTGGGAGGCCAAGCAAATCGCGGATTACTACCGAAGCACATGCACCACCAAATGCTGCAGGCAGGTAAGAAACTGTACCATAAGCAGAGCGTTTAAAATTGCTCCCATCAGTCATGATCATAGAATTTTTATCCATTTCTTCGGTAGAGAAAACAGCTTTTATTTTTGCCGCGTTGGCAAGTTTATTCAGCCGCTTCCGCACATAACTGGCAAAAACACATTGATAAGTATCCGGAAGCAGTGTAATTCTTAAACGGGTAGGATCCATTTTACCACCAGCACCCATTGAACTTACAATGGGAATATTTTTCTCCAAAGCGGTTCCTAACAATGTAATTTTAGGCATTACACTATCAATACAATCCATAATGTAATCGAAATCGGCTTCTAAAATTTCCCTGCATTTCTCTGGCGTAAGAAAGGTATTAACCACATGCAGTTTTAATTCAGGATTTATGGACAATAAACGTTCCTGCATAATGGCAGCCTTGCTTACTCCATGATTGGTAGCCAGAGCAGGTAGTTGCCTGTTTCGGTTGGTGGGGTCAACTACATCACCATCAACAATCGTCATTTCTCCAATTCCGGAACGGCAGATAAATTCGGCGGCAAAAGAACCCACGCCACCTAAGCCGATTACCAGAACATGTTTTGATTGAAGTTTATCTATCCCATCATTACCTACAAGCAGGGTCGAGCGCGAAAGCCAGCTAACATCAGACATATTTGTGTATTTAGCTGTATTCTTCGACAGGCTCAGAATGACAGCGCTATATTAAATTTAGTTTATTCCAGTCTGTAAAAATACGAGCTTTGAGTTCATCTACATTACATTTTTTTAAAATGGCTGCTGCCCGGTAAATTTCCTCAATCGAAATATCAGCATCATCCGTTTCCAGGAAAAAATTACTGGTGGTTTGAATCAGTTTCGCTGCACCGGAGTTTTCTTTCAAGATAGTCAAACCAAAAGAAAGTATAAATCCTTTATCCAGCAGTTGCTTGCCAAGTTCCTCGTTTTTATTAAAGCCATGGATAATCATAGGTACTTTAACCCTTAAGCGATCTTTAATCTCGATTAATTCAGCGAAACATTTAACACAATGCAAAATCAAAGGTTTTCTGATCTTTTCTGCCAATTCGATCTGTTTTTCCAGAATTATGATCTGATTCTCCAGGTTTTCGCCCCTTAATCGATCCAAACCACACTCACCAATCTGTTTTACATTGATTTGATTGGCCACGACACTTAGGTATTTCATCTGCTGGTCAAGATGTTCAATTTTAGCAAACCATGGATGTAAACCAACCGAAATAGGTTTCGTTTTCGGCATGGCTAAAAAGATATCCTGGGTTAACGACAGGCTTTGAATGCTGATTACCCCATTTTTAGTGGCAACTTTATGGGTATGTATATCTAGGAAATCCATTTCTAATGCAAAGATAGTTAAATGTAAAATGGACGATGTAAAAGGATTAATGGAAAAATGCGAATGGTTTTAAACCTTTCCGCAACACCAGGTTCTGTTAATGACCAATGACCAATGACCAATGACCAATGACCAATGACCAATAACCAATAACCAATAATGTTGCTTCTCTGTAAAGAATTTGCGAATAATCTATTAAAATTATAGACTTTATTATCTTTGTTTATTATTCTAAAAATCATGAAAAAATTAGTTATTTTATTAACGACGATATTGATTTCGACCGCGGCTTTTAGCCAGGCAAAAAAGGAAAGTGTTCACATCTATAACCCGCAGGCAAATGCTAAAGCGGATATTGCTGCTGCGGTTGCAAAAGCATCCAAAGAAAATAAGCATGTTTTGTTACAGGTTGGCGGTAACTGGTGCAGCTGGTGTATCGCATTTCATAACCTGATTGATAGCACAGCAACGCTAAAAAAATACATCAACGATAATTTCGAGACGGTGCTGGTTAACTATAGTCCTGAAAATAAAAATGAAAGTGTTCTGGCTGGTTTAGGCTATCCTCAACGTTTTGGTTTTCCGGTATTTTTAATTCTTGATGGTAAAGGCAAAGTATTGCACATTGAAAATTCATCTTATTTAGAAACGGAAGAAGTTGGCGCTAACGGTAAAAAGAAAGTAGGACATGATGTGAAGAAAATTACCTCATTTTTGAAAGGGTGGACAAGAGCAGCAGTTGATCCTGAAACATATAAGGCTAAGTAGTGTTTTAAGGTAAAGGCTGAACCATAACATCGGCCTGAATATTTAAAAAGCCTTTCGGATTTTCGCACCTGAAAGGCTTTTTGTTAATCTTCTAGTTCATCTTCATCCATCTCATCATCTAGGTTCAACTCATAAGAGGCTCTTGAAGCTTCATCGGCTTGTTCCAGCAAATCTTTATCGTGTTCAATGCTCGTATCATCACCGCTAATTTCATTGATGTTTTCTACATCATCCTCTCTGCGTAAAGCATCGTTAGGATCGTTCGAATAATTATCGTTTTCTGGGTCTATCATAACTTTAAGATTTTACATAGATAATCGTTTTGATAGTGAAATTGTTTTAGGGAAAGTCTTAAAGTACAACAAAAACGTATTCCGTAAGTTTGCCTTTCCTTGATTAACCTGGCGATCCTTTTTAGATTCTTCTCTGTGGAAATGTCACTTATTTGATTTTTATAAAATATATTCTTTTTAAGAATAACAAGGTTTTAATCCTTTTTCTTCGGCTCTTCCAGATATCCATTAAAATAGATGGGCTGTTTATTTATACTGCTGGCCGTTAATGAAGCATATCCGTTGGTAGAGATATTGATCGTAAACCGATAATTCTCTCTTATCACATCTTTTGTTTCAATTTGAATGGTGTACATGCCTTTTTTATTTTTGGATTCTTTATAGGTGAAATTTTTTGAAGTAAATTTAATTCCGCCTTGTGTAGGATCCATCGGAGCAGAAAAAGACCTGCCAAAATAAGGTAGATAAGCCACAATACTGTCTTTGGTAACCTTAACATCGTATTGAGATCCGGTTAGGTTTATTGAAGAACCTGCCTGACTGCCTGGCATTGCTGCCAATATTCTGTTAATGTCATTGTTGGCCATTGGAGTGGCTGTGTTAGCTATAAAGTTGTAATTTTTATCTGCTACAATTTTAATTGTGGTTTCTTTGTCGGTTTGGGCGAAAGATTGAAATCCGATCGAAAGAAATGCAAAGCTCAATATTAAATTTAAACGTTTCATCATGTGTGTTTTAAATGTGTCACAATTTAAAGATGCACAGATTTGAAAGATTCCATAATAGTGCCAAAAATAGAACGAAACTTAAATCAAATGGTTTTAGTTTTTAACTAAGGATTTATCTTTTCCGAATGATTTGATTTATATAAGGGATTATTTTTTTCGGTTTCGGAAGCCCCCATGGCCGTGAATTTATAGGTGCCTGCAGGCAGGTTATTCAGTTCTATTTCGCCATTTTCGTTTGTAATTAGGGTGATTAAATTTCCGCCAGGATTTTTACCGCCTTTAACAATAATACCGCCAATTGGTGATCCGGCTACCCGCGATCTGGGATTATTTGAAGGAACCATAATAATAAATTTATAATTCCCTGTGATGGCGTTGTTAAATTCTATTTCTCCATTTTGATTAGTTACAAGGTTAGTTGCCTCACCTGCCGGGATATTAACTGCTTTTACCACTATGCCACCAATAGGTTGCCCGGCTACAAAACTGATTTCTCCGCTTGTTACATCCAATTTGCCTTTAATGGATTTCATGATGCATGGGAAGTGCGATTCAGGATAACTCAGTTTGCAATAATCACAATAATGCCCTTCGGGTGCCTGCGCCTTTAATTGTTGTGTATTTGTTGCTTTGATTGCAGGTGATATGGCGGTTTTTTTAATTTGAGCCAGAGCAATTAATGATATAAATAGCAGAAATACAGCTAGAGCAGCTCCTTTTTTCATAAAATTTGATTAGAAAGGTAAAATTAATCAAAAAATACGGCTTAATATAAATTAGTTGTCTTGGTAAATCTTTAGGCTTTAGACTCATTATTTCTTTTTAGACGCTTTTGCAAAGGGGTTAAAATCGAGGGCAAGTTGAACCCAGAAATCAAGTTCATCATTTCTAACTAAAACATTTTCTGATACCGAAATATAACCCTTCATCGGTCTGCCACCCATTACCATTTGTCCCCAGCCATCTTTATGTGATAAGTTTTCTAAAGCATTTGGATCGATCCGGACCATCATACCGGCTTTGGAAACACCGATGCACATTTTGCCATTTACCATAAACACTAATCCTGAAAACATCAGTTTTTCTTCTATATCAGGTATATGCATCAGTCTTTCAGCCACCCGGAGGAAGGGTTTCGTTGTAATCTCTCATTATTCATCTGTATAGCTTCTGGAAACAAATTTGATTCCAGTTGAGGTAAAGAAATTTTTTAGCATGTTAATTTTTTCAGTACATTTTTCGCCAATATGTATTTTATTCGAGCTGAATTGCATACGCAGGCAATCGAAGCAGATTTCAATATAAGCGATTACTTTCCTCTTGTCGTTAAAGAACAAAATAGCATTGTGTGGGTCGTAGCAGGACATCCTATCTTCAACCACTCCGTATTTTTTAGATCTATAACCATAGTTAAAAAGTAAATCAGTTAGTTTGTTGATATCTTGCTTGGACAATCTGATTTACTCTTTTACCATTCCAGTATCTAAAACTCCTTTTTTTACTGGCAGATGGCTTGAAAATTCTGATGTCGTATCTATAAAGGATATTAAAGACACAAATTCTGTCCGGTTGAAAGGATAAAACATTTTCCTTTGTGAAGAACTATATTTATCGAAGTGCATGCAATGGGAATTTTCTTCCATTAAAGAATCCTGCTCTTCAATTGATAAGTTCTCTGATTCTTTTGTCTGTGCAGATAATAAACTACAGATGAAAACAAGGCAAATGGTATTCAAGATTTTTAACATCTTATGAGTTTGTTGTGTTCAAAACTAAATTACATCTTTATAAACCATTTTTCAATAATCGGACGTTATTCTTTAAATTTGCAACATGTTGTTAAACTGCTATCAGGAAGAATTATTAGAGGCCGGGTGTGATGAAGCGGGAAGAGGTTGCCTTGCAGGCCCTGTTTTTGCAGCTGCGGTGATATTGCCTAAGGATTTTGTGCTGGAGGGTTTAAACGACTCCAAACAGCTGTCTCATGAACAAAGGGCGCTGTTAAGGCCAATTATCGAACAGGAAGCGCTGGCATGGGCAGTAGCCTCTTGCGATCATGAAGAAATCGACCGCATCAATATTTTAAATGCATCATTTCTGGCCATGCACAGGGCCATTGAAAAATTGCAAACGCCACCACAATACCTGGTTATTGATGGAAACCGTTTTAAGACCTATCCTCAGATTCCTCATAGCTGTATTGTTAAAGGCGATGGTAAATACCTCAATATTGCAGCAGCCTCCATATTGGCCAAAACACATCGGGATGAATATATGACCAACCTGCATGTAGGTTATCCTCATTATAATTGGCAGCAAAATAAAGGTTATCCAACCATTGCACATCGTAAAGCTGTACTCGAAATGGGCTTATCGCCTTTTCACCGCAAAACTTTTAATGTGAGCGCCCCTCAGTTGGAACTGTTTTCAAAAAACGCCTGAAATTTCGTATTTTCACCACGTTGTGAAAATTTTGTTGATTACTAAGCGGGTTCCCTTTCCGCCAAACAGTGGTTATCCGATTGTGGTATACAATACCATAAAAGGTTTGCTGCAACTTGGCGCAGATATTACATTGTTTAGCCTTAACCCAACAAAAGGGCGTATTGATATTGAAGATATTTATGACCCTGTTTTTGAAGAGATTAAATACCATACCTGCGATTTAGATATAGATGTAAATGTATGGTCTGCTTTTTTTAATATTTTCACTAACGAATCTTATAATGTTTCCCGGTACTACAGTGAAGATGCTGCCCGGCAGCTGGAAAATCTTTTAAGGGAAAATGCATTCGATATCATCCAGTTCGAAGGTCTCTTTGTGGTACCCTATCTGGATGTGGTTAAGGCAAATAGTAATGCTAAGCTGATTTACCGGGCGCATAATATCGAGTTTACGTTATGGGAACGCCTTTCGCATTCAGAAAAGTTTCTTATTCGACGCAAATACCTGGCTTTCCTGGCACAACGGCTTAAAGCTTATGAAACTGATCAGATTAATCGCTTTCACCACATTTTTGCTATTTCCGAACCCGATCGCCAAAGCATATTGAGGTTTGGTTGCGAAGTTCCGATGTCGGTTTTTCCGGTAGCCATCGATTTGGAAAAATATAAGGCAGACAAGACCAAAACCAGTTTTCCTACGCTGTTTCATTTAGGGGCAATGGATTGGCGGCCCAATCAGGAAGGATTAGAGTGGTTTTTAGATGATATCTGGCCAGATATTGAGAAGTTGAATAAGGATCTCCGGTTTTATATCGCCGGGAAAAATATGCAGAAACATTTTTTTGAATACGATTCTGAGAACCTGATTGTAGAGGGAGAGGTGTTTGATGCCGTAGAGTTTATGAACTCCAAAGCCATCATGATCGTGCCACTAATTTCTGGTACCGGCATGCGGGTTAAGATTATTGAAGGTATGGCAATGAAAAAATGCATCATTGCCACAACCACCGCAGCTGAAGGAATTAACTGCAGGCACGGACATGATATCTTAATTGCTGATTCTGCGGATGAATTTTACCGTTCCATCTTGCAATGTGTCATCAATCCTAAACGCTGGGTAGAAATAGGAGAGAACGCACGGAAAACAGTTGAAAATGATCATGGCGTTCAATTAATTTCCGGTAAAATGTTAAAAATTTATAAGGAATTGGTTAGTGCATAACAAGATTTGTATCCCTTAGGTTGTTGTTTATACTGAGCAACCGAAACCATTCTATCGAATAGCTTTGATCGGATTAAGTGGTGTCTGCTTCTAAATCCTGCAACCTTAAAAATGAAACGCTGTATTGGGTTTCCAGCCCCGGTTGAAGCGTTACCCTGCAGCAACGAGGCACGAGGAAACGAAGCGTAAAAGCGAAAAACGGGATGAAATTTATGGCTTTACACAGACTTTGCGCTCCAAATTAAATTTTTTATTTCTCCGCCCTTAAGCATAGCTGCACTTCGTTTGCTTGTACTACATTTTATTTGTTATTATTGTCAATTGCTCTTCAGTGAAGTAATATAATTTTGTAAGCCTGAAGTTCCTCATCAAATCAGTTTTAAGTCTAAAAAACGCCTATAAAATTAACCTCAAAATTTTGTCTTTTTCTTAGTAGTTTTGCCCCGCGAAGAATAAGCATAAAATCGCCATAATTGGGGTTAAAATTGTAATCGCTTCATTATTCATAAAAAATAAAATTTACGGATGAAAAATACCGCATTAACAGAAAAACACATCGCTTTAGGCGCTAAAATGGTTCCATTTGCAGGTTATAATATGCCTGTTACTTATGAAGGTATTAATGCCGAACATGCAACAGTTCGTAATGGAGTAGGTGTTTTTGATGTGAGCCACATGGGTGAGTTTATTCTTAAAGGTGAAAATGCATTAGACCTTATTCAAAGAGTAACCAGTAACGATGCCGCTAAGTTATATGACGGAAAAGTGCAGTACTCTTGCTTGCCCAATAAAGATGGTGGTATTGTTGATGATCTTTTGGTTTACAAGATAGATAATAAAACCTATATGTTGGTGGTAAATGCATCGAACATTGAAAAAGATTGGAACTGGATACAACAGTTTAATACAGAAGGCGTAGAAATGCATAATATTTCTGATCAAACTTCTCTGTTAGCCATTCAAGGACCAAAGGCAGCTGATGCGTTACAAAGTTTAACCGAAGTTGATTTAGCATCAATGGAATATTATACTTTCGTAAAAGGCACTTTTGCAGGAGTTGAAAATGTGGTAATTTCTGCAACAGGTTATACCGGTGCAGGTGGCTTCGAAATTTATTTCGAAAATCAATACGCTGATCAGATCTGGGATGCCATTTTTGAAGCGGGTGCAGCATATAATATTAAGCCAATTGGTTTAGGTGCCCGTGATACTTTACGTTTAGAAATGGGTTTCTGTTTATACGGAAATGATATTGATGATACAACTTCGCCAATTGAAGCCGGTTTAGGTTGGATTACTAAATTTTCTAAATCTTTCACCAATTCAGAAGCATTATTGGCGCAAAAAGAAGCTGGCGTTCAAAAGAAATTAGTTGGCTTTGAAATGATCGACCGTGGTATTCCGCGCCATGATTATCAAATTGCTGATGCTGAAGGAAATGTCATTGGTAAAGTAACTTCTGGTACCCAGGCACCTTCTTTACAAAAGGCAATCGGTATGGGTTACGTTGCAAAAGATTTCGCTAAAGAAGGAACTGAAATTTTTATTTTGATCCGCAATACACCGATTAAAGCTAAAGTAGTTAAGTTTCCTTTTTATAAATAAGGTTTAAAGTTAAAGCAGTAATATTTTTGAACTTATGAAAACGGAAGAAAATAAATATTATGAGCTGCTTTATCAAATAGAATCTACCTTAAAAACGGCCAGGCAAAATGCGGTAAAAGCAATTAATACTGAATTGATTACTGCTAATTGGAAAATTGGACGCTATATTGTTGATTTTGAACAGCAAGGCAAGCCTAGGGCTGATTATGGGAAGGAGTTGTTAGTGACCCTCTCTGCAGATCTGAAGTTGAAATTTGGGAAAGGATTTAGCCGTTCGAGTTCGCAACTGATGCGCTTATTCTATATTAAATATCCTAAATTTCAGTCATTAACAGATCAGAATTTAATTCGCCAGACAGTGTCTGGCGAATTTACACATAGCCAAACATCGTCTGGCGTTTTACTAAGCTGGAGTCATTATGCTGAGCTTCTAACCGTTTCGGATGACCTAGCCCGAAATTTCTATGAAACCCAGGCCATAAAAGAAAATTGGAGTTTTAGGGAGATGAAGCGGCAGATTGATTCAGCTTTATTTCAAAGGCTTGCGCTCAGTAAAGATAAAAACGGTGTACTGACTTTGGCCGAGAAAGGTCAGATGCTCCACAGTACTGACGATTTGGTACGGGATCCTTATGTATTTGAGTTTTTAGATATCCCTATGGGAAGTGTAATTAAGGAATCAGGACTCGAGAAAAAACTTATTGATAATCTACAGAAATTTTTATTGGAGCTTGGTAAAGGCTTTTCATTTGTAGCAAGGCAGTTTAAAATAACTGTAGATAATGAACATATGTTTGTTGACATCGTTTTTTATCACCGAATATTAAGATGCTTCGTACTTATTGATCTGAAAACAAAAAAGGTAAAGCACCAAGATATCGGTCAAATGAACTTTTACCTTAACTATTTTAAAGAAGAAGAAAATGTTAAGGGAGATAATGACCCAATTGGGATTATTATTGCTGCAGATAAAAATGAGTTTTTGGTTAAATATGCCACAGGGGGACTTTCTAATAAAATATTCGTCTCCAAATATCAACTCTATCTACCTGATCAAAAACTTCTGGAAGAAAAGGTAAAGGAAATAATTAATAAATAAATCTCTTAAAATGTCGAAAAAAATAGAAGTTTGTTTAACGCCGGCCTTGATCGATTTATACGATATTGAGCAGAGCATTGTGGTGGTGATCGATATTTTGAGGGCTACCTCTTCCATTACCTACGGAATAGATAACGGAGCTGAAGCAATTATTCCCGTAGCTCAGGTAGAGGATTGTTTAAATTATCGTGATAGTGGGTTTTTATTGGCAGCCGAACGAAATGGAGAGGTTGTAGCAGGTTATGATTTCGGCAACTCACCATTCTCTTATGCGCGAGAAAAAGTGAATGGAAAAACGGTTGTGCTAACCACTACAAATGGCACCAAGGCTTTACATTTGGCACAGAAAAGAGCCTACCAGGTTTTAATAGGATCTTTCTTAAACTTAGATTCAATTTGTCATTATCTGAAAAGTCAGGATAAAAATGTGCTTTTGCTTTGCGCAGGTTGGAAAGATCAGTTCAACTTAGAGGATACGCTTTTTGCAGGTGCTGTAGTAAGCAATCTGCGTCAGAATTTTGAACATTTTGATGATTCCAGTGTGGCAGCCGAAGATCTTTATGCCTTAGCTAAAGGAGATTTAAGGAAATATCTCCACAAATCATCACATAGCCATCGCTTGGCCCAGTTGAATATAGAAGAAGATGTTGTTTTTTGTTTGCAGTTGAATCTGTGCAAAACAATCCCGGTACTAGTGGGCGAACGTTTAGTAGCCTTAAAAACTAATTAATATAATCCTCGTTTTCAATGAGGATTGTTGGAGACCATATTGGTAATGTGATTGCATCAGTCACACAGAAATGTTTCCTCCCCGGCGATACAATCGCCATTCTCTTTTATCCTCGTTGCAAACGAGGACAATGAGGGGATTGATAAATACTTTATCAACTATCTGTTGACCGCAATAAAAATACATCCAACTAAACTTAAAATAATTATTGCGGTTAGAAGCAAATATATTTCTCTAAGTTGCTCATTTTTATAAACCTGAATTTCTTCCCAATGAGGAGCCAGAATGTAGTTTTGCTTGGATGCATTTAAGCTTCCGTACAATAGTTGGCTTGCTATTCTATCGTTAAAGTTATTTTTATAAAAAGCTGGTGCAGTTCTACAAAGATTTTCAAATTCAACTTTTGTTTTATTATGAAAATGCTGAATGAGATTGGATCTCAATTCCATGCTCAAATCTTTTCTGATTTTTTGCTCGAAAGTTTTCACCAACCAGATATTATATCTTCCGTTGACACGGACAGAATCCACGCTCGCCAAAGGTGTAGCGAAATAGTGAATAACTTTAAATGTCCTTTCTCTTCGGCTACTATTGTTAGAAATTACGTAGGTAGAAACGTCAATTACTTTAGGATTAATTACATTTTGATCAAATCGATAAAATAAATATGGTCTTTTTACAATTAATTCATGGGGTTTTTTAAATGAAATAGGTTTGCTTCTTATTTCTGCAGTTTTCCACCAGATTACAATAGCTAATAGTGGTGTCAGGTATATAAAAAAATTGGTGAACACGTTAAACGATCCAAATCTAAAGAGTGCTTTTTTAATTGGCTTTCGAATTAAAAATAACCATGATATTATATTAAAGCAGATGCAGAAGATAAAGACGGTTAAGTCTGAAAGTTTAAGATACTCAACTACGATAAACGAAAAAACTGTTGTTGTAATTAAAAATAGTGCAACTTTCTTGATTGCAAAGACAAATGCCGATAAAAAATTGGGATACTTTGGGTGCGTATACTTTGTTAACTTATTCAGAAATGTAACAAGATATGCTTCTAGTTCAATGGCTTCTTTATACCTCCGCACCGAGAATTTACGATAATCTCCATTAACCAAATAAATAATTATACTATAGCTGCCCCGAGTGATTTGTTCCAGTCCAAAGCCTCTTACACTCGCTAATTGAATATGAAGTTTACGGTAAATGTTTAGATTTTTGGCGAACAAAGTTACCTCTAATGATTGGTCGTTATGTGTAAAGTTAGCCTCTGCACCCGAAATCCATATTGACAGATAATAAATGCTAAAGCCCAAAGCCGTTACTAAAACAGCTGACCACTCGTGAAATTTTGAGAGTAAACAAAAACCTGTTAAAGCTGAAATTGATGTAATTAGCAGGAAAAAAATTAGATGGTAATCGTTTAAAAAAGTTTTTAGGTTTTGTCCGGGCATTAATTTAAACAATTATTTTTTAATTAAATCCATTATCGTCGGACTGTTTTTAATCGTAATTAAGGCTTCTTCATGCGCCAGCCAGTAAATATCTTCTGCACGTTTCATGTCGAATGTACTAATGGCTCCCAGACCTTTAGGTTCGATCAGTACATTGCAAAATTTAGCTTTTCTTTCCATATCATGATTGATTGACATGATTCCTGCGCGGCCCATCAAATTGGTAATACCGGTAATTTTATCAACTGGTTTAAGGTGGTTACAGGATGAGCCTATAATAAAATCGCAGTCATCCATTAAAGGTTCAACAGGAAAATTGTTTAAAATGCCACCATCTACATACATTTGGCCATCAATCATGATGGGTTTAAAAATACCGGGTATACAGCTTGAGGCATGGACAGCCCTGATGAGTGGCCCTTTAGTAAAGTAAACCAACCGGCCTTCACTAAAGTTTACGGCAGCAATGGTTAAAGGTATCTTTAGCTTTTCTATAGAATCTTCAGGAAAATATTCCTTCAGAATCAAAGCAGTATTTTCAATATTAATCAATCCTAGCGAACCTACCGCCGGACGTACAAAGCGCCAAAGCTTTGTTTTAAGGAAAATATTTAACCCTTCTTCGGGATCTATGCCGGCAGCAAAAAAAGATCCCGCTATGGCGCCTGCACTTGTTCCGCTAATGTGGCTAAAAGTAATACCTAAATTACTGAAGGCCTTCAAAACACCTAAATGCGCGATTCCCCTAATACCTCCGCCCGATAATACAATGCCGACTTTCATTTTTTCCTTAGGTTAATATTTGAACTGATTTTGATATAACTGGTTACTGCTAACGGTAAACTACCTCTGTTGCTTTGGTTTATACTTCGATTGATTTAAGATTTTCTGTACATCGTTATCAACCATTAACTGTTGCAAAGTAACATCTGGATGCGTACTCATATATTTCCTCACAATCTGCCAGCCTATCCATACGCCCAATTTTGGTGCCGATTCTCTGTTTTCGCCTAAACCTGGCGTAAAAGGTCCTTCTGATAAAAATACCTGGATTTTTTGATAGTCGGTTTCGAAAAGATAATTATTCTCCAGAAAATATGCCCAAATGTCCCCTTCAAAGTTTTGCGCCCAGTCTAATTGCTGTTGGGTATATCCGATTTTGGTCGAATCACCTACATTTTCGGGTAAAACCTGATCAAGAAAGTATAAAATCTTTCCCTGAAAAATCATTTTAGATAATAAAGTCCTGTTATCATCAGGCTCCGCAAAAAGTTCTTCATGGGCATAAGTTTCGGCAACACGGGGCACAATATATTCAGGAGTGAACCTCCTCGAAAGGTAAAGGGGTACACTTTGCACAATGGCCCTGTAAAATTTGCTGTCCTTACCCAGAAACATGTCTAAACCGATGCCCAGATAATTATCTCCAACAGGCATCTGGTAAGCAAAACCTGAGGCAAAAGAAATGAATTTTGGAATCTTCGCTTTTGGATAATAATATTTAATGTATTTAAAAGTCTGGCTTAATCCCTCTTCCTGTGCTTTTAAATCTGGAAAAACACTATCCACTTCCTTGCTTAAATCGGTATAGGCCTGATCATGGTATAAATTTGTCAACGATTCGGTGTTGGAAAATTTACTGTCTAAAATCCGATGGATAAAATCGTCATAAAACACCCCATACTTTGAAGCAAGTTGGTTATCTACTTCAAGTACATTTTTATTTTTTCCTTTAAAAAGTTCCTGATCAAATCTTTCAATTTTGATGTTTACCTCTATATTACTAACATCGGGCCGGTTGCTATGTTTGCAGGAAATAAATGTGATGGCAAAAAGAAAAATTAGATAAATTTGCCAGTGTTTTACGTTATACATCATGTAACACAAATATATAAACACCTATAGCATGAAAAAAATATCAACCATTTTAATTTTATCTGTTTTAAGTTTCGGCGTCTGGGCACAAAATTCGCCCTTAACCAGTTACGGTTTTAGGTTGGGATTAACCGCAAGTCCAACTTTTGGCTGGATTAAACCTGAGCAGGGAAAAACTGAGGGAGTAGTCCTGGGCTTTTCATATGGATTGATTGGTGACTTTAATTTTGCTCCAAATTATAGTTTTTCTACGGCCTTAACTATTACTTCTGTTAATGGTAAAAGCACAGAGGCCAATGTTTCACCTTATTATGCCGCAAGTGGCAGTGCAGCACCAAAAGCTTACGATTTAAAATATAAGCTACAATACGTAGAGCTGCCTTTAACTGTTAAGCTTAAGACTGTGAAAACTGATGGAAAACGCTGGTATGGTCAGTTTGGATTGTCTAATTCAATTAATATTAGTGCAAAACAAAATGCGGTTACCGATGGTATGGTTGTTGGCGATAATTTAAATGTGTCTGATCACATCAAATTTTATCGCGCCGGATTAATTATTGGTGGCGGTGGGGAATTTGATATTTCGGGCAATACCAGTATAGTGGCCGGGTTAACTTTTAATAACGGTTTCACTAGTATTGTAACCGATAAAAACAGAGATGTTAGAAATCACTATTTAGCACTTAATTTCGGCGTATTCTTTTAATTTGGATATCTGTCTTGATATTTGATACTTACTACTTGATACCAGATACGCACTACTTGATACCAGATACTTACTACTTGATACTCACAACCTGATACATTTAACATGAAAATAGCACTAGCACAACTTAATTACCACATCGGGAACTTTGAGGCCAACACCAGAAAAATAACTGAAAATATTCAATTGGCAAAAGACAAAGGGGCAGATCTGGTTGTTTTTGCCGAATTGGCTATTTGTGGTTACCCGCCGAGAGATTTTCTGGAGTTTGATGAATTTATTGGGTTGTGTGAAACCGCGGCCCATGAAATAGCAAAGTCCTGTACCGATATTGCATGTATTGTTGGGCTCCCTGTTAAAAATGAGCTATTGCAGGGGAAAGACCTTTATAACGCAGCTTATTTTATTGAGGATGGAAAAGTTAAGGCAGTGGTGAGAAAAGCATTGTTGCCAACTTATGATGTGTTTGATGAATATCGCTATTTTGAACCGGCCACACAATTTAACTGTATCGATTTTAAAGGTAAAAAAATTGCCTTGACCATTTGTGAAGACCTTTGGAATATTAACGATAATCCGTTATATGTGTCAAACCCGATGGATGAACTGATTAAAGAGCAGCCAGATGTAATGATTAACATTGCGGCATCACCTTTCTCTTATACCCATGATGATGAACGCATTAAAGTACTGGCCGATAATGCAAAAAAGTACAGCCTTCCAGTTTTCTATGTAAACCAGGTTGGGGCGCAGACGGAGATTATTTTTGATGGCGGTTCTTTGGTTTTTGATGCTGATGGAGCCATGAAAGCAGAGATGAAATATTTTGAAGAGGATCTTCAGGTATTTGATCTTGAAGAGGTTGAAAATGTACGCAATAAGTATCCGCAATCGGAAAGATTAACAGATATTGAACAGATTCATGATGCACTGGTTTTAGGCATAAAAGATTATTTTGTGAAGTCTGGATTTAGTAAAGCCGTTTTAGGTTTGTCTGGCGGAATTGATTCGGCGGTGGTTTGTGCCCTGGCTTGTCGCGCATTAGGCCCCGGGAATGTAATGGCCGTTTTAATGCCTTCTAAATATTCATCCGACCATTCTGTTCAGGACGCTTTGGATTTGGTGAACAATATCGGTTGTATGCACGAAATTGTGCCTATTAAAGACGTTACAGAAGCTTTTGACAACATATTGGCGCCAGCGTTTAAAGGTTTGCCTTTTAACCTTACTGAAGAGAATATCCAGGCGCGGATCCGCGGCATTATCAACATGGCAATGAGCAATAAATTTGGCTATATTTTATTAAATACCTCAAACAAAAGCGAATGTGCAGTAGGTTATGGTACCTTGTATGGCGATATGTGCGGTGCAATTGGTGTGATTGGTGATGTATATAAAATGCAGGTTTTTGAACTCGCGAAGTACATCAATAAGGAGAGGGAAATTATACCGGTTAACACCATTGTTAAACCACCGTCAGCAGAATTGAGGCCTGATCAGAAAGATTCTGATTCTTTACCGGAATATGAAATCCTCGATAAAATATTATACCAGCATATTGAAAGGAAACAAGGCTCAAAAGCCATTATTGCTCAGGGCTTTGATGAGGCATTGGTTTTACGTATCCTAAAGATGGTTAATGTTGCCGAATTTAAACGTTACCAAACGCCACCTATTTTAAGGGTATCGCCCAAAGCCTTCGGCATGGGCAGAAGAATGCCAATTGTAGGGAAATATATGGTTTAGGTTGTTTAATTGGTGAATTGCTGAGATTGTTAAACTGTGGATTACAAACTGAAAACCGGTAGTTGTTGAAACGGTGAATGGTAGAAAGGTCGTATCGAGTGAAGCGTAGCGGAATGGAGAGATCTTTTGAATAGATTTCTCGACTACGTTGCACTCCGCTCGAAATGACGATTAGGGGTTCACCGTTACGTTTTAAGCTAAAGTAGCATCAACTGTAATGGTTGTATTCAATAATTTAGAGATCGGGCAGTTTTTTTCTGCATCTGCAACCAGCTCATCGAATTTTTCTTTTGTTAAATCAGGAACAGAAGCTGTTAAAGTTAAATGCGATTCTACAATTTCACCCTTTGACGGATCTAGGTTGATTTCACATTTTGTTTCCAGTTTATCAGCTGTAAATCCTGCTTCAGTTAAGTTAGCAGATAGTTTCATGGTAAAACAGCCTGCATGTGCAGCAGCAATCAATTCCTCTGGATTTGTACCCACACCATCTGCAAAACGGGTATTGAAAGAATATTGAGTGTTATTTAAAGTAGTGCTTTGTGTGGTGATGTTACCACTGCCTTCTTTGATAGAACCTTGCCATACGGCTGTTGCATTTCTTTTCATAATCGGATTTTATTTTTAGATTGTTTAACACCTAAAGATAAAAATATGTTTGTGTAAAGCTGGCAATTCTTTGTTAAGAAATCATGTGATTATCCGGCCTTATCCATTGGTTCTTCCTGAACCATCTTACCTCTTAACGATTGAAAAAGCAATATACTTATACCTATCATAATCGAAATATCGGCAAAATTAAAAACACCTGTTTGGAAGAGGTAAAAATCCATGTGCATAAAATCGGTAACCGATCCATGCAAAATCCGATCATATAAATTGCCTACACCACCGCCGATCAGAAAACACAAAGCAATTTGCATGGTCATTGGCAAGTTACGTTTGGTAAATAGAAAATATAAACCGTAGAGCAAGAATAATAGGGGTAAACCTGTTAAAATAATGAGCCTGAAAATGTAGGGCATGTTATCGCCCAAGCTCAAAAATGCCCCGGTGTTTTCTACTCTGGTTAAGGTGAAATGGTCTTTTATAATGCTAATGTTTTCGTAATCGCTGATCTCGTTACGAACAATTCTTTTAGAAAACTGGTCGCAGCTAAAATTTAGGGTTAATAATAAGAGTAATATCGGCCAGCGGAGGTTTTCTATTTTTTGCATAATTTTATCTGATAATATCGGCATCTACCGGTGTATAGCCCAAATGCCTGCTTAATGACATGATTTGCCCCTTGTGATGAAACTCGTGCGTAATGACATGGGTGAACAACTGTAAAGGATTTACAATTAAAATCGCTCCGTTTTTCTCCAATTCCATTTTATGCAACTCATTTCCTTTAAATTTTTCTGTAAATAAAGCAATATATTCATCTGCCTGTTCAAAATAAGTTTGGCATTGGTGTAAGGTCTCATACCTTTCGAAAGGTAAAAACTCCTGTTCAATGCCTAAGGCCCTTTCGCCAATCCATGCGCAATAGGTCTGGCAAATATGAACCAACAAATTTCTAATGGAGCCTCTGCCGAACGAACTGTTATTGGTTAAAAAATCATGTTCTGAAATTTGTCCTACATAAGTTAAAAGGGTATTCCTGGAGGATAAAACGAAATCGTATTGTTGTTTAAGCATGGCCCGTTTTTCTGATCCATTTTCTATACGGAATAATCAAAGCTAAAAGAACGGCGGTAATGCTCAGTAATTTTGCAATAATATCTCCGCTTTTTACATAAAAGGTAATCTCGTCATTCAGGTTGATATTGGCCTTTAATGCAGTTCTGGTCCACCATTTGGTCTTTTGGGTTACATCGCCGCGTTGATTGATAAAGCAGGATATTCCGGTATTGGCCGAGCGTGCTACATCACGATGGGTTTCAATTGCCCTGAGTTTGGCATACATCATGTGCTGGTCTTTCCCTGAAGTATTTCCCCACCAGCCATCATTAGTGATAATCGCGATAAATTGTGCGCCATCTTTAACCTGTTCACCAATCCAATCGCCCCACAAACTTTCATAACAAACCACAGGCGCAACACCAATGCCGCTTTGCGCATATAACACACTCGGCTTATCTTGCCAGCCCCATCCGCCAACAGTTCCGCCCAACTGAGCAAAAACGCCGTCTAAAAACGAAAATACTTTTGGGAAGGGCATTTTTTCTACCCCGGGAACCAGTTTGGATTTATGGTAAAACTGAACATTGGCAGAATTTTCTACCTGCATGGCGGTGTTAAAATTATCAAAATAAATACCCCGTTGGTTATCAAATTTTGAGGTTATTGTCCTTTTATCCTGATAAATTTTAATGCTTTCTATTCCTGTAATCAATGTTCCGTTTTTATACTTTGATAAAAAGTTTTGCAGCGTGATGAAATCGTTATTGCTCCTGATCCGATCTTCATCAGCGTAATTTGGAATAGCCGTTTCCGGCCAGATAAAATACTCGGTATTGGTTTGCCCGATGGAATCTGATAAGTGTGTTAATATATTGATTTGTTCGGCTGGTGGTATATTTTCCAGTTTTTGGTAAGGATCGATATTTGGCTGAACCACTACTACATTACTTGGTGTTCCTTTTTGTGTGGCAGTAGAGTATTTGGTTAACGAAATGCTGATGGGAATAATCACTACCAAAGCCCAGATACCCGCTGCTCTGAACCTTAAATAGCCGGTTTGCGATCTGAATTTCTGATAAGCTTCAAAAGCCAGGATATTGCTCAATAAAATCCACAGTGAACCACCATAAACACCGGTATAATCATACCATTGGGCCAATTGGTGCATACCTGCCAAGCCATTACCCAAGGTCATCCAGGGGAAAGCTAAATCCCAGGTTTGCTGCAAATATTCTAGAGCGATGTAAAAGGAAATCAAGCCCAGATAAGCCATCTTTTTATTTACATACTTGCCTAATCTATAGTATAACCAAAAAGCAAAAGTCATTAACAATGCACCCAATCCAAATGGAATTAATGAGACCGGTAGGGCTATAAGCGGGCCATTATAAGCACTGATCGCATTATAAACCCAATAAATTGATGCTGTATTCCAGGCTAAAAAAGTTAAACCTGCCGTTAGGAAAATTCTTTTACCCTGTTTCTTTCCGGAATCGTTTGAAATGGCATTTAGTGCAATGAACAAAGGCACCAGACCAATTAATAACAGCGGTGTAGTAAAAGGCATTGGTGGCCAGGCCAGCCAAAGTAAGAATGCACTTAAGAGAGCGAGGAGATAGGTTTGTTTAGATTTCATATGAAAATACTTGTCATTCTGACGCAGGAAGAATCTCTATGCGATAGAAAACTGACTTTGTTTTTGCTAACGTAGTACATTAGGGGTATGTTAAAGATGCTTCGTGCCTCAGCATGACAGCAGTTTTTCATCTACAAACTATCTAAAATATTTGCTTTTTTAGCCTCATATTCTTCCTGGGTAATCAGGTGTTTATCGTATAAAGTTTTTAGCTTCCGCAACTTTAACGTGGTTTCGTCTTCCGGCTCTTCTACCACCTCAGCAATTTGGATTACAGGTTGTGCAGGCTCTGGCGCGGGTTCATAAGCAGGTATTTCGGCAATAGGCTGGGCAGTTAAATTAATAGGAGAGGCTGTTGCACGGTTTTCTTCCAGTTTTTGCTGGCGCAGCATTTCTTTATACTCTTCTAATTGCTGATTGGCAGCCTGATGTAATTTACGTGCCTGCACTTTCGGGATAAATTCGGTTACGATATTTTCGCCATGTTGCGGAACACATATAAATTTAGAACCAAAAAATTCTTCTTTAAACGAAACTTCTTTAATGCTTTTCCACGAAATATCTTTGAAATTCATCGTTAAGCCCAAATTACCAGGCTCGCAATAGAAAATCCGCTTATTGGAGATCGCAATGCTGTCTGGTAACAAGTTTACCGCTGGTTTTTTCTGTACGGCTAAATATAAAAGTTCTTCGCCTGTGGTTAGCAGGTCGTTTAATTTTCCAATAACTTTTTCAACCGCTTTTGGGTCTTGTTCGTCACTCAGAAATCTATCTATACTCATCATGATATTTTTAAAATTGTATTGTGGTTTAGATTTTTGATGCTAATCTTCAGCATCTTCATATTTGTTTTTGCTTTTAATATGGGGTTTCCCCGCTATGCAAATTACAAATTCTCCTTTTAAAGTATTGTTTTCAAAGTGTGATTTTATTTCCAGCAAGGTTCCGCGAACAGTTTCTTCGAACATCTTAGTCAGCTCTCTGCTTACTGATGCCTGCCTGTCGGCACCCAAATACTGCGCAAACTCCTCTAAAGTTTTTAATAAACGGTGCGGACTTTCGTAAAGTATAATGGTACGTTCCTCTTCAGCCAATTTTTTAAATTTGGTTTGCCTGCCTTTTTTAACCGGCAAAAAACCTTCGAAACAAAATGCATCAGCAGGTAAACCCGAGTTAACCAGGGCAGGAACAAAAGCTGTTGCACCTGGTAAACATTCTACCGCGATATCATTTTTCAGGGCTTCGCGTACCAGAAAAAAACCAGGATCTGAAATGGCGGGCGTACCGGCATCAGAGATAAGGGCAATTTTTTGACCTTCGTTTAAAAACCTGATGATTTCTGAAGTGGCTTTGTGTTCATTGTGCTGGTGGTGTGAGAAAACTCTTTTGTCGATCCCAAAATGTTTGAGCATCGGGGCACTTGTACGGGTATCTTCGGCGAGGATCAGGTCGCATTCTTTTAATATACGGATTGCCCTAAAGGTCATATCCTCCAGATTGCCTATGGGCGTTGGTACGAGAAAGAGTTTGCCATCCATATTTTTCTGTGTTCGTCATTGCGAGAAGGAACGACGAAGCAATCTTTTTGTGTAGAGATTGCCGCACTGCGTTCGCAATGACGACTTAATTATTATCTTTGCTTAAAAAATTAAATAATGCTGCAAGTTAACTATATCCGCGAAAATAGAGAGAAAGTTTTAGAACGTTTAAGTATCCGTAATTTTAAACAACCAGAACTGGTAGACGAAATCATTAAAATTGATGAAGAACGTCGTTCCACTCAAACTTCGTTGGATAGCATTTCTGCTGAAGCTAACGCAGCTGCCAAGCAGATTGGCGATTTAATGCGTACGGGTAAAAAAGAAGAAGCGGAGGCCATTAAGGCACAAACGGCTTCTCACAAGGAAAATATTAAAAACCTGAGTGATCAATTGAATGAGTTGGAGACTGCTCAGCACAATTTGATTGTTCAATTGCCTAATTTGCCCTATCACCTGGTAAAAAAGGGGTCTACTGCAGAAGAAAACGAGGTTGTTTTAACACATGGCGAGCCTGCTCAGTTACCAAGCAAAGCGTTACCACATTGGGAGCTTGCTGCGAAATATGATATCATCGATTTCGAATTAGGCGTAAAAATCACTGGTGCTGGTTTTCCTGTTTATAAAGGAAAAGGGGCGAGGTTACAGCGGGCGCTGATCAATTTCTTTCTAGATCATGCAACTGCTGCAGGTTACAAAGAAATGCAGGTACCGCATTTGGTTAATGCAGCTTCAGGCTTTGGTACTGGCCAGTTACCAGATAAGGAAGGGCAAATGTACCATTCAACTGTTGACGATTTATATTTAATCCCGACAGCAGAAGTTCCGGTAACCAATTTGTACCGTGATGTAATTCTTAAAGAAGAAGATTTACCGATTAAAAATACAGCTTATACGCCTTGCTTCCGTAGGGAAGCAGGCTCATACGGTGCTCATGTACGTGGTTTAAACCGTTTACACCAGTTTGATAAGGTTGAGGTGGTTCAGGTTACCCATCCGGATAAATCTTATGAAACTTTAGAGGAGATGAGCCAATATGTGCAATCTTTATTGAAAGAACTGGGATTACACTACCGCGTTTTGCGTTTATGTGGTGGTGATATGGGCTTTACTTCTGCCATGACCTACGATATGGAGGTATGGAGTGCTGCCCAGGAACGCTGGCTGGAAGTTTCTTCTGTATCAAACTTTGAAACCTACCAGAGTAACCGTTTGAAACTACGTTTTAAAGGCAAAGAGGGAAAAGCGCAGTTGGCACACTCATTAAACGGAAGCGCACTGGCCTTGCCCCGCATCGTGGCGTCTATTTTAGAAAATTATCAAACTGAAAATGGAATTAAAATTCCGGAAGCTTTAGTGAAGTATACCGGCTTTGATAGGATTGATTAGTTTTCGATGAATCGTCACAGCGATGACGATATTTCTAATAAAAAAAGCTTTGCAACTTTGCAAAGCTTTTTGTTTTTATAGATAGATGTGTTTCTTGCGATTATAAAATCAGGATCAATAACAAAATAATGATGATGATTGCGCCAACTGAAAGGTAAACACCACCAGAAATGGCCCGGGCCTGACCTTTTAATTCTTTTAACTCGCTACGTAAAGCCTTACGCTCTGCTCTGGTTAAGTTCGATTTGTCCATGTCTCTGATTTCTTCAACACGGGTTTTAATTTTCTCCAGTTTCACTGCTTGTTCTGCAGATAATTCTGTTGGGTTTTTCGCAGGTTTGTCAGCTGCCTGAGCTGAATTAAAGCTAATGCCTAAAGCAAATACCAGCGCAAGTGTGTAGATGAATTTTTTCATAATATCTAATTTTTTAGTGTTCAATCTCTAGGTAACAAAAAACCTACCAAAATGTTCTGGTAGGTTTTAAAAGCATTAATTTATTATTGAAATTCTTATTTGATCTCGAAAACCGCATTTACTGTAAAATTCAGTTTGATTTTCTTGAAATCAATTTCGGGTGCACTGGAAGCGTCGGCCATTTCAGCTTTCATTGCATAATTTCTGTAAACAGGTTGCATTACATTGTCCCCGCCATCTTGTATCTCGATCACACTACCTAATTTATCGCCTAGTGCCTCTACCATATATGCTGCTTTCTCTTTTGCGGCCAATAAGGCTTTAACTTTAAGCTCTTTTTTTAAGTTTTCGATTTTAGAATAATCGTAACTTTCAATATTCGTATTGTCAATTCCTTTAGCATCTAAAGATTCTAATATAAGGTTGAATTTGTTTAGATCGCTGACTTTTAAACGGTACTGTTTACTGGCCAGGAAATCAGGGTTTTTTTTCTTTTCCGTAGCGTAATTCCAGCTGCTTAAGTTGCTAATGGTTAGATTCTCTTTTGCAATGCCTGCTTTTTGTACTGCGGCATACAATTGTTTTTCTAACTCTGTAATATCAACTTTTTTCTTTCCGTTTAAATATTCTTTAAGTGAAATACCGATGTAGATGATATCGGGGGTAACTTCTGTTTCTGAGGTACCGCTTACGCTTATTTTTCTACGTAAATCTACTTGTTGGGCCATTGCTGAGGATAAACCTAAAAATGCAACCAAGGCTAGTGCTATTAACTTTTTCATAATTTGTAGTGTTTTTTAACTGTTATGAAGCTTGAATAAGCTTTTTTATATTTAGCTTTTCTGCTTATGCAGGTTTCATATCTATTTTTCTTTGTGTGTACTGTAATGATGTAAATCATGTACAAATTCCACACCGAGATTTTATTTTTTTACGATTTTTTATTGAATTAGCTATGAATATTCAGATACTGAGTTAGTAGGAGTGCCTTGGCTTGTTAATTTAATTAAAATTATTTTATTAAATTAATATTATGAAATATCAGATTCCAAATGATCAAAATGAAGTATTGCCCAATAAATTAGGATTAACAAGTTTAACAGATATCAATCTGTCAGAATTTGAAGGTTTTTTAAAGGCAGAGATTATACTGTCAGAAAGATTAACACCGAGTACAAAATTCAGCGTCTCCTACATTCTTGGTATTCATAAACTAGCATTATCTCATTTATATAGTTTTGCAGGTAAATATCGTGACGTTAATATTTCCAAAGGAGGTTTTCCATTTGCCGCGGCGAGGTTTTTGAATGAAACAATTTGAACAGGAAATATTAAAAAAACTACCCAAAAAATATATAGATAGGAAACAGTTAATATCCAATATAGCAAAAGTACATGCAGAACTCCTGTTAATCCATCCATTTAGAGAAGGAAATGGCAGGACAGCAAGGATTTTAGCTAACTTAATGTGCCGAAAAGCTGGTTTCAGTTCGCTAAAATTTGAGAAGATTGGTGAAGATGAATTTAAAAATTATGTATTAGCCATACAAGTAGCTACAGACGGTGAATATCAATTGATGGAAAAGATGATAGATTTTATTTTTCCAGACTAACTTCAATTTTTTTTAAAGCAGCGGTTGCAGATTCACTAGAAATGGAAATCCCTTCAATTTTGAATGATGCAAGCATTGATTGCATGATTTCAATTCGCAATGGATTAACTTTTTTTCTTTTATGATCTTGATTAAATTTCATACTCAAATATAGTTAAAATGAATGTATGAAAAAAATTATGCGCAAGGTTTTATGCTTAAATAGACGGAATTATAAAGTGGTTATAAAACCTGGCGCAGCAGAGTTTTCTGCAAAATTTTAATCATGTATTTGCAATTAGGAGTTGCAAAGCGGATAGCGTTTTGGTGGTTAAACCTTTGATACTTTAACTGCCGTTGGTCCTTTTTGGCCCATTTCTACTTCAAACGTAACTTTATCACCTTCTTTAATCTGGGTGATTAAACCGTTTGCATGAACGAAAATACTGTCTTGTGTTTCAGTGTTTTTAATAAAACCGTAGCCTTTGCTGTCGTTAAAGAAAGTGACTGTTCCTTTTTTTACCGGGTTTTCATCAACGATGTCTTCTTGTCTTGAAATGCCGATCTGAATATCTTCTGTATTGATAACTTTCTTTTTCTTCGGATCTGGCGGAGTAGAAGAGATGTTCCCGTTTTCATCAACGTACGCCATCATATCTTCAAGCGTTAAGCCTTTTTTAGCATTAGCCTGACGTTCTTCTTTTTTTTCTTGTTTGTCTTTTTGTTTTTTTAATCGTTTTTTTTCGTTCTCTTTTTTACTGTATGTTGCCTGAGATTTAGCCATATTTTATTTAATTGTTTTGTTTTTGAAGGGTGAGTGGAAAGGAGAATTATACAAAGATAACAATACTAAAGTACAAACACGATTTTATTCGGTGTTGTGCTCTATTTAGAGTTAACAACACAAGATTAGAGCAAGATGTTTTGCCGAGCTGGCGTGAGGGTAAGTGTCGTTAACTGCAGTTTCTTTTATATATTAAACGCTATGGCTAAAATATTATTGCAACGTCTCCCAGTATAGCTTGTCGATCTGGTATACGTAATTCCATTTTAGTGGCTCGCCATAATAGGCTACCTCTATTTCAGCGATTTTTACACCTCCTAATTTTTCAATTGATTTTTGCGAACGAAAGTTAGTCGCACCGATATGTAATACTACTTTATCTATAAATTGAAAAGCATGATTGAACATTAAAGTTTTTAAAGCCTTATTATGTCCCTTGCCCCAAAACTCACGCGCAATAAAAGTGTAACCAACGGCAACTGAATGGTCATTTTCATCTAAATCGTAGTACCTGGAACTGCCCACAATTTTATCCGTTCCGTTTTCATAAATGATAAAGGCACCTTTTGATGCTATCGCCCCGTTAAAGAAATTTTCGAATACCGCTCTTTTGTACCGGTCTTTATTGGGGTGCTGCTCCCAAATTAAAGGATCGGAAGCTACAGCAAAAAGCGCTTCAAAATCAGATTCCTTTAATGGAACTACCTTGATTAAATCGTGTTCTAGCGTGGGCTGTAAATCGAAACTCATTTTATTTGTAATGAAAACGGCCGGCTTTTCGGCCAGCCGTTTGTGATTGTGTTTTTAAAATTCGTCATTTCCATGCACCTGGAAATCTTAAAGCCCCTAGCATTACGATTCCCAATTAAGTTGGGAATGACACATCTCTTATGAATTAGTGATTTAATTTACCAAACCTTCAATTTCTACTACTTCCTGGGCATCTTTTTGATAATCAACCTGATCAATTTCGAAACCAAATAAACTTAAGAAATCAGATCTGTAACCAGGTAAATCGCCTATTGCAGGTAAGGTTTCAGTTGTAGCTTCTTCCCAAAGTTTAGCCACTTTAGCCTGAATATCCTCACGCATTTCCCAATCGTCTATTCTGATTCTTCCTTTTTCATCGACAGGAACGGCGTTGCCTGTGTATAACCGGTCAGCATATAAACGTTGGATCTGCTCAATTGTACCTTCGTGAACGCCTTCTGCTTTCATCACTTTGTACAACAATGAAATATATAACGGAATAACCGGAATTGCAGAACTTGCCTGCGTTACCAATGCTTTATTAACCGATACATAGGCTTTGCCCTCAATATCTTTTAATTTATCAGCTATTTTAAATGCAGTTGCTTCTAAATCATCTTTGGCTCTTCCAATTGTCCCTTTGCGGTATACCGGTTCAGTTAAAGCAGGACCTATATATGAATAAGCTACGGTGGTTGCACCTTCGGCAAGCAGGTTTTCTGCTTTTAAGGCATCAATCCACATGGCCCAATCCTCTCCGCCCATTACGGCAACGGTATTGGCAATATCTTCTTCCGTAGCTGGCTCAATGGATATCTCGCTCACCTTACCGGTATGGAAATCGACAGTCTTATTGGTATAGGTACCACCGATAGGTTTTAAGGTAGAGCGGTGTAATACTTCGGTATCAGGGTGTTTTCTTACAGGCGAAGCCAGGCTATAAATAACAAGATCCACCTGACCAAGGTCAGCTTTGATGAGCTCGATGGTTTTGTCTTTAATTTCTTTAGAGAAGGCATCGCCATTGATACTTTTGGCATACAAACCTGCAGCATGAGCTTCTTTTTCGAAGGCTGCAGTGTTATACCAGCCTGGTGATGCTGTTTTACCTTCTGAAGGTGCTTTTTCAAAAAATACGCCAATGGTAGAAGCGCCAGAGCCATAAGCAGCAGTAATACGCGATGCTAAACCGAAACCTGTTGATGCGCCAATAACCAATACTTTTTTCGGGCCGTTGATCGCGCCTTTAGATTTTACATATTCAATTTGATTCTTTACGTTTTGCGCGCAACCTTCAGGATGTGCGGTTAAACAGATAAAGCCCCTCATTCTAGGTTCAATAATCATTTTTGTTCTTTTTTACGTTTTGTAATGTTAAAATAAGCGCAGTTTTAAGGTGATGTAAAATGCCTTAATGCCCAAATCTTTAACGAAGATATATTTTTAATTGTTTAACATTAAATGAATTTTAAATTAAGGCGATCAGACTTCTGATGCCAGTCCCCTGACTTTCGACTTTTTTAACCGCAAAGTGAGCGGAGTTTTTCGCGAAGAACGCCAAGCTGGAGGTATAATTCATGCGATTGGACTTCTGATGCCGGTTCCCTGACACCCGACTCTTTTAACCGCAAGTGAGCGGAGGTCTTCGCAAAGAACGCCAAGCTGGAGGTATGATTCAGGCAATTGGACTTCTGACCCCGGCCCCCTAACTTTCGACTCTTTTAACCGCAAAGTGAGCGGAGTTTTTCGCGAAGAACGCCAAGCTTTAGGTATAATTTAGGCGATTGGACTTCTGACCCCGGCCCCTTGACTTCCGACTTTCATCCCCCTGACTTCGGACTCTCATATATTTCTACTAATTTAGCGGCACACAGGTAAAACCGGTTTATCTATTATGAAAAAAATACTATTATCTGCCGTGATGGTACTCATCATGGCTTCAGGAAAGCTATATGCGCAAACCCAACATCAAAATTCTGGTTGGTTTATGTTTTTAAATAACACCAGGTTTAATGATAAATGGGGATTGCAATTTGATTTTCAAGCCCGTTCCGCCGATGATTGGGGCTATGTGCGGAATACTTTGGTAAGGCCTGCGTTGCAGTATTTCATCAATAACAAAAGTAACGTTGCATTAGGATATCTGTGGCAGACCACCACAACAGAAATGACTGGAAGTGCCGATCTTACCCTTCACGAACACCGTATTTTTGAACAATACATTTACAATCATAAACTCAGTTCGGTATTTGCAAGTCATAGGTTTAGGGTTGAGCAACGTTTTATCGGCAGAACCGGGGAGGATGTATTTTCGCAGCGGTTCCGTTATTTTGTGAGGTTGATTCAGCCCTTACAGAAAACGCAGCCTGCTTTTACCAAGGGGGCTTTTGTGGCTTTACAAAACGAAGTTTTTTTAAATCTTCAGAATAAAAGCAAAATCAATAACAGTGTGTTTGATCAGAACAGGTTATACCTTGCCGCAGGTTATCGTTTTTCGAAGCAACTCGATCTGGAAGCTGGTTACATGAACCAGGCTACACATGGCCTTTCAAACAATACGGTCAATAACATTATTCAGTTGGCCATATACACCAGGTTTTAATGTTTTAAAGTCATTTTTTACCTGACAAGCCCCGGCGAAGTGTTAAACCTATTGTAAATGATTCGTCTTTTTGCTCAATTTGCCACGTGAAAAAAATAACCATTCTTTTTTTGGCATTCTTGTTTGGCAAGCGGATGCAGGCACAAGAAATTCAAAGCGTTACAACAGACCGTATATCAACTTCTAAAAGCTTATTTAACCCTATGCATAGAAGAAATTTTTCGCGTAAAGGCGATTTCTTTTTCAACTGGGGTTATAATAGCTCCTGGTACGGCAAGAGCGATATCATGTTTCAGGGGCCTAATTATGATTTTACTTTAAAAGATGTTGTTGCGCACGATCGACAATCGAAATTGAGCTGGAGTTATTTAAATCCAGGTTTAATTACTGTGCCACAGTATGATATACGCGTTGGGTATTTTCTAAAAGATAATTACAGCATTTCAATAGGTTGGGATCACATGAAATATGTGATGGATATTCCGCAAACCGTTACGATTGATGGTCATATTGGCTCCAATATTTCACCTACAAATACACCCACCGGAAGCTTGGCTGGCGATTATAACGGGCAAAGTATTAACGTGAAAGAGAATATGCTCACTTATGAGCATACTGATGGCTTTAACTATGCCAATATTGAAATTGAGCGCTATGATGATATCTGGGTTGCACCCGGAGGCAATACTTCATTGACTTTAGAGACAGGTTTGGGTGGCGGATTAATGGTGCCACGATCAGATGTACGCCTTTTTGGCCAGGGTAGAAATAACCATTTCAGCATTTCAGGTTATGGCGTTTCGGCAAAAGTTGGACTTAAATTTTATATCTGGAGAAATGTTTACCTGCAGAATACCACAAAATTTGGTGCCACGAATTTAACGAACGTACACACCACAGGTTGGGATGAATATGACCATGCGAGTCAGAAGATTAATTACATTGAAAATATCTGGCTGTTCGGGGTCCAGTTTTAATACGAATTAAAAGAGGTTGAGGCCTCTTTTTTTGTTTAAGATACCTGATTTATAATAACCATGGAAACACAGAAAAAGCACGGAAGTTTCATCGTGCTAATGCATTAAGCTCATTAGCGAAGGGAAGATTTTTCATAGCCAAAGATTTCTTCCTGAATCTTAAGGGTCGCTGTGATTCAGGTTAGGCTGCTCATCGCTCACAACTGCTTCAATTACCTATCCAACAGCCTCCGATGGTAATTAATCTGCCCCAGGTGATAAGTTAAATGTGTGCTGAGGTGAACGAGAAAAAATTCGGTAGAGGTTTTTTCCTCTAATACTTTTGTCGGATACTCGTAATCCATCTGCGCCTGGCTTACCCGATCTAAAGTTTTGCTCACCACGGTGATGGTTGCTTCGATCATGCTGATTAATTCCTGCTTTGGCAAATCTTTTAGGGAAAATTCCAGGTCGCGGTTCCTGACATAATCGGTGCCACCTAAAGTAGCGCCGATGTAAGTATTCAGGTTGCCCACGAGGTGGAGGCAGAGGTTCCCCGCGGAATTTGCAATTCCATGGCTTATCCGCCAAATATTTTCCTCGTTTTGGTAAGCTTCAATTTCAGATTTCAGCTTGCTAAGATCCCGGTTAAAAAGTTTTTTTAGTGTTTCGGTAAGCATTTATTGCAATAAAGGGTTGATTTTTTTTGCTGGTTGAGATAATATTTCCTTTCCCGACTTCGTAACAACTAGTTGTGCAGGAGGAGTACCTTTTTCGCCCATTACAATGATAAAGCAGGTGTATATATAGTCGCCGCTTTTAAATTGGTAATTGTGGTTGCCGCCACTGCCGTCAGGCTTAAATTTCCCATTGGTTAAAATTAATTCAGGCTTATCGCTCATTTTACTTTTTATTGGCCATGAGGCATATCGGTAGTTGTCGTTGCCCAGATCATCAATCCTGATCCGGTACTGAGCAGTTTCGAAAACAAGTACCGGTTGTTCAAAATTGCCAATTGACGGATGAACGCTGCTTTTTTCTACATTGATTAATCTGGCTTGTTCTTCTGCTTCCAGCTTCGATTGATGGTTAACAGCAATTAATTTTCCATCGGTATCAAGCCATAATTCGCCGCGTAGCAACATAATGCCACGCCAACCCACGTCACTCCAATCGGTTTCGGGTGTACTATTAACGATCTTTTTAGCCAGATTATCATCAAATATTTCTTTGTAACGTTTTACAAATTCCTGTTTGTTTTTAATCGGCGGAATAGGGTAGGCTCTGTTTAAGGGATACTTAATTTTGCTGCTCAGTTTCTCTACATCCCCACTTTTAACAGCATTGATGAAAGCGATAACTATAGGGCGGTATTTTTTATTGAGTGTTTCTTCCTGCGAATAGGCAAGGTAGGTTATGCTGACAAATAAAAGTGCTAATGATATTTTTTTCATAGTAAGGAAGTGATAAGCGAATATAATTTTTTTGAATTGAATACCACTTTGTATCATGTGTTTTTGCATCATGATAAATGTTTTGGTATGCCGTATCGGCATTTGAATCTGTTGAAAATACAATTTTTTGGAAAGCAGGTTTCTGTGTACATCGGTTCCGAAAGCCCTGCCATCCGCTTTAGTTCTCTGCGTTCGTGCCCGCTTCTGTCAGGTTTAAGTTACTTGGGCAGGCCTTTCTATCCTAAACCCGACAGCAGCGGCAGCCCCTTATTCTTTACCGATGAATCGGCACTAAAGTAGCATCAGGGCTAAAGCAAATGGCGGGACTGCTGTAACCCAAGGGCTCTGTATTTGCTTTCCACAAGAAAAAAATCTGTAAAGAATAAAAAATGCCCCAAATTTCTCCGGGGCGTTCCTTCTATGATGAATCTGATCTTATACTTTTCTTACGCTACCAGAGCCAATAACTGTTTTATCGACAGTAGGATTACCAGTATAGTTAACGCTTCCTGATCCGCTAATTACAGCCCTGATGCTTTCGCTAACTGAAATGTTCACCGTTCCTGAACCGCTAATGGTACTGGTTAATGTTTTTGTAGAAAAAGATTTACCAGCAAAAGTGCCAGAACTGCTGATGACTACTTTTGAGTGGTCTGCACCACCTGTAATATTGATTGATCCTGAGCCGCTGATTACACCACTATAATTATCTACATCTGCTGTTGCCTTAATATTTCCAGAACCACTAACGGTTGTTGTTAGGCTTCCTGTGCTGATTTTTCCATTTACGACTAAACTTCCATCACCGCTAACCGTTAAACTTGCTAACTCTTTTGCTGATACATAAGCCGTTATTTTTTTGCCTTCGTATTTTCTAGACCAACTGGTGATGCTGGTTTGCGGACGGATAACTAAAATATTGCTTTTAACTTCGGTAACAATTGTGGCCAGTGCTTCCGCATCACCTTCTAAACGGCAGCTTTCGTTGTTCCCGAAAGTTACAATCACATTGATAGGGCCTGCTACAGCAACACCATTAAAATTTTTCACGACTCTCTCGTCGCTGTTATTTTTGGAAGCGTTGATGCTGATCTGATCTTTTGCAATGGCATTAAGGCTAAAGCTTAATGTTAAAGAGGCTAATAATATGGCGAATACTTTTTTCATGGTTATAGACTTTGTTTTTTTAGATAAATAATGAGCTTTTTCTATAAGACGTTGGTTTTTTCAAAAAGTTGCGTAACACGAAATTTAATTCTCTTTATCAGTAATTTCTATTGTGCCTTAAGGAAGAAGTCAAGTTTCATTTTGGAACTTGACTTCTTTGAGATCTAACCCAATTTTTTTGTATTGATATAAAACAATGGATCGTGTTTAAAATTATCTGCATTTATGCCGGCATCTACTTTAATGGTTTGCCAATCATTGGTTGGTTTAATTAAAGTATACGCACCTGCTTTTAAGGTTACACGTACGGGCATATCGAAGCCCTTAACATCAGTTAACCAACGATAGGACAGGACACCATTACTGATTTTATATTCCAGAACAGGTGGCTTGGTATGGCGAAGATACTGATCGAAAATTTTATCTAATTTTAAGCCGCTCTGTTTGGCAATGTAATTTTCAACCTGCGCAGTAGTTACTGTCTGATGATAAAAGGTTTTGTTCAACCCGCGGAGAATCTGTCTGAATTTTTCATCATTATTAATAAGCTGTCGGATGATACTTACCAGATTTGCACCTTTCGGATACATATCGCCTGAACCTTCTTTGTTTACATTATAAGGACCGATTAAAGGTATATCATTCTGAATAATTCTCTGTAGTCCGATTACATATTCTTCAGCAGCAGCTTTACTTTCGGTACATTCTGTAAACAATACTTCCGAATAATTGGTAAAACCTTCGTGGATCCACATATCGGCGATATCTTTTGCAGTAATATTATTCCCGAACCACTCGTGGCCGCTCTCATGAATGGTGATAAAATCCCATTTCAGGCCGTGTCCGGTTCCGCTTAAATCTTTACCTAAATAACCTGGTTTAAACTGATTGCCGTAAGCAACCGCACTTTGATGTTCCATGCCTAAATGCGGTGCCTGAACCAGTTTGTAGCCATCTTTATACCACGGATAAGGACCAAACCAATATTCGAAACATTTAAGCATCGGTTTAACATCGGCATCCCAATGAGGGCGTGCTTTGGCGCTGTCTGTTTGTAGTGCCCAATAATCAATGCTGAGTTTCCCGTTTTCGCCATCATAACTATCCTGCCAGTGGGCATATTTACCAATGTAAAACGTAACATCGTAGTTATTGATGGGGTTGGAAACAAACCAATTGTATTGTTTGTGACCATCGGGTAGATTTACCGTATTTCTTAATCTTCCGTTGGATATTTCCTGTAAAGTTTTAGGAACAGTAATGCTGATGAGCATACTGTCTACCTCATCACTCTGGTGGTCTTTATTGGGCCACCATACGCTTGCACCTAAACCCTGGCAGGCTACAGAAACGAAAGGATTGCCAGCAGCATCTTTTTTAAAGATAAAACCACCATCCCAGGGCGGCGTTTTTGCTACTAATGGATTACCGGAATAGAAAACGGTAAATTTATCTTTGCTTCCTTTCTTTACCGGTTTAGGAAAGGTTACAAAAACAGCATTGTATTCTCGGGTAAAAGGTAAATCAGTACCCTTATACACTACTTTGTCTACTTTGAGGTTATCAAAAAGATCAAACTGCAGTTTAGTGAAATCCTGTGTAGCGGTAAATGCAAATTCGTTGCTTCCGACAATTGATTTCTGATCGATATCGATTTTTACGTCCAGGTGGTAATAGTTGATATCGTAACAAGTGCGTAAAGGAGTAAGTGTTCCACGCAGACTATCGGCCCTTGAATTGACTTGATTTTTACCCAGCATTTGTGCCTGCACAACCGGAATGCTGAATGCCACTGCAAAAAAGATAAATAGTTTTTTCATTATTGTTGTTTGACTAATGCTTTAGGCACGTAGCGATACGAACCGAAGCAGGAAAGATTTTATTAATCGTTAAAAACGAATGGTTATTACACGCTCGTCAGAGACGAGCGTGAGCTTATTTAATGACGTCAACTTCGATAAAACTGTCGTTAAAAACAGTTTGCGTGGCTTTAATATAATCTGCTTCAGTAGCCTTATAAGGATTCTCTACAAATTTTTGCGGATTACGGGCAAATAGCGGAAAAGCGGTACTTTGTACCTGAACCATAATTCTATGTCCCTTTTTAAAGGTGTGTAATACGTCCTGCAATTTAAAATTTACGCCAGTTTTTTGATTGGCCACCAAGGCTTCTGGTTTTTCAAAGCTGTTGCGGAAACGGGCGGGCATCACTTCCGAACGTACCATTTGCCAATAATTGCTCAGGGTGATATTTTTATTTGGCATATAAGGATTGTTCGGCTCATCGGCCGGATATACATCGATCAGTTTTACGATAAAATCTGCATCGGTACCAGTAGTGGCTATTTTAAGGTGCGACATGATTTCGCCACCCAAAGTAATGTCGTTATCTAATATATCGGTTTGGTAAACCAGTACATCTGGTCTCCTGCCCGCAAAACGCTGGTCTTCACTCATGTAATTATGCGGCGTAAAACCTAGTGTAGTGGTTAAATCTTCCGTGTAAGGAATCGGTTTTAAAGGATCGCTGATGTAATTTATTGAGCCGGGCGCTTGGGGAGCGGTCATACTTAATTTTCCATCTGCACCCAAGTATAATTTTTGTTTGCTTGCTTTTTCTGTTGGCCATTGATCAAAGGTTTCCCATTGTTTTTTACCGGTATCGAACATATAAGCTTCTGGCAAACCGCTGTTTTTATCACCATTGCCTTTTAAGAAGTGGTTAAAAAATTTGGCTTCAATTTCTTTCTGGTAAAAAGTAGCAATGCTATCGCCAAAATATACGTTGCTATGCATGGTGTGGCCAGTTTCGCGGCTCCATCTGCCATGTCCGAATGGCCCCATCACGATGGTATTATAAGCATTTGGATTTTTCTTTTCGATGGTTTTATATATGTTCAGAGGGCCTGATAAATCTTCCGCATCGTACCAGCCGCCCACTACCATCACCGCCGGTTTAATGGCACCATAATGTTTTAGCAGACCACGTTTTTGCCAAAATTCATCGTAGTTTGGATGGTTAACGGTTTCCTGCCAGAAGAAATTGTTTTTATAATACTTATCGGCATTAGTTAATGGGCCGAGATCCAGCGCAAATTGATAGCCATCTTTGGTTTTTGGTAAAATCATCTGGTTATTGTACCAAGGTTTTGAGGTTGTATCCGTTTTTTGTACACCAAATACCGGGAAAGTAAAGAAGTAGCTTTGTAAAAATGATCCATTATGGTGAAAATCATCAAAAAAGAAATCGGAAATGGGCGCCTGTGGTGATGATGCCTTTAACGCAGGGTGATTACTTAAAATCCCCGCTGCGGTATAAAAGCCAGGATAAGAAATACCCCATTGGCCTACTTTACCATTATTATTAGCCACATTTTTGACTAACCAATCAATGGTATCATAAGTATCAGAACCTTCATCCACATCTTTCTTCGATTTTTTATTGTCGATAACCGGCGTCATATTGGTCCAGGTGCCTTCACTTTTCCAGCGTCCGCGTACATCCTGCATCACTACAATATAACCTTCTTTCATCATCAGATCGGACGGCCCTAAACGTGCCGGGAATTTATCTTCGCCATAAGGGGCAACACTGTAGCAGGTACGCTGCATAATCATCGGATACTTTTTATCCTTTGATGCATCTTTTGGCGTATAAATGGCTGTAAAAAGTTTAGTGCCATCGCGCATAGGGATATACACCTCTTTTTTGGTATAGTTTGTTTTTGGGTATCCTGTATCGCTTTGTGCGAAAGCTGTGGATGCCGAAAGCAGGATAAGGATTAGTTTTAAGTATTTCATTTTTTAAGGATAAGTAAGTTGTTTTGTGTTTCGTTTCATGGCGCACGAACCAAGGCATTGGTGATACGTAACGGCTTTATTTTAATACAGAAACGGTAAGGAAAGAACTGTTATGTACATCGTGATAAATTCTGTGTGTTGCTTTTTGAAAGTCCTGTGGTTCGGCCTGATAAATATCCATAAATTTCTGCGGATTCCGATCGGCCAAAGGAAACCATGAATTTTGGATCTGGATCATAATTTTATGTCCTTTTTTAAAGGTATGCGCGATATCTGGCAGTGGATAATTTACTTTTGTAATCTGGCCGGGAACAAATGCTTCAGGTTTTTCGAAACTGTTTCGGTATTTTCCGCGCATAATTTCTCCGCGCACCAACATTTCGTAACCGCCCATAATTAAGTTTTTGGGATTCGGTACCGGGTTTGGTGCATCTTCAGGATAAACATCAATCAATTTAACTACATAATCGGCATCGGTACCGGTAGTAGAAACCACCAGATTGGCCAGTATTGGTCCGGTTAGGGTAATATCTTCGGTTAAGGCATCAGTCTGATAAGTTTTAACATCGGGGCGGCGGGCTGCAAAACGCTGATCGTCTATCATGTATTCCCGGGTACGTCTGGCCTGAATACCATCCTGGTAAGGAACAGGATGATTTGGATCGCTCACATATTCATCCCAGCTATCGGTTCTGCCTACTTTATCGAAACTGAGCTTTCCGTTGGGCTGTAAATACAGATTCCTGCTTTCTACTTCTTGTGGCGGCCAGGTGCTGAATTTTTTCCATTCGTTACTGCCGGTTACAAAAATATTGGCTTCTGCCGCATTAAAATCTCCCTCACCTTTTAAATAATGTTTAAAAAAAGGTAATTCATACTGCTGTTGATAATCAATACTGGTGGTTTTTCCAAAGTTGATATCGCCCAAAAAGGAGCCATCACTACGTACCCAGCCACCATGGAACCAAGGTCCCGCGACAAGGATATTGTTGGCACCCGGGTTTTGTTTTTCAATAGCTTTGTAAGTGTCAAAAGTGCCATAAGCATCTTCGGCATCGAAAAAGCCCCCCACCACCATTACTGCAGGTTTAACCTGAGTTAAGTGAGGTGTAATTAAACGTGCTTTCCAGAAGGTATCTAAATTTGGATGTTTAAATAAATCGTTCCAGAATCTGATACTATCTGCAAAATAACGTTCTTTTAAATTTTTGACAGATCCGGCTTCTAAATAAAAGCGATAATTATCCTGAATAGGAAACTGAAAACCTTTAGGCCCTTTATCTGGTGTAATCGGTTTTGGTCTCGGGACACCAAAACTGCTCATAAAACTGAAAGCATCCATCAGAAATAATGTGCCGCGGTGGTGGAAATCGTCACCCATAAACCAATCGGTAACGGGTGCCTGAGGAGAAACAGCCTTTAATGCCGGGTGAGCATTTGGCAATGAGGCGGTAGAATAAAAACCAGGATACGAAATACCATAAATACCAGCATTTCCGTTGTTTCCTTTTACGTTTTTAACCAACCAATCGATAGTATCATAAGTATCCGTACTTTCATCAATCGCTGTTTTAGATTTTTTACCAGTCAGTTGTGGACGGATGTCGGCAAAAGTACCCTCACTCATCCAGCGGCCCCGCACATCCTGGTAAACAAAAATAAATCCTTCGCGCATCATGGCCGGAAAATTCCCCAGGCTAAGCTTATATTTATCTTCGCCATATGGGGCAACAGTATAAGGTGTACGGTTGATCAGAAACGGGTATTTTTTGGATTGGTTTTTCGGTATGTATATTGAGGTGAATAGCTTTACCCCATCTCGCATGGGAATCTGGCGTTCTATTTTGATATAGTTTTCTCTCACGTAAGCCGAATCGGTTTGTTGAGCCGTTAATTCACTGGAAATAAACAGGCAAAATAAAAGGCTGAAAACTTTGGTAAGGTTCATTTGAGCTGGCTTTTAGGAATAAAATTTAAATATAGGTGATTAACGATTGATAAGAAAAATATAGCGCGTAAAAGGTTTGTTAGCATGGGAGAGGGAATGACGTATGATGGAAAATGGAAGAGTCCGAAAGTAGGAAGACCAGGGGCAGAGGTCTTGTGTGCAAGAGAACTTTGCGTTTTTTGTGGTCGATAGTCTAAAATGGATGAGGCTCTGTGTCTTTTGTATTGCGTATTTTTCTATAGTCTAACCCTGTATTCGTCATTACTTTATCAAAATTTAGTTAAATGTGCTTCAAGGATAATCTTTTATGCGTTTTTACCGTCATATAGTTCATTGACTTAAACACAAAAAAATGAATGGGTTATTCAATAAAGTATTGGTTGTTTTCGCTGCAGCAGCGATGATAACAACCTGGAGTATCGAAAGTGTTTCTGCACAGCGGCCAAGCAGGAGCGGAGGCGGTGCTTCTTTCGGCGGCGGCAGATCCGGCTCAGTTGGTTCATCACGAGGTGGTAGATTTTTCCATCAGCCAACTTTGCGCGGACCAGGCAGAGGTGGTTTTTCTACCAGTGTCCGTTCTGGCAGATCAAGTTATAGTTATTACAGACCGGGTTATCGGATGGGCTATGGAAGGCCATATTATGGTTACAGAGTAGGTTTCGGGAGACCTTATTACAGACCATACTATAATTATTACAGTTTTTACAGACCGTTTTTAGGTGTGAGGATTAGTGTATTACCCTATGGTTATTATCCTTTCTGGTACGGGCCAACCCAATTCTATTATTCCGGTGGATTGTTTTATCAACAAAATAATGATCAATACGAAGTGGTCACACCACCAGTTGGCGCAGAAGTTCCAAATTTACCGTCGGATGCAAACCGGGTAACCATTAACGGAGTTGATTATTACGAATACAAAGGAGTTTATTACACCCAAAAAGAAAATGCTGAAGGTAAAACCATATATGTGGTGGCCGGCAAAGATGGCGTTTTAAATACCGCAGATGGTTCGGCTAATATGCATAATATTGGCGATATTATTGACCAATTGCCTGAAGGATGCAGAGAGGTGACCATTAAAAATGAAAAATATTTTGTCTCGCCTGATGATGTGTATTATGAAGAGGTAGTTGAAGGAAATAACATTACTTACCGCGTAATCGGTAAGTTGTTTTAGCAGTTCAGAGTTGTCAACTTTCCGTCTGGCCGGCTATTAAAGTTGACAACTCTTTGGTTTTGCAAGTATTAATGTGCAGTCGGATGTTACCATCCGATTGTTTTTGTTTTGAAAAGATAGCTTAATTGCAAGTTTCTATCAGTATATTGAGGTGTATCAGCTGATAACAGCTAACACCATAAGATAGATTATTCCATACCCATCCTAGCCTCCGTGGCAAAAATTATAAATTGTTGCATCTAAAAAACATATTTTTGCAACCTAAACATTTCGATTTGAAATTCATACAGCCATACTTCATCATCTATGCTCTTTTTGCTATTATTCTCTCTTCCTGTTCGGTAACTAAGCATGTTAAAATTAAACAGGATGAGGCTAATATTTCAGCTATAAAGTTTTTGGATGAATATGTCATGCCCTTAAACCCTATCTTTCAAAATACGGTTGTTGGTGGTTTATCGGGGATTGATTATGATGTAAAACAGAACCAATATTATATGATCAGTGATGATCCGTCGCAATTTAGTCCAGCGAGGATTTACACAGCAAAGATCGATCTCAAAGAAAATAAAATAGATACCATCCGGATTACGGGAGTTAATTTTCTTTTACAGGAAAATGGGAACCAATACCCTAAATACGGCACAGATAAAAGCGTGAAACCAGATGGAGAAGCTGTTCGTTATAATCCGGTTGCGAAACAACTGATCTGGAGCAGTGAAGGCGAAAGATTGTTTAAAAATGGTGATACGACTATTGTTCAGCCCGGTTTAACATTTATTTCTACAGCCGGTAAATTTTTGGATACCCTTCCGTTGCCGGAAGGTTTTCATTTTACAAAAACGCAGAGTGGCCCACGGAAAAATGCTTTGTTTGAAGGCTTAACTTATGCGGATGATTACAGAACTTTATATGCCAGTTTAGAAGAACCACTTTACCAGGATGGTCCTCAGGCCGCTTTTGAATATGATAAGGCTTTAACAAGGATTTTAAAGTTTGATATGGCGACCAAAAAGAATGTTGCGCAATATGCCTATAACCTTGGCGCTTTACCTGTTAAGCCTACTGTAGATAATGATTGGAATGTGAACGGGATTTCCGAAATACTGGCCGTTAACCATCATACGCTTCTGGTATTGGAGAGGGCCTGGGCAAAAGGCCATGATGACCATACTTTTTTAAAACTTTACCTGGTTGATCTGAATGGTGCAGAAAATGAAATTGATAATCCATCTTTCGCAAAAAATCTACCGAAGCCGCTCAGCAAAAAACTACTTTTCGATTTTGATACCTTAAATATGCACATTGATAATGTTGAAGGGGTAACTTTTGGGCCGAAACTTGCAAACGGACACCGTTCTTTGATATTTTGTGTAGATAATAATTTCAGTAAAACCCAGTTGCAACAGTTTTTCCTTTTCGAGATTATCCCATAAACCAATTCAGTTAAAAATTTATAATGAGTAAAATAAAAGCCCTGCTTTTCGATTTAGATGGTACATTGATTGATTCCGAAAAGTTTCATTTTGATTGCTGGAATACCTTTTTAGAACCCTATAATGTACATATCGAATTTAAAGATTGGCTAAGTAATTATGCTGGGATTCCGCTGCCGAAAAATGCAAAAACGATTATAGATCGCTATAAAATTGATGAAGATTTAGCCAGCTTTATTGAAAGAAGAGAAAAGATAACCTTTGATGGTTTTAGAACAACCGATATAGCCTTAATGCCTTATGCCTTAGAGTTTGTGCAATTTGCTTTCGAAAAAGGACTTACGCTTGCAGTGGTTACGGCCAGTCCGAAGATTGATGTGGAAGCTGTTTTCGAGCGCAATGGTATGGCCAGATATTTCAGTCTGTTTATCACCCGAACAGATGTAAGCAAATCTAAACCCGATCCCGAAAGTTATAACCTTTGTGTGGAACGCCTGGGCTTAGCTAAAGAAGAATGCATCGTTTTTGAAGATACTTTAAATGGGGTTAAATCGGCCATGGCTGCCGGTATTACCTGTTATGCTATACAAAATAATGTGCGTGCACATCAAAAACTAAAAATAGCCGATGAGCTTTTTCTCAGTTTTGCGAATGCCAAAGCATTTATGTTACATAAGGAACTAATCTAGTTCTCCAAAATTAACTAGCTTAGTAATAAGCAACGGGATTTAATATGGTTAAAAAAGGGTTATGGATTTTATTTGCAACTTTCGCATTACTGATAGGATTCTATCCAACGATTTACTTCTTGATTGATAGGAAGTTTGGCCTTTTGAATTCAAAGTCTGCCGAGTTATTAAGTAATACTTTCTGGAACATTGGTTTTTATACGCATATTATTTTAGGAGGAGTAGCTTTATTGATCGGCTGGACGCAATTTAGTCCGAAAATGAGAAACAGGCGAATGGTATTGCACCGGAAATTGGGTAAAGCTTACGTGGTTTCGGTGCTGCTTAGCGCCTTGGCAGGCATTTATATCGGCTTTTTTGCAACAGGCGGGTGGGTTTCTTCCGCTGGATTTATCTGTTTAGGCGTCGTTTGGTTTTATACTACATTAAAGGCTTATTTATATATCAAAGACGGCGAAATCGTGAAGCATCAAAAAATGATGGTTTTTAGTTATGCTGCGTGTTTTGCGGCGGTAACCTTAAGGATCTGGTTGCCAATTTTGACCATTATGTTTGGTGATTTTTTTAAAGCCTACCTGGTTGTTGCTTGGTTATGCTGGATTCCGAATTTAATCGTTGCTTATTTAATCACCAGTAAAGCCACTAATCCATAAATTTTCTGGTTGCTCCATCCGTTCAAATAATTGAATTTTATATGATATCAGCTCAGGAAATTTTATCTGGTGTCGGCTCATTTTCCCCCTATGATCTGCTTCTTTTTGAAGAAAAGGCCACGCGAAGGATATTCAGGAAAAACGACGTGATCTTGCGCCAAGGTGAGATTTGCCAGTCTGTTTATTTCATCCTGTCCGGATCTTTTGTTCAGTTTCAATCTGATCATGAAACCGAAACAATCATCGAGCTTCACCTACCCAAAGAATGGATGTACAATCACTCAAGTTTAATAGGTCAGAAGCCATCAGATACAACAATTAAAGCATTTGAGAATGCTGAAGTGATTGAATTGAGTTTATACCACCTGCATGAACTGATTGCAAGATCACAATCCTTTTTAAGCTTCGGTCGGATTTTTGACCAGGCTAACCACAGGACTTATCTATTCGATAATGCGTTAAGTCCAGCAGAAAAGTACCAATACATTAAAAAGTCAAAGCCACTTATTGTACAGGTTTTTCCGGTTAAACTCATCGCCTCATATCTTAAAATAACGCCCGAAACCTTAAGCAGGGTTAGGGCTAACTGTTGAATTTCCTGATTTCGATCAAGTGCTGCTTTTCAGAAAATTCCTCATTTTTGAAATAAAAAAAATATGCTAACAGCAATCAATCCAAAACTTCCAATGCGTGACAAAGAAATCACCAGAGATTTTTATGTGAATAAATTAGGCTTTAAAGATATTGGGGCCGACAATTTTAAGGATTACCTTATGGTGCAAAAAGATCATGTTCAGATTCACTTTTTTTTATTCGAAGCACTTGATCCCAAAGAAAACTATGGTCAGGTTTATCTGCGCACAGATGATATCGAAGCTTTGTACCAATGGATGCTGAATACTAACCAAAGCATTCACCCTAATGGACATTTGCAAACGAAACCTTGGGGGCAAAAGGAATTCTCTATGCTTGATCCGGATAACAATCTGCTTACTTTCGGACAAGGGGCTTGAAGTTTATTGGTCAATGGTTCATTGGTCAATAGTTTATTAGTAAATGGTTTACTAGTGAACGGTTCATTTGTTTGTTCGTCAATAGTTCGTTGGTTATTAGGTCATAATTTAGTATTGATCTCCTGATTTTTGAATTTGTGTATAATATCTCTGGTTCATAACTGAGCCAATCAAATATTTTATAGTCTTAAAGTAAAATATTTATATGCTTATCACATTTGGATATTTGAACTTTTTGGGATTATCGTCTAATGGTCTCAGCAATGAACCTGGATTTATGATTATGGGTTGCTTAACCTATACGTTGAGGATTGTAAGTGGAAGACAATTGCCCTATTCTACTTTTAGCTTTCCGCCTTTTTTCCATACATTTGGCTAATTAAAATACTCAAGAAATTATGCAATACGATGTCGTTGTTATCGGTTCAGGGCCGGGCGGTTATGTAGGCGCAATCCGTTGTGCTCAGTTAGGTTTAAAAACTGCAGTAGTAGAAAAATATAAAACTTTTGGAGGAACTTGCTTAAACGTTGGTTGTATTCCATCTAAGGCTTTGTTAGACTCATCGGAGCATTATCACAATGCTGCTCATACATTTACTACTCACGGTATCGATTTGAAAAGCCTAAAAGTAAATATGCCGCAAATGATCGCACGTAAAGACGATGTTGTTGCGCAAAATACGGCCGGTATCACGTATCTGTTCAAAAAAAACAAAATCGATTCTTTCGAAGGTGTAGGCTCTTTTGTAGATAAAAATACCATCCTGGTAACAAAAGCTGATGGTACTACGGAAACCCTGACTGCAAAAAATGTAATCATTGCTACGGGTTCTAAACCTACAGCTCTACCATTTTTACCGATCGATAAAAAACGGATCATCACTTCAACAGAGGCTTTAAATATTAAAGAAGTTCCAAAGTCGATGGTTGTAATTGGTGGTGGAGTGATCGGTTTGGAGTTAGGTTCTGTTTACGCCCGTTTAGGTACAAAAGTTTCAGTAATTGAGTTTTTGCCATCTATCATTGCAACAATGGATGCAAGTTTAGGTAAAGAACTTCAACGCGTATTAAAGAAAAACCTGGGCATGGAATTCTTTATGAATCATAAAGTTACCGGTGCTACAAATAATGGTAAAACAGTAACGGTTACTGCAGAAAATGCAAAGGGCGAAGCCGTAAATTTTGATGCTGATTATTGCATCGTGGCTGTTGGCCGTACTGCTTACAGCGAAGGTTTAGGTTTGGATAAAATTGGGATTACCGTTGAAGAAAGAGGTAAAAAAATTCCGGTTAATGAGCATTTAGAAACTTCGGTTGCGGGTGTTTATGCCATTGGAGATGTAATTACAGGTGCGATGTTGGCACACAAAGCGGAGGATGAAGGGATTTATGTGGCCGAAACCATTGCCGGTCAGAAACCACATATTAATTATAACTTAATTCCTGGAGTAGTTTATACCTGGCCGGAAGTGGCTTCTGTAGGTTTAACCGAAGAGCAGTTAAAGGAAAAAGGTATAAAATATAAAGCAGGTTCGTTCCCTTTCAAAGCCAGCGGACGTGCAAAAGCCAGCATGGATACCGACGGTTTCATCAAGGTTTTAGCCGATGCGGCAACTGATGAGGTTTTAGGTGTACACATGATTGGCCCGCGTGCTGCAGATATGATTGCTGAAGCGGTTATCGCAATGGAATTCCGCGCATCTGCTGAGGATATTGCACGTACCTGCCATGCGCACCCAACTTATACAGAGGCGTTAAAAGAGGCAGCACTTGCTGCAACTGAGAACAGAGCGATACATATTTAATTATTTATCGGTCGTCATACTGAACTTGTTTCAGTATCTGTTTTTAAAATTATTAGCAATCCCGGTATTTTGCCGGGATTTTTTTGTTTGAGCGCTATTTCGAGAGGAGTCTAGCACTCTATCTATAAAATGCCTTTGATCCAGAACATTACGTTTTGAATTTTCTACCTCCTTCACATTTTCTTAACTAAATCATAATATAGGTGGCTTAAAAAACAGCATGATTCGAATTTATTTTTGCGGTTCAGATATTAAACAAACCATGAACCGTAAAAAACTATTTGGTGCAATTTTTATTGCTTCGCTAGCATTTGCTGCCTGTAAAAAAGATTCAAAAGATGATCCGATTGTAGATCCTCCGGTAGAAGCTGTTGTTCCAGAAAAAATAGACAGCTTTAAAGAAACTGCAGCTATTGATTTAGGCGGTGAATTCGCTTCAGAAATTTCTGCCTATGATCCTTTAACCAAAAAGCTGTTTGTAGCCAGTAATGATGGAGGTGCCAAAGTTGATGTTGTGGATATAAGTAAATACCCAACAGTTACAAAAGTGCAATCCTTAACTTATGCAGCTAACGCCGGGATTAATAGCGTTGCCGTAAATAACGGTTTATTGGCAATTGCTCTAGATGGGGCCGATAAGGAGGGAAATGGTGATGTTTTGGTGCTAAAAACTTCAGATCTTTCAGAAGTTAAAAAAATTACGGTGGGCGCTATGCCAGATATGGTAACTTTTAGTCCGGATGGAAATTATATTTTATCGGCAAACGAAGGCGAGCCCAATCCGGCCTACACGGTAGATCCAAAAGGAACCAATTCCATCATCAATATCAAAGATAATTATTCGGTAAAGACAATAGATTTTTCAGCTTTTGAATCGCAGAAAGCTACATTGCTGGCTGGTGGTTTTAGAATTTATGGTTACAATGCCAGTTTTACCCAGGATATTGAGCCGGAATACATTGCAGTAAGCAGCGATTCTCAAAAGGCCTATGTTACGCTTCAGGAGAACAATGGCATAGCAGAAGTTGATATCGTTGCAGGCAAAATCAACAAAATCACCCCATTGGGCACTAGGGATTTCAGTATTGCAGAAAATGCCGTTGATTTTACGGTAAAAGACAATAAACCAGAGTTTAAAGCTTGGCAGGTTAAGGGTTTTTACCTACCTGATGCCATATCTTATTTTACTGCAAACGGTAATGCTTATCTGGCCTTGGCCAATGAGGGCGATACACGCGATTGGTCGAAAGAAACCTCCGAAGAAATAGAGGTGGGCAGCAGTAAACTGATCTTGGACCCTGTGAAATTCCCCAATGCGGCAACACTAAAGTTAAATGAAAATTTGGGTAAACTTATCGTCGCAAAAAATTATGGCGATACGGATGGTGATGGCGATTATGATGAACTGTATTCATTTAGTACCCGCAGTTTCAGCATTATTGATGCCAATACCGGTAAGTTGGTGGCCAATATAGGCAAAGAACTGGCACAAAAAGTGTCGGATGCAGGAAAATACGACCCCAAAAGAGCAACTAAAAAAGGGGTTGAGGTTGAAGGAATTACCGTGGCTAAGGTAAACGGACAAATCCTGGCATTTATCGGTATGGAACGTGCAGATGCAATTGCTATTTATGATGTGACCAATCCGGCAGCACCAAAATTTGTTCAGTTATTCTCTACCGGCGATGCGCCTGAAGGTTTGATGTTTGTTAAACCAAAAGATAGCCCCAATGGAAGAAGTTTATTAATCGTTTCAAATGAGGGGGATGGTACCGTTAGATTCTATCAACCCGATAAAATGTAGTCGCTCAATCTATTTATTAATGATGATTTTTAATCCCGGTACTGATATCGGGATTTTTTTGTTGATTTCAGCATTGTCAACTTTAATAGCAAGTATGGTATTAAAATTGACAACTCTTGATTCAGAATCGTGAAATAAAAATTTAAAGCCTATATTGCATCACAAAAAAACTTTAGGGGTGCCTTCAAATAAGTTGGCTGAGAATATACCCTTTTTGAGGTTAAAGGTTGAAGGTAAAAAGGTAGAGGGTAATTTCCTTCAACCTTAAAACCCTCCAGCCATCAACCCCGAATGGACCTGATCCGGATCATGCCGGCGTAGGAAATTAGTTTGTCTGCAATATTTGCATAAAAATGCCTTCGGCATTTGAAGACTCCTGAAGTTGTACAACAAAATGAAGTCTTTAGCAATGAACTATATTCAGGTGTTAACAATAGCTGGCTCAGATAGTGGCGGCGGTGCAGGCATTCAGGCAGATTTGAAGACCTTTTCGGCCCTGGGTTGTTTTGGCACCTCTGTAATTACTGCCGTCACCGCGCAGAATACATTAGGAGTGCGTTCCGTTCACGGTATTCCCGCCACGATAATTAAAGATCAGTTACAGGCAGTACTGGATGATATCAAACCTGTGGCTATTAAAATCGGCATGATCAACCGGGCAGAAGTAGTTGATGTAATTGAAACAGAACTTAAAAATTACGCTGCGGATGTACCTGTTATTTTAGATCCGGTAATGGTAGCTACCAGTGGACATAAATTGATCGCACCTGATACTGTTGAGCAGCTGATAGGCAAATTGTTCCCATTGGTAAGCCTGGTTACACCCAATATTGATGAAGCCGTTATTCTCGCCGATCAGCCCATTCATGATCTTGATGATATGGTTGCCGCAGGCAGGAAAATTATCGAAAAAGGTGCAAAAGCCGTTTTAATTAAAGGCGGGCATTTAATAGGCCCGGTAATTTACGATGTTTTTATTGGTGCAAGCGATGCACCGGTTATACTCGAAAGTACTTTTATTGCCTCTAAAAATCTGCATGGAACCGGTTGTACACTTTCATCAGCTATAGCCGCCGAAATGGCTAAAGGCAAAATGATGCTTGATGCCATTAGAACTGCAAAAACTTACATCAGGCAGGCTTTACAAGCTGGTAGTGAAGTAAAAACAGGAGAAGGCAACGGACCTTTAAACCACTTTTTTGAACCTTTAAAATTGATTATCCAATGAAGTGGAGCGAACAGGCATGGGAAAGGGTTGAACCCATCTATAACAAAATTTTAGCGATGCCCTTTAATACAGAGCTGAGCAATGGCACCTTACCAAAAGAGAAATTTATTTTCTATTTAGCACAGGATGCCTATTACCTTTTAGCATTCGGGCGGACGTTAAGCGCGATTAGCGCACGAATGCAAAATGCAGATTTAGTGATGGCTTTTGCCGGCTTTTCTACAGGCGCTATATTCGCCGAGCGCAGTTTGCATGAAAGTTATTTTGTAGAATTTGGTTTACCCAGCGAAGTTAAGCCCTCGCCATCTACGCTTTTATATACCAGTTATATCCTTAGCCAGGCGGCCTATGCCAATGTAGAAATAGCCGTAGCAGCTGTTTTGCCATGTTTCTGGATTTATAAGGCAGTAGGAGATCACATTTTCGCTCAACAAAAGGGAGAAGAAAATCCTTACAAAAGGTGGGTCGATATGTATGCGGGAGTAGAATTTGCTGCTGCAGTAGAAAAGGCAATTGATATTACAGATGAACTGGCCGCACAAGCGAATGCTGCAACTCGGCAGAACATGCTGGATGCTTTTGAAACGGCAACCCGTTTAGAATGGATGTTCTGGGACAGCGCTTATGAAACGGAAAAATGGAAAATTTAATATTCTAACCTGATAAACAGCAAAAATTTTTGATAAAATGTTAAAAACATGTCGGTATTTCCAATAGATTTAAAGAACTTTGTTGTTTTATAATTTTTAGGACATTACATTGGAAGAGCGCACGCAAGAACAGGAAATTTTAATTAAACAAAATGATAAACCTGCATTAAAGCAAAGCTCTCCAAAGCAAGTACGTTTAGCCATATCTGCCTTTTACTTTATGCAAGGGGTTTGTTTTGCCAGTTGGGCCAGCAGAATTCCAACTTTTAAATCCTCCATGGGTTTAAATGATGCAGAATTGGGCTCTATACTTTTTGCATTACCTGCCGGACAGATTATAACCATGTTTTTTTCTGCAAAACTGACCACGCATTTTGGCAGTAAGAAAATGTTAAGGGCAACAGCACCGCTTTATGCCATTGCCTTAACTTTTTTAGCATTGGCTACTACTGGCTGGCAATTGGCTGCTTTTTTGGTTTTATTCGGCATTACGGGTAACCTGTGTAATATTGCCTTAAATACACAGGGTGTTGCTGGCGAAAACTATTATGGCAAACCGATTATGAGTTCTTTCCATGGCGCCTGGAGTATCGGGAATTTAACCGGTGCATTAATTGCGCTTGGATTAGTGAACTTAAAATTGGGTATGTACACCCATTTTTGGATGATTGCCTTAATATCTTTAACCAATGTATTATTTAACGCTAAAAAACTACTCAATTATAATAAGCCCGATACTGTAGTGGAAAAAACGAAGTTTTTTACCATGCCACAAGGTATTTTGGTATTATTGGGCGTTATTGCGTTTTGCAGCATGGCCACCGAAGGTACGATGTTCGATTGGAGCGCTATTTATTTTGAGGATGTGGTGAAATTACCCCATAATAAAGCTATTATCGGTTATGCATCGTTCATGTTTATGATGGCCAGCGGAAGGTTTATGGGCGTATATTTAATCGGTAAATTCGGGCGGAAAAATCTCTTGCAAATCAGCGGTGCCATTATATCACTAGGTATGGCACTTGCCGTCATATTTCCTTATTTAATTACCGCCATTTTTGGTTTTATGCTCATTGGTCTGGGAGTTTCAAGTATTGTACCCATGGTGTATAGCATAGCTGGAAATAATAAAAAAGTACCCGCTGGTAAAGCCATCACCATGGTTTCAAGTATCGGTTATTTTGCTTTTTTGTTTGGTCCGCCGTTAATAGGTTATATTTCGCAGCTATCCAGCTTACGCTATTCTTTCGGAATTATATCTGTATTTGGTTTACTGATTATTTTTTTGGTAACGAAGGTTAGAGAGATCAATTAGGCTTTCCATTCCATAAAAAAACATATCGATTATTGAGCGCAGTGCCTGAGCGTAAAATAGCGTTTCTTCCCGCTTTTTGCTTGTACGCTTCGCTTCCTCGTACCTCGTTGCTGCAGGGTACCGCTTCAATCGGGGCTAATTGGCCTAAACAGTGTTTCATTTTTTGGGTTGCAGGGTACACAGGCCTTTGTTAGTAGACCCGATTAAAATGAAAAACCCGGAGCTTAGTGAGGAATTGTAATGGAAAGCAGGACTACAAACTGCCAAGAACTGGTTTATGCTCATTTCCAATTCTTAAGATACTAAATATATCTTAACTTATTTCGATCGGTGAGACACTAACCTATAGGGTAATATTTCGCAGATTATCTTTTTGGTAACGAAAATTAGAGAGATAAATTAATAGGTCTATTAATCAGCGATTTAACGGGTAAAAGGCCGCCTGCTAGAATGTCTAATCCTAAGAATTCTAATTTCTTTGTCGGTTTTTCTAAATGATATCCTATATCTGTCAATTTCAAAAGCAAAGAAACTGCCATCGTTATTCTTTTTTAACCGGTCTATTTGAAATGTGTTTAAATGATTTGGAAGAGACTTGATTTTTGATAAAATTTTAACTTCTATTTTTTCAGCATAATCAATCAGAGCATTATCCTCAAGGTATTGAATAATTTCCAACAGTTGTTTCACCGCAAGTTTATTCCACTTGATTTTCATTCATTTAAGCGACGTAACTATTTGGACTGGCAAGTTTTTTCCACTATTACATTAAATAGCCTTACGTCTTTTTTGGAAAAGCTGTTCTACATCTCCGTGAGAAATAAAATTTCCCGATTCAATTTCTTTATCCGCTTGATCCAGTTCCTGATCGTACTGATCTAGAGATACCGTTGCAATCTCAGCTGGCTCATCGCTAATATCTGATTGATATTTATAATCTAAACTATCTAAAAAAGCAATTAGCACTTTTTCTTCCTGTTCATTTTTTGTATTTACGAATATGCTCATATCCAAATTTAGTGAAATTTTATGATAATAGTTATAAACTAACTTCTTCCTGACGAATCTATGTTTCTTTGAGGCTCCAACCGGAGCTAATTGGCCAAAACAGTGTTTCTTTTTTTGGGTTGCAGGGTGCGCCGACCATTCTTCGTAAACCCGGTTCGATAGACATAGGATGCAATGAAAAGCCCGTGGCATAGCAAGGACTTGTAATGAGTGGGACTACGAACTGCCAAGAACTGCTGAATGCTCATTTCCCCGTGTTCAACCATATGAGGAATTTAAGATGCACATAAACTTTTTTTTACTAAAAGATCTTATATGGTAAAATGAACTAATTTTTGTCGAAATACCTTTTTACCTGGACTGGATAAATATTTAATTAAAATACTGTTTTATAAACAACCCATCCAGACTGATTCGTCATGGTGGACTTATTTTGTAAGTATAAAAAATATTTTAATGGCTTTCAGCTCCTTCGTGGTCAGCATCTTTTTAGCAAGAAAGACCCTTAAATAAATTACCTTCGGTGAACTCGCTAGGGCTCGGTACAAGGGTGACGATGACTACAGTAAGTCTCTATTGAATCTGCTATGCTACTCTTTCTTTATCAATCCGTGTTCTTTTAAGGCTGCTACCGCAAGCTCAATTAACCTGAAGTTTTCTTCCAGGTGTCCATGCTGTACTTCTACATTGATATAGGGGATATTATTTTGCATGGCATAAACCGAAAGCGAACCATCGTTGGTTGCGAATTTAGATTGAAGGATAACATTCACATTGGCCTTTTTTAAACTGCTGAACAACCTCGGCTCGGTAACATAAATCAGATCGTCGCCATCCATTTGGAAGTTGATGTAAACAGAATCGGCAGTACTGGATAAATCGTAACCTGGTAAATAAGAAGAGATGCCAAAACCACCATCAGCATTATTATGAAGGGTTAAAAAATAACACGTAGTTTTTGGATCATAAAAATCTACAATCTGTTTACCTGTGCTTAGTATAGCTTTTTCAACTTCGTTAGAGCTAAACTGGTTTTTCTTTAACCGGGTATTCACCCCCACTTCAGTATATATCGCATTGGGGTCTATGCGGTACTGGTCGTCCATATACGTGAAATAATAATCCCTCACCGCTCCGTACTGGCTGTCTATGAGTTCGCCCCCATACCAGCGGATATAATCAAAACCAGCCTTTACCCCGGTGTCTTCATTATCATGTACCACTAGAAACTTTACGCCGTTGGGTTTATAGCTATATTTTACCAATGTGATATCCAGATCGTACAGCTTAACAAAGTTTGAATCGGTACGCATTGCAGCAAAAACAGGTGGATGTTGAGCTTTTACGAGGAGTGTAGAACAGATCAGCAACAGGCTAAAAAAGATTTTGAACATAATCAATAATATACAATGCTGATTAATATTTGTTTGGCCGCAGTATTGTAGAATGACTTAAAAACACCGTTTCGAGAAAAAAGGAACTACAGGAAGGCATTCGTGTACTTATGAAATATAGTTGATGAGTTTTGAAACCATAAAAAAGCCCCGATTTGGGGTCGGGGCTAATTGATTGTTAATTTGGAGGTATAATTAATGTCCGTGATCTAGATCGTATTCATTTACATCTTTATGGTCATACGGTTCAACCATTAATTCATCGATGGTTTTTCCTTTTTTGTTAAAGCCAAAGCGCTCTAACATCCTGTCGAATATTAAGTATACTACTGGTACCACGATTAAAGTTAGGAATAATGAGCTGGTTAATCCACCAACAATTACCCATGCAAGGCCATTTTTCCACTCAGCACCCGCGCCGCTGGCCAATGCAATTGGTAGCATACCGAATACCATGGCGATGGTTGTCATTAAGATTGGTCGTAAACGTGCATGGTTGGCCAATACAAGCGCTTCTTTGGTTTCTTTACCTTCAGCTTTTAAGTGGTTGGTAAAATCGACCAGGATAATCGCATTTTTTGCTACCAGACCCATCAACATAATTAATCCTAAAATGGTGAAGATACCGATTGAGTTATTGGTTAAAGCCAGCGCTAATAATGCTCCGATTACCGCTAAAGGAAGTGAAAACATTACTACCAGGGGATAGATAAAACTATCATAAAGTGCAACCATAATCAGGTAAACCAAAATGATTGAAGCCAATAAAGCGATACCCAAAGTTCCAAAACCTTCGCTCTGGTTTTCCTGATCTCCTGCCCAGCTATAACTTACGCCAACTGGTGCCTTAAGCTTGCCGTTTTCCTGCAGCTCTTCCAGTTTAGCCTGAAACTCTGCAACTACGGTACCTGTTGGTCTACCGATAGATTGTGCTTTAACCGATACTGAAGTCGATTTATTCAAACGCTCCAGCTGACTTGGACCCGAACCCTCTGTAATGGTTGCAAACTGTGATAACTTAATCTGTTTACCCTCATTATTTACAAAAATAAGGTTACGTACATCGTCAATGTTCTGGCGGTTAAAGTTCTGATACTGAATGTTAATGTCGTATTCGTACTCTCCTTTACGGTATTTACCATCGGTGTTACCGGCGAAAGCAGTCTGCATAGTTGATCCTACGGTTTGCAAGGTCAAGCCCACAGCCGACATTTTATCACGGTCAACCTGAACGTTAATTTCTGGTGTTCCTTTCTCTACCGATAATTTAATCTCAGTAGCACCAGGAATAGAGGCAAGAACCTTTTGTGCGCCTTCAGCATATTTCAAGGCGCTGTCTAAATCAGAACCCATTACCACCAACTGGATGGGTGCGTTTTCTGCGATACCCAAAATACTGATCGGCACAGTTTTTACTTTTGCGCCTACCAGTTCTTTAGCCAGTGCACGGCTCATTTTTGTGGCGAAGATATCTGAAGAAACACCTTTACGCTGATCGCGTTCAACCAGTTTTACGTTAATTTCCGATTTATAGGCTGTAGCTTGTGTACCACCGAAATCACCTGTTGATTGTCCCACAGTAGTAATCAGCTGCGTAATTTCAGGTTGTTTATCTAAGAATGCTTCTGCTTTTTGAGTAAGGAAGTTGGTTTGCTCTAAAGAAGCATCTTTTGGCAATTCCAATTGCACCAGGAATTCACCTTTATCTGATTTAGGGAAAAATTCTGACCCGATAAAACCGCCAGCCAATAATCCGCATGAACTTAAGAACATCACCACCACGGCAACTAAAGTTAACGCTTTATGATTTAAAGACCATGTTAAAATGCTGGTGATCCAAAGTGTAAATTTCTTCAATTGTTTTTCGAACCAGAGAATAAAACGGCCAAATATATTTTTGCCTTCTATGTGTTCTAACTTACCGAAACGGGAGAAGATAAGTGGTACAATGGTAAATGAAGCTAACAATGATAGTAATGTTGCAATAATTACCACGATACAGAACTGACGTAAAATATTAGATACTAAACCGGTACTTACTGCGATCGGGAAGAACACCACCACAATTACGAAAGTAATGGATACAACCGTAAAACCAATCTCTCTTGTTGCATCAGAGGCTGCCCTTACTTTGTTTTTGCCCATCTCCATGTGTCGCTGGATATTCTCCAATACCACAATCGCATCATCCACCAGGATACCTACCACGAGTGATAGTCCGAGCAGTGACATTAAGTTTAAGGTAAAGCCAAATAAGCTGATACCGATAAAGGTAGCGATCAGCGAAACCGGAATTGATACCATTACAATTAACGCATTACGTAAACTGTGCAGGAAGAAAAGCATCACGAAGGCTACCAGGATAACCGCTAAGATTAAATCGTGGATTACCGCATCAGCAGACTCTAAAGTAAAGATTGAACTATCGTTTACAATCCTCATGTCTAATTTATTGGCTGCATATTCTGCTTTAAGTTTGGCAATAATGGCGTGTACACCTTTACTTACCTCCACAGCATTCGCATCACTTTGTTTAATGATCTGGATAGCGATAGATGCTTTGCGGTCAATACGTGCCAGTTTCTCTGTTTCTTTCTGCGAATCCTGAACGTCTGCCACGTCGCCTAAGCGGATTTGTGCACCATCTTTGCCTGTGGTTAATACCAGATTTCTCAATTCATCAATACTTCTGTATTTACCCGATAAACGGATCAATACGTCCTGGTTCTGCGTTTTAACACTTCCTGTAGGGAAATCCAGGTTTGAAGAAAGGATCATTTGTTGTACCTGTGGAACTGCAAGGCCATAGCCCTGTAGTTTGTTGGCGTCAAGTGAAACCTGAATTTCACGTTCAGAACCACCCACTAAATTTACCTGTGCAATACCATTTACCCTCGAAATTACCGGGGCAATCCGTTTGTCAATTAAATCGTAAAAACTTACGTCGTCCATATTGGCAGAAGCCGTCATGGTAATTACCGGTAAATCATCAAGCGAGAACTTACTCAATGATGGTGTTTTTACATCTTCCGGTAATTGAGAAAGAATGGCATTAACCTTTCTTTGCGCATCATTTAACGAGATATCGATATTTGCTGCATCTGTCAGCGTAATGGTTACGGTTGATAAACTCTCAAACGATACCGAATTGATTTTTTTGATGTTTTCCATCGATGATACCGCATCCTCAATTTTTTTGGTTACGGTATTTTCAACCTCATTCGGCGAAGCACCAGGGTAGATGGTTGAAATAGATACTACGTTGTTAGAGAATTTTGGAAGTAATTCATAACCCAACGAAAAGTAACTTAATAAGCCAAGTAAGGTAAGTGCGGTAAATACCACAATAACCAGCGAAGGCCTTTTTATAGATATGTCTGTTATCTTCATTTTAATTCGTGTTGCGTTGTGCGATTGGCATATCGCGTTTTTAAAAGCTGAAAATTCCGCTAACTTACTTTACGATACTAACGGGAGTACCTTCGGTTAAGTTAATCTGTCCACTGGTAATTACAGTTTCACCTTCTTTTAGGCCATCCAGAATTTCAACGTTATCCCCTAAGATACGACCAGCTACCACATTACGCGTTTTAGCTGTATTGCTGGCTTTATCCAATACAAAAACCTGGTTACTGCTCACACTGCCCACAAAAGAAGTACGCGGGATAAGAATGCTTGGTGCCTGTTTAGGGAACTTAAATACTGCAGTGCCGTACATACCAGCTTTTAAAGTGTTCTTATGGCTGTTCTCCACTTCAATTTCAACTGGAAAATTCAGCGTTGCATCGGCCTTAGCAGCGATAAAGGTTACTTTTCCGGAGAAGCTATCCGTTGGGAAAACAGAAGATTTGATCTCGATCTGATCACCTATTTTAAGGTTGGCCACCTGCGATTCGTTCACATTAACTTTCAGTTTTAACTTAGAAACATCCACCAGTTCGAATAACTGTGTGCCTTGAGCTGTTACAAACGCACCAACTTCGATGTACCTTTTATTTACAATACCATTAATCGGCGATTTAATGTTGGCATCGCTTAACCTTCTTTGCGAAGCCTGTAAACGTAATTTTGCATTTTTTGTGGCCAGTTTAGCCTGATCTAACTGTTGTTGGGTAACGCCACCAGTTTGGAATGAGCTTTGATATCTGGCTTCATCTCTTTTTGCATTTTCGTAAGTAGCTTCAGCAGTTTCCCTGTCTGTGTTGATGATTTCTGCATCAACACGGGCCAAAACCTGTCCTTTGCTTACCCTGTCGCCTTCATCTACGTAAATAGCTTTAACCCGGCCCGCATTTTCTGATAAGAAGTTAAGTTCCTGTTTAGGAATAAAATTTCCGTTTGCGCTGAAATCTAAATCTACAGCTTTTTTCTCTACTTGAGCAACCCGAACGGCAACAGCGCCACCACCTTTAGCAATGAAAGCAGTTTTTTCTTCGTTCTTCTTTTTATTGTTGCTTAAAACATAAGCTATTGCACCGAGGGCAACAACAACTACGATGATTATGGTAATTACTCTTTTCATTTCTATTGTACTAGCGATTTAATGTTTCCGTTTGATTTGATTAATTGTATTTCGGCTATCTTATAATTTAATAAAGCCTGTGTATAACTGTTTTGTGCCGAAGTAAGTGCATTTTCGGTATCCAAAAGATCGGTTAGTGAAGCTAAGCCGTTATTATAGTTATTTTGGGTACTTCTATAAATCTCTTGAGCTAAATCGGCATTTTTACGTTGCGATTTAATGGTATTTAAGTTGTTGCGCAACTGTATTTTTGCATTTTCGTAAGCCAGATTTAAGGCGTTATTGGTTTCTCTTCTGCTTTCCCTGGCTTTTTTGATATCGACATCTGCCTGGCGGATTTTAGAGCGGGTTAAGAAGCCGTTAAAAATCGGCACCCTCAGGGTTAACCCAATTGCCGATGAACCAAAACCGATGGCCGAAGCGTTGGAGTTAAGGAAATCGAAGCTATTGCTCTGGCTCGAATAGGTGTAATTTCCAGTTAAAGATAAGCTGGGATAATATTCGGCCACATAGGCTTTCCGTTGTAAGGATAGCAGTTTGTCCTGGTTATTTAAAAGTTTAACTTCAGTTCTGTTGGCCAGATCGATAGAATCTGTAAACATAGGTAATGTAGTTACTTCTGTTAATTCGGTAGGGGGTAGGCTGATTGGGGTTGCAACCGCCATTCCCATCGAAAATTTTAACTGGTTTTCCAATTGGGTAATCGCATTAATGACTTGCTCGCGTTGTGTGTTCAGATTGGTTAAGTTTACGCTGATCCGGTCTACATCAATCTTTCTGGCCAAACCATTTTTATACTGCGTGCCCACAATTTTTTCAACTATCTTAACATTTTTAATGTTGGTGTCTATGACGTTAAGCTGTTGCCTGTTTACTAAAACCTGATAGTAATTGTTGGCTACCAGTTCGATAATTTGTTCTTCAGTTAACTGCGAGGTAAGCGCGTAATATTCTTCACTTGATCGTGCAGCCTGCAGGCCGGTAAAAACCTGTTGGTTAAACAATTGCTGTGAAAGCTGAACCCCTGCGGTTGAATTCCAGTTCTGGCCTAATTTAAACGATTGTGTTGCGCCGCCAATATTTGCAACCAGCTGACCGATAATTGGATTGTAAGTTAAACCCACATTTCCGGTAATTTGTGGTAGAGCTTGTGCCCTAACTTCCTGCACCTTATATTTTCCACCTTCAATATCTAACCTGGCATTGCGCACTTTAGTATTGTTTTGGAGCGCAAAGGTAAGCGCATCTTTTAAGGTAATTTGCTGCTGTGCAATTGCCAGCTGCGGTAAAACCGAGCCGATAATAACAATGAGCATTAATCTTACCGCATTGATTCTAAGCATAATCTATTGTTTTTTTGTTTTTGGGTTCTTCTCTTTTATTCAGCCTTTAAGTTGAGGCTATTTGTTTCTGCTAATGTTAAGTTTAATCCGCACATCTTAAGCCTCTTACAAATATGGTGGTCAGGTTTTTTTGTTTTAACGTCATTCTATTTAATGACTTTTTATCAGGAAAAAGATCTTTTCCGGTTTCCATAATACACATGGTGGAAAGGCCCATTAAACTTTCAAGATATAATTCGGCAACATGTTCAGTGTCCTCATGTTCAATTTCTCCTTTTGCTTTGGCCTGACCAAAAATCTCTGCGAAAAAATCCTTTTCTGATTCTTTTAATGTACGCAGCTTGCCTTTAATTACATCATCATTCAGTAAATCCGGGATGCCCTCCGTAATGCGGAGCATATAATACTTCTGGAAAAATGTATTTCGCACATCAACGATGTTAAAAAGAATTTCCTGTAGTGGTAAATCAGGATTATGTTTCTTTTTGATCAGTTCAAAGAAATCGTTAAATACCCTTTCTATTACTCCTAAAATTAAATGTTTTTTATCGGGAAAATAATAATAAAGAGATGGTTTTGATACGGACAGATCTTCGGCAATATCATTCATGGTGGTTTTACCAATGCCAAAATGGATAAAGCGTTTTATCGCACCATCAATAATCTGTTCTCTCTTTTTATCAGCTACAATCATTTTACTTTTCTACTTTCTGACTTTTTTAATATTTTAGTCAAAAATAGTGCTAAAAAATGATTTGTCATGAAAATTGATTTCAAACCGAATTAAGCTTACAATTTTATGACATAATTTTAATTGTTCTGCTGTTTATATATCTTTACAAACCAATTATTTAGAAAAATTGTCAGTTTTGATCAACATCCTCACCGTACTTTTTACCATCATTTCGATGGAGTGTATTTCATGGTTTATACACAAGTACCTGTTTCATGGGCCGCTTTGGTTTATGCATAGAAGTCACCACGAGAAATCGAAATCATTTTTCGAATGGAATGATTTGTTTGCAGTGCTGTTTGCCGCCACATCTTTGTATTTAATGTATGTTGATCAGGATAACTTAGGTTATCGGTTTTTTGTGGGGTTGGGTATTACTTTGTACGGATTGATTTATTTTGTGATACACGATTGGTTTGTACACCGACGTTTTAAAACTTTTAAGAGCAATAATGCTTATTTGCAGGCGGTACGAAAAGCACATAAAATCCACCATAAAAACAGGGGGAAAGAAAAGGGAAAAGCGTTTGGTTTGTTGTTTGTGCGGAGAGCAGTATTAAAAAGCTAAATTATATCAAATGAAATCTTATCACCTGTCCTTTTTGATTGGAATTGTTTCTTTAAGCTTGTATTCGTGTGGCAAAAAAACTAATAAAGACCGCGCCATCGCGCTCGTAGAATCAAAATATGAAAAAACTAATCAGGATTTGAATTTCGATGAGGCAAAACTGGATAGCTTATACAATATTTCTCCTCAGGCTTATGCCGATAGTTTAAAAAAGGGAGATGAATTGGATGTTATGCTGGCCGAGTTAGAGAGCCAGATTGAACACCTGGGACAGGCAGAATCGGACAGTGTAGGGTTAATTAGTGCTAAACTCACAAAAGAAAGATACCGCCTGTTGGATCTAAAGAAAATCAAACCACAATTTATCGGCTGGAAACTTTCAGGTGTATCCATAGCGGGTAATAAGCAAAAAGCTGTAAGCTTTAATTTTGATAAGGAAATTACCAAAATCGTTCCTTAACTGTTTTTTATTTTACTTTTGCAGCATCATACAAAATCACCATGCTTCAAATTCAGGAAAATATTTCACTAAAACCATACAATTCCTTTCGTATAGATGCCAAGGCAAAGTTCTTTGCCGAAATTTTTTCTGAAGACGAGTTGCGGTCGTTGTTTCAGGATGAACTGGTAAAAACGCAAAAACTGCTTGTTATTGGAGGCGGCAGCAACGTGCTTTTTACGCATGATTATGATGGTTTGGTGATTAAAATCAGTATCAAAGGCATTCAATCTGAAGTTATTGATGATAAAGTTATGGTAACCGCTGGCGCAGGCGAGGTTTGGAACGATTTTGTAAACTACTGTGTTGAGCACCGTTTTGCCGGTGTAGAAAATTTAAGCCTGATTCCGGGAACGGTGGGTGCATCACCAATACAGAATATTGGTGCGTATGGGGTAGAGTTGAAAGACGTTTTCGAAAGCTGTACGGCATTTGAAATCAAAACCGGCGAAATTAAAACCTTTACTTATCATGATTGTCATTTTGGCTACCGCGAAAGTGTTTTCAAAGGCGTATTAAAAGGGCAGTACATTATCACTTCTGTTACTTTCCGGCTATCGGCTGTGCCAAAAATAAATACTTCTTATGGTGCTATTGAAACTGAATTGCAAAACAGAGGGATAGTACAACCTACCATTGCAGATGTTTCCGCCGCTGTATCTCATATACGGGTGAGCAAACTGCCCGACCCATCTACCATCGGAAATGCCGGTAGTTTTTTCAAAAACCCGGTGATTGAAAAACATGAATTTGCAGATATCGTGGCAAAACACCCCGATGTGGTGCATTACCCTACTACCGATGATAAAATTAAACTGGCAGCGGGCTGGTTAATTGAGCAATGCGGCTGGAAAGGTAAAGTGATTGGACAAACCGGTACCTGGAAAAACCAGGCGTTGGTTTTGGTTAATCATGGGCAGGCAACAGGAGCAGAAGTGTATCATTTTTCTGAACAAATAATAGACAGTGTAAAGTCTACTTTTGGAGTCACTTTGGAAAGAGAAGTAAATATTCTGTGACGAACATTGATTGTTAGGTAGTTAGACATTGTAGATAGCTTTCCTGAAAATTTTGGTATTAAGTTTGTTTGAGTTTAAGAGAATGAACAATAATTGATTTGTTTTTAATCTCCTAAAGCTAAATATCATGACAAAATTTGAATTCAACCATCTAGTTAATCATCACTCGGTATCACTTAGATCTTATGCTTTAAATTTTACAAAAGACGCAGAAGACGCAAATGATTTGGTTCAGGATACGATGCTTAAAGCGATTACTTATTATAATAAGTTTAAAGAAGGGACTAATTTAAAAGGATGGCTATTTACCATCATGAAAAATACGTTCATTAACAATTATCGTCGATTGGTTAAAACGAATACTTTAATTACACAGAGCGAGGATATTTCTTCTGCAAATCTATCATATAGTGCTACCAAAAATAATGCAGAGAGTAAATTTGTGTTAGGCGATATTGATAAAGCATTAGCACAATTACCTGAAGAATATTATGTGCCTTTTATCCGCTACTTTGAAGGTTATAAATATCATGAAATTGCTGATATGTTAGAGATTCCAATCGGAACTGTTAAAACACGCATCCATGTGGCAAGGGGGATTTTGAAAAAATACCTTAAAACATATTCAAAAGAAATTGCCACAGCAGAATTAGCTTAAGATACATTCATTATGGAATTAAAGGCTCAGATTAATCTGGGCCTTTTTTGTTAGTGTCGACTTTTTTAGGCGGTTTGTTATCAAAGGGGGATGGATAGTTTTAATGTATCGCCATTTCGAGAATGTTAGCGAGATCTTTTAAATTCGCCGTGTAAAGCTTGTTTCAAGATCTCTGCGACTTAACGTCAAGATTACGTTCAATATTTAAATTAAACAGCGTATTTCACAGTTGCAAGTAAATGCCCATCGAGAATTCCGCTTGATTCCTTTTTTTCCTGTTAAGGCAAACCAAATGTTTTGCTTGGTTCACAGGTTTTGGTTCTGATACATCAAAATAATCAGTTTGTTCGAAATAGATTTTAAACAAAAAACCCATAACTTTCGTTGTGGGTTTTGCTCCTTCTGCTGGGCTCGAACCAGCGACCCTCTGATTAATCCCGCACGTGCGGGACTCTAACCAGCTGAGCCGAAATTCCAGTCAGCATTTCTCCTTTAACCATACGCTCAATCAACTTCCGGCTTTTCTGGCTTTTGATAAATCTTTCCAGACGCATTGCTTCAGCCTCTACATGCCCACAAGAGAACACAGCTTTCAAATACCAGGGCCTGTGCTTGAGGTAAATGTGCTAACAGCTAAGTTGTTGTGCTCCTCAAGTCGGCGGACATAATCACTGGTGTATCCAACATAGTAAAGATTAGCCGCTTTAGAATATAAAATATACAGGTAGTATGTCATAAGTACAAAAAAACAAATGAGGTTGGGCTATCCAAGAATGAGTATTACTTGTAAACGATCGAAATAACCTTTCGTCCGAAATAGACTATAAACAAAAAACCCACAACTTTCGCTGTGGGTTTTGCTCCTTCTGCTGGGCTCGAACCAGCGACCCTCTGATTAATCCCGCACGTGCGGGATTCTAACCAGCTGAGCCAAAATTCCAGTCAGCATTTCTCCTTTAACCATACGCTCAATCAACTTCCGGCTTTTCTGGCTTTTGATAAATCTTTCCAGACGCATTGCTTCAGCCTCTACATGCCCACAAGAGAACACAGCTTTCAAATGCCAGGGCCTGTGCTTTGAGGTAAATGTGCTAACGGCTAAGTTGTTGTGCTCCTCAAGTCGGCGGACATAATCACTGGTGTATCCAACATAGTAAAGGTTAGCAATTTTAGAATATAAAATATACAGATAGTATGTCATAAGTACAAAAAACAAATGAGGTTGGGCTACCTAGAATGAGTATTACTCGTAAACGATCAAAATAATCTTTCGTCCAAAATAGACTATAAACAAAAAAACCACAGCTTTCGTTGTGGGTTTTGCTCCTTCTGCTGGGCTCGAACCAGCGACCCTCTGATTAATCCCGCACGTGCGGGACTCTAACCAGCTGAGCCAAAATTCCAGTCAGCATTTCTCCTTTAGCCATACGCTCAATCAACTTCCGGCTTTTCTGGCTTTTGATAAATCTTTCCAGACGCATTGCTTCAGCCTCCACATGTCCACAAGAGAACACAGCTTTCAAATACCAGGGCCTGTGCTTTGAGGTAAACGTGCTAACAGCTAAGTTGTTATGCTCCTCAAGTCTGCGGACATAATCACTGCTGTATCCAACATAGTAAAGGTTAGCTACTTTAGAATATAAAATATACAGATAGTATGTCATAAGTACAAAACAAATGAGTTGCGCTACCTAGAATGAGTATTACTTATAAACGATCAAAATAATCTTTTGTTCAAAATAGACTATAAACAAAAAACCCACAACTTTCGCTGTGGGTTTTGCTCCTTCTGCTGGGCTCGAACCAGCGACCCTCTGATTAACAGTCAGATGCTCTAACCGGCTGAGCTAAGAAGGAATCCGGCTATCCAAAAAAACAGAAGATTTTAACTTTTCAGCAGACATCCGCTTGTTCGTTTTGGGAATGCAATATTAGGGCTTTTAAATTATTTATGCAATATTTGCAGTGAAAAAATTTTAAAAAAATTTAATACATATATATGAGCCTGATAATCATAGGTACTGTAGCTTTTGATGCTATTGAAACTCCTTTCGGAAAAACAGATAAAATTGTTGGTGGTGCAGCAACTTACGCAAGTTTGGCCGCTTCTTACTTTTATAATAAAGCAAAAATTGTGGCTGTGGTGGGCGATGACTTTCATCAATCAGACATTGACACCTTCACCAACCACGGTATTGATACTGAAGGGTTACAGATTAAAGCTGGTGAAAAATCATTTTTCTGGTCGGGCAAATACCATAACGATATGAACAGCCGCGATACTTTGATAACGGAATTGAATGTATTGGAAAATTTCGATCCGATTATCCCGGAGAGCTATCAGGACTGCGAATACCTGATGTTGGGCAACCTAACGCCCCAGGTACAGCAAACGGTCATTAAACGTCTTAAAAACCGCCCTAAATTAATCGTAATGGACACCATGAACTTTTGGATGGATATTATGATGGATGATTTATTAGAAACCATTAAAATGGTAGATGTATTAACCATCAACGATGCCGAAGCACGTCAGCTATCAGGAGAATACTCATTGGTGAAAGCTGCGAAGAAAATCCTAACAATGGGGCCAAAATATTTGATCATTAAAAAAGGGGAGCATGGGGCACTGTTGTTCCACGAAGATCAGATTTTCTCGGCTCCAGCCTTACCATTGGCAGAGGTATTCGATCCGACAGGCGCTGGCGATACATTTGCAGGCGGATTTATCGGTTATTTGGCAAAAGTGGGTACTATCAACTTCAATAACATGAAAAATGCAATTATTTATGGCTCTGCCCTGGCTTCCTTTTGTGTAGAAAAATTTGGAACGGAAAAGTTGTTGAATTTAACTGATGAAGAAGTTGCAGCGAGAATTCAGGAATTTGTAAGCTTAAGTTCTTTCACGATAGAAGCGTAATCAGTTAACAGTTTTCAATAGCCAGTTATCAGTTACATCATACAGATAAATTGAGCCGTATATTTTAAGTGTAATGCTTAAATAATGCGGCTTTTTTTTTGGCAAATGGTTATCGAAACCTGGAGGCTACCAAAATTAATTCGGTTGTACAAGTATGGCTATTGGCACAAATTTTTCAAAAACAGCTTCAGTATGTGGTGCATCTGCCAGTTCATCAGTCAGATCCTGCCCCGCCCAATGCTCATAATGTTTACCATTTTTCCATAATCTGCTATCTGTCATATCATAGATCAGACCTTTATAAGCCACCCATATTTGAGGCTTATCCTGTCCGTTACGCAACGCAAGCTGTTGTTTGGTATAGCCTGGTAAATCCATTTAAATTAATTTCGGTTGAAGATAATCAAAAGGTTTTAACCATATAAGAAATATGGGGCATATAAGCTTATATTTTCTTCATGCCTGTAGGCTAATTAGTTATTATTTTTTAAGCAAAGACAAGCGCAAAGCTCTCATTATAAGTGAATTTGGAAACTTTACCCTAATATTTATAAATCGATCTTCATATTTTAGAGCGCAATACTTGTACAAATCAATAAGTGTGTTCCCGTTTTACACTTATACGCTTCGCTGCCTCGTACCTCGTTGCTGCAGGGTATCGCTTCAATCGGGGCTATTTGGCCAAAAAGCATTTCATTTTTGGGGTTGCAGAGTGCATAAACCGCTGTTCCTAAACCTAAGGGATTGAAGCGAACACGAAGTGCAACGGAGTAAAGCGCAAAGCGGGGCTAAAGATGCCAAGAGCCGCTGCACGTGCATTTCCTAAAAAACGGCATTGACTATTACAATCTTATGAGATCGCTTTACCGGTCCTGCTTTTAAAAAGCTCATACAGGAAAACATTCATTAACAACAGACTCAGTAAATAAAAATGATCTTCGAAAGGTATTGTACCTACCCTAAAACCTATATTTTCTTTATTATTATACATCACCACCGGAATAGCGGTTAAAAAACCATTTACGATATAAAAAGGAATAAGCGAAACCAGGTAAGCCCTGTAAAACCTGTACATAAACCTGAGTTTTACATTCACATATTCTACGTAAACCAGCACGATTAACAAAAAGCCAAAATTAATCAACGTATACCACCTGTTATAAGCAAAAAACAAAATGGCCACACTAAGTCCCAGAAATAGGTTACTTAAGGCGAGACTATACTTTTGAAGCTTGTTTTTGGGAAAATAGACGTTTAAACACTCGTAAATAAATACGCAGGCATAAGGCACAGTTAAAAAAAATAAAATCTCTTCTAAGGGTAAGCCGAAAAGATTTATCCCTACGATGTAATCCGGATTAAAAGACCAGACATTAAGCCTGGTAAATAAAATGTCCCAAATTAAAAACACAATCCCTGTAAGGAGTATGGCTGGAAATATAAACTTCCACTTGCTAAAAAAATGGACCTTTTTATCAAACGATAAAACCAGCGGAAAAAAAATTACGGCTATATTGATAATTAAATATATATAATTCATTCTAAAGGTATTTAGTTAAGATTTTAACTTCAGCGGCAGTACATTTTTTACTATCGATCATAAATTTAGCTACGTTTTTAACCAGCTCTGCATCAGCAAGACCGAAAGTTCCATTTTGGTAATGTTTAACAATCTCTTTTTTGTCTACCGCTAAATCTTTACTAAAACCAAGAAAGGATGGCGTGTAAAATTCGATTGAAAAACGCATAAAACGGATTTCCATATTTTCTCCATCCATATCAATTGCTTTCTGCATGGTTTTCAGTGATCGGCCTACATATTTAATCTTGTTATATGGATTCCAGGAATGTTTAGCTTTGAGTGCTTCCAAAGTGCCTAAGTAACCGGTAACCAACGCGGTTTTATTGGGCAGTTTATTCAGCCTGTCAAACAGCGAATCAGTAAGTTTAGCATTTTCTACTGCTTTAACCATGTTGGCTTTCAATGTCGCAATTTCCTGTGTAGAGAGTTGTGCGTAAGTAGCGTTGCCTATGGCAAACAGCAAGAAAAATAAAATACGTAGTTTAATCATGAGATGGTGGCAAATGTAACAAAAGCTTAGCGTATTTGTTTGCGCTGTTGTAATAAGCTAAGGAAAGGATTTTTAATAAAAATCCCGTCAATGTCATCCTGAAGGATAATTTATGATATAAAAATCAATATGATTGACGTTTTTTCCTTTGCACAATTCTTGCCTCGGCTCACCGCCGCCGAAGGGCTCTTACTTTTTGGCATCAAAAAGTAACAAAAAATGCCGGCTGAAAATTTTTCTTTCAAAGCCAGTGTTATGGCTAGAACAGTGCAGTCCGAAAAATTTATTAGGCCGGTTTTAAGTAGAACGGTGATACGGTGCTATGGCCTAGCTATACGGAAATGCATGATGCCGCATTCTGCTCATTAATAGGTAATTACAAAATAACGTCAATGGTAGCACAGCGAGGGATCTTTAAGATAGGAAAACATTCTATCCAAAACCACTAATCAATCAAAATACTATCTACAAAAGATTCGTCATTGCATTCAGAATAACAGACCTCTTATCCATGGTGTCATCCTAGCGAAGCGAAAAATCTTTAAACAAAGAAACATTATGATCGAATTAAACTTCCATCAAGATTATTATCAACGCTAAAGATTCTTCATTGCATTCAGAATGATAGACACAGAATGATAAAAAACCAAAACAAAACGCAATAAAATTCCTTTATTTACACCATGGAAAAAAGAACCTCGGTTACCATTATCGGTGCCGGTTTTGCAGGCATGGCTGCAGCAGCTTTATTGGGTAAAGATGGCTTTGATGTTACCGTAATTGAAAAAAATGAAATGGCGGGTGGCAGGGCCAGAACCTGGCAAAAAGACGGCTTCCTTTTTGATATGGGGCCTAGCTGGTACTGGATGCCCGATGTATTTGAAAATTATTACAACCTATTTGGTAAAACTACTTCCGATTTTTATACACTGAAAAGGCTTAGTCCATCTTACCGTATCTATTTTGGTCAAAACGATATTATTGATGTTCCTGCCACATTAGACGACTTATATGCCTTATTTGAAAAACTTGAGCCGGGCAGCAGCAGCAACCTCAAATATTTTCTTGATCAGGCTAAATATAAATATGATGTAGGCATGAACGAATATGTTTTTAAGCCCTCACATAGCGTAATGGAATATTTTGATCCCAGGCTAGCCATCAGCGGAATTAAACTACAGCTTTTGGGAAATATGCGCAAGCATGTGCATAAACTGTTTAAAAATGAGCGACTGCAAAAACTTCTTGAATTTCCTGTATTATTTTTAGGTGCTACGCCACAAAATACTCCCGCATTATACAGTCTGATGAACTATGCTGATCTTGTTTTAGGTACCTGGTACCCAATGGGCGGCATGCATCAAATTGTAGCTGCCATGCAAAACATTGCGGAGGCACAGGGCGTTAAATTCATGTTCAATACAGAAGTAACCAAAATTGAGGTAAAAAACAATCTGGCAGAGCACGTAATCACAAATCAGGGAAATTTTAAAAGCGACTTTGTGGTCGGTAATGCAGATTATCACCATATCGACCAATATCTCTTTGATCAACCTTATCGTAATTACGACAAAAATTACTGGGATAAACGAACAATGGCGCCGTCTTGTCTTTTATTTTACATAGGTTTAAATAAAAAACTAACCAATGTATTACACCACAACTTATTCTTTGATGAGAATTTTGATGAACACGCCAAAGAAATCTACAGCGACCCACAATGGCCATCAAAGCCCCTGTTTTATGCCTGTTGCCCTTCTATAACTGATAAAAGCGTAGCACCGGAAGGTTGTGAAAATCTTTTCTTTTTAATTCCGCTTGCACCGGATCTGGAAGATAGCGAAAGCAAAAGAGAAGAATATTTCAATGTATTGATTGATCGCTTTAAAAAAATGACCGGAAACGATATAAGGGAAAGCATTTTATTTAAACGCAGTTATGCCATGAAAGATTTTGTAGAAGATTATCATGCCTTTAAAGGGAATGCATACGGATTAGCAAACACTTTGAAACAGACCGCTTTTCTAAAACCCAAAATGAAAAGTAAAGTAACAAATTTTTTATATACCGGCCAATTAACTGTTCCGGGGCCTGGGGTGCCGCCTGCCATCATTTCTGGACAAGTGGTCGCAAAAGAAATAAAAAAAAAGTTAAAAAAAGCTTGACAAATTTAAAATTTCCCTTATCTTTATAACCACAAAACAAAAACACTGCAATAATCCTGCAAAACACATAATTGTTTGAGGTTTGCATTTGTTTCGAAATAAGAGAGAAGGCGAATTGTTGAAAGAAAACATAAGAATCAACTAACCAAATATATGATAAGCAAAAAGGCCTGGATTTTCCGGGCCTTTTGCTTTTTAATGCATTTTTACAAATGCGATCGGGTTGGATCCTGGATCAGGTAAAAAATTTTGGGGTTGACTTTAATTTTTATCTCAGCGGTTTAGCATTTAAGCCCAGAAACCGGGATACTTAAACGCTTGTTATCGCCAGTCTCATTAATCAATAAGTAATATTTATAGTTAATAAAGCTGTTTAGCTTATATCTTTGAGCGTATTATCCAGAAACATTTCGTTCTTGACATCTGAAGAAAGTTCGATAAATCTTTCGTATTGCTTTAAAACGTCCGCTATGATTTCTCTCTCACTAAAGTATTCGATATTGTAGCCGGGCCTGTTATCGCCAAAATAGGTGATTGGAACAAAAGTGCTGTTTTTTCTGATGCCTGGTAGGTTTATTTCATCAACCAGAAATTCAGATATTAATTTTGACTGACATTTAACGCCATACTTAAAATCTTCGATCACTTTATGTTTAATCGTAATCTCCGCTGCATAAGGATTTTGAGAAATCGTTACCGATGCGCCGATTTTTTTTTCCTGAAATGCTGCCGCCAGCTCTTCCAGCGCTGGTTTAACTTTGCCGGCGATGAAATCGTTCACGGCATCCTTGTTCTTATACGAGAGAATATGGTTGAGTCGTTCTTTCCAAAATTCACCTGACCAGTTAGTTGCCGCTGGTGAATAGCCTTTTTTATAATAAGAATAGTCTATCCGGAGGCCTATAATTAAACAATAACAGAACATGCACATGATCAATGAAAATGGTAATGCAGTAATTAAGGTCATGGTTTGAAGGGACTGGAGTCCACCGGCATTAAGCAATACCAGCGATAATAAGCCTAATAGGATGCCCCAGAAAACCAATTGCCACTTAGGCGAATTTTTAGCGTTATTAGATGCGATGTTATCCATCACAAATATTCCCGAATCAGCCGAGGTGATAAAGAAAATAAATATAATAAATATTGCGAGAAAGCTTGTTATGGAAGAGATTGGGAATTGTCCGAGAAATTCAAATAATAGTTTATCGGTATCGCCTGCTATACTGCTCAGAACACCATTCCTTGTGCGATCAAGCCAGGTTGCACTATTGCCGAAGACTGTCATCCACAACAGGTTGAAAAAAGTTGGTATGATCAGTACCGCCCCGATAAACTCACGTATTGTCCTTCCGCGCGATATCCTGGCGATAAAAAGCCCGACATATGGGGACCACGAGATCCACCAGGCCCAATAAAGAATTGTCCAATTAAAAAACCATGATTGTGTCTTCTCTTCATACGCATGCGTATCGAACGTAAGGTTGAAAAACTGCGTTAAGTAGTTGCCAATCCCTTCAGAGAAAGAGCCAAGCAGGAAAACCGTTGGTCCGAGGATCAAGATAAAAATCATCAGGGTGATCGCGGCTACAATATTAAGCTGACTCAGGTATTTAACCCCTTTATTTACTCCCGAAGTGGCAGATAATACAGAGATGAGCATTATAACGAGTACAATTACAGCCTGATACCAAAAACCTGTATCTTTCAAAATACCAACCTCAACCAGCCCTGCGTTAAGCTGTACTACGCCAAAACCCAAGGTGGTGGTAATGCCGAAAAACGTGCTGCAAAGGGCGAAGGTATCAATCGCATCACCTGCAGCGCCTTTGATCCTGTTTTTTAATACCGGATAAAAACAACTCCGCAGAGAAAGTGGCAATTTGAACCTGAAGGTAAAATATGCCAGGGACAATCCTACAATCCCATATACTGCCCAGGCATGAATTCCCCAATGGAAAAAGGTATATAATTGCGCATTTCTAGCGCGTTCTACCTGATGCAGGCCGGAAAAAGCCTTTTCTGTATAGTGCGACATGGGTTCTGCCACTCCGAAGTACATGAGTCCGATTCCCATTCCTGCAGCAAAAAGCATCGATATCCAGGAGAAAAAGGAATGTTCTGGTTTTTCGTCATCATCGCCCAAACGGATAGTGCCATATTTACTGAAGGTGAGAACCAGCAGAAAAATTACAAATATGGTGACAGACCAAACATAAATCCAATTCAGGTTCACAAAGATCCAGTTTTTGACCACATTCAGTATGGCTCCGGTTTGTGTAGGAAAGAAGCTTGATACTACCGTTACCGTTATGATAAATATCAAACTGGGTACCATGATTCCAGCTTTGAAAGTAGAGTGTTTTAATGCTCGTTGAAGAATATTCATGTTCGGGTTTCGATATAAGACAAAGCAGTCCCTTTTTTGTTTGCCGATTGGAGGTAAGCACCATGACCAGAAGTAAGCGAACTAACCTTTCATTTACTTTTTCATTTGATGACCGCAATTGGAACAAAACCTGTCTTTTTCATTATGCAGTCCTGAGTAACAGTTCGGGCATTTGGTTTTTGCTGCCTCGGTCGCCTTTGACATCTCAACAGATACAATACCTGTCGGAACAGCTATTATGCCATAACCGATTACCATTAATATGCTGGCTAGGATTTGGCCAAGCGGGCTTTGAGGGGAGATATCGCCATAACCCACCGTTGTAATGGTTACGATTGCCCAATATATAGACATAGGAATGCTTGTAAAGCCACTTTTTTCTCCTTCTATAATATACATTAGTGTGCCGATTATAGTAACCAGAGTAATTACGCTTGACAGGAACATAACGATTTTATAAAGGCTTGCCCTAAGTGCACTTTTAAGGATGTTGCCTTCATAAAGAAACCGTGTGAGCTTAAGGATCCTGAATACGCGTAGTAAGCGAAAAGCGCGAACAACGATCAGGTATTGGGTTCCGATAAAAAAAAGGCTTAAATAGGTAGGCATAAAAGCAATAAGATCTACAATCCCATAAAAACTGAAAATGTATCGAAGCGGTTTGTGGCTGGCATAGATCCGGAGCAAATACTCAAGCGTAAATAAAAAGGTAAATACCCATTCCAGTATATGGATTATATGATAATATCTTTCCCTTACCGAACCTACACTTTCCAGAAATACAGAAAGAATGCTCAGCAGAATCAATATTAGCAACAATACATCAAAACTTTTTCCTGCTTTCGTATCGGAACGGAAGATGATGATATATAGTTTTTTCCGTAATTTGTCGTTCGCTCTGATCATTTTCGCGGTACAGGTTTTCTGCAAAATAGCATAATAACTTCACAATCGCAGACATGGGTTCTATTAAAAAGTTATATTTGGGATTTTGAAAGACATGGAAAAAACAACTATAGAAAAAATCATGGCTCCGGTGAGCCGCTTTATTCACTTGGAATACACCAGTGGAATAGTGCTGCTAATCAGTGTGGTAATTGCCATTGCCTGGGCTAATTCTTCTTTTCACGATTTCTATGAACATCTCTGGCATATCAATTTTTCTGTAGGGTTTGATAAGTTTTTACTCAGCCAGCCGCTTCATATTTGGATCAATGATGGTTTGATGGCCATATTTTTCTTTGTAATCGGTCTTGAGCTTAAGCGTGAATTCATGGAAGGAGAGCTTTCTTCGCTGCAAAAGGCTTCACTACCAATGACCGCAGCGCTGGGCGGCATGTTAGTTCCTGCAGCTATTTATTTTTTTATTAATCGCGGCACCAACGCATCCCACGGCTGGGGAATTCCTATGGCTACAGATATAGCTTTCGCACTTGCGCTGCTTTCTATGGCCAGCAGGCACATACCGGTTTCGGTAAAGGTTTTTCTGTCTGCCCTGGCAGTGGCCGATGACCTTGGCGCAGTATTGGTTATTGCATTTTTCTATACCAAAGAAATCAACTTTATGCCATTGGCAGTTGCTGGAGGATTTTTGGTATTGCTAATGATCGGAAACAAAGTGGGAATAAGAAGTGCTATGTTTTACCTTCTGCTCGGCATTTGTGTGTGGATCGGCTTTTTACTATCTGGTGTGCATGCTACAATTGCCGGGGTTTTGGTTGCCTTTACTATTCCGGCTGTTACCAGAATTGACGAACAAATTTATTCCAGTAACCTCAGAAAGCTTTCGTACGATTTCGAGGCCGACATACCTGAGCGGGGGAGCTTAATTACGCCCTTGCAAAACAAAACCATCCAAAAGGTAAAAACCCTCAGCATGGCAGCCGAAACTCCTTTACAAACGATTGAGCATGCACTACACCCATGGGTGGCCTTTGGGATTATGCCGCTGTTTGCACTGGCCAATGCCGGCATTGTCATCACAGCGGATTTTTTTGATTCAATCATAAATCCTGTATCCGTAGGTGTGGCTGGCGGATTGATTATCGGCAAGTTTACCGGGATTCTTTTATTTTGCTGGATTATGGTGAAGTTTCGCATATCAAAGCTGCCGGAGGGCGCCAACTGGAAACATATTGCCGGGGTTGCATTATTGGCTGGGATAGGTTTTACCATGTCGCTTTTTATCAGTGGACTGGCTTTCGATAATCCTCTATTTATTGATCAGGCCAAATATGGGATTCTGGTTGCCTCTATCGTGGCCGGGTTGTTGGGCACCATCGTACTCAAGCGCATTGGGAAATCAGAAGGCAGCGAACAGATAGAAGAGGGTTAAACAATAACCAAAGGAAAAAATTGGATACAGGTATGGGGAGAAAAAATGACGATGTACGGGGCGCTGTTAAAGCTTTTATTTCAAAGCGCTTCAATCTACAGATTGATAAGGCAGATGAAAGTGAAGTGGTGGATTCCATTTCCAGAAATTCGATATTTGTTGGCGGCCCGTTATGGACGCTTATCTTTGCAATCGTTATAGCCTCGGTTGGTCTTAACGTAAATTCAACAGCTGTAATTATCGGCGCCATGCTCATTTCGCCGTTAATGGGGCCGATTATGGGGATCGGGCTGGGCATTGGTACCAATGATTTTGAACTGGTTAAAAAAGGTGGCAGAAACCTGCTTATCGCCACATTTATCAGTATTGTAACTTCTTCCATATACTTTTACATTACGCCACTGCATGAAGCACAGAGCGAGCTTCTTGCCCGTACTACACCATCTATATGGGATGTGTTCATCGCGTTTACCGGTGGACTAGCCGGAATTATTGCGGCTACCAGAAGGGAGAAAAGTAATGTTATTCCAGGCGTGGCCATTGCTACGGCTTTAATGCCGCCATTATGTACTGCAGGTTATGGGTTGGCCATGGGTAACTGGCCTTTTTTCTTTGGCGCATTGTATCTGTTTTTCATCAATAGTCTTTTCATCTGCATCTCCACGTATCTGATTGTACGTTTTTTAAAATTTGATAAAAAACATTTCGAAGATCCGGGCGTAGAAAAAAAAGTGTCCAGATATATTCTTTTCACTGTACTTATTACCATTATTCCCAGTATATACTTTGCTTATGATATTGTACAGAAAAGTATTTTTGAAAATAATGCACAGAAATTTATCCGTGAGCAGTTCGATTTCACCACAACCCAGGTCATCAACCGAAACCTGCGTTACTCGAAAGATGAAAAAGAGATCGATCTGCTTTTAATTGGCGCCCAATTAGATGATAACATTATAAATGCCATAAAGGCGAAACTTAAAGACTATAAGCTGGATGGAACAACTTTGAGGATAAGGCAGGGGCTTAATGCAAGGCAGGAGGTCGATTTTTCACAGATAAAGGCCAGTATTATGGAAGATGTGTTTAAAAAAGGAAACCAACAGGTCAATTCTATTAAAATCAATAAGCTTTCCCAGCCGCTACCTGATATCAGGTCAGAATTAATTGCCCTATTTCCTGAAATCAAAAGCTACTCGCTTTCCAATATTGTGATAAACAGGTTGGATACCCAAAGCAGGGATACGCTCACGCTTTTCAGTGCAGAAGTATCAAAAGTACCGCTTCAGGCAAACCAGGCCAGGATCCGTTACTGGTTGAAAGGCCGATTAAAGGTTGATACGGTTAGGACGGTTTACATTCCGGAATAGGTATTCAATGGCTTAAATAAAAAGGTTAATCATGGCTGGCTGGTTACTGATGCAGGAGGTTTACGCAGGTTTTTATTCCCGTTTCTGAAGCAGTTTCTTTCGTATTGTTGCTGCTGATCATGTTATAAACCTGCTCTACTTATTCAAGACCTGTACAAAGGAAAATTGTTCAAAGTACTATATATGATGAATCCTAAAGTTGATTTTTATTTTAATAAAGCAAGCAAGTGGCAGGAATCGTTAAACCTGTTAAGATCGCTTGCACTTGATTGTGAGCTTACTGAGGAATTGAAATGGGGACATCCCTGTTACACTTACAATGGAAACAATATCGTTTTAATTCATGATTTTAAAGAATATTGTGCCTTTTTGTTGTTTAAAGGTGTTTTATTAAAAGATCATGATCATATATTGATCCAGCAAACGGAGCACGTGCAATCAGCAAGGCAGATCCGTTTTGTCAGTGCATTGCAGATTGTAGAAATGAAAGCCATTTTAAAGGCATACATTTTGCAGGCCATCGAGATTGAAAAAGCCGGATTGAAAGTTGAATTGAAAAAAACAACTGAATACATTGTCACCGCCGAATTTCAAAGTAAATTAGATCGCATCCCGGATTTGAAAGCTGCTTTCGAAGCCTTAACTCCAGGCCGTCAAAGAGCATATTTATTGCATTTTTCTGCACCTAAACAAGCAAAAACCCGTGAAACAAGGGTTGAGAAATGCATACCGCAGATTTTAAGTGGTAAAGGATTGAACGATTAGTTCAGGACCATTGCCGCCATGAGCAAACTAGCGTTTAGGTTGGTGATTTCAGGTGTTTCCATCTGACAATATGGTCGTTTTTTTTGTTTGCTCACCCGCAGGATTTAATTTTAAAATTTGCATTTTATACTACATTATCCTTCTATAGGCTTTGGGTTACAGTATCTTTTGGTAACAAAAGAAACGCAATCCAGGGCGCTTGGCTAAGCCGATTTCGCCACTAAACTGATAGCCAAGCTTAGGGAAAAGTGCCTGGGTGGCCAAGTTTTTACTATTGGTATCTACCCGTAAGATAGAAATATCCGAATCTTTTGCTACCTGTTCGGCCTGGTTCATTAAAGCTTTGGCAATGCCTTTGCCCTGGCAATCCGGATCGACGGCCAGGCGGTGCGTGACAATGGCTTTTTCGGTAATGTCCCAGCCGGCATCGGCATATTCGGGATCCTGATCTGTGGTAATAGCCGAAACACCCACAATTTCTTTTTCCAGTTCAGCTACCCATAGCTGTCCAATGGCAATATCGCTGGAAAATACTTCAGGATTCGGATAATCATCTCCCCATTGGAAATTTCCGGCGGCACGCATTAAAGGCACAACTTTGCGAACCAGTTGCATAATAGATGGTATATCTTCTGTAACGGCTAATCTTATTATCATGAGTGCAAAGATAGGGAATGGGTTTCTTAGTTCAGTTGTCAATAGTTCATTGGCTGGCGTGAGGTCTGGCTGTAAAGTAGTTAATTGATAACTATCACTAAGTCTTAACCGCCCAAGACTAAGTCAATCAGTGGATGTTGCCAACTGAAACAGAATTAGGAAATGACTGTATTGTGATTCTGGGCAGCTTGCAGTCCTGCTTTGACTATAGTCCTCGCTATGCTCCGGGTTATTCCGGTAAATAAGGTTCAGAGACAGCAGTATGTGTTCCCGACAGCCTTTAAAGTGAACAGATGGTTTGGTCATTAGCCAAGGCTGAATGCTATCCAGTACACTAAAAATTGTTAACTGGTTAATTATTACTAAACCAACCACCCAGGCTCAACTTTTCAAATCGGTTAATAGACTCCGGACTTCCGACTGTGGACTTCGGACTCATGACCGCAATCTTCATAAAATCTTCATCTTCATCTCTGATATTTGAGCATATTGCTCTTCATCACATTCCGGCTTCAAAATGGCTGTTAAGGAATTGTTTTCTTATTGTTTTTTTCTGATTTTCATATTGTTAAATTAAGGTTAAACTTAATTTTGTGTTAATATTTAATTAACATTAAGGCTGTTGTTTTGTGTCAAAATAAAATAACAGAAAATGAAATCACGTATACTATCCCTGATCAGTATTCTTGTACTCCTGATTACTTTTGCTCAGGCACAGGTTACAACATCTAGTATTAATGGAAAAATTAAGGATGCCAAAGGCATTATTCCTGGTGCAACCATTGTTATGGTACACGTTCCTACGGGAACAGTATCCAAAGGTTCTTCAAATGAATCTGGACTTTACCGCATCGGCAACTTAAATCCTGGTGGGCCATACAAAATCACCGTGACCTTTGTAGGTTATAGCCCGGTAGTAAAAGAAAATATTTATTTAACCCTTGGCTCAGATGTAAAGGTTGATATTGATCTTCAGGAGCAGGGCAATCAGTTGGCCGAGGTAAGTGTTAAAGGCCAGAAAGGCGGTACAAAATCTGGTGCAGGTACCAGTATTGGCGAAGGGCAGATTAAAACCCTGCCAACCATGAACCGCAGTTTGCAGGATGTTACCCGTGTAACCCCTCAGGGCAGTAAAGACAATACCTTTGGTGGTACCAATTTCAGATACAATAACGTAACCATTGATGGTGCTATTAATAACGATGCAATTGGTTTTAGTCCTTCATTGGGTGGACAGAGCGGAAGTTCTGGTATGCCGGGGAGCAGTACGCGTACCAATCCGGTTTCGCTTGATGCGATCCAGGATGTTACCGTTCTACTTTCGCCTTACGATGTTAAAGTGGGTAACTTTTTAGGTGGTAGTATTAATGCCGTAACGCGTGGTGGTACCAATGAGGTAGTAGGATCGGTTTATGGTTATGGCCGTAATGCTTCGTTAATCGGTAGAAATAAGATCGGTGATAACAGCAAAGAGCCTTCAGCGTTTCACGATTATCAAACCGGTTTTCGTGTGGGTTTCCCGATTATAAAAGATAAATTATTCTTCTTTACCAATGAGGAGATTACGCGCCGCCAGGATCCGGTAATTTTAGGTGCCGGATCATCTGATATGAAATTGCTTACGGCAACGGATGCTCAACAGATTTCTGATTACATGAAAACCGCTTATGGTGTTGATGCAGGTTCGTTCGGCAATTACAATATCTATTCACAATCTAACAAATTCTTTAACCGTTTGGATTGGAATATCAGCGAAAGCACTCAATTAACCATCAGAAATAATACCATTATTTCTAAAGCAACAAATTTGGAAAGAGACCAGCTTAACTTCAGGTTTGGTGGCATCGATTTCAGGCAGAACAATAACCAGACTTCAACGGTTGCCGATCTGAAAACACGCTTTGGTAATTCAGCTACCAATAACTTAATTGTTGGTTATTCTACGGTGCACGATTACCGCAATCCGCTTTCTAACCCGGCTTTACCACAGATCGAGATTGCTTCGAACGGAGGGACATTGTTTTTAGGTACAGATCGTGAGGCGAGTATCTTCAATATGAAACAGAATACTTTCGAGTTTACCGATAACTATACTTACAATTCTGGTATCCATACCTTTACCGTTGGTACGCACAACGAATTTTACAACATCAATTATGGTTTTGTAAACGCATGGAATGGTCGTGTGGCTTACAGCAGTATTGCCGATTTCCTGGCAAACAGGCCAAACAGGGTACGTGCAAGTTATAATTATGACGACAATACCCGTGATAACATCATTAATAACCCAACGGCTGAATTTAATGTAAATATGTACAGTATTTATGGTCAGGACGAAATCCGTATAGGTGACCGTTTTAAATTAACACCGGGATTACGTTTTGATATGGCAGATTTACCTACTATGCCATCTTTAAGTTCAAAAACCACCAATTCTCCTGTTGATCCCAATTACGGTACAACATATACTTATACACAGCCATCATCAATTACCGGAAAATTCTTAAACAAAATCCAGATTTCTCCACGTATTGGCTTTAACTTCGATGTATTGGGTAACCAAAGCCTGGTTATGCGTGGTGGTACGGGTTTATTTACCAGTCGTGTGCCTTTTGCCTGGATCGGTTATGCCTATTATAATAATGGTGTAAACTATGGTGCTTTTGATAAATCTTACGTTTATTCAAACGCAGATCCGACCAAAATCACTACACCGGCAGCAGGCTCAGATCCGGTCAGAGATGCTTTAACCGGTAATGGCGAGGCGGGTTATGTAACTAAACAAGGGGTAAATGTGAAAGACGCCAGTGGTGCTACGCAGGTAGATTTGGTTGACAACAATTTTAAAATGCCTAAAGCCTGGAGAAGTAATCTGGCTTTCGATTATAAAACAGATGATCAATGGAAATTTACCTTAGAAGGTATTTTTAGCCAGGTAATTAAGGATGTGCAGTTCCAACAGATCAACTATGTAGATAATCCGAAATACATGGTTTATGATACCCAAAAGCAACAGCCTATTTATTCAGGTGCTAAAATCAACCCGTTGTATACCAATGCCTACTTATTATCGAATACCGATAAAGGATACAAATATAGCGTAACTGCACAGGTAAGTAAATCACTTCCTTTCGGTTTAGATATGATGGTTGCCTATACCTACGGAAGATCGAAAGATATTGCCAATGGAATCCGTAACTCAATGGAATCTAACTGGCAGTTAAACCAGGCGCTTAGCCCAAATAACCCGGGATTGGCTTATTCAAACTTTGATATCCGCAACAGGATCATTTCAACCATAAACTATAGATTGGACTGGGCTAAAAACGGCAAATATGTGTCTAACTTTTCATTATTCTTCAGCGGTCAGTCGGGTTCTCCATACTCATTGGGTTTAGTAAATACCAGGATCAACGGAACAGGACAAACAGTAAGTTTAATGTACGTACCTGCAGTGGGCGAAACACAGAAATTCTTTGCCAACACAGCCGATGGGATTGCACAGGCAGCTGCGTTTGATAACTATATCAACGGAGATAAATACTTAAGCAGTCGTCGTGGCGATTTTACAGAACGCAACGGTGCGCGTACCCCTTGGAACGTACAGGCTGACTTCCGTTTCGCTCAGGATCTACAAGTTGCCAAAGGAAAACACCCCCATGTGCTTACGTTAACCTATGATATTATTAACCTGACCAATTTGGTGAATAAAAATTGGGGAATTCAGTATTTCTCTCCTAATACTTATAACTCAATGGCCAGTATGGGTATAAAAGTTGCAACCGCAGGAACGCCAACTACTTATCCGGTTTATACTTTCGCACAAAAAGATGTAACTTCTTATTCAAAAGATTTCTTTGCCTCGCGTTACCAGATGCAATTGGGATTAAGATACAGTTTCTAATCTTTTTAAATAAATGTTTATAACGGTCTGGCCTGAATAAGGTCAGGCCGTTTTTTTGTTTAACTAAGTGAATATATAACCGAGCGGAATATTAATCACCATGGATTGTTGTTCTGATTTTTAATATGCTGATAACCAGTGTTAAATAAGTAAAACGCTTCTTTGTTTTAAACAGAAGAGCTTTTTTGTAAATAATAATTGAATAATTTTTTGGATAAATAATTTAAAACCGCTAATATTGCACTCCCAAAACGAACGAGCATATATTTACTGAAAAGTTTAAATAAGCTGTTTTTTTGGATAGCCGGATTCCTTCTTAGCTCAGCCGGTTAGAGCATCTGACTGTTAATCAGAGGGTCGCTGGTTCGAGCCCAGCAGAAGGAGCAAAACCTGCAACGAAAGTTGTGGGTTTTTTGTTTAAAGTCTAGTTTGAACAAAAGATTATTTTGATCGTTAAATTCTTCTTTTGAGATTTACACTACTTCATCGTGTTCGTACCTATAGTTTAAATTAAATCAAGAACGCTAAAAAGCATTACTTTGTTCCTGTAAACCGGATGAGGCCGGATTTTATCTCATCTATTGGATTATAAAATCTATCTTGTCATGTTTCTTCGCTGATCAAATAAATGTGAACTCAATTTTAACGTTATCTAGATATGGTTAAAATATATTGTAAACTGATTAAAATACGTTTAGTTTAAACTATAACATTAGATTAAATTTGATTAATCAACAAGCAAATTATGTTTGCTTTACTCATAATTAACCAAATAACTTCATGCGCTCCTCTCATTTTTTTCAACTTATTTTTTTGCCTAATCTATATCAGTCTCTTGGCTGCAACGGGCATAGTACATTCTCTTTTAAAAAAAAATATTCTTTTATTTCTGTGATGCACAACTGCCGCTTTTCCTGATTTTTATCTTCCCTACCCTTTGTATATAATTCTTAGTTAATAATTTCTTTAAACATTAAAAAGGAGGTAAGCAGGCTCAATAATAGATGGTACTCTGTCATCCATCAGATGGATTATAGTAAATAGAAATGACAAAAAGTTATTAAACGTTTTTAAACAAATTAAACATGAAAAAAATTAAAATAGACCTTATCAAAGTAGAAGAAATTCTAACTAGAGATCAATTAAAATATGTTGTGGGTGGTGCCGGAAGCTTTGGACAATCTTGTACAAATGATCCGGATTGCTGGGAAAAGACTGGTGGTCAGGCGTATTGTAGCGGAGGTAAATGTATACCATACCCGGGGGAGGGGAGTTCAAATACGGGATGTGCAGATCGCCCGATATACCAGCAATGCCACGGCAGTACTTTAGGGTGCTGTCCATCATCACTTGATACGTGTCAGTATACAACCGGCGGATATCAGTGCTTCGGCTCAACAAGAATTTAAATAATCAATTTCGATACAAGACATAGGATCAATGAATAGAACATTATTCTTGATAGCTGGTCTGTTTTTTATCGCCTGTGCCAGCGTATCTGGCCAGGCGATAAGCAGAGACAGTATTTCCAGTCAGGTTGAACGATATAATTTTTCACATCCTGCGGATATGCTTTATGTAACTACAGACAAGAATGTTTATCTGCCATCTGAAACCATTTGGTTTGCAGCTTATGTGATGATGCATCATATAGATACACTTGTGCGTCCCGCTATCTTGTCGGTTGCCTTGTTACGTGAAGATACGTCGGGTGTTTCATTACGGAAGAACTACCTGATAAAGAATTGGACATGTTCGGGTAGCCTAACACTTCCTGAAGAGATTGAGCCCGGTAACTACTTACTGCTGGCCTGTAGCAATATTGTAGGTGAAAACGGTGAGCCTGTCCATGTTTTCCGCAAAACACTCCGGATACTGGCCGGAGCTGTTCCAACAATAACTGTAGATTTTGAGATAAAAGAGGTGCCAGGCAAAGATTCAGTTTTAGTGCTTGCGAAGGCTGTTTTCCCGGCCGGGGTTACCGCAGCTGAACGTCTCAATTCACATCTGGTTTACCGTTTAGGCGAAAATGACGCTCTGAAGGTTAAGTATGGTTTTGATGGTAGTGCTGTGATGGCTTTTTCACAGAAAACACTTCAGCGTTTCGGCCCACTTTTGCATACTACCACGCATATTGGTAATAGTCAGCAGCCATTCGCTTTGCGGTTACCTCTTCAAAAGCCAAATGAGTTCCAATTTGGCTTTTATCCTGAGGGAGGTGACCTGGTTTTAGGTTTGTTGAGCCGTGTAGCATTTCAGGTGTCGGACAGCTATGGAAACAATGCAAAGGTTAAAGCTTTGTTATTGGAAAATGGTCAGGTGATCGACACGATCAGTACTAATATTGATGGATATGGTGTATTCATGCTGAGGCCAAAATCTGGGATAAAATACGTTGTAAATTTACTGGATGGGAATGGAAATATCAAAGGAAAAGAGTATTCTCTGCCTGACGCTTTGCCATCTGGTTTTGTATTGCATATTGCTGATGCTTTGGCTGGTGACACTCTAAAGACAGAAATTTCTGTGACTGAAGCTGCTGACCTGAACATTGTGGTTACCAATCAGTATACCAGAGAATCGGTGATTACACCATTAATTAGCTTGGATCAGGGTGTGAAAAAACTAAATATCCCCCTTGCGGAGATCAGAAAAGGCTTGAACACGATAACGCTAATTGATCAACAAGGGAGGCCTGTTGCAGAAGAATTGTTCTTTGCGCATTTTACCGGTGGCGTGCAGGCTGTAGTTGTTACAGACAAGAACAGTTATCAAACCCGGGAAAAAGTAAATGTAAATGTTTCACTTGACAGTGCAGGAAAGCAAGCGAGTGGCGGACTTTTTACCATTTCCTGTGTGCAGCTTTCCCGGTTGGATACGGCTAGCCGACAGGATCTCGCTGCATGTTATTACATGAATCCGATTGTAAAGAATGATCCATACAGTTTTGTTAACAGTAGCATCAGTTTGGAAGGGAAAAAGGAACGTTTAAAGCAGGTATTGATGGTTAGTGGCTGGAGACGTTACCTCTGGCAAAGGATCATGAAAGCAGACACTTTTTCAAAAAAATCTATTAAGTACCATCCTGTGAATATACATGCATTGTTCAGGTTTGCCGACGGTGGTAGTCTAAAAGAAGCGATGACTGTAACTATCCGGCGTGATAGTAGTTGGAGTATGCTATCGACGGATAAATTTGGTTATATCTACCCGAAACCTGAGGATATCACGGTCGTCGAAAACAAGCAACTGGATGTCAAGCTTTTTGATAAAAGGGGTAAGTTAGTCAATACAACCATGCAGGTTGCAAATCCGATGGAGCAGTTGATTAATACCTTAATAAATATCAGCAAGCGGCCTTTAGTTGAATATGACCTGAACCAAAATAATCTGCATGTGTCAAATTCTTTCAGCTTTCAGCAATCTAATCAGCTTAATGAAGTTAAAATAAGCGCAAGACAAAATATAGCGAGGGCATATGGATATAGGGCTAATGAATGTGGAGACTATGTATGCAGTGGTGGTTATTTAAATTGCCCAGCTCATTCTGCTTTTTCCCCTGATAATAATCCTCCCCCTGTAAAGGGGAATAAATACCTATTAATGTACCCTTCCTCATCAGGAGGTTATGATGTAAGAGAGATTATTTATCAAGGTTGTGTGTTTGAGAAAGAAAAACTAGCTATATACACTGCTCGGCAGTTTTATGGCATGGATTCTCAGAAATTAAAAAATGTGGAGGAGAAACAATATCTATCAACACTTTTTTGGAAAGATTTTACCGTTTTCTCGGCAGATCAATCTAATCGGTTTAATTTTTACACCGGTGACCAAACCGGTCTTTTTAAAATCAAGATTGAGGGGATTGCCTCTAATGGCGACCTCTATTACCAGGAAAAAAATATTGCGGTCAATAAATAAGACAATAGAAATAAATGAAATATTCTCAAATCCCCACTTATGGTATCAATCTGCGCAAAAGGAGCGAAAGAAAAAAAAGCTTGCTCGCGGAATTTATGAATAGAAAAGAATTTAGCTTAACCATTGTCCCTGCAATTGAGCATTCTGTAGGATCATTTGGACTATGGCAAACTGTTCACGGAATTGTAAAGCATGCTAACGAGACATCCTTAGATTACATATTAATTTGCGAAGATGATCATATCTTTACGGAAGAGTATGATTTCGCACAATTTCGACTTGCTATAGATAGCTGCATCAAAATAGAGGCCGATGTATTGCTCGGTAGTGTAAGTTGGTTTGATCAGGTGTTGCAGGTGAACAAACACTTGTTTTGGGTTGATCGTTTTAATGGTACACAGTTTATGCTAATCTTTAAGAAGTATTATGAAACCATACTTAATTTCGACTTTCAGATACATGATATCATAGATATGAAGATTTCTTCAGTTACCGATAGCATTTTTGTGATGTTTCCATTTATATCTGTGCAAAAAGAATTTGGATACTCAGATGTAACTGTTAAAAATAATGATCATGGGCACGTGACAGAACTTTTTGAAAAACGAAATACAAAGCTCATGCATCTGGCTAAAGTATCGGATTATTACGGATTATTTAAAAATTAGAATAAATGGAGCGAGGTCAACATATACCGGATTTTTGTATAAATACATATATTCTAACACCTTCAGGAGATGGAGAAGTAAAAAAAAATATCAGTAATCAGTTTACAGGCAAGGATGAATTTGATCTTCATTTCATAGATGTTGATAGTGATGACAGTATGATTTGGAAAGGAATTCGTGAAGTATGCAAGGATGCTATGTTAACCAATGAATCGTTAATTATCATTTGCAGGGATGATCATATCTTCACAGAATCTTACAATAAAGAAATATTATATGAAGGAATCATAGACGCTGCCAAGAAAGGAGCAAAAATTCTTTTAGGAGGGATTGGTGCTTTTGGCCAGGCTATACCTTTATCTACAAAGCAATTCTGGATCGACTCTTTTGAAGGAACTTCCTTTATCGTTTTATTCCGGTCAATACTAGATGAACTTTTAATTGAGCCATTTCATAATGAAAATACTGTGGATGAAAGTTTATCGAGACTAACAAGCCACAAAATGGTCATTTTGCCATTTGTATCTTCGAAACGGCATCTAAATTCATTTGCTCATGAAAAACCGATACCTTTTGATGTGTCTGAAAAAAGACTCATTCATCTTTCTAAAATAGCGAGACTATATGGTGAGGCAATCCACTAAGTCATTTCTATTTAATTAGTCATTAGTTTTTTATAACTAATTTAACCAAACAAACCATAAAGCTTATATGATAAATTCGCTCAAAAAAACACCTAATGCGGTCTTCGTGTTAATTTCTCTATTAAAAAAACTTAGCATTTCTGTGACTTCTTTTACCATAAACCGGGAGGTTTTATCACACCCAGATTATCCTAGTATGCTTTCTTTAAGCGATTGCTTAACTTCCTGGAATGTACCGAATCAGGCATTTAAAATTAATCAATGGGAGTGCGATTTGCAGAATCTGCCATTCCCTTTTATTGCTCGTGTAGACACCGACGGCGGTCAGTTTCTACTCGTTAAAAATATTGAAGGTACAAATTTCTGTTATTCAAATGAGCATACCCGGCATGGAAAAATATCAAAAGAAAAGTTTTTAAATCATTGGGATGGTATTGTGCTTTACGCAGAGAAAGATGAAGAAAGTGGAGAGGCTGATTTCAAACAGGTATTTTTAAGGGGGATTGCTAATCAAGCCCGTATTCCCTTTTTAGTCTCAACTCTAGTTCTCTCTTTGGTTTTAATGGTTAGCAGAAATACTTTTCATTTCGATTATTTGCTAATGCTATTGATAACAATGGCTGGAATAGCTGTATGTACACTTTTATTAATACATAGCATTAATGCAAAGAACATATTTGTACAAAATTTATGCAGTTTGGGTAAAAAAAACAATTGTAACGCAATTTTGAAATCTGATGCAGCAAATGTAACCAGTTGGCTTAGTTGGAGCGAAGTAGGAATGTTTTATTTTACGGGAACACTAATCTGTCTGCTTATTGATCCGTCAAGTATGAATTTTATAAGTTGGTTAAACTTGATAAGCTTGCCTTATACAGTATATTCCATAGGGTATCAGATCAAAATCAGAAACTGGTGTATTTTATGTTGTTCAGTTCAGGTATTGTTGTGGACTCAGGCCATCGTTTTCTTTATAAGTCACCATGGTTTACCTCAATTGTTGATCAATTATTCTTTAACATCGTTGTCTACATTTATTTTATGTTTTCTGGCCCCGGTAGCCGTATGGACTTTTATCAAGCCGGTACTATCGAGATCTGAGGAAGTAACTCCTTTAAAAGATCAACTCAAGAAGTTTAAATATAATACAAAGCTATTTCACGGTTTAATAAGTAGTCAAAAGAAAATGGAAATCCATGAAGAGTTGAAACCTATTGTTTTAGGTAATCCTGAAGCAAAAAATGTTATCACGATGGTTAGCAATCCGTTTTGTGGCCCTTGTGCAAAAGCACATCAAACTTTAGAGACATGGCTTAAGCAAAGAAGCGATATTCGGGTTAACATCATATTCGCAACAAGTACCGAGGAATCTGATCAACGTACTACCGTGGCTAGGCATGCTATTGCATTAGGTTTATACAGGAAAGAAATTACAGTAAAAGCTTTGAATGACTGGTATCAGTCAGAGGAGAAAGATTATATAAAGTGGTCAGGACGATATCCTATAGAATTTGACTCAAATATAGAAATAATATTAGATCGGCAAAGAAGATGGTGTTATGAAGCAGAGATTACTTATACACCCACAATCCTGCTAAATGGTTTCAAGATAACTGAGCCTTATCAACTGGACGATATAAAATATTTTGTTTAGTATGTAAGTTAGGTAAGTTATTATACTGGAAACGTTTTAAACTTTGATAAATGCGCAAGAAATTTACTATTTACATTCAACCGGACCAGATGGATTGCGGACCAACGTGTTTACGTATGATAGCGAAATATTATGGCCGTAATTATAGTTTACAACGTTTAAGGGAAATCTCGGGGATTAACCGGGCCGGAGTTTCATTTTTAGGTATCAGTGAAGCTGCAGAAAAAATCGGTTTCAGATGTAATGGTGTAAGGATTGATCTAAAGAAACTTTCAGAAGTAGAATTACCTTGTATATTGCATTGGAGCCAGAATCATTTTGTGGTTCTAATAAGAGTTAATAAAAGTACTTATAGAGGAAAAAGTTATTTGATAGCTGATCCTGCAAAGGGAATTGTCCAATTTAATGAACCAGAATTTATCAGGTATTGGAGAAGTAATAAGTTTAGTGAAAATAAAGAAGGAGTAGCATTGTTGATCTCGCCTACTCCTGAATTTTTCCTTAATGATGATGATGAAGTTAAACAGTTGAACTTTGCATATATGGCAAAGTATCTTATGCCATATAAAGGACTTATTATACAGCTTTTTATAGGATTGGGCGTTGGAAGTATGCTACAATTGATTTTACCATTTTTAACACAGTCATTAGTTGATATTGGTATTAATACACGAAACCTCAATTTTATTTATGTAGTTGTTATTGCGCAAACCATGTTGTTTTTAGGTAGAATGAGTGTTGACTTCATTCGTTCATGGATATTACTACACATGAGCACTAGGATAAATATTTCCATTTTAACTGATTTTCTTATTAAATTGTTAAAGTTACCAATGGAATTCTTTGAGACAAAAATGCCAGGTGATATTATGCAGCGTATGAGTGATCAGGGGAGAATTCAGAATTTTCTAACAGGTTCTTCACTTAATACTATTTTTTCTCTTTTTAACCTCGTAGTTTTTGCATTTGTATTGCTTTATTACAACAGCTCTATATTCCTCATTTTTGCAATTAGCAGTTTTATTTACGGTATGTGGGTTGTATTTTTTCTTAAGAAAAGGCGTGAACTAGACTTTAAAAGATTTGATATTTCTTCTGAAAACCAAAATAATATTGTTCAGCTAATCGGTGGAATACAAGAAATAAAATTAAATAATTGTGAACAGCAGAAGAGATGGGAATGGGAGCGTATACAGGCTTCTTTATTCAAATTCAGTATAAAGAGCCTAGCACTTGGACAATATCAACAATTTGGAACATTTTTTATTAATGAGGGCAAAAATATCCTAATCACCCTTATGGTAACAAAATCAGTAGTGGATGGGCAATTAACACTCGGAGCAATGATGGCCGTTCAATATATTGTTGGTCAATTAAACAGTCCCATTGAACAACTTTTTACATTTCTGCAATCCTACCAGGATGCAAAAATCAGCATGGAGCGACTAAGTGAGATTCATGAATTAAAAGATGAAGAACCTTTTGAAATGAAATTTTTATCGGAATTACCTTCTGATAAAGGCATAGCACTCCATAATATTACCTTTACCTATCCTGGAGCCGGAAATGAACCAGTTTTAAAGGATATTCATATCAATTTTCCTGAAGGTAAAACAACTGCTATAGTTGGCATGAGTGGAAGCGGAAAGACAACCATTTTAAAGTTATTGCTGCGTTTTTATGCCCCTCAAATTGGCGATATTAAAGTAGGAAACAACTATTTACAGCATATTGGTTATCGATTTTGGAGGGGATGTTGCGGAGTTGTTATGCAGGATGGTTTTATATTCTCAGATACTATTGCAAAAAATATAGCCGTCGGAGATGATTATCCTGATATGGCCAAACTTCAGCATGCTTTGCATTTGGCTAATATTCATGATTTTGTAAATAATCTTCCTTTGGGCCTAAATACCATAATTGGATTATCCGGTAACGGAATTAGTCAAGGTCAAAAGCAACGCATCCTCATCGCGCGAGCTGTATATAAAGACCCGGATTATATCTTTTTTGATGAGGCAACAAATGCCTTAGATGCAAATAATGAAATAGTAATAATGCAAAATCTGGAAACTTTCTTCAAAGGAAGAACTGTATTAGTTGTGGCTCACCGTTTAAGTACAGTAAAAAACGCTGATAACATCATTGTTTTGGATAAGGGAAAAGTTATAGAACAAGGTACACATCATGAGCTGACAGATGCAAGAGGTCAATATTATGAACTGGTAAAAAATCAATTGGAATTAGAAATTTGAAGCTTTATGAATACAGTTAAAGAATCTTTAGATAGTAACCAGATAAATAGCGAAGAGGTTCAGGAGATTATAACTGCAGTTCCCTCCTGGATATTAAAATGGGGCATTTCTTTGGTGTTTTTAGTATTAGTATCTATTGTTACCGCTTCCTCTTTCATTCAATATCCAGATATTATAAAAACAAGTATGAAAGTTAATTCATTAAACGCCCCTAAACCAGTTTATGCCAAACAAACTGGGAAAATAATTTCCCTATTAGTCGCAGAAGGAGCAAAAGTATCTCCAAACACACCCCTTGCTTTTATGGAGAGTACAGCCAGTTATCGCGATGTAGTCAAACTTCGCCAGTCATTAATTATTATGCATGATAGTCTTACTAAAGCAGGAAGATTTGTCAAATTAACTTTGAAAGATTTAAATCTAGGTGAATTACAGTCGCAATATCAAAATTTTTATCAGCAATATCTACAATTTATATCAACACGAGAAGGGGGATATTATCAAAATAAAAAAAAATACCTGAAACGCGATCTGCTTGAAATTAACAACTTGAAAAAACAAATTCTTAGTCAGCAGGCATTGCAAACTATGGAACTAAAAAATATTCAGGATGAATTTGATGCCTATAAGAAATTACGGGAGAAAGGCGTCATTTCTAAAAATGAATACAGGCAGCAGGAAAATAAATACCTTTCTGGAAACTATCCATTACAACAGACTTCAACAGCTATTTTAACTAACAGAAGTGTTTATTTAAGTAAGCAAAAGGAGATATTGGAGTTGAAACACACCATTGAAGATGAAAACGCAAAATTCATGCAAAGCTTAGGTAAAATAATATCTGAAATTGATATCTGGGTAAATCAATATGTTTTAAAAGCTCCTGTTTATGGTTCGGTAACTTATGCTGGTATAATACAGGAAAATCAAACTGTTATGGCTAATCAGGAAGTCTTCATGATCAAACCTGATAATACTAATTTTTTTGGTGAGATTCGAATCCCACAATACAATATGGGTAAGGTTAGCTTAGGTCAGCGGGCATTAATAAAGGTACATGGTTATCCCTTTGAGCAGTTTGGAGTAATTAGAGGAAAAATCAGCTATATCTCAGACGTGGCAGTCCATGATAGCGTTTTTATAGCGAAAGTAGACTTTGAGCAATTTGAACATAAAGACCCTGAATTATCTATCACATTAAAGAATGGAATGCTGGCTGATGCAGAGATTGTCACTAAGGAAAGCTCTTGGTTAAGTCGTATCCTTAGAAACTTAAAAATTATAGTTAACAATCCGTAGCCGTTGAATGATTAATATAACTTACATTATTTTAGCTCATGATAGCCCCAACAGATTAATCAGGTTAATTAATACCTTAAAAAGTGTGAATGCCAATTTCGTTGTTCATGTAGATAAGTCAATACCTGTTGAGGACTTTTTAGTCGCTTTTAATAGCGATAAACAAGTAGTCATACTTAAAGAGAGGTGTTTTTCTCATTGGGGCTCATTTGGCCTGGTACAGGCCACCCTAAATGCAATGGCCTACGTGGTTAATCACATTTCTATTGCTGACCGCATAATCTTGTTGAGTGGAAGCGATTATCCTATTAAATCGGTTGAGGAAATTGAATCGTATTTCGACAAAAATCGTGAATCTATCTTCATCGAATATTTTAAAATTCCATACGAAAAATGGTATGCTAAAGGGGTAGACAGATTTCCGAATTTTTGTGAGATTAATGAAACAATGAGCATTTATGGGGGTTCTCAATGGTGGTCATTTCCAATTAAAGTTGCACGGTTTATTCTAAATTTTTTAGCTCATAATCCAGACTATTTGGAGTATTTTAAAGTGGTAACCATACCTGATGAAAGTTTTTTTCAGACATTACTCCACAATTGCGGAGAAGATTTCGTAGGGAAATCTCTTGTTTGTGATAATTTAAGATTGATTAAATGGGATCCTCCTTATCTCCATCCCAGAACACTTGGTTTGAAAGATTTTCTTTTAATTCAGCAAAGTCATGCTATGTTTGCAAGAAAGTTTGATGAAAACATCGATAAGGATGTACTAGACTTAATTGACAAGGATATACTTTATTCAGAAGGAAAATATATCTCTAACCCTGTTAGTTATGATTTAGACCCAGTAAATCAAGTTGTTTTGTTTTTAACAAATAAAAGTGACACAGAAATCATCGAACAATTTAATAAGCTTAAACGAGAAACAGGAGATCATGCCAGCGTAAAAATGTTGTATCATCGGTCCCTTAATGAAACAATTCCTGATGCACTTTCCGATGATGAAATTTTTGTTTTTACCGATGATATTCTAAATGAACTTGGATATGAACCTTTTATAGGGTCAAAGCTAGACGGGAGCAATCATTTTCCATTAATTAAGTTTTTCAGACAATACCCTAATTATGATTTCTATTGGTATGTGGAAGATGATATCAGATGTTTACAAGGTTGGAATACATTTTTTTCTTATTTCCTAGTTAATAGGGTTTCTTCAGATTTTATTGCTAGCCATGTAAGAGATTTTGAAGATGAACCAGAATGGTATTGGTGGAGAAGTTTGCGCATAGAGGATCGACAACCCAATATTGATTTTATAAGATCATTTAACCCTATTTTTCGAATTTCCAGATCGGCTTTAAACTTTATTGACAAGTGTCACGCGAGGGGGTATTCTGGTCACTTTGAGGTATTGTTACCAAGCTTATTAAAGTCAGGGGGATTTAAGTTTGCTGAATTTGGAGGTGAGGGAAAATATGTACTTCCTGGTTGCCAGAATTTTTTCTACAGAGCAGCATACGCCGAATCTTCAGGCAGTATGAGAACTGGAAGTTTGCGGTATCGCCCTGTAATAGAGGAAAATGAAATGTGGGAGCCATTACTTTATCATCCTGTGAAGTTGCAAACTGTAAAGAAGGCTAATAGTTAAGTGAGGAAGAGCGTTGCTTTTGCAATTACGCCGATCTTTAATCAATTTCATTTTATAAGAAGGCCAATTTCTTATTTGATTAGATTTATTAGAACTGGAAATTAATTAACGATTTGGCTTTAAGTTTAAAAGACGTTGAGCTTATGGGAGACTTCGGAATGAATATTCAAAATAAGAAGCTATGATTTAGTTTCGAATATAACGTGGATGGGCTAATCAAATTTTTTAGAGAAGTTATTTCAAAAAAAGCATTTCAAATGATAAGGGATTATGATTATTTAATTATCGGGTCGGGCCTTTACGGAGCCGTCTTTGCAAGAGAGATGACTAATAAAGGGAAAAGATGTTTAGTAATTGATAAAAGAAAAGAAGCAGGCGGAAACTTACGTTGCGAATATATCGAAGGTATCAATGTTCACCGGTATGGACCTCATATTTTTCACACTGATAACAAAGCCATTTGGGATTACGTAAATACTCATTGTGAATTTAATCACTTTGTATATTCTCCTATGGCAAATTATAAAGGGATGCTATATAATCTGCCCTTTAATATGAATACATTTTATCAGCTATGGAAAATTAAATCACCTCTTGAAGTTAGAAAATACATTGAAAATCAGACATCTGGATTCAATAAAATTAATCCTAGAAATTTGGCTGAACATGCTATAAAGATGGTTGGAGAAGAAGTATTCAATAAATTCATAAAGGGCTACACGGAAAAACAGTGGGGAAGAGAGGCCAGCAAATTACCATGCTCCATCATCAAACGTATACCTATCAGATATTCTTTTGATAATAATTATTTCGATGATAGGTATCAGGGAGTACCAGTAGGAGGGTATAATGTGCTTATCAATAGTTTATTAAACGGTATTGAAGTGAGAACAGGAATTGATTTTTTTTCAGCACGCAGTCACTTTTCTGAATTAGCTCAATTAATGGTTTTTACTGGGAAATTAGACGAATTTTATGAATATAGATTCGGTTCATTGGCATATAGAAGCTTAAGATTTGAAACTGAATACCGTCCCATAAATAACTATCAGGGTGTTGCAGTTGTAAATTATACAGAAAAGGAAATTCCCTATACCCGTATTATTGAGCATAAACACTTCGAATTTGGGAAACAACCCGGAACTGTAATTACTAAAGAATATCCTATAGAATGGAAGAAGGGAAATGAAGCTTACTACCCAGTTAATGATCTATATAACAACAATAAGTTTAAAAAATATCAGAAACTTGCAGACTGTGAGTCGAATATTATTTTTGGGGGACGTTTAGCTGAATATAAGTACTATGATATGCATCAAATTATAGCATCGGCTATCAAAAAGGTTAAAACTTTACATTATTAAATTTAATTCTAAAGAGAAAAGTCATAATTTGAGTTTAGTATGATACGTATATTAGGTAGAGCGTATCAGGTTTTTCTTACTTAATTTCTATTTATCTGGGCTGTCAAACCCATATAAATTATTAAACCAAAACGAACCAATTTCTTCAGCAACTTATTCCCAGGGAAATTTTCATTGTGCCGCAGACAATCTAAAAAATGCCAACTGTAGTTTTCAAATTTTCTATTACATTTACTGCTTATTTATATCCTTAAAGATCAAATTCAATTTCTATAATAATTCAATTTTTTAATGCGTGAGTAGGCAGGACATTAGCCTCACTCCAATGGTCTATTGTGAGAATACTATTTACCTTATCGCTTTGCTTATTAAAAGCTAAAGCCCAATACCAATTTCGCGAAGATAATTTACCTGAAGAACTATCGATACTAAATCATGCGCGAATACTCAATACCGGCTCAAAAACGGTAACATTAAATGAAATCGTTAGTAACAGCGGAAAGCTTCCTTTCAAAAAGTTAAGCGGAAAATTAGGTAATCTCGGTTTCACGAATTGCAATTACTGGCTAATATTTCAATTAAAAAACACAACCAAAACGCCCTTAACTTATTACCTACAAATAGCAGAACCGTCAACAAATCAGGTTAATCTTTACTTAATTGATGCCCATAACAAAATTGAATCTCAAAAAAGTGGTGATGATTTACCCTTTTCTAGCAGAAGTGTGAAAAGCAGGCAAACAATTTTTAAGATATTCCTTGAACCGGGCGAAACAAAGAAGGCATTTGCAGACATTAGAAATGATGGACAGGAAAACAGTCTGCCATTGTTGCTGATCAGCCAGCAAAGTTTGCTCGAACGTACGGCTGGTGAATATTTGATAATGGGTATTTTTTATGGCATACTTACCGTAATTGCTACTACTTACTTCTTTTTCTACTTGGCCATGAAGGAATTGTCCTTCCTGTATTATGCGCTTTATGTGGTTTCTGTAGGCCTTTGCCAATTTGCTCTGGATGGTTTTTATCATCAATACATCGGTACCGGAAATTCCTGGCTCAGCCTTCATGCGGTCATCATTTCTGGTATACTTTGTAGCTTTTTTTTCGCAAAATACAGTCAGGAATTTTTGGAAATCAAGCGAAAAAATCAAAGAATCAACAAAGTTTTTACCCCGCTTTATATTTCATTAGCACTTTTGCTTATTGGTATTATTTTATGCCCGGTCCTATTAAAATATGGCTATCTGCTTATCAATATTATAATATTGCTTGGGCTGCTTATCATTTTTCTATCCATTAGTGTAATCCTTTACAAAAGACAGCCTATTGATCTATTCTATACTACAGGTATTGTAATTCTGGCCTTAACCATTATTACGGGAATAATAACAAGATTCGGTATTTTAGCCGACGACCTTTCTATTAACAATATAACCAAAATGGGAATTGGCTTAGAAATCGTTGCCTTATCCCTCTCCATGGCAAACCGAATTCGAATGCTCCGAAATAAAAAGGAAGAGCTTCAAATCCTTGCACTACAGAAATCAGAAGAAATGAGCGATATGAAATCTCACTTTCTTTCCAATATGAGCCACGAACTGAGAACGCCTTTGAATGCAATTCTCGGGCTTGCTTCAATCATGGAAAAAGATAGTACCGACCCGAGGGTAATCGCAAATTGTGAGATCATCAAATATGCATCACATGGTTTAATTTCCTCAGTAAATGACATTATTGATTTCTCAAAGGTTGAAAAAGGTGAGCTAAAGCTCGAAAAAGTAAATTTTAATCCGGTTAATATCTTAAATAAACTTTCATTAAGCGCAGAGAAACAGTGTAAAGATAAAGGCTTGAAATTTAGCTTTATAAATTCGCTGGACGAGAACATTATGCTGCTCGGCGATCCGGTCAGGCTTGAGCAAATTATTCACAATGTACTTGGCAATGCCATTAAATTCACTTCCCAGGGAAATGTCACAATGCAAGTCAAATCAGCCATAGAACAAAACGAATTGACCCTGCAGATTAGTATTAAAGATACAGGGATCGGTATCCCTAAAGAAAAGCTGGGAATTATTTTTAGTTTATTTTCTCAAAACAGGGCTGACAATAAAAGAAAACACGGTGGTTTTGGCATAGGCTTAAGTATCGTTAAAGTTTTAATTGATTTGCATCAGGGTAAAATAAATATTGATAGCGTAGCGGATATCGGCACTACCTGTGAAATTCTGCTCACTTATCCTGTTCAGGAAACCATCAAAACAATTAATCTGTATCCAGACGATGAACATGATCTTTTAGGAAAACATATTTTGGTTGTTGAAGATAACCCAATGAATCAAATGATCATTCAGATGATGCTTGAAGACTGGAAAGATACAAAGGTAAGTATCTGCGATAATGGAGCGGAGTGCCTGAAGATGCTGAAGAGTGATGACACCATTGACTTAATTTTAATGGACCTGCAAATGCCCGTTATGGATGGTTACGAGGCCATTTCTGCCATCAGAAATAACTTAACCGGTATAAACAAAACAACGATTCCAATTATTGTAATTACTGCAGATACAACCACAAGTACTAAAGACCGGGTTTTTGGCCTCGGAGCCGATGACTATATGAATAAGCCGGTTGACGAAGAACTGATGTATCAAAAAGTGACCGGCGTTTTATCGCGCAGGAGGAATTAAAGCATAATACAGGCGTCCGCAAGCCAGCATCTGCTTTGCTCCCTAAAGTAACCGCCTTCATTTTTTAGCATCAAATAATCTACAGATTTCGGATAATCAGCCGCTATTTTGGCGTCATTGGTAAATTTGGTTTACCTGCCCGTTCTAACTAAAAAAGCAAGCAAAGGATTTTACCCTGCTTGCTTTACTTAAAGTCATATCTAATTAACCCAGATGTTCCGGCATGCCATTTGGGTCCATCCATACATATTCCCAGTGGTGTCCATCAAGATCATCAAAACTATGCTGGTACATAAAACCATAATCAGTAGCCGGATTGGGTATGGTGGCACCAGCCGCTACTGCTTTATCTACCATTTCGTTAACCGCTTCCTTACTTTCTGCGGATATTGCAATGGAGGTTTCTATGGCTTTACGGGCATCTACAATTTCTTTTTCGGTAAAGGTTTGAAAAAATGTTCTGGTGAGCAGCATCACGTAAATGGTATCGCTGATGACCATGCAGGTTGCTTTTTCGTTGGTAAATTGCGGGTTAAAAGTATAACCCAGTTTAGTAAAGAATGCTACAGATCGGTCAAGATCTTGAACTGCCAGGTTTACAAAAATTCGAGTTGCCATATTGGTTTTCTTATTTAGTTATTCAAAGATAACTGCATCGCCTATAGCTGTTCGTGTACAAAAAAGACAAGTTTAGGGGTAAAACGCGACTTTATGATACCTATTCACTTAAAAATCCAGGGGGTATAGGTGCCGTTTCAAATTTTAAATGGATGGAATATGACAAAGCTTGATGATTCTTTTTATCTTTATTTTCAACCCACTCATAGATCATGAAACGAATATTGTCTATTTTAATCCTCTTGATTCCCCTTTCTGTCTTTGCTCAAAACAAACTGCCAGTGATAAAGGCAAGTGCTGGCCAGGCAAAAATTTACGAAGAGCCTCATGCAATTTCACGCTGGTATATCAATCCCAAAGTTAAACTTGATGTTTATACTACGGGTAAGTTTACAAAATCCAAAAGGATAAAATTCAAAACGGATGTTGATTCGATCGTTTTTAATATTAGTCCGGGGCAAAAAAAGGAATTTATTGTTTTATTGAATGGAAAAGATTCGTGCCTGACGCAAATCACCGCTCCAGTACTAAAAAACTTTAGTAAGGTATCGCCTGAAATTCATGACGCTGTACCCTTTTTTGTAAATAAATACAATACGAATTTTCTGCCGATCATTTTTAATGGCACGGATTCACTAATAATGAATTTTGATTCAGGTGCAAATGATATCGATCTTACCAATGCTGCACTGGCAACAAAAGTGAAATCGAAGCCCAAGCTTTACCACACCGATTATGATATCAAAATTGGAAACCATACCTACAAAAGCAAAATTTATGATATTGAGTTGGCCGGGAACGAAACTGACGGTTTGTTAGGGTGGGATATATTTGATGGGATGATCGTAGCTTTGGATTATGATCAAAATAAAATGATGGTGCATTCGACGATGCCCAAAGAGATTTTACAGGATAAGCAATACACCAGGTTTAAGATCACTTATATCAAAAATAAACCTTTTATAGAAAGTGAAATTTCTCAGAACGGAACTAAAAATAAAAGCCTGTTTTTCTTTGATTTAGGATACCAGCGTACTGTTATGCTTGATCGTGACCTGCTGCGGGAAATGAAGTTTCCTGCCGAAAAGATGGAGGTGATAAAAAAGGTAATGATGCGTGGGGTAAATGGCAATGAAGTGCCGGTAACTACGGTAAAACTTCAAAGCCTGAAAATCGGTAATTTTGAACTGAAAAACGTTCCGGCGCAGGTGATGGAACAGAATAAACCCATGCTAGGCACCAACGTTCACTACCTCGGAAACGATATTCTGAAAAGGTTCAATACGGTTTTTGACTTTCAAAACAATGTCATTTACTTAAGACCTAATCATCTATATGAGGTTGCCTATGCAGATCAAAAAAGTTAATATTCCTGTTTTTTGCCGCCCAGATCACGAAGCAAAGCCGCAAAGCACACAGCGTTGGGGACGTCATCTCTACTGAAGTGCGACGAAATGGAGACATTTCAACTTAGGAGCTTTAATTTCATTAGATTGAGGCCTTACGTCCATCTTAAATCATCCATTTTAACTCAGTCTGATTTTTACTTAATTCACAAACTGTATCTGTTGTACCAGATAGGCTTTTCCAAATTGCTGCGGATCGTGTACCACAGTAGCTTCGATGGCTTTCCATTTTGGACGTTGTCCTTTTGGTGCGTTTCCCCGGATTTCCTGTGCATTTAACCATATTTCTTCCAGTTCGTTTTGAATGGTAGTGTTGGCGTAAGTAAGCTTTAACTTATCGGGAATTAGGTAGTAATCGTTTCCTGTTTTAGTCAGTCTTATTACTGGTCCGCCAGGTACATAGGAAGTAATCAGTTGTACCGTAAAAGATTCATTTCCTTTATACTGCTCCTTGCTCAATATCTTTTCGAAAACAAAATAGTACTCAGGCCCATCCTGCAAAGGTACTTCATCGCGGTTAAACCTCGCTTTAACCCGGTAAGTATAGCCTGGTTCACGCTGATCAAAACCCGAAAGTGAAGCGCCGGCATCTACATTGCCAGGCAATTTCAACAGCAGGTCGTTATCTGAACCATAACGATGGCTGACCAGTAATTCCACCTCCTGTCCGTTTTTTAAGTTCAGCGGACCATATCTTTCTGATTTTTTACAGGAAACAAATGTGAAAACAGTAAGTAATAACAATAGTAGGTTTTTCATAGCGGTTTTGTGATCTAGATGATTGTCTTTGTAAAACGATAAGATAGCAATAGACGCTACACCAAACTGATCATTTTGTTTCTCTCGCAGATTTAAAAGATTTACGCATAGGAACCAGGGTATTTCTGTTCCTTTTGCAAAATAGACTCCGGAATATTTCCATTCTTTATCCATCCTAAAAGACACTTATCCCCCCAAAGCCTACGCTCGTGTACTTTATCTTTTTTGTTAAAATTAGTTTTCGTTGCTTTGTTCAGCGCAGAAAATTTTGGAAAAGAAACCCTACATATCGCTTTATTGGAAATGTCAGTTAATTGGCTGGTCGGTGGCGGCTTTATACTGGACATTTCAGGGTTGGTCCGCTTCAGGTAATTTTAGATTCGATCTGGCTGTCGTGCAGTTTGTTTCGGATGTAGTAATGTACATTCTAATTACCCATTTATACCGTAATTTTGTGAATAAAAACCGTTGGCAGGATCTTTCACTAGAGAAACTGATCTGGCGAATGTTAATTGTTATTCCAGCAATGGGTATCATTTATCTGCTGTTTACTGTTAGTAAGTTGTACCTGGTAAAGCAGCCATTTCTGGGCCATCCGCCACAGCCGTTTACCGATTTTTTTAGTGTAAATGCTAATGGTATTTTTGTTGCTGGTATCCGCTTAATGGCCATATGGCTTTTGGCCTATCATCTTTATCACTACGCAAAAAGAGAAACCCGCTTATCGGTAGAAAATGCCAGACTGGAACTTAGCTTTAAACAATCGCAGTTGGACAATCTTTCTGCTCAGTTAAACCCCCATTTTCTATTCAATGCACTCAATAATATAAAATCTTTAGTGTACACCCGTCCCGATGCTGCCGGCAGGGCAATTGATCTGTTAAGTGAACTGTTACGTCATAGATTGTATAAAGGTAGTGCAATGCTTATTAGGTTAAATGATGAAATAGAGCTGGTTAGAGATTACCTGGAGTTGGAAGGTTTGAGGATGGAAGAAAGATTAACGTATAATCTGGATATCGATATTTCGCTTTCCGGGCTGATGGTACCGCGTTTTTGCATTCAAACATTGGTGGAAAATGCAGTAAAACATGGGGTTGCTTTAGAAAAACAAGGTGGAAAGATTGAGGTAATCATTAATGAACTCGATGGATTTGTAAATATCCGTGTTTTAAATACCGGCAAATTAGAGCACGATAAAGTAACTACAGGAATCGGACTTCATAACCTGAAAGAACGACTCGGCTTCAGTTACCACCATACTGCATCTTTTAGCCTGTATGAAATAGATCAGAAGGTTTGTTCAGAAATTAAAATTCCGATCAGATGAGAAACATTAGAACGCTAATCATCGACGATGAACGAGGCGCAAGGCTGGAGCTGGTGAGGATGTTAAAAAGTTATCCGCAAATTACTGTATTGGGCGAGGCCGCTAATGCTGATGAAGCCGAACGGCTTATCGGACTTTTAACACCCGAACTAATTTTTTTGGACATACAAATGCCTGGTCGTTCGGGTTTCGAACTGTTGGAAAATTTGGTACATGTGCCACAGGTGATTTTTGTAACAGCTTTCGACAGTTATGCTGTGCAGGCGTTTGAAGTGAGTGCCATGGATTACCTGATGAAACCTGTACGCGAAGAACGTTTTAAAAGTGCAGTTGATAAGGCCATAAAAAAGATCATTGCGGATGATAACGCAGCTGTTTTTGTAAAAGACAAGGGCAAACATCATTTCATAAAGTGGAAAGATGTGCATTTGATCGAGTCAGTAGAGAATTATGTCCGGCTCTTTTTCGGTCAGGAACAGGTATTGCTTAAAACCTCATTAAATAAACTGGAAGAAAACCCCGGTTGCCGGAGGTTTTTTAGGGCAAGCAGAAGTATTTTATTTAACATCGATTATGTCAGTTTGGTACAAAAGGATGATGACGGCACATTGGTAGAACTTAAAACAGGAGAATTGATCAGGATCTCAGAACGCCGGGCTATAAAATTCCGAAACCTGATTAAGTTTTAAACATTAAAATTTCAATTATGAAAATGAACATAGTAAAACTAGGTGTGGCTGTGCTATGCCTCATATTAGGGCTGGAAACTTTTGCCCAACAAAAGCTAACCTTGCCTGATAGTAGTAATTATATCATTAATGATAAAGTGATGATTAAAACAAAATACGGTATTACTTTATCTGCTGTGGTGGTGAGAAAAAAAGGTTTGCCTAAGAAGTTACCAGCAGCACTCTTTTATTTTATCTATTCCAATACCAACAGAAGTTTGATGGAAGCCAAGTATGCAGCTGATCATGGCTATATTGGTATTGTTGCCGATGCAAGAGGAAAACGGCTCAGTCCCGATATGCCGGTGCCTTACGAATATGAAACCAAAGATGTAAATGCAGTTATTGATTGGATCATCCAACAATCATGGAGCGATGGCAGGGTAGGGATGTATGGTGGAAGTTATTCAGGCTTTGCACAATGGGCAGCGGCCAAACACCTGCATCCGGCATTAAAAACCATTGTGCCCTATGTAGCGGCTATTCCCGGGCTTGGATTGCCTATGGAAAACAATGTTTTTTTAACCGCTAATTACCAATGGGCATTTTATGTTACCAATAATAAATATACCGATGATGCTGTAAATAAAGATAATGTGCGCTGGCGGAACATGAGATTGAATTGGTGGAACAGCGGGGCAGCATATAACAAGATCGATAGTATTGATGGTACACCAAACCCGTTGTTGCAGAAATGGCTTGGCCATCCTGATTATGATACCTACTGGCAGTCGATGGTACCCTATGGCAGCGATTTTAAACATATCAATATCCCGGTGCTCAGCATTACCGGTTACTACGACGATGGACAGGTTTCGGCGTTAGAATATCTTCGCGAACACTATAAGTATAACCCATCAGCTGAACATTATTTAATTATAGGCCCTTATGATCATTTTGGATCGCAGGCAGGTGGAATAGCCAGGCTAAGGGATTATGAGGTAGATTCAATCGCGCTGATTAATACCCGAGAAATCACTTTCCAGTGGCTCGACTATATTCTTAAAGACGGAAAGAAACCTGCATTGTTAAAAGATAAAATCAATTTTGAGGTAATGGGCGCGAACAAGTGGAAGCATGCTTCTTCATTGTCAAAGATGGAGGATTATCACGTCCGCTTTTATCTGGATAGTGCCAAAAACAGGATGATGCTTTCGGAGCATACGGCAGCTCAAGAAGTTTTTATGCATCAGCAGGTTGATCTGGCAGATAGAACTGCCTTCTACAATGATTATTATCCTGATCCGATCATTAAAAATGAAATTGACAGGTCAAATGGATTGTTTTTTGTCACGAAGCCGTTTAATCAAGCTGTTACGGTATCCGGGGCGCTGGAAGGACAGCTTAAAACCATCATCAACAAGAAAGATATGGATGTAGGGTTAGTTTTATACGAAATTACTCCCTCGGGCGAATATTTTCAGCTCTCTTACTATTTAGGAAGGGCCAGTTATGCCTATGATATGAGTAAAAGGAAACTGCTTAAACCAGGGAAGTTGGAAACCATACCTTTTTATAGATCGAGAGTATTCAGCAAACAACTGCAAAAAGGTAGCAGATTGCTTTTGGTACTCAATATCGATAAAAATCCTTTTGCACAGATCAATTATGGAACCGGTAAGGATGTGAGTACAGAAAGCATAAAAGACGCAGGCATTCCACTTGAAATTAAATGGTCGACAGAAAGTTTTATCGAAATTGGTCTTTCGGGAGATGTGAAAAGTTTGTTTAAATAAATATTACCACTGCTGGAGGACGGCTCATAAATTTATGATATAGTCTCTTTAGCACTTTGGATTCTCAATCTGTCTAATATATGTTATTAATCTCGCTGATACTAAACTTATTCAACACCTGTAAGTTTATTATAGTACTATTGTTCTCATAATTTAGATATTTGCAGCTGCTAATATTTTATAGATGAAACCCTACCTGCAACTATTCGATTTTTCTAAGAAAATAAATTACAGAACTGAAATTCTTGCAGGTTTAACGGTGGCTATGACCATGATTCCCGAATCGCTATCATTTGCTATTCTTGCAGGTTTCCCTCCCTTAACTGGTTTGTATGCTGCTTTTATTATGGGGCTGGTTACTGCTGTTTTGGGCGGTAGACCGGGTTTGGTATCTGGTGGGGCAGGTGCAACGGTAATTGTGCTAATTGCATTAATGAAAAGCCAGGGCATAGAATATGTTTTTGCTGCGGTGGCTTTGGCAGGGCTGATTCAGATTATGGTGGGTTTGTTTAAATTGGGCAAATTTGTGAGACTGGTTCCGCAGCCTGTTATGTTTGGTTTTGTTAACGGTTTGGCGGTAATTATATTTATGTCGCAATTAGAACAGTTCAAAACCATTGTTAACGGCAAGGTAGAATGGTTAAGCGGTATGCCTTTGTATATTATGCTGGCCTTGGTATTGCTCACCATTGCCATAGTGACTATTCTTCCCAAAATTACCAAAGCCATTCCGTCCTCACTGGTGGCTATTATTGTGGTTTTTCTCGTTGTATTATGTTTTGGGATTAATACTAAACTGGTTAAGGATATTGCTTCAGTAAGCGGTGGTTTTCCGCCCTTTCACATTCCGAAAGTTCCGCTGAATCTGGATATGCTCAAGATCATTTTCCCTTATTCGCTCATTATGGCCGGTGTGGGCTTAACAGAGGGTTTGCTCACGCTAAACCTGGTTGATGAAATGACGGCAACCAAAGGTAATGGGAATAGGGAGAGTATTGCACAAGGCATTGCGAATATTGCAAATGGTTTTTTTACGGGCATGGGCGGTTGCCCGATGATTGCCCAAACGTTGGTAAACCTTTCGGCAGGTGCCAGAGCAAGGTTATCGGGCATTATTGCAGCATTAACCGTTCTGTTGATCATTTTGGTGGGTGCCCCGGTAATCGATCGTGTACCTATGGCTGCGCTGGTTGGTGTAATGATGATGGTTGCCATTGGTACTTTTGAATGGATGAGCTTTAAAGTAATCAATAAAATGCCTGCGCAGGATATTATCATTGGTATCCTGGTGGCCGTTATTACCATTTGGCTGCATAACCTGGCACTCGCCGTACTCATTGGTGTAATTATTTCGGCACTTGTTTTTGCCTGGGAAAGCGCTAAACGGATACGGGCCAATGAACATACCGATGCCAGTGGTGTAAAAATTTATGAGATATACGGACCTTTGTTTTTTGGATCGGTAACTCATTTTAATGAATTGTTTGATGTAGGCCAAGATCCACAACAGATTATAATCGATTTTAAGCACAGTCGTGTTTTTGATATGTCGGGTATTGATGCGCTGAATAAACTAACTGAACGTTACCGCTTAGTAGATAAAAAACTTCAATTGAAACATTTGAGCAGTGACTGCAAACGCCTGCTAAAAAATGCTGATCAGATTATAACGGTAAATATTATAGAAGATCCCATCTATATGGTAGCAACAGAAAAATAGAATGAAGTAGTTTCGTCTTATGGCCCAAGCTAAGCTTGATTTAAGATGCTGTTTGAGCCATCATAAGATAATGATGTACTGGTTTAAACCAAGGCGAATCCAAATTTCCTGTTTCAACTTAAACGTTTAAGTATTTCGGTTAAATCGCAACAAAAAAATGTTTAATTTATTGTGTCCGTGGCTAAAAAAATCTTTACGCGCTGTTTTTTAGTGTGTTACTTTGATAAGAAATATTAGCAATATTTATTTTTTTATCTGTCTGGTTGACATTTATTTTGTCATAATTCAATATTATCCCTCCATTTAATAAAAATTTCATAAAAATGACAATTTGTTATTAAAACGTTTTAGCATATTATATATTTGAATTAACCAAATAACTAAATTATGAGAATCCCTAACCACTACCGCCAGACTACTTGTCCTTTTAACTTCAGACATGTCTCGCCGTTTCCGAAAAAATAAGTTTTAGTAATCATTTTTTTACCAATTAAAAGATCCATTAACTATGCGATACTTATGGGCGTGCCTTGCTTTTTTTGCAGCGTTTACGTTAAACGTTTTACCAAATTATGCTGCGGGCAAAAAAAAGTATAAAGGCTTTACAATTAACTATTTGATCTTTCAGGATACAACTAAAATAAAGATCGTATCGCCTAAAGACTCCTTGCGGAAGGATAGTCTTGAACAGATCAGAAAAAAAACACTTTACAACAAATTGTCTGGAGGTGTACAAAAAGATACCAGGGATTTAGCACTCTTTCCGGCTATTTCATTGCAACAGAATTTAAAGGGCAATTTTGCCGGTCTTTACGTTCAGGAACCTTCAGGTGAACCTGGTTCTATGCAGAATATGTTTATCAGAGGGGCTGCAATGCCATTATTATCCAAAAAGGATTTGTACGATGCCCAGCCATTGGTGGTACTCGATGGTATTCCTTTGGTAAGAGAGCACCCTTTTGCCTTTGATATCCAACAGTTCGATTTCAATAGGATTGGTCCGGCCACCAACCTGCTGGCGGGCATCGATATGAATAATATTGCATCGGTAGAAGTGCTTAAAGATCTGGGTTCAACCTCTATTTATGGACCAAGGGGTGTTAATGGTGTGATTGTGTTAACCTCAAAAACAGCCGTTGGCAAATACCGCGCGATATCTTTCAATTCTTACATCGGTATGGTGCAAAAGCCATTCGTAAATACCATAAATGGTAAATATGAAAATGACTTCAGGCAACGCTTTTATGGCGTGTACACCACAAATGGCAGGTATTCTGACGATGAAGAATATCCGGTATATTTAAGCGATTCACTAAACAATGTATATAGTGGTAAATCAGACTGGACCGACTTATACTATAAAAATGCATTGGTGTATGGTGTTAATTTCTCGCTTGCAGGTGGTACAGACCGGGCTAACTTCAGGTTTGCATTGGGTAATACCAAAAGTGAAGGTGTAGCCGATGAAACGGGTATCGACCGGTATAGCGCTACTTTTAATATCAACATGAAGCCAACCAAGTGGTTGCTGTTTTCAACGATGATTAATGCAAACCGTTTGAACCGCGATAGAAATAAAACCTTGCGCGACCGCTTTGCACAACTTAATTATTTCCCTGATTTGAGTGCGCCGCTGCCACCAAACAAAGATTTCTATGGTTCATATCTCCAGCAATACAAGAAAGGTTTTGATGATAATAAAACAAACTCCATTCAAGGTTATGCCAAATTAGAAGGAACTTTCGGCCAGTTTAAGGTAACGTCATCATTTAACGCAGATTACAGTGAGGGCTACAGGGATGTTTTTTATGCCCGAACGCTTTTGCAGGGAAACAGTTATGCATCCAATTACTATGGCTTTAGCCAAAGGTTAATGATGGATAACAAGGTTACCTATGATCTGAACCTAAATAAAATCCACGATTTTCATTTTGCGTTAGGGCAAACCATGCAATGGGATATTTATAAATACAGTAATGCCTACGCTTATAAAGGTGTTAACGATTATATCAAAATCAACTTACTTGATTCTAAACCTAAAAACGATGATGGTTCAGACAATGGAGGTTATTTAACGCCGGTAGCCTTTCCAAGAGAGTTAACGTATCGGTTTTTAGATAAAACTGAAGATAACTTATTGTCTTTCTATGGAAAAGCTGATTATTCATTCGCCGATAAATACTTTTTATCAGCCATATTACGTTTAGACGGCTCTTCAAATGCACAGCCTACAAGCCGGTGGTTTTATTCGCCAACTATTTCTGCCGCCTGGAGTCTTAAAAATGAATTCTTGAAAGGGAACAGCTCGGTTGATGATCTGGTATTGCGTGCAAGTGCGGGCAGAATGGGGCGTACCTTCAGTTATGATAATTATACCCAGGGCCCACAATATACCGCCTCAGTTGGTTACACCGGTAACTTAACGGTACCGGGTTATAATGCATTCGGGGTATTAACCCGTCCTTACCAGTTTGGTTGGGTAGGTTACGGCGTTCCCTGGTCGTATTCAGATCAACTCAATATTGGTGCTGATGTAGCGATGTTGAAAAACCGTTTGCACGTTTCAGTTGATCTTTATAGCAAAACTGATAAAAACCAATTGATTGGTATCCCCGCTTATGCAGAGTATGGTTATAAACAAGCCATCGAAAGTGGCATGTCTGTAAACAACATGGGTGTCGATTTTACCTTAAGTGCCCAGGTGATTGCAAAAAGTAAATTCTCGTGGAGTTCAGCTTTAAATTTTAACCACAATGCTAACAAATTAAAAGCATTGCCCAGAGGACTGGATCAGTTGGTGGTGGGTAACAGGTTCCTGAAAGTTGGCCAGCCCGTAGATCAGTATTGGTTATTGGAAAACAATGGTATTTATACGGCAGATGCCGACGTGCCGGTGGTTAACGGGCAAAAACTAAAATACAAGGGAATTGTGTTAAAGGCAGGTGATCCACGCTGGAAAGATCAAAATGGAGATAACACCATTGATGATAACGACAAAGTATTAAAGGGCCACGCTCTACCAACCCTTTCAGGAGGTTTTGATAACAACTTTAAGTATGGCAACTGGATTTTGGGTACGAGCTTCTACTTTAATTTAGGCAGAAAGCTCATCAACCAGGAAATGGCCAACCGTTTTGATTTTGTTAACCGCGAGGGGAATACCGATATCAGTTCTGTTAAAGAAATTACTTTCTGGGAGAAACGTGGCGATTACTCAAAATATCCGCTTTACAATCCTTGGAGTACCGTAATCCCATATCGCGCAGATCAGGACCTCTTCCTGGAAAATGCGTCATTCTTAAAATTAAGGCAGGTTTCATTGGGTTACGAACTGGGTAATCTATTAAGTAAGAAGAACATCAAAATCAACAAATTCTTCGTGTACGGTGCAGTAAGCAATATTTTCACCATCACGCCTTACACCGGCCAGGATCCCGAACTGGTGAATTATGATGGTATTGATACCGGTTATGGTCAGTCCATTCCGAGAACATATACCCTGGGTGTTAAAATGGATTTATAAGATGAAAACAAGAACGAACAAAACATCAGGTAAGATGAAAAATATATTTTACGTACTACTGCTTTCTGTAATAGCCTTTTCAAGCTGTAATAAAGCTTTAGAAACAGATTCTACCAGGGTTGTTGGCGAAAAAAATGCCTGGAATACAGTAGAAGATGCCCGATCCGGAATTTTAGGCGTGTATGCTTTAACACGTGCTGCATTGTCAGATAACAATGGTCATTGGATTTATGGTGATGTAAGAACCGGAGAGTTTTTAAGCCCGAAAAGACAGGATTTGAAGGCTGTGATCGGCAATAATTTAAATGCGGCATATCCTGTAATGGAAGCCTTATCTGATTGGACAAGGTTTTACGCTATTGTAAACGGTGCCAATGTTTTCCTGGAAAATATTGCGCATGTAAGAGAAACAGATAAACGCTATACGGGCAATAACATGACAGTTGATATTGCGCAGGCCAGGTTCTTAAGGGCTTTTGCTTATTTCTACATGGTAAGAATATGGGGCGATGTCCCATTCATTACCTCATCAGACGAAGGTAAATTTACCAATAAACCCCGCGAAAGCCAGGCCAGGATTTTAGCGTGGGCCGAACAGGAAATGCTTAAAGCAGCTGCTGATCTGCCCTTTATTTATAGTGGCGGCGACGTGCAGCAGCCGACTGATTATTACAATGAAACTTCGGGAAGATGGGGCGGTGCCTTGGCTACAAAAGTTACGGCATATGCCGTTTTAGCTCATTTGGCAGCATGGAATGGCGATTATACCAACGTTTCTAAATATGCCAAATTCGTGGAAGATAATTATGGCAGAAGTGCCGGCGGTTTTACCGGAAGTGCCGATTTGTCTAACTCCAACGGGTTTTTCTATAATAAAAATACCAGGCAGATGTTCGGTTTCAACTCCGATTATGGCCACGTGGATGGTTCATCAACCGGGCATATTGAAGAGTTGACTTTGGCTGAACCGGTGATGACCAAGTCGGTTCCGGATATTTACCTTCCAAAAGATTCGATCCTGAAATATTTCAATCTCCCAAAAGATCAAAGGTTTGCGGTTGATACCTTGGGGCAGGCCAAATACGATGGACGATATTTTACCAACCTCAATGGTAAGTATCCCATTTTCAGCAAAATCAAAGTTATACAGGGAGGCGGAACAGATCCAAACTTCAGGTATTTTACCAGTGCTTTGGTTTTTACCCGCCTGGAGGATATTATTTTGCTGCGTGCCGAGGCCTTATCCGTATTGGGCGATCAAAATGGCGCTTTAAATGAGTTGCTCGTTGTGCAAAGCAGAAGATACGATGATGTTACGGCTTTGATTGATGCGATCAACGGTGGTGATGTGATTAAATTAATCTTCGAAGAACGCCACCGCGAATTGTTGGGCGAAGGATCCAGGTGGTATGATCTGATCCGTTATAACAAAATCAAACAAAACGATGCCAAATTTATGAACCTCATTAACTCTGGTGGCATCTACTGGCCAATATCCAGAAAACTGCTTTCTCAAAATAGTTTATTAACCCAAAATGCTTACTGGCGCTAATGATCACAGATATGAAAAACTCAATAAAATATATAGGTGCATTGGCAATCTTATCATTGCTAACACTCATCAATTCTGCCTGCAAAAAGAACGGGGGATTTTATGATGCACCAGATCAGAATGTAACTTTTTCTGGAAATACTTACGATTATTTGAAAAGTAAACCGGGGGTTTTTGATTCGCTGATTGTAGCGATAGACAGGATGGGTTTGAAAAAGACCTTAACCGATAGCAATGTTACCTTATTTGCAGTAAGTAACCCTAGCTTTCAGCTGGCTTTACGGAACTTAAATACACTACGGAGGCTATCAGATAAAGACCCGCTTTTTTTGGCAAACATTGATGCTGTTCAATTAGATACGATGACCTCTTATTACATTGTACGGGGCAAAAAAACAACCGATTCTTTAAAACTTCAGGATGGTTTAGACTTAAAAAGTGTTCGCATCGGCTACCCTATGCACGCAAGTGTAACTAAAATGTCTGCTTCTGGACAAGTAAGCGCCGGACCGGAGGTTATCAATTTCGATAATACCAAAAAAAGCAAATTCGTTCGTAACTGGGCAACCAGTACCACATCGTCAAATAACATCCGGACCAAAAATGGTATTGTGCATGTCATCAGTGCCGATCACGTATTTGGTTTTAATGAATTTGTTACCCGGTTAACTTTTGTGCCGCCACCACCAAACCTTTACCTCGAAATTGGTGGAATATTTTCATCCAACCGCGAAAATGGTGGAGGGATAACCAGTGGAGAAAATTCGAGAAAGGTAATTGATGGTGATGACCATACTAAATTCCTGGCTGACTTACAGGGCGAACTATGGATGAGGTTTGAACTTAAAACGCCGGCAGTTTCATCAGTATATACCTTAACATCTGCAAATGATGCCAATGAGCGGGATCCAAAAGCCTGGACTTACGAAGGCTCAATGGATGGCTCGAACTGGGTAGAGTTGGATAGAAGATCTAATTTCTTCTTTGAAGAAAGGTATCAGCAAAAGGTATTTAGGTGTACCAATACAGTGGCTTACAAATTTTACCGCATTGTGATCACCGAGCTTAGAAACAGCGGCACATTCCAGCTGGCTGAGTTTACCATAAACAAAACGAAATAAGTGATGCGAAATAGAAAAATTAAACCAAATAGTCCGATGAAATCGATCATATATAAATATTTTGCGCTCCTGTTACTTGCTGCAATTCTTTTTAGCGGCTGTAAAAAGATATTTGATCTACCTGATGAGAAAGATTATATCAGCAACAATGTAAATTTTAGCAATAAAATTCTGGAGCCGATCATCGGAAGAACCAACCTTATCGGAGGCTTTAACAGCGATAACTCTACCAATCCAATTACGTTTGAAATTGTAAATGTGAGGTTTGGTGATGGAAAGCCGGTGAACGATCTTTTTACACCTGCGCCAACTTATGTGTGGACAGCTCCTTATACCGGTCTGGAAAAAAGCCTGGCCGAAATTGAGGCCAAAAGAAAAATTGAAACACATCCCATATTCGAGATACGTTCATCAGGTGAATTTATTTTATGGCCATCGGCAACTAATCAGATATTAAAACCTCGTCCAACAGATAGTACCAACTTTTCTCAGGATACCCGCTTTTTTGATGTAAAGGTTAAAAATTCGGGTGGCGAGCGTCTGATCAGGGATTTTCAGATCAGGCCGTTCAGAGAGCGCCCTTACGAACCTTCGAATGATTTTAATGCCTACACGGGTTTGCCTGCGCCTGATCCAAAGTTTCCGTTAGACAAAAAACTGAGGGATTACATCCGCCCTTATCTGAATAATGTAATCGGTGCTACCTCAAATTTAAATCTGGTGAGCAACAACGATAAAAAGGATGCAGTTGTATACATCCGCCCCTTTACCTCAGGTGGTAACGGCCATTCCTTACGCATTGTTGTGCTGGGCAAAGATTCTTTACCGATTGATCCAAAGTTTTTTAATGAGACGGTTTGGGATAAGATGATCCATGGATTCAATATCCAAAAAACCGACAAATATGTGCAGTATGATGTTGCTTATCCAATTCCATTGGTTGAAATCCCTACATCTTACGCCAGAGGCGGATCAAGGGCAAAAGCAGAACTGAGCTACTCCCGGATTGGTTTTGGCGGTACACGTACAGTAGGCAGTTTCGGTGTCGATTTCGCTATTTACAAGGCCGGCGACTGGGAAATCGTTTTTCATTTCAAAAATGAGAACCCAAAATTTGCTAACGAATAGTTGATCCATAAAGTTAATTACGATGAAAAGAAATATACTTTTATATACATTACTTATAGTATGTATAATATGTTGTACGAATGCCTATTCGCAAGAAAAAAACATTATTGTAAATGGTAGGGTACTCGATAAAGACACCAAACAAGGGGTGCCAGGCGTATCCGTTATTTTGCAAAGCACAAATAAAGGCTTAACGCAAACCAATGGTGATGGAAAATTTTCGGTTAACGTACCTGTTGGCGAAACATTGCTTTTTAAATTTTTAGGTTACAATACGGCATCAGCCAAAATTACCAGTCAAACCAATATTACGGTTACCATTAGCGAAAACCGTAAAGATCTGAATGATGTAATTATCGTAGCTTACCAGAACAGACCAAAAGAAACAACCGCCGGATCGGTGCAAGTACTTGGTGCAAAGGATGTTGCTGATGTTCCGGTGTCAAATATTGAAACGCTTTTACAGGGTAAGGTTCCGGGTTTAAATATCCAGAATAATACTGGTGCCCCTGGTTTTAGGGGATCGGTACAGCTTCGTGGTTTGTCCAGCTTAAGTATTTCGGGTAGCGGTAACGATTCTTTTTTACAGCCTACTTCGCCATTATACATCATCGATGGTGTGCCATTAGATGCAGATAAGGCAGCGGAGTTTGGTTTTCAAACACAGGGGCCTGGCGTGAGTCCGCTCTCTTTGATCCCTCAGGAGGATATTGAAAATATCCAGATCCTGAAAGATGCGCAGGCCACTTCCATGTACGGGTCAAGAGGGGCCTACGGGGTAATCATCATCACTACCAAAAGAGGTAACTCTAAAGTGCCACGGATTAGATATGTATCAAACTTTTTCGTAAATGCTCCTCCTAAACTACGTGAAACATTAGGCGGTAATTCTGAACGTCAGTTAAAGATCCAGCAGATTATTTTAAATGCCGAAACCATTAATCAGATCAGGGGAATCAGCAATACACCTTTCCTCGCCGATAGTTTAAATGCCTATTATAATAACTCTACCGATTGGCAGGATGTATTTTATCAAACTACCTTTAACCAAAGCCATAACCTGGCTTTAGATGGTGGTGACCAAAAGTTTAATTACAAAGCCAACATGGGCTACTATGCAGAAAAAGGTGTAATTAAAAATACGGGTTATAACAGGTATAACTTAAACATGAACATGGAGTTTAAACCGAACGATAAATTTAGGTTTTTCGGTTTTGTTAATGGCTCGGTGGGTAAACAGAATAAAGGTAACGGCGCAGGCTTACTTCAATCGGGCGTAGCAGCAAACGGTCAGGCTTCAACGCTTTTACCGCCTCCTTCTTTTTATCAGGCCTCTGGCGGGGTGTTATCTGCTTTGCAAACACTAAACGATAATAACTCCAGAAATTTAAGGGCAAATATCGATGCCCGTTACGAATTTATACCAGGTTTGGCAGCATCATCTACCTTAAGTTATGATTATACATCAGATACCGAAACTACATTTACACCAGCTGCCGCCAATGGATCTTTTGCCAAGCTTTATGATTATAACGGCAGGAATTTTCAATTATATAATAGAAATGCCATCACCTATGCTAAAACATTAGGCGAAAAGCATAATTTCTTTATCAATACCTTTAACGAAATTTATAAACTGGGGGCCCAATCATCCATCAGCAGACAGGAGAGAATTCCTAATGATCAGCTTCAGGGGCCCGTTGGATTTGATGGTTATTACTCAAGGGGCGGCGGTGTTTTAGGTACCTATAAAAATGCTACAATTGCCTCTTTTGCAGGATCGCTATCTTACGATTACGACAAAAAATATGTGGCCGAGTTTTCCTACCGTTTAGACGGTACCTCATCCAGTGGTTTGGAAAATCCATATTCTAAAAACTCTTCAGTAGGTTTAAGATGGAATTTTAACAAAGAAAACTGGTTAATTGATCAAAAATGGCTGGACTATGGTAGTTTAAGGTTAACATGGGGCCAAAATATTGTTCCTACAGGTAATCTTCAAAGTATTTATGGTATCTACAACCTAAATGGAAATTACAACAACACGCAAACCATCGGTATCAACTACGATTTAATTCCGAATCCGGCATTAAAACCAACCACTACAAGCCAGTATAACATTGGTTTCGATATTGGTTTTCTAAACAGATTCTCGATCGTTGTAGATAGTTATTTCAAAAAGGTAGATAACTTATTGTTCGATCGTGTTTTATCAAATACTACAGGTTTTAATAAACTGGCGAGTAACGATTTGGGGATCGCTAACTATGGTACCGAGGTAAACTTAATCGTAAAAGCCATTACCAGTAAGGATTTTGATTTATCTTTTTCCATAAATGGCGCGTATAACCGCGATGTGCTGTTAAAATTGCCGGCGGAATATAACGGACAGTATATCCGTTTCGATGGTTCTGGTTACCTGCAGCATAATGTTTTCCGTGTAGGCAGAAATACCCTGTCAAACTACCTGCGGATTAACCAGGGGGTTTATAAAACAGATGCTGATGTTCCGGTAGATCCGGTTACCGGAAAAAGGTACCAAACAAACAATACTTTCTTTTATGGCGGCGACCCGATTTTGAAAGATGTTAACGGCGATTATATTCTGGATGGACGGGATTATGAAATTACCGGGAACTCCCAACCATTGTTAACCGGTGGTTTATCCTTAACCATGAGGTATAAAAAATGGGGTTTAAACGTATATGCCAGTTACACCGCTGACAGAACAATCTTAAATAATGCCCTGGCAGACCGTATTGCCATTATGAGAGATCCTTATGCATTGAACGCCGTAGTCCCGTTGGGCGATTTAAATATCTGGCAGCGCCCCGGTGATGTAGCTAAATACCCATACCCTTATGATTTTAGCCGTTATGGAAACATTCAACCACTAAGGGCCGATCAAACTTTATGGCAGGAAAGTGGTACCTATCTGAAAATTAATAATTTAACGCTTTCCTATATGTTCGATAAGAAGATGATCCAAAGATATGGGCTGGCCAATTTAAGGATATTTGCTTCAACCAATAACTTAATTACATTTTCTAAGTATAGTGGCCCCAATCCGGAAAACGTAACCTCATTAGGTCGCGATATTTCTAACGGTTATCCTGTACCACGTACCTATAACATTGGTTTAAACTTAGAACTTAATACTGGCAACTAAAATATTTATTATGAGAAAAGTTATTATTTACACTTTGGTTATTGCAGCATGTTTTTGCTTGCCTTCATGTAAAAAGTTTTTAAATGTACAGCCTTTGGATAAATTAACAGGAAACAACTATTTCCAGTCTAAAGATGATGTGGTTGCTAATATTTATGACCTGTCGAGGATTGTTTTTAGCAAAATAAACGAAACACATTATGTTGGTGCAGTGGGAGAATACCGATCGGGCGAAGTATTGCACGAAAGCCAGTCTGATAATGCTCCTTCACGGGAATATGTGGAGTATTTAGGTAGAAATGATCTGTTAAACCTGATCAGAAGAGGACAACCCTGGGATTATTACAATTTTGACAGAATAACAGACTGGACAGGTTATTACAGGGCAATCCAGGGCGCCAATATCCTGATCGCGAAATTGGATGAGGGTGTTCCGGGCATTACGGATACAGAAAAAGGACAGTTTAAAGCCGAAGCCGCATTTATCCGCTCGCTTTGTTACTTTACCATGGTGCGGTTATTTGGCGATGTAGTATATTATACCGATGCATTTCACTCTACATCATTACCCCGCGAGAATTTCGTATCCGTATTAAACAAATGTATTGCCGATTTAAATAGTTACAAAAATCAGATTCCATTTACCTATAGCGACCCTGCTTTAAAAGGCGTTCGCGCAAGCAGAGGCAGTATTATTGCCCTGATGATGGAGATGAACATGTGGAATGCAGGTTTCGATGGCGCCAACGCAAAAAAATATTATCAGGCTACCGCAGATTTAGGTAGAGAACTGGTTGCAAGTAATGCCTATCGGCTATTACCACTTTCAGATTGGTCAACAGTAATCAAAGGCCGTTCGGATGAAAGCTTATTCGAATTTTATCAAAGTATAAATTATGGTGATGCCGTACTGAACGTAGCACCTATTGCCGATATGTTTTTGCATTATCCATACAAAAGGCCTGAGTATACCCACCGCGTAAGTTTTGCTTATTACCGGGGCGAGTACATGCAAAAACTTTTTCAGGACGGTGGTGATAAAAGGATTACTACCTGGTTTAATGAAGATATTTTTGCCGACAATGGTAAGTTCATGATGTTAAAATATGCCAAAAACTCTTTTATCGTAGGGGAGGAAGATGCCAATCCGGATAACACCTTTATGATTTTTAGATATGGGGGTGAACTTTTGCTTGCAGCAGAGGCGCTGGCCAATATTGATGAAGATGCCGAAGCCATCAAATTGGTTAATATGGTAAGGGCCCGCGCTAGCGCATCTCCCTATACCTCTTCAAACGGAGATCTTAAAGAATTTATCTTTTACGAACGTTCAAGAGAACTGATTGGCGAGGGACACCATTATTTTGATCTCGTTAGAACGAAGAGAATCTTGAACAGTCAGTATTCTTACAACGTACTTACATCCGATAAATTTAGTCGTGGTGCCTGGACCTGGCCAATTAACCAAAATGCGCTAAACAACAACCCATTTATGAAATTGAATGATTACTGGGTTAATGGTGGTAATTAATTATAATAAAAGACATATGAAAAAGCTAATTTTTGCTTGTGCTGCTTTACTGCTTGTGTTAAATGCCTGTAAACGTGATGAATATTATCGGGATGGAGGTCTGGCCAATCCTAATTTTAACGGGAACATGCTTCAATATTTACAGGCTAAAAAAGTACCATTTGATACCATAGCCCAAATTGTAAAACTGGCGGGTATGGAAAGCACCTTTTCTAATGAAGACTTTACATTTTTTGCGCCTGATGATGAGGTAATTAAGAAAACAATTGGTACAGTTAAAACCGGTGGATTGAATAATTTTCTCTTTTATTCAGGAAAAGATACTGTTAAAACGCTGGATCAGGTTAGTCCGGTGATCTGGAAGAGATATTTGCAACGCTATATGTTTAAGGGTGTGAATAAATTAAAGGACTATCAACAGATCGATTTTGATGTTAAAAGTGTTTATCCAGGCGGTTTGTATTATTCTCTCGGGGGTAATATCTCAAATATCGGGGTAACCTATGGCACCGCAAATAATATCAAGTATATCGGGTACCGCCAGTTAAATCTGACCTATATCCCTGATGCTTCAAAACCTAATGATAACTGGTACATCAATAAGGTAGCGTCATCTGATATAAAACCTACCAATGGCGTTGTACACACTTTGGCCTATAATGAAACAAGAGGTGGCGCTTATTTCGGTTTCAACGAGCGCGATTTTTTTAGTGATGTGTATTACAGTGGACTAACACCGTCTGATTCTTCAAAATAAAATCGCATTTGGAGTGACCTCAAGAAATTAAACCATGAAAAAAATTAAATTAATATTCGCAATAATCATCCTGCTGGCTTTTAGCTTTCAGGGATGTAAAAAGGCCGACGATGTGATTCCTGATCCATACGCCGATGCCAAATCGCCTTTAGGGGTGGCCATTTCACAAACTGATGTTCCTGTTCCTGCTGTTGGTAATGTTGGTACATCCGTGGTGATCAAAGCCTCCGGCTTTGATAAATATAAAGATCAGTTAACCTTTATGTTCAATGGCGAAAAGGCCGAGGTAGTTAGTGTAACTGCTACAGAAATTACCGTTAAAGTTCCGGAGAGCGGAAGTACAGGCGTAACCTCCATTGCCATTGGCGATCAGTTATTTATTGGCCCTACTTTTACTGTAACTGGGCTTATTAAGATTGATCCCACTTTTAAAGCCACAGCAGGCACCAACGGTTTTGTAAGTCAGGTATACGAAATGCTTGATGGAAGGAATATCGTAGTTGGTAATTTTACAAATTTTGATAACAAAGGCGGTGTGGTTCCGATTAACAGGATTGCAAGAACATCACTGGATGGAGAATATGACCGTACTTTCCGTACAGGAAGGGGGGCTAACGGTAGTTTGGCCAGGATTTTAGAGATTGGAGGCCGTTTTATTATAGCAGGTGGTTTTAGCGGATTTAACCAGCGTACCGAAAACATCAGCAATATTACCAGTTTGTTCACCAGCGGAGCAATCGACACCGTAAAAATCCAAACAAAGAGAAAGCCAACGGTAACTGATACCGTTACCCAAAAATGGTTTCCGAGGTTTAACGGTGGCACCAATGGTTTTATCAACCGCGTATATGCGCATCAAGGGAAAATTCTGGCTACCGGTGATTTTAGATATTATGTTAAAAGAACTTATGATAAGTTTAATTATGACCTGTCAAGAGATACGGTAATCTTGGATAGTACAGAAATCCGCCAGGTTTTGCGCTTTAATTTAGATGGCAGCCTTGATAAAACATTCCGTTTTAATACCGCTACAAATAAGGGAAAAGAAAGTGCAAACGGACCTATCGATACTTACATGCATACTGAGGCTGAGAAGTTAGAAAAACTGGTGGTGTTTGGTAATTTTACCACTTTCGATGGTCAGCAAGCTAACCGCATCATCCGGTTAAATGCTGATGGTAGCATTGACCCTACTTTTACGCCTGGCACCGGTGCAGATAATGGCATATATTCCTGTACTTACAATGTAACCACAAAAAAATACGTGATCACCGGAAGTTTTACGCACTATAACGGTAAAGCAGCTTTAGGTGTTGCCGTTTTAAACGATAACGGCACTTTAGACGAATCATTCAAATCGCTGAACTTCGAAGGAGGGCAAGCTGATTTTGCCAAACAGCTTAGCAACGGGTTAATTGTGGTAAGTGGCTATTTTATCAAATATAATGGCACCACCAGAAATGGGTTTATGGTTTTAACCCCAACAGGAACATTGGCTAAAGGATACAATTCAACCGGTCCGTTTAGTGGTAGCTTAGCTGATGTAATTGAAACCAAATCTGCAGATGGTAAAAAAGCATTATTGCTAATCGGTGGGTTTAGCCGTTTTGATAATTTACCATTATACAATATGATTAGAGTAACCATCGAATAACAGATTAAGCTAACCAGATATAAATTAAGATGAGTATGATGAAAAAATATAGATTATTGATTGGCTTAATCGCAGCAATAACCGCCACAGCCATATTTTCTTGCAATAAAGAATTCGAGAGAACTATTGGGGATAAGAATGCAAGTGATACTACAACCGTTAAATACGGAAACCGCAAGGTTCTTTATTTAATAGTTGATGGCGCTAGGGGGCAATCGGTTTTAGATGCCAATACACCAAATATAGATGCCATTTTACCGCACGCAATCTACACCTGGGTTGGTTTAAGTGATCCTGATGCAACGGCAAATGCAACTAATTGGGCAAATATGTTAACCGGGGTTAAAAAGGAGAAGCATAAAGTTACCAGTGATGCATTAACGAACAACAATCTGCAGAATTACCCGATAATCTTCAACAGGATCAAAGAGGCAAGTGCAAAATCGAAAATTGTTACCTATACGCCTTCGGCGGTTTTTAAATCGTTAAACACCGGGGCTGATGCCAGTAATCTGGTGGCAGATGATGATGCAGTTAAAGCAGGTTTGATCAGCAATATCGGAAGTGATACCGCATCAGTTATTGTAGGCCATTTTACAGGAGTTAATGCAGCAGGGGCAGCCTCTGGATATGATGTTTCTTTTCCGGCATATAAAGCAGCGATAGAAAAATTTGATACCGGTGTAGGTGAAATTCTTGCAGCATTAAAAAAGCGCCCAAATTATAATAATGAACAATGGTTGGTGGTTATTGCCTCAAGTGCTGGTGGGCAGTATACCTTACCTGCAAATGCCGATGACCAGACCATTTTTAGCCAACCCAAAGTAAATGCATTTGTAATTTATTATGCACCAACCTACAACAAACGAATTTTAACAAAGCCGTTTACGGGTAACCGGTATTTGGGCAAAACCATCCGTTTTAAGGGCGAGAACGTGAGGGCACAGGTTGACGCTGCTGATGCCAATGTTTATAATATTGACGATACAACAAAGGTGACCATTGAGCTAAAGGTTAAAAAGAATGAAGACAGGTTTTTCTGGCCAAGTGTGCTTGGCAAGCGTAACGAATGGTCTAGTGGCCATCCAAGCGTAGGTTGGGTAATCTATTTAGAAGAAGACTATTGGTATTTTGAGTGGCGGGGCACTAAAGATGGAGATTATCACCAATGCAGGGGCGGAAGTTTTGCTAAAGGAAAATGGACAAACCTGACTGCAAAAATTGAAGTGCGTAATGGACAGCGTTTTGTACGCACCTATACCAATGGTACCTTTAACAATGAACTCGAAATTACCGGTTCAGGTTCATTGGCGAATTCCAATCCTTTAAAACTGGGATTTTTAAACGGAAATGGCCACGGTTCGCCCGATGTATATGTCAGCGACATCCGCTTTTTTAAATTCTCTGTTCCTGATGGTATGATTGGTAACTATGCCTGTCAAACTTCAATAGATCAAAGTCATCCATACTTTAATTTCCTGGTAGGGTACTGGCCCGCAACAGATGGGAATGGCAACATTATGGCAGATATCAGTTCGCAGGCACATGATTTTAAATTTCAGGGAACGTATGACTGGGAGAGTTTTAATGATCTGATCTGCCCGCCAGCTCCGGAAACACTGGCCGTATTTGTTCCGCAAACAGCAGATATCCCGGCGCAGATTATAAACTGGTTAAAAATTGCCAATAAACAAACCTGGAAACTTGATGGCCGCGTTTGGTTAGATCAATAACAGATTTGCAGACCATTTAAAATAGCATAAAATGAAAAAGATTATATATATCGCATTGATAAGTTTAGCCATTATTGGCGTTTATTCTTGTCGCAAATCAAAAATTGAAGACTTAACATTGCCCGATCCCAATACCCGGAGTATAACAGGGGAAGGTATTGTTGCCGGAAAGGTTTCCATAGATAACGAATACGTTAAGGTGCCTTTTAAAATTTCTTTAACCGGCGTTGCAGAAGAGGCCTTCCAGGTGGGTTTAACTTTAAATAATGATACCGTTGCCCAGTTAATTAATAATGGAACCATCACCAACGCGGTACTCATGCCGTCTACAGCAGTTGAGTATCCAAATGTAATCAATGTGGCTTATGGTACCGATAACAGTGAAGGTATTGCCATTGTCCGGCGGTCCGTATTGGAGCGCAATTATGGTAAAAAAGTTGTCTTCGCACTAAAGCTTTCAGCTCCGGGCAAAGGAAACAAAATTGCTGCCGGCAAATCTACCATCATGGTAATCATCAATACTTCTGATCTGCTGAAATCTACCGATTTACATTACTTAACATTCAAAAATGCAGGTATCTACAATGTGGTATATCAGGGAGATTATATAGTGGGGCCTGCAGGGGTAACCATTCCGCTCATTGTAAATCTGGAAAATCAGCCATCAACAGCTTTCAATATTAAAATCAAAGAGAATATTGATACCGTTAGTACGCTGGTCGGTAACGGAACGTTGCCTGCTGATGCCATACATCTGGCTGCTAAAGATTATAGTGTTGATACTTTGGTTCGCTTTGCCACAGGCGCTTCCAGTGCAGTGGTGCGGCTTCAGATCCCATGGCCGGTTTTTGATGCCAACATTGTTGCCAATAAGAAATTTGCATTCGCCTTCAGTATTAGCGAGGCAAACAATCATGTAATTCACCCTACAAAAAGTAAGTTAATCGTGGTGGTGGATCCTAACGTAAACTTGGATAATAACTCTTACATTACTGGAAACGGTACCGGTTTAACCGCGAGATATTATACCAACACCCAGTTAGACCCGGATGATGGTCGCGCACCATTTGTAACCAGGATTGATCAGCAAATTAATTTTAGTGGTGATGGTTGGCCCGACAACGTAAAAAATGATGGCGGAACTCAATTAAGCCGGGATAATTTTGCTGTTAAATGGAAGGGCGAATTTTTAGCTCCGGTACGTGGTACCTATACTTTCTATCAAACCCGTTGGGATGATGGTTCCAGACTATATGTAAATGGTGTTGCTTTGGTCGATGATTATACCACTCAATGGGATAAAGACTCACGTAAAGGCACCATATTTTTAGAACGCGGAAAACGTTACACCATTGAGGCACATCACCGTGAAAATGTGGGCGGGCAGCAAGCTTATTTAGAAATTGAAGTGCCGAATATTTTATCCAAAAGGGTAATACCAAAATCTCAGTTATTCCCAACACCTTAAATATTAATCAGATATGAAAAATAACATGAAAAGATTATTTACTCTCCTATCTCTTTTAATACTTATTGTAATTACCACAGTAAAGTGTAAGAAAGATGCGGAAGAGGTTGTGCCTGTAGTGGACGAACCGAAACCAACAGCAGGTTTTACCTATGTGAGGCCTGATACGGTAAAGTTTTTAGAGTATCAGTTCACCGGTACCTCTACAAATTACAAAACTTTATTGTGGCAGTTTGGAGATGACAGTACTTCGGTTTTAGTTAATCCAAAACATACCTACCGTTTCCCCGGTAAATATAAAGTAACATTAACCACCAGAAATGGCCAGGGTTATTCTGCCGCAAAAGAAGTGATTTTAAATATTGTTGATCCCAATTTCGACCCTACCAAAATCGGAGAAAATTATATGCGCACTATTGGAGGCATATTTTCGGTAAACTTAGAAGCTGGTGCCGGACCCGATTCTAATGAGGGATCGAAAAAACTGGTGGATGGCGACATTACAACCAAATTTTTACAGGCAGGTTTTGATGGTACGCAAAGATGTACATTTGAACTCACAACGCCGCAGGTGGTTGGCGCTTACACTTTAACTTCGGGCAACGATGCCGAAGACAGGGACCCACGGTATTGGATTTTACAGGGGTCAATAGATGGTATTCAGTATACCGACTTACATACGGTAACCTCTTGCCCCTGGGCCAATTCAGGTGAAAGACGCGTAACCAAAAGGTATTATTTCGACAATTTTGTAGCCTATAAATTTTACCGCCTTTATATCAAAGCCAATAGGGGAAGCCGTTTATTCCAGTTATCAGAGTGGACCATCAATAAAAAACAGCCTTAATAAATAGCGCTCCACAAATCTGAAAAATACATGAAGCCTGAAAACTTCATGTATTTTTTTAGACTATTATTTTAATTGTCGATTAGACAATTAAAATAGACTTCTTTTCATAAAGCAAATTATATTTTATACTTTAGTAAAACGTTTAACTAATATAATCTAACCATATATACTACCGGATTTCAACACACATACACTATGAACAGAACCAAAATATTAAAAGCCATAGGCATACTCGGCTGTATGTTTGCAGGCAGTTTACTAAAGGCGCAGGAACGGAAAGCCCCGGCCTATCCCTTAATTACACACAATACCTATTTCAGCATTTGGTCTACAACCGATAAATTAAATGAGTCTGCTACTCAACACTGGACAGGTGCCGATCATTCGCTTTTAGGAATGATCAATGTTGACGGTAGTATTTATCGCTTTTTAGGTAAAGAAAGTACCAGCTATAAAACCGTTGTACCTGCATCAGATGAAAAATTGTATGAGGTAAAATATACTGAAACTGAGCCTCAGGGAGATTGGAAGGCTGCTGGTTACGCGGCCAGCAACTGGCAAACGGGTAATGCACCTATAGGCGACGATGCCAAAAATGTAAAAACATTATGGAAATCAAACGATATCTGGGTAAGGAGAACTTTCAATGTCGCCAACCCTACGTCAATAAACGAGCTGTTTTTAAAAATTAATCATGACGATAATATCGAGGTTTACCTGAATGGAAAAAGAATCTATACAAAAGAAGGCTGGACCAATGATTTCAAATATATTGCATTAAGCAATAGCGATAAGAGTGCTTTAAAAGCAGGATCAAATGTAATGGCCATCCACCTTAAAAATACTGCAGGTGGTCGGTTCCTTGATTTTGGTCTGGTAGATAAATTAAAGGATAATGCCGGGAAAGTTCAGATCGCTAAGCAAAAAAGTGTAGAAATTAATGCTACGCAAACCATCTATAACTTTACTTGTGGTAAAATAGATCTTAAATTAACTTTCACTTCACCCTTATTGATGAATGATTTGGGTTTGTTTGCACGCCCGGTTTCTTATGTTTCGTACCAGGTAAAGGCAAATGATAGCAAAATACATCAGGTAAAGGTATACCTGAGCGCAGCATCAAATATTGCCGTTTATCGCCCTACGCAGGAAGTTACAGCCACTAAATACAGCACAGCCAAATTATCGGTATTGAAAACAGGTACGGTAGAGCAGCCAATCCTTCAAAAAGCAAGTGATGATATGCGTATTGATTGGGGTTACTTTTATGTAGCTGCGCCAAAAAACAGTAATGCTATCCAGTTTGTAACAACTGAAAAAAATGCAGCTGATGCATTTAGACAAGGTAATTCCGCTTCAACTGCCAAACAAGGTAAAATGCTTGCCTTAAATACCATTATCCCTTTCGGAACTGTAGGTAAAACTGCCGTTGAGAAATATGTTGAACTGGGTTATGATGAAATTTACAGTATTCAGTATTTCAATAAAAATTTAAGGCCTTGGTGGAATACCTCAGGTAAAGAAACCATTGAGGCACAATTAACTGCTGCGGCAGACGAATATAAAAAAGTAGTAGAGAAGTGTAAAGCTTTTAATAAGGCTTTGTATGCCGACGCCTTAAAATCTGGCGGTAAGGAATACGCCGATTTATGTGTTCTGGGTTATCGACAGAGCATTGCCGCACACACCCTGGTAAAGAGTCCGCAGGGCGAAATTTTATGGTTATCAAAAGAAAATAACAGTGGTGGTTTTATCAACACGGTAGATGTAACTTATCCATCGGCACCCTTATACCTGATATATAATCCAGAATTATTAAAAGGGATGTTAAATGGTATTTTCTATTTCAGCGAAAGCGGAAAGTATCCTCATCCTTGGGCAGCACACGATCTTGGTACTTATCCATTGGCCAACGGGCAAACATATGGCGAGCCAATGCCTGTTGAAGAATCAGGTAACATGATCATTTTAACTGCCGCAATTGCCAAAGCACAGGGAAATGCCGATTATGCCAAAGCACACTGGAAAACTTTAACCACATGGGTTGATTATTTGACCAAAGAGGGCTTAGACCCAAAAACGCAATTATGTACCGATGACTTTGCCGGTCACCTGGCTCGCAATGCTAATTTATCGGTAAAAGCAATTGTAGGTATAGCTTGTTATGCCCAGATGGCCCAAACATTGGGATACGATGATATCGCTAAAAAATATAGGGCGATTGCCGAAAGTATGGTGCCAAAATGGATGGAAATGGCCGATGCAGGCGATCATTATGCGCTAACGTTCGATAATAAGAATACATGGAGCCAGAAATATAACCTTGTTTGGGATAAGGTCTTAAATTTAAATTTATTCCCTCAAAAAATATATGATACCGAAACCAAATATTACCTGACGAAACAAAATAAGTACGGTATTCCATTAGATAGCAGAAAGGCCTATACTAAAAATGACTGGATTTTGTGGACCGCTGCTTTTGCTCCAACACAAAAGGAATTCGAGGCGCTGGTTCATCCGGTTTACAAGCATGCTATCGAAACTGAATCGAGAGTGCCTTTGAATGATTTTTATGATTCAAATACCGGCATCCGCGATAATTTCAAAGCCAGAAGTGTGGTGGGCGGTTTTTACATGAAGCTGCTTGCCGATAAATTAAACAGTAAATAATAACGCACCTCCCCATCAAATTAACCACTAAGGTTCTGCATTAATTTGCAGAACCTTTTTTATTAATGCCATGTTGAGTATCATTAAAGCACATCGGCATCTGTTCGCTTGGTGTCCGTCATCAAATAAGCCAGGTATACATTCTTAATAGTCAGTAAGTAGCATAATTTGCGAAAGATTGGTCTGTAGTGCTTAACCGTTTGCCTTTGCTATCACAGTCATTGCTTTTACTTCGCTGCAGGCTTAACAACTTATCCAATGGCTATTGAATCAGGTTAATGGATGGAAATACCGAGTGTTAGGTTTAGGATATTCAGAAATACTAATTTGTTGTTTGCAGTTTAGCTGAACAGCCCAAGAATTATGCAATCAGCCACCTGCGTTTTCTTGCAAAATCATGATTATTTTCATCTAATTTCTCCTTTCCTTTGCAGCATAATATTAAACATCATGGTTAATTACAGCGAAATTTTTAGCGGGCAGGGAATGGATTATCAAACCTATCGCGCCTTGATTGATCAACTTCTATTGGAGGGAAAAGCTACTGGTGATGTAGCTTACGATCTGCACTACACTAAAATGAATGTTCAGCGTATGAACCGTGTAGATAAAACAATTAGCCTAAATGATGAGCTGGTATCAACAATCGATCATCTTAAAGAAAATTATAAATTTTTAGTTATTACCGAAGGCTGGTGTGGTGATGCTGCGCAGATTGTCCCACTGTTCAATAAAATCGCAACGGCATCATTAGGTAAAATTGAACTGAGATTTGTACTTAGAGATAAAAATCTTCCATTAATTGATGCGCATTTAACCAATGGGGGAAGAGCAATTCCGGTTTTAATTGTATTAAATGAATCGGCTGACCAGGTTTTGGCAACCTGGGGCCCAAGGCCACAGGTTTTGCAGGAACTATTAAAAGAATGGAGGGCGGAAACTTCCGAAATGCCGGTTTTAGCAGAAAAACTTCACGGTTGGTATGCTAAAGATAAAACGCAAACTACACAGGCTGGCTTATTAACACTTTTAAAAGGATTGGAGGGGTAATTTTATTTTCTATTTTTACACGGTCGTCACCCTGAACCGAGCCTTAGCGAGCTCACCGAAGGTAATTTATTTCAGGGTCTTCTCTTAAGTAGCTGCTGACCACGAAGTAGCTACAAGGTAATTGAAAATACTATTTCTACTTGTAAAACAAATTCAGGATGACGATTCGCTAGAAAATACCCTAATCAACAGAAACTGTCAGGCCTTCTTGCTGCAGAATTTTGCGGTATACTTCCATTTCGGTAAAAGATCCTTCTAAAACAGGACATTTACCTTCATTATGCACTTTCCATGCAATTTTTTCCGCCTGCGATTCGTTATAATCAAGGTATTTCATCATGCAATAAATCACGTGGTCGAATGTATTGATATCATCATTCCACAAAATAAGGCGATGTACGGTTTTTAAGGAAGTTAAGATTTCTTCGAGCGTAAAGGTCTCTTCTTTGGTTTCTGTAGACATGGTGCAAAAATAACTATTTTTTATGTAAGATGTAATAGGTTAAATAGAAGATAGTTGTGATTATTTTAGGCAATAGAAGTAGATTTTTTAGCCTTTGTATTACATTTTTTATCTTACCTCATACATCTTACATCCCTTTTAATACATTTGTTAACCAAATAATATACGAGCATGCACCAGTCTAAAATTGCAGGAATAGGTTACTACGTTCCGAAAAACGTGTATACCAATGATGACTTAAGCCGGTTTATGGATACCAATGATGCCTGGATCCAGGAACGTACGGGTATTAAAGAACGCCGTTTTGCCGATCGCAATGAAGAAACCACCACTACCATGGGTATTGAGGCGGCAAAAATCGCCATCGAAAGAGCCGGTATTACCGCGAAAGATGTCGATTTTATCGTTTTTGCTACGTTAAGTCCTGATTACTATTTCCCGGGATGTGGGGTATTGTTGCAGCGGGAAATGGGTATGGGCGAAATCGGTGCTTTGGATATCAGGAATCAATGTTCAGGCTTTGTGTACGCACTTTCGGTAGCAGATCAGTTTGTGAAAACCGGCATGTATAAAAATGTGCTGGTGGTAGGAAGCGAGAAACATTCTTTCGCTATGGATTTTGAGACCCGTAGCCGCAATGTTTCGGTAATTTTTGGCGATGGAGCAGGTGCTGTTGTATTACAGCCTACGGATGAAACCGGAAAAGGAATTTTAAGTACGCATTTACATAGTGATGGTGCCGATGCAGAAATTCTGGCGATGTATTACCCAGGTTCGCATGCCAATAAATGGCTAAATGATAAACCAGCCTATCCGGAACAGGAATTGGGCGGATTGTTTATTACACCCGAAATTTTAGAAAGTGGCGCCGCCTTACCTTATATGGATGGACCTGCTGTTTTCAAAAAAGCAGTAGTAAAATTTCCGGAGGTAATAAAAGAGGCTTTGGCCGCTAATCATTTAACTGAGAAAGATATCGATCTATTGGTGCCGCACCAGGCAAACCTGCGTATTAGTCAGTATGTGCAGCAGTTGTTGGGCTTAAATGACGATCAGGTATTCAACAACATTCAAAAATACGGAAATACCACAGCTGCTTCTGTGCCTATTGCCTTATGCGAAGCCTGGGAGGCGGGAAAAATCAAAGATGGCGATCTGGTTTGCCTTGCTGCATTTGGATCTGGCTTTACCTGGGCCAGTGCGCTGATCAGGTGGTAGCTGTAGATTCGTCATTTCGAGCGAAGTGCAACGAAGTCGAGAAATCTGCTAGATAGATCTCTCCCAGCCTGTACAGGCAGGCATTTCGCTGCGCTTCAGTAGAGATGACGCAACTTATTGCGCTTTAGGTCTGATAAAATCCCCTAAATAACTGCATTCGCTTGCTGCAATGGCATAAAAAGGAGTTTTAGTATAGTCGAATCTTAATTCTTTTAAATAAGGATTGTTATAATTGGCCTTGATGAAGTTTCTCCATTTTATGTCCTTTTTATCATAATAGTAAAATGATAGTAGATTGGCATTCATGATGATCTGCTTTTGCAAACATTTGGCCAGCATAAAGGTGCATTTTGCCTTAAAATTGGCATTGGTGCTTAATGCCCTCGCTTTCAAATACCACGCCTTTGCAGTCTGTGCTTTTTTATAATCCCCGTCGTAAACATATTTCGCCGGATTACTATTGTCGTAAGATGACCAATCGTAACTGATCAGAAACCAGCTGTTGCCAAAATAACCTGTTTGGTAAACCGCATTCGCCATTCTATAATAGTAAAGCGCGGCATTCTTTTTGTCGCTAACCGTTAACTTCTGTAAACGAAGCATTTCTGCAGCAAAAGTTTTTTTAGTAATAGATGCTTTGGCAATTACGTGTTTTTTTGGAAAATCGTTAATGGTTTCGATAAATGGATTGGCGTAAAGTTTAGTGTTTTCCCCATCTCCGTACCAGTTTTCAGGAGCAAAATAGTGATAACCCGCCGAAACCTTTGCAAACATCTGAACTGCTTTGTCGTATTGATGTGTACGCAAATAAGTGGTGCCGTAAAGCTCATAAGTCGTCGTTTTTCAATTGGTTTAAAGCCGAAGCCAACAGGGCCGTAACATCATTGCCCATCGTTTTTGTTTTATAAACCGCTAAACCCTGCATACTTTTCGGGCTTAGGTATTTTTGCCAAAAATTAATGCTCTCGTAGCTCATGTTCTGGAAAAGGGAATTTTCTTTCAGCGTTTTGCGGTTCAGATCACCTTTAACCATTGCCAGTGCTGCTTTAGCGGTGTCGCCCATTTTTAAATAAGCAGGCGCTAATATTTGCTGATAAAAATTCCTGGTCGTTCTGCTAAACCGTTTATCGGCATTATCATAATATTGTTCGTAAGGTTGGTTTTTGTTTTCTGCAAAACGCTTTTCGTCCAGCCATTTTAATGTTGGTAGTAAGCCGTTTTCGTTAAATGTGTTACCTTTTTTAATGTTTTTAGCTTTGATCAACAGGTCGATAATGCGGTATTGATCACGTAATCTTTCCGATAGCTGTTCTGGTTTTAAAGTAGCCAGGTAATTTAATGCCAGAGGATCGTTATTCTCCATCCACGATAAATAGGCCGCAGTTAAAGTACCCAGTTCAGGTTGCGGGTATTTCTTTTCCTCAGCCAGTTTCAAGGCGAAATTTCTGATTTCGTTTAGGTGTTTTAGATTAACATTTTTTAAACTGTCTTTATACTTAGGATTGTCGTTATCCGAAAAATAATAATTATAACCAATTTTCGCTATGTCATTTGCCTGAATAAGATTTTGTTCCAGCTTATTTACCTCGCGTACCAATAATGTGCCGTTTAGCAGGCTTTTGGGTTCATAGCCGTAAACTTTGTTCATGCTTTCTATCCCTGAATCTGCATTGCCAAAACCATTAATTGCCCAGATATTGGCTTTTTCATTATTGGTGCTGGCGTATTTTAAAGCCCCTTGAACAGGAGAACTGGTATAATAATAGTTTTTGTATGCCTGTATCCTCCGCTCGGGATTGCTGGCAAAAACTTTTGAGAATAAAAAAGCTGCTTCATCCGGATTTCCTAACCTGCGGATTGATCCTGCATATAAAGCCAATGCCCAACCTTTAACGGCACTGTTAATTTTACTGGTTTTAATATGCGTTTCGTAAGTTGATTTACTCTCCGCATGCATTCCAGCGAAATGAAACATCCGTTCCGTTTGGTATGCATAACGTAGTTTCAGAAAGTCGTCTTTTTCAGCAGTTGTTAATTTTAATCCTTCCTGGGCTTTTGCAGCCATAGCAGTGGTATCACGTGGTGTTGCATCCCAAAGGTTAAATGTCACATTGGCCAATGGTTCACAGCTTTTAGCGAACTGATAATATTTTAAAGGCGCTTTGCGTTTGCCCAGTGCCTGGATAAAACTATTCTCTTGCAGGCTATCAGGTAACTGTGAAATATTGCCATCAAAATTCACCAGCTTTACATTGGTTGCACTGTCTGTTTTGTACATCACCTTTAACACATCCTCATTTTTAACATGTAGGAATCGGGCCCATTCGCGACTGTTGATATCCGGCTCGCTTGCTACATCCGTTTCGCTGTTAAGATAAACCATTTGGTTATAGGCAAATGGCGAATATTCATCTCCTTCAATATTGTTATGAAAATAAGAAATATAATAATCATAAGGATCAATCTCACCGCCACAGGCAAGATTTACAGCAATTTCGCCGAAAAAAGTAATCAGGAATGCACTAAAAATCAGCAATGACTTTTTGAAGGTCTTCATTGGTAAAATGTTTTAAAAGGTCGATGTCTAAATGGTAAAAAACGATGTTTCGTTCTTTGGGGCTTAAATATCGGGATAAAAATTTAGAGCTTAAAAGTAAATCATCAGCAGAAACCTGTTCCCATCTTATTACATCGCCTTTTTTCAATCCAGCGGCGGGGTAATCAGTCAGCAAATCGTACAGAATGGAATTTTCGCGCTGTTTGAAAAGCTTTTTATCTTCAATCTGTATTTTGCCGATCCGCTTCGAAATACCTGCATATTGTTGATTTCTGAATACTACTGCCCATTCAAATAGGGGTAGCGCCACGTCGAGTTGTAAGGGGTATTCCGGCAGAAAATCTTTAAGATACTGATCCATTTCATGCAGGTCCAATATTGAGTTTTGATCGCCATATTTACGTAGATTGCCCATGTTATAACACATCAAAATCCCTTTGTTTACCGGCGGAATTCCACTTGACACAATATTTTTAATCTGATGCAAGCGCAAGGTTACCGAAATCGTTTTGCCCTTTAACAATCGGTTGGTGCTTAATTGCTCTAAAAATTTAAAATACCTGTTTCTGGTGGTTTTGGTCCAATCACAATCAATCTGTAATTCGGTATAGTCTGCCTTTCCGGCCTGCTTTACCTTTTCGGCCACAAACTTAGCAATGCGATTGGCCATTACGGCAGTCTGCATGGTATCAATCTTATTAAATACCTGGTTAACGATAAATACCACTGGAACGATGTTAACCTGTTTAGGTATGGGGTCTGAAAATTTAATAGGCGAAATGGGTACGGGCATTTGCAGATCTGGGTTAAAATCTACATCCATTATCCGCACATACAAAGATTTTGATTTAAATCGATCAAGATAATCAGTTTCTGCTTTTTTATTCTGGTAATCCGTTCTCCAATAGTAAAAAGTAGGGTGGACAACCGGTTTTTGTTTGCAGCCAAAAAAGAGAAATACAGAGATGACTAAAATACTTATCTTGCGCATAGAAATGATTTAAGCAAAAATAGTATAAAATGCGTGCAGTTTTACAAAGGGTTACAGCGGCCAGTTGTACCGTTGATGGTGACATAACAGGGGCCATCGAAAGCGGATTTCTGGTATTGTTGGGTATTGAAGATGCAGATACTGTAGAAGATTTAGAGTGGTTGGCGCAGAAAATTATCGGTATGCGTGTGTTTAATGATGAAAGCGGATTGATGAACAAGGCGCTTGCTGATGTGGGTGGAGATATCTTATTGATCAGCCAGTTTACCTTGTTTGCTTCTACTAAGAAAGGAAACCGTCCGGGCTTTACCAGGGCAGCACGACCGGATGTCGCGATTCCCTTATATGAGAAAATGATTGATAAACTTTCGGCTTTATTGGGAAAAAAAGTAAAAACCGGAATTTTTGGTGCCGATATGAAAATAGCTTTGTTAAACGACGGACCGGTTACGATCATAATTGACACCAAAAATAAGGAATGATTAAAATTTAAATAGCCATCGTGTAACTAATCAAGCAACTGACTGTCAAAAATTATCATTGTTTATCTCGAAAAACCTGGACTTAAGTAAATATGGGGGAACCAAATCCTAAAAGGCTGGCAGAATACACTTGTCTTATGTTTTTTCTGATTATAAAGGTGTTGCTATCCTTTGTGTTTGTTAATTCAGTTTATGAATTACACCGCGACGAATTTTTGCATTTAGATCAGGCGAATCATCTTGCGGCAGGTTTTACTTCCGTTCCACCTTTAACTTCGCTTTTTTCCTGGCTGATCAAAGCTTTGGGCAATAGTGTTTTTATGGTAAAGATTGTTCCTGCCTTAATGGGTGCTTTAACACTACTTTACTGCTGGAAAACTGTCGGGTTTTTAAAAGGTAACCTCCTGGCTAAATGCCTGGTTGCCGTAGCCTTTTTATGTTCTGCTCTGCTGAGGTTAAATACCCTTTACCAGCCTAACTCTTTTGATGTTTTAGCCTGGACAGCCATATTTTATTATTTGCTGAAATATTTTGATAAGAATGAAGTCAGGTATTTATATGCTTTTGCTATCGCTGTGGCTTTGGGCTTTTTGAATAAGTATAATGTTCTTTTCCTGATCATTGGTCTGTTGCCTGCCATCATTATTACTTCAAATCGAAAAATATTTATCGATAAGCATCTTTATCCAGCCATTTTACTTGCACTTTTAATTATCTCGCCAAATGTAATCTGGCAAATTACACATCACTTTCCTGTACTCACCCACATGAAACTTTTGCAGTCCACACAACTGGTGCATGTAAACCGGATTGATTTTTTCATCACGCAGTTTCTCTTTTTTATCAGTTCGATATTTGTTCTCCTGGCTGGGATTGGTAGTTTGGTTTTTTATAAAGACTTCAGGAAACACAGCTGGATTATTCTTACTTATTTTATTACGCTAATTGTATTTAGCTATTTTAAAGCAAAAGATTATTATGCTTTGGGTTTATATCCCGTTTTACTGGCTTTTGGTGCGGTTTATTTAAGCAGGGTTTTAGCAAAGAAATATATATTAACGGGCTTGCTTTTTGCTTTTAATATTTTTTCATTTATTTACCTGTTGCCCCTTTTGATGCCGGTTTATAGTCCTGCGCAAATTATTGCCCATCATAAAAGGTTCGAGCGGGTAGGGGCTTTACGTTGGGAAGACGGGGAAAATCATGCGCTGCCTCAGGATTATGCAGATATGCAGGGCTGGAAAGAACTGGCCGCACTGGTTGATGTTGCTTACGTAAAAGTTAAAGACAAATCTACCCTACTAATACGTGCCGATAATTACGGGCAGGCTGGTGCGATTAACTATTACTCAAAATATAAAAATATCAATGCGGTCTCGTACAACGCTGATTATCTTTATTGGTTTAAAATGGATAAACCGATTAAAACGTTTATTATGATTACTGGTGCCAACGATGAAGATCCCGACCGTAAGAGAGAGCAGCCCTATTTTGAGCAGATTACCAAAATCGGTGAAATAAAAACGCCCTATGCAAGAGAAAGAGGGGCAGGGGTATTTTTACTCGAACAAGCAAAACCCGAAGTAACCCCTATCATAAAAGCAGAAATAGAAGAAGAAAAAAATGACTATTAACGAAGCACAGGAAACGGTAGACCGTTGGATTAACACCACGGGTATCCGTTATTTTAACGAACTAACCAATACGGCCATTTTAATGGAAGAGGTAGGGGAGGTGGCCCGGATTATGGCCCGTAAATATGGCGAGCAATCGTTCAAAAAAAGTGATGAGGCCGTAAACCTGGCTGATGAAATGGCCGATGTAATGTTTGTTTTAATCTGTTTGGCCAATCAAACCGGTATAAATTTAACGGAAGCTTTAGAAAAGAACCTGGAGAAAAAAAGCAGCCGCGATGCCGACAGGCATAAGAATAATAAGAAGCTTAAATAAGTCGGAAGTCCTCAGTCTGGAGTCCGGAGCCTAAGCTACGAATTCCATTAAACTTCTATACGCAACGAAACGGTTTTTGTATTTTTCGTTTAACTCCGCCTGCAAAGCTGGTGCAAAGGTTTCCTGGTATTTATTGTAGTGATCTAATGTTTCTACAACATATTGCGAACAGTAAGTTACCCCTTCATTAGGCGAATCAACAACCTTTAATAAACGGTTAGAAACAAACATACCCGTTGCCATAACCTGTGGAATATGAACATCCTGCATCCATTGTAACCATTCTTCGGCTACTGCATCTTCAAGGATGAGCGTAACATTATATAAAAACATGGCACAAAGGTAACTAATATATAAACGTTAAAAAATTAACGATGTAGATTTATTCTTTAAGTGATTTAGATATTAACCAATTAATCATAAGATAACTTACAGTTCCCAATCTGCAATTACCAATGGAACTAATGATCAATAAACCAATAACCAATAAACCAATGACCAATGAACTAATGACTAATGAACTAACGAAATGAACCATTGGCTCACTAAACCCCATCTCCCCGCAAATTCCTAAATCTTTTTCTGGCCTCAGCGCTGAACATACTGCCGGGATAATCGGTAATCAGTTTTTGGAAATACACTTTCGCTTGTGTGATATCATTCAGTTTCTTTTCGTATAAATCACCTAAGGTAAATAAGGCATCATCTGTCCAGATCCCGTCTTTATATTCTTCCGTTACTTTTTTAAGGATATCAGCAGCTTTTTGAAAATCGTTTGCTTTAATAAAAATCCTTGCTTTACTCATCATAATGGCATCTGATAAGCTGTTTTGAGGATAGGCAATGGCAATGCTGTCCATTTTTTTTATTGCTTTTTCAGGTAGGTTTCTAAATAAAAGCATTTCTGCGTCTGCATACATTTTCAGGGCATTGCTATCGGCTGGTGTCTGGATGTTATCACTGATCAATAAACTTAGATTCAATGCATCATTGGCAATCAGTTGCGAGGTAGCAGCTTTTAAAACCAAACATTGGCTATTGCTGTATTCGAAATTGCCCTGATAAAAAGAAAGTTTAGCGCTCCTGAAGCGGGCTTCATTTCCTATGGGTTGTCCTTCAAACCTTTTGCTTACTTGCTCGTACACTAAAAACGCTTCCCAGGGTTGGTTCGTTAAAATATAAATGTCGCCCAAATCAAGTTTTAACTGGCCTAAGTCCTGGTCGTTTATGCCTGGCATTTTTATTGCATTTTCCAATTCTTTTTCTGCATTAGCCGGTTTATTTAAATAGTAAGCCTGCAGGTTGGCCAGTTTTTTTATTGCAAAAAGGGTATTCCTGTTTTTGCCGTTTTCTTCAAGCAAGGATTCGTAGTCTTTTGCAAGCAGATCGAGGTCCGAAAGTGAATATTTTCCGCTGGTCCGTAGGTTGTACCTGGTATTCAGCATCTCTATTTTTGAAGGAAGATAATACTGGTTATCTTTTCCTTTGGTGAGCAGGTAGTCGTAAGCTTTAATCGCTGTTTCGTAGGCACCATTGTCAACAAAGGTATAAATGGCATTAAACAAAGTACCGCCATCTGCTTTAGTCCGTTTATCATAAGCAATAAGCTGACGCAGGGCCATTTCAAATTCCTGTTGCTGAATGTAATTCCAGGTGAGCAACTGAATGTAAACTTCGGCATCAGGTGCTTTTTGTACTTTTTTTAAAATGGCCGCCTGAAAGGTTTGATAATCGTTTTTATCTTCAAAAATAGAAGCGAGTACAGTTTCTGCCTGCGGTAATAACTGGGGCATTGTTGCAAGTGCATCCAGGTACTCCTGCATGAGCATGGCCTTATCTTTTTTAAAACGGTAGATGTTTAACAATTCAAAGACAAACATCTGATCGTCTCCAAATAGTTTTCTGCCCTGTTTAAAGGTTTGTACTGCATAATCGTAGTTTTCGAACCGATAAAAGTTATTGGCAAGATTTCTGATCCTGAATTCTTCTTTTGGCAGTTTCGAAATGACCTCATTAAAGATTTTATTGGCAGCCTGCACATCGCCTTTCTCCTGATAAAGTTTGCCCAATGCGATTGGGTAAACGTCGCTCTTTGGATCTTTTTTGATTTCTTTCTTAACCGTTTTCTCCGCTACATCATAGCGTTTTAATTTTAGCAGGGTATTAAAGTAAATATCAAAATAAACTTCATTATTCGGGGTAGAATAAAGTTTTTCCAGTAACACAACGGCCTTGTCATATGCGCCATCCTGATAATACTGAATAGCCAGACTGCTTTCATCAGGTGCAATCTGCTGATTGGGGCGGAAGATTTGTGCATTGGCTCCAAACGACAGCAATACGGATATGATGAAAAAAAAACGGTTCATAAACCCTAAATTATAAGTTTTAAATGTAATATTTTAATACATCTTTAGCCAAACCGGCACTTGAAATTAAACGTATTTTAAATGTTACCTGTATTTTATTTTGTAGATATTTTATAAATACTAAATTGAACCACTACTTATTATTGATCGCGTGAGTAACATTGTTGGTGTATATCGCTGTTAAAATTGTTGCGATCCTTATTTTTGTTATCCCTTAAAGGATTTATTTATGCTTAAAAAAATTTTCCTACTGTTAATGGTTGCATCGGTTTGGGCTTGTAAAGGCGCAAAACATGATACTATTCCTGTAGACGAATTTTTTAAAACGCAAGACAAAGCCTACTATCGCATTTCTCCAGATGGAAAAAGTCTTTCTTATTTAAAGCTTCATGATAAAAAACTGGACCTTTTTGCTGAAGATATTGCCACGGGTAATATTGTCCAGTTGACCCATTTGAACGGAAAGAACATCAGTTTTCATTTCTGGACCAGCAATAATGAACTGATTTATTATACCGAAGATGGATCTAAAGAGCGTAGATCCGATATTTTTGTGATCAATAAAGATGGGAGCAAGCAGGTGCAGCTGAGTGCCAATGAGAAAAACAGGTTGAGGGTAATTGAAGACCAATTGATTGATGATAAATATATTATTGTAGCTTCGAATAAGCGAGATTCGACGGTTTTCGACGTGTACCGATTAAACGTTCGGGATGGAAAAATGGAGATTGCTGCGAAAAACCCGGGCAATATTACCAGATGGATGACGGATAGTAAAGGTGTACTTAAAATTGCTGTTGCCAGTGATGGGGTGAACGAAACCTTAATGTACCGCGAAAATGAAAATGAATCTTTTGCGCCTGTAATTACCAATAATTTTGAAACTACTTTTCAGCCCATTGCATTTTCTGAAGACCAGCCTAATGTACTTTATGCCATTTCGAGCATTAACCGAGATAAAAACGCACTTGTAGCGGTTGATTTAAAAAAAGGTAAAGAAAAAGAGGTTCTTTTTGCAAATGATACTTTAAACGTGGTGGATGCAACCTACTCCCGTTTCAGAAAAAAAATGCTTTTTGCAACCTGCGAGACCTGGAAAAGAGAAAAATTTTACCTCGATGACAGCGTAAAAGTAGCTTACTCCGGGATTGATAAACTTTTGCCCGGTACTGAATGGATCATTATGGACAGGGATAAGACAGACCAGGTGTTTGTGATCCGTACTTTTACCGATAAAAATCCAGGTTCTTATTATTTGTATACCGCAATTGATCAAAAGCTTAAAAAGCTTACTGATGTAAGTCCTTCCATTAACCCGGAAGATATGAATGCCATGAAACCGATCAGTTTCAAAAGTCGAGATGGCCTAACCATTAATGGTTATTTAACTTTGCCAAAAAATAAGAAAGCAGCTGGCTTACCCGTGGTTGTCCTGCCACATAATGGTCCTAAAGCAAGAAATAGTTGGGGCTACAATGCAGAGGTACAATTTTTGGCCAACCGTGGCTATGCCGTTCTGCAAGTAAATTACCGGGGTTCTACCGGTTATGGAAAATCATTTTATGCTGCGGGTTTTAAGCAATGGAGCGATAAGATACAGAATGATGTTAACGATGGCGTAAAATGGCTGATTAAGGAGAAAATTGCCAATCCTAAAAAAATTGCCATTTACGGCAATGGTTTTGGAGGCTACATTGCTTTAAATTGTTTATATAAAAATCCCGATCTTTACAAATGTGGCGGATCAAATTCAGGTGTAATTAACCTGTTTAGCTATCTGAAAACCTTTCCACCATTTTTAAAGGCCAAATTGCAGATGTATTATGAAATTTTAGGTAATCCGATAACCGATACGGATTATATGCGATTTGCTTCGCCTGTTTTTCATGCAGACCGGTTTAAATCGCCTGTTTTTATTGCCCAGAATCCCAAAGATCCAAGCGTTAACGTAGCAGAAGGTGTACAGTTTATCAAAGAACTTAAAAAAAGGAACGTTCAGGTCACTTATATTGAAAAAGAGGAAGGTCCAGATCCTTTGGTACGTCAGCAGAGCAGGACAGCTTTGTACAAGGCCTTGGAAGAGTTTTTAAAAGAAAACTTAGGTAAAAGATAGGTATGGCCTTAGAAAAGCAAAGCAACTACCGTAAAAACTTTACCTTAGGTGTAACCTTTATTACACTCATTTCTATACTTTTTATCCTTTCGCTTTTCCTCGCGTTTAACTATAGCAAAAAAACGATAGAGAATGATTTTGTTTCAGAGAAGGTAAATGTCCTGGAACAAAGTATTAAGCCTTACAATGATTTTTTTCAGAACAAAATGCCTGAGATTTCTTATTATAATGGCTATCTGGACTCCTCTACTGCAGCGAAGTTTGTAGATACTGTGATGTTAAAATATCCCTTCATCTCTAAGGTTACTTTTTACGATACAGAAGTGAAGAATGTGCCGGTTAAAGATGGGATTAATGCAAATCATTTGGGTATCGGTCCAAAATCTATTTTCCAGTTCGGGAAAGGAATAAAGCCTGATTCGGTAAAGTTGTATTCAGAGGATGATACAAAATCTTTTACCGTAGGCAGTGATTTTAATGCTATTGCCATTAAACTTGCCACTTTTGTTGAGGATCTTGATACCGCATCGGTGCCCACACAAGAAGAGCTGTTTACCAACTTTTCTATTGTGAATTCCAACGAAAATAAAATCATTTACTTAAATATTCCCCGCCGTGAAGATTTAAGGATATATAAAGATATGATCAGGCGGAAGTTAAGCCCGGCGCCTGTATATCAACAGGATATAATGGTTTTTAATCTCGATGCACATAAAATCAAGATTATCAATACCAGGCCGTTGCTGTACCAAACCATCAGGATTGAACCACTGACTTATGATCCGATTGATACTTCAGATGAAAATATCAATACTGAAATTGCCCTTCCTGGTGCATTTTCTGATTTTAAATTATACCTCATTTCCTCAAAATCTTACATCAAGAAAGAAATTTTTATTTATTTCATGCCAATCGCATTGGTGTTATTGCTGGTATACGGTGTGCTTTTACTGGTTGCATTTTTGATTTACCGTAACCTGAATATCAACAGTAAAATGTTTAAGTTGCAGTACGATTTTGTAAACAACTTGACGCATGAGTTTAAAACCCCTGTTAGTGTAATTAAAATCGCGGGGAACAATATTAAAAGCGCGCCGGCATTAAGTCATAAAGAGCAGCAGCTTTATGGCAAGATACTGGATGAAGAAGCCGATAAACTGAATGGTTTGATGAACAAATTACTGGCCTTTACACAAATTGAAAATAAAGCCATTAAACTAAACCAGGAAGAGGTTAATATTGTTGATTTTATAGAAAGTACAATTGAATCGCATACCTTAAAACATCCTGATTTTAAAATTACTTATGAGGTATTGGGATTTAAAACTTTTATTACCGATCCGGTACTATTGGGTAGTTTGTTCGATAATCTGGCAGAGAACGCTTACAAGTATTCAAAACCAGAGCAGAAAAAACTGCACATTAGTGCAAAGCTGATAAAAGGGGTACTGGTTTTCCGTTTTGCTGATAAAGGAATTGGCATCCCGGCTTCTGAATTAAACAATATATTTAAGAAGTTTTTCAGGATCCAGAATGAATATAACCAAATGGGCAGTGTAGGCCTGGGTTTGGCATTTTGCAAAGAACTGGTTAACTTTATGGATGGAGAAATTTCCGTAAAAAGTAAAGTAGGGAGTGGTACAGAATTTAAAATCGTGCTGCCTTATAATAGTTAAGTTAAGGGATTGGAAAGTTAAAGGTTGGAAGGTTGTAATGTTAAATTAACCTTCAAACATTGCAACGTTTCAACATTACAATGTAACACACACATAATGTCTAAAGAAGTAAAAATATTAATTGTAGAAGATGATGAGAATCTTCGTTTTCTGGTTGCTCACCGGTTAAAGGCCGAAGGTTATACCGTGTTGGAAGCCAACGATGGTGAAGCGGGTGAAAGGATGATTTTGGCCGATCAGCCTGATATTGTGTTATTAGACTGGATGATGCCAGGTAAGCAGGGCGCCGAAGTTTGCGAGAATGTACGTAAACAGGGTTTCGAAAACCTGGTGATTATGATGACGGCAAAGGCGCAGGACGTAGATAAAATAGACGCCTATAATTTTGGTGCATCTGATTATATCACCAAACCGTTTAATATGGATGTACTGGTGGCCATGTTGGAGAGCAAGGTGAAATTTATCGTTAATAAAGATTCGGCCGAGATTCATCGTTTTGGCAATATGGAACACCATCCAAATATTCATACCCTATTTAGAGACGGAAGGAAAATCGAGTTGACGATATTGGAAAACCGTATTCTCCTTTATTTCTTGCGTAACCCTGGTAAAGTAATTAACCGCGATGAACTGATGCTGGTGGTGTGGGGCTACAACTCTGACGTGAACACCAGAACGCTTGATATGCATATTGTACGCCTACGTAAAAAGATAGAATTGAATCCTGATAACCCGCAGTTGCTGCAGACGGTTAGAGGCGTAGGTTATCGCTTTAATGCAGGATAAAGATTATTTGTGCCGTCAAATGTCGTCATCTGATGGTTTTAAGTTATTCAAATAGGTGTCAGATGGTAACATCAGACACCACTAAGCCTTCTTCAAAGTAAAGATATTTATGCCGTCGGATGTCGTCATCTGATGGTTTTAAGTTATTCAAATAGGTGTCAGATGGTAACATCAGACACCACTAAGCCTTTTTCAAAGTAAAGATATTTATGCCGTCGGATGTCGTCATCTGATGGTTTTAAGTTATTCAGATAGGTGTCAGATGGTAACATCAGACACCACTAAGCCTTTTTCAAAGTAAAGATATTTGTGCCGTCAGATGTCGTCATCTGATGGTTTTAAGTTATTCAGATAGGTGTCAGATGGTAACATCAGACACCACTAAGCCTTCTTCAAAGTAAAGATATTTATGCCGTCAGGTGTTGCCATCTGGCGGTTTTAAGTTATTCAAATAAGTGTCAGATGGTAACGTCAGACAATGCTAAGCCCTTTTCAAAGTAAATATTGTAATCTCCGGTAAGATACCAACCCTGCCCGGATAACCTAAAAAGCCGTATCCCACGTTAACATACAGCTGTTGTTTTTGCTCCTGGTATAAGCCTGCCCACTCTTTATAAATGTATTGCACCGGGCTCCATTGCATTTCCTTTAAACGAACGCCAAACTGCATGCCGTGCGTATGGCCGCTAAACATGGCATCGATTTGTGGATATTTCTGTAAAACTTCTCCACGCCAATGCGATGGGTCGTGACTAAGTAAAAGTTTAACCGGTAAATCATCTGTATTTTGAACTGCCAGTTCCATTTTTCCATATTTAGGAAAACGGCCCATTCCCCAGTTTTCAATGCCTAAAATCCCGATTTCTTCCCCATCTACCTTTAATCTCCGGTTTTCATTCATCACAAGATCGTAGCCCATTATTTTATGCACGTCAACCATATCTTTCAGGTTTTTAACCTTGGCCGGAGATGATTCCTTCCCAAAATAATAATCACCGTAATCGTGATTGCCCAATGAAGAATATACGCCTAGCGGCGCTTTCACTTTCGAAAATATATCCTGATAATCCTTTACTTCGTTAGTGAGGTTATTCACCAAATCGCCTGTGAAAAAGATAAAATCGGGTTTCTCACCCAATAACATTTCTACACCGCCTTTCACAGCGGTTTTGTTATAAAAACTGCCAGAGTGAATATCAGAAATTTGTCCCAAGGTAATGCCATCAAAAGCTTTGGGCAGGTTAGGAAGGATCAAATTAACACGCCTCACCTGGTAATCATAAGCGCCTGAAATAATACCCCAGCTCAATGATGTTAGTGGAACTGCAGCCGCTACCAATCCGGCTTTTACCAGAAATTCTGATCGTGAAATATGGTCACCAGTAGTAGATTGTTCGTTTTGTGGTATGGTTGAAGCTTCGGCTGTTTTATTTTTTCTGAAAATTTTAATGAACAACCTGCGTAAATCATCTAACACTAAAAAAGGCAACATCGCCATTTTACAGGCTACAGTTAAAAAGAAAGCCACTAAAATAATAGCCCTTAGGGTTAGGAAAAGATTGAGGTAAATGCCACAAAAAACACCGATGATCAGTAAGGTGCTATAGGTCCAATAAGCAATGGTAAATACCTTTTTAGTATTCGGTTTCCATTTTTTAAATACGGCGATGATGGCTTTAAAGCAGTAAATATCAAATGCAATAATGAAAATGCAGGCGGCAATAATGAAAGGTAATCTTCCCATATGATCGGGTTATTCGATTTAAGTATAAATAAATTGATTTAATCCGCCTAAATTAAGTATTTGAAGTAAATATATCATTCAATATTCGTTGCGGATGATCTAAAAAGGCCTTGTAGACCCTGTAAACCTCCGATTCTTCATATTTAACCCTCACTATTTTATTTTCGGTCATTTCATATATCCATGCTTTCGGATAGGATAATAAAATCGGCGAGTGTGTGGCGATGATCAATTGCGAATTATCGTTAACCAAATTATTGATTTTGGATAACATTGCGATTTGTTTTGTTGCAGAAAGCGCAGATTCGGGCTCATCAAGTATATAAACGCCATGGCTGCCAAAACGGTTCATAAAAAGCGACCAAAACGACTCTCCATGCGATTGCTCATGTAAAGATACGCCGCCATAAGAATTTATAATTTTTGGTCCGCGAGGTTCCTCATCCAGTTTATCAATCTCGCTCGCAACATTGTAGAAACTCTCTCCCCTTAAAAAATAACCGTCTTTAATTTGTTTAAATCCTTTTGTTATCATAAGGTGGTTATGCAAAGCAGAATGTGTTGCAGTACTTTTAAAGTTGAAATTTTTGCCACCACCCTCCGCATTAAAGCCAAGATAAACGGCTATAGCTTCGATAAGGGTTGACTTTCCAACTCCATTTTCACCGGTTAAGAAAGTAACATTAGGGTGGAAGTCTAGTTTTTCAAAAGATTTTAAACAAGGTATATTAAACGGATATCCATTAGGAAGGTTCTCTTGTTTTAACCTTAGCGATAAGAGATATCCGTTAAATTCCATTTGCTTATCTGAAGTCGTCTTCATCTTCTTCTTCATCAAATTCGGCATTAAATAAACTGCCAAACATATCAGAGAAGCCGAAGCCGCCATTTAAAAAGTTTTTGCTCAGCTGTGAATATTCAGCTAAACCATGTAATACGAATTCCATTAAAAGTAAAGTTTGGTTCTCACTTAGCTTAGGATGAAACTTTTTTACCAGATCGTATAAACCTGGTACAAGCATCAGCGCTTTTTTGTATTGTACATTTGTTAAAGCATCGGTAACATCAATATTATTACCATCAGTAAACCATTCGGTTACTTCGGTATATGGATTAGCCGTTTTTGTTTTCTTTGCTTTTTCGGGGTCAGGGAAATACCGTGCAAATAAGGTTTTGACAGCTTTGCCGATTAATGTTGTGGCTACATGTGCGGGCCCTTCTAATTCACCTTCATAAACCAATTCTATCTTACCGGTTATGGCCGGGATAACTCCGGCAAAGTCAGATAAACGTACAAATGTGTTTTTATCGCCGGAAATCAGCATTCTTCTTTCAGCGGTGCTGATTAAATTTTCATAAGCGGAGATGGTCAACCTGGCCGATACACCCGATTTTTGGTCGATATATTCACTTTTACGGGCTTCAAAAGCAATTTGCTCTATCAGGTCTTTCACCAATCCATCGGCTTCTATGCTGGTCCGCTGATCAGCCGTTAATTTTGCTTCCTGAAAAGTAATCTTGCGTGAAATTTCGACCGTTTTTGGATAATGAGTTAAAATCTGGCTCTCTATCCTGTCCTTTAATGGTGTAACAATACTTCCGCGGTTGGTATAATCTTCCGGATTTGCTGTAAAAACAAACTGGATATCCAGCGGCAAACGCAATTTAAAGCCACGGATCTGGATATCTTTTTCCTGCAGCATGTTGAACAATGCCACCTGGATACGTGCCTGTAAATCGGGTAGTTCGTTAATCACGAATATACTGCGGTGTGCACGCGGAATCAATCCAAAGTGGATTACACGCTCATCGTTATAAGTCAACTTCAAGGTCGCCGCCTTAATGGGGTCAACATCGCCGATTAAATCTGCAACGGTAACGTCCGGTGTGGCCAGTTTTTCGGTATATCTTTCACTTCGGTGCAACCAGGCAATTTCGGTATCATCACCCTTGGTGGCAATCTCATTTTTTGCATACCAGGAAATTGGATTTAATGGGTCATCGAAAATCTCGCTTCCTGCTACATATGGTACGTATTCATCCAGCAAGTTTACCATTAAACGTGCAATACGTGTTTTTGCCTGTCCGCGTAAACCTAAAAGTAAAATGTTATGACGCGATAAAATGGCTGTTTGCAGCTCAGGAATTACTGTTTCATCATAGCCGATAATGCCTTCAAACTCCGCTTTTTTGTCGCGTAAAACTTTGATCAGATTTTCCCTGAGTTCTTCTTTTACTGATCGTGATGTATATCCTGTAGTTTTTAACTGGCCTAATGTTGTGTTTTGCATCTTTTTAATTGGGTTTAAGGCATAGGGTTTAAGGTATAAGGTTTGCAAGTGCACAAGCCACTTAGCTATATCTATCTTCCTTTTTAATGTTTTATGGTTGATCTGGGCAGGAACTGGCGATGGGTTTTACCTTAAGCCTTATGCCTTTTACCTTCAACCTTACTTAACTGTTTTTCTTCTGTTTTTAATGTAATCTTCAAAAATGTATTCGCCCAAACCATTTAGAGAGCTATAAAAAGCCCTGCCGCCATTAATTTCGGTAAACTGCCGAACAAACTGTTGCAGGTAAGGATCTTTGGCAATCATAAATGTTGTAATCGGGATCTTCAGCCGCTTACATTGGGCTGCCATATTTAAGGTTTTGTTGATGACCTTCCTATCCAAACCCATGCTGTTTTTATAGTATCTGCCATTTTCCTTCAGGCAGGTTGGTTTTCCGTCGGTAATCATAAAAATCTGTTTATTATGGGTTTTCCTCCGGCGGAGTAAATCCGCAGCCAATTCCAATCCTGCATACGTATTGGTGTGGTAAGGTCCAACCTGCAGATAAGGCAAGTCTTTAACGCTGATGGGCCAGGCATCATTTCCGAAAACCACGATATCTAAAGTATCCTTCGGGTATTTCGTTTTAATCAGCTCGGCTAAAGCCATGGCGACTTTTTTTGCAGGTGTTATCCGGTCTTCACCATATAAAATCATGGAGTGCGAAATATCGATCATCAATACCGTAGAAGTTAAGGTTTTGAAATCCTTTTCCTCTACTTCCAGATCACGGTCAGTTAAAGTGAAATCGCCAATGCCATGGTTAATCTGTGCATTTTGTATCGAAGCGGTCATGTCGATCTGATCCAGGCTGTCACCAAAATTATATTCCCGTCTGTCGGCATTTTTTTCCTCACCAATTCCAGATTGATTACTGTTGTGGTTACCGCGACCAGATTTTTTGAGCTTGCCGAAAATCTCGTCTAAGGCCGATTTTCGGATGGTCTGTTCTGTTTTAGCAGTAATTTTAAATGCTCCGGATTGATTGTCTTCCGTCAGGTAACCTTTATCTTTCAGGTCGTCGATAAAATTACCGATACCGTAATCGTTATTGGTTAGTTTGTATTGTTTGTCGAGTTCGTTCAGCCAGCTTAACGCCTCTGCTGCGTCTCCCGCTGTATAATTAAGCAGTTCGCTAAATAATTTCAGCAACTCATCAAACCCGCCCTTCGGCGCATCGCCCGGCTTATAATCAGAAAAACGAAAACCTCTCATGTGTTTGTATTAACGATTTATCGAAGATAAAAGTTTCGCTTTGTTTTAATTTAAGCGCGGTGTCATATTTGGAATGAAGCCAAAAGGTAAAAGCTGAAAGATTAAAGCACAGCTATGCTAAAAATTTGTAAACTGAAAAGTGTCCACTGCCAACTGAAAATTGCAGGTTTCAAACTAGTTTGGGCGTTTCACCAAGCTGCGCAAGGGTCGGGCTTTTCAGGGCTACGCTTCGCTTCGGTACCGGTAAAGAACCGGCACTGAACCCTTACAATCCCTAACGCAAATGCCATCGGTACAAATTGAAAGATGAACTGGAATCTGAAAACTGTCAACTGAAAACTGTCAACTGTCAACTGGAAGCAGAATGTTTATTCGAGCGACATATGATAAATTTTTTTATTATACTCAGGATTTGCCCCGGGCTGTGAAGCTACAAAAGCGCCAACCTTACAGGCATTGTCCAAAGTGGTTTCCATCGGATAACCTTGCAGATAACAGGCAATAAAGGTGGCTAAAAAAGCGTCACCAGCGCCAACTGTATCAGCTACCTGCACTTTATAACCTGCATGTTTGAATAATTTGCCTTCCTTTAATACACAAGCACCCTTATCGCCAAGTGTAAGGCAAATGATTCCGATATCAAACTGAGTTGAAAGCTGTTTTAATAATTGTTCGTCAGTATTGCCTGTTAAACCAAACGATTCTTGTACCCAAACCAGCTCATCTTCATTTATTTTCAGGATATCTGCTTTTGCCAAAAGCGCTCCGATTAATTCTTTCGAATAAAATGGCGCCCGGAGGTTGATATCGAATATTTTAATCTTGGCATTTTCTAAAAGTGCCAGGATGGCTTCTCTTGATTTTTCTTCCCGGCAGGTTAAGCTGCAATATACTAATGCATCAGCCTGTTTTACAGCCTTAGTGTTATCATCAGTAACTTTGATATCATCCCATGCTACAGGCTTTTTTATGGTGTAAGTAGCCTGATGGTTTTCATCTAGTTGCACCACAACCGTACTGGTGGGTAACTCGGTGTGAATTTGGATCAGATCAGTTGCAAAGTGGTTACCGGTTAGAAAACTAAGAAGTGCTCTGCCATTTTCGTCATTGCCCAGTGCGCTGATAAATTGGCTCTCCATACCTTGCTTGTGCAAATTGAGCGCAACATTCATGCTCGAGCCGCCAGCTTTTTTCCCTTCTGGGAAAACATCCCAGAGTATTTCACCAATTGTAATTACTTTATTTTGCATAGTAGATTTATAGAGCTGTAAATAAAGAATTTTTACCCATGGAACAAAATAATTTGTTTCATATCTTTAATTTTTACGTTAACTTCAATAATCATGAAAAAAATACTTTTAATTGCATTAATTTTTATCTCTCTTGGCGCTTTTGCTCAAAATGCGAAAGATAAGCAGGCCATACTTAATCTTCTCGAAAGGCAGCGTACCGATTGGAACAAAGGCGATGTCGAAGCCTTTATGCAAGGTTATGAAAAATCGGATAGTTTGCTTTTTGTTGGTAAAAGCGGACCGACTTACGGCTGGCAAAAAACATTGGATAATTATAAAAAGGGTTATCCTGATAAATCTGCCATGGGGTTTTTGGTGTTTGGCATAAAAAAGGTCGATTTTTTGAGGCCTGATCTGGCTTTTGTACTCGGCAGCTGGAATGTAAAACGTGAAAAGGATGAACTTAAGGGATATTTTACCTTATTGATTAAAAAAATTAAGGGCGAATGGAAAGTAATTGTTGATCATAGTAGCTAAGGACGAAGATGTGAGATGTAAAATGGAGGCCAAGTTGCGTTGGTAATAAAAATTTCCCAGGGGTCGTCATTTCGAGCGGAGTGCAACGAAGTCGAGAAATCTGTCAAGACGAATATCTCCTTTACAGTCCCCGTTTGTAACGGGGATTCGGGAGATTAGCATTTTCAAATGCGAAATGGAGTCATTTTTAAGGCGATACAATCGCCATTCTCACGCATCCCGATTGCAAATCGGGACGATTTCGTGTTCGTCTGACTTACAATCTATTTAATAACAATTTATCTGCAACTAATTGGCGGATTATATATATGATCCAATAGTCCTCGTTTGTTGGCGGGGATTCGGGAGATTAGCATTTTCAAATGCGAAAGGGAGTCATTTTTAAGGCGATACAATCGCCATTCTCGCGCATCCCGATTGCAAATCGGGACGATTTTCTATTCGCCTAACTTAAAATCCTTGTAATAATAATCTTTATCTGCATCTGTTAGCTGGCGGATTATCCTGCATGGGTTCCCCGCAGCAAAAACGTTATCCGGAATATCTCTGGTAACAATACTTCCAGATCCGATTACTACATTAGACCCTATTTTAACGCCCGGATTAATGACTACATTTCCGCCGATCCAAACACTATTACCAATGGTAATTTCTTGTGCCCATTCGTATTCCTGATCACGTAAATGAGCATGGATTGGATGCCCGGCAGTATATATGGCTACATTTGGTGCAATAAAAACATTGTTGCCAATAGTTACCTTTGCACAATCTAAAATAACGAGGTTAAAATTGGCGTAAAAATTATCTCCGATTTCAATGTTATAGCCATAATCGCATCTGAAGGGTGGTTCCACATAAAACATCCTTTCGGTTTTGCCGAATAGCCTTTTTAGTAATTCCTTGCGTTGTTTAATGGATTTGGGAGCTAGGTGATTAAACTCATAAACCAGTTCCCTAGCTTTTAACCTTTCTTTTGCCAGTTCGGCATCACCCGCCTGATAAGCTTGGCCACTCAGCATTTTTTGTTTTTCAGTAAGTTTATTGGTGTTCATTGCTAATCTGATTTTACTCCGCTAAAGTGTTTTCGCAATAATAATAAAAAACGGGACTATCATTTACCGATGTCCCGTTGTATTTTAATTTTTTTCAATTTTACGGCTTGCCTTTCGCCAAAGCCTTCTCGGCTATTTTAACCGCTCTTTTCTCTCTCCAATGGGCATATTTTTCTTTGAAAGTCATTTTAATCAGACTGTCAATGGCACCATGGGTAAATAAACTCCAAACACTGGCGATTTTACGTGTAATGGATTGATCCCAGGCCCTTAAGCTTAAAGAAAATGAACCATCTACATATTTCATCCAGTGCCACATTCCTGTTGGCATAAATAAGGTATCGCCGTGTTCTAAAAACACTTCATAACCTTCAACACCATTTAGCGCCGGGAATTTCTTAAAATCCGGGTTGGCCACATCGTAATCTTCCAAAGCATAAGTTGCATTTGGCAGGCAATACAACCTGTCTTTCCATTTATAATCGAATAAGATGATGTGCTTTCTGCCGCCAAAGTGTGTGTGGAAAATATGCGGTAAATCGATGTCGTAATGCAAAAAGGTTACCGAGTTAGAACCGCCGAAAAACATTGCAGGCATGCTTTCTATAAAGCCACCCATTAAATCTTTGGGGATTTTAACATCACTAATTAAACTGGGTACTTTTTTAAACAGATTAAAAAAGAATATGCGCAGCTCAGTTGGTTCCCGTTTGATCAGGTCAAGGTAATCGCCAAATTTCATGTGTGCGGTTGCCGCATTAATCGGCTTTGACGGATCTGCCTTAGAGTTATCGTAAAGCGGCACCTCGAGTTCTCCACCAATTTCTTTTAAATATTCGGTCGTCCATTTTTCTCTGGCAGGCCAATCTTTTGTTAGGCCTCTGATTACTAACGGACGTTTAGTTTTCAGATAATTTTTCTTAAAATCTTCGGGAGTAATGCTCTCAACGATATCAACAGGTTTTAAAATGAAACTCATGCTTTTAAAAATCGGTTATTTGTGCCGAACAACAAATGTGTAAATTTTATTTTATAAAATTGTTGTTAACAGCTAAATGTGACTAAAATCACGTAATCTAAAATTAGTAAATACTTAACAATTTAATAATTAAGCCTCCACTTTATTTTTGATCATTTCGGCATAGGCAGCGTCCCACAGTTCGATCCTTTTTTGTAGCGCCATTTTTGCAATTTCTTCGGCTTGTGTCCAAAATGATTCATCTTTTTCACAAAGCTTCTCCGTCATACTGAGCGCTAAATGGCTGTGGTGGTCACCATCTACTTCTATATGGCGCTCCAGGTAATATTTGAAGATCGAAACCTGTTCAGGCTGGGTACTATTCAGGTCATTTACCAAGCTAAAAAACATGTTTGGTATTAAATCCTCACGGCCAAAAGTGAAACTCGCTGCCTGTAAATGGGTTTTTCCACTATTAATGGTTTCGAAAGTTGCATTCACAAAATCCCTTGCACTTGCTGGTGCCCCGGCGATTTCAAAAGCCTCATCGAAGCTTTTTCCGTTTTTCAGTTCTGCCAAAAAGATCTGGATAGGCTTCGTATTTGCATTACATTGTTCCATGGCATCCAGATAGAGTTCAAAGTGGCTTTTTATGTTTCCATCAGCATCCACATCCGATTCTTCTCCCGCAACAATTTCATTGATCAGTTGCCGGGTAACGGGATCGCCTACCGGGAACCAGGGTAAGTTTGTGCAGGTTAAATTTATCTGTAAGGCTTTAAGCAGCGACATAAAATCCCAAACTGCAAAAATATGGTGTTCCATAAAAATGCGGAGATCTTCCACCTCATTAATTGCCGAGTATACTTTATGGTTGATAATCTCTTGCCTAAGCGGCTCAATTTCTTTTTGGATTTTTAGAATATTGGAATGCATATGTTGGATAGGTGAATGACTGAATTATTTGAAACTTTAAGATAAATTGATTCAGTCATTATTATTTCGGTAAATTTTTCTCAAGCGCTCTGCCCGCTCTTTTAACTGCAAGATTTTCTTTCCATTGCATGTACTTCTCGCGGTAGTTTGCTTTCATAAAGTCGTCAAATTTACGCTGTAAAGTTAAGTTATACAAGCTTTTTGCTTTCACCATCCAGCTTTTATCCCATGCCCTTAAGCTGATCGAAAATGATCCGTCCAGGTATTTCATCCAGTGCCAGTAACCTGTAGGCATAAATAAAGTATCGCCATGCTCTAAAAATGCTTCAATACCCTGAACACCTTTTAATGCGGGAAATTTATCAAAATCGGGATTTTCTACATCATAATCTTCCAGGGCATAAGTGGCATATGGAATTTGATACAAACGTTCTTTCCATTTATAATCAAATAAGATTACATGCTTCCTTCCGTTAAAGTGGGTGTGGAAAATGTGTGCTAAATCAATGTCGTAATGCAAAAAGGTTACTGAGCCTTTACCGCCGAAGAACATATTAGGGTAACTATCTAAAAAACCACCCATTAAATCTTTTGGTGCAATGTAATCTTTCAGCAGCTCAGGTGCAAACTTTATCGGATCAAATAAAAAGATGCGTAGGTCAGTCGGAGTTTCCTTAATCAGGTCTATGTAATCGCCAAATTTCATTTCGGCAGCAGACGCATTGATAGGTTTGGAAGGATCAGCTTTGGAACTGTCGTAGAGTGGAACAGTTTTATCCCCAACTACTTCTTTCATGTATTCCATCGTCCATTTTTGGTAAGCTGGCCATTTTTTGGCCATGTTTTTTATTACCAAAGGTTTGCGTGGTTTAAGATAGTTCAGTTCGAAATCTGATTTGGAAATATCTTCAACTACATCGATAGGAGATAAAAGGAATTTCATGTTAAGAAACTATTAATGGGACAAAATTAAATAGTTAAGAACACTAAGCATGACAAATACAAAAACTTGAAAAAAAACTGACAATTCATCAAAAAAAGTCAGATGGTATAAGGTTGTATTAAATTATTGATTATAGTTATGACTGGTGCGTAGATATAAACGGTTTAAAAAACAAAAACGTTCCGACTTTCGACAGAACGTTTTTGCTAATAATAAGGATGTATTTTAATGTTATTTAGGCATTAATACGGTGTCTACTACGTGGATCACACCATTTTTTTGATAAACGTCTGCAATCGTAACTGTACTCATTCCGCCTTTTTCATCTTTTAGCATCAGTTTTTTGCCTTCCATCCAGGCCCAAAGTTTACCACCTTCTACGGTTGTTAATTCTGCTTTGCCACCACCAGCTTTTATTGCTTTTGCAATTGCTTTACTGTCCATTTTGCCTGCAACAACATGGTAAGTTAAAATTTTGGTAAGGGTTGCTTTGTTTTCTGGTTTAACCAGGTTATCTACGGTTCCGGCAGGAAGTTTATCGAAGGCAGCATTGGTTGGTGCAAAAACTGTAAAAGGACCAGCACCTTTTAATGTTTCTACCAAACCTGCCGCTTTAACTGCTGCCACCAATGTAGTGTGGTCTTTTGAATTTACCGCGTTATCAACAATATCCTTGGTTGCGTACATGGCAGCGCCGCCAACCATTGGATTTTTTTGAGCGTAAACCTGACTAGTGAATGCCATGGTAATGATGGCAAATGCGGATAAGATTAAATTTTTCATTATTTCTAATTTTAAGTTTCTGTTATTTGATTCCATTTACGACAGCTTACAGATACTTGGTTTTTAGAAATTGAAAATTATCTATTAAGTTTTTGATTATTAGGTGTTTAAAATTTTATTTTTAAATTTTGAAAAGATGTTTTTGGCGATTTATATGAAAGTATTTTAACGTTTTCGTTAATCCGATAAAAAAAATGGAGTCGCCTGATTAGGCCTGTTTATGAAAAGATAGGTGCTTACAAAACTTGTGATCTGTGCGCTTCTCAAATCGCTGAACACCCTTAAGGCCCGACGCCAGACGCTTATCAATTCACCTTGGCCGTTTTCACTTTTTTTGAAAAAATCTTTGGAAAAAACCGTTTCAATAATACTGCCCTGGTTTCTTTTCCGCCGATATAAACCTCTTCTTTTTTGCTGCCGGCAGCTTGCACAATTTGTTTAGCGCATTCGGCAGCTGTCATGGCATTTTCATGCGCATCACCCATTATATTAAGTGGGTTGCCATCTCCTGTAAGCGCATTGTAGGTTACATTGGTTTTGATAAAACCTGGACAGATAATCGTGATATCAATATTTTTATCGTAAACCTCCGATCGGAGCGAATCGAAATAGCCATGAAGCGCATGTTTGGAGGCCGCATAAGTAGAGCGGAACTTCGTACCGAATTTCCCAACAAGACTGCTAATTACTACGATCTGGCCACCACCTTTGGCGATCATTGAGGGTAAAACCGCTTTACTAAGCCCTACCGTACCCCAAAAATTAGTATCCATAATTTGCTGTTCAGTATGTAGATTGGTTGCCAGGGCCAGGCTTCGCTGGCTTACACCTCCGCAATTGATCAATAAATCGATCTTGCCAAAAATACGAATGGCATCAGCAGCCTTATTTTCGAGTGAAGCCGTTTCGCTTAAATCGAATGGCAAAACGTGAACATTAAAGGAATTTTGGCAGTTTCCTTTAACGCGGAATAATTCATCGCGGTTTCTTCCTGAAATAATCAGTTTATCTCCTGCTTTAAAATATTCATATACTAAGGCTTCTCCGATACCAGATGATGCGCCTGTGATCCATACAATTTTTGACATATTTTTGCTAATTATTGAATGAGTGAGTTTTGAATGCGTGAATGTCGTTTTGATCGCTACTCAGTTATTCTTTAAATCAATCGTTCTCAATTTACTCATTCATCTCCTAATATAAATAATTCCGAAGCAATATGATCGGCAAATAATTTTCCGTTCTGACTTAAATAAATATGATCACCATCAATCACCAGCCAGTCTTTATCCTCAAAATTTTTAAGGTTATATTTTGTTTCTTCTAAAAAATCCCTTCCGAAATCGCTATTTATTTTTTGTAAATCAGTTCCCCACATCGTCCGCAGCGAAGTCATGATATATTCATTAAATCTATCATGAAAACTTAATTCTTCAACCGTTTCAGGAAGTTTATCCTGGTTTAAAACTTCCAGGTACGAGGCATTATTCGCAGGGTTTATATACCGGTTTTGGCCGTTAAAACCATGTGCAGATGGACCAATGCCAATATAATCTATGCCTTTCCAATAATTGGTATTATGCACGGCATAATGGCCTGGTTTGGCCAAATTCGAAATTTCGTAGTGTTCAAATCCGGCATTTAGCAGTTTATCCATCAAAATTACAAACTGCGCAGCGCTTTGGTTATCGCTTACGGGCGTTTGTTTTTTGTTTTTTATGGCATGGGCCAAAGCCGTTCTTGGCTCAACAGTGAGTGCGTAGGCAGAAATATGCGGAACTTCAAGTTCAATGGCCTTTTGGATATTGCTCAGCCATTTTTGATCTGTAAGCAAAGGATAACCATAAATTAAATCGAGGGTTAAGTTTTCAAAACCGGCATCCTGACTTCTTCTGATGCAATCCTCGGCTTCCTGAGCCTGGTGCGCCCTGTTCATCCAGATCAGATCCTCATCATAAAACGATTGGACTCCAACACTAAAACGGTTAACCGGCAATTGTTTCAGCTCCTTTAATTTCCGGGCCGTTAAATCATCGGGATTGGTTTCGATGGTAATTTCCGCATTTGCATCCACCGAAAAGGTTTGGTTAATCGTATCAAAAATTTTTTGCAACGCATTTTCAGATAGGATAGAAGGTGTACCACCGCCTAAATAGATACTCCCAACCTGTCCGTGAATCCGGTCTTTTTTCATTTTTATTTCCTTACAAATGGCTTCTACCATTTCATCGGCATGTTTTAAGGAAGTGCTGAAATGAAAATCGCAATAGTGGCAGGCCTTTTTACAAAAAGGAATATGAATATAGATACCAGACATTGCTGCAAAGATAGCGAAGTTAATTTTTCTTTATTGTCATAATATACAAGCCTCATCAGCATATAATTCCAAATCTAAGTAAAGTAACAGCTGTACTATTCGTTTGGTAATGTTAAGTAATAGCTTTACTGTGCATATTCACTAATCAATTTATTTTCTTTAGGTAAACCCTGATTATTCAACTACTTTTGCATCTTGAAGTTTTGATTTACCGCATGCCAAAATTTATTTTCTTTTTGTTCGCGTTTGTATGGTCTGCTAATTTTTTGGCGGCACAGGAAACTCCTGTTCAAACAGATAGCGTAGCCGTGAAGCAATACCAATATCGAAGATACCGGCCCGATTCGGCAACATTGGCCCGGCAGCGGTATGTTACCGATTCGTTAATTCATCATACCTGGGTACTTCCCGATCGTTTAATTAATAAAAATGCGCTTCTGGATACTATTGAAAAGGAATATCTTTCTCCGAAGCTGGATTTGTGGGCATGGCACAAAAAGTACCAGCATTTAAAGAAGAAAGCAAATCCTTACCAGTTGGGTACCAAAATTCCGAAGGGAAACGTAGGCTTATTGGGCTTTATTTTTGGTATGCTTATTATCTTTGCCATTTTAAAAAATGCTTTTTCTAAGCAATTATCGGCAATCGTTCAGGCCTTTTTCAGTAACAGGATTTTGAACAATATTAACAAAGAAGATAACCTGTTTAGTTCATGGCCGTTTTTGTTGCTTTTTGTGCAATTTGGTTTTGTTTTTGGAATGTTCTTTTTTCTGGTTGCCCAGTGGAATGATATGTATCAAGCTAAAGACGGCTTTAAGTTTTTCTTTAGTATTTCCATCACGATTATTGTTTTTTATGCCCTCAAACTAATCATCTTACGATTTTTAGGTTATCTGTTTAATGTGCAGAAACCAGTAGGGGAATATATTTCAATTTTGTATCTCAGTTACTTCAATGCGTCATTGCTATTCATTCCCTTAGTGGTTGCTTTTGCCCTGTCGCCGCTAAAATACGGTTCGGTTTATATTGTGTTGGCTTTCTTGTTGTTAGGCGTCATTTTTACCTTTCAGCTCCTGAGGGCAGGTGTAACGATACTTTCTAACAATAAGTTTTCTAAAATGCATTTATTTTTGTACTTTTGCGCGCTTGAAATATGTCCCGTCCTCATACTAATTAAAACGATAGGACTGTAGCAGGAAAAGGAAAAATGCAAGAAAAGAACGACTCTAGAATCCGCAAAGTAAAAAGTATTTTGGTTACTTTACCAAAACCTGAAACAGAAAAATCTCCTTATTATGATTTGGCCAAAAAACACAACTTAAAAGTTGATTTTAGGTCTTTTATCCACGTTGAAGGTGTACCCGCAAGAGACTTTAGAAAGGATAAGATTAATCTGGCCGATTTTACGGCTGTGATTTTTACCAGCCGAAATGCAGCAGATCATTTTTTTAGAATCTGCGAAGAAATGCGTTATGAAGTGCCGGCAGAATTAAAATATTTCTGCCTGTCTGAAACCATTGCTTTATATCTGCAGAAATACATCCAGTATCGTAAGCGTAAGATCTTTTTTGGTAAACAAACTGCAGCCGATTTGGCCGAAGTGTTAAAGAAACATGCAAACGAGAAATTTTTATACCCTTGTTCTGATGTGGCAACCGAAGATACGATGAAGTTTTTGGAAAAAAGCGGATACAATTTTACACCGGCGGTTTTATTTAGGACTGTAGTGAGCGATCTATCTGATTTAGCCGAGGTATTCTATGATGTTATCGCATTTTTTAGTCCTTCAAGTATTCAATCTTTATTTAAAAATTTCCCTGATTTTAAACAAAACAATACCCGTATTGCAGCTTTTGGAACCAATACCAGTAAAGCCTGTACGGATATGGATCTGATTGTAGATATTGCCGCGCCAACTCCAGGTGTTCCATCAATGACCATGGCGATTGAGAATTACATCAAAATATCTAATAAATAGCAATAAAAAATATTTTTTCAAGTCAGCACAACAAAAGCATAACTTTCCTGTTAATAAGAGAGTTATGTCTTTTGTTGAAAACGCATATCGGCGGATGATCAATTGTTAATCTTTCTTTAACCGGGTTTAGATAATGATTTCATGTAAAATATTTGCTTTTGTAGATAATTTCAGTGATTTTTGATAAAATTGCTCCTAATCGTGCTGTGCACAACCTTGAAAATATGAAGAAAATCTACCTTCTAGCTATTGTAGGGATAACTGTAATGCTAGCAAGCTGTGGCCATGGCGGCCAGGGTGAGCTGGTTGGCGCTTATAACCGAAAATTTAAAAACGATAGAATCCCGTTAGGAATGGTTTATATTCCACCAGGGCATACACCACTTGGGGGATCTGATGAAGATATTACCTTTTCTCAGAACGGACCAAGTAGAATGACCACGATCAGTGCGTTCTTTATGGATCAAACCGAGATTTCAAATGCCGAATATCGCCAGTTTACCAACTGGGTACGCGATTCTATTGCGATTGTGATGATGGGAAATCCACAACAGTTTATGATTACCCCAAAAGGAAATGCGGCAACGGCTCTTGGCGGAGAGAAATACATTGATTGGAAAAAGGTAGGCCCAAACGGGGTTAATATTTGGCGTAATAAGGGCAGGGGGGCAGCGGCCGCCCAGGCAAGCCAGCTAGACGGTATGTATTATTCAGGCTTAGATGCCCTTCCAGGGAAGAAAGAACTGGATGTTCGCAAATTCGAATATTCATATGCCGAATTAAATATGGAGAAAGCCGCTATTGGTCATAAAGATCCAAACAGCAAACGCCAGGATTATATCGATCGTTACACGGTTGCAATCTATCCTGATACAATGGTTTGGAAAACAGATTATTCCTATTCACAAAACGATCCGATGGTGCGTGGTTATTACAACCACCCTTCTTATGACGACTATCCTGTTGTTGGTGTAAGTTGGGAGCAGGCAAAAGCTTTTGCCCACTGGAGAACGAGATTGTACGATGGTGTTGCGACAGCACGGAAACTGCCTGCTGGATCAAGATCAGACTACAGGTTGCCGGCTGAAACAGAATTTGAATATGCTGCAAGAGGCGGTAATACCAAGACCAAATATCCTTGGGGAGGACCTTACATCAGGAATACGAAAGGATGTTTACAAGCTAACTTTAAACCCGGCCGCGGCGATTATTCGAGCGATGGTGGAATTTATACGGTAGGCGTCAGATCTTATTTTCCTAACGATTATGGTCTGTACAATATGGCCGGAAACGTATCTGAATGGACTATCACTGCTTATAATAAAGGTGCCAGCCCGCTATTACACGATCTAAACCCCAACTTTACTTATGATGCTGGTGCAGGCGACAGCAAATACAAAAAGCGTAAAGTGGTAAAAGGAGGTTCCTGGAAAGATACAGGCTATTTTTTACAGAATGCTGTAGCAACATACGAATATCAGGATACACAAAGGTCATATATTGGTTTCAGATGCGTTTCATCTTACCCGGGTACTGATTTAAGACGTTAAAACCTACTAACAACTAAAACTAAAGAAAAACATCAAATTTATGGCAGCAAAAAAACAACCAGGCTGGTTACATGTGGCAATTTCATGGGGAGCAAGTATTGTAATTATCGGAGCATTATTTAAAATTACGCATCTTGGTGGATCATGGGCAAATTTAATTATAGGCGTTGGTTTAGGGGTAGAGGCTTTATTATTCTTCTTAACAGGTTTCTTTCCACCAGAGCCGGAACCAGCATGGGAAAGAGTTTATCCTGAGTTACAAGCAGATTTTAAAGGAGAATTACCAACAGCTTCGGCCAGACCTGTGGCTGCAGTGGCCCCGTCTAATACAGCAGCTTTAGATAAAATGTTATCAGATGCTAAAATTGGTCCGGAGTTAATTGAAAGCTTAGGTACCGGTTTGCGCACGTTTGGCGATAAAGTAGCTGCAATTTCAAATGTTGCAGATGCATCTACAGCAACAAACGAATTAACCGGTAAGATTAAAAACGCATCAGCCGGTTTTGATAACTTGAGCGCATCTTTTGAAAAAGCAACGGCCAATTTAAAAGCAATGGGCGAAAGCAATGTAGATTCTCAGGCATACCATGAACAGGTTAACAATTTAGCTAAGAACTTATCGGCTTTAAATGCAGTTTATGAATTGGAATTACAAGATTCCAGCGCGCATTTAAAATCGATGAATAAATTCTATTCAAACTTATCATTAACCATGCAAAACTTTAATGAATCGATGGAAGATTCGAAACAGTTTAAAGAAGAGGTGAATAAGCTGGCTAAAAACCTGTCATCACTTAATGCAATTTATGGCAATATGTTATCGGCCATGAACGGTCCACGTGTATAATTTGTTTAGTTTTTAATTTTAAAGGAAAGGCTACTCAAACATGGCAGGCGGAAAAGAAACAACAAGGCAGCGGATGATCAATATCATGTATTTGGTATTGTTGGCCATGCTCGCCTTAAACGTATCAGATACCATTTTAGATGCATTCAAAAATATCAACGATAGTTTGGATACTTCTAAAAACAATGTAAATACAAGTATTAATCAGTTGTTTTCTGCCTTCGAGAATTCGAAGTTGAAAGAAGAGCCGGCACGCGCTCAGCCTATTTACGATAAGGCTAAGCAAGCGCAGAAGGCAGCTGACGATTTAAATAATTACATCGAAAGCATTAAAAAAGAATTTACTCAGGCGGGCGACGGGATCGACCCTGAAACGGAAGATCTGGTGAATAGATCCAATCAGGATATTGCACAGAATATCATGATTAATCAAAAAAAAGCGGATGAATTAAAGAAGAGAATCAATGCCACCAGAGAGAAATTAATCTCCTTATTAGATCCGGCCGATCGGGCGAACGTTTCGTTCTCTCTTGAAGCTAAGGACCCGGTAAGCAAAAGAAAAGGAAATTGGCAGGAAACTTACTTTGGTGAGGGAACACCACTTACCGCGGCCATGACCATTTTAACCAAACTACAAACAGATACTAAAAATGCTGAGGCAGAAGTAGTGAAGAGATTGTTCGGAAATATGGATAAAGCCCAGGTTAACCTGGATCAGTTTGCGGCGGTTGCAGTAGCGCCTACTTCTTACGTAATTCAGGGGCAGCCTTATACTGCCGAAGTATTTTTAACAGCCAGCGATTCGAGGTCAACGCCCGATATTACGGTTAACGGAAATAAATTATCCGTTAAAGATGGTAAAGGAACTTATACCGGTGGTACCGGTAGTGTTGGACAGTTTACCTGGGTAGGTACGATCAGGGTTCGCCAGACTGATGGCCAGGTGAAGGAATACAAAACTCAGCCACAAACTTATCAGGTAGCGAAACCTTCAGCATCTGTTTCTTCAACAAAACTGAATGTAATTTATGCAGGTATTGCTAATCCCTTTACCGTGTCAGCGGCAGGCTTTCCATTGGAAAGTGTTCGTGCTTCCATTTCAGGAGGTTCAATGTCTGGTAGTAACGGGAATTACAATGTGAACGTTCCGGGCAGCATGGTAGGCCAGGAAGTATCCATTAATGTATCAGCAAACAATGCAGGCAAAACCGTTAGTCTTGGTTCACAAAAGTTCAGGGTGAAAGCCATTCCGGCGCCTGTAGCAAAAGTTGGCGGACGTGCGGGAGGCGATATTGCTTCGGTTCAGTTAAAAAGCGAAACCGAGATTGAAGCAGATCTGGATGATTTTCCTTTTGATGTTAAGTTTAAAATACAACGTTATAAATTAACCATTATCAAACCACGTTCAGATGCAGTTACCATTGCAGGTAGCGGTGGAAGTTTTGCAGGTGCAGTTAAAGGTGCCATGAACTCAATTACGCCTGGTACGAGGGTGTTTTTTGAAGATATTGTTTCTGTAGGGCCGGATGGGCGTCAAAGGATATTGCCTTCATTAGCGTTTAGTGTAAAATAAAAGAAATGAAAAGGATTTTAAGTATTGCCATTTTAGTCTTATTAACCGCGTTTGCTTATGCACAAAAAAAGCCAACGAAGTTAGCACCGAAAAAAGCTGCACCGGTGGCTGCTGCTCCTGCAGCAGATACGGTGAAAGCTCCTGTTAAAACGGCTAAGAAGAAACTCAAAGTACCACCTAAAGATGGTTTTTATGCCCGCAAGGACATTGACAGTACTGAAATGGTTCCCTTGGCCGATGTAAGGGAAGAGGATGTTTTTTATGCAAAACGGATCTGGAGAGAGATTGATTTACGTGATACGGTTAACTCGGCTTTAAGATCGCCTAAATCAAGATTAATTGATGTTTTGATTGCTGCAATTAAAAAAGATGAACTAACCGCATACTCGCCAATTGATAGTGCCTTAAATGAAGATGATGCTTTTAATAATCCAATGTCTGCAGATTCTGCTGCGAAATCAGCTTTAGGTACAGCGGAGGTTTCGAACAATAAAACCGGAACTGTTACTACAGTTGTTAATGATTTTAACCCGGAATTATTTTTGAAGTTCAGAATAAAGGAAGATTGGATTTTCGACACAAAACGTTCTATTTTTGAACCACGTATTGTGGGCATCGCACCATTAAAGTACAATGAGGTTTCTAAACAATGGCAACCTGTATTTTGGGTGTACTATCCTGAAGCGAGGGAAATTTTGACAAAGAAACGTCTGATTAATACCAATAATGATGCTTCATCATTAAGTTTCGATGATTTCTTTATCCGCCGCTTGTTTAGCAGTTATATTGTAAAAGAATCGAATCCTGGTGATAATAAAATCAGAGATATTATCGCAGATCCTAAGGAGCGGTTATATGAATCAGAAAGGATTAAAAAATCTGTTCTGGATTACGAACAAGGTCTTTGGGAATATTAATCTCATAAAAAAGGCTTCGATTTTCATCGGAGCCTTTTTGTTTAAAATGAATACCCTTCTCTTTGCCGTCATTTCGAGCGGAGTCGAGAAATCTACCTCGATATAGATCGCTTTTCCCAATATTTGCGACTGCGCTTTATCCGAAATGACTACCTTCTTTTGAATTGATAAAATGGGCAGAAGAATATAAGTTTGTCCTTTGCAATGCATTCATCGGGTATCTATCTGATCACGATAAAGGATACATATGGATTACATGAAATAAAAAAGCGGTAATCCAAATCGGTGGATTACCGCTTTAAATTTGACCGGTTAGCCTACTGGTTATCAGTAGCAGCTTCTATTACATTTTGAATTGATGTAGGTAAATTCGATAAAAGATCATATCCTGTGGCAGATTCAATTGAATTAACCGAGGTGCGGAATGTTTTCCAGTTGGTATTTAAACCATTTGTATTGGGCATATTTACTGCAATTACTCTCGTAGAAGATGTAATCCTGCTTAAGTCATTATTTCCGTTTGGTAATACCACAATAACTTTCCATGTATTTGAGGGTACGTTAATACGGCCATTGTCAATGGTATAGGTAATGCCTCCATTGCTTCCTGTACCACCAGAACCGTAAGAACCACAAATGATATAAACTTCGTTACCTGCTGTAACCAATGAGCGTGTGTAATTTTCCAGGTCGGCCCAAGGACCCTGGTTATTGTTAGGTGCCTGCGGCATCATGTTGCTCATTAAGAATGTGGATGAGTTAGAAGTTACGGAAGCAGTCCGATCAGCAGATGGGCAGTTATGGCCACGATCGAAACCTGAACCCGAATAGCTGCTGTTCGATACCTCGTACCAACCTGAAGGTAAAGCAGTATCGGCTCTGAAATCATTCTGACGTGAATTTGAGCCTAAATCAGACGATCCAATATGCCAGCTGACCCAGTTTGGTGTAGCCCTGCTTCTACTGTAAGAACTTGTATAATAAGTGTGATCCATCAGGTAATTTTCAGGAGAAGATGTGCTGGCAACAGCATTACTCGGATTACCCAGTAAAAGGTTACTATCATCGCCAGAAGTGGTTGGTGGAGGAGTTGTGCCACCGTCGCCAGTTGAAATACTAAAATCGTCGATATTGATGCGTGCAGTACCTCCACTTATTTTACGGATCTGGAAACGAACATTTCCAGAAATGGATACATTAAATGTTGCGGTTGTTAAAGTAGTTGCGCTGCTGGTAATGGTGCTACCGGTTTGTTGCCAGCTCGAACCGCTATCGGTAGAGTACCAAAGCTGCCAGGTACTATTGGCATCGCTACCATATTTGGCGTGGGCCACCGTTACCACATCGGCTCCAGCGACGTTGAAATTCATGCTCAGTGTGCCCGTGTTACGGATACGTACTGATTGACTGCCATTCTTAGCATCTCCAGCGAGATTTCCAATTAAGGCATCGTCAAGGCTCCAGTTTCCACTACTTAAAGTTACTGACCCAACTGCGTAACTTCCTTTGCCGCCAGATTCGAATGTTTCGGGGAAACCGGCAACTACAGCCTGGGTACCAGCGGTAGCTGCTTTACTGTTTAACTTTTGCTCAAATTGGCTGTTGCCCGGCTGCGTTGGGTTGTCTTTTTTACAGGCAGCAAGGCCAAGGCATAATACAGCCAATAAGCTTAATTTTTTTAATGCTTTCATTTTTTTTTAGGATTATTTAAAGGATGTAAGGGGTTTTAGGTTTCGATAGCAAAAGTTTCAATCATGATACAGGTACCATCTGGTAAATAACCAGCAATAAGCACAGGAATCCGGCTGGCGCCTTCTACTCTGACCACTGTAATATTGGATAGTTTTTGCTTTAAAAAGGTGTACAAAGTGGCGATTTTGCCTGCATTTTCAACCACTGGTGCGTCTGCTTTATCTACGTTTGATATTAAACTATCAAAAAATGCAGCTTGATTTATTTGTTTTAAATCGGAAGGATCAGCATGATATTGGATAGCAATTTTCTGCAATAGTGCTGAAGGTATAATTTTGCCCCAATCTGCTGCTTTAAAAGGGCTTTCAGACTCAGTAAAATACCATACGCCCAACAAAAGTTTGCTTATGGTAGCCAAGATTTCATTATTCATGTAAATAGGGATGTTTTTACGAGCGTATGAACAGCCCTAAATTAGAGGAAAAGAATTTGAATATTGTGCAATGTAGATTAACAAAATGTTAACATTTTTACAGCCGTACTGTTCTTATTTAACGAATTTATACTTCGTTAAAATGGGTAAGTAAGGCAATCACCTGTTTTTTATTGAGTACTGCTGACAGTTCTTTTTCTGTAGCTTCTTTAATCTTTTTAACCGATTTAAAATGCATGAGCAGTTTATCTGCGGTCGTTTTTCCAATACCCTCAATCTGTTCAAGCTCGGTTTTAAGTGTGCCCTGGTCGCGTTTCTTGCGGTGAAAGGTTATTCCGAAACGGTGGGCCTCATCACGCAGTTGCTGTATCACTTTTAAAGTTTCCGATTTCTTGTCCAGGTATAACGGAAAAGAATCGCCCGGATAGAACAATTCTTCTAATCTTTTGGCAATGCCGATAACAGTTACTTTGTTCTCTATGCCCAATAATTTTAAGCTCTTCACAGCTGATGAAAGCTGTCCTTTACCACCATCAATGATGATAAGCTGAGGTAAAGACTGGTTCTCATCCAACATTCTCCTGTAGCGACGGAAAACGGCCTCTTCCATGGTGGCAAAATCGTTGGGGCCTTCAACCGTTTTCACATTAAAATGGCGGTAATCTTTTTTAGAAGGTTTGGCATCTTTAAAAACCACAATTGCAGAAACCGGATATTTTCCCTGAAAGTTAGAGTTATCAAAACATTCGATGTGTTTCGGAAGCTGCGTTAAGCGCAAATCTTTTTGCATGGTGGTTAAAATCCGATCAGTGCGTAAATCGGGATTCAGTTTTTCGTATTGGTTAAGCTTCTCTTTTTTGAAGAATAGTACATTCTTTTGCGAGAGCTCTAAAAGTTTCTTCTTTTCGCCCAGTTTTGGGACTGTAAACTTTAAACTTTCGTCTTCCAATGAAAGTTCGAAAGGAACAATAATTTCTTTAGAGGTACTATTGAACTTGGTTCTGAACTCTAACATCGCCAGGGTCAAAATCTCGTCATCACTTTCATCCAGTTGTTTTTTAACCTCAATGGTCTGGGTTTGGATAATGGTTCCGTTCATCACTTTTAAGTAGTTTACAAAAGCGTAACGTTCATCTGAAGCAATGCTCACCACATCCACATTGGTAATGGCACTGTTTACCACAGTCGATTTGCTCTGGTATTTTTCCAGTACTTCCAATCGCCTTGCATATTGATGTGCAAGTTCGAAATTGAGGTTTTCTGACGCGGATTTAATGACTGCTTTAACATCGCGGATGACATTTCCGATTTTACCATTCAGGATTTCCTTGATCTCGCCAATATTTTTATTGTAATCAGCTTCGGTCTGGTAGTTCTGGCAGGGGCCTTTGCAGTTACCGATCTGATATTCGAGGCAAACTTTAAATTTACCTTCATCTATGTTTTTTTCCGTTAAGGGTAAATTACAGGTGCGTAAAGGATAAGTTTCTTTGATCAGATCCAAAATGGTGTGCATCATGCCTATAGAACCATAGGGGCCGAAATAGGTAGAGCCATCCTTAATCACTTTGCGTGTCCAGTAGATACGCGGGAAATTTTCATTTTTTACGATAATCCATGGGTAGGTTTTATCGTCCTTTAAGTTGATATTGAATTTTGGCTGATGTTTTTTGATCAGGCTGTTTTCCAATAGCCAGGCATCAATCTCCGTATCAACAATGGTAAAAGTGATTTTCCTGATCTTGGATACCAATACCCTTGTTTTGCCATTAAACTGGTTCCTGTCACTGTTAAAATACGAACCTACACGGTTGCGCAGGTCTTTCGCTTTACCAATATACATGAGCTTTCCATCAGCATCCCAATACTGGTATACTCCGGGTTTATGTGGAATTGTGGTTAATGCTGTTTTATGGTCGAAACTGCTCATAAGGGATTAATGGAGCAAAATTAAAGTGATTTTAGTAGAGCATAATATTGGGCATAAAATCGAAGTCTTTTTTGTTATAAGTAAACAATTCTATTTCGTTAACAATTGCGGTTGCTCCAATAATTGCATCTGGAATTTGAAGATGATGACTTAACTTAAAACCTTCGATAAGTTCTATAGATTTCTGCGATATATGGCTATTAAAATGAATAATGTCGTAATACTTAATCTTTTTCTTCATCTGTGCTAGCTCTGCTTTATTTCCCATGCCTTGCAATAACTCCATCGTTGTAATTGACGAAAGTACAATGTTTGCAAAGCCTATTTCTTCTAAAGCTTTTATGGTATTCACATTACCATTAAATGCATGAATTAGAATATTAGTATCGCACAAAACCATGACTGTTATTTACGATCCCAGGCTTTAGTTCTTATGTCTTCTATATTTTTTGGTGCATCTTTCCAAATGCCAAAAAGATCTTTTGGATTGATTGTTTTGTTCCCTTTCAAGATATTAGGCTTAGCCTCATTCTTAGGAGAAATAATTTTAATACTCTCTAATTTCATGGTCTGAAATAAAGAAAGAAGCTTTTTCATCTCATCAAAATCCGATATTTCCAGTGTAACTCTCATATATTTCAATTTTCTATTACAAATTTAATGTTTATCTCCTAAAATTTAGGTGGAAACTTTTGGAGTAAATAGTTTCTAAAAACCCAACTTTTCATCCAATTCGGTTGCTCCTTCTTCCTGTTGCTGGTATTGATTACAATCGTAAGTAATCGAAACGCCAGATTTTGGTGCATCAAAATCAGCATGACTGATTTTTAAAGCCGGATTGGCATATACTCTTTTAATAAAGCCTGCAAAAATAGGGAGGGCTGTATTGGCCCCTTCTCCCTGGTTGGTACTGATGAAGTGGAAAGCCCTGTCTTCACAACCCGTCCAGATACCGGTTACCAACTGTGGAGTAATGGCCATAAACCAACCATCAGAGTTGTTTTGAGTAGTACCTGTTTTCGCTCCGATTGGTGCATTCACTTTATATTTATAGTTTAATCGCGATCCGGTTCCGTTGGTTACCACACCTTTAAGCATACGTGTCATTACATATGCCACTTCTTCGCTCATAATGGGCTTTGGTATTTCCTTTTGAGAAAATAATACCACACCGTTTTTATCTTCAATTCTTAATAAATAAATGGGTTTGGTATAAATTCCTTTATTGGCAAAAGCTCCATAAGCACCCACCATATTATAAATAGAAGAATCGAATGTGCCCAAACAAATCGACGGAAACGCTGGAACATTTGGAATACCCATTTTTGTAGCCAGGGTAGATACAGCCACAGGACCAACCTGTTTCATTAAATAGGCGGTAACAAAGTTTTGTGAGTAGGCCAGTGCTTTTTGTAAGGTAATACTACCTGGCAGGGGTTTGCCCGAATTTCTGGGTGTCCACGGCTCACCATAACCTTCAATCGTTACCGGAACGTTGGGTACGGTATAACAAGGCGAATAACCATTTTCTATGGCTACAGCGTAAGTAAATGGTTTTGCTGTTGAACCTACCTGGCGGGTTCCCATCTTAACCTGGTCGTACTTAAAGTGCTCGTAATTAATTCCGCCCACCCATGCTTTCACATGTCCGTTGGTCGGGTCCATGGTCATCATGGCATTCCTAAGCAGCATTTTATAATAACGTACCGAATCGATCGGTTTCATTACCGTATCGATATTACCTTTCCAGGTAAAAATGGTCATTTCAGTTTTGGTGTTGAAATCATCTTTGATTTCTTCATCCGATTTTCCTTCCAGTTTTAAGGCTTTATAACGATCAGAGCGTTTTATTCCCTGTTCAATCTGTAAAGCTTTATCCTTAAACGGGTTTCTGCCCTTCCAACTCGCGATAAACTGTGCCTGTAGCACTTTCATATATTCCTTTTGCGCTTCCTCGGCATATACCTGCATATCATAATTCAAGGTGGTATAAATTTTTAAACCATCACGGTCCAGATCGTATGGCGTACCGTCAGGTTTGGTAATGGATTGCTCCTGAAAAATATTTTTGATATCGTTCTTCAATACCGAACGGAAATACGGTGCAATTCCATCATTAACGGTTGCGGCATTGAAATGCAGGTTTAGAGGTTTTTCCTTTTGCTGATCAAATTCTGACTGGCTTAAGAGATCAGCTTTGACCATGAGGGCCATAACGGTATTTCTGCGTTCTCTGGAACGCTCAGGATGGCGGGTGGGCGAATACATGGTAATCCCTTTTTGCATACCCACCAGGGTTGCAGCCTGTGTTAAATTCAAATTATCGGGAGTGGTATTGAAATAAACCCTTGCCGCAGATTTAATCCCATAAGCCTGGTTACCAAAATCTACTGTATTTAAATACATGGTAATGATTTCTTCTTTGGTATAGTTGCGCTCCAATTTAACAGCCACAATCCACTCTTTAAATTTCGTTAATACCAGGGAGAAAAAATTAAGGTTCGATTCACGCGGAAAAAGATTTTTTGCCAATTGCTGGGTAATAGTACTGGCACCTTGTTTTTTGCCGATCAAATTGTAACCGATAATGGTAAAGGTACGTTTAAAATCTATTCCTGAATGTTCTTTAAAACGGGTATCTTCTGTTGCTATTAATCCATTGATTACATTTTCAGAAATATCTTTATAAGTAACATTCGATCTGTTTTGCACAAAATAAGTACCTAAAGGACGGCCATCCTCGGCAATAATTTCTGATGCCTGGTTGCTCTTCGGGTGCTCAATGTCCCTGAAAGAGGGTAAAGCACCAAATAGCCCAAATCCAATCATCGAAATGAAAATAGCAAATAGGGCAATTCCTCCAATCAATAATTTCCAGATGAGTAAACTGTATCTTTTTGTATCCTGTGGGGAAAGGGATTTGTTCATTTTGTGTTTTTATTTTCCAAAACACCGGGATAGGTGATTTCGGATGCAAATTTATTAATTTTTTATAGAATCAAATTTAAGCTTTGGTGTTTATGCCTTTTGCTTTGGTGTTTGAGTTTTGTTATTTTACTTTCGCTTACTTGTAATTGTCTTTTAAAAACTCCAGGTATTCATTAATCCTTGTTCTGTCTGTCAGTTTTTCAAAATTTTCTTTACTGATGATAAAGCCTTTATACAGGTTGGCCGGAACTTTCATAATATTCTTTAACTGACCAACAATGCTCGATTCGTAAAGTTTGGCATCCTCTAAATCGATAAAACTGGTAATGTAAATCAACTGATCGTTATCCAACTCTACCAATTTATGTTCCAGATCGTTGTCCGGATAATTTCCGCGGTTAAACTGGCCAATGCCGAAGCGTGATGAACTTAAGGTTAAAGTGGCGTCAGCTACGTCTATTACGTAATAATATTCTTCTGATTTTGCCGTACTGAAAATACTGGCAGGTTTAGTTGGATCAACTGGCTTAACCTCAACTGGTTTGGCTACAGGAGTTGGTTCAGCTATTTTTGCTACAGGATTTTCAACCACCAGCGGTTTTTTTGGGACTGAAACTGTGGCGGCCTGGCTTACAAAACGCGGCGTATTTGCATCAAAATCAACAAGGGCTACAGGACGCTGTTTAAATTCGTCAAGATTGGCCTCAATATACTTCAAGTGATCGCGTACCAAAGGGGTAATAATTTTGTCGTTAGGATAGCGATTGGTGATGAGGTTCAATTCGGTGAGTAGCGGATCAACCTTTGCTGTACGTCCAACAGCAATGGCTTTTAAATAGGCATATTGCGGTGCCAGATCATTTTCAGGGAAAGTGGTGATATTGTCATCAGCCTGTTTTACCACGGTGGCATAATCTTTTTTTATATAAGCATCGAAAGTTGAGTTGTAATTGTTAATGGCCATATTTTCCATCTGTGTTTGCTTGGCCGAGTACGATGGATCTAAAATATTCTTCGCGAAGTTTGATTCCGGGAATTTGGTCAGCACCAATTGCTTATACTGCTCAGATTTTACTTCATCAATGCCTTTATAATTGAGATATAAACTATAGTAAATGGCAACTAGATGATTATTTTCCGGATATCGTTTAATCAGTTCCAGATATATTTTATTTGCTTCCTGCTTATCATTCAGTTCTTGTTGGTAAAAACTGGCAATTTCGAAATAGGCATCAATAATTTTTTGATCCGATGATGCCAATAGTGCTGGTGTGGTGGGTAAAGCATCCAAAAACTGTTTTTCCAGCGAGGTTTGATCTGCTGCCGTTTGGTTGGTTTGGCCATTTGCTGGTATAATTTCGGTAGCTACCTTTCCTCCCGCTAAAACCTGATTGGTTTCCTGTGCTGATGACCGGATGCTTTGGCGCCAGTTATCTTCCAGCTGTCTTGTTCCCCACCTTTTTCTAAAATCGGCAAAACCATTACTAATTGCTGCATTATTATTGAAATAAAAAGTGTTGCCAACGGTATTGTTTGTCGTATTTAAGCTTCTGTTTGGAAAATCCGGATCATTTAAAAGTTGGTTGCTCATTACCCCTTCTGTACCGCGCACTTCAACCTTTGGCGTTAAATAAGCTTTTACTTTAGCCTCCCGCTCAGCAGCTGGAAGTTTGGCAAAAGCCTGGGCAGTATCTTCTTTGGCGATAATGGTATACCGGTCTGTTAAATATTGCAGGTTATCTGCCTTTTTAACAATGTTATCGTAATCAGGAAAGTTTTTAGGTAAAATCATCACAGTACTATCGTAGTACAGTTTTGCTTTAACATAGTTGTTAAATTCTTTAAAGTTTAAATCTGCAATTCTTAAGTAAGATAGCGCCTTTTGCGTTTGGTTTCTGGTGCTTTTTAAAACCGACTTGTGGTAGTTTTCTTCTGCCTTTATAAAATTTCCCTCTGCCGAGAAAAGCTCCCCAACCTGATAATAAATCTGATCGGTATAATCAGTATTTTTATCATCTTTCAATAAAGCTAAAAGTTGCTGTTCCTTATTAAGTTTTTCTCCATTTAATAGTGCTTTCAGTTTAATCCGGTTTAAATTGGCATGGAAATACATCTCAAAAGGTGCATTGCTTTTTTCAACTTTGGTGAAGTTGGCATAAGCATCCTGAATATTTTTTTCTTTTTCCTGTAACTGCGCCAATATAAATCGCCAGCGGATTCGTAACTGTTTTTCTGCAGGTAAAGCGATGGCCGATTCTAGTAACAAGATGGCTTCTTTATTCCGTTTCTGATATATGCGCATCTGGGCGGCTGTAGCCAGTGGTTCGGCCAGGTCCTTTTTTAACTCATCAGACGCGCGTAGCATGGTATCAATAATTTTATCGGCCAGTACCATATTGTTGAGTTCCATTTGGCTACGTGCTTTCCAGTTCATAGCCATGATGAATGTCTTCAGGTCGCTATTGTAAGTTTTCGCCGTGTAATCAAAATACTCTGATGCGATAAAATAATTCCCTTTAAGGTAATTTGCCTTGCCCAAAAGCATGTAGGCATCGTCAATATAGTTACTGAAACTTTTATCGTTGATAATGGTTTGTCCTTTGGCAATCACATCATCAAGCTGTTTATTGGCTGCCCCGGGTGTGAGTACTAAATTTATCTGTGGCTCAGGATCAAGGTAAACCAGTAGAATCTTTTCGTAATTATCGGCATAACTTTGCAGCAAACCCTCATTGTATTCGCTTAGTAAAACATTGGCGTTATAGATATAATTGTATTTTGCGGTTAAGTTCTGAAACCTACGGTCAACTGCAGTATCTTTATTTGCAACACAGCCATAAATAAAAATACTGATGAGAATAATGAAGGGATTTAAGTTTTTGTTCGCGTAATTTTTCAAGTATGATCAATCTCTTAGGTAATGTATAATAAACAATATAGATAGAAAAATATTTTAATTGGTAACAAATTTTAATTATTCAAAGTTAATTTAATTATTGCATTAAAAAATGGAAAATCAGCAAGGAGAAGATACAAAGAAAAAGGTAAATGCAGCAGCAAAGTATTCTGCCATTGGTTTCCAGATGATCGCTACCATAGGCCTGCTTACTTTTATAGGTTATAAAATTGATGAACACCGAAACAGCAAAACCAATTTAATTACTGCAGCTTTTGCCCTGGCCGGCGTAGGGATCGCACTTTATCAGGCGATCAGACAGGTTACCAGGGGTTAGTTGGCAGTTTTCAATTTGCAGTTAGCAGTTTTCAGTTAACCGATTAACCAGTTAAACGGTTAAACAACAAAGCACTTTTGCAATATTTCTTATGTTACTACTTACTTGATACTAAAAATCTTATCTTTGCAAAAAGTTTTATCTGCTAAGAAATTATACATTGAGCCTAGCCAAATTTACCAGTATCTATTTTATTTTCGTAGGCCTGTTAATAGGTGTGATCGCCGTTTTACCCCTGGTGTTTCCGGCCAGGCAGCTTTATGTAAACAATTTTTGGATAATGTTCGGCTTTTTGGCTGGCATTACTTATATCGCTTACATGTTAGTCGATATCGGTGTAAAACGCGATCCTGAAGTAGGGGTGATGGCTATTATGGGATCAATTGCTGTGAAAATGATTTTTTGTATGGCTTTCGTGTTGATTTACAGTATAAAAGCAAAGGGAATTGGGCCTGTGTTTCTGCTTAATTTTTTTTCTTTATATTTATTGTTTACGGTCTTTGAAGTTTACTGTTTGTTACGTAACTTGCGCCACCAAAATTTAAAGTAAAAAACTGCCAATAAATGGATTGTAACCGAGTTTTTGTGTCTAAAGTTAAAAGGCTAACTATTGTTTTTACGCTTTTAATCGCGTTTTTATCTATCAAAATTGATACTTTCGCTCAAGTTGATAGCGCTGTTGTACCTGTTGATAGTGCTGTTGCTGAATCTGCTCATGCTGTTTCAGGAGAACACGGAGCTGAAGCTAAACATGGTGAAGGAAAATTCGAGCCAACAGAAGTGATTATGGAACACATTGCAGATTCGCATGTGTGGCATTTGCTTGGAGAATATAGTTTGCCATTGCCTATCATATTATACACACCTAGTGGTTTGGAGGTTTTTTCTTCTGGTCACTTTCACCACGGAAAGGAAGATTATCAAGGTAGTAAATATAAATACCGTTATATTGCTGATGCTTCTAAGCAAGCGATGGGACAAAATTTCTTTAATAAAAACATTAAAGTTGTTGGAGCCGATGGTCGGGTAGATGAAGCTGCTACTGCTCAACTAATCGATTTATCGATTACTAAAAATGTTGCAGCCTTGTTTTTAGGCGTTGTACTTTTATTGATCATATTTATCTCTGTTGCTGGTGCGTATAAAAGACGTGTTGGTAAAGCGCCAAAAGGTTTACAGTCGTTCTTAGAGCCAATTATGGTTTTCGTTAGAGATGATATTGCTAAACCAAATATTGGCCATAAATACGCTAAATTTTTACCATTCCTTTTAAGCGTGTTTTTCTTTATTTTGATTAACAACTTATTAGGTTTAATTCCAATTTTTCCAGGTGGTTCAAACGTAACAGGTAATATTGCGGTAACTTTCGTTCTAGCATTGTGTACTATGATTATTGTGAATTTAAACGGCAATAAATACTACTGGAAACATATTTTGTTGCCTGATGTGCCAAAATGGATGTATATTATTATGATTCCTGTGGAGTTAATTGGTGTGATTTCTAAACCATTTGCTTTAATGGTACGTTTATTTGCAAATATTACAGCAGGTCACATTATCGTATTAAGTTTAGTATCACTAATCTTTATTTTCAAAAGCTTCGGTATTGCTCCTGTTTCTGTTGCATTCGTTTTATTTATGGATGTATTAGAATTGCTGGTAGCATTTTTACAAGCCTTTATTTTTACATTACTTACTGCCTTGTTTATTGGTATGGCAGTAGAAGAACATCATTAATAGAAAACTATTTTTTACAAATTAATATAAATTAAATTAGTTATGGTAGGTTCAATCGCGGCAATTGGTGCCGGTTTAGCAGTAATCGGTGCTGGTATTGGTATCGGTCAAGTAGGTGGTAAAGCAATGGAAGGTATTGCCCGTCAACCAGAAGCTGCATCAAAAATTCAGACTGCAATGATTATCGCTGCTGCCCTTATTGAGGGTGCTGCTTTATTCGGTGTTGTAGTTGCGTTCTTAGGAAACAATCCAGCGTAATTACTCTGAAAGAAAATAAGACTGGAATTTAACGATTGGTTATTTTCCAGTCTTCATTAAAAGATCAAGATTAAAAAAATTAGATAAAATGGAATTAGTTACCCCAAGTATAGGATTGGTTTTCTGGACCTTCGTTGCTTTCTTACTGTTATTAGTATTACTTAAGAAATTTGCATGGAGCCCAATTATGGGAGCAATACACGAACGCGAGCAAAGTATTGATGAAGCTTTAAACAAAGCTGAGTTAGCTAAACAGGAAATGGCACGTTTAACCAGCCAGAACCAGGATTTAATGCAACAGGCCCGTGCGGAGCGCGATGAGATTTTAAAGGAAGCTAAAACCTTGAAAGATAATATCTTGAATGAGGCTAAAAAACAGGCTCAGGTTGAAGGTGCTAAATTGATCGAGAAAGCTAAAATCGAGATTGAAAATCAAAAGAAAGCTGCTTTAGCTGAAGTTAAAGACCAGGTTTCTACTTTATCATTAGAAATTGCTGAACGTGTACTACGTACGCAGTTAGATGATAAAACCAAACAGGAAGCTTTAGTAGCTAATTTGTTAAAAGACGTTGAATTAAACTAAGCGTATTGCGTAAAGCGGTAAGCGTGCCAAACGCCAAACGCTGAGCGCCAACCCTAAAAATATGTCAGAAATTAAAGTTGCAGGCAGATATGCCAAATCATTAATAGATCTAGCCGTTGAAAACAACGCGTTAGAATCAGCTTATAATGATATGGTTTTGTTTGAGAAAGTGGTTGATGAAACCCCTGAACTAGAAGCAATATTAAAAAACCCGATTGTACCTTTAGATAAGAAAACTGGTATTTTAAACGGAATTTTTACGGATAAAGTAAGCAAACTAACCATTTCTTTTTTCAATGTTGTGGTAAGCAAAGGTCGTTCTGCTATTTTATTTGCAACAGCAAAACAGTTTATACAACAATATAATTTAATTAAAGGTATTGTTACTGCTGATGTAACTACTGCAGCTGCTTTAAGTCCTGAGGCCAAAGAGCAGATTATAACGATTGTAAAAAAAGAATTAGGCGCCAACCAGGTTATAGTTAACGAAAAAATTAACGAGAAACTGATTGGTGGTTTTATATTAAAAGTTGGAGATAAGCAATTTGATGCCAGTATTGCCAGCGGTTTAAGTAAACTTAAAAAAGAATTTGCGCAGTAAGCGCCAGGCGGTAAGCGTATAGCGTTAAATCGCCAAACGCAAACCTCCAAACACAAAGAATATTGCGATAAGCGTATGGCACGGAAAACGCCAAGCGCCATGCGCTAAGCACTAAACATTTATAAAAAGATATAAAGTAAAATTATGGTAGAGGTAAGACCAGACGAAGTATCGGCAATTATCAGACAGCAATTGGCGGGCTTCAAATCAGAAACCGAACTGGAAGAAGTTGGTACCGTGTTGCAAGTGGGCGACGGTATTGCCCGTGTTTACGGTTTAACTAAAGTTCAATCGGGAGAGTTGGTTGAATTTGCAAACGGCCTGCAAGGTATTGTATTAAACCTTGAAGAAGATAACGTTGGTGTGGTACTTTTGGGTGCTTCTGACGAGATCAAAGAAGGTGATACCATTAAACGTACCAAAAAAATTGCCTCTATTAAAGTTGGTGAAGGTATGCTTGGCCGCGTAGTAAACACTTTAGGTGAGCCTTTAGATGGTAAAGGTCCGATTCTGGGTGAAACTTACGAAATGCCTTTAGAGCGTAAAGCACCAGGTGTAATTTATCGTCAGCCGGTAAACGAGCCTTTACAAACTGGTATTAAAGCAATCGATGCAATGATTCCAATCGGTCGTGGTCAACGTGAGTTGGTTATTGGTGACCGTCAGATTGGTAAAACTGCCGTTTGTATTGATACCATTATCAACCAAAAAGAATTTTATGAAGCAGGCCAGCCTGTGTTCTGTATTTATGTAGCTATTGGTCAGAAAAATTCTACTGTAGCCAACATCGTACGTACACTGGAAGAAAATGGCGCTTTACCATATACTGTTGTCGTTGCTGCTTCGGCTGCAGATCCTGCTCCAATGCAGTTCTATGCTCCGTTTGCAGGTGCTGCAATTGGTGAGTTTTTCCGTGATACAGGTAAACCAGCATTAATTGTTTATGATGATTTATCTAAACAAGCGGTGGCTTACCGTGAGGTATCTCTATTACTTCGTCGTCCACCGGGTCGTGAGGCTTACCCAGGTGACGTTTTCTACTTACACAGCCGTTTGTTAGAAAGAGCTGCGAAAATCAACGCTAACGATGATATCGCTAAAAACATGAACGATTTGCCAGAATCGATTAAACACATCGTTAAAGGAGGTGGTTCATTAACAGCTTTGCCAATTATCGAAACACAGGCGGGAGACGTTTCTGCATATATTCCAACCAACGTAATTTCGATTACTGATGGCCAGATTTTCTTAGAGTCGAACTTATTCAACTCTGGTATCCGTCCTGCAATTAACGTAGGTATCTCGGTATCACGTGTAGGTGGTAACGCGCAGATCAAATCGATGAAAAAAGTAGCAGGTACTTTGAAATTAGACCAGGCTCAATACCGCGAGTTAGAGGCGTTCTCTAAATTCGGATCTGACTTGGATGCTGCAACTAAATCGGTACTTGATAAAGGTGCTCGTAACGTAGAAATGTTGAAACAAGCGCAGTTCTCTCCGTTTACTGTTGAGAAGCAAGTTGCAATTGTTTACGCAGGTACCAAAAACTTAATGCGTAATGTTCCGATAGATAAAGTAAAAGAATTTGAAACTGAATTCTTAAACCAGCTGGAATTGCGTCATCCTGAAACTCTATCAGCTTTAAAAGCTGGTAAATTTGATGATAACATTACCGGTGTTTTAGATACAGTAGCAAAAGAAATTTCAAGTAAATATTAATAAGCTAAGTGCAGGGCGCTAAGCGTTAGGCGATGGCCGGACGCTCAACGCCCTTCGCTCCACGCAAAACTAAAGAATGGCTAATTTAAAAGAAGTAAGAAACCGGATTGCGTCGGTACAGTCAACACAGCAGATTACCAAGGCTATGAAAATGGTTTCGGCAGCTAAGTTAAAACGTGCCACTAATGCAATTATCGCTTTACGTCCTTATGCAACTAAACTGAAGGAGATTTTAGGTAATCTGTCTGCAAGTTTAGAAGGCTCTTCATCACCTTTTATTCAGGAGCGTGAGCCCAATAAGGTTTTAATTGTTACTGTTTCATCAAACCGTGGTTTGGCTGGAGCTTTTAACATGAACGTAATTAAAGCGGCCAATAATTTAATTGCTGAGAAGTATAGCGAACAGTTGAAAAACGGTAATGTGAGCATTATTTCTATCGGTAAGAAAACACAGGATTTTTACGAGAAGCGCAAGTACAACGTTATCGGTAACAATAACGAAATATTTTCAGATTTAACTTTTGAAAATGTAACCAAAATTACCGATGCCATTATGGCTGGTTTCGTTAAAGGCGAGTTTGATAAAGTAGAGGTGGTGTACAACCGTTTCAGAAACGCAGCTGTACAGTTTATTACTACAGAACAGTTATTGCCCTTGCCAAAAGCTGAACCTGTAAATGAAACAAAAGTAGATAAGAAAACAACTAACGTTGATTATATCTTAGAGCCTTCTCAAGAAGAAATTGTAGAACAATTGATTCCTAAATCTATTAAAATCCAGTTGTACAAAGCGGTATTGGATTCACATGCTTCTGAACATGGTGCACGTATGACATCAATGGATAAGGCAACTGAAAACGCAGGTGAGTTATTAAAAGCTTTAAAACTTTCATACAACCAGGCACGTCAGGCAGCAATTACGACTGAGTTAACCGAGATTGTAAGCGGTGCAGCAGCATTGAACGGATAACAGTTTACAGTTACGTATTCAGTTAGCAGTACACAGTTGAATAAAATATAGGCCCATTTCTTAACTGAGATGGGCTTTTTTCTGTTTAATCGTTTTTTAATCCAAAATTATTATGTTCTTTATGGATTTAAATCCAAAATTATTATGTTTTTTATGGATTTAAATCCAGAATTATTATACTTTTGTGGGATACTTTTAACTTATGATTGTTAGGAAACAGCTGGCTTATGCGCTCGAAAGGCTTTTTAAAGGTAAGGCCTTTATTGTATATGGACCCAGACAAACCGGCAAAACTACCTTTGTAGAACTGTTATTGGCAAAAGTTGATAAAAGAACATTGTATCTAAGCGGAGACGATGCAGACGTTAGGGAAACTTTGGCCAAACCGAATGCCGCACAAATTCAACAGATGCTCGCCGGCTACGAAGTACTTTTTATTGATGAGGCTCAACGGATCAATGATGTCGGTTTGCTGATCAAAATTATTGTAGATCGTTTTAAGTCTGTTCAGGTGATTGCTACAGGTTCATCAGCATTTGAACTATCGGGTAAAATAAACGAGCCGCTGACCGGTAGAAAGTACGAGATGATGCTTTTGCCTTTTTCGTATGCGGAGCTGGTAAGTGACACAGATTTTATAACTGAAGAACGATCCTTGGAACAACGTTTAATTTATGGTTCTTATCCCGAAATTATTAATGCCCCACAAAATGCAGAAGAACATTTAAAGTTACTTGCAGATAGTTACCTGTATAAGGATCTTTTTACTTTAGAAGATGTTAAAAAGCCACTCCTTTTCGAAAAAATTGTAAAAGCTTTAGCGCTGCAGGTAGGCAGTGAAGTGAACTTTTCTGAGCTGGCGCAGCTGGTAAAGGCTGATCAGAAAACAGTTGATAAGTACATCAGTCTGCTTGAAAAAGCGTTTGTGGTGTTTAGTTTACCTGCCTTTGCTGGCAATGTGCGCAATGAGATTAAAAAAAATAAGAAAATCTATTTTTACGATACGGGTATTGTGAATGCCATTACCCGAAATTTCAATCCCTTAGCCAATAGGAATGACGTTGGCGCACTGTTTGAAAATTATATGATTGCTGAAAGGATGAAGTTTCTGCATCAGAACCAGATAGAGGCTGAATGCTTCTTCTGGCGTACCACACAACAGCAGGAAATAGATTACGTAGAAAAAACAAAAGAGAAATTTTTGGCTGTTGAATTTAAATGGAGCGAAAGGGGAAAAAATAAAATCCCGCTTACCTTTACACATGCTTACCCTGATGCAGAGACATTATTGATATCAAAAACCGATAGGGTAAGTTTTTTGAATAGTTAAACTTATCTTTACATTTTATTTAAATCATGAAAAAATACATCCTCCTCATCTTATTCACTGCTCCATTTTTTGTTAAAGCTCAAAACCCGGCAAGGGATTATACCAATGCCGTACTTTGGCAGCAAACTTCAGGTGAATACAGGGCCTTATGTTTCCAGGCTTACAACTTTGCTCGTTTATCATTAAAAGAATCACTATGGGCGGATACAAGTAAAAAGCCGAAGTGTGTGATTGTTGATATTGATGAAACCGTTTTAGACAATTCCGCTTTTCAGGGCCATGAAATTAAAAAGGGACTGAGTTATGTGCCTGCAGACTGGACCGAATGGACCAACCTGGTACAGGCCGATACGGTTCCGGGTGCATTGGCTTTTCTAAAATTTGCTGCATCAAAAAACATTGAAACTTTTTATGTGAGTAACCGCGATGAAAAGGATTATGCAGCTACTTTAAAAAATCTGCAACATTTTGGTTTCCCTTATGCTGATGATGCGCATTTAGTGGTTTCGAAAGGAACTTCAAATAAAGAACCAAGGCGCCAACAGATTAGCGAAACACACCATATTTTATTGTTATGTGGCGACAATTTAAGTGATTTCAGCAACATTTTTTATCGTGAAAATAAAAATACCTTCGATCAGGTAAACGCCAGCCAGAACCTATTTGGAACAAAATATATTATGTTGCCGAACCCTATGTACGGGGATTGGGAAAAGCCTTTGTATCAGGGAGAAAAACTAAGCGATAAGGATAAAGCAAAGCAAAGATTAGAACGATTAAAAAGTTACTAAGTTCTATAAATATTCAGCAATAAGTATTACTTTTGCTGCATCATAAAAATAAACATTATGGAGAACAACGAATTAAAGCATAATACAGAAAGTATGAAAACGGCTAACCAGCCAGGAATTTATAAATTAATGATTTTTGGTGTACTGGTTTGCATAGTGGGTACTTACGCACGTTTCGCTTATGATTCGTGGCAAGTGTCTTTAGCATCCTGGATTGTTTTGTTCATCGGTGCAATTATTGCCATTAAAGGTGTATTCAAAATATTAGACGCATAAGCGATCTGCTATCAAAATATAAAGCCGGTTATGTTCATTCATAATCGGCTTTTTGTTGTTAAATAAAGTAGTGTTCTTTTTTTGAAAAGCAGGTTCCTGTGGCTATCGGTTCCGAAAGCCCTGCTATCCGCTTTACTTCACTGCGTTCGTGCCCGTTCCTGTCAGGTTTAAATTACTTAGGTAAACCTTTCTATCCTAAACCCGACTGCAGCTGTAGCCCCTGATTCTTTACCGATGAATCGGCACTAAAATAGCATCAGGGCTAAAGCAAAAGGCGGGACTGCTATAACCCAACTGCTTCTGCATTTGCTTTCCAAAAAATAACGCATAGTTTCTGGCATCAACATTAAGGTTACTGAAATACAATCTTCTTTTTTTGAAAAGCAGGTTCCTGTGGCTATTGGTTCCGAAAGCCCTGCCATCCGCTTTACTTCACTGCGCTCGTGCCCGCTCCTGTCAGGTTTAAATTACTTAGGTAGACCTTTCTATCCTAAACCCGACTGCAGCGGCAGCCCCTGATTTCTCATCAGGGCTAAAGCAAAAGCCGGGACTACTATAACCCAACTGCTTCTGCATTTGCTTTCCAAAAAATAACCCATGGTTTCAGGTATCAACAGTAAGGTTGCTGAAATTACAATCTTCTTTTTTTGAAAAGCAGGTTCCTGTGGCTATTGGTTCCGAAAGCCCTGCCATCCGCTTTACCTTACTGCGTTCATGCCGGTTCCTGTTAGGTTCAAAGTATCTTTGCAGACCTTTCTGTATTCAAAAAAAATATCCTTTTAAGTTTCTGATTATAAGGTGATTAATGTTTCGTTTTTTTTATTTTATGGAAATGCAGGTTATGTAACATCGTTATATAAACATTTTGTTTTTGGGTTACCTAAAGCAGATTATAGTATTAAATGAAAAAGAGGGTTACAAACCAACCCAAAACACAAAACTTCTGATGGCCATTTGAAGCAAATATTTAAAATGATTATTTATTTAGAACCACACAATCATGAAAAGGAATATTATTGCTATAGCCATAGTTTTAACAATTTTTGGCTGCCAAAAATCGAACGAAAAGTACGCTAGCGCTGACGTTATCGATGCAAATGAATTAAGAGTGCCTACAGATAGCATTGCAGCTGAAAAAATCATCAAAACTGCCGATATGCGTTTTAGGGTTAAGGATGTCCAGCATACCAAAGAGCAGCTTAGCCAAACCATTAAAGCAGAAGGCGGAACGGTTGCTGAGTTTTCTATAGAAAGCACTATTCAGGAAACTGATAAGATTAAACAATCTACCGATTCGTTAAAAGAAATCACTTCTTATCGCACTCAGGGTTATCTGGTTGCGAAGGTGCCATCTGAGAAGCTGGATGAATTTACCAATACGATTGCAAAAATCGCCGTCTTTGTCGATCATCAGTCGATGAAAATGGATGATCAGAGTATTGCTTATTTAGCCAATAAACTAAAGGCGCAGAATAGAGTAGATGCGATTGAAAAAATCAATAAAGTAGCTTCAAAGAAAAGTGCCAACGTAGAATCATCGCTTTACATCAAAGATGATTATGTGGATAAAAGAATCGATAATATGCAGATTGATAACCGGGTTAAATTCAGTACCATTACCCTTAATTTTTATCAGGATAACACGGTAAAAACCATGATTGTGGCGAATGATAACCTGTATGATTACCGTCCGGCATTTATAAACAGGCTTTGGTTAGGAATTGTAAATGGCTGGACAATTTTTAAAGAGATTATTATTGCTGTATCTAACCTTTGGATGTTGATAATAGTAGGTGTTTTAATATTTGTTGTGATAAAACATTTTATCAGAAAGGACAAAATGGCCAGGGAAATGGCCACAAAAAATCTAATTAGAAATAATCAGATTTAAATTGTTTCATGGTTCGTGTCGGCACGAACCATGTTATTGTTTTTCTACCCAGAAAGATTGCTTAACGCTTTATTTCCATAAGCCAGCGCTTCGGTTCGCAATGACGCATTGGCGCTAAAAATTAACATTGGGATATTTTATACACCATGGTTCGTGTTCTGCACGAACCATTTTATTTCTCTGGAAAGATGCTTCACGCTTTACCATAAGCCGCGCTTCGGTTCGCAATGACGATTGAGACGCTGTGGTTAACCTTTTAACTTAGTATTTACTTTTTTTATTCCGGTCACTTTTGTTTTATTATCGCTTACAAAAGATTCCCAGCCCGAATAGGTTTTAGATTTACCCCCTGCGGTAATTTTTTGAAAGGAATGGCAAACAGCAACAGCTAAGCCATCGGTAGCATCTAAAAACTCAGGTGTTTCTTTAAAGTTGAGCAAACGTTGCAGCATGGCCGCTACCTGTTCTTTGGTGGCGTTTCCGCTGCCCGTAATGGATTGTTTGATTTTGCGTGGAGAATATTCGGTTACTGGCACATTTCGGGATAACGCGGCTGCAATGGCAATGCCCTGAGCACGGCCAAGTTTTAACAGCACCTGGATATTTTTACCATAAAATGGCGCTTCTATGGCCAATACATCAGGTTTATATTGCTCCATCAATACTACCGTTTTTTCGAATATTCGCTGAAGCTTGAGAAAAGGATCGTCTAAATGAGTCATTTTAACTACGCCCAAACTGATCAGTTCCGTTTTATTACCCTTCTCCAGAATTACGCCATAACCCATCACCGCAGTGCCCGGATCGATGCCCATAATTACCCGTTCCTTTTTTTCGTTCAACATTACGGCAATATTAAGCATATTTGCAAATAAAAACAGAATCTTGACTGGCAGGCAAAAAAAAATAGTATCACTTCTTATCAAAGTTGCAATTGTAATATTTGCCTTTTGGTTTATTTACCATAAACTCGTTGCAAATAAAAATCTTCATGATTTTAGTACCTTACTAGAGGGAATCCCCCAGGCAGAAATGATCACGGTAATCGGAGTAGTGGTACTGCTGATGTTTGTGAACTGGTTTTTAGAAGCTGGTAAATGGAAATACCTGATGAGCCATATTGAGCCCATTAGTTTTTACAGGGCCGTCGAATCTGTTTTTTGTGGGTTAACATTGGCGATTTTTACGCCAAATAGGCTAGGCGAATATGGTGGTCGCGTATTTTTTCTTTCTCCCCGAAGAAGAATTGTTGGAATAGTGGCCATGAGTGTAGGGAGCATCGGTCAATTGGTGTTAACCAACGTTTTTGGAGCTATTGCAACCTGCTTTTTCGTATATCGATTTATACCGATTGATCGGGTACTCTTTATCGTTTTGGTTTTCTTTGCTTTAATTTTTTGTCTGTTTTTTCTTGTCTTTTACTTTAATATCCGTTGGTTGAACGGGATTTTATTGTCTTTCAAATTCACCCGGAAATACAAGAAATTTTATAGCATTTTAGCCCGGTACAGAAAAAAAGAACTCTTTAAAATTATAACTTATTGTTTTGCCCGTTACCTGATATTCAGTTCGCAGTACTTTATTCTTTTTGTTTGGCTGGTGCCGGGACTGCAATATGCTGATATTGTAATGATGACCTGTTTGCTATTTTTGGTACAGTCGGCATTACCTTCGCTTGATCTTTTTGACGTAGGCATCAGAAGTGTTACTGCGGTTGAGCTTTTTAAACATGTAACCGACCAGCACGTGGCCGTTATTGCGTGTACCGCCAGCATTTGGCTCATTAATATTATAATTCCTGCTATCTTAGGCACTTATTTCGTTTTTAAACTCAATTTTTTTGGAAATCTTAAATCTAACTAGTTTATTTTCTGCAGCGCTAACCTTAATTTATGGTTTTTTGGTGCTCAACTTCATCAGGGGGTGGCATAACCTCACATATTTTAGCCCACAAAAATTTGATCCTCGAACCAAGGTTTCTATTATTGTTGCTGCAAGAGATGAAGAGGAGAATATCAACAAAACGATTGATGATTTGATTGCTCAGAAATATCCAAAAGCTTTAACGGAGATTATTATTATTGATGACCATTCTACTGACAGGACCGCAGAAATTGTGCTAAGTTATGCCGATCGTAATGTAAAACTAATTAAGTTGAATGAGGATCGGGCATTAAACTCCTACAAGAAAAAAGCTATCCAAACCGCTATTGGCACCTGCACCGGAGACTTGATTATTACTACTGACGCAGATTGCCGGATGGGGCCCAATTGGTTGACCACGATTGTAAAGTTGTATGAAGAGAAAAACTATAAAATGATTTCTTCGCCCGTTGCTTATTTTCAGGAGAAGAGTTTTTTTGAGCGCTTACAATCGTTAGAATTTCTTTATCTGATTGGTTTAGGGGCTTCCACCATTGGAAATAAACAGCCTTCAACTTGTAACGGCGCAAATCTGGCCTATGAAAAAACAACTTTTTATGAAGTTGGCGGCTTTCAGGGTATAGATGATCTGGCATCAGGAGATGATGAATTACTACTGCATAAAATTGCTGCCAAATATCCAGATCAAATCGGTTTCCTTAAAAACAGAGAGGCCATCGTGTATACCCATGCAAAAGAAAACCTGGGAGCATTTATCCAGCAACGTAAACGCTGGGCCTCTAAAAGTACCCGTTATAAAAACAAGGCGATTATTGTTTTGGGCGTGCTGATTTGGATCTTTAATCTTTCTATTCTTGCAAATTTTATAACCGGACTTTTTATTCCTGGCTTTTTGGTTATTACATTTTATCAATTATTGGTTAAAATGGTTTTAGAAACCCTATTTTTATGGGATGTAACGGGCTTTGCAAAGCGGCGCAGTTTACTCATTTTAATACCTGTTTTAAATGTGCTCCATGTAATTTACATGGTGTATATCGGCATTGCCGGAAATAGTGGAAAATACAATTGGAAAGGCAGAATGGTTAGGTAATGGATAATAGCCCATCAAAAAAAGTTTGGTTAAAGTTTAAGCGGAATAAGCTGGCCTTTGGCGGGCTGATCTTTATCTTACTCTTGATGCTGATGGGCATTTTGGGCTATCTGATTATGCCTGATGATTCCCCAAATGCGAATGTGCAAACACTCCAGTTAAACAAAAAGAAGCCGGGCAGTACCTTTACATTCTTAATTACCAGTCGAAATCCAAAAGTAGAAAAGGTTAACCTTTTGGAGCGGATGTTCTATGGGCAAGCACCTGCTTTTAAAGGTATTCCGATCACGTCATATAAGATAGAAGGTGATTCGGTTTATGTGCAGGAGTACATTGGAGATGATGAAAAAGCAAAAGAAACGATATACAAGCTTAAAGATTTATGTCCAAGGTGTGTTTTGCCTTCGAAAATAGGATCGCCAGAAGCAGTTTTTGAAAAAAATAACATCTACACTCGCACCTATATTTTAGGAACTGATATTTATGGACGCGATTTGTTAAGCCGATTGATTCTGGGCATCCGTGTGTCGTTATCTGTAGGGTTGATGGCGGTGCTGATTTCACTTTTTATTGGGGTAAGTTTAGGTGCCATTGCAGGGTATTTTGGAGGTAGGGTAGATGCCTCCATCAGCTGGTTTATGAATGTGGTTTGGTCGCTGCCATCACTTCTGCTCGTTATTGCCATTTCATTTGCTTTAGGGAAAGGATTCTGGCAGATATTTATCGCTGTAGGTTTATCAACCTGGGTAGATGTGGCCAGACTGGTGCGAGGGCAGGTAATGGCTTTAAAAGAAGTAGAATTTGTAGAAGCGGCAAGGGCCCTGGGTTTTAGCACAGGCAGAACCATTATCAAACATATATTGCCTAATATTGCCGGACCTATACTGGTTGTGGCCTCTTCTAATTTTGCATCGGCTATATTACTAGAAACCGGATTAAGCTTTTTAGGCTTTGGTGCACAGCCACCTATGCCAAGCTGGGGAAGCATGATTAAAGAACATTATGGCTATATTATTATGGATGCTGCTTACCTTGCCGTTTTACCAGGTTTAGCTATTATGTTTACGGTTTATGCCTTTAACGTACTTGCAATAGGTTTACGTGATGCCTTTGATGTTAAAGGACAAAATGTAACGGTCTAAAGGTTCTTCCATAAAAAAGAGACTTGCTCATAAATATAGAATTGTCATCCCTGAGCTTGTCGAAGACCTATTTTAAATATTTTATAAGGCGTTTCGACAGGCTCAACGTGACAAATTCAATTAATTACAATTTATGATACAACCCTTTTTCCTTAAAACCAATTAAGCTGTTGCGGTCAGCTTATTTCCTGAAACAGTAAGCGGATAAACTTTTAAAGCGCTGGTGGTTCCGCCGCCAATCGGTTGGGCTAAAATGCTGCCTGACGTGGTATACCTCGAACTATGTAAACCACATTGAATATAATTGCTGTTCTGAATAAATGTTAATGCTCCTCCCTGGTGCGGACAAACCGCTTGTGTAGCCACAAATGAAGCACTGGTATTTCCTGTTGCAGTACGGATAAATAATATGCTGTTTACCGTGACAGAGGCACCAACAGTTAATAATTGCGTGCTCAGGTCAACACTTGCTGTAGTGCCTGAAGGAACACCACCACCATTTGGCTGGTTGGGTTCTGGTGTATCACTTTTTTTTCCGCAGGCAGAAAAGCAAGCTCCGGTACAAACCATGGCAACACCGAGTCCCAATGATTTAATAAATTCGTTACGTTCCATAATTTTTTAGTTTTGCGTAATTTGGTCTATTTTGATTTTTTCTTGTCAAATGAAAATCTTCGCGCTATACTGAAGCCCCAGCGGTATTGTCCTTTCAGCCACGAAGTATTGGTGTCGGTAATAAATTGCGATTCCTGAATGGCGGTTGCATTGGTGAAATTAAGGTGAAATATATGTCCACCGGTTTCGAATTCTAATCCGGCACCAAGCGTTTTGTAGTATTTGGTCCCAAATGTGCTTTCAAGATATGCTTCTTTATTTTTATCCCTGAATGGAATGGTGTAATCTGCCACAAAAGCCATGCGTTTGGTAATTTTGATGCGTCCGCCAACGGATAAGGCAAGCATATCGTTCTGGTCGCCAAAAACGGTAAAATTGCGGTGTACATACGATGGCATCACCAGCATTGAAAAGTTTGAGTTAAACTTGCGTGCAATTACCGCCTGCACCACATAAGTCAAGCGGTCTTTAAATCCGTCAAATGCATTTGCAGCCGTAGGATCTGTTGAAGCTTTTGCTGCTGAAACGGTGGTGCTACCGAATAAAGTTACCGCCACCGGTATTTTATCATCAGCGGTTTGCTCCAGCAAGCGGTATTTTAAGTTTCCTTCGTAAAGCTGCGTAACTACACCAGCTCCTTTAGCCCTTGCCAAACCTACAGAAAGCTTATCGCTGATCCCGTATTCAAAACCAATGCGGATATCTGTCGATTGATCCAGTCCGAAAAAGTTTTTGGTACCACCTGCACTACCCGCAATATCGCCAAAACGGTGATCTACCCTAAAATCAAGCTCATTTTTATAAATGGTTTGATTGGTTTGTATGTTGATGAGTTTGGGCGCTTTAAAAGTTGCCTTTACATTACTTTTTTCGGTAGGTAGCTCCAATGCTTTCTCAAGCGAATCTTGTGCAGAAGCCAAAGCAGGCAGAAGAATAACGGACAGATATAAAAGGGATTTTAGACGAAATTTCATAAATTTTATTTTTTGGGTTGATAAATGGCGGTTACTTTTACCTGGATGGTTTCTGCAATCTGTTTAAAAACGATCGTTGGGATTTTGATATCATGATCGGCCAGTTTTACATTAAATGCAGACGTAGCTTTTACCTCGTCGGCGGTAATGACGATTAATCCTTTTGTGGTATATGCTTTGGTTACACCATGGAGCTGCAGGTTACCCTTAACCGTTACCGGATAAGTGCCAGGTTTTGAAAAATCGATCTGTTCTACAATTTTTCCTTTAAAATCAGAAGTCGGATACTTATCACTTTCTATATAATTTTCATTAAAATGCTCCTGCATGAGTTTTTTCTTGAACTGAAAAGAAGTATTGTTAATTTTAAAAATGATATCGTTGGTTTGGGTATTAAGGGCCGAAGCTCCTGTTTTGCTCTGGGCATCAATATCTTCTACAGGTGTTGAAGAAAAAAACGAAGAATTAACGCTTTTACTTACCAGAATCTGCGCCTTTGAACCTGTGCATAATACCAGGGCTATTAATGTGAAAAATAATTTTTGCATCTGTAATATGTTTAATTGCTAATAAAAACCGGAGTTATTTCGATGAATTATTCTGGCATACCCTTATCAACCCAGGCTTGTAATAATGCTCTTTCACTGGCGGTTATTGATCCACCTTTTGGCATTGTTTTGGTAACCAGAACAGCATTCGCTACGCGCGCATCATTTTTTATCGAGGCTATGCCGTTGAATAACCAAACTGATGCAATTGCCCCGTTTGAACCATGGCAGCTACTGCATTTGGTTTGAAAAAGTGCGCCTGCAAAATTACTATAGGTTACATTGGCTGTCGTTACCGGGGTTGGATCCGTAGGTGTTGCTGGTTTTAATTCTTCCGCTTGTTTTTTAGAACAGGCAAAAAGAAGGGCCGTAATTGCGGCTAACGAAAAGATTACATTTTGTTTTTTCATAGTTAATCGATTAGTAAAACTAGTGATGGATTCATTTTTCTATCCTGATGTTTGATTTTGGTACAATTGAAATATTAACCGTTACGTGGCTTTATCCAGAATGGTTGCCCGTAATAAAAAAATAAAAAAAGCCGTTCTGATTTTACATCAGAACGGCTTTCAGGATAAATATTTAATTAAAAGCTTATCTCCAGGCCTTATACTGGTTAATTAAGCCATTGGTAGAACTATCGTGACTCGAAACTTCTTCGTTGCCCGCCAGTTCTGGAAGAATCTTTTTGGCCAGTTGTTTACCCAGTTCCACTCCCCATTGATCGAAACTAAAAATGTTCCATATAATACCCTGAACAAATATTTTATGTTCGTAAATGGCTACTAAACTGCCTAATGTATAAGGAGTTATTTTCTTTAATAATATGGAGTTTGTCGGACGGTTTCCTTCGAAAACCTTAAATGGTGCGATTTTTTCAATTTCTGCATCAGATTTACCTTCTTTCTTTAACTCGGCAGTTACTTCTTCTGCAGTCTTGCCGTTCATTAGCGCTTCAGTTTGTGCAAAGAAATTCGATAATAAGATAGGGTGATGATCGCCCAGTGGATTTAAACTTTGTGCCGGTGCAATAAAGTCAGCAGGAATAATCCGGGTGCCTTGGTGAATTAATTGATAAAAAGCATGTTGGCCATTTGTCCCTGGCTCGCCCCAGATAATCGGTCCGGTTTCATAATCAACGTCATTACCGTTTCTATCTACATGTTTACCATTACTTTCCATATCGCCTTGCTGAAAATATGCCGCAAAACGGTGCATGTATTGGTCGTAAGGCAAGATCACCTGCGTTTCTGCATTATAGAAATTAATGTACCAAACGCCTAGTAAGCCTAATATCACAGGAAGATTACTTTCAAACTCTGTAGTTTTGAAGTGGTTATCAATAGCATGGGCACCGGTTAGTAGTTGCTTAAAATTATCGAAACCTATACTTAACGAGATAGACAAGCCGATAGCGCTCCATAATGAGTAGCGACCGCCTACCCAGTCCCAAAATTCGAACATGTTTTCGGTATCGATACCAAAAGCAGAAACGTCTTTAGCATTGGTAGATAATGCGGCAAAGTGTTTGGCAATATCGTTTTCTTTACCACCGTTTTCTAAAAACCAGGTACGGGCAGAGTGCGCATTCGTCATGGTTTCCTGTGTGGTAAAAGTTTTTGATGCTACCAGGAATAAAGTGGTTTCAGCATTCACGTTGGCCAAAGTTTCAGCAATGTGCGTACCGTCGATATTCGAAACGAAGTGAATATTTAAATGGTTTTTATAGTGTTTTAAAGCTTCGGTAACCATTACTGGGCCTAAGTCTGATCCGCCAATACCTATATTTACCACATCAGTAATGGCTTTACCGGTATAACCTTTCCATTCACCGCTGATAATACTGTTGCTAAACTTCTCCATTTTAGCCAGTACAGCATTTACTTCTGGCATCACATCCTTTCCGTCAACTAAAATCGGGGTATTGCTCAAATTACGTAAAGCGATATGAAGTACTGAGCGGTCTTCGGTTTCATTGATCTTGTCTCCGTTGTACATCGACTTTATGGCCTCATCTAATTTACATTCACGTGCCAACTGAATCAGGAGGGCTAATGTTTCGTCGCTGATGCGGTTTTTGCTATAATCCAGAAGGATATCTTCAAAAAAAACAGAGAACTTATTGAAACGATCTGCATCTTCAGCAAAAAGATCTTTAATGCTCTTTTGATTAATATCTATAAAATGGTCGGCTAAATATTTGTAGGCCTCAGTTTCTGTAAAATTTATTTTAGGTAACATAATCTTTGTTTTTTGTAAAAGTAATAAAGCAAAAATTTAAAATGATCTTTTTAATGTGTTAAATCATTAAGAATTTTTTAATTTATGATAAACTAAAAAAAATGCCGGCGGTTCATCAATTTCGCAATGTATATGTCAACTAATGTGGATGATGTAACTGGGAGATTCAGTACGAGAAATCCTTAGAGGTTTGTCGACTAGTTTTTTTAAAAAAAATCAGATGCCTACTTTTACGTGCTTTGAAATAAGTACCTTTGTAAAAAAATATAAAAGTATGTTTAGATCGCTCTCTCTTTTGGCCGCCTGCTGGCTGTTTTTTTCTTGTTTCTTTTTCTCCTCATGCGAAAAAGAAGGGATAACTAAAATAGATACTTTACGAATTATTGATACCCTTGATGTTGATCGCCCGATAAATTTAAAAGCAACAAAAGGTGTTTATGGCTCGCGTATTACGGTATCGTGGACACCAATGCCCTTAGCTCAAAAATATCAATTATTTAAGTTTGATGTTACTTCTCAGAAATATATTTTACTTAAAGAGTTAGCTGATACGACTTTTGATGATTTGACTATTAGCAAATCCTTAACCAAGAATTTTTATAAGGTAAGAACCTTCAACGGTATAAAGTCGTTTAGTAGATTTAGTGATGCAGATTTTGGTTATACTTCTGCGTATAACTATTATAAAGCGCTTACTTTTGGCTCTGAAGGATATGGTGCTTCACAATTTAAATTTAATATGCACATTGAGGTTGATAAAACCGGAAATGTTTATGTAAGTGATGAAGAACTGAATAGGGTTCTTAAATTTAGTGCTACCGGAAGTTTCATAGAGCAGTTTTATACTGGATCTGCGGCTAGAGCCATAGCATTTTTTGATAATGGAAACTATGTTGCTACCCGAACACAGAGCAGTAGTTATGTTCAGATATTTAACTCAAATAAGCAATTAATCAGAGAATGGGGTACTTACGGAACAGGAGATAGTAACTTTGGGAATATCGAATGTTTAACCATTGATGATGAACAAAATATTTGGATTGTTGATGGTGTGAATCATCGGATTAAAAAATATGATCAGAATGGGAATTTATTGCTGAAATTTGGTAAGCAGGGAAAAGCAGAAGGAGACTTTGATGCCCCGTTTGGTATCTGCTATTTCAAAAACAAAATTTATGTTTCAGATACAAGGAATAATCGTATCGAAGTTTTTGACAAGAGTGGTAAATTCTTAAAGGTTTTTGCTGTAAAGGGTTACCTATTTGGCCTACGTGCTTTTGGCGATAATATTTATATCGCCAATTCTGGCGAAAGTGTTATTATCAAAACCGATGAGAATGGAGATATTCAAGAAAAAATAGGTGCTGGGTCATTTTTGAATTTAGTAGATGTAACCGTTGCGCCAAATGGGGATGTTCTTGCCTGCGATGTTTATGGCAGAAGGATAATTGTATTTAAAAAGGGTTAACATCTTAGATTTCTAAATTTATTAAAAAGCCATTCTACATCAGAATGGCTTTTGTTCATTTACGCAATTCTATCTCTCCATAAAATTGTTTAGCTTAGAACACCTAAACCAAACTACCATTTTATGAAGAAGATATACCTGATCGGTTTTTCATTCCTGGCATTAAATGCTTTCGCTCAAAAATCAGATTTAAGGCGATTAGTCTCGAATAAAGCAGATGCCATAGAACAAAAAGTAATTACCTGGAGACGTGATTTTCACCAACATCCCGAATTAGGAAATACTGAAGTAAGAACAGCTGGTATTATTGCGAAACATTTAGAATCTTTAGGTATACAAGTGAAAACAGGTATTGCAAAAACCGGAGTAGTTGGCATATTAAAAGGAGGGAAGCCAGGACCTGTTGTTGCGCTTCGGGCTGATATGGATGGTTTGCCCGTTACCGAGCGGGTTGATGTCCCTTTTGCGTCAAAAGTGAGAACACAATACAACGGTCAGGAAGTTGGGGTAATGCACGCCTGTGGACACGATAGTCATGTGGCTATTTTAATGGGCGTAGCAGAAGTGTTGGCCGCCATACAAAAAGATATCCCAGGTACGGTTAAATTTATTTTTCAGCCTGCTGAAGAAGGAGTGCCCGAGGGAGAGGAAGGCGGAGCAGCCTTAATGATCAAAGAAGGCGTACTCGAAAATCCAAAAGTGGATGTCATTTTCGGTCTGCATATCAATTCACAAACTGAGGTTGGCGATATAACTTACCGTCCTGGTGGTACCATGGCCGCTGTAAACGATATGAAGATTACCGTTACCGGCAGGCAGGCTCATGGCGCATATCCCTGGAGCAGTATTGATCCTGTGGTGGTTTCTGCCCAGATTATCAATAACCTGCAAACCATTGTTAGCCGTAATTTAAATGTAACCGAGAATCCAGGGGTAGTTACCATCGGTGCCATTAACGGTGGTGTTCGGTCGAATATTATACCTGAAAAAGTAGAAATGCTGGGTACCGTTCGCAATTTCAGCAAAGAAGATGAAGCCATGTTTATTGAACGGATCAAAACCATCGCTACCAAAACTGCAGAGGCAGGGGGCGCAACCGCGGTAGTAAAAATTCCATACAGCAACCATTACCCGGTTACTTTCAATAATATTGCGCTTACCGAAAAAATGCTGCCCAGTATGCAGTTAACGGCAGGGAAAGAACATGTAAAATTAAAGCCGCCAGTTACCGGCGCAGAAGATTTCTCTTTCTTTCAGGAAAAAGTACCAGGCCTATTTGTTTTTTTAGGTGGTATGCCTAAAGGTAAAGATCCTTTAAAGGCGCCCTCACATCATACCCCTGATTTTTACCTTGATGAAAGTGGTTTCGTATTAGGCGTTAAATTACTTTCCAATCTCACGCTGGATTATATGACCATGAAGAGATAAGCGTTAGTTCATTTGTTACATTCATAATTGATCAGGGAAAATCAGCTAGTCCGTTAGCTGTCGGCGGATAGTTTTAATTGAAATCGCTTTCCCCCATGCGCGATGCTCAAAGCGATTTCCTATATTTGTTTCATGACGAAAGAACAGATTCAGGATTTAAGAGACAGGGTAACGTCTCTGAGGAGGTATCTTTGACGTTGATGAGCTACTTTACGCCATTCGCGAAGAAGAAAAATTAACCATGGCGCCCGATTTCTGGGACGATCCGAAAAAAGCAGAAAAAATTCTGGCAGAAATTAGTTCAAAGAAAAAGTGGACTGATGGTTTTAACCAAACCGATAACGCGGTTGAGGATGCAGCTGTGATGTTCGATTTTTTTCAGTCCGGAGATGCTTCGGAAGCTGAAATGAAAGAGCAGTACGAAATCGGTAAACAAGCTGTAGAGGACCTTGAGCTTAAAAATATGCTGCGCAGTAAAGAAGATCAGCTTTCGGCCGTCATGCAGATTACCGCCGGTGCCGGTGGTACCGAGAGTTGCGACTGGGCTTATATGCTGATGCGTATGTATTTGATGTGGGGGGAAAAAAACGGCTACAAAATTACTGAACAGGATAGCCAGGAAGGGGAAATTGCGGGTATTAAATCGGTAACCCTCCAGTTTGATGGCGATTTTTCTTACGGCTACCTCAAAGGTGAAAATGGCGTTCATCGTTTGGTGCGCATATCACCTTTTGATTCGAATGCCCGCCGACATACCTCTTTTGCTTCTGTATATGTTTATCCTTTGGTTGATGATACCATTCAGATTGATATTAACCCTTCCGATATTGAATTTGAAACATTCAGGGCTGGTGGTGCCGGTGGACAAAATGTAAATAAAGTTGAAACGGCAGTACGTTTATATCACAAACCATCTGGCATTATCATCAAAAACCAGGAGTCGCGGTCGCAGTTGCAGAATAAAGAAAATGCCATTCGTTTGCTTAAATCTCAGTTATTTGAAATAGAAGAAAGAAAGCGCAACGAAGCTATTGCTGCTGTAGAGGGATCGAAGAAAAAGATAGAGTGGGGTTCGCAGATCAGGAGTTATGTTCTGGACGACAGGCGCGTAAAAGACCACCGTACCAATTATCAGACTTCTAACCCCGATGCAGTATTAAACGGTGATATAAACGATTTTTTAAAAGCATATTTAATGGAGTTTTAATCTAAAACAAATGGGAAAATCATCCACTCTTATAATGCTATTACTCATGGCAATAAACTATTCGAATGCCCAAGAAGTAATCCCGTTGTATACTGGCGACATTCCAGGTGCAAAACCTACTCCGGCAACCTACTTGGAGCATACCGAAGTGCGCAACAATGGTACGCTAATCATTACCAAAGTATCAGTACCAACGATGACAGTTTTTGTTGCGCCAAAGGAAATTGCCACCGGAACGGCAGTAATTATTTGCCCTGGCGGTGGTTATAGTGGTTTAGCATTTAGCCATGAAGGAACAGATGTAGCTAGACGCTTTAATGCCATTGGTGTAACCGCTTTTGTATTAAAATACCGTTTGCCGAGCGATGAAATTATGGTTGATAAAACTTATGGTCCGCTGCAGGATGCACAGCAGGCCATTTACCTGGTGAGAAAAAATGCAAAGCAATATGGAATTAAGGCCAATAAGATTGGAATTATGGGTTTTTCTGCCGGTGGGCATTTTGCCTCAACTTTAGTGGCGCATTATAAAGATCTTAAAATTTCTAACTCTGAAAAGATCAATCTGAGACCAAACTTTGCCGCATTAATTTATCCTGTAATCAGTTTCGAAGAATCGGTACATACCGGTACCATGAAGAATTTATTGGGTCCAAATCCTGCCGATAGTTTAAAACGTTATTTCTCGGCCAATGAAAATATAAATAAAAAAACACCTCCTGTTTTTTTTGTACATGCTAAGGATGATAAAACTGTTCCTTACGAAAACAGTAAACTGATGAATGAGGCATTAAAGCAACACGATATTGATACCGATATTTATTTATACGAAAACGGTGGGCATGGATTTGGTTTGATTAATAAAACATCTGATGTGGATTGGTTTAACTTGCTGATAAGCTGGTTAAAAAAGGAGAAGTTTTAATATCTTTGCGGATATTTTAACCTCTTAACCGGAATTTAAATGCAAAAAACAATCAAGTATGTAATGGTAGCCATGGTTGCTATTATTGCTGTGGCAGGCTGTAAAAAAGAAATTAATTGGAATGCCAGGCTTAATCCTAACGGGAATGGCTGTCAGCTGGCGAGCTTAAAGGCTGATATCGATTTATTGGGAAGCTATACGATTACCTTTAACTATGATGCTCAAGGTCGTGTTTCAAAGCTAAACAGTGGAGCAGAGACCAATACTTATGTTTATGCCGCAAATAAAATCACGGCTACTGATGAAACAGGTCGAGTAGCAGAAATTGTGCTTGAGAATGGCCGGGCAATTTCCAGCGGTGCTGAAGGTATCGTTGCAGTAGGTGGTATTTCTTATGCTTATTCCAGAAAATATACCTACAATGCTGAAGGATATTTAATTCAGGTAAAGAATTATTTGAATAACGAATTAAGCACAACTGATAACCTGACCTATGCAAATGGTAATCTGGTAAGTGCAGTTTCACTGGCGGCACATGGAGGTTATAAGGAAACCACAACCTACAGCTACTCGAATGAAATTGCAATGAACGTGTACGAAATCTCCGACCCTCTTTCTTATCATGTTGATTATTTTCCCGGAGGATATTTTGGCAGACAATCTAAAAATGTATTAATTAAAAGCGTTTCTAAAACTGTAGATCAGGATGGTAGCCCTTTTAGCAATGAAACCATGGCCTATACTTACCAATATGATGCCAAAGGAAATGCCACCTCTTTAAACTACGTCAATACTTCTACTTTTTATCCGTCAGGTGGACCTGCTGAAACAGAAAGCTACGCCGGAGAATTCTTATTAACATACAACTGCAGATAGCCTTAACTTGAGTAAGAGCCTGATCATGATTTTTGGTCAGGCTTTTTTTGAATAAAATGTTTTTTGATTCTTCAAACCAAAATCTGTAAATCCCATTTTACCACTCTATTTTTACGATTTCGCCCCTTATTTTTTAGAAATGATGTGTATATATTTGATTACATCGATGTGATTTTATTCTAGTACAATGTAGATGATCTAATAAGACTAGACCTGTAAATTGCAAATGGGCTTAATTTTTAGCTGTACATGCATTAGTATTTCAGGTTTTTTAAGGTTAGGCATGTATAAACTTAAATAATTAACCAAATATTTACCTAATTAAAAAAAATGAGAACAGAAACAATGAAACGGTGGCTGCTATTGGTATGCCTGTTTACCAGCCTCTTATCTTGTAAAAAAGATCAAGCTAAAATTAAATCTGAAAATGGTCAGGTTAAGGCCTGGGAAACATTAATTGACGGCAACTCTTTTGCAAGTTATGCTAATTTTGAGGCGCAATGGAATTACAATTATCCATGGGGTACCGATCATAATGGTTCGGCACGTATGGTAGGGAGCTCTTCTAACCATAATCAAATCTCCTTAAGCGGAGGTGTATTAACCATTAAAGCTACCCGTTTGGCTTCATCGCCCGGAAACAGTACCGCTAATGGTTTTACCAATGTGGCCATTTGGTATAACTCTGGTGCTTGCCATGCCAAGCAGCAGGTGGTCATTAACGATCAGTTCCCGAGTTATACCATCTCAGGAGATTTTGCCGTTCCAACAAGTAAAGGTACCTGGCCTGCCTTCTGGATTACAGGTGTTAATTCCTGGCCTCCGGAAAGCGATATTATGGAATTTAAAGGCAACAGCACCAATTGGCAAAACACTTATGATGGTGGTTGGGAAAATAAACTTACAACAGTTTCCAATGCAGGTTCTTACCATAATTACAAATGCTGGTATAACAAAGTAAGTGCAACTGATGTAGATTGCCATTATTATATCGATAATGTTTGGGTAGCCAAACATACCATGAGCAATTCGGTAAATAAACCGATGTGGTTAATCATCAATATGCAGATGGAAGGCGACAGCGGCTCTCCTGGTCCATCTGGCAATACAATTTATACTGGTAGAAACATTTATCTGGGCAGAGAACGGGCGTTTTAGTCAATTAAACAACAACTAATTTGGAGGCAGCTGTAAAGCTGCCTCCGTTGTAGCATATCATATATGAACAGATATTCGACCATGTTTGCCGTTGTATTACTCTGCGTTTTATTTGTGCAGTGCAAAAAAGATGGAATAACAGGCCCGGTAAATAGTCTTGCCTCATTGGTTAATAAAATTAATCTGGTAAGACAGCGCGGATGTAATTGTGGTGTTGAATATATGCCTCCGGTGGCTGATTTATTGGTGAATAATCAGCTGCAAAATGCGGCAATCATGCATGCAGCAGATATGGCTGAGCAAAACTATTTTGATCATTTGTCTCCAGATGGCGTTACCCCCGCCGAACGAGCAACAAGCGCAGGTTACAAAGGCGATTTTAGGGCAGAAAACTTAGCCAAAGGATATCCGGATGCGGATCAGGTTATTAATGCATGGAAAAATAGTGTAAGCCATTGTAAAGCCATGATGGATGCCAAAAGTAAAGAGGTAGGGGTAGGTACGGCACAAAATTATTGGGTAGTAACTTTCGGGAGTCCTAAATAATCTTTTATCGTCTGGTTAATTACATCTAACAGGCCATTATTATATTTATCATCAGTTAACTCCCAAAACATGATGCCATTTAATTTCTGATCAATTGCATATTTGGTTTTTAATGAAACTGATTTAGGGTCATCAAAAGTAGCAAAATACCGGGTTTGTGGATTATAATAATAGGGTGCTTCGGCAGTCCCGTCCCAAAAATACGTATAGCCATTTTCGGTTGAGAATTGCTTGCCAAAATCTTTAAAAGAGACGCCTTTTAAAAACTTGGTTGGCTGATATAATCCATGGTCGGCATCTGTAGTGTTTTCAAAAATACGGGCATAAAATGCTGCGCCTAAAGCAATTTTCCGTGCAGGTACACCTAAACCAATTAAAGCTTTTACAGCATAATCTCCGGATAGTGTTTGTTGCGGAGTAGAATATAAAGGAGTATGGTGGCCACTTTGTGTTGCATATCCACTTGCCAGGTCGTAACTCATTACATTAACGCGGTTTACCAGTGGCATTACCCGGTCCCATTCGAAGCAAGAATCAATGCAGTTTTGAGTGCCGCCCGCCGCGAAACTGATCTCTGCTTTTTTACCGAGTTTATTTCTCAGTTCTTTAACCAATAAAGTAAAGTTATGCTTGTCAGCTGGCATATACCGATGCCCGGGATAACCCAACACTGCCGGATATTCCCAATCGAGGTCTATCCCATCCGCCTTAAAGAAATCTAAAAGCGCTTTGGTTGTTTTGGCAAATGTCTTTCGCCCTTTATTTCTGGCAAATACTTCCGAACAAGTAGCGCACCCACTCCAGCCACCCATGGCAATCATTACCTTTAAATCGGGGTTCCGTTTTTTCAGCTCCACCATTTTCGAAATCAAAGCCGAATCTTTGGCTGCCCTGATGTTCAAACTATCGCCCTTTAAGTGTCCGAAACTATAGATCAGGTGACTGATCTTTTCAATCGGAAAACTATCTATAACTGAACCCTGGCCTGTATAGTAAGCAATAACATTTGGCTTGACTGTTTTTTGTGCCTGTAAATTGCCCGCGAAAAGTGAGAAGGCCGTTAAAAGACAGGTTAAGGATAGATTTCCAATATTTTTAAACACAGGTGGCGGTATTTACGGACTATTTCTCTGCTAAAATGTCTTGAAGTTCGTTTAATTCGGCTACTTTTTCAGTGGCTCCGGCATTTTCATAAGCCGAAATCAGGTTTCTGATTACCCGGCGGATAATATCAGTATTGCTGCACGGTTTATAATATTCGGGCAAAGCTTCTAAGTTAAGCTGACGCAAAAACTGATCTACATCGTGTTTGCCAAAAATGTTGCCCCGGTTAAAAGCATTGATGTAAAAAAGTACACCATACTCGGTACCCTCTTGCTTACTGTCATCAATATAACCCAAAATAAAGTGCTGCGGCAAATTGATCCCGTAAACGGGCAGGTCTAGCTTTTGGGCCAAGGTAGAATAAATAATGGCTAGAGAGATCTGGTTGCCTTTTTTGCTTTCTAAAACCTGGTTTAAGTAGGAGTTTTGCGGATCATGGTGGTTTTTGGTATTGCCACTAAAGCCATATTGCTGGTATAAAACGTGGTTGATTAGTTTTACTTTTTCAACCGAACTCATTTCATATTGCAGGCCCAGCCAGATATCCCTTTTAATCTCTTCAATCTGATTAATTACCTTTTGTTCGTCTAAGTCAGGATATTGGTAGCGGTTTATGATCAAAGCGCCCTGCAATAAATCGAAAGCACCACTTAAATACCAAAGGTTTAGATCTTCTTTAACCGTTTTGAACTGGATTTGATGAACAATGTTTTCAATGCGTTCCTGCATCAGTCCATCGAAGGATTGTTCCCATGCATTTTCTAAGTAATGGATAACTTCGCCACCATATTCAAGCAGTTTTTTCTCCACATGGTGATACACTTCCTCGTCGGGATCGTCCAATAATTTAACTAAAGCACTTATCTCTGCGATATTTTCCATAAAACATACATACGTTTGCGGTGTTTAATTACTTTTGCAATATTATGTTATTTCAATTTATTAAAGATTACCTTAAACACCGTTTAACAGCTAAGAGCCGGCACGGAACGCATTCGCCATTTGTGTATAAGCTCGCTGATGAGGTAATTTACGATTTTAACGATAAATCTGAATATAAAAATATAGAGGAGCAGCGAAAAAAACTTTTTAATGACGATTCCGTCATCACTGTTACCGACCTCGGTGCAGGGTCTCAGCTCAATAAGAACCGAACAAAGAAGGTAAGTCAAATTGCCAAAAATGCGTTAAAAAGCCCAAGATTGGCCAAGCTCATTTATCGGCTGGCTAAAAATACCAAAGCAAAAAGTGCGATCGAATTGGGTACTTGTTTGGGAATTACGACTGCTTATTTAGCAAAAACAGATGCCCAAACCGAGGTAATTACAATAGAAGGGTGTCCACAAACCGCAGAGGTTGCCAGAAAAAACTTCCAGGAACTGAATTTAGAAAACATCGAACTTCATGTGGGGAACTTTGATTTGATTTTGCCGGATATTATTGCCCGGCAGCCCAGTCTGGATTTTGTTTACATTGATGGGAACCACCGTAAAGACGCTACCTTAAATTATTTTAAATGGTGCCTGCCAAAAGTAACGGAAAATTCGTTGCTGATTTTTGATGATATTTACTGGAGCGAAGGCATGAAAGAAGCCTGGACCGAAATTAAGAATCACCCTGATGTTACCGTGACGATCGATTTGTTTTGGATCGGTTTGGTGTATTTCAAAAAGGGGCAGGCTAAAGAGCATTTTAAACTTAAGTTTTAACTATCCATGCAGGAACCAAAACTGGCAGGTATTCAAAAACGATCGGCATTATTTGTTTTGCTGATTAGCCTTTTCTCTGGCCTTGCGGCCTACTTGCTTTCGTTTCTTAGTAAAATGGACGCCCTTACGCATATTATGCTTGGGTGGGATATTTTTTGCCTTGTGCTCAATACGTTGCATTGGTATATGTTTTTTCATACTTCTGCTGCTGAAACGCATTTAAAAGCAAAAATGCAGGATGAAACCCGAGGAGAAATTTTCGCTATTGTGGTGGTGTCTACCTTTGCTGGTTTACTGGCCGTAGTTTTACTGCTTATTAATAAAGATGTTGAGCCTCTTGATCTGGTTATCGCCATACTGGGTATGTTTTTATCTTGGTTTTTGGTGCATACTACTTTTACGATGCGTTATGCCCATTTATATTACGGTGACAAACGGAAAAAAAAATCGGAAAAGAGTGGTTCAGGATTGGAGTTCCCGGGCAGTGATGAACCTGATTTTATCGATTTTGCTTATTTTTCTTTTGTATTGGGCATGACTTTTCAGGTTTCGGACGTTGAAATTTCGGATAGAGAAATCAGACGGCTGTCTCTTTTACATAGTTTAATTGCGTTCATATTTAATACCGTAATTGTAGCATTAACGATTAATGCGCTGGCGGGTTTAAGCAAATAATTCTTTTATAAAGACTTACGAAATTTGATTTGGTCTTGGCAGATTCTTTTGTAGATAGCAGTTTTTAGGAAATGAACGGTCTATCTCTTTTGGCGGTCTTTGGTCCCGCTCCCGCTTCTGCCGATGAAGAATCGGCCTTCCGCTTCGATCCCTTAGGTTTAGGTACCAAGGATAGATGCCTTTCGGGAAGAAATAAATCTATTATTTTATTTGTCTGTTAGTCAGTATTTTATATTTATAAACTGATTTTTCAGTAGAATAACTTATTTTTTAGTTGTTTAACTGAAAAATAAGTTATAGATTTGGATATGGAAGAATTAACTAAAGCTGAAGAACGCATTATGCAGGTTTTATGGAAACTGCAGAAAGCATTCGTGAAAGACATGATAGATGAATTGGAAGAGAATCCTAAACCGCCTTATAATACCATTTCGTCTATTGTGCGTTTGCTCGAAAAGAAAGGTTACGTAAACTATAAAGCTTACGGTAAAACATACGAATATTTTCCAGCCATTTCTAAGGATGAGTATGCTAAAACTACCTTCTCCAAATTGTTTTCAGGTTATTTTGATAATTCTCCAACCAGCTTGTTATCCTTTATGGTAAAAGAGGAAAAACTAAGTGAAAAAGATATAGAAGAAATTAAGAAAATCATTAACCAGGATACAAAACCATGATTTTATTCTATCTGCTCAAAGTTACGGCCTGTACTATATTATTCTTCGGATTTTATGTATTGATTTTACAAAAACTTACCTTCTTCAAAATCAATCGTTTTTATCTGCTGGTCACTTTACTACTGAGTTTTGTAATTCCAGCTTTGAAATTTGAGATTAAGCACGAATTGGTGAAAGTGGATACAGATCCTGTGGCCAACCTGCCTGAAGTGAAAATGGCTGAAAAACCATTACAGCTTATTCAACCCTTAGCGGTCGGACATCAACCAGAAACAAAGCCCGAAATAGATTGGTTAAGTTTAGTTCCTTTTGCTTATGGCGCCATAACTTTGGTTTTGCTGCTTATTTGCATTTGGCGGTTGTTCGGCTTGATTAAATATACTGCAAACTATACTGAAAGTGATGAGGGTTTAAAACTGATCAACAAAACTGCTGGCTTTACCAATTGCTCTTTCTTTAATTATGTTTTTATTGATGGAGATAAATTAGGTGATGCTGATTTAGCTGTTTTACTTAAACATGAGCTGGTGCATGCCAGGCAATACCATTCGATAGATAAAATTATTTTAATGGTTTTTAAATCCGTTTTATGGTTTAATCCTATAGTTTACCTATATGATAAAGCTTTAGAGCAGGTGCATGAATATGAGGCAGATGAATTTACTTCAGCAGCTTATGGAAGTGAGGCTTATGCCAGTCTGTTATTGAAACTGGCCATTGCTAAAAGTGATATGCCCTTGATCCATAATTTTGTGAAAAGCCCGATTAAAGCCCGCATTAAAATGTTGTTTAGTTCAAAATCTCCGGATAAGAAAAAAAATACCTATCTCCTGATGTTGCCTATGGTTTTAATGCTGTTGTGGCTATTTGCTGTTAAATCTGTGTATGCTGTTAAGCAAATCCGTCCTGAAAATAAATCTCAACAAGGCTTTATCAAGCCTGGACAATCATTAGTAAATGATATTGATAATATTTCGAAGCATTTAATGGCGGGATCTGTTAAAAATATAAAAAGACGTAATTTGGTACCTGGTAAACAAGGTGCTGTAGAATTTCCTGGTTTTAAGGGCTCAACAGAATCAGCGCGACCGGTTAAACCCCGAATTATCTCTTTTACTAAAATAACCGGATACATACAAGAAAAAGTTTCTTTTATGGAAAATGCAGTAATTGATATTGTTGATTGCAGATTAAATGCTAAGTATGTACAGCTGGATGAACCAAACAATAAAATGATAGCTAAAAATGCGGTATTAAAAACCAAAGATGGAAATTCATTAACAGCATCGGTTATTGTTTTTGATTTGAAAAATGGAAATTTTAAAGCGACATCTGATAACGGAAAAGCAGCGGATCCAAAGAAACCTGGCTTAGAGCGGCAGTTAAAAAATGCCCTTTTAGTTCAGCCATTTAATGAAGCCGACGCGAAGGTAGAATATCGTGCTAAAGATTCTGTTAAGATGAGTAAGGATAAAAGCATCATTTATTTATTTGGTGATGCGATGGTTATTTATAATGGTGTTAAACTTAGTGGTTCAAAAATCACCTATAACAAAACGAATAATACGATTTCAGCTAATAAGGCTATGGTCTCTTCAAATAAAATTGATGGGCTGATTAAAGCAGACAGTATTTACCTCAATCTGAAAACTTCGGAAACAACATTATTCGGTGAAAATTTTTAAACTTTTATTGGATTTTCATTTTCCGTCCCTTCTGTGTTTCCGTGGCAATAAACTATCTGTGAGGGTTAGTCGCTAAAAAATCCTTCGACTCCATCCAGGATGGACACTAGGCTGAGGCCATTATGCCATCAACTCTTTTCCATCTTACTTCATCCATCCCCTAAAACGCTTCCGCTAAACTGATATAAAATCCTGCCTGGCGTTTTTCATTTGGCAGTTTTTCGCCAATACCGTAATCAAGGCGCACACTCAAACCTTTTGCCGGATCAAAAAAGTAACGGCCGCCAAGGCCATAATTAGGCTTTAGTCCATCGGCACTGAACTGGCCATTGCTAAATACCTTACCGGTACCTGCAAAAGCTACAATACCAAAGCGGTTCATGAAACGGTAGCGGATTTCAGCCTGTGCTGCCATTAAATTCTCATCGCGGTAGCGGCCGCTGTAATAGCCCCGCATCATTTGGTCGTTTCCTAATTGTTGCAACAAATAAAATGGCGTGTTTTTACTTTGGATGGTATAATAAATTCCCTGGACGCCCAAAACCACTTTTGGAGCTATGCTAAAGAAACCGCGGAGATCGATTTTGACCTGTGAGCCATTGAAATTTTCTCCTCCAAAAAAATCCGGGGCATATTGATAGGTTGCCCTTCCGAAAAAACCTTTGGTAGGATAGTTGTTGCTATTGCGGGTATCATAACTTTGCGATGCACCGATCCAGGCAACATAACCACCATCTCTATCTAAAATTTTTGGATCAGTAGCATAAATACCGCCTGGCTGCCGGTCTGTAAAATGATGATTTTCAAAACCCATTGAAACACCGGTATAAGCCTTTGGTAAAGTATTCATTTCGGCATCGAAAAGTGTTTTAAAAATCCGCTGATCCAATTTGTTTTCATCTGATTTTGTGGTGTAGTTGCCAATGCCATAAAAATTAAAAGGCTGGTTTTTAAAACGGATGTCGCCAATAAAATGGTATTTGTTCCCTTTTGTCCACATATCGCCTTTTAGCATAAAGTTTGCGGTCTTTTTGGTGGAATAAGTCGTGTTCAGTGCGAAATTGGAACTGCGGTTCATTGTATCCTTACGATCTACATAAAAGGAATAAATTGCGCCAACACCAAATTCAAACCCGGTTTCCTGACTATATCCAAAAGCTGGCAAAGGTAAAAAGCTGGCTTTACGTGTAGTATCCTTTTCGTTCGAGAGCATCTTCCTGATCAGTTTCATTTGTGCAAAAGAACTTCCTGAGACAAGCGCAAGTAAGATAACCAGATAATATTTTTTCATCACCGCAAAGAAAAGGAAATTTAATTAGAGTTCATTAGTTCAATAGTCATTCGTTCATTGGTTATATTTGAATGCAAATTGCTGAAAAGTATAAGTTTTTGGAAAGCAGATACTGTAGCATTTGGGTTTGTGTAGTCCCGCCCCCGCTTCTGCTCCAATTGAAGAAATCGGAGCATCTCGCTACGGTCGGGTTTAGGTGGCCTGGCATATGCAATAATTTGGGGTTGCAGCGCGCATAATGAGGCTGTTTATTAGAATGGAATAGAGGAAGTTTTAATAGTAATATAATATGACTCACTTAAAACCGGATACCATTTAATAATGGCTACTGTAATTACTTTTCAAATGAAAGATTCTCCGACTCCGTCCAGGATGACGGTCGCTAGGGAATTAATGCAATAACCACCGCCACCTAAACCGGATTGGAGGGGAAAGCCCGCAGGTGAGGCACGAGCCGAGGACTTGTACCGTAAAGCCGGGCTGACTTTAAAAATAGCTACTGTCATTGCTTTCCAAAAAAAATGTGATCATTTATCTGCATGAAAGATCCTGAAACAATTTCAGGATGACGCTTGCTGGGAGAATGTTGCATTTGTATGCTGACATTACTTTCCAAATGAAAGATCCTCCGACTCCCTCCAGGATGACGGTCGCTAGGGAATTAATGCAATAACCACCGCCACCTAAACCGGATTGGAGGGGAAAGCCCGCAGGTGAGGCACGAGCCGAGGACTTGTACCGTAAAGCCGGGCTGACTTTAAAAATAGCTACTGTCATTGCTTTCCAAAAAAGATGTGATCATTTATCTGCATGAAAGATCCTGAAACAAGTTCAGGATGACGCTTGCGAGGGGAATGTTGCATTTGTCTGCTGACATTACTTTCCAAATGAAAGATCCTCCGACTCCGTCCAGGATGACGGTCGTTAGGGAATTAATGTAATGACCTCCGCCACCTAAACCGGATTGGAGGGGAAAGCCCGCAGGTGAGGCACGAGCCGAGGACTTGTACCGTAAAGCCGGGCTGACTTTAAAAATAGTTACTGTCATTGCTTTCCAAAAAAAAGATGTGATCACTTATCTGCATGAAAGATCCTGAAAACAAGTTCAGGATCACGCTTGCGAAGAGAATGTTGCATTTGTATGCTGACTTACTTTCCAGATGATAGACCCTTTGACGCATTCAGGATGACAATTGGGGGAATCGGTTAATTGGCAACATGCACTATGCCCCAAACGTCACACTCCAAACGCTATACGCTTTTAATGTTTCCACTTTCGACCTAAATACCTATTTTTGCGGCAAACAATACAAAACGAAATGAGCAATACAAGAGGACCGATATCTCAGTTTATGGAGCGTAATTACCTCCATTTTAATGCTGCTGCAATGATGGATGCGGCTAAAGGATACGAAACGCATTTAGATGAAGGTGGTAAAATGATGATCACACTTGCTGGTGCAATGAGTACTGCAGAATTGGGCATTTCACTTGCAGAAATGATCCGCCAGGATAAAGTGGCCATTATTTCTTGTACAGGTGCGAACCTTGAAGAAGATATTATGAATCTGGTAGCACATTCCCATTATAAACGTGTACCAAATTATCGTGATTTAAGTCCGCAGGATGAATGGGATCTTTTAGAGAACCATTATAACCGTGTTACCGATACCTGTATTCCGGAAGAAGAAGCTTTCCGCCGTTTACAAAAACATATCCACAAAATCTGGAAAGATGCAGATGATGCAGGTGAAAGATATTTCCCACATGAGTTTATGTATAAGATGTTGCTAAGTGGTGATCTGGAGCAATATTATGAAATCGATCCTAAAAATTCGTGGATGCTTGCTGCGGCAGAAAAGAATTTGCCAATCGTGGTACCCGGATGGGAAGACTCAACCATGGGTAACATTTTCGCTTCTTATGTAATCAAAAATGAGTGCAAAGCAACCACAATGAAAAGCGGGATTGAATACATGGGCTGGCTGGCCGATTGGTATGTTAAAAACTCAGAGGGAAAGGGAATTGGTTTCTTTCAGATTGGTGGCGGTATTGCCGGCGATTTTCCGATCTGTGTAGTGCCGATGCTTTATCAGGATATGGAAATGGAAAATATTCCTTTCTGGAGTTATTTCTGCCAGATTTCTGATTCGACCACTTCTTACGGTTCATATTCTGGTGCCGTACCAAACGAAAAGATTACCTGGGGCAAACTGGATATCCACACACCTAAATTTATTGTAGAAAGTGATGCTACCATTGTAGCGCCATTAATGTTTGCCTGGATATTAAAACAATAATCAGAAAAATTAAATAAACCAAATTGGTTTGTACTATGCCCATTGAAGATTCTTTATCAAAATGGGCATTTTTATTGCCAGAATGGCTTGAAACGGCATTTGTTTAGAATGATTATAAATTGTATTTCAAGTCACTATTATGTCATGGGATTTATTAATAAGTTATACTTTTGTTCAAGTTTTGGTGGGGCTACCCCTAGTTCAGCATCAATTTCACAACAAAAAGTAAATTAAATAAGTATAAAGTGTTCATTATGAGAGATATCTCGATGATTTTAAAAAGCGTTTGGAAGTCGTTATTCGTATTTTCAGCAATTTCCGTAATAGCGGTTTCTACCGTAAATGCGCAGGATGCTAAAGAAGGAAGAACGCTTTTCAAAGCAAAATGTTCTTCGTGCCACGCATTAGATGCTAAATTAGTTGGTCCGGCCTTAAAGGGTGTAAGTGATCGCCACTCGGAAGAGTTCCTTTTAAAATGGATTCCAAATTCGCAAGGCCTCGTAGCTTCTGGTAACCCTGAAGCTGTTAAACTTTTTAACGAAAATGGAAAAGTGCCAATGACGTCTTTTCCTGAGTTAGACGAAACCAAGGTAAAAGATATCTTAGCCTACATTAAAGAGGGTGAGCCAAAAGCAGCTACTCCAGCAGGTGGTGCTGTTGCAGCGAAAGACGAGTCTACTTCAGGTTTATCAATCGCAGGTATCGTAGCTATCGTAGTTTTGGCCATCGTTATTTTAGTAATCTTAGGTCGTGCTTCTAAATTATTAGAGCGTTTGATTCTACAGAAACAAGGTATCGAGATTGAGGAAGATGTGCCATTAAAGGTTGGTGTGCGCAAGATGTTCAAAAACAAGAAATTTGTGATGTTCTTTATCTTGTGTTTAATCATCTGTTTAGGTTCATTCGGTTGGATGGGCATGTGGAACACAGGTGTTCATACTGGTTATCAACCGGTTCAGCCTATAAAATTCTCTCACGAGCTACATGCGGGGATCAATCAGATCGATTGCCAGTATTGCCACTCGGGTGCATTTAAATCTAAAAATGCATCTATACCATCATTAAATGTTTGTATGAACTGCCATAAAGCAGTACAGGCAAGAGATAAATATGATGGTGAAGTTTCTCCTGAGATCAAGAAAATCTATAATGCTTTGGGTTACGATCCTGAAACACAGAAATATGATGAGAGTAAAGCTAAACCAATGGAGTGGGTACGTGTACACAATCTTCCTGATTTTGCTTACTTCAACCACTCTCAGCACGTAGTTGTTGCTGAAGATGCCATCCGCAAAGCAAAAGGATTACAACCAACAGAGCCTGTATGTTTCGCCTGTCACGGCCCGGTTAATACGATGGAAGAAATTTATCAATATTCTCCGTTAACCATGAAATGGTGTATCAACTGCCATAAAGAAACAGATATTTCTGGTCAGAAAAATAATGCTTTCTACGCTAAGGTGATCGAAGCGCATGAAAAGATTAAAAAAGGCGAGAAAATTACACCAGCGTTATTGGGTGGTTTAGAGTGTGGTAAATGCCACTATTAATAGATTAGAGTTTAGTAAGAACGTTCGAATAAACAGTAATATAGCTTAAATGGAAAGCAACAAAAAATACTGGAAAGGCTTAGAGGAGTATAACAATACACCCGATTTTGTTAAAAATAACAAAAACGAATTCGCCGAGCCACTTCCAATAGAAGATGTTTTAAATGAAGCAGGGTTAAGTACCGTTACCCCACGCCGCGACTTTTTAAAGGCGTTAGGTTTTGGTTTAGGTGCAGTAACTTTAGCAGCCTGTCAAACTGCTCCTGTTCATAAATCTATTCCTTACCTGGTAAAACCTGAAGAGGTTACTCCAGGTATTCCTAACTATTATACTTCGAGCTTTAATGGCCAGAGTATTTTAGTTAAAACCAGAGAGGGCCGCCCAATTAAAATTGAACCAAACCCAAATGCAGGTCAATTTTTCCGTGGTACAGATGCGAGAGCGCAGGCGTCGGTTTTAGATTTATATGATGTATCTAAACTAAAAGCACCAGCTTTAGTAAAAGATGGAAGAGTTGAAGAAACGACCTGGGCAAAAATCGACAGCTTTGTAAAAGGCGAGTTGGCAAAAGCACAGGCTGGTGGCAAAAAAATCCGTTTGGTATCATCAACCGTAAACAGCCCGTCAACCAATGCGGTGATTGCAACTTTTATTGCAAAATACCCTGCAACTAAACTGGTACAGTATGATGCTGTGTCTTACACCGGTATGATCCAGGCCAACCAGAATAGTTTCGGTAAAGCAGTTTTACCTAAGTATAATTTTGATAAGGCTGATTTAATTGTAAGTTTCGGTGCAGATTTCTTAGGCACCTGGATTAGCGGAGAAGAGTTTACTGCTCAATATACGGCTAACCGTAACTACAAATCGTTAGAAAATAAAAAAATGAGCCGCCACATCCAGTTCGAAAGTGGAATGAGCTTAACAGGTACCAATGCAGATACCCGTGTTCCGGTTAAATTATCGGAAGAAGGACCTGCTTTGATTGCTTTATATAATGCCATTACAGGTAATGCTTTACCAGGCGGAACATTGGGTAACAATGCTACTGCTGATAAAGTAATTAAACTGGTAGCTAAAGAATTGGTACAAGCTAAAGGTAAAGGCCTTGTGGTTTGTGGTTCGAACGATGTTTCTACTCAGATTTTAGTAAATGCCATAAACGCCGCTATCGGAAGTTATGGTACTACCATTGATTTAGATAACCCTTGTTATTTATATGCAGGTAACGATGCCGAATTTAGTGGCCTGGTTGCTGAAATGAACCGCGGCGAAGTTGGAGCTGTTTTATTCTTAAACACTAATCCGGTTTATGATGCTCCAAATGCAAAAGCATTTACTGATGCGTTAGCTAAGGTTCCTGCTAAAATTTCATTCTCAGATCGTGCAGACGAAACGGCTACGGCTTGTGATGCTATTGCCATTAACCATAACTATTTAGAATCATGGGGTGATGCAAATGCTTACGAAGGATATTATTCTATCGTTCAGCCAACAATCAACCCTGTTTTCAACAGCCGTCAGGCTGAAGAAAGTTTATTAACCTGGGCTGATGCTCCTGTTAAAGACTACTATCAGTTTGTACGCAGCAACTGGGAAGCTAAAATGTTACCAGCTGTTGGTTTGAAATGGGAAGAGGTTTTAGAAAAAGGTGTGGTTACTTCATCCGCTAAACCAGCTGGTGCTTATTCATTCACACAATCTTTAGCTCAGGTTGCTACTTCAATTGCCAATAGCAGCAAAGCCTTTAAAGGTGGTGACCAGATTGAGTTACAGGTTTACGAAAATGTACCGATGCGCGATGGTAAAAATGCCAATAACGCATTTTTACAAGAATTGCCAGATCCGGTATCTAAAGTAACCTGGGATAACTTTGTTGCCTTGGCACCTAAAACTGCAGAGAGATTAAAAGTTAAAGAGTTTGATGTGGTTTCTGTTAAAGGAAGCAACGGATATTCAGTAGATCTTCCGGTATTGATCCAGCCAGGACAAGCACAGGGAACTGCATCTATAGCATTAGGTTACGGCCGTACCAAAGCAGGTAAAGCTGGTAACGATGTGGGTAAAAATGCTTTCCCATTTGTATCTTTTGTAAATGGAACCATGCAATATGCTACAAACGTAACCATTACCCCAACAGGAGGTTACTACGAGCTTGCACAAACCCAAACGCACCACTCTTTCGAAGGCCGTGCAGTAATTAAAGAAGCTACATTTGCAGCATACTTAAAAAATGCCGGTGCTGGTAACGAAAAAGGTGAGCATAAAAATTACGATCTTTGGGATCAATACGAAAAACCAGGTAACAACTGGGTAATGGCAATCGATTTGAATGCTTGTACAGGTTGTGGTTCTTGTATTGTTGCCTGTAACGTAGAAAACAACATCCCTGTTGTAGGCCGTGATGAGGTTCGCCGTCGTCGTGAAATGCACTGGATCCGTATCGATCGTTATTACAGTTATGAAACCAAGAACGGTGATGTAACCAAAGAGAAAGAGATTGCTAAGTTAGAAGACTTAGATCATGTTTCGGTGGTTCACCAGCCAATGTTGTGCCAGCACTGTGATCATGCACCTTGCGAAACGGTTTGTCCGGTATTAGCTACTGTACACTCAAGTGATGGTTTAAACCATATGGCTTATAACCGTTGCGTAGGTACACGTTACTGTGCAAATAACTGTCCATACAAAGTACGTCGTTTCAACTGGTTTAACTACTGGAACGATTCACGTTTCGATAACTATTTAAATAACGAGTTTACCCAATTGGTTTTAAACCCTGATGTAACTACACGTTCAAGAGGGGTAATGGAAAAATGCTCAATGTGTATTCAACGTATACAAGGTGGCAAATTGCAAGCTAAACTGGAGAAACGTCCATTAAAAGATGGCGATATTAAAATGGCTTGTCAGGAAGCTTGTTCAGCAAATGCGATTGTATTTGGAGATGCAAACGATCCAAATTCAGAGGTTTCAAAAGCATTACGTTCTGAGCGTATCTACTACGTATTGGAAGAGATCAATGTGAAACCGGGTATCGGCTACATGACAAAAATTAGAAATACAGATACAACAGTACAAGCGTAAGCTTTAGTATATAGAAAATACAAATTATGTCAGGACATAACGAATCAATACTTAGAGAACCATTAATTACCGGCGATAATATCACGTACGCAAAAATTACGGATGATATTTTGATGCCGGTAGAAAATAAGCCAAATAAGGCTTGGTGGATTGGTTTCATCGTTTCAGCATTGGGTGCTTTACTTTGGGTGGTAGCTGTTAGTTACACCTTTTGGAATGGTATCGGTGCATGGGGCTTAAATAAAACAGTTGGTTGGGCATGGGATATCACCGGTTTCGTATGGTGGGTAGGTATCGGTCACGCCGGAACACTAATTTCAGCAGTACTTTTACTTTTCCGTCAGAACTGGCGTAACTCCATCAACCGTTCGGCAGAGGCGATGACTATTTTTGCCGTAATCTGTGCCGCAACTTATGTGGTGTCTCACATGGGCCGTCCTTGGTTAGCTTATTGGGTTTTACCTTTACCAAATCAATTCGGATCACTTTGGGTAAACTTTAACTCACCACTGGTATGGGATATGTTTGCGATCTCTACATACTTCTCTGTATCATTATTATTCTGGTACACCGGTTTATTACCAGATATCGCAACCATCCGCGACCGTGCCGTTGGTACCCGTAGAAAAATCTATTCTATCTTTTCTTTTGGATGGAGTGGAAGTGTTAAAACCTGGCAACGTTTCGAAGCAGTGTCTTTAATCTTAGCCGGTATTTCTACACCGCTTGTGCTTTCAGTACACACCATTGTATCAATGGACTTTGCAACATCCGTAATACCAGGATGGCACACCACCATCTTCCCTCCATACTTCGTGGCAGGTGCGATTTTCTCTGGATTCGCGATGGTATTAACCCTATTATTGGTTGCACGTAAAGTGCTGGGCTTAGAGAATTACATCACCATGTTCCACATCGAGTCGATGAACAAAATCATCATCTTAACCGGATCAATTGTAGGTGTAGCTTATTTAACCGAGTTCTTTATCGCATGGTATTCAGGTTCAGAGTATGAGCAGTATGCATTTATCAACAGATCTACCGGTCCTTACTGGTGGTCGTACTGGATGATGATGACTTGTAACGTAATCTCTCCACAATTGTTGTGGTTCAAGAAAATCCGCCTAAGCATTAAAGCAACCTGGATTTTATCGATCGTGGTAAACGTAGGTATGTGGTTTGAGCGTTTTGTAATTATCGTTACTTCCCTACACCGCGATTATATTCCGTCAAGCTGGGCTATGTTCTATCCAACCTGGGTTGATATCAGTGTATTCGTTGGTTCAATTGGATTATTCTTCACCTTATTCTTATTGTTCTTAAGGGTATTGCCGTCAATCGCTATTGCAGAGGTTAAATTATTATTAAAATCTGCGAGTGAGCAAGCTAAAATGAAACAGATTAAAGAAGGGCATGAGAATAAAGAATATGTAGCAGAGTACATAGAGTCTTTAGAAAAATTTGATAGTGTTAAACAAGAAGATTACGCAAAAATATAACAATGAGTGATATCAAATATATTTTAGGCAGCTTTGGCGATCCTGACGAAATGATGCATGGCATCGAAAAGCTTCAGGAAAATAACATCAGTATTTATGATGTATATACACCGATGCCTATACACGGAATAGAAGCCAAATTAGGAATTAAAAGATCTAGAATCGATATCGCGGCATTTTGCTTTGGTATCACCGGTACCTGCTGTGCATTTGCTTTGATTTATTTCTGCGCGGTAATCGACTGGAGAGTAAACATAGGTGGTAAACCATCATTCGCATTGCCGGATTTTATTCCGATAATGTTCGAGCTTACAGTATTATTCTGTGCTTTCGGTATGGTGTTAACTTATTATGCATCTACTCACTTATTTCCAGGAAGAGCACCAAGAGTGATGGATCTACGTGCCACTGATGATCGCTTTGTTATTGCAGTTGATGCAAAAGATAATGCAGCGCATACTGTAATTGATGGATTATTAAAAGATGCAGGTGCTTTAGAAATAAAGTATAATGAAAGGAAGTACATTAGCTATGAATAAGAATAAATTTGTTTACACAGCGTTTTTAGCTATCGCTTTTGCAGCTACCTTTTCTGCTTGTAAAGATAAACGCAGTACTGGCTTAGAATATGCCAGAAACATGTATGATCCGATTGCTTACAATCCGGATCAGCCAAACAAAAATTTTAAGGATGGTAAAACAGCTCAGTTACCACCTGCACATACCAAACCGGTAGGTTTTACTGAATATGATGAGTATCCTAATACTAAAGAGGGATATGAAGCAGCAGGAGTGAGTATGGTAAATCCTTTACCAGTTGATACTGTTAATTTGGCCCAGGGTAAGCACTTATTTACCGTTTTCTGTAGCCCTTGCCACGGAGATAAAGGTGATGGACAGGGACACCTGGTTAAAATTGAGAAATTTAGTGGTGTACCTGCTTATCAAACCGGTTCATCATCCAGAGGTGGTAACATGGTTGATCTTACCGCAGGTAAAATTTATCATACCATTACATACGGTGTAAATAACATGGGCTCGCATGCTTCGCAAATCTCACCAACAGATCGTTGGAAAGTGGTGATGTATGTTCAACAATTACAAAAAGGACAATAGTAAAGCAAATATAAATGGGAACTCACAATATTAATTTTAGTGAACAGTTTGAGTTTACAGGGAAAGTAAAAACGTTAAGCATTGTTGGTATCGTTATCGGTATTGCGGCTGTATTGTTCGGTTTTTTGGCGGGCGATAAAGTAATGCATGAGCGTACTTTTGCTAACCTGTTGCTTATGGCATATTACTTTGCATGCGTTTGTATGTCTGGTACGTTTTTCCTGGCTGTTCAATATGTAGCGCAGGCAGGTTGGTCTGCATCAATTTTACGTGTACCACAAGCTATGGCCAAAACTTTGCCTATAGCAGCTGTAATACTTGTAGTGGTTATTTCAGCAGGATTATACTCGCACAATTTATATCACCACTGGCATGCTGAAGGTTTAACCGATCAGAACAGCCCTAATTATGATGCTATTATTGCAGGTAAATCGGTATTCTTAAATGTGCCTTTTTTCTTAGGCCGCCAGGTGGTATTCTTAGGTGTTTACAGTATATTTTCGATCATGTTTGTTAAATTTTCTTACAATGAAGACTTGGCAGGCGGTTTGAATTCATACAGAAAAAGCTTCAAAAATGCTTGTATCTTCCTGGTAATTTACGGTTTTACTACCCCGGTATTTGCTTTTGATACCATTATGTCTTTAGAGGCACACTGGTTCTCTACCATGTTTGGCTGGTATAACTTCGCTGCAATGTGGGTAAGTAGTTTGGCGACTATTGCTGTTATCCTGATCTTATTAAGAAGAGCTGGTTATATGCAATGGGTTAACAATAGCCACTTGCATAACTTAGGCCAGTTTATTTTTGGTTTCTCTATCTTCTGGACTTATGTATGGTTTGCTCAATTCCTATTGATCTACTATGCAAATATGCCTGAGGAGACTGTATATTTCTATAAACGTTTTGAATATTATAAGTTCTGGTTTTTCTTAAATCTGGCCATGAATTTCTTAGCGCCTGTATTATTATTAATGGATAGAGATAACAAAAGAACAGATGCCAAATTATTATTCGTTTCTATCGTGGTATTGTTAGGTCATTGGGTAGATTATTACCAGATGATTATGCCAGGTGCGGTTGAAGATGGGCATAATGGTTTTGGAATTGTAGAAATCGGTATTGCATTAGGTTTCGTAGGATTGTTTACCTTTACGGTTTTATCATCATTAAGCAAAAAGCCTTTAATTGCAAAGAATCACCCATTATTACAAGAAAGTTTGCATCATCAGCTTTAGTGATGATAAGATAGAGCAAATATTTAATTATTATTATAATTAGCAGTACAGCGTACTACTTTTAAGAAAATGAGTTTAAGAAAGTTTATAACGAATAAAACGACCGCAGCTTTGGCAGTATTGATTACTGCTTTTGCAAACACTAGCGTATTTGCGCAAGATGCAGCAGCAGGTGCTGCCGCGGCACCGAAAGTTGATATGGGCGAGGTTTATAAATCGGTAATATTTTATATTCTGGTTTTCCTTGCGGTATGCTTATTCATTGCTATTATTGGTAAAGCAATAAAAGTATATGAGTTAAGCCGCGAAGCACAAGGTAAACCTGTTGGTATCAACTGGAACAGGGTACATGCAAGTTTGTTTGCATTATTTCTTGTGATCGGTTTATATGGGGTATATTGGGAATATACGGTACATGGATCAATGTTACTTCCTGATGCTGCATCTGAGCATGGAAAGAAAATTGACAGAATGTTTAATTTAACATTAATCATTACCACAATCGTTTTCATAGCAACACACATCCTGTTGTTCGGATTTTCTTACATCTATAAATATTCTGCAAAGAGAAAAGCTTACTACTATCCACACAATAATACCATCGAAAAAATCTGGACCATTGTTCCGGCTTTAGTATTAACTGTTCTGGTTTTAATGGGTTTCTTAACCTGGAGATCTATTTTCTTCAAAGTTGAGGATCCAAATAACAAGCCATTGCAGATTGAAGTTACTTCTGAGCAGTTCAAATGGTCTATCCGCTATCCCGGAGCTGACGGAATTGTAGGTAAGAAGAATTATAAGTTAACTACAGCAACCAATACATTGGGTATTGATTTTAAAGATGTTAATTCTCGTGATGATGAAATGGCAGATGAGATGGTGCTTCCTGTGGGCAAACCAGTTAAACTTATTCTGACGAGTAAAGATGTAATTCACAGTTTTTATATGCCACACTTCAGGGTACAGTTAAATACCGTACCAGGTATGAGAACGGTTTTTGAATTTACGCCTACAAAAACGACTGCAGAAATGCAGCAGGAAACCAACGATCCGAATTTTAATTACCTTTTCTTATGTGCAAAAATCTGTGGATCTGGTCATTATAACATGCAAAAAGTTGTTCGTGTAGTATCAGAGGCTGAATACAAAACCTGGATTGCAGAACAGAAAACATACTTAAATGACGATTTAAGAAAACAATTTAATTTGCCAGTGGCACCTGCACCTGTAAAATCAGAAGCAGATTCAGCAGCTAAAGATTCAGCAGCTGTAAAAACTAACCAAATGGCTTTAAATAAATAATATTAAGCAGGAGCGAACGAATTATGTCAACAATAGCATTACACGACGAACACAATCACGATCACGCTGATCATGGGCATCATAAAGAGACTTTGATTTCAAAGTATATCTTTAGTATGGATCATAAAATGATTGCCAAGCAATTTTTGATTACCGGTATTATCATGGCGGTAATTGCAATGGGCTTGTCAATCCTATTCCGTATCCAATTGGCATGGCCAGATCAAAACTTCCCTTTCTTAGAAACTTTCTTAGGCAAATGGGCTGAAGGCGGTCGTATCAAGCCCGACTTTTATCTGGCTTTGGTTACCATTCACGGTACCATTATGGTATTTTTTGTACTTACAGCTGGTTTAAGTGGAACGTTTAGTAACTTATTAATCCCACTTCAGATAGGTGCAAGAGATATGGCCTCGCCATTCTTGAACATGTTATCTTACTGGTTCTTCTTTATGGCTTGTGTGATCATGATGTCATCATTCTTCATTCAAACGGGACCAGCATCAGGTGGTTGGACGGTTTATCCGCCATTATCTGTTGTAGCTAAGGCTATGCCAGGTTCAGGCTTGGGTATGACTTTGTGGTTAATTAGTATGGTGCTTTTCGTAGCTTCATCTTTAATGGGTGGTATTAACTACGTAAGTACCATTTTAAATATGCGTACTAAAGGGATGGATCTTTGGAAAATGCCATTGCCGATCTGGGCTTTCTTCTTAACCGCAATTTTAGGTATCCTATCGTTCCCGGTTCTTGTAGCTGGTGTAGTGTTAATGGTATTTGACCGAAGCTTCGGTACCAGTTTCTATTTATCAGATATCGTAATGGGTACTGATATTTTACCAAATGAAGGTGGTTCACCAATCTTATGGCAACACTTATTCTGGTTTTTAGGTCACCCTGAGGTTTATATCGTAATTATGCCGGCATTGGGTATCTCATCTGAAGTAATTTCAGTAAATGCACGTAAGCCAATCTTTGGTTACCATGCAATGGTTTACTCACTAATCGGTATTACCGTATTATCATTCATCGTTTGGGGTCACCACATGTTTGTAACGGGGATGAATCCATTATTGGGAGGTGTATTTATGATTACTACGTTAATCATTGCGGTACCATCTGCAGTAAAAACATTTAACTATCTGGCTACATTATGGAGAGGTAATATCCGTTTTACGCCAGCCATGTTATTCGCTATTGGTTTAGTTTCATTCTTTATCTCTGGTGGTTTAACCGGTATCTTCTTAGGAAATGCTTCTTTGGATATTAACTTACACGATACTTATTTTGTTGTTGCCCACTTCCACCTGGTAATGGGATCTGCAGCAATTTTTGGTATGCTTGCAGGTGTTTATCACTGGTTTCCCAGAATGTTCGGTAGAATGATGAATGCTAAATTGGGATACTTACATTTCTGGTTAACTTTCATTGCAGCTTACCTGGTGTTCTTTCCACTTCACTTCTTAGGTTTAGATGGGGTACCACGTCGTTACTATGCGTTTACCGAGTTTGAATTTATGAAGAAATGGTTAACTGTTAACGTATTTGTAACCTGGGCAGCTATTATGGCGGCTCTGGCTCAGGTAGCGTTCCTATTTAACTTCTTTTACTCCATCTTTAAAGGAAAAGTAGCCCCTCAAAATCCTTGGGAAGCGAATACTTTAGAATGGACTGCACCTGTTGAACACTTGCATGGTAACTGGCCAGGTGAAATCCCAACGGTTTACAGATGGCCATATGATTATAGCAAGCCAGGACATGACGCAGATTTTATTCCACAAACTGTTCCTTTCTCTCAAACGATGAGCTCTAACTTACCTCATGATTTTGAAGGAAATGAGGAAGCAGAAAAAATTCAGCAAGATTGGGAATTAGCTAATCCTGTTACAGAAAACAAGGGATAGTTTAAGCTTTAAATAAAATTTCAAAGGGGTATCTGATTAAGTTTCTGCTTATCCGGATACCCTTTTCATCTTATAGATATATGGTCAGCAGATCAGAACAGCGTTTCATTAACATTAATCTTATAACCATCATAGTCACACTATTGGTTGTACTTGCCGGAGGTATTGTACGTAGTACCGGATCTGGCATGGGGTGTCCGGATTGGCCAAAATGTTTCGACCGTTACATTCCGCCAACCGATGTGTCTCAACTTCCTGCCAATTATAAGGAGAAATATGTAGCTGGCCGCTTGAAGAAGAATGAAAAATTCGCTAAATACCTGGAAAGTATGGGCAAAGTTGCCCTTGCTGATAGCATCAGAAATGATAGAAGTATAACTATACCAGAAGAATTCAATCCAGCCAAAACCTGGACAGAATACCTGAACCGCTTAGTAGGCGTAGCTGCAGGTATCTTTCTATTGCTTACTGCTATTTATTCTTTTACCTATCGTAAAACGGCTAAACGCATCATTCTACTGAGTGTACTCAATATTTTTGTTGTGGGCTATCAAGCCTGGCTGGGATCTATTGTAGTATCAACTAATCTGGCACAATGGGTGGTAACCGTACACATGCTTTTAGCATTGGTGATATTGGCCATCTCAATATATACGTATAATTACGCAAAGCAGCTCAATAAAGCGCCTTCGGTAATTATGTATAAAATATTATGGCTTAAAGGCTTTTTGTTCTTTACACTTGCAGTGAGCATTGTTCAGATTATTTTGGGCACCGATGTAAGGGAGGCAATAGATGTAATCGCGAAATCTTTAGGCTATAGTGAGAAGGCAACATGGATTTCGAAGGTGGGACATATTTTTTCTTATCATCGTGATTTGGCCATTTTGGTGGTAATTACCAACGGTGTGGTTTATAAAATGGTTATTGACCGTTTTAGTGGTAAAGCGGCTCCATTGCTAACGGCCAAGTTTATTTTAGTTACGCTCTTTGTTCAATTATTAAGTGGTTTAGCTTTAGCATATATTGCTTTTCCACCAGCAGCGCAGGCACTGCACATTTTGTTCTCTACGCTGTTGTTTAGTTTACAGTTTTATTTGTACTTACTGGTTTACAGAACAAGTACATATAAACAATAATATTTAAGAAAATTGAAGCAATATCTTTCAGATTTTTCTAAACTTATCAAATTCAGGCTATCGTTTACGGTGGTGTTTTCGGCATCGATTTCTTTTTTGATCGGGCAGAAAATGCAGATAGGAAGGAGTAACGATCCTGCATGGGTAAAGAAAATGATTGCGTTAGGTGAAACAGACATCATTCATTCTATTAACTGGGGAAACTGGTTGATTTTAATAGCTGGTGGTTTTTTGGTAACCGCTGCTGCAAACTGTTTTAATGAGATTATTGAAAAAGATCTGGATAAATTAATGTCTAGAACCAAAGACCGCCCGATGCCGGCAGGCAGAATGACCACCGGACAGGGATTGATTTTAGGCGTTTTTATGGCATTTTCAGGTACCTGGCTATTGGGACACTTAAATCTGGAAACAGGGTTATTGTCGGTATTTTCAATTTTGTTATATGCGTTTGCGTATACACCATTGAAGAGAAAATCGCCGGTTGCTGTTTTTGTGGGCGCTATTCCAGGGGCTTTACCGCCACTTATTGGTTATCTTGCTGCATTTGGCAGCTTAAAGGCTGAAATGTTTCAGGCTATCGACTATAATATCGCTGTTATCTTATTCCTCATTCAGTTTGTATGGCAGTTCCCTCACTTCTGGGCAATTGCCTGGGTTTTGGATGATGACTACAAGAAAGCGGGTTTCAGGCTATTGCCTACCAAAAAAAGAGATAAATTAACCGCACTTTTAACTTTTTTAAGTACGCTGATTTTAATTCCGGTAAGTTTATTGCCAACCATTTATGGTTTTGGAGGTTATTACATTGCTGGTTTATCCCTGATTGCCGGACTCATTTTTAGCTGGTTGGCTTTTAAACTTTTAAGGAGCAGAGAACTGGCCGATGCCAGGAAGGTAATGTTCTGTTCTTTTTTTTACATCCCGGCGGTACAGTTGGGCTTATTATTAAATTTTATAGCAAAATAATTTATGGTGCTAACAATGGAAAAGATGCAGGATACGTTTGACCCAAAACCAAGAAAATTTATCGTTTGGTTATTTGTCGTATCATCAACAATTATGTTTGGTGGTTTTACCAGTTATTACCTGGTATTTGCCGCCTCAAAAGGGAAGGGACACGGTTTGGTATTGCCTGACGCCTTTATTTATTCGAGTTTGGTTATTGTAGCCAGCAGTATTACCTTGGTGTTAGCCTCCAGGGCTTTAAAGAAACTGAATTTCAGCTTACAGCGTAACATGCTTTGGATTACCGTAATATTAGCTGTTGCTTTTGGTGTGATGCAGTTCAATGCCTGGGGAAGTATGGTGAGAACCGGAGCAACTTTGGTAGGAAACAATGCCGCAATATCATTTATTTATGTGGTATCTGGAATGCACCTTTTGCACATTATTGCAGGTGTTGGCCTTATTATAAGTGCTTTAGCCGGTAGCTATAAAAGCCTGCCTGTTGCCAAAGTTCAGTATAGAATGGAAATCGCTTCTATTTTTTGGCATTTTATAGATATATTATGGATATATCTGTATGTTTTTTTACTTTTGAACCGTTAAATTTGTTAACAAACTATTATACTATTTCCAAATGAATGCAGTATCACAATTAGATCAAGTTAAAACCGGGCCATGGAATGGTGGTCGTTCTCCGTGGTCGGTAGAATATGGTAAAATCATGATGTGGTTTTTCCTTTTATCAGATGCTTTTACTTTTTCATCTTTATTGATCTACTACGGCGCTCAGCGTTTTTCTAAATTAACATGGCCAGATCCTGATTTGGTTTTCCAGTCTATACCTGGTATTAAAGATACAGGTGCTCCATTAGTATTCGTGGGTATCATGACTTTTATCCTGATCTTAAGTTCTGTAACCATGGTTATGGCAGTTGAGGCTGGACACCGTCGCGCTAAAAAAGAAGTAATCGGATGGCTTGTAGCTACCATTATCTTTGGTTTCATGTTCCTGGGCTGCCAGGCTTTAGAATGGAGTCACCTGCACCATGAAGGTTTCTGGTGGGGAACTATTCCATCGGCTGAAGAATTGAAACATTTATTTGATGGGCCTGTTTCCTTGGTTGCTGCTCAGCAGTTTGCAAACTTATTCTTTACCATTACCGGTTTCCACGGTTTCCACGTATTTAGTGGGGTTATGATTAATGTAATTATTCTGATCATGACGATTAACGGAACTTTCGAAAAAAGAGGCCATTATTTAATGGTTGAAAAAGTGGGTTTATACTGGCACTTTGTAGATTTAGTATGGGTGTTTGTATTTACATTCTTCTATTTGGTTTAATTTTCAATTTATAAAAATATTTAACATGTCACAACATTCGCATTTAGAAGAAGGACACGAGCATGGCGAACATGCTGGAATGGATAAAGCAAAAATCTGGAAAGTAGCAGGTATTTTAACTTTAATCACCGCAATCGAATTTATCATTGCACTATGGGCAATTCCTGGCGGACATATTCCGCAACATGTAGGTAACTATATTTATATCGCATTAACTTTGGTAAAAGCATTTTACATTGTGGCCTATTTCATGCACTTAAAATATGAAAAATTAGGCTTACAGTTAGCCCTAACAGTATCGTTCATTTTCATTATTTACTTTATTGTTTTGATGTTAATTGAAGGTGGATTCTTAAACATCCACATGATGAGCCATTAATGAAAAGAAGCCCTATAAAAAAAGTATTAATCCTGGTAAGCATTTTAGCTATACCGGGATTTTTGTTTTTTTACTTATTGCCACACTTTGCAAAAAATAGGTATAAGAGTTTACCCATCTTCGGCAAAAAGACGGTAGCTATTACCTTTCACAGCGTAAAGGGGAAGAAAATTCCGGATACCATTTATCATCTGGTTCCCGATTTTAAACTTATCAACCAGCATAACGATACCGTCAGCTGGAAATCATTTGAGAATAAAATTGTAGTACTCAACTTATTCTATGCCCGGGCCAGAAGCCAGCAGGCGAATAAGTACATCAAGCAACTATCTGACGGCTATGAGCAAAAACCTCTGGTTAAATTTATAAGTCTGTCTGTCGATCCTGCCGATGTAAATAAGCTGAAAGATTTTGCTGCAAATTTTAAGGCCAAAGAAGGTAAATGGGATCTTTTGGCAGGAGATACCGCGCAAATTTATCCATTGATCAGGCAAGGTTTATTGCTTGATGTGGTAGCCAATGAGTGCAAAGGAGAAAACAGCTTCATATTTAGTAATAAAATAGTTTTAATCGATAACCTGCATCGAATACGTGGCATTTACGATACTGATAGTGCTGAGGCAAATGCCAAATTAGAAGATGAAATAAAAGTGCTTATTGCCGAGTACTTAAGAAATGTTAAAGATGGCAGATAGTAAGGTTGGCGATTAGTATTTAGCACTTAGCGTTCGAACGCTCTACACAAAGCAAAATAATAATTATAAAAGATTTAATATTCATGGAAAATAGTCCGATCGAGAAAAAATATAGCAAGTGGATCATTATCCTTTCTATTTTTATACCGGTAGCCGTAGCTTTTCTATTTGTGGTAAAGCTCAAAGATCTTGGTATTGATGCGCCTACCCTGCCTTTTTTGCCACCAATATATGCTACTATTAACGGAATTACCGCGGTAGTGTTAGTGATTGCCGTTTGGGCGATAAAAAATGGAAAGGTACAATTACACCAAAATTTAATGAAAACAGCCATAGGCTGCTCTTTATTGTTTTTGGTGATGTATATTGCCTACCACATGACTACACCCTCAACTAAATTTGGAGGTGAGGGAACGATAAAATATGTTTACTTTTTTATTTTGCTGACCCATATATTATTGTCAATTGCTATCATTCCTTTGGTTTTGGTTACTTATGTAAGGGCTTTGGCCGAGCGTTTCGATCGTCATAGAAAAATTGCACGGGTTACATTTCCACTATGGCTTTATGTTGCTATAACCGGCGTGGTGGTTTATTTGATGATTTCGCCTTATTACCAATACTAATCGCTTTAGGAGCCTTTCAAACTCCAAGTGAAGCCTTACTGTAAAAAGTAAGGCTTTTATTTTTTTTAATACATTTTTTAGTGCACAAAATTTACTAATCTGTATATTTGGTTATAAAGTTGTATTGTGGTTAAGCTAAATCAATTTAGTTTTCCATATCTATTCATCTATCAGTTAAGTCTTGTAGTATAATTACGGGGCAGTTAACAAACAAATTTATGGTGGTAAGTAATGTGGATAAAGAGCGCGCCCTGATTGATAAAATCGTGGAAGGAGACGAGCAAGCATTTTCTGTTTTGTTCTTCAAATACCTTCCTGTACTCCACATTTTTGCCTCTAAATTTACAAAATCAGATGATGCTGCAGAAGAAATTATTCAGGACGCATTTTTAAGGGTCTGGCTAAATCGCGATAAATTGGCGGAAGTAGAGAATGTGAAGGCCTATCTGTATAAATATGTTTCTAACGAATGTTTAAGTTACCTGCGTAAAAAATTAAAAGAAGATCGGGTTGTTGATGCATTTACAGCCAAACAATTAAACAGTCATAACAATACGGTAGAAACCATCAATTTAAATGAGGTAACGAGGATTGTTGCAGTAGCTATAGATAAATTACCTGAGCAAAGGAAAAATATATACCAGTTGAGCAGACGCGACGGTAAAACTATCCCTGAAATAGCGGAAATACTTAATATTTCTCCCAATACAGTTAAAAATGCCCTTGTAATTGCATTAAAATCTATACGTACCCACCTAGAGCAGCATGGTATAGTATTTTTTTATCCAGTTGTTTTTTTCTTTTTAAAAATAAAATAGAAAAAAAATAATATTCCGATAGTCCTAATTTTCTTTTGCTGCTTCTAAGTATCAGCATCTTTATGGAAGAACGTATACATTATCTATTACAACAGTTTACTGCTAAGACCTTAAGTCAGACCGAAAAGGAAGAACTTTTAGTTTTAGTAGAAAACGACACGTCATTAATTTCTGGCGAAATCGTGAAAATGATTATCTCAGAGGAAGAACATGCCGTTAATGTTGATGATGAAAAATGGAATCCGGTTCTCGATAAAATTCTGAAAGTAGATAAGCCAATGCGGTCGACTAAGCGGATTTTAATGAGTAGTTTAAAATGGGCTGCTGCTGCCGTGGTATTTGTTGTATTTTCTTTAACGGCCTACATATCTCTGCATAAAAAGAAAGAACATGTTTTTACTACGGATATAGCCCCCGGAAAAAATAAAGCTATTCTTACTTTGGCTGACGGGAGGAAAATTTCCCTTTCGGACGCCATAAAGGGCGATATCGTAAAAGAAGCCGGTTTCTCCATCACCAAAACGGACGACGGCCAGCTGGTTTATAATATTGCCGAATCTGAAAATGCAAACGATGATCGGTTAAATACCATTTCTACTCCAAATGGAGGTGAGTGGCAAATCAAATTACCGGATGGTTCTACAGTTTGGCTAAACGCAGCTTCTTCACTGCAATATGCATTAAACATTGGTACCGCAAAACAGCGTGTAGTGAAATTGGATGGTGAAGCTTATTTCGAAGTAGCTAAAAATGCAGCACATCCTTTTATTGTAGAAACCGATAAACAAACGGTTGAGGTATTGGGTACACATTTTAACATCAATAGTTATAAAGATGAAAACGTTACCAAAACCACTTTATTGGAAGGTAGTGTGCGGGTTTCTCATAAAAACACCAATGAAAGTGAGGTGCTTAAACCTGGAGAACAATCGCTTGTAACCCTTTCCGGCATGGATGTAAAAGAAGTAGATGTTGATGAAGCAGTTGCCTGGAAAAAGGGCTATTTCATGTTTAACAACGAAAAGCAGGTAAGTATTTTACGCAAGGTGGCCCGTTGGTATAATGTGGAAATAGAATATGCCGATCCTGAAGCTAAAGATGTAATGTATTACGGTACAGTTAGCCGGTTCGAAAAAATATCAAAAGTACTTAGAAAGTTTGAGCAGACTGGAGAAGTACGCTTTGACATTAAGGACAATAAAGTGATTGTCTATAAAGAGTAACTGGAAGAAAGATGAAGAAGTAACTAACCTTTATCTATAAAAAAGAAACAACTAATTAATCAACCATAAACCTAACAACCATGAATAAACTTCGACAAAACTCCTGACGATCCAAAAGTTGAACGAATAAAAAAGGAGTGCTTCTAACACCCCTTTTTAGATCTGTTTAGCTGTTCCGTAAAGCGGAATCGATTAAAAATCAATTATTTCTTGGATAACCCGCGAAACGCAATTTTGCGTCCAAACTTCATTGCGCTTCGCACAAAAAACAGACTATTAAATGTACAAAATTTATATTAAAATTTTATGTACGCACCGACGCTACATACCTAAATTACTACTCATGATGAAGTTAATTACGGTTGTTCTGCTGGCCTCACTAATGCAGGTAAGTGCAGCTTCATTCGGCCAGCTGGTTACATTGAAAGAGAAGAATGTAACATTAGAAAAAGTTTTTAAAGAGATAAGGAGACAATCAGGTTACGATGTTCTATTATCTACCAACAAAATTAAAACTTCAATGATTTTAAATGTTGATTTTAACAACTCAACCATTGAAGAGGTAATGAATAAAATTGCTTCAGGTGTAGACCTTAATTATGCTATTGAAGATAAAACGATCCTGATTACATTAAAAGAAAAATCGGTATTTGATAAAATGCTGAGCTATTTTGCTAATGTAAAGGTAACCGGAAAAGTGAGAGATAAAAATGGAGCAGTCCTTCCGGGAGTAAGTGTAAGAGAAAAAGGAGTTCCCAACGCTGTATCTACTAGTGGTAATGGAGATTTTACGATCTCGGTTAAAGAAGGCGCTACCTTGGTTTTTAGCTATATAGGCTATAAAACGCAAGAAGTTGAAGTAGGAACGAAAACAACCATTAATGTTACTTTAGAGGAAGATGCTGCTCAGCTTAAGGAAGTAAATGTTGTATCAACAGGTTATCAGGATCTGAATAAAAAGCTTTTTACTGGCGCAGCTACCGCATTAAAAGCGAGCGATGTTAAACGCGATGGTATTAACGATGTAAGCAGAATGCTTGAAGGAAGGGTAGCTGGTGTTTCTGTACAAAACGTTTCCGGAACATTTGGAGCTGCACCTAAAATCCGTGTACGTGGTGCCACCTCTATTTCAGGCGATAACAAACCTTTGTGGGTTGTGGATGGTATCATTTTAGAGGATGTTGTTAATATTTCTAATGAGCAATTATCTACAGGAGATCCATCAACTTTAGTCGGATCATCAGTGGCTGGTTTAAACCCCGATGATATCGAAAGCTTTAATATCTTAAAAGATGCTGCTGCAACAGCACAATATGGGGCAAGGGCAATGAATGGTGTTGTTATTATCACCACAAAAAAAGGAAGGAATACAGATGGTAAACCTGTTTTCTCATATACCGGAAACTTTTCTAGTTATATGAAACCATCTTACAATAACTTTGATATCCTTAATTCGGCTGATCAGATGAACGTTTATCTGGAGATGCAAAATAAAGGTTGGTTAAATCATTCTAGCTCATCACGTAGTGCAAATGGTGGCGTTTTTACCAAAATGTACAATCAGATGTATATTTATGATCCGGCAACCGGTACCTATGCTTTAAGGAATGACGCGCAGAGCCAGAAGCAATTTTTACAGCGTTATGCTGATAGTAATACAGATTGGTTTGATATTTTGTTTAAACAGTCTTTCATGCAGGAGCACTCATTAAGTGTGTCTAGCGGAACGCAAAAATCAAAATTTTATGCATCTACCAGTTATCTTCAGGATAATGGTTGGACTGTTGGAGATAACGTAAAGCGTTTTACAGGCAATGTTAGGGGTAATTTCGAAATCAGTGATAAATTAAGTTTAGAGTTGATTACCCAAGGTTCTATCCGCGATCAAAGAGCGCCTGGTACATTAGGTAGAAACGGAAATCCGGTATATGGTACATATGATCGTGATTTTGATATCAATCCATTTAGTTATGCAATTAATACAAGCCGTACCCTAACCGCTTATGATGCGAATGGTAACCGAGAGTTTTTTACTCAAAATTATGCGCCTTTCAATATCTTAAATGAGTTGGAAAACAATACTTTAGAGTTAAATTTAATAGATTTCAAAGTACAGGGAGGTTTAAGATATAAAATTACAAAGGACTTAAAATATGCTTTTGATGGTGCTTACCGTTATGCAAAAACAAGCCAGGAACATAAAATTACCGAAAACTCTAATATGGCCCAGGCTTACCGTGCTGGTATAAGCCCAAATGATGCCACCATCAGGGGAAATAATAAATTTTTATACCGCAATCCGGATGATCCAAATGCACTGCCCGTTTCTGTTTTACCTTACGGTGGTTTCTACAAAACTAACGATGACAATATTGTAAACTACTATGTACGTAACAGTTTAGAATATGATAAGACGTTTAACGAAGATCATTTGGTAAACTTTTTTGCCACTCAGGAAATGCGTTATATCGATCGTCAGAACAAAATATTTGATGGCTATGGTTATCAGTATGATAAAGGTGGTGTTCCATTTATTGATCCTAACATTGTAAAATCGAATGTAGAGAGTGGTTTTAACTATTATAGCATGGGCTATCGCTATGAACGTTATTTAAATTATTCATTGAGAGCAGCGTATTCATACAAAGGTAAATATAGTATTAATGCTACTGGCCGTTATGATGGTTCTAACTTATTGGGAGAATCACCAACTGCAAGATGGTTACCAACCTGGAACGTTTCGGGAGCCTGGAACATTGATACCGAAAAATTCATGCAAGGTGAAAAGGTTAAAAAAATTGTAAATCGTGCTACGCTGCGCGCTACTTATGGTTTAGTGGCAAGTATGGGTTCGGCAACTAATTCTAGTCTGGTTTTACAAAGTATGGGTACACGCCGACCTTATCTTGGAGAAAAAGAAACAAAACTTTACATTTCAGGTTTAGAAAACTCTGAGCTTACTTTCGAGAAATTGAATGAGTTAAACATAGGCTTAGATTTAGGTTTGTTTGATGAAAAATTAACCTTAACTGTTGATGCCTACAAGAGAAAGAGCTTTGATTTGATCGGAGCTTTCAGAAATGGTGGTATCGGTGGTGAAGCTGTTAAATTTGCCAACTACGCCGATATGAAATCTGAAGGTATAGAAGCTTCTTTGGGGGCAAAAGTTATGAAAGCCAGAGATTTTAATTGGTCAACACAGCTTATTTTCGGGTTCAACAAAAATAAGATTACCGATCTTAAAAATCAGCCATCTATTTTTGGTTTAATTGGTGCAGATGGTGGTCCTTTAGAGGGTTATGCACAACGTGGTTTATTCTCACTTGATTTCCAAGGCTTAGATCCAAAAAACGGTTCGCCTAGGTTCATTAATGATGAAGGTGAGGTTAGTGGCGATGTTTATTTACAGAGCGATGTGGTTAAATACCTTAAATATGAGGGGCCTATAGATCCAAAATATACCGGAGGTTTTTCTAATACCTTCAAATACAAGGATTTTACATTATCTGCACTTATTACTTTTGCTGCAGGTAACAAAGTTCGCTTATCACCATCTTTCAAAACCAGCTACACTGATCTTGATGCTATGCCGAAAGCATTCTTAAGCCGTTGGGAAATGCAGGGCGATGAACTGAAAACCAATGTTCCATCTATATTGGATGTTTTGGAAGCACAGGCTTTTGGTAGCAATTATGCTTACAATAACTATAATTATTCAACTGAACGCGTTGCAGACGGTGGTTTTGTTAGAATGAAGCAAATTATCTTAAGTTATAACATACCCGCTAAGTATACAAAGAAACTTGGCTTAACAAATTCGTCGATCAGTGCCGTTGGAAACAATTTATTTCTGATCTATTCTGACAAAAAATTAAATGGTCAGGATCCTGAGTTTTTTGGGTCTGGAGGTGTGGCATTGCCAATTCCACGTCAATTTACCTTATCACTAAAAGTTGGATTCTAAATTTTATATCATGAAAAAATTATATATATCAATTTTTGCATTGGCGCTCATCTCCACTTCAGGATGTAAGAAATTTTTGGAGAAAGCCCCTGATCAGAGAACGCAATTAAATACCGTAGAGAAAGTTGCAGAACTGCTTACAAGTGCTTATCCAGAATCAAACTATATTCCTTTTATTGAAACTTCTTCTGATAATGTGGAAGATAAAGGACCTGGGATTGGCAATGAATCACGTACCATTACACAGCCCTATTACTGGTTGGATAATGATGACAACGATAGTGATACACCAACAGCTTACTGGAATTCCAGTTATGAAGCTATAGCTGCGGCAAATGCAGCACTTGAAGCAATAAATACCAAAAACTTCGGTAATGCTGCCCTGCCCTATAAAGGAGAGGCTTTGCTGGCCAGAGCTTATGCGCATTTTATGCTGGTGAATCTGTTTTCTAAAGTTTATGATCCTGCTACCAGTAACGATTCGCCAGGAATCCCTTATATGACAGACCCTGAAAAAGTTGTAGTTGGCCAATATAGTAGGGGCACGGTTGCTTCTGTATACGCCAGCATTGAGAAAGATCTTTTAGAAGGACTGCCCTTAATAAAAAACTCATCTTACAAGGTACAAAAATATCATTTTAATGTGGCGGCAGCTAACGCATTTGCTGCCAGGTTTTATCTTTTCAAAAAGAATTATGAGAAGGTAATTGAATATGCAAGTGCAGTTTCGCCTGGAAATTCATTTGCCACAATTTTAAGGCCTTGGAATACTAGGTACAATACCTATACATTGGATGAAATGTACGTATATTTTACGCAGGCATCAGAACCTTCAACATTACTTCTGATAGAAACTGCTTCATCATGGGCAAGAACACGTACACCACGTTATGGTTATGGCCAGGTGATCAATAACGAGGTTTTTACGCCTAATGTAACAGGAGCCCGCTGGTGTTATAAATCAGCCTATTATGGTCAGCCACATTACAGTATGCTAAAATGGAATGAGTATTTTGTTAAAACTAGTCCTAATGCAACGATTGGGTTTCCTTATACAATTGTACCTGTACTTACTGCCGATGAGGCTTTGTTAAACAGGGCTGAAGCTTATGCTGCTTTAGGTCAAAATGCGTTGGCGCTTGCCGATTTAAATACATATTGCAGTACTCGCATATTAAACTATAGCCCTACTACTCATGCAGTTACTTTGGCTAAAATCGCTGCCTTTTATGGTACAACAGATCCAAAGGCCGGACTAATTGCTACTGTTTTAGATTTTAAAAAGAAAGAATTTACACAGGAAGGCTTGAGGTGGTTTGATATATTAAGGTATAAATTACCTGTACAGCATAAAATATTCGCAGTAAATGGTTCATTTCAGACCATTACACTTGCTGCTGATGATCCGCGTAAATTATTTCAGCTTCCTTCACAAGTTACGCTTTCTGGTGTAGCACAAAATCCAAGATAATTAAGATGATTGTTATGAAGAAAATATTCAATAAAGGAGTTGTAGCAATTTGCGCGCTTACAATTCTGGCATCTTGCAAAAGAGAGGGTACATTAAATGCGAATTTAGATGCCATCGATCAGAACATTATTACAAATAAGAATTCAACAGATATTTGGTTGGATCAGAATTTTCTGAATCCATATAATATCGAAACTAAATACAGATTTGACCGTTTTGAGCTTCCATCCGGAAAAAATATTACACCTCCATTGGTAGATCAGGTAATTCCGGCCATGGAAATGGTACGCGATGTATGGATTAAACCTTACGAAGCAGCCGGTGGTGCCGATTTCATAAAACGCATTGCACCAAGGCAATTTGTATTGGCTGGTAGTGCCGAGTATAACAGCAACGGATCAATCACTTTAGGTACGGCAGAGGGCGGACGTAAAATTGTACTTTATGTGATCAATTCTTTCGATAAAACAGATATCTCATCCGTTAAGCAAATGATTCAGGTGATACAGCATGAATATACGCACATTCTAAACCAGACTGTCGATTTCACGCCTGAGTATCAAACCGTATCGCGTGGTGGTTATGAAGCCAACTGGACGCAAAGACCATTATCAGAGGCCTATTCATTAGGATTTATTACGCAGTACGCCAGGGTATCTCCAGTTGAAGATTTTGCAGAGCAGTCATCAAATATGTTGATGATGGGAAGGGTACAATACAATAGTATTGTTTCCACTGTGCCAGCTGATGCACAAGTGAAATTAAAGAAAAAAGAACAATATGTTGTTGATTACTTTAAAACAGCATTCAACATTGATTTTTATAAGTTGCAAAAAGAAGTGCAATTGGCATTATTTAAGGTGTCTGCACCGGTTCTTCCAAAAATGATTGGTCCGGGTGTTGGTTATACAACACTTTATTCTAACCCATCAACAGATTCAAATCAATCAGCAGAATTTTTGGGATTGTGGAATGCGGCAAAAACGTCAATGGCAGCAGGTGGATTTGTTTTGAAAGATTTTGCAATGACATTTAAAGCAAATAGCTTGATGACATTAAGATATACATTTACTAACGCTGCCGGCACCACAACATACTTTGCTGATGCAGATTACAATATGGCTTTAAACACTTCAACTGGTGTTACTACATTTACGTTGTTGACCACTCAACCAACTGGTACGACTTATTCTAACATGGGTGTGATTAATGCGAGAATGGCCGGTGTAAATAGTTATTTTTCTACAGGGTCGTTTAGGGCAAACTGGATCAACCAGATTATCCCTGGAGAAATTGGCTTTTTGGGTTCATTAGGTGCATTCTATAAAACCACAAATGCCAACTCATACTTTTATGGAACAATGGGTAACTAATTTAAAAGAATCGAACATGAAAAAAATATTATTATATTCATTATTGTCTTTAACCCTATTTGCTGCCTGTAAAAAAGAAGAGGTTTTGGTTGATGGGCAAAGGCCAGAAGAGCGGGTTACGGAAGCAGTGACCAAATATAACAATACCTTAACAGGAAGTACAACTGGCTGGAAAGCTTTCTTGTATCCTGATGGTGGTGGCGGTTACTCTTTTTATCTAAACTTCAGTAAAGATAACAAAGTGACCATGTATGCAGATTTAGATTACGATCCGGCTGAAGAGCGTATGGAATCTACCTATAAAGTTAAAGCGCTTCAAAATCCTACACTAGCATTCGATACTTATAGTTACATGCATATATTGGCTGATCCGAACCCTTCTACCTTTGGTGGTACAGCTGGTTGGGGTGTATATTCCGATTTTGAATTTACTTTTGATAGAATTTCTGGCGATTCTATCATGCTTACCGGTAAATTACTTAAAAGTAAATTGATTTTAGTAAAAGCAACACAGGCTGAACAAAAATCATATAACGAAAAAGGATTGTTGAATTCTATTGTAACACAGGTAAATTACCTGAATGCTAATCCAAATTTATATATCCAGCTTGATGATTCTGGGGCCCGGATCCAAACTTCCTTCGATTACATTAATAAGGTTTTTAGTTTGGTTTGGACTGAAAATGGTGAGGTGCAAACAACTTCAACAGGTTTTGCCTTTACCCTTACCGGAATCGTTTTTAAGGAACCTTTGATTTATAAGGGAAAAAGCATTAGTGAATTAACTTGGGATACGGTTAAGCAAGTCTATTTTACTACAGTGAATGGAAGCCGTATTGAAATCAAGACTTCGGTAACTCCGATCTTACCGTTACATACCATCCTTGGTGTTCAATACAGTACCATTACAGCTCCAAATGCCACAACTTACCCGGGTTGGTCAACTGATTTTCAAACCAGAAGAGCTTCTGCTGCGGCCTCAATGCTGGCAGGACCATATACTTTAAGACTTGATAAGATGGCATTCAAATTTAATTCTATCCAAAAAACCATGGTACTAACCATAGATATTTATCAGGGTACATCAAGATTTGTTGGTGATTTCCCGTATACATACGCCAAAACCACGGCAGGAGTTTTCAAGTTTACGGCCGGAACGCCTACGGGTAATGCCGCACTGATTGTTGCTAATATGGCACCACTTACTACCCAGCGATTGAATTCGGATAATTTTACAATTGATTATTTTACGCACCCTACTACTGGAGCCTTACTTGGTCAGTTTAAAAGTGTAGAAAATCCTGGATTCACCTTTACCGGGGCATTGCAATAATTTATTTTAAGTACTCTCAAAGCCTCCGTGAAATCGGAGGCTTTACTTAATTTTTTTAACGTTCATAAAACTCATCTTTAAAAAGGTATGAATAATTATTTTATAAGTAAGCATACCTTATATCTATCCTATTTCTAAAATTTAAAAGTTTTATAATAATGAAAAATAACAATCTAAAAAAAGCGCTTATCAAACAAATTATTCTTACAATCATGATTTTTTTAGTAATTGGTGGTTGTAAAAAAGAAAGTAATTATTCTTTGAAAATAGCTGATAAAGAAGGTATTAGTATAAAGGATGGTAGATTAGTCTTTGTAAATCAAAATTCATTTAAGGATCTGATGCAAAGGGCTCATGAAAACAAATCGACTGATTTAATAAATAACTTTGTAAGCAATTTAGCAGGACATGAAAGCTTTATATCATTAAGACAGGAGGCTATTATCTTTTCCAAAACGGGAAAATTAAGTACTGTCTCATTAAAAAAATCACTATCAATGTCTCTTTTTCCTGGTAGAATTCCATTGCAATCTAATAATAGTGATCTTTCCCCTCCTGCCGGGCCTGGATTAGAAGAGATTCCCCTAGACAGCTTAGTTCAAGATCCATACTTTGCAAGCATGCTTAATCCACAAGGGGAAATAGAGGTTGAGAATACTGTTTACAAGGTTACTGGTTATGGTACTTTTATGTCAGCACCAGAATATAAACCAGAAGTTGATGATTTAGTTGATAAACTCAATAATGGAATATTAACCCTAGATGATGTGGTTATAAATGATGGCGAATCATTCTTCAAAATTCTTGGGAAACCTATTAGGTTATATGACACTTATGGGGCAATAAATGATCAAAAAGACGATAAAATAAATGTACAAGACTATCCGGTAACTTACAGCTCAACATATCAGTATAGGCCAGATGCTGATGCATGGATATACGATGGTATACCAACTATCCAATATGGAGGTAAAACCTGGTTTGGAAAACTATTCGAATCTATTAGGGGGCGCGATGAGGTTTATACTGATAATTTCGAATCGACCAGACGTGTTAGGGTTACTTTTTATAATTCGTCATGGGTTGTATATTCATCAGTTGGAATTTCAGTTCAAATGCAGAAGAAAAATTGGATTGGATGGTCGGGAACGGAAGCAAATGAATTGAGATTGGGATGGGATGCAATGGAGTATTATTGTGGAGATGCTCCTGCTCCTCCGAGTGCTCCTGTATCTTCAACTCCTCAAAGATTTTCTAAGTTAGACTTACCTAAATTAACTAAGGATTATGTTGAAGTCGACCTTTTGGGCTACAATGTTACTTTTGATAAAAATGAGAACTTACAGAAGGGAATAAAAAAAATACATGAATTCTTACCTAATGTCCCAGGCTTAAAACCGAAAACAGACAGGAATGAAAATTATGCATATAGAGTTTGGAGCAATAGAGCTCTAAACAGTATTAGTACAATTTTAGATCGAGATGAAATTATTTCTTATAATACTGAGGGTATAAATAAAACATTGGATTGGTCAGTTGGATTTAAAGTGTCATGGGGTTTTGAGGGGCCGCCAAGTGTGGGTTATGCACCTTTAAAGTTTACGATAACGAGAGCTTCGGTCTTCGGAATCGCTAAATACGGTCGTATTTGGAAAGGTGGAAGGATAGTTGCAGATAAGTAAGTTAAAACGTAAATATATTCTATATAGATAAAGAAGAAGTAAACGCAATGGAGGACTTTAATTTCTTCTCTTGCTTAAAATTATAGTCTTTCTTGTGCATTTCTGAATTGCAACACATAGGAATTTGCAGTAAGGTTATACATGATTAAAACCTCACCTTAAAAAGTGAGGTTTTTTATGACATAATTTTTAAACCCCTCCATGCGTTTATTCCTATATTTGTAAACCATGAAGAAGAAAGCAATTTTTATCCTGTTTGTATTGGTAATTACCTTTGCTGTAAGCACCAATGTTAATGCCCAATGTTCCATGTGTACCATTAATGCCGAGCAGGGTGTAAAAAATGGCAATACACAAACTGCCGGCTTAAATACAGGTGTATTGTATCTTTTATCTCTTCCTTATTTAATGGCTGTTATTGTTGGTGTGGTGTGGTACAAAAAATACCGTAAAAAGAATATACAGCTGAACATGAAAAAAGAACCTTTTAATTTAAATTAAAAGCATGTCTGATCAAACGACCTCAAAACTCTACGCGATTCTACATTGCAAATGCCCGCATTGCCGCAGGGGAGATATTTTTACGGGCAGTATGTATGGCTGGAACATTCAGCACACCAAAGAAATCTGCGGACATTGCGCACAGCGCATAGAAATTGAACCTGGTTACTTTTATGCAGCTATGTATGTAAGCTATGCCATGAATGTGATTGAAATGCTGATCGCCAGTTTTCTTACCTATTTAGTTTTTGGTCCGCTTACCGATGAAACTTTCTGGCCATACCTGATTGTTATTTTTAGCGGTTGTTTTGTACTGTATCCCTTTAATTACCGTTATTCCAGGATTATATTGCTTCACGTTTTATCGCCAAACATTAAGTACAAGCCGTATTACGATAAATAGTTTGGGGTTAATCGTTAAAATCGTATAAACTGTTTAATTGTTGGTTTAGCGGTTAGTGATAAGCGTCTGGCGATGATTAAACAAGGTAACAATATGCTCTATTAAACCAATGGCTACTGAACTGATGACCAATGAACCCTGAATGATGCTTAAAAAAGAAACCCTGAACTTTATAAAGGATGTTACGGAAAATAACAACCGCGAATGGTTCGCTGCTAATAAAGATGTGTACGAAGCGGCCAAAGCTGATGTTTTGGCATTAGTAGGTAAGCTTATTCCCGAATTGGCTAAGGTAGATCCCTTGCTTTCAGCAGAGGCTGATCCTAAAAAAAGCCTGTTGCGCATTTACCGCGATGTGCGTTTTAGTAAAAATAAAGATCCCTATAAAAATAACTTCGGTATCTGGTTTTCGGCAAAAAGTAAAGGGGGCAACGAGCCGGGCTATTATCTGCATATCCAGCCAGGAAAGAGTTTTCTTGCCGGCGGCTACTGGATGCCTGATGCACCGCATTTAAAATTGATCAGGCAGGAGATTGATTACAATATAGGCGATTTTAAAGAAATTATAAACGAAAAGGATTTTAAGAAAAATTTTAAACTGGGATTTGATAATGCCCTTAAAAATGCACCTAAAGGTTATGATCCTGCAGATCCGAACATCGAATTTTTGAAGCTGAAAAGTTTCGAAGCCACACAGAAAATCGATGACGAAGAATTTTTGAAACCAAACCTCGTTAATAAGTTGATAAGTTCTTTCAAAACAATACAACCATTAGTTGCATTTTTACGGAATGCGATAGAGCAGTAGACAGTTAGCAGTTGTCAATAACCAAAAACTAATTGCCAGTCTTGCTACTTGCTACTAAATACTTGCTACTTAATACCCGCTACTTAATACCCGCTACTTGCTACTAAAAACTAAACTCTTGAAACTTTAAACATGAAAAATACCTTTTTTGCTTTTGCCGTTCTCCTTTTTATTTCTTCATTAACTTCTTGCGTAGTGTTATCCCCTAAAAAGTATAAAGCTTTACTAGGGACTAAAGATTCGCTTTACACCGCTTTTAATGAAGGTTTGATCAAAATAGAAAATCTTGAAAAAGAAGTGGCAGGATTAAAAAAGGATACCACATTGATGGCTGAGGAGCTTCGCGATCTGCAAAATAGCTACAATACTGTTGATGCGAACTACAAAAAGCTTAAAAGTAATTCCTCCAGCGAAATCACCAAGTTATCAGGCGATCTGGCTGCCCGCGAAAAGCGTTTGAAAGAGGTTGAAGAGGTGCTACGCAAACGCGATGAAGCCACCAACTCGCTCAAAGAAAAATTGCAGCAGGCCCTGTTGGGCTTCACCAAAAGCGGTTTAACGGTAGAGATTAAAAATGGTAAAGTATATGTTTCACTAACCGATAAGCTTTTATTTCCTTCAGGAAGTATCATTATTGATGAAAAAGGTAAGCAGGCTTTAACACAATTGGCCAATGTATTAAAACAGCAGCCAGAAATTAATATTGCAGTTGAAGGCCATACCGATAACCAGAAAATAAATAACCTGGGGCAGATTAAAGATAACTGGGATTTAAGTGTATTAAGAGCTACTTCTGTCGTGCGTTATTTAACAGAGAACGAGAAGGTAGAAAGTGTAAGGATGACGGCTACAGGTAAAGGCGAGTTTCAGCCCCTGGGCTCCAACGCAAGTGCAGATGGAAGAAGCAAAAACAGAAGGATAGAGATTGTACTTTCGCCTAAGCTGGATGAGCTTTACAATTTAATAAAATAATAGTACGGAATTAATGGAAGGGACTAAAAGGTTCCTGGTTTTCAAATTAAAGATCAATTTTAGGATCAGGAAATGATAAGCGGAAAACTAGGGCAATCCCGGTGTTTTGCCATGTGTGTGCGTTTCATCAAAAAATAATTTTGTTTTAGGGTTCGGAAACGATAGGTCTGTGGTTCTTGGCGGCCTGCAGTCCCGCCATGCGCTATAGCTCCGATGAAAAGTCGGAGGCTGTCGCTACTGTCGGGTTTAGGAACAAAGGTTGGCCCCCTGCAAACGCTCAAAATGAAATACTGCCCTTGCCACTTAGCCCCGGTTGGAGCGGTTACCCTACAGCAACGAGGTACGAGGCAGCGAAGCGTAAAAGCGGGAAACGGGACGAAATTTGGTGATTTGCACAGGCCTTACGCTCCAGATAGAAAAATAATTTTGTTTTAAGATTAGGAAACGATAGGTCTGTGGTTCTTGGCGGCCTGCAGTCCCGCCATGCGCTATAGCTCCGATGAAAAATCGGAGGCTGCCGCTACTGTCGGGTTTAGGAACAAAGGTTGGTCCCCTGCAAACGCTCAAAATGAAAAACTGCCCTTGCCCTTTAGCCCCGGTTGGAGCGGCTACCCTGCAGCAACGAGGTACGAGGCAGCGAAGCGTAAAAGCGGAAAACGGGAGGGAATTTAGTGTTGAGTACAGTCTTTGCGCTTCATATGAAATTATAGTTTTTTAGGAAACGATAGGTCTGTGGTTCTTAGCGGCCTGACGTCCCGCCATGCGCTATAGCTCCGATGAAAAATCGGAGGCTGCCGCTACTGTCGGGTTTAGGAACAAAGGCTGGCGCCCTGCAAACGCTCAAAATGAAATACTGCCCTTACCACTTAGCCCCGGTTGAAGCGGTTACCCTGCAACAACGAGGTCCGAGGCAGCGAAGCGTAAAAGCGAAAACGGGAGGGAATTTAGTGTTGAGTACAGTCTTTGCGCTTCATATGAAATTATAGTTTTTTAGGAAACGATAGGTCTGTGATTCTTGGCGGCCTGCAGTCCTGCCATGCGCTATAGCTCCGATGAAAAATCGGAGGCTGCCGCTACTGTCGGGTTTAGGAACAAAGGTTGGCGCCCTGCAAACGCACAAAATGAAATACTGCCCTTGCCCTTTAGCCCCGGTTGAAGCGGTTACCTTGCAGCAACGAGGTACGAGGCAGCGAAGCGTAAAAGCGAAAAACGGGACGGAGTTTAGTGTTGAGCACAGGCCTTGCGCTTCTGTATAAAAAGATGCGAAACAAATGGCTAAATACCACCTATATTATAGATTTTGGTGTCGGCGATAAGATTTTAAGATCTTAAAAGTATGCTCAAATTCGTGGCTGCTAAAGTTAGCATAATCGGGCATAGCGCGTTTATGGGCTGTTAAAAAGTTCAGCAGTTCTTTAATTACATTTGAAACTTCTTCCGATTCATCGGTATGTTTCAGGGTGTCGATTTTACTTAACAGTAAGGTTATTTCATACATCTTAAAATTATTCTTTTTGGTAACAGCCAAGCCTGTATTGGCTTCTATAAGCGCTTGTTCATAATGGTGTGTAGCATTGTAAAAGTTTGCTTTAAAAACATTAAAGCTGGCCAATATAAAATTGGTATAATAGGTATAATCGCTGCTTATAATTTTATCTACGAAATGTATAATACGCTGTGCTTTCTTAAAATAATTTAACTTAACATAGGTTTGCCCTAAATGAAGCAACAAAAAAGGAGAGAATACTGAATATCTGACGTAAAAAATATTGGGATATTTATGCAGTATAGCCATAATAAAACGGTGGCATTCTGCATAACTTTTTTGAGAAAACAAAACCATTAACACTAACCGATAAGAAAGTATTTCGGCTGAAGTGATTTCTTCATTTTTCTTTGGTCTACTCTGATCTATCTGCTGGCAAAGTTTTATGATTTTATCTTCCAGGCTTTTGCTCTCATTAGGTTTGTTAATCAGGTTATTATGAAAATAAAGTATTAAATCGTAAGGATTGATCGGAAAAAGTTCGTTTAATCTTTTATAATTCCTTTTTAATAACTGCATTGAATTGGCAAGTGCCAATTTATCAACATCAATAATATTAACATTGGATTCTATTACATGCAGGATAATCTGAATGTCCTCGTTCAACACGTTTTTCGATATTGTTCTGATGGTTTCTTTGTAAAGGTTGCCCATCGTGCGCCCTGTAGTCATAATATCAATAAAATCGGTATCTACACTCAGCTTGTTGAAGTTAGCATTGGGCTTGCTTAACTCATATTTTGATACATAACAAATAAAATCGAAAGCATTATTCTTCTCGCGGTTAGAGAACGGCAGCCTGAAGATGTTTTTTAAGGCAGCAATTTCGTTACGGTTGATACAAAATCTGATCGACCAGTTCAGAATATGGTCTCTTTGAGCGCTTTGACAACGGAAACTCTTCAGGATGTACTCAAAAAAAGGTTTATCAGGTTTATATTCAAATTTATCAGTAATCTGTATAAACATAAAATAGGTATAAATATCGTCACTGAGAAAGCGAACGATCTCTGTAGGGATGGTTGTACTCAACCTTTTCTCTTCAATGATAATACCAGCGTTTAAAAGTTCTTCATACGTATCAGGATAACAATTAATGTAGCTCAAGATTTTTTCTTTGGAAACCCTTAGCTTCTTATTCCCCTCTGAAATGCAATCACTTATCTTTTTAAGCAAAAATATTTTTTCGGTGCTTTTTTTTGCCAGGAATACACGCTTTTCCAGAAAATAATTAATTAGTTCGTAACATAATAATGGATTGTTCAGCTCAAGCTGCTGATTTTCGTCTTTGAGTTTGAAATAAACCTGTAACCAAAAAGGCGTTTTAAACTGCGTTAAAAGTGATGGACTTACGTCAGCACGATTGATAATTTTATTTTCTAAATGGCTTAACGTGTAGAGTATCTCATCAACATTTAACGATGGTACATTACTTAGCGTTTCCTCATCGTAAAATAAACCTGTGTACCAGGCTTTTGTTAAAGATGCCGAACTGTAAATGGCCGGCTGAATATTAATCCAGGTGTCTGTCCGCATACCAAATACCAGTTTAACAAAATTGTTTTCTTCTATGCTATATAGAAAATCGATAAATATTTTAAAATAATTGTTTTTGGCCAGATGCTCGTCAATACCATCAACAATAATAACAAAACGACCTTCGCGCTTTTCGGGATTTTTTTTGAAAAAACTGATTAACTCACTAAGGCTTCCGAATTTAAATTCTTTTAAAAACCACTCTTTTAATGTATCGCTGTTTTGGATAATGGTATTGAGACTGGTAGAATTAATCAATAAAACGATATCGTTTTTGTAAAGGGCATTTTCTGAAAAGAAAAAATACTCGACCATATGGGCAAGAAGTATTGATTTTCCTTGCCCCGGCTGTGCACTTATCGTCGTAAACTGGTAGTTGTTCTTTAGGAAATAATCAAAGTCCGGATAAAAAAAACTCCTGTTGGCGGTGGTCGTAAATGGAACCCCGGAATTATTTTTCTTGGCAATTAATGACACTTCTGTAATGGCATGTGCCTTTAACTTTAAATCCTGCCAGATACTTTGAGCCGAACTGGTGTGGTTTTCCTTATCCTTACAGAATGCATCCCAATCGTTATAACCTACATACTGCGAAAGGCTGTTTAAAGTGAACAAAGAAAATTTATGTAAGGTGTTTGCAAAGCCAAAAAAACGTTTGATCGTTGTTTCACTTACATAATTCTTAGTTTCCTGATATACATACTCAGAAATTATCTTACAATGAGCCGGGTCGATATTTCTCAAACCAGATTTTAGAAGAACAAACTTCCGGAGTTCGATAAGGAGATCGTTAGCATTCATGAACTATCTTATAGGATGACTTTTGCTAATGTCATCATAATTTCACAATTGAAGAAATCTATTCACGAAGAAAGCCCTGTATGAATAAAATGAATAAATGAGGCATAATAAAAATGAATAGCAATGGATAAGGGAGGTAGCTATTCTAAATTTAGATTTGTCATGATTATATAATGCACTTGGGAAAAACAACCACACAAGGGCATTGAGCACATAGTAAGTCTCCTAAATAACGCCTGATATGATGAAAACTTTTACTTTCTCGTCCCGCTTAGGGATAATCCGCAATGTATATATTGCAGTCATCATTGTATTAACGCTCTTCTCTACTCAATCGTATGCGCAAACTAAAATTTTTGCAAATACCGTATCTGCTCAAAGCAGGGTAGATAATGCAATCAATGCAACTTTAGACAATAACACTTTCGCTACTGTTAACTCATATGGTGGAATTGCGGTTGGAATTGGCTCATATAGTGGCGAGTTGGAATTAAAATATCCGGCGGCTGTTGCTGCGGGAATTACATCTTATATCAGGATAGATTTTGATGCAGATGTGCTGAACAGGTTGTTGGGGGGGAGTTTAGGAACCTTGCTGGCTAACGTAGGCGGAACGGTGGTTTTGGGAAGCCATTCCTTCCAGGTAGGTGCCAGAAACGGTGCTTCGGCAGTTCCTCCGACAGGCGGTAGCAGTGTTGACGGATTTTCTTCAGAAAATCTGCGGTTGGTGAAAGATGCAAATGGTTTCTTTTACATTGCGATAACGCCTACACAGGCTTATGATCGGGTATTTGTTAAAGATGTAACCAATGCACTTCTGGTTTCGGTGGCTAATAATACAAAGGTTTATTATGCTTTTTATACCTCAGGTACCGATCCCTGTGCACAGGCATTTGCTACAGGATTTGAAGGAACCGGGATTACACTAGATGCCTTACAGTTAGGCAGCTCAGGCGTAACCAATAGCGAAAGGGCAATTGATTCAGATCCAGAGAATTTTTCTCAACTGAGTTTAGGGGTACTTGGCGTGGGATCATCCATCAGCCAAAATTTCTATTTTGCAACACCGTCAAATCCTGGCGATGATATTAACCTGAGGATCAGTGCTTCACCTGCATTGTTAACGGCGGGGCTGCTACAAAATATTTCTATAACCGCCTACAATGGCGGTACTCAGGTATATACCGGTTCGGCCGCAAGTTTATTAAACCTGGATTTATTGGGCTTACTCAATAGTGGGCAGCCAGTATCAATACCTTTTTCTCCAGGCGCCAATGTAGTTTACGATAGGGTGAAGGTTACGCTCGGTTCAGTAGTTGCTTTAAACCTTACACAAACCATCAATTTATATGGTGTAATCCGCTCTGCAGGCAGGCCAACGCCAGTAAGCACAGCGATTGCTGCATGCTACAACAATACTGTGGCATTAAATGCTACTACGCCCAATACTAACGAATTGAGGTGGTATGAAGCAATAGAAGGCGGAACCGCATTACAAACGGTTGCTTTTAATGGCACTTTTACTACACCTGCGCTGAACGCTAATAAAACTTATTATGTCGCTGCCAGAAGGGTAGGCTGTACAGCCGAATCGGCAAGGATACCGGTTGTGATTACCGTAAATCCACAAATTATTTTCAATGGCGCTACTTTAACCAATGCCACGCCAGGTTTCACCTATTCTAAACAATTGGATGCCGCCACAGGTGGAACTGCAGGCTATACTTATGCCTTGGCGCCAGGCAGTACGTTGCCAGCAGGTTTAAGTTTATCATCGGCCGGCGCAATTACCGGAACCCCAACGGTAGCGAATACCTATAATTTTTCTGTAGTTGCTACTGATGCCAAAGGCTGTAAAGCAACTGCAACTTATAATTTAACAGTTACCGCTGCATTGGTTCTTACTCCAGGTGCATTGCCTGATGGTTTAACAGGAACAGTCTATCCAACACAAACCATTCCCGCTGCAACCGGTGGAACGGGACCGTATATTTATACCGCAGCAGGGGTTCCTCCAGGCTTAACTTTTAATCCAACAACAAGGGAAATTACCGGAACACCAACCCAGCCTGGAACATATACCATACCAGTTACGGTTGTTGATGCAAACGGTAATACTCTAACATCTAATTATAACGTAAAAATAACCGATCCATTATTACTACCGGCAGCAACCTTAGCTGATGGTACTACCGGAACAGTTTATACTACGCAGATTATACCAGGCGCAACAGGTGGAACCACACCTTATACTTATTCGGCAACCGGTGTCCCTCCGGGTTTAACTTTCAATTCATCAACCCGGGCCATTACCGGTACGCCAACAACTGTTGGTTCTTATACTGTGCCCGTTACGGTAACTGATGCTGACGGAAAAACGGTTACCACCAATTATACAATTAACATTAACAATCCGCTTCTTTTGCCTGCTGCAACCCTGCCAGATGGAACAGAGGGTACAGTTTATGCTACGCAAACTTTACCGGCCGCCACCGGTGGTGTGGGGCCTTATACTTATGCTGGTACCAATCTTCCTGCCGGACTATCTTTTAACGCAAGCACCAGGGAGGTTACAGGTACACCAACACAGGCAGGTAATTATGTTATTGCTGTTACCGTTACTGATAGCCAGGGTAAAACAGCCAGTAACAATTATCCTGTTAAAGTAAACGGTACCTTAACCTTACCAACCAAAACTTTACCTAACGGTATTGTCGGTACTTCTTACCTAACGCAAACTTTACCGGCTGTAACCGGTGGAACCTCTCCATATACATATGCGGCAACAAACCTTCCGCCGGGACTGTCGTTTAATTCAATTACAAGAGAGATTACCGGCACACCAACATTGGGTGGAATCTATAACATTTCTTTAACGGCTACAGATGCTGACAACAATAAGGCAACTACCACTTACGCCTTAACTGTAACGGTAAATGCGCCGGTTGTGGCTTCAGCTACTGTATGTTCCGGAAGCGCAGCTACTTTAACGGTAAGTAACCTGCAGGCAGGTGTAACTTATAACTGGTATGCATCAACAGGAAGTACACCATTGGTAACTGGCAATAGCGGTACCTATGTAACACCGGAAGTAAACTCATCGACTGTATTTTATGTTGAAGCCGTTTCTGGAACAGCAATTAGCAGCAAGACGTCGGTTACCGTTTCAGTTAACCCACCGGCAACGTTAGCAATCGTTACCACTAATAACCAGGTCATCAACTCCGGACAAACTACCACTTTAACCGCTACTGCTGATGCTGGAAATACCATCGCCTGGTTTGATGCCCCATCAGCAGGTACGCAGGTTGGAACGGGAACTTCATTCACAACGCCAGCTTTAACGGCAACGAAAACCTATTACATAGAAACCACAAGCAGCAATGGCTGTAAAAGTGCAGTCCGTGTTCCCGTTACTGTAACGGTAATTAGCGGTGGTGGCGCAACAGCTTGTAATAAAGCAAACAGTCAAAATACGGGTATTAATGGGATCTGTTTATTATGTGCTGTAAATGGTGCAGGTAATTCTACTGATGCTGATGCCAATAACTTCACCAGAATTTCTCTTGCTGTGGGGGTTACGGCAACAGGCTACCAACAATTAATTTTTCCAACTGCCGGGGTTGCCTCGGATAGTATCCGTTTAGATCTGGCTTTACCAACAGGTTTAGCTGATGTTGGTCTTCTAAATAATATAACCATTACCATATTAAATGGGAACACGGTTGTAAAAACAGTTCAATTAAATGGTGCATTGCTGAGTCTTCAACTGTTATCAGGCAACCGTTTTACGGCAACTGTTTTAGCAGGCGGGGCTTACGATAGGGTTCAGGTAAGCTTTGGTGCACTTGCATCCGCTTTAACCAGCCTGGATATTTATGGCGCGACAGTAGTTTATCCCAATCCAACATTTATAGCCGGTACACAATCTATTTGTGCAGGCAGGATGGCAACAATTAGCGCAACTGCAAATGGTGGCACTACTTTAGCCTGGTTTGATGCTGCGACGGGCGGCAACCAGGTGGGTACAGGCGTAAACTTCACCACGCCTGCATTAACTGCTACAACAACTTATTATGTTCAGGTCAGTAAGGGAAATTGTTCAAATACCACAAGGGTTCCGGTGGTTATTACTGTTAATCCGGCAATTGTATTTACTGGTACTGCTTTAACCAATGCAACAATTGCCTCGCCCTATAGTAAACAACTTCCGTTAGCTACCGGTGGAACGCCAGGTTATACTTATGCTTTGGCAGCAGGTAGTTCGTTACCAGCAGGTTTAACTTTATCAGCTAATGGTCTGTTAAGCGGCACGCCAACTGCAACAGGTAACCCAACATTCGATGTTGTAGTAACAGATACAAAAGGCTGTAGCACAACAGCAACGTTTACGCTAACGGTAACCCCAGCATTGGCATTAGCTCCGGGTACATTGCCTAACGGCATAACAGGTACAGCTTATACCACCGATGGGATTCCTGCTGCAACCGGAGGAACAGGTCCTTATACTTATTCCGCTACCGGTGTTCCGCCAGGATTAACCTTTAATCCTGCAACAAGAGAAATTACAGGTACGCCAACCCAGACCGGAACTTTTACCATTCCGGTTACGGTAACTGATGCCAACGGCAATACGGTTACAGCGAGCTACACACTTAAAATAACCGACCCATTGGTTTTACCTGCGGCAACTTTAGCCAATGGAACTACCGGTACCGTTTACCCTACTCAAACTATTCCATCTGCAACAGGCGGAACCGGTCCTTATATTTATGTGGCAACTGGTCTTCCTCCGGGATTAACTTTTAACCCCGCTACAAGAGAAATTACCGGGACACCAATACAATCAGGAACTTTTTCGGTACCCGTAACGGTAACCGATGCTGATGGAAAAACAGTAACCACTAATTATGCAATAGTAGTGGTTGATCCGCTATTATTGCCAGCAGCAACTTTGCCTGACGGAACTGAGGGAACAGTTTATGCTACGCAAACCTTGCCATCTGCAACTGGTGGTGTTGGTCCTTACACTTATGTAGCAAACAATCTGCCCCCTGGATTAACTTTTAATCCGGCAACAAGAGCAATTTCCGGAACACCTGCACAGGCTGGAAATTATTCGATCGCTGTAACCGCAACAGATAGTGAGGGCAGAACAGCAGGTAATAATTATGCACTTAAAGTAATAGGTGTATTATCGTTACCAGGTGCAACTTTGCCAAACGGTATTGTGGGTACACCTTACCCAACACAAACTTTGCCAGCAGTAACAGGTGGAACAGCGCCATATACTTACCTGGCTACAAACCTTCCCCCGGGCTTAAGTTTTAATACTACAACAAGGGAAATCACAGGAACGCCAGCTTTAGGCGGAACTTTTACCATCTCTCTAACGGCAACAGATGCTAACGGAAACAAAGCTACAACTGCATACAGTTTAACTGTTACGGTTGATGCTCCTGTAGTTGCTGCAGCAACGGTTTGTGCCGGAAGTTCAGCGACGTTAAGCGTTGGTAACTTGCAGGCCGGCGTAAGTTATAATTGGTATGCTTCTACCGGAAGTACACCATTAGTTACCAATAATACAGGTGTTTTTGTAACGCCCGCAGTAAACGCCGCAACTGTATTTTATGCTGAGGCAGTATCTGGAACTGCGGTAAGTTCGAGAACTGTCGTTAATGTTTCGGTCAACCCACCGGCAACTGCGGCTACGGTAACCACCAACAGCCAGGTAATTAATGCCGGGCAGTCTACTGTATTGTTAGCAACAGCTGATGCTGGAAATACCATTCAATGGTATGATGCTGCTACAGGTGGAACACAGGTAGGTGCGGGTTCGTCATTTACCACACCAACACTGTCTGCTACTACGACCTATTATGTAGAAACTACAAATGCCAGCGGTTGTAAAAGTGCAAGCCGTGTGCCGGTAACGGTTACGGTGTTAAATAATGGCGGTGGTACTGCATGTAACGCAGCCAATGCGCAAAACACAGGAATTAATGGAATCTGTTTATTATGCGGTATAACTGGTGCAGGAAACTCTACTGATGCAGACCCTAATAATTTCACCAGGATATCGCTTGCAGCAGGGGTAGGCGGATCGGGTTACCAGCAATTGATTTTCCCTACCGCCGGAACAGCTACAGATAGTATTCGTTTAGATTTAGCCTTGCCTACCGGTTTGGCAGACGTAGGTTTGTTAAATAACGTAACTGTTACCATATTAAATGGTAGTACAGTTGTAAAAACAGCAAAGTTAAATGGCGGATTGTTAAGTCTTCGACTTCTATCAGGTAACCGTTTTGCCGCAACGATATTGGCAGGTGGTACATATGATCGGGTACAGGTTAGTTTCGGTGCATTAGCTACTGTTTTAACCAGCCTGGATGTTTATGGCGCTACCGTAATTTATCCTGGTCCGACAGTAACCGCCGGCGCTCAAACTATTTGTTCGGGAAGTACGGCAACATTAACTGCAACGGCAAACGGCGGTACAACATTGGCCTGGTACGATGCAGCAACTGGTGGGACACAACTGGCCACTGGCGAAACATTTACCACGCCAGCGTTAACAGCTACTACAACTTATTATATCCAGGTAAGCAAAGCCGGTTGTCCTAATGCAGCCAGAATTCCGGTAACGGTAACCGTTACACCAGCATTACCAACGCCGGTGCTGGCAACTATTGCAGATGTTTGTGAGGGTTCGTCTGCAACGTTAGCGGTTGCTAATCCAGATGCTTCAATAACCTACAGATGGTATGATGCTGCAACAGGAGGAAACCTGATTTTTACAGGTGCAGTATTTTCAACACCGGCATTAACAGCTGCTACTACTTATTATGTAGAGGCTGCGCAAGGGAACTGTACAAGTGCCGCACGTGCTGCCGCAGCTGTATCGGTTAATCCTCGTCCGGCTTTACCTGGTGTAACCGCAAGTTCATCAACAGTAAGCGCAGGACAAACTGCAATTTTAACAGCCAGTTCTGCAGATCCTACCCATACTTTCAATTGGTATACTTCAAATACCTCAACTACACCTGTTTATGTAGGTGCTACTTATGTAACACCACCTTTATTGGCTACTACAACTTACTATGTAGAATCGGTTTCTACTAACGGGTGTAATTCAGCAAGCCGTGTTCAGGTTACCATTACCGTTGATGGAAACGGATCTCCAAACCCTGTACCATGCGAGGCCGCAACAACACAGGTTGGTGGCGTTACAGGTGTAGCTTTGTTATCAGGTGTGTTTAACCCAACATTGGCTATTGATAACGATACGCAAACCGCTTCTTCTTTGGTGATGCCTGTTGGAGCACTTGGTGCCTCTGTTTATCAAAGAGTTGGTTTTGGTTCATTATCTAAAATTGGAGATACGGTATGCGTTTTGGTTTCATCACCAGGAAAACTGTTATCACTTTCGCTCTTAGGAAACGCTTCAATTACTTCTTATGTCGGCGCCAACAGCAATGGCGATTCAAAATTGTTAAATGATAACCTGCTGAATATTCAATTGTTGAGTGGTAATACCCAGGCCTTAATCACTTTTGTTCCAACAAATGTTTTCGATGGGGTGGAAGTTAGGTTAAACTCAGGTGTACTGGGTGCCTTAACATCTATTAACTTAAATTATGCACAGCGAATTCTTGTCGCGCCTGCTGTAGCATCAGCAAATGTTACCGCTTGCGTTGGCCAGACTGCGCAGCTTGAAGTAAGTAACCCGTCGGCAAGCTTAACTTACAGATGGTACGATGCTGCGGGTACCTATCTAACCGGTAAAGATGGTATCATATTCACCATACCGGTATTAACAGGCGATACGAAGTTTTACGTTGCCGCGGTTTCTGCTACGGGTTGTATAAGCTACAAAACTTTAATTAATGTAACCACAAACCCGGCACCGGTAGCGCCAGATTTACTTTCAGCATCTGTTAATACCTGTCCGAATACATCGGTTACGCTTCAGGTTAAAAATCCAATTGCAGGCACAACCTATAACTGGTACGATACCGCAACCTCAACAACCATCTTATTTACTGGCGACAATTTTACAACGCCATTAATTGCAGCTGATAGAAGTTATTTTGTTGCCACGGTAAATGCCTGCGGCAGTTCATCAGCAAGAACTGAAGCCAAAATTATTTTGGGAACCATCGATGTTGCCGTAATTACACCTCCATCAATTACCATTAGTGAAGGGGCTGTAGCCGTATTAAAGGCAACATCAAGTACAGCAGGAGCAACCATTAACTGGTATACTACAGCAAACGGAACAGTTCCGGTATTTACTGGCGAAACCTATGTAACACCACAATTAAGCACAACCACTACCTATTATGTAGAAGCAACTATTCCGGGTGGCTGTACTGCGACCAGCAGGGCAACTGTAACGGTTACGGTAATTCCTAACGGTAACCCGATAACTACTCCTTGTGGGGTAGCTACAACAACGGTTGCAACTGGTGTAACAGGTGTAGCCGTATCGGCCGGAGTTTTCAACCCAACCTTTGCGGTCGATAACGACATCAATACCGGATCCAGCCTGGTTATTCCAGCGGGATTCTTAGGTGCATCTGTTTATCATCAGGTTGGTTTTACAGGATTGTCGAATGTTGGCGATACATTGAGGTTGAAAATTACCACTCCTGGTACATTACTTTCGGCAGGTGTGCTATCTAATTTAACGGTAACCACTTTCCAGGGTTCAGCCAGTAATAATGATGCGGTTTCAATAACTAGCCCATTAATCAACTTACAATTATTATCTGGCGGAACATCGGCGATAATAACTTTGGTACCAACCAGCAGATTTGACGGCATAGAACTGAGGTTAAACTCCGGACTTCTTGGTGCGTTAACTTCTGTTAACCTGGATTACGCCCAAAGGGTAATCACTGCGCCAACCATCACAGCAGCTGCTGCCAGTGCTTGTCAAGGATCATCAGCAACTTTAAGTGTGCAGAACCCGCAGGCAGGTGTGGTGTATAAATGGTACCTGGGAACCACTTATCAGGCAGGCAAAGATGGCGCAATTTTTACAACAGACCCTGCTTTGGCTGCGGGAACTTATGTTTATTCGGTAACCGCTACGGCTAATGGCTGTGAAACCCGCGGAACCAAAGTAACTGTAACCATTTTAACGCCACCGGCACCACCACTTCCATCAACTACCAATCCAACCTCAACTTGCATCGGTTCATCTGCTACTTTAAGCGTACAGGCCGTTGCAGGGGTAACTTATAACTGGTATGATGCGTCGGTAGCTGGAAATTTGCTGGTAACGAACAACAGTAGTTTTACTACATCTGCATCCCTTGCAGCAGGAACATATGATTATTATGTTGAAGCGGTAAGTGGAACAGGTTGTTCAAACGCAACGCGTACAAAAGTTTCCATTACGATTAATCCATCCGCATTAGCTACTGATGTAACCGTAACCGGAACGACATCACTATGTGCTGCTGGTACTGTAGTGCTTACGGCTACCAGTACAACTGTAACCAATCCGGTATTTACCTGGTATTCTGATGCGGCATTAACACAGGTTGCTTATGTAGGGCAGGTATTCAATACGCCAGCGCTTACCACAACCACTAAGTACTATGTTACGGTTAGCGGAACAAATAAATGTGCAAACGCTGCAGGTAACGCAAAAGAGGTTACGATAACCGTAAACCCTGCAGCTACCCAAACTGACATTAACCTGGCTGGAACAGGTACCGTTTGCGGTGGAGCTTCAGTTACCTTAAATGCAACAAGTCCAACAGTAATCAACCCGGTATTTACCTGGTACGGTGATGCAGCTTTAACTACAGTAGCATTTACCGGTGCTAATTTCATTACTCCGGTACTTACAGCAACAACCACCTATTATGTAACGGTTAAAGGAGATAATAAATGTGAAAATACAGCGGCTAATGCAAAATCAATCACCATTACGGTTAATCCTTCAGCCACTGACTCAGACATTGCCATTAGCGGGTTTACTTCAATCTGTAAAGGATCTCCGGCTACACTATCTGCCTCAGCAACATCGGTGATCAATCCTGTATTTACCTGGTATAACGATGCTAATTTAACTACAGTAGCTTATGTAGGTGCTAGCTTTACTACTCCTGCGCTTAATGCAACTACTAACTATTATGTAACTGTAAAGGGGGATAATAAATGCGAGAATTTAGCTGCAAGCGCTAAGATTGTTACGGTAACCGTTAAAGAATTTGCTACAGCTGCCGATATTGCAGTAAGCAATGCCCAAATCTGTTCAGGTTCTACCGTGATGTTAATGGCTTCAAGTACTACGGTTACTCAACCCGTATTTACCTGGTATAGCGATGCTTCATTAACGAACGCAGTATTTACCGGGCCAACTTTTACGGTAGCGGGTTTAACTGCCACTACTACTTATTATGTGAGTGTTAAGGGGGCTAATAAATGTGAAAACAGTGCTGCAGATGCCAAAGCGGTAACCGTAACAGTTAATCCACTGGCTACTACTACTGATATAATCCTCAACGGAAGTACCATCGCCTGTGCAGGATCATCAGCGGTATTGAGCGCAACATCTCCATCAGTAACTAATCCCGTATTTACCTGGTACAGTGATGCAGCTTTAACTAATGTAAGTTTTATTGGCGCAACATTCACCACTCCACCATTAACTGCCACCACTACTTATTATGTAACCGTTAAAGGTGATAATAAATGTGAGAATGCGCCTGGTACAGCCAGAGTAGTTACCATTAATGTTAGCCCGGTTGCCACTGCTGCTGATGTTGCTGCCGCTGATGCGACAATATGCTCTGGGGCTGGTACAACTTTGGTAGCAAGTACAACAACCGTAACCAACCCTACATTTACCTGGTACAACGATGCGGCTTTAACTTCGGTAGCTTACGTAGGTGCATCATTTGCCACGCCGGCATTAACTGCAACAACTAATTATTATGTAACGGTTAAAGGCGATAACAAATGTGAAAACTCAGCAATCACCGCTAAGATGGTAACGGTAACTGTTAACGAAGGTGCAACAGCTGCAGATATTGCCTTATCTGTACCGGCCAAGCTGTGTGGTTCTGGTTCCGCCGTAATCAATGCAAGTTCTACAACGGTAACCAATCCGGTATTTACCTGGTACAACGATGCCTCATTAACCAGTGTAGCCTTTACCGGACCAACATTTAACACACCGGTATTAACCGCTACTACTATTTACTATGTAACTGTTAAAGGAACCAATAAGTGTGAAAATACAGCAGCTAATGCAAAACCGGTAATCATAACGGTTAACCCAAATGCTGTAGCAGCGGATATTACGGTAAATGGATCAACCTCAGTTTGTGGCAATACTGCAGCAACATTAGCTGCAACGAGCACAGCGGTAACCAACCCGGTATTTACCTGGTATAGCGATGCTACTTTAAATACGGTGGTATTTACAGGGGCAGTATTTACGACACCGGTGTTAGCGGCAAATACAACATATTACGTAACTGTTAAAGGTGATAACAGATGTGAAAATACGGCTGCAACAGCAAGGGCCGTAGCGATTGCGGTAAATGCGTCGCCAGATAATCCGGTAGTATCAGTGCCAAATGGCGGGATATGCGCGGGTGACGGAGCAACACTTACCATAACCAATGCTCAGGCAGGTGTTACTTACGAGTGGTACAATGCAGCAGTTGGTGGTAATTTACTGTTTACTGGTACAATATTTAATGTAACAGCTTTAACAACAACAGATTACTATATTTTAGCCATTGGAACAGGCGGTTGTACCAATAACGGTGGCCGGGTTAAAGTAACGGTCACCGTCAATACAAAACCTTCGGTGCCAACGGTGGCTGCTACATCAGTTAGCGTTTGTACAGGAAGTACAGCAATATTAACCGTTACGAATCCCCAAACAGGTGTTGCCTACAATTGGTATACTACATCGGCAGGTGGAACGGCAGCTGGAACAGGTATAAACTTTACAACACCAGCGGTCAATGCAAATACCATTTACTATGTTGAAGGTGCAAATGGAACTTGTATATCATCATCCAGAACAGCCGTGAATGTAATTGCACTACCCGTACCGGTTGCACCGGCATCGGTAACAGCGGCAAATGGAACACTTTGCGCAGGTAGCTCAACGATATTAACAGTAAATAATCCGGTAGCAGGATTAGCATACAGATGGTATGCTGCAAGCTCGGGTGGAACAGTGCTGGCAGAAGGCACCGCTTTTACCACACCAAACTTAAATGTGACTACAATCTACTATGTAGAAGCAATTGCAGCAGGTGGCTGTGCAAGTGCAACAAGAACAGCTGTTACAATAACTGTGTTGCCGGTATTAGCAAAACCAACCGTAGTTGTACAAACTACAACAGCTAATAGTGTAACGTTTGCATGGACCGCGGTAGCAGGTGCTACAGCATACGAGGTTTCACTAAATAATGGTTTAACCTGGGTTAACCCAACGGGCGGATCAACCGGAACAACTTACCTTATAGCAGGCCTGAAACCAGATCAAAGTGTAAGTATCCTGGTAAGGGCTAAAGGCCAGATCGAATGCCAGACCAGCCAAAATGGTTCGGCAACCGGCAAAGCCGCTAATCCTTTTGGCGATCAGGTTTATATACCGAATGCATTTACGCCAAATAACGACGGTAAAAACGATGTATTCCTAATTTACGGTAATACCATATCAAGCGCGAAAATGAGTATTTACACACAATGGGGTCAGTTGATATTTCAGTCAGATAACGTTGCAAACGGATGGGACGGAACCTTCAAAGGGGTAAATCAACCGAATGGAGTTTATGTGTACATGGTTGATATTACCTTCAGTAACGGAACAACATCAATGAGAAAAGGTACAGTAACGCTGATTAGATAAGAAAAAGGATTAATAATAAACAGATAAAATCAAAGACCATGAAAATACTATCGGCTTTAAAAATATATGTTACAGTACTGGTATCGTTGCTGTTTACAGCTAAGTCCTTTGCACAAACTGATCCGCATTTTTCACAATATTATGCAAACCCATTATACCTAAACCCCGCCTTAACCGGAGTAATAGATGGCGATTACCGTGCAACTGTAAATTTTAAACAACAATGGAGTGCACTAAACAGCTCTTTTTTAACCGGCGGCGCATCTTTCGATATGGCTCCAAAAAAGAACTTCGCATTTGGTGCAACCATTTTAAATCAAAGGGCGGGAGAGTTGGATTTTAACTATTTGTCTGCTTTGGTATCAGGTTCGTACCGTTTAAGGTTTGGTGCCGAAGGACTGCAGATGGTGAGCTTTGGCTTACAGGCTGGTATCATTAACCGTAGTTTCGATTTCTCCCAGGCCAGGTTTGGTAACCAGTTTAATCCGATTACGGGTTACGATGGAGGCATGATGAGTGGAGAAACACTTTCATCTCAATCATCTTTGGTTCCTGACGTAAACGCCGGTATCATGTTTTTTGATGGCGATCCCAACAAAAACATTAACGTTTTTCTGGGTGCAAGTGCGGCACATTTAACCAGGCCTATGGATCGTTTCTCAGGTACAAACTCACGCGTTCCGGTGCGTTTTACCGGACATGGTGGTGCGCGCATCAGGGCGTCAGAGCTATTGGATATTGTACCTAATGCCTTGTTCATGTATCAGGGTAATACAAACGAAGTGTCATTAGGTGCTTATGCACAACTTAATGTCAATCCATCCGCTAATATTTTGTTCGGAGGTAACTACCGTATTAAAGACGCAGCCATTGCTTTTGTTGGTTTACAGTTAAAAAATATGGTTTTCGGGTTAAGTTATGACGTAAATACTTCTTCCTTTAATCGTGCATCAAACAGTAATGGTGGTTTAGAACTCTCCATATCGCTTATAGGCCGTAATGGTATAATTGGTCCGAACTTCTTTTGTCCACGTTTATAATTATTCAGGATAATATGGTTATGACTTGGAAATCATGACGGTTTTATCACTATTGAAAACAAGTTTAGAAAGATGAGAAAAATATTATTCTTTTTTTTGACGGCATTTGGCGGTTTTGCAAACGCACAGTATGTGGTTAATTATAAAAAGGTTGCAGATACTTATTTCGAGAATAAGGATTATTATGCTGCAGCTACCTTTTACAAAAAAGCATTAAAAATTACTGGAGATAGCAGTCAGATTGTTTTGCCTTATGGCAAGGAAAGAAAATCGGCAACTGATGATAAGGTGATAGAAGATTATGAAGGATCGATATATAATCTTGCGGAATCCAGCAGGCTTTACAGGGAATTTAACGAGGCTGAAAAATATTATGCTATTGCCATAACCTTTACCAATACACGTTACAGAAAGGCATTATTTTATTATGCCGAGAGCTTAAGGGCAAATAAAAAATTTAACCAGGCTATTGATGCCTTTCAGCAGTTCATCCAGAAAAATCCTGGCGATCCTTTAACTAAAGATGCTAAAAAGGAAATAGAATCATGCAAGTTTGCGATTGAAGAAATGCGTTTCCCACGTATGATACAGGTTAAGAAAGTTCCAGCTGGTATAAATGGCCTGGGATCTAATTATGCACCTGTTAAAATCAATAGTGAATTATATTTCACCTCATCCCGCCCGGTTACAGTAGGAAGTAAAAGAGATATGGTTAAAACAGCTACCGGAGAAGTTCAGGTATCAACTAAAGCCAACCCATTTATGAATAACATTTATACGACTAAAGGAGAACTCAGTTCGGCTGATATTGACTTAAAAGCTGATATTGACGTAAAAAAAGTAGATATCAATTTTCCTAAAAATATTGAAATCGCTGCAGCTGCTTTTACGACTGACGGAAATACCATGTACTTTACCGCCTGGAAGGATAAAGAAAAATATGCTATCTATTCGTCAAGGAAAGCCGGTGAAAAATGGTCAGATCCACAGCCGGTTGGTTTACAGGTAAATAGTAAAGATTTCAACTCTTCACAGCCTTTTGTTACCAGCGATGGTAAATTCCTGCTTTTTTCATCTGATAGAAGTGGCGGTTACGGCAAATTCGATCTTTGGTATTGTGCCATCCGCGAAGATGGTTCATTAGGTCAGGCGGTAAATTTTGGACCTGACATTAACACCGCAGATGATGAACGTGCGCCATATTATAATACGCTAACTAAAAAGTTATTGTTCAGTACCGATGGGCGTGTTGGTTTTGGTGGCCTCGATTTCTTTGAATCAGAAGGAGATCTGGTAAACTGGTCTAAGCCAAAAAACCTGGGTTATCCATTCAATTCGTCAAAAGATGATCTTTACTTTACCGCTAGTGATGACCAAGGAACCAAAGGCTACATTAGTTCTGATCGCGAATCATCTTGTTGTCTGGAAGTATTTGAAGTGAAAAAAGAATACCTTTCTATAGCCGGTCTTTTAACTGATTGTAAAACCAGGTTACCGCTGGCAGATGCCGATGTAACTTTGACCAATGCAGAAGGATCGCAAAAGATGATTACAGGTTCTGACGGTATTTATACGTTTAAAGTAGACTCTAAAAGACCGGTCAAGTTACTTTTTGCAAAAGATAATTATTTCGCGGTTACTAAAAACTATCTTTATGAGGAGTTGGCAAAAGCAGATACCCTGCTTGATAAAGAATACTGTTTGAGTCCTTTTAAACTTGGCATACCCATAACCTTGGAGAATATTTATTATGAATTTAACAGTGCAGAACTTACAGAGCCTTCCAAAAAAGTCTTAGACTTCCTCATTCCGATTATGGAAGATAATCCTCAAATGGAAATCGAATTGAGTTCCCATACCGATAATATCGGAACAGAAGAATACAACTTGGACTTATCGAACAGAAGAGCAAAATCATGTACAGATTATTTGGAAAGTAAAGGAATAGCTGCGGCTAGAATGACTTCTAAAGGTTACGGAGAATCGATGCCTATTGAGCCGAATGAAATTATTGTAAAGCGCAAGAAAAAAGATAATCCTGAAGGAAGGGCAAAAAACAGAAGAACAGCGTTTAAAGTAATTAAAAAATAATACTTGTTATCATCCCAACTGAGCCATCTTCCTGAAATGGAGATGGTTTTCTTGTGCCACCTGATTTATTGGTAAGCCATGCGATTATGCTTAAGATGTTTAATCTACTATTTAGAAAAGTTACAGTTTCCGATTACCATTTCGCCACCAAGTTGTTTCACTCTCAAGCCGCCATGAACAAAAAATAATTATAAAATCAATGCTCATTATCCCTGCAGATGTTGTTTTTTGAAATCAATAATGAAACAGATCGTCTCCAATTCGAAACTGAAAATTAATAATTGAATTAATCTTTGTAATTTTCGGCTTATCTTTTAACGCAATGAAGCTGACTATTCAACCAACCATAATTTTTAGAACCCCTAAATTTTCATATCAGTCCGAGCTGGTAGATTGTTGGGAGGAATTAAAGTCTGCCATCTCCATATCTTCAGCTGCTTTTTACGAAACCATCAAAGAAGTAAAGGCAAACGAACTCCATGATCTTCCGCCTAAGGTTTATTTTACCATTTGGAAATATTTTAACCGTGCAAAATTCCGGTCGACTCCATATGGAACTTTTGCTGGTTTCAGTTTGTTAAACGATGCCATTAAGCCATCTGAAAGCAGGATCGTAATTGATGAAGACCAGAAAATACGTGAGCTGATTGATTGGCCTTACAAGAATAATATTCAACTGCCATTGCAAGATTTGTTACAAAAGAACTGCCTGCTATTTAGTAACAGCAGCTATTATTTAACACCGGATAGTATCCGTTATATTGCCTGCACTGATGGTGTTTTTGAACTGGCTGAATTGGATCAGAACGAATTTGTACAACAGATATTGGCTGCCTGCCTAAAGCCGATCAGACTTAATGATTTACTAAGTCAACTAAGCTTAACTGATACTGAAACGCAAAATTTCTTTGGTTTGCTGCAGGATATGCATGATTTGCAGCTCATTTTTACCAACTACGACCCCAATATTATAGGAGATGATTATTTTGAACGTTTGGGACTAACCGCCACCGAAGACCTGCCAAAATACCTTATTGCACAACGTAAAGCTGTATCCGGATGCATCAATGACCGTTTGCTTCAGTCTGTTCCGGGTTTGATCAGTATGTTACATAACATCATGCCGGTAAAAGGTCATGGTGCCCTTGATCAGTTTCGGAATAGGTTTAAGAAGAAATTCGAAGATCAGGAAGTACCGTTGTTACTGGCGCTAGACCCTGAGATGGGCGTAGGTTATGACGAATTGGAGCAAGCCGGTCAAAACAGCGGTTTTATAACACGTTTCATTAATAAGCCGGCTAAAAAAGAAGAAACAGAAAATCTGAAAACAACATTAAAAAGTTATCTTGCCGAACAGAGATTTGAAAAAGATAAAACTATTTATCTGAACAAACTTGATTTACCACAGCATCAGAAGCTGGTGCCATTACCTAACTCATTTAGCATGGTCATGTCGGTTCATGATGACCTGATTTTTGTAGAACAGATTGGTGGAGTTACATCTAACGCCTTAAGCGGAAGATTTACCATGGCTGATGAAAGTGTAGCAACTTATGCAAAAGCCATTGCCGCTGCAGAACAAGAGGCAAATCCCGATGTTTTGTTTTTTGATGTGGCTTATATGGTAGAAGCTAATGTAGATAATGTAAACCGGCGGAAATTAATCTATGGGCATCAGTTGTCAATTTTAAATTTCGATACCTCATCTGCTCCACTTGCATTAAATGATATACAAATTTCTGTTAAGGGTACGGAGATTATCCTTCGCTCCAGGCAATTAAATAAAAGGTTGGTGCCAAGAATGGCCTCTGCCTATAATTATATCCGTTCAGACCTTTCTGTATTTAGGCTATTATGCGATTTGCAGCATCAGGGCTTGCAAACCAGTCTTTCCTTTCCGCTTGATGCCATTATTCCTGATCTTGACTACTACCCAAGGTTGCAATATCAGAATATTGTTTTAAGCAGCAACAAATGGAAAATTAAAAAAGAAGCGCTGTTGGGTACCGATAAAAAATTGCTTTCCATCACCGAGTGTAGATCATACCTCAAAAATTTAGGCATAAGTGAATATTTTAAAGCCGGTATGTCTGATCAGACCTTGTGCTTTGCCTTAAACAACGACGATGATATAAATGCTTTTTTGCAGTATGTGCAAAAACAGGGCAATACTTACGTTGAAGAAGTGATAATGTCTGAAAATAGCATTGTGGTTGATGAAGCCGCTAAGCCCTATTTCGCACAGTTTGTTTTAAGCATCAGCCATGGCGAACAAATTTACAGGCGTTTGGCTAAAACATCCGCAGATGAAGGTGTTACCCGTTTTTTTCTGCCAGGTAAAGAATGGCTGTATTTCGAAATTTATTGCCACCAGCAAAGGAGCGATGAAATTTTAATGGAAGTAATCGCACCCTTCCTGATTACTTATGCAGATCAGGTAAAATCATGGTTTTTTATCCGTTACAACGAAAATGGAAACCACATTAGGTTTAGGGTTCAACTCAACAATCCAAATGGCGGGCAGTTGTTGATATCAAAGTTGATGGATGAGCTGGAAGTGTTTGTAAATTCGGGTTTCGTGTCAGATGTGCAACTTAAAACGTATAAGCGCGAACTGGAGCGTTATGGCAGTAATATAATCGAGGATGTAGAGAAACACTTTGATATAGACAGTAGATTTGTATTATCGCTTTTAGAAACTCAGACCGATGATTTTAATAAATATAGATTATGTAGTGTATTGTTTTCTAAGGTTATTAAATCTAACATAATCGATAATTCGGCCATCAGTAAGATCGTGAGGTTAATGTCTGATAACTTTAATGAAGAGCATAGGTTGGATGCAGCCGATTTTAAGCAACTAAATGTTCATTACCAGGAATTTCGGAAAACCGAATGGAAAGCATTAACTGTAGAACAGGAGCACTGGTTTACTGCTTTTTCTGATTCGTTGATCAAAACCCTTGAACAATGTGGCGCGGAAAATGCACCAAAGTTATTAACCGATTTAATGCATATGCACGTAAACCGGCTTTTCAACAAAGATCAGCGAACACATGAAATGGTGATGTACTATTTTCTGCTAAAGGATATCCAGCGCCAAAATGCGACAAGAACTTAACGGTTTAGCCTGGCCAATGGGTTATTTACCGTTACCTCTATTTCAGTAATATAACGGTTAAGCGGATCTTGATAATACTTGAATACATAATCATTGCCATAAAAATTACTTAAACGTTTGCCAACATTTTCAATACCTACATGATGGCTTTCTGTCTGTTTGCCATTATTATCATTAATCATATTTATGGTACTGATATTCAACTTGTCATTTTCGTAAGCAATTTTAATAATTGCCGGCTGGGTAGAGTGTGAAACATTTCCGTGCTTAAATATATTTTCGACCAGTGTTAATAAAATAAGCGGAGGAAATCTTAGCCCAAACATATCGCCTGTTACTTTAAGTTCCAGATTAATGGTATTAGCTGTACGGAGCTTATGGAGGTTGATCAGGTGTTCGATCTGTTCGATTTCTTCACTCAGCGGAACCATCTCTGATGCTGATGGGCGTTTTAGCGCATAACGCATCATTTCTGCCAGGTTCATAATGGCATCAGCCGCCATAGGCGCCTTTTTGCGGGCATCGTTATAAATGAAGTTTAAGGTGTTAAACAGGAAGTGTGGATTGATCTGGCTACGCAGATAATTGTTTTGCGATTGAACAAGATCATTTTCCAAAGCCTGTTTTTCTATCTGTGTAACCAGATTCTGCCGTTCTAAGGCTTCTACTTTTTTCTGATCCTGAAATGATTTAACAACGTATATGTAGCCGGTAGAATAACCAATATATAATATGGAGCGATAAATGCATGGAAGTATAAATTCCATGTTAAAAGATCTAGATGGATTTATTTCAATTAACCTGATCTGCTCAAACAAAATAATAAGCAGAAAGGTAGAAACAACGTATGCAAAAATGATTATGGCAATAAGGGCGGCAATCTTAAGAAGTTTTATGGGAAAGGATCCGGTTTTGAGTATTTTTTTTAGAAAAAAACCGTACACGTAAAAGGTAAAAATATTAACAATATAAACTAACAGGTAAGCTCCGGGTTCTCTGAATCTATGGGTAGCTAAACCCAGAATAAATACTTCATAAATGATATAAAGACTCCATACCAATAAGTGAAACTTATACTTTTCGTAGAATTTTTTTAAATGTAAAAAGCTCATTTTTTTCTTTTAATCTATTAAAATGGGGTTTTTATCTCCCAAAAACAGGGGTTGGTGTAAAAAAGTAGTTGGGGCTAATTTTGCGGTGCATCTTTACAGAAAATTAATCACAACGATAATAACAAAAATTTAAATACTATATATTATGAAAGCTCAACATACCAATCCTTCTGCAAAACTTGCTAAAAAAACTGTTTTTGTTTATAAAAATGTTAAAGCAAAAAACAACTTCTCTACTAACCCGACAGGAGATCAAAGCCACACGGTAATGACCAGTTTTATTATCGAATTTTAATTTCAAAATAACTCATTTTAATAGTTAACTCATCATTTTTAACATCATCATCATCATGAAAGTTCAACACACTGATTCTGCTGCAAAACTTGCTAAAAAAACTGTTTTTGTTTATAAAAATGTTAAAGCAAAAAACAACTTCTCTACTAATCCGACAGGAGATCAAAGCCACACGGTAATGACCAGTTTTATTATCGAATTTTAATTTCAAAATAACTCATTTTAATAGTTAACTCATCATTTTTAACATCATCATCATCATGAAAGTTCAACACACTGATTCTGCTGCAAAACTTGCTAAAAAAACTGTTTTTGTTTATAAAAATGTTAAAGCAAAAAACAACTTCTCTACTAATCCGACAGGAGATCAAAGCCACACGGTAATGACCAGCTTTATTATCGAATTTTAATTCTTAATAAGATATTCAATATTATATCATCATATTTAAACATCGTTACCATGAAAGCTCAGCACATAGGCAAACTTGCTAAAAAGACTGTTTTTGTTTATAAAAACGTTAAATCCAAAAACAACTTTTCCACTAACCCAACAGGAGACCAAAGTCACACCGTAATGACTAGCTTCATCTTCGGATTGTAGTCTCTTACTTCATCACTTATCCTATTAGTGAGAAACCAGAAGGGTATTAATTTCGGTTCGATTTTAATAAACTACTCTGTACATAGGCGAAGAAAGCCTCTTTGTAACCTTCTCCTATTTGTATCATTTCGTTATTGATGAGCCTGATTATATTTCCGTCTACTTTCTTAATTGCTGCCTTGGCAACAATATTTGATTTATTGACACGGATAAATGCATGATTTTCCAGGGCCTTTTCAATTTCCTTCAGCGTAAGGTAAGTAGTGTGGATCTCAGATTTTGTAATAATCTGTATATAATTCTGTAGTGCTTTGATATAAAGTATTTCATCTATAGCAATATTTGAAAAAGCATATTTGTGGTCGCCTTTAATATAAAGGGCGGCAACCTGATCAGCTTCTTTCGTTGTAGCCTTGTTGCTATTGTTTGATTCCTTCTTTAATATCCGATCAATACCTAATGCAAATTTTGCAAATGAAATAGGTTTTAATAAGTACTGATCTGATTGTACATCAAATGCTTGCAGGGCATAATCGGGATGCGCAGTTGTAAAAACAAGATACTTCGCCTTTTCCCTGATATTTTTGGCCAGTTCTAATCCGTTTATTCCTGGCATATCAATATCCATAAATAATAAATCAATTTCGTCTTCGATACTTATTTCGGTAAGTGCCTGGACAGGACTGGTAAAAGTTTTAAAAACAGTTAAACCAGGCATTTCTGCAATGTGGTCAGTTAATACTTCAATTGCATGTTGCTCGTCGTCTATAACAACGCATTTTAGATTCATGTGTAGAATTTGTGGGTTTATTTGATTTGAATGCAAGTTAAATAAAAATGAGTTGAATTAACAATTGCGCCTTAAAAAAACTTATCTCCCGGTTTTGTCTATTGAAAACCTGGGTTTCGTGTAATATTCCGGGTGGTTGATGTAAAAAAATTAACAGCGCTTCTTCTTTTTATAATCTTTATACTGTTTGCCAAAAACAAATGATTAGTAGTTAAAAGTTACTAATTGCAAAAACATCTGCCTGCCCAATCTTGTGTAGCCTGTAGATAATAATATTAAAAACAGGCCATACAATACTGGGTTTGATAGTGAAAACCTAAAAAAAGAAATACCGGAAAACCAAATAAATATTCCCTACATCTACCCATCCTCCAAATGAAAAACAACGAATACGAATATTTACTTAATAAGATCTACTATAAGGGGATTCTGAAAAATCAAGGAATTAACTCAGACATGTACCAGAGAATGCAAAATGAATATAGCAATCTTAACGGACAGCAGCCTGTTAGAGGCCAATTGGAGCGTGAATATGCCTTCAGGAAATCTTTCCTGGTTGTACGTAATTATGTACAACAGGCAATAAAAGATGGTATGAGAAGTTTTCAGTTTAAGATGGAAACAAATGACATCAATAAATTGACTTATATGGTTGATATGTTGGACAGAAACTTTTTTGATAAACAAAGCTTAGATCAGATTATCGCTACAGCAAATTCGGTATTCAACCAGTATCATTTAAAAAATTAACTATCTATAATAGGTAACAATATGGAATTGAAAGACGAAATCGGGCAATTTGCCGTAAGAATTAAGAAAATGCTTCCGCAAGTTCAATCTGAGGATTTAACAAGGAATGCGTTGGTTATGCCTTTTATCCAAATCTTAGGATTTGATCCTTCTGAGGTTCAATCTGACGCTGTTCTAGACTTCGGAGTTAAAAAGAGTAAAAAAGTTGATTACACCATTATGAAAGATGGTGAGCCAACAATTCTGGTTGAATGTAAACACCATAATGACAATTTGGATATTCACGATTCGCGCTTATCTAAATACTTCCGTAAAACCAAAGCCAAATATGGTTTATTGACCAATGGTTTGGTGTACCGCTTTTATACGGAGAAAATGGTGAGATCAAAGAAAAATCAAGAGCCTTTGTTCGAGTTTAAAATAACCGATACCAAAGCGGCTATCATTGCAAAAATGATCGAAGATCACAAAGATTATTTTAATGTAGATCAAAAAGTAAATGTTGTAACAGCTGGCTAAGCCTATTAAAACTATTTTAGGCGTTCTCGAAAATGCTTTAAAAGTCTTGATCTGATCAGGACTTTTTTTGTGTCTTTATATCAAAAAGAAGGGAGAAACCGATCCGATTTCTCCCTTGAAAATGATAGTATAATAAAACTATATTAATTCTACACTTCTGCTTACAAAAGCAGTTAACTCTGCTCCGGTTAACATACCTTGCGCCAAAAGCGCTAAATCTACTGCTTGTTTAGCCAGGTTTTGCTGCTCTTCTCCTTCAGCATTTAAAATTTTTCCTACCAATTTATGGTTTCCGTTAATGGCAACTTTGTAATTGTCGGGCATTTGACCATAAAAGTTCATTCCGCCTCCCATTGCAGCCATATCCTTCATCCTGCGCATAAATTCGTCCATGGTAATTGTAACTGGTAACTCATCCGGATGTAAAGCTACAACTTCTACATGCATGCCAGGTTTGGTAATGGCTTTTTCAAAAATAGTGGTTACTTCTTTCACCTGATCCTCACTTAAAACATGCTCGTTCTGCTCATCTTTCTCAATTAATTTATCCACCACACTAGAGTCAACCCGTTTAATTGATGTTTTTTCTAATTTTTGCTCCAGTTGATTAATAAAGTGATTGTCAATCGGCGAATCTAACACCAAAACATCATAATCCTTTTTATTGGCTGATTGGATAAATGCATCTTGTTTTGCAGCGTCGTTAGTGTATAAATACACAACATTTCCATTTTTATCCGTTTGTAATGCAGTTACTTTTTCTTTATATTCAGGAAGTGTATAAAGCTCATTTTTAGTATTGCCAACTAAGGCGAAGTCCTTGGCTTTATCGTAAAATTTCTCTTCGCTGATCATGCCGTATTTAACAAAAAGACCAATGTCTTTCCATTTATCTTCGTAGGCTTTACGATCTTTAGCAAATAATTCACTTAATTTATCTGCAACCTTTTTAGTAATGTAGTTATTGATTTTTTTAACGTTGCTGTCGGCCTGCAAGAAACTACGTGATACATTTAAAGGGATATCAGGAGAATCGATTACACCGTGCAATAACATCAAAAACTCGGGAACAATATCTTTAACCTCATCGGTAATAAATACCTGGCGGGAGTATAATTTAATTTTGTTGCGTTGCATTTCGAAATCGTTTTTCAACTTAGGAAAATACAGTACGCCGGTTAAATTAAAAGGATAATCAACATTCAGGTGGATCCAGAATAATGGTTCTTCGCTAAATGGGTATAGTTCACGGTAGAATTTTAAATAATCCTCATCTGACAAATCTGCAGGCGCCTTTGTCCAGATCGGGTTAGTGGTATTGATGATGTTATCAACTTCAACATCTTTATATTTAGTTTTGCCTTCTTCATCGGTACCGTCTTCTACCGATTCGGTTTTAGTGCCAAATTTAATTGGAACCGGTAAAAATTTAGCGTATTTGTTAAGGATTTCCTGCAGTTTACTTTCTTCTAAAAATTCTTCCGAATCTTTGTTTACATGTAAGATAATATCTGTACCACGGGTAGTTTTAGTGCCTGCTGTAATTTCAAATTCTGTACTTCCATCGCAAACCCAGCGGGCAGGCTCAGCACCATCCTGATAAGATAAAGTTTGAATTTCAACCAGATCAGCAACCATAAAAGCCGAATAGAAACCTAAACCGAATTTACCGATAATTTCGTTGGCATCTTTCGCATCTTTAAATTTCTCTACAAACTCACTTGCGCCAGAAAAAGCAACCTGGTTAATGTACTTTTTAATTTCCTCTGCCGTCATTCCCAGGCCATTATCGCTAATGGTAATGGTTTTTGCATCTTTATCAACCGCAACTTGTACTAACGGTGCGCCAACTTCGCCATTAAACTGGCCTAATGAAGCAAGTCTTTTAATTTTCTGAACAGCATCTACTGCGTTAGAAACCAATTCACGAAGAAAAATTTCGTTATCAGAGTATAAAAACTTTTTAATTATCGGGAAAATATTCTCAGTATGTATAGAAATATTTCCTTTTTCCTGTATGCTCATATGTAAATAAATTGTTTAATCTACATCCTGCATATCAAGGGTTGTTCCAAAAGAATTTGTTTGCCAAAATGACAGTAATGTAAGATGGAAAACGGGAGATGAAGAAAAAATGATTAATTTCTTTAGTAAAAGATTCAAAACGATCGGCACTTCGAACGGAGTGCAACGCAGTAGAAATTTAATGTGATTCCGTAGTCTGTGTTCTCACAGAACACTAGTTGTTTTTATTGTATACAGTTTAAACTATGATTTGAAAAGCAAACCTGTATTTCAATTAACGTTAACCCGCTGTATCTTCTGCTCCGATGAAAAATCCCATCGTGTGGACACATCTTTTTTAAGAATGGTATGGGCATTTTGCTAGCCAACTTTAATAGTGCACGGATTTTAGCTAAGGACGCTGTCAATCCCAGGAGCCGGGAAATCAAAAAAACAGTAGCAGGCCAGATAGACTTGCACTAGCAAACCTGAAACGCAGTGGTTTTGTGTTCATGACGATGATTTAATTTTTTAAAAAAAATTGAACACAAAACGAAGTGCCGCTGTTTTTTTGATGCGGATGGAATTGTGCGAAGGGCTCATTGCTGGATTGACGAAGCGCTTTGGGTACTTTGGCGCTCCAAAATGCGCAGCATTCTTGAGCACAGTTAAAAAAGCAAACAACTGCGAAAAACTACCATGCCCCGCGGCATAGAGCGGAAGAAAAATACCGTAATTAATTGTGTCCACACGGTAGGCTTCCTTGGTCTGTGTCCTCACAGAACACTAGTCGTTTTTATTGTTATACAGTTTAAACTATAATTTGGAAAGCAAAACATGTATTTAATCAACGTTAACCCATTCGGTGTTGTGCTAATAGGAGCAGTTTCCATTCAGGGCACCTATTCTATAGTCTTTATTTCTGATTCAGTGGTCTGTGTCCTCACAGAACAATAGTCGTTTTATTGTTATACAGTTTAAACTATGATTCATTGCTTGGTATTATTAAGATCTAGTTAATTTCTTTGAGAGATGATTTTGTGCTGTAAATAAAGAAGCCAAGAAGATTTAAGGTCTTCTTGGCTGAATATTTAAATCTGAATGAGTTTAATTTAAAAGAAAACTTGGCTTATCTTCTTCCAGCGATAGAATTTTAGTAATTTTTTTAAGCAATACATCCATCTGGAATGGTTTGGATAAAAAATCATCCTGGCCATAATTTAAGGTTGTAAAATCTTTTTGATCATATAAGCCGGAGATAAGCAGGATAGGTATTTTAGAAGTGCTTTCAATAGATTTTAGCTGTTCACATAATACACGGCCATCTATATGCCCTAAAGAAATATCAAGTAAGATTAAATCAGGACTGAATTTTTCAATTCTGTTAAAAATTTCTTCACCATCATTTAGTGACGAAACTTTAAACCCTCCAATTTCCAGGATCAATTGTATGGTTTCTAAAACCTCAATATCATCATCTACTACCAATATTCTCTTCATATGTGTGTGCAATTATATGCTTTTAAAAGTATAACAAAAGTTTGCGCGGATATGTTTATCATATTAAGCACATTTTAACAAATTATGATGTAAATGTATATTTAACTTAACTGGCCTGTTGTGCAATGCCTTCTTTATTTAAGATGAAACTAAACAGCTCATCTATTGGTTTTTGTAAAATTTTGCCAGCCTCGATGCCGTTTTCCTGTAATACTGAAATGAGTTCATCCTGATAATAATAGGCTATGGAGCCTACGAAGTGGCAAGGTACGTTTTTGTATCTGGGATAGTCTTTAACGTTCGTATCTACAAATTCCTGAAAGCCATTTCCTAATATCTCCTGAATAAAAGGGTGGTCTTTATGGCTGGCCATGAAGCGGCTAAAGCTTGCCAGGTAGATGTTGGGGAAAGGTTTCTGGTAAACATTGGTAATAATCTGCTCTTTTTCGGCGGGGAAGGATTTTTTAAATTCTGCTGCCAATGTTGATGGCATTTTTCCGTACAGATAGCTAAGGAGCACCTTTTTTCCAAAGAAGGTGCCAGAACCCTCATCACCTAAAACATAGCCCAGGCCATGGTGACCATCATGAATTTTTTTGCCATCAAAATAACAGATATTAGATCCGGTACCTAAAATACAGTTTAAGCCTTCGGCGCTTCCACAGGTAGCATATACTGAACCCAGAAGGTCGTGGTCTACAGAAATAAAAGCACGGCTAAAAACAGCTGATAAACCGTTTGAAACCACCTCATGTTTATCTGGCGAAGAACAACCAGCTCCAAAAAAGTAAATCTCTTTCACCTCACCGGCGTATTGCAGTAAGGATTCGTTTTTGGAAATCAGCTTGGTAATTTCTTGTTCACTTAAAAAATATGGGTTTATTCCAGGGGTATTAAATTTAATGGTTTCGCCATTATGATAACCCATCCAATCGGTTTTTGATGAGCCACTATCTGCAACAAGTATCATGGCCCTAAATATAAAAATTAATTATAGCATTTTATATTTGAAATAATTTCGTTACTTCTTTTAAAGCTTACTGGCACCGTTTTAGATATTGATGTATTTTTATAAAGTTTGATAATATGCCTTATGTCTGATTGCTCTTGGCAAGGGATTGAAACTATTTAGTTCAGCAAATCAACACTTCCACTAATTGTTTTTAAAGTGTTTTCGGCTATTTTTGCCTGATATTGCATTTCGATGAAACGGTTTTGAGCGTCGATGGCATTACGCTGTGCTTCTCTCAGTTCTAACGGAGCTATGCTGCCCAAACGGTATTTTGCCAGAGTAATATCTAAATTCTGTTTCGCTATATCTACATTCCGCTGTTCTAATCTAATCAGATCAAGATAAGTACTATAATTTTCATAGGCAGCAAGTAACTGCGCATTCACATCCAATCTGGTTTTGTTCAGGTTAAGAATCGAATTATCGATCTCGATTTTGGCATTGCGCTCTTGCTGACGCTGTAAAAAGCCATTAAATAAATTGATACTTGCTGTAACGCCATAGGTAAATCCATTGGCCGCAAATTTTTGGTTAAAACCCGTGGGGCTGGTACTGTTTGCCCTGCTGTAACCCGAGTTCAGGCTAACTGCCGGATAACGGGCCCCACGGACAGACTTTAAATTCAAAGAAGCAATGCGTTGATTGATAAATGCATTCTGCACGTCAGGGTTCTGCTTTTCAGCCATTTCGGCCATCTTGCTAAATAAGATGCCTTTGTCTACATCAATACTATCAGCAACAGAAAAAGTGGTTCCGATGTCCCTTACCATTAATTGGTTTAAGCGAACTTTAGCGATCTGCAGCGCATTTTTGGTTTGCAGGTAATTTGATGTATCCGTATTATAATCAACCTGTGCGGTCAGCACGTCCAGTTTAGAACCACGTCCAAGCTGTAATTTCGTTTTGGCAATATTGGTGCGCAATACCGAAACATCCATTGCGCTATCCGCTGCTTTAACCAGTTGTTGTTGTCTCACAATATCATAATAGGCTGCAATTACATCAGCAACAGTAGTTAAAATGGTTAAGCGCGAATTTAATTCACCCTGTTTTTGTAATTCCTTTAAGCGATCGTAATTGGCAAACATGCGAAAGCCATCGAAAATGGTCCAGTTTAATTCTGCACCATAACTGTTATTGGTACTCTTAGCCCCGGTAATTACCCGATCAGGACCAGTTACAGGGCTTTGCCTGGTATTTTGGATACTTCCGCCATTGGTGTAATTTCCGGTTATACTGGGTAGCATACCAGCATTGCCGATATTGGCGTTGTTTTTTGCAATATTGATCTCGTTTTTACTAATTTTAATGTCGTAATTATGCTGTAAAGCAATGGAAATGGCTTCCTGAAGGCTTAACTTTTCTTGTGCAAAACCCGAAAGCGATAAGCTTATCAGCAGGATAAATATTTTTAATTTCTTGCTCATCTTATTCTTCTGTATGTAAAGCTTCCTGTTCAAAACGGTGTGCTTCTTTTAATTCTTTGTTTGGTTTATATGGTTTTGCCCAATAAGAGTAAATGGCCGGTATTACAAATAGGGTTAATACCAAAGAGAATAAAGTTCCGCCTACAATAACGGTTCCCATGCTCATTCTGCTTTTTGCCGCAGCACCCAACGCGAGCGCGATAGGCAAGGCACCAATGGCAATGGCTAAACTGGTCATTAAAATTGGACGTAAACGCGAAACCGCAGCTTCACGGATGGCTTCTGGTATCGGAGTACCTTTTTCTTTCAACTGGTTGGCAAACTCTACAATTAAGATCCCGTTTTTAGTTACCAGACCAATTAACATAATGGTACCAATCTGGCTAAAGATATTCCAGCTTTGGCCACACAACCAGAGCGATAAAAATGCCCCTGCAACTGCCATTGGTACAGTTAAAATTATAATAACTGGGTCTTTAAAACTCTCAAACTGCGCAGAAAGAATTAAATAAACCAAAAGCAGGGCCAAACCAAACGCGAAAACGGTATTGGAAGAACTCTCCTTAAAATCGCGCGATTCTCCGCCTAAGTCAGTAGAGAAAGTCTCATCCAATACTTTTTTTGAAATGGCATCCATCGCTTCTATACCTTCACCAATACTTTTGCCCGGTGCTAAACCTGCCGAAACGGTAGCGGCAATAAAGCGGTTATTACGGTACAGCTGCGGCGGACTGCTTTCTTCTTTTGCGGTTACCAGGTTATCAAGCTGCACCAATTCCCCTTTATCGTTACGTACATAAACTGAACTTAAATCCAATGGATCTTTTCTATCACCCCGGTCAAACTGCCCAATTACCTGATACTGTTTTCCATTCATAAAAAAGTACGAGAACCTTTGTCCGCTCAACCCTAAGTTTAGGGTTTGGGCAATGGCCGAAATAGAAACACCTAAATTTTTGGCTTTATCCCTGTCGATGGTCAGGTTAATTTCGGGTTTGTTAAATTTCAGGTTCACATCCGAAACGGTAAATGTGGGGTCTTTGGCTACAGCATCCATAAACAATGGAATTTTCTCACGTAGCTTTTCGAAATTTTGAGCCTGGATAATGTAGCTGATGGGTAAGCCACCACGGCGTCCTACTGATATGGTAGGCTGCTGGTTCACAATGGTTTTGCCTTCGGTATATTTTTTAGTTACCCGGGTAAGCATATCTGCAATCTCCTTTTGCGAACGCTCACGGGTTTCCGGATCGGTAAGGCCCATCCGTACATAACCAGAGTTTACCGCGCCAGAGCCGCCAAAACTTGGCGAAGTAATGGTAATGTTCACATTTTTTTCCGGAACAGAATCAATCACCAACTGATTCAGCTTCATGATAAACTTATCCGTGTAGGCAAATGAAGCGCCTTCCGGTGTAGATACGTTGATGTTGATGGCACTCCTGTCGTCATATGGGGCAGTTTCTTTCGGTAATATCTTCCAGAAAAGGAAAATAAGCCCCATACAAACTAATATAATCGGCACAGAAAGCCATCTTTTAGCCAAAAATTTATTCAGGTTCGATCCGTATGCATCATTCAATTTTACAAAATAGGGTTCTGTCCAGTTGTAAAATCTAGATGGCTTATGCCCCCCTTTTTTCATCAGGTAGGCATTTAACATCGGTGTTAGGGTAAGTGATACAAAGGCAGATATCAATACTGCAGCGCCGATTACTACACCGAACTCTCTAAATAAGCGACCAACAAAGCCTTGTAAGAAGATTACAGGTAAGAATACGGCTGCAAGGGTAATGGAAATCGAAATTACCGCGAAAAATATTTCATTGGATCCTTTAATGGCTGCCTCAAATGGCGACATCCCTTCTTCAACCTTTTTAAATATATTCTCGGTAACAACAATACCATCATCTACCACCAGGCCCGTAGCCAGTACAATGGCCAATAAACTTAGTACGTTTATAGAAAAGCCAAAGGCATACATGATAAAGAAGGTAAAGATCAATGATACAGGAATATCAATCAATGGCCTGAAGGCGATGGCCCAGTCCCTGAAAAAAAGATAGATGATTAAAATTACCAATACCAGCGACAAGCCAATCGTTTCAGCTACTTCGGTTACCGAACGTTTGATAAAAAGGGTATTATCTAATGCCACTTTTAGTTTAATATCCTGCGGTATATCGGCTTTTAACTTATCAAAACGCTTGTAAAACTCTTTACTGATGTCAAGGTAATTAGCGCCCGGCTGGGGGATAATAGCGATGGCCACCATCGGTTTGCCCGATTCGCGTAAAATGGTTTCTTCGTTTTCTGGTCCTAAAACTGCAAAACCCACATCTTTCAGTTTAACCACCTGGTTGCTGTCGGCTTTTAAGATTAGGTTGTTAAACTGACTTTCGTTGGTAAGTTTCCCTAAGGTTTTAACCGTTAGTTCAGTGGTAGCACCGGTAATTTTTCCTGATGGGAGTTCCACGTTTTCATTATCTAAGGCCGTAACAATATCTTGTGAGGTTAAGCCATAAGCACTGAGCTTATTCGGGTCCATCCAGATACGCATGGCATATTTCCTTTGCCCTTGGATTTGTACACTACTAACGCCGGGAATGGTTTGGATCCGGTCGGCAATTACGTTTTCGGCAAAATCACTTAATTCGAGCGTATTGCGTTTATCACTCTGTATCGTCATCGATAAAATCGGATCGGAGTTGGCATCGGCTTTACTTACTACCGGTAAACCGTCAATGTCTTTAGGTAAAGTTCTGGCTGCCTGCGATACTTTATCACGTACATCATTCGCGGCCTCTTCAATATTTTTATTGAGGTTAAACTCTATGGTAATATTACTGGCTCCCTGGTTACTTGATGAAGAGATATTTCTGATCCCATCAATAGAATTGATCGATTTTTCTAACGGTTCAGTAATTTGTGATTCAATAATATCGGCGTTTGCCCCTGGGTAAGAGGTTCTTACCGAAACTACGGTCGGATCAATGGAAGGGTACTCGCGGACACCCAAAAAAGTGTAACCTATAATCCCGAAAAGAACAATTAACAGGTTCATCACAATGGCCAGCACCGGCCTCTTTATACTCGTGGTAGAGATACTCATAATTATTCTTTAACCAAATGAACTTTAACCGGTGCACCTTTTTTCAAAGCCATTGATCCGGTGGTTAATACCGTGTCGCCAGCTTTTAATCCCGATGTAATCACAATGTTTTCATCGGTACGCGTACCCGCTTCTACCTTAACCTCTTGTGCTTTACCATCTTTTTGGATATAAACGATCTTACCTTTTAAAACCGGGATAACAGCCTCGTTAGGAATCAGAATAGCATTTTGAAGGGTACTTAAAGCCAGTTTGATTTTCGCAAATGAACCTGGTAACAAAGCGTTGTCTGCATTGGGAGCTAAAGCCCTAATTTGTAAGGTTCTGGTAGCGGAATTAATCCCCGGTTCTATCGCATAAACTTTTCCCTTGTTTTCTTTTGAAGAGCCATCAGTAGTAAATATGATTTCAGAGTTCACTTTGATCTGCCCTGCATATTTCTCCGGAACCGAGAAAGTAACTTTAACAGGATTTGTACTCACCAGGTTGGCAATCACTGTGTTTGGCGTTAAATAAGTGCCGATAGAAATGTTACGTAAACCTATACGGCCTGTAAAAGGTGCGCGGATAGCGGTTTTGGCCAATTGCGCCCGTACTAATTGTGCCTGAGCCTGTAACGACCTTAAATCTGCTAAGGAAGTATCGTATTCTTCCTGACTGATTGCCCCTTTTGCAAGCAATTGTTTTGCCCTGTTCTCATTTGTGCCCGAAAGTTTTTGTTTCGTCAGTGCATCCTGCAATTGCGCTTGTACATCCCGGTCATTTACTTTAACCAGTACACTTCCTTTTGATACCATAGTGCCTTCCTTAAAATAAATTCCGGTCACCAGTCCCGACACTTCACTTTTTAATACAACCGATTCGTTTGCGTCAATAGCGCCGGTTATTTCCAGGTCATTGTCAAACGATACCGGCTTTACAATAATTCCATCCACTGCCAGTGGAGCAGAGGCGCCTCCCTTACCAGCCTCTTTACCCTTTCCGGCACCAGCAGATGCACCACCTTTTCCTTCTAGTTTTTTATTTGCGTTAATTCTGTAATATACCAGATAAGCCAGGCCTATTGCTAAAACAGCATAGATAATATACCTTTTCTTCATGTTATGATTTGTGTAGTGCGTATTCCAACGTTAAAAATGAAATTAATGTTTGGAATTAGAGCGTAAAAATATTCAAATAGTTTAGTCCTAATTTCGTTGTATTAAGGATGTTACCATCTCGGTCCGAAGTTCACAGCTTGGTTGCAGCATAATCTTTATACTAAGTTGTTATTCCTTCATAAATCAACCAGTTAATGCCTGATGACATTTGGTGCTAAATCGCCCTGAGTTTTTCGCAAATAGCCAAGCGCCAGACGTAAATTGAACAGAAACAACTATTTTACACCACATTGAGCTATTTTATATTAAAACCCCATCAATAAATCTAAATTTGTAGCAAAACACAGTGAATATGTTTAATAAAAAATCAGTTTTAAGTTTAGTTTTACTACTAACGTGTATTATGGCAGCGAAGGCGCAGGTAAAAATAGGCTTCGAGGTTTCTTTTAAAGAACCGCAAGCGCATTATGCAGAAGTGCAGATGAATATTTCTGGACTGACAAAAGATTATGTAGACGTAAAAATGCCTGTATGGACACCAGGTTCTTATTTAGTGCGTGAGTTTGAAAAAAGTGTTGAAGAATTTAAGGCTACTGCAGGCGGTAAAGAGGCAAAGGTTGAAAAGGTTAGCAAAAACACCTGGAGGATTTTCTCGGCAAAGGCTCCTAACATTCAGGTCAATTACCGGGTTTATGCATTTGAAATCTCAGTGCGTACACCATTTATTGATGAATCTCATGCTTTCTTATCACCAACAGGTATTTTTATGCATCCTGACGGCATGATCAAATCGGCAAGTACGGTAAAAATCGTTCCGTTCAATACCTGGAGTAAGGTTTCTACCGGCTTAGCTCCTGTTGCTGGCGAGCAGTTTACTTATAAGGCCAGCGATTTCGATATTCTGTACGATAGCCCTATTGAGGTAGGCAATCAGGACACTTTTGAATTTACGGCTGCCGGTGTTCGCCATGAAGTGGCTATGTATGGAGGCGGTAATTATGATAAAGAAAAACTAAAAGTTGATATGGCCAAAATTGTAGAAAAGGAAACTGCAGTTTATGGCGAAAATCCTAATAAATATTACCTGTTTATTGTTCATAATTTCTTAAAAGGGGGCGGTGGTCTGGAACACCTCAACTCCACTACTTTAGGTGCTACTAGAAATGCTTACAATACACCTGAAGGTTATAAAGGCTTTTTAAGCTTGGTTGCACATGAGTATCATCACCTGTGGAATGTGAAACGTTTGCGCCCTATTGCTTTAGGCCCTTTTGATTATGATAATGAAAATTACACCACCAACCTTTGGGTGGCTGAAGGTTTTACCTCATATTATGAGAACAAATACCTGCACCGCGCAGGTTTTACCGATGTGAACGAATTTTTGAAGGATTTAGTTGGTGGCGTGGGTACAGTCTTAAATACCCCGGGTGCCAAATACCAGTCGGCAGCTTCGTCTAGTTATGATGCCTGGATTATTGGTTACCGCCCGAATGAAAATTCGAAAAACAATTCAATCTCTTATTACAATAAAGGTGAAGTAATTGGTATTTTAATGGATTTGGAAATTATCAATGCCACCAAAGGTGCTAAAAGCCTGGATGATGTAATGAAAGCGATGTATCTGCAGTGCAAAACTTTAAAGCGAGGTTATACCGATGCCGAATTTAAAGCCATGGTGGAGAAAATATCCGGAATCAGCTTTACCAATTTTTGGGCTAAATATGTAAATGGGGTAGATGATGTAGAATATGTAAAGTACTTTGGTTATGCCGGTGTAGATGTTTCGACAGAAAATGCAACTCCAGGTAAGCCGGTTACCGGTGCTGCCGGACAGTTGACCAATGATGGTCTGGTAATTACTTCAACAACAAGAAATTCTGCGGCCTGGATCAGTGGATTGAACGTAAATGACGTTGTACTCAGTTTAGATGATACCTCATTAGGTGATGCGCTAGCAACAGTAAGGTTGAAAAGCCCGATGATTTCGTTGGATGTTATCCCGTTGGTAGGTAAAAAGAATATTGGTGATGTATTGAAACTTAAGGTTAGACGTGATGGATTAGAGAAAGAAATTTCGTTAACCCTGAAAGAGAATCCAAATGTACGCCTAAAAGCAACTGTTAACGAAAATGCCACACCGGCGCAAAAAGCAGTACTTAAAAAATGGGCCGGAGTTTAATTTTTAATCGAGAATCTTTAGTCTATATATAAAGCACAAAAAATCCCGTAAGGAATTAGTCTTACGGGATTTTTATGTTAAATGCTTTACTATACAAAGCTTAACGTCATGCGCTTAGCGCTAAACGCTATACCTAGAAAGTATATCTAAATCCCAGACCAAATCTTCCAGCATTAAAATCGCTGTTGTTGTCGCCAATGTAAAGTCTTGGTCTCCAATCTAAAGCCAATGCCAATGGTGCACCAGAGAATTTATAGTCTAAACCAACCATTGGAACAAGGTAAAAACTAGAACCGCCATCGTACAATTGAACGGAAGGACCACCACCTAAATACCAATCTAAACCTTTTGCGCCACGGATAGATGAATTGTATTGAATGAAACCTTGAATCACGGTTGAATTTCCACCAAACAATACATCTCCCTGAAGGGCCGCCTTAGGACTGAAATGGTGTCTGATTGAAGGACCTACCAATGTAGCGCCGTCTCCGAAGTCAATACCTAAGCCTAATCCGGTTTTGTAGTTTTGGGCTTTAACGTTTGTTGTACTAAGGGCAAATAATGCAATGCATCCTAAAATTGTAAATAACTTTTTCATAATTTAAATGTTTTGTAAATAATTATCAGCCTAACAACTTTAATGCCGTTTCTGTTTTTTCGGTAAAAATTTAACCTGATAAAAAACAATGCTTGCATAGTAATTTTGTAATCGCTAAGTTTATTAAAAATATTTTAACGGAAAGTAAATACGGCATTTCACTCATTGCCAAGTATTATTTTCATTAATAAATACACATAAAGTAACCATCTTTATGTTTGATTTTTTTAATTTAACCAAATAATATACAATTCATATGGCGGCAGAAATTAAACGGGTTTTTGATCTCTTAAAGTACAGCCTCGAAAATCCTAAGCAGGAATTCATCAGCGGAAAAATTAACGGGAAATGGATAAATTATAGTACAGTAGATTTTTGTAATACTGTAGATAACTTAAGCCGTGGACTAATTAAACAAGGTATTGGGAAAGGGGGCAGGGTTGCTGTAATGTCTCACAACCGGCCTGAATGGAATATTGCTGATTTTGCTGCCAGCCAGATCGGGGCTTACCAGATCCCCTTATATCCAACCTTAGCCGAGCATGATATTCAATTTATCTTAAAAGATGCAGAAATAGCCATAATTTTTGTAGCTGACGAAGAATTGTATAAAAAAATTAAACCTTGTGCCGATGCCATAAATCCTGATATTAAGATTTATACTTTTAACGAAGTTACAGCAACCGAAAACTGGAATACCTTAATTGAACTCGGTAAGGCAAGTACGGATATTGACCTGGAAGCCTATCGGTCAAATGTGGAGCCAGATGATGTTTTGACCTTAATTTATACTTCAGGTACAACAGGAACGCCCAAGGGAGTAATGCTAACGCATAATAATTTAGTCGCAAATTTTGTAAACTCGGCTGTAGTTATGCCCGAGGGGGTCAACAAAAGTTTAAGTTTTCTGCCTTTATCGCACATTTTTGAGCGGATGATCATTTATCTATACCTGTTTAATTATACAGGGATCTATTATGCAGAAAGTATGGAGACCATTGTTGCCGATATTCAGCATGTAAAACCTAATGCCTTTTCTACTGTTCCAAGGCTTCTTGAAAAAGTGTACGATAAGATCATGGAAAAAGGGAAGGCATTAACCGGGATAAAAAAAGGAATTTTCTTTTGGTCGGTAGCCTTGGCCGAAAAATATACCATCAATGCAGGTGCCTGGTACAATTTCAAGCTGGGTATTGCCCGTAAACTGGTGTTCAAAAAATGGAAAGAAGCTCTGGGTGGAGAAATCGTGGTCATCGTATCTGGCGGTGCTGCCCTCAATCCGCGATTGGCGAGGATTTTCTGGGCAGCTGGTATGCCTGTTTTTGAGGGTTATGGATTGACCGAAACCTCGCCTGTAATTACCGTTAATCATTTCGGCGGAACCATGTTTGGTACCGTTGGTGAGGTAATTAAAGGTGTGGAAGTTAAAATTGCCCCTGATGGGGAAGTATTGACCCGTGGACACCAGGTGATGAAAGGTTATTATAACCGGCCCGATTTAACCCAGGAGGCTATAGATCAGGATGGATGGTTTCATACCGGAGATATTGGTGAGTTGGTTGATGGCCGCTTTTTAAGAATTACCGACCGTAAAAAAGAGATGTTTAAAACAGCTGGTGGTAAATACGTTGCCCCGCAAATGCTGGAGAATAAATATAAAGAATCGATTTTTATCGAGCAGATTATGGTTCTGGGCGAAAATAGAAAATTTCCTTCAGCATTGATTGTTCCTAATTTCGAAACCTTAAAAACCTGGGCAGGCAGAAAGGGCATTGCTTTCAGCTCAAACGAAGAGATAATTAAAAACGAGCAGGTGCGCGCTAAATATAATGAGGTTATTGAAGCGGCAAATGTGGATTTTGGTAAATGGGAACAGGTAAAGCGATTTGCACTCTTACCTAAAGAGTGGAGCATAGATGGGGGCGAGCTAACGCCAAAATTAAGTTTGAAAAGAAAAGTGATTACCGAAAAAAACAGTGAAATAATCGAAAAAATCTATCGGGATGCAGAAAACTATAAAGCCCCTCACTAATTATAAAAAATCAGTAATATACCTAAGCATGATGTTTTTATTGGCTGGTTGTGCAACCGGACAATTAGGTAAAAACAATAGTGGCGAATATAAAAACGGCATGGTGGTTTCAGCTCATCCGGAAGCATCTCAGGTAGGTATAGATATCTTAAAAAAGGGAGGGAATGCAGTTGATGCCGCTGTTGCTGCTCAGTTTGCCCTGGCAGTGGTTTATCCTAATGCGGGAAATATCGGGGGAGGCGGTTTTATGGTTTACCGCAGTTCAACCGGAGAAATAAATGCCCTGGATTTCAGGGAAAAAGCAGCGAAGGCTGCTACCAGAGATATGTATCTGGATGCAGCCGGCAATCCAATTGTAGATAGAAGCCTTTATGGCCATTTAGCTGCGGGGGTACCAGGATCGGTAGATGGTATGGTAGAGGCGCATAAGAAATATGGAAAGCTTTCCTGGGCGCAGGTACTGCAGCCGGCAATAGACCTGGCTCAACTTGGTTTTAAAATTACCAAAAGGCAGGCCGCTGAATTGAACGGTTTGCATAGAAAGTTTATGGAGTTTAACCCAAATGGAACAGCATTTGTAAATTTGGAAAGCACCTGGCAGGAAAATGATGTGTTGGTACAAAAAGAGCTGGCCAATACTTTAAAGCTGATCCAGGAGAAAGGCAGAGCCGGTTTTTATGAAGGGGCTGTGGCCGATTCGCTTGTATCCGAAATGCAGCGCGGAAAAGGACTTATTACAAAAGAAGATTTAAAAAATTATCATGCCGTTTGGCGTAAGCCGGTAACAGGCAGTTACCGGGGCTATAAAATTATCACCATGCCGCCAACATCAAGCGGAGGCATTGCCCTCATCCAGCTGCTTCAGTCTGTAGAGCCTTATCCTTTGAAAAAATGGGGACATAATGCCGATTCAACCATACAGGTAATGGTCGAGGCAGAAAGAAGGGTATACGCCGATCGCGCAAAGCATTTGGGCGATCCTGATTTTTATGCCGTTCCGCAACAGCAGTTATTAGATGCTGCGTATAATAAAAACCGGATGGCAAACTTTAGCTGGGCCTCTGCAACTCCAAGTAGTGTTGTGTCAGCCGGTGAAATAAATGACAAAGAACATGAAGAAACCACGCATTTCTCTATCGTAGACCGTGATGGAAATGCCGTTTCCATTACCACCACTTTAAACGGTTCTTATGGATCGTTGGTGGCCGTAAAAGGAGCAGGTTTTTTGTTGAACAACGAAATGGACGATTTTTCAGTTAAACCAGGCGCACCAAATATGTATGGCTTGGTTGGCGGCGAAGCCAATGCTATCGCCCCGAATAAAAGAATGTTGAGCTCCATGACGCCGAGCATTGTGGAGAAAGACGGAAAATTATTTATGGTGGTAGGTACACCAGGAGGTTCCACCATTATTACTTCTGTATTCCAAACCATTATAAATGTAATCGATTTCGATATGTCTATGCAATCTGCTGTTAATGCTAAAAAGTTTCATCACCAGTGGTTGCCAGATGAGGTGTATGTAGAAAAGGATGCTATTGACAGCTTATCAATATCGAAGTTAAAGGCAAAAGGTTATAAAATTTTACAGCGAGGCCCAATTGGCAGAGTTGATGCCATCTTGAGGACCAAATGGGGAAATTATCAGGGTGGTGCCGACCCAAGGGGTGATGATAAAGCCATTGGCTGGTAGCCATTTCAGCTCTATTCATTAATTTTCTATTGTATCAAATTAGCTACATATTAATTGGGCATAATTTGGTGCATGATATGCTCAATAATGGTGTAACTAAACAGTGGACCTCATAATTGCTTTTTGACTATTTAACGTGAGCTATGGGGCTTAATTTTGCCGACATGCATGAACGTTTGGCTAGCCACAGCAGAAAATCTTCTTTCTCGGCATCACCGGCCTAACATCCCGATTGCTATCGGGATTCGGGAAGCACAGTCAAAGCCTACTCGCTGCCTTTAGCAGAAAAATTTTCAGCCGGCGTTTTTTGTTTCTTTCAAAAAGGAAGAAGCCCATCCCGCCATGACAAATAGAATGCTCAATTAACATAAAAATACAGTTGTTATTATCGCAAATGATCTTTTAGATCCATAGTTCACGTTATTTAACAGAGGTTTCAATAGCGCAAATTGGTGTTGATAAGTTAATAAGTATTTTTACCGCGTTGTATTTTTGGTATGGCTATTGTAAAGATTGTGAGACGCTATTCAACGTTAAACAGAAAATTATGAAACTACAATTATCTAAAGCCCTACCAGTTGCAATTGCTGGTTTATTAATCGGGTCGGTTGCTTCAGCTCAGGAAAGTCCGGCAACTTCAACTACAACCTTTAGAACATGGTCTATTGGAGTAAACGCTGGTGTGCTAACGCCATTATCACCACTGGGTGGAAAAAACGATTTCAGTAATAACAAATCAAGTTTGGGATATGGCCTATACATTAAAAAGCAGTTTACGCCTTATTTCTCTCTACGTTTAGACGGAGTTCGCGGTAAATTAAAAGGCGATAACTCCGAACCCTATGAAAGCGGTTTGGTAAACAACGCTCCGGTAAAATCTTTTGATACAGACTTATCTTATTCAGGAAGTTTAAATGCTGTAGTAAACATGTTCAATATCGATATGTTTAAAAAAGAAAATACTTTACAGCTTTATGCTTCTGCAGGAGCGGGTATTGCTGCTTACAAACCCACCATCACTACAGCAGCAGGAACTTCAGTATTTGGTAGTGGTGATAACATCCACGAATTGATTATTCCGGTAGGTTTAGGTGCGAAATTTAAAATTTCTGATGCCGTAAACTTTGATCTGGGTTGGACAATCAACTTTGTTGATGGCGATAACTTAGACGGTTATTACCAAAATGGAAACGATAAATACAATTATGCTTATGCAGGTTTAGAGTTTGCGTTAGGTAGTGGAAAACAATTGGCTTTCCATAATCCGGTAGCTTTAACTTATGATGAAGCCCTAAAAGCAAAACAAACTGCTGAAGGTTTACGGTCTGAATTGAATGCCCAAAAAGCTGATAATGCAAAGCTACGCTCAGAACTTAACGATGTATTGAAAGATTCAGATGGTGATGGCGTTGCTGATAAATTGGATAAATGTCCGGATACACCATCAGGTACCGTTGTGGATGGTGCCGGTTGCCCGTTAAAAACTCCGGAGAAAGTAGTAGAAAAAGTTATCGTAACAGAAGAAGACCGTAAAGTAGTTAACGAAGCGATTAAAAACTTAGAGTTCGATTTAGGTAAAGCTACTATTCGTTCTAAATCTTATGCTTCATTAAATAGGGTTGCAGCATTATTGATACAGAAAAACTTTAGCTTAAAATTAGCTGGTCATACCGATAATACAGGATCAAAAGAACTTAACCTGCGTTTATCAAAAGAAAGAGCAGAATCTGTTAAAGCATACTTGGTTTCTCAAGGTGCCAACGCTTCACGTATTGAAGCTACAGGTTACGGCATGGGTCAACCGATTGCAACTAACAAAACAGCAGCCGGACGTCAACAAAACCGTCGTGTAGAGTTTACACTTTACTAAGCTGTTTTTAAAAAACATTGAAAAGTCCTGGTGAAAATCAGGACTTTTTCAGTTTATGGCGTTTTATGTATGGTCGCTAGCTGATTTGGTTAATGGCTATAAATGCGGATTGTCATCCTGAACGTAGTGAAGGATCTTTCTTAGGCTTACTTGCGGCACGATTGGATTTGAAATTATGAGGAAATAGGTCTTATGGTAAAGATTCTTCACTGCGTTCAGAATGACAGCCTAATAATTAGTATTTGAAACCCAACTTATTTCAGTGATACAATCACCTTTTTAATCTCGCTTAAATCGTTCATCTCAAAATCCGGCGATTGCGGGTAAAAGCATTGATAAATAATCTTATCATCTTTACTGTCGTATACACTGATGATTTTATCGTTATCTCGCTGCGTATAAACCACATATTTAACAGGAGCAGCGTTATTCAGGATTAAACTATCCAATGCTTTATACGATACAAACTTAAGTTTATAATTATAAGGTTCGGCAATAATTCCTGATGGTGGTAAGAGAGCTAATCTCGATGAAAAAACCTCCTTAATATATTCGGGTACATACAGCGTTTCTTTCGCCAGTTCCGGCAAACGCACTCTATTGTAAAATTGGTAATCTAAATTACAATTTTCGCTGGCGAGCAATCCATCGTTTATTTGTTTTAAATAACCGCTTAAAAAGCCGGGCGACCAATTATAGAAACTGGCTTTATTATAGAAATGAGATAAAATATTATTTTTTATCCTTCGTTTCGTGCCATATTGCTGATCCTGTGTTTCAACCAGGAAATTGGTACTCGGATCAGCAAAAAGCGCTACTGCCGCCAATAAAATTTCTTCTTTTACCTTAGGCTTTTTAGACGGTGTTATTAACTTCAGGGCATAAATAATATTTGTATTGTTAATAGTGTCTGACTTTTCGGTATAAGCATCAAAGTAAAAAAGTGAATAATTGGCAAGCGTATCATAACGACCCAACTCTTCGGGTTTAATGATTTTATATGGTGTGATTTTCCAGTTTTTTTTAATGGCCTGCTCAAATTTTTCCAATTCAGCATAGTCATTATACTGAAAGGTAAATAAAGTGGTTGTTTTTTTTAAAACCTCTAGCTTTTGACTGTTTAGAAGAGATTTTCCAAAATAGGCAACCTGGCTTTGTGTAGTAGCCGCCCATAAAATAAAAAAACTGAACAAGAGTATTTGCTTTACTTTAAACATATTCTGTGGTTTCATTTTGTGTATGGCTATGATAAGAAAAAATTGACAAATATTTTGAATTTTTCTATTGCATTAACAAAATACATTCATTAGCTTTGTTATGCAAGCATAATAAATTAGTGAAAATGAAGCAACAACAAACCATAGATTACCATATTAAGTTTGCCTGGCAAAATATGTTTAATAAGTATAATCAAATGGCTTCCAGTTTCGGGATTACACAGGCTATTGGTTATATGCTTATTAATATAGATGATGTTGAGGGCACTGCGGTTTCAAATTTAGCTGGCTTGCTTGGGGTTAAAGCAACCAGTTTATCGCGTATGTTGAATAACATGGAAGAGGCTAACCTTATTTTTCGGGAAACATCAGTAGGGGATAAACGTTCGGTAAAGGTTTTTTTGACTGATTTTGGTAAAGAGAAAAAACAGTTGGCCAAGGGGGTTGTTCGGAAATTTAACGAATATCTTGATGAGCATTTTTCAAAAAAAGAAAAAGAGACCTTTATCAACCTCCTGATTAAATTGAATGACATAACAGTAGCCTATACTGTAGATTAATAAATATAGTAATGAAATCTGTTTGACAAGGACTGTATAAAACGGTTCGTCAGACTAATGAAAAGCAAATAGATGATGAAACAAAGCATTAATAAAGTTGCAGTTTTAGGGTCGGGTATTATGGGTTCGCGTATTGCATGCCACTTCGCCAATATTGGTGTTGAGGTATTGTTGTTGGATATCGCACCAAAAGAACTCAGCGCCGAGGAGCAGGCAAAAGGATTAACATTGGACAACCCCATTGTAAAAAACCGGATTGTAAATACTGCTTTGCAAACGGCCGTGAAAACAAATCCATCTCCGGTTTACTCAAAAAAAGCCTTAAATAAAATCAAAACAGGAAACTTCGAAGATGATATGTCTAAAATTGCCGGTTACGATTGGGTAATTGAAGTGGTTGTCGAAAACCTAGATATTAAGAAAAAGGTTTTCGAACAGGTAGAGCAATTCCGTAAACCGGGCACCTTAGTTACATCAAATACGTCTGGTATTCCTATTCATTTAATGGCTGAAGGAAGAAGCGAAGATTTTAAATCGCATTTCTGCGGGACACACTTTTTTAATCCGCCACGTTATTTAAAGTTGCTGGAAATTATTCCTACGCCACATACAAAGCCGGAAATTGTTGATTTTCTGATGCAATATGGTGATAAGTTTTTAGGGAAAACAACTGTTTTATGTAAAGATACCCCGGCGTTTATTGCCAATAGGGTGGGCGTTTATTCGATTATGGCACTTTTGCATCTGGTCGAAAAATTAGATTTAACGGTAGAAGAGGTTGATAAATTTACTGGGCCGGCATTGGGCAGACCAAAATCGGCAACATTCCGCACATCAGATGTTGTAGGTTTAGATACCATGATCAAAGTGGCCAAAGGGCTTTATGACAACTGTCCTGATGATAAAGCACACGATTTGTTTAAACTTCCTGCATACGTGCAAAAAATGGAAGAAAATAAATGGCTGGGCGATAAAACCAAACAGGGTTTTTATAAGAAAACCAAAACTGCTGATGGAAAAACTGAAATTCTTGCACTCGACTTAAAAACATTAGAATATAAGCCTCAGCAGAAGGTCAAATCGGCGACTTTAGAAATGACCAAGCCGGTGGAAAACCTTCGTGAGCGCATTAAGATTTTTGCCAAAGGAAAAGATAAGGCAGGCGAATTGTTCCGCCATTCTTCATTTGGTTTATTTGAATATGTATCAGATAGGATCCCAGAAATTTCTGATGAATTGTATCGTATTGATGATGCGATGCGGGCTGGTTTTGGCTGGGAACTTGGTCCTTTCGAATTGTGGGATGCCGTTGGCGTAAAAGACGCCATCGAGGGGATGGATCAATATGGCAATAAAGCTGCAGCCTGGGTACAAGAAATGCTGGACGCTGGAAATACGTCATTTTATAAAGTAGAAAACGGGGTTAAAAAATATTACGATATCCCTTCCAAAAGTTATAAAGCGCTACCAGGAACAGAGGAGTTTATCATTTTGGATAACCTGCGCGAAAATAAAACGCTTTGGAAAAACTCTGGTGTTTCCATTATTGATCTCGGTGATGGCATTCTGAATGTAGAATTTCATACTAAAATGAATACCATTGGCGGTGACGTGATTTCGGGAATCAATAAGGCCATTGATATGGCAGAAAAAGATTACCGTGGTTTAGTTATCGGCAATGATGGCGCAAATTTTTCTGCCGGTGCCAACGTAGGGATGATTTTTATGATGGCGGTAGAACAGGAGTGGGATGAATTAAACATGGCGATCAAAATGTTCCAGAATACGTCAATGCGCATCCGATATTCTTCTATTCCGGTGGTGGTAGCCCCGCATAATTTAACCCTGGGCGGAGGCTGTGAATTTAGTTTACATGCTGATCATGTTCAGCTTTCTGCCGAAACCTATATGGGCCTGGTTGAATTTGGTGTAGGTGTAATTCCTGGCGGTGGCGGTACCAAAGAGTTTGCTTTGCGTGCTTCTGATGAGTTTAAAGACGATCAGATTGTGCAGAATGCCCTGAAAGATCGTTTCTTAACTATCGGTATGGCCAAAGTCTCCACTTCAGGTTACGAAGCTTATGAACTGGGCTATCTGCAAAAAGATAAATTTTCGATCTCAATGAACCGCAACCGTTTACTGGCCGATGCAAAAGCAAAAGCGATTGAACTGGCTGATGCCGGTTATACCAAACCAGTACAACGTAACGATATTAAAGTGTTAGGAAAGCAGGGATTGGGAATTGTTTATGCCGGTGCAAATAGTATGTACGCAGGGCATTTCATCTCCGAACACGATAAAAAAATCTCTGAGAAACTGGGCTATGTAATGTGTGGTGGTGATTTATCTGCACCAACAGAAGTAACCGAACAGTATCTGTTAGATTTGGAAAGAGAGGCGTTTTTATCCCTCGCAGGAGAAAGGAAGTCGTTAGAACGGATTCAGAGTATCATTACAAAAGGGAAACCGTTGAGGAATTAGATGTGAGACAGTAGACATTAGATTTGAGACAGTTTGCATCGTTCATAGCATCAGCAATAATAGAATATGAATAATTTAAAAGAGTTAAAAATTTGGAATAAGGCTATTAATTTAGCTGTTGATGTTTACAAAGCAACATCAACCTTTCCGACTGATGAGCGCTTTGGCTTAACCAGTCAATCTCGAAGGGCAGCTATCTCAATTCCATCTAACATTGCAGAAGGTGCCGGAAGAAATTCAGTCAAAGAATTTAATAATTTTTTAGGGATAGCTAATGGATCTTCTTATGAATTGCAAACTCAATTGGTAATCGCTAACAGACTTGATATTCTCGAATCTGAAATTTTAGATCTTTTACTGAATCAAATTGATGAACTACAAAAAATGACTTATGGTTTTCAGCAGATGCTGAATAAGAAAATTAATATGAAAAAGATGTGAGGGAGTAGATTTGAGGCCAATTATCATCTCGTGTCTCACATTTAATGCTTTAAATCTAAATACTAATCGATTTGAGTTATTAGTTTGGGTTAAGTCTCACATCTAATATCTCAAATCTCAAATTTCAAACAATGGAAGCATATATTATAGCCGGATACCGTACAGCAGTGGGTAAAGCACCTCGTGGCGTATTCCGTTTTACAAGAGCTGATGATTTAGCCGCAGAAGTAATCAGGGCTTTGGTAGCATCAGTCCCAAATTTAGATAAAGAACAGATTGATGATGTAATCGTGGGTAATGCTACGCCAGAGGCAGAACAAGGTCTGAATATTGGCCGTATGATCTCGCTGATGGGGTTGGATACAGATAAAGTACCAGGTGTTACCGTAAACCGTTATTGCGCATCAGGTTTGGATACCATTGCCACAGCAGTTGCCAAAATTAAAGCGGGCATGGCCGATTGTATTATTGCGGGTGGCGTAGAGGTGATGAGCGGAATGCCTTTTGGTGGCTGGAAACTGGTGCCAAATGCAGAGGTAGCAAAAAATAATCCAGACTGGTATTGGGGCATGGGCTTAACTGCCGAAGCTGTAGCAAAAGAATATAATGTAAGCCGTGAAGATCAGGATGCTTTTTCATTAAAATCTCATGAAAAAGCTATTCACGCCATAAAAAACGGTCATTTGAAAGATGGCATTCTGCCAATTACGGTAAATGAAAACTATCTGGATGACAACCTCAAAAAGAAAACCCGATCTTACGTGGTAGATACCGATGAGGGACCACGTGCAGACACAACGCTGGAAAAGTTGGCGAAACTGAAACCTGTATTTGACGCAGTGGGTAGTGTAACTGCAGGTAATTCCTCGCAAACATCAGATGGTGCAGCATTCGTTCTGGTCGTTTCTGAAAAGAAAATGAAAGAATTAAATGCCGAACCGATTGCGAGGTTGGTTAGTTATGGTATTGCAGGTGTTCCGCCACGTATTATGGGCATTGGTCCGATTGAGGCGATTCCAAAAGCTTTGAAGCAAGCCGGATTGAAAAAGGAAGATATTGATTTAATCGAACTGAATGAAGCTTTTGCCTCACAATCGTTAGCGGTAATCAGAACATTGGATTTAAACCCAGATGTGATCAATGTAAACGGTGGAGCAATTGCACTGGGGCATCCACTAGGCTGTACTGGGGCAAAATTGACCGTGCAGATCATGAACGAACTAAAAAGACAGAACAAGAAATACGGAATGGTAACCATGTGCGTAGGAACCGGGCAAGGTGCGGCTGGAATTTTTGAGCTTCTTTAGATCTGAGATCTTAGATGTGAGATTTGAGAAAATGTATACAACATGCCTGAGGCAAATAATTTTTACAAAATGAATAATTTGAAAGCGCTAAAAATCTGGAATAAAGCAATTGATTTGGCCGTTGATGTATATAAAGCAACTTCGACATATCCATCAGATGAACGTTTTGGATTGACTAGCCAATCTCGAAGAGCAGCTGTATCAAATCCATCTAATATTGCAGAAGGAGCAGGCAGAAATTTGCCTAAGGAATTTAATAATTTTTTAGGCATAGCCAATGGATCTTCTTATGAATTACAAACTCAATTGGTTATTGCTAATAAACTCACAATTCTAAAATTTTGGGTTCTTAATCACTCAAATTGATGAATTACAAAAAATGACTTACGGTTTTCAGCAGATGCTGGAAAAGAAAATTAATAAAAAAGACATGAGACGATAGATATTAGATTTGAGATAATGTGGTTCGATCAAGAGAACTCAGATCTGATATCTAAAAACTCACACAAAAATGATTTGAGTTTGAATTTGGGCAGGTCTCAAATCTCAAATCTCATTTCTCAAATCTCATAGCAATGGAAACAACTGAAAAAAAGACAATTAAAGGTGGCGAATTCTTAATTAAAGATACCACTTATCAGGAAGTATTTATCCCTGAAGAGTTTGACGAAGAGCAGCAGATGATTGCACAAACTTGTCGCGATTTTCTGGCGGCTGAGGTTTATCCCAATTTAGAAAAAATCGACAAGCAGGAAGATCCTGAACTCATGCCAACATTGTTAACCAAAGCTGGCGAACTGGGCATTCTGGGTGTTTCAGTACCGGAAGAATATGGCGGTTTTGGCAAAAATTTCAATACTTCCATGCTGGTTGCAGATGTGGTAGGTGCAGGCCACTCTTTTGCCGTTGCACTTTCTGCCCATACTGGAATTGGTACATTACCGATTTTATATTATGGCAACGAAGAACAAAAAGCAAAGTATATTCCTAAACTTGGTTCGGGTGAATGGAAGGCAGCTTATTGCTTAACGGAACCAAACTCAGGCTCGGATGCAAACTCAGGAAAAACAAAGGCTAAATTGAGCGATGATGGTAAACACTACATCATCAATGGTCAGAAAATGTGGATCACTAATGGTGGTTTTGCTGATGTTTTTATCGTTTTTGCTAAGATAGACGACGATAAAAACTTAACTGCATTTATTGTAGAGAAAGATTTCGGCGGCATTACCATGAACCCGGAAGAACACAAAATGGGGATTAAGGGTTCTTCAACCCGTCAGGTTTTCTTTAACGATTGCCCTGTGCCTGTTGAGAACATGTTAAGTGAGCGCGAAAACGGCTTTAAAATCGCAGTAAATATTCTAAACATTGGCCGTATTAAATTATCTGCGGCAGCTATCGGAGCATCGAAGGCAACTTTAAATACGGCGATTAACTATTCAAACGAGCGGATCCAGTTTGGGCGCCCGATTTCTAAATATGGTGCAATCCGCTTTAAAATTGCAGAAATCGCATCTAAGCTTTATGCAGTTGATTCGGCAAACTATCGTGCAGGGCAAAATATTGATGATACTTACGATCAACTGGTTGCAGGTGGAATGGAATCTGGCAAAGCAAGATTAAAGTCTGTTGAACAATTTGCCGTAGAGTGTGCCATTTTAAAGGTTTGGGGTTCTGAAGCTTTAGATTACACGGTAGATGAAGGTGTGCAGATTTATGGGGGTATGGGTTTTAGTGCCGATGCACCTATGGATAGGGCCTACCGCGATGCCCGCATCAACCGTATTTTTGAAGGTACAAACGAAATTAACCGCTTGTTAACGGTTGATATGATGCTGAAACGCGCCATGAAAGGTGAGCTGGATTTAATGACGCCTGCTACAGCAGTTGCCGCCGAGCTGATGAGTATACCTGATTTTGGTGAAGAGGATGATACCTTATTTGCTGCAGAGAAAAAAGTGCTTTCTAATCTGAAAAAAGCAACGTTAATGGTAGCTGGTGCTGCGGTTCAAAAATTGATGATGACCCTGAGCAAAGAACAGGAAATTTTAATGAACATTGCCGATATGGCCAGTTATGTTTACGTACTGGAATCAGCTTTGCTGAGGACAGAAAAATTAGTGCATATACGTGGTGAAGAAGCATGTGCAGGTCAGCTGGATTTATTGCGGATTTACATGGTTGAAGCTGTAGATGGTATAGCCAAAGCAGGTAAAGAAGCACTTTGGGCTTTTGCAGAAGGCGATGAACTGCGCATGATGCAGGTTGGTTTACGCCGTTTTACCAAAGTTGAACCGTTTAATGTTAAAGATGCCCGTCAAAGAGTTGCACAGCAGCTTATTGAGGCAAATAAATATATTTTTTAAGGTTTAGTGCTTAAAGGTTTAGGGTTTAAGGATTGGGTGTGTAACCAATACCTTAAACCCTTTTTTAGTCTGGCGGCAATCCATAAAATGTTATGGAAAAAAAAATATATATTCTGTCGGTTTTCACGTGCTTTGTCCTATTCTTTTTTATAGAGTCAAAAAAAAATCGTCATTGCGAGGAGGCACGACGAAGCAATCTATCATGGCTAATGAAATGATCCTTTCCATAAAGATTGCTTCGTCGGCTGAAAAAGCCTTCTCGCAATGACGATCTATCTATTAGAACCTCTCTTTCATAAAAATGAAACTTAAAAGAAAGCAAAAAACATAAAAATAGCTTTATGGTATAAAAATCATATTTTCGCATATGATTAAATTTAGATTACTTACGATACTATTTTTAAGTGTAGCTGTTATTTCATCTTGTAAAAAAGACGAAGATCCCGAAAAACAGATTACAGATTTTATCAAAAAAAATAATATCAATGCCGTTAGAGATAACTCTGGTTTATATTATGAGATCATTAAGCCTGGATCGGGCTCATTTACTTATCCAAGCAATACCAAAATTACCATCAAATATGAGGGAAGGTTGTTAAATGGAAATGTATTTGATAATGGAGGTGGCAAAGAACAAACCTTTAACCTTGCAGAACTGATTCAAGGCTGGCGTATCGGTATTCCCAAAATCCAGAAAGGTGGCGAAATCAGGTTAATTGTTCCGCCGGGTTTAGGCTATGGCAGTAGTTCGGTAGGTCCTATCCCCGGAAATTCCGTGTTGGATTTTAATATCCAGCTATCAAACGTACAATAATGTGTCTGGCACTTTTGCTTTACCTTAAACGCTTTAAAATTGTTAAAATAGGTTAAAAATTGTTGCAACCACATTAAAAGCTTATTTTTGCGGATAATGGTTAAGATTAAACATATTATTCTATTGATATGATATATTAACCATAACACTTACAGACTTACAATAATAAATGAACAAATTTACTAAACTCGGCCTATTCTCGATTTTACTGGCTACCATAATTTTCAGCTCATGTAAAAAAGAGTATGAGTCCATCCAAAGCATAGATGATGCGGCTATTCAAACATATTTGAAGCAGAATAATCTTAGCTTTACCAAAGATCCAACAAAAGGGTATTATTATAAAATTACAGCACAAGGTACAGGCAGTGCTGTGGCAAATCAGGATTCGGTCTATTATTCTTATACATTTAAAACATTATCCGGACAAGTTTTTTTTCAATCTACTGATTTAATGATACCAGGTAATTATTTAGGTTATACAGACAGGTTTACTTTTAATCAACAACAATTCCTTTTAACTCCAGTTAGAGAAGTGCTATCGAAATTAAATCGAGGTGGGAAAGCCACTCTGATTATGCCATCATATATGGTTTTTGGTAAAAATGGTCTGAGTGCTCTTAACATTGCATCAAATGAAAATGTTATTGTTGACCTAGGCCTATATCTTGAATCGAAGAGACATGAAATTGATGAATTGGAGATTAATAAGTTAATTTCCAATAATAATTTAACATTAACTAAGGATCCGTCAAGGGCAAGATACTCAATTATTACACCTGGTACGGGAACTGATGCTATTAATTTAAATTCTACAATAGTTGCAAATTATACATTAAGAACTTTAGATGGAGTTGTCGTACCACAACCTGCTCAAATAACGGATGTTTTAAGTAACTTATTTAAAGGTTGGCAATTAATATTACCTGGCAGGGTAACTGCTGGTGGAAAGCTTCGTTTGATTTTACCTTCTGATTTGGCTAATGGGATGCCTCTAGACTTCGATATTGAAATTGTAAGCGTTACAAATTAGATGAATCTATTCTCATTATAACGATATGCTCAACTAATAGTTGGGCATTTTTTATTACTTTTAAGTTTGTTAACTTATTTTTTAGTTGTATGTTTGATGTGTAAGGGAAAACATACAATCTAGTTATGATAAATAAATTTAATTTACGCTACTTAATACTACCTGTGCTGGTCAGTATCTTATTCGTTTCCTGTAAAAAGGATGCTAATGACGGAAATCAAAAAGAAAAACTTTTAACAAATGCGGTGAGCATTGAAAATGGATATTTAAAATTCAGAGATCAAAAGGCTTTTGATTCTTTGGTTAATATTTTGGTAAGACCTGAAAATTTTAATTCAAGGCCTAGAGAATTTGCAAACTTTAAATCTTATAAGGATATATTGCTTGAAATAGAAAAGGAATATGCAAATGTTAATACTAGTAAGGCATTTGATGATTTTAAAAATAAATATTTAGAATTAGTAGAAATTAAATCTGATAGCTCATTAACCTATAAGTTCGGAACACCTCTTTCAGCATTGTTTATCAATATCAGAGGTGAGGTGAAGGTAGGTGACTTTACTACCGTTTATACAAAGGATCATAGAATGGTATCTTATTCTGGTAAATATAAGAATGAGCAAGAAGTTAATAACATCAGGAATACAAACGCTAAACAAGGTGTATTTGTGTCTGAAATTTTAAAAAATACCTCTACTGCAAAAACGGAGAATACTTATGGCCCTACCACAACTACGGCAATAAAGTCGGAATTATATTATAACGAAGATAGTAAGAGAAGACTTTTTGTTGATTTATGGAAAGAGGCAACTCCAAGAACTGATGGCTCTTGGAGCCCATCACAACCACAGATATCAATAATTCATTATTATTTCACATCCCGTCAGGAATTAAAAAAAACATTTGGAGGCTGGAGAACAAATGAAACAGACTACTATTTTAGTAACTTAAATTACACTTATACTTATGAGATGCCTCCGTCTGTATATCCAGGATCTACTAATTTTAACTTAGTAAGTTACAGCGTTCCCAATGCAACGGGGCCGATCATTATAGATTTAGGTACTAGGGAGGCTGTACATTATGGTATTAGCGGTACAGGCCGTTTTTTTACTGGTGGCGTTCCAAATGCACCTTCATTCAATGTTAATTAATTATCAGTTAACTTAACGCCTCTTTAAAAACTTTTAAAACCCTTTCCCTTGCAAAAGTATGCTCAACTATTGGTTGGGCATATTTTTTTGTGCCAAATTCTGGTACCCATTTTTTTATATATTCAAGTTTAGGATCAAATCTTTTGGTCTGCAGTTCGGGGTTAAAAACCCTGAAATAAGGTGCCGCATCATTCCCTGATCCTGCGGCCCATTGCCAGCCACCAACATTACTCGCCATTTCGTAATCCAATAATTTTTCGGCAAAGTAGGCTTCTCCCCAGCGCCAGTCAATCAATAAATGTTTGCTTAGAAAACTGCCCACAATCATCCGTACACGATTGTGCATCCATCCGGTCTGGTTCAGCTGGCGCATGCCTGCATCAACAATCGGGTAGCCTGTATTACCTTCTCGCCAGGCCTTAAACTCCTCTTCGTTGTTGCGCCACTTAATTTTATCGTATTGTTTTTTAAACGAATCGAAAGCAACGTAGGGGAAGTGCCAGAGTATAGTCATGTAAAATTCCCGCCAGGCCAGTTCCGAAAGCCAGACATCCGATTTTGCTTCCAATGCATTTTTTACGGCTTTCCGAATGCTTAAGGTTCCAAAACGCAGGTGCAGCCCAACATGTGTGGTGCCATCAAGGGCGGGGAAATCGCGTTCTTTTGCATAACTATCGAGCTTGTCTTTGTAATCTATTTTCGGAAAATGCAGCTTGCTCTTTTCAAAGCCCATTTCTTTTAAGCCCGGGCTTGGCAGGTGCCTGGTTTGTAGCAGGTTTTTAAAATACTTTTGAGTTGGATAAGCCTTTACATAAAAATCGTTTAGTTTGGCGTGCCATTGTTTATAAAAAGGCGTAAAAACGGTATAAGGCGTTTTATCTGCCTTTAAAATTTCGTTTTTTTCAAAAATAACCTGGTCTTTATAGGTTTTAAACACAATTTTTTCGCTGGTTAAAAACTCAGCCATGTTATCATCGCGTTCGCGGGCATAAGGCTCATAATCGTGATTGGTATACACCTCTTTGACCTGGTATTCCTTTAAAATCTCCGGCCATATTTTTTCGGGTTTCCCGTATTTTACCAGTAAATCTGATCCTTGCTGCTGAAGTTCTTTCTTTAGCGCTTCAATGGTTTCATAAATGAAGCTTACACGAGCATCATCTTTTGGTAATTTATCCAGTATATTCTGGTCAAAAATAAAAAGTGGTAACACCGGGTAATCGCCTTTAAGGGCGTGATATAAAGCGGCGTTATCTGTTAATCGTAAATCGCGACGGAACCAGAAGATGGATATTGGAGTCATTCGGGGAAATTATAAATTAATTATTTTACGTCATGCTGAACTTGTTTTACAAGAAGAAATATTGTTTTCTATTGCCTTGTAGCTACTTCGTGGTCAGCATCTATCCTGGAAAGACCAGAAATCAATCCGAGAGCTATCGCATCAGGATGACGAAATTTGATCATTTAACCTATTTATAAAGATCTTTCAAAGCATCATCCAAATGTGTGAATTTAAATTTGAATCCTGCGTCTAAAATCTTTTGTGCAGAGGTATTATTGCTCATCAAAACGGCATCCACACGCTCTCCCAATAATAATTCCAATGCTTTTTTAGGTACTTTTATGGGCCAGAACGGACGGCGGAGCCGTTTGGCAATAGCTTTGGTTAAGGCAATGTTGGTTACCGGAAATGGAGCACAGGCGTTGTAGCAGCCTTCCATTTTCAGGTTTTCGATGGCTTCGATATACATTTCCACCATGTCGTCGATGTGTAGCCAGGGTGTCCATTGTTTTCCCGTACCCAAGCCCGCGCCAACAAATAATTTTACCGGTTTATCCAGTTGAGGTAATGCACCTCCATCATTGCTCAACACAATCCCGGTACGAAGTTTTACAATCCTTAGGCTCAGTTTTTTGCCTTGGTCTACCGCATCCTCCCAAAGTTTACAGCAATCTGCCAAAAATCCATAACCTTTCGGGCTTTCTTCAGTTAAGATTTCATCGCCACAATCGCCATAAAAACCCACCGCAGAAGCCGAAATGAACGATTTTAGCTGAAGTTCAGGCTTTAATCTTATTGTTTTAAAGAGTAATTCGGTCGACTTTACACGGCTGTCAATAATCTGCTTTTTGCGTTCATCTGTCCATTTTTTATCGGCAACCGGCTCGCCCGCTAAATGGATAATGGCATCTACACCATTCAAACAGTCAGCCTCAATAGTTCCCTTATAAACATCCCATACAAAATTATTTGCATCGTCATCTTTCTTCCGCGAAAGTGTATTCACCTCATAACCCTTGTTCAGCAAGTGTTTTTTCAGTTCAGTACCCACAAGCCCTGTAGCGCCGGTAATCAGAATCTTTTTTGCCATTTTTTTTAAACACCAAAGATACAAAAGGGTTTGGTTGAGGTACCTAAAATGCATTAACCTGGTTCTAATTCTTTTGTTTCCTATTTGTAAAGAATTACTTAGCCATTGGATGAAGAATAAAAATAAGATAAATTTGTAAAGCGTTCTTATACCCTTTTCGATAAAATATGTCCAAAAAAATTCTAGTCTGGTTTAGAAATGATCTTCGCTTGCATGATAACGAAATGCTGGTAGAAGCGATTGCTAAATCTGATGCGATTTTACCTGTTTACGTTCTAGATCACCGTTCTTTTGGCGAAACCAGGTACGGGAGTTTAAAAACAGGCAATATCAGAGCGCAGTTTATTTTAGAAAGTGTTTTGGGCTTGCGCAATGCTTTAAAACAGATTGGCGGCAATTTGCTGATTGCTGAAGGTAAGCCCGAAGATATTATTCCTCAGCTTGTTCAGGAATATGAGATTACTGAAGTTTACCATCACCGCGAAGTAGCACGTGAAGAAACACATATTTCTACACTGGTAGAAAATGCACTTTGGAAATTACGGGTCAATCTGAAACATTTTATCGGCCATACCTTATACAATAAGGAAGATTTGCCTTTCCCCATTAAGGATATTCCTGATGCTTTTAACCAGTTCAAAAAGAAAATTGAACGCGATTCGATTATCAAACCATGTTTTGCAGCACCGGATCGGATTAACGTAGCGGAGGTGATTGATTGGGGTACCTTACTTTCTTTGGAAAAACTTAATCTATTGCCGCAGCAAAAAGACCTCCGTGCTGATTTTGAATTTAAAGGTGGGGAAGCCGAAGGTCTGGCTCATCTTCAAAAGGTGATTTTGGCCATGCAACAAGCTGCGACCACAAAGAATTTAATTCTTGCTTCTAAACTTTCTGCCTGGTTAGCCATTGGAAGTTTATCTCCGCGCAAAGTGTACTGGGAAATAAAAAAGATGGAGAGTGTGCCCAATACCAAAGCAATGTTCAATCATATTTTATTGGGCCTGCTGTGGAGGGATTATTTCCGTTTCATGTTTAAAAAGTACGGTAATACGTTTTTTAGTCCGAATGGGTTTGGTAGCCAGGGCCTGGTTGATGTGGCAAATGAGCAGGAGAATTTTAATAAATGGCGCAACGCACAAACTGGTTTTGCTGTGGTAGATGCGGTAATGACAGAGTTAAACCAAACTGGTTTTATTTCGAACATTGCCCGCCAAACAGCCGCGCTTTACCTGATCAATAATTTAGAGGTAAGCTGGGTTTTAGGTGCTGCCTATTTTGAAGAAAAACTGATTGATTATAATCCTGCAAGTAATTGGGGCAATTGGGCCAATGTTGCCGGTGTAGGTAATGATCAAAAATCAAAAAGTGTTTTCGATCTTGATAAAAATATCAAAAATCTCGACCCAAAAGGCAACTACTCCATAACTTGGGCATCATAGTTGTGAGGATTGGATTAAAAATTGCTGGCTGTAAATGAGCGCATTTGGGTAATTGAATTTTAACAGATTCTACCCATATTTTGTGTAACAGGCTGGTTCATTTACGCACTCGCAAATTTAAAGCCCGCTCATTTATTTTAATCGAGATTTTTGCCGTTTATATAAGGTAAAATTCTAATTTTGTAATGCTTATAGTAAATAGTTAATAATGGATAAATTATCTTATCTTAACGGCGCAAACGCCGAATATATAGAGTCTTTATATCAATCCTACCAGCAAGATCCGTCATCTGTTGAGTTTGGATGGCAGAAATTTTTCGAAGGTTTTGATTTTGGAAGAGGATCGGAAGCACCTGCAGTAACCGCAGAAACACCAGAACACTTTTTAAAAGAGGTTAATGTTTTAAATCTAATTGATGGTTACCGTAGTCGCGGACATTTATTTACGCACACTAATCCTGTGCGCGAACGGCGTAAACATTTACCAACATTGGATCTGGCAAATTTTGGATTATCCGATGCCGATCTGGAAACTGTTTTCAATTCTGGTGTAGAAATTGGTATTGGTGCGGCAAAATTAAAGGACATTGTAGCCTTTTTAAAACAAACATATGCAGGTTCTATAGGAGCCGAATTTAAATTTTTACGTACGCCGGAAGTGTTGAACTGGATTCAGCAAAAAATGGAAAGTGCACGTAATACCCCTAATTTTTCCATCGATGAGAAAAAACGTATCCTCCGTAAACTAAACGAAGCGGTAAGTTTTGAAAATTTCCTGGGTACAAAGTTTTTGGGGCAAAAGCGTTTTTCTTTAGAAGGTGCAGAAGCTTTGATTCCTGCTTTGGATTCGGTCATCGAAAAAGGTGCTGAATTGGGGATAGAGGAATTTGTAATTGGTATGGCACACCGCGGTCGTTTAAACGTACTGGCCAATATCATGCAAAAAACATATAAAGATATTTTTGCTGAATTTGAAGGTAAAAGTTATAGTCCTGATACCCCATACGGTGGTGATGTAAAATACCATTTAGGTTATTCTACAGATATAGCTACTGTTTCAGGCAAAAGCGTTCACTTAAGTTTATGTCCTAACCCATCGCACTTAGAAACCGTTGATGGTGTGGTAGAAGGTATGAGCCGCTCTAAAATCGATTTCAAATATGGTGGCGACAACAGTCGTTTAGCCCCGATTTTGATTCATGGTGATGCATCAGTTGCCGGACAGGGAATTGTTTATGAAGTTATTCAGATGGCAGGCCTTGAAGGTTACAAAACAGGAGGTACCATTCACCTTGTAATTAATAACCAGATCGGTTTTACCACCAACTATAAAGATGCCCGTACCAGTACTTACTGTACCGATATTGCGAAAGTAACGTTATCTCCGGTTTTCCATGTGAATGGTGATGATCCTGAAGCTTTGGTTTATGCCATTAATTTAGCCATGGAATACCGTCAGAAATATAAAAACGATGTTTTTATTGATATTCTTTGTTATCGTCGCTTCGGTCATAATGAGTCTGATGAGCCTAAATTTACGCAGCCGTTATTATATAAAACGATCGAAAAACACCCTAACCCAAGGGAAATATATATTGATCAGCTAACTAAAGAAGGTAAGCTGGAAGCTGGTTTGGCAAAAGAGATGGAAAAAGATTTCCGTGGAATTTTGCAGGAACGCTTAAATGAAGCCAAAGAATATGTGGCCAGCAACAGCGAAGTTAAATTTGGTGGTGCATGGGCAGATTTGCGGATGGCTACACCTAAAGATTTCGAAGCCTCACCGGTTACGGCCGTTAAAAAAAGTACTTTATTGGAAATCGGTAAACGCATTACCACTTTACCGTCAAATAAAAAATTCTTCAAGAAAATCGAAAAACTATTTGCCGAACGTACCAAAATGGTAAACGAAACGCTGGTTTTCGATTGGGCAATGGGCGAGCAGCTTGCATATGGTACTTTGTTATCAGAAGGTAAACGCGTACGTTTAAGTGGTCAGGATGTGGAGCGAGGTACTTTCTCTCACCGTCACGCGGTATTAACACTTGAAGACAGCGAGGAAGAATATGTGCCATTGGCCAATATCTCAGATCAACAGGCTTCATTTGATATTTACAATTCACACTTATCAGAGTATGGTGTTTTAGGTTTTGAATATGGATATGCCATGGCCAATCCAAACGCCTTAACCATTTGGGAAGCACAGTTTGGTGATTTCTTTAACGGTGCGCAGATTGTTGTCGATCAGTATATTGCAAGTGCTGAAACCAAGTGGCAACGTGAAAATGGTTTGGTGATGTTGTTGCCTCACGGTTACGAAGGGCAGGGACCAGAGCATTCGTCAGCGCGTATTGAACGTTTTATGGAGCTTTGTGCAGATTATAATATGCAGGTAACCAACTGTACCACTCCGGCAAATTTCTTCCATGTTTTACGTCGCCAGTTTAAACGCGATTTCCGTAAACCTTTGGTGGTATTTACGCCAAAAAGTTTGTTACGTCACCCGGCCTGTGTTTCTAAATTAGAAGAATTTACCGAAGGTGGTTTTAAAGAAGTAATTGACGATGCAAATGCTAAAGTTGCAGATGTAACGCGTATTGTTTTCTGTAGCGGCAAAATTTATTATGAATTGTTGGAGAAACAACAGGCTGACAAAATTAGCCATGTAGCCCTGGTTCGTGTAGAGCAGTTATATCCAACCCCGGTTGATCAGATGGAAGCCATTCAGAAGAAATATAAAAATGCAAAAGAAATTTTCTGGGTACAGGAAGAACCGGAAAACATGGGCGCATGGCCATATTTGTTCCGCAAGCTGTATAAAACCGGTTTAAAAGGCATTGATGTAATTTCGAGAAGAGAAAGCAGTAGTACAGCTACAGGTTTTGCAAAACAACATTCAAACCAGCAAGCTTATATTTTAGCCAAAGCTTTAGAAGTTTCGGTTACCGAGGATGTAAAGGATATTGCTAAAAAAGCTACAAAAAAATTAGTTCAAATAGATTAAATGAGGTTTAAGGCGTAGGGTTTGAGATAGGATGAGCAGCCCGGGCATTTCAACTTGATAATACTTAACCTTTAACAATAAAAAATATAACATTACAAAAATGAGTTTAGAGATAAAAGTTCCACCTGTTGGTGAATCGATTACCGAAGTTGTTTTATCAAGGTGGATAAAAAACGACGGCGATGTTGTTGAAATGGATGAAGTTATTGCCGAATTAGAATCGGATAAAGCAACATTCGAATTAACTGCAGAACAGGCCGGAACTTTAAAAACCATAGCGGCCGAAGGCGATACCTTAGCCATTGGCGCAGTAGTTTGTCAAATTGAAGAAGGTGGTGCAGCTTCTGGTCCTAAGGCCGAAGGCGAAAGTCCTAAAGCTGATGCACAAGCCCCGGCTGCAGTAGCGGAAGCACCAAAGGCTCAGGATACAGCTGCTTCTAAAGATTCTTATGCTTCGGGAACGCCTTCACCTGCTGCGGGTAAAATACTTGCTGAAAAAGGCATTGATGCTGCCGCTGTAAAAGGTACAGGTGTTGATGGTCGTATTACCAAAGATGATGCTGTAAAGGCAGAAGCGGGTAAAAAAGCCGAAGCGCCAAAAGCAAGTGCTCCGGTTGCAGCTGCTGCTCCTGCAGGTAGCCGTAGCGAGCGCCGTGAAAAAATGTCGCCATTGCGTAGAACTGTTGCAAAACGTTTGGTTGCTGTGAAAAATGAAACCGCAATGTTAACCACTTTTAACGAGGTTAATATGAAACCAATTATGGATTTACGCGGAAAATATAAAGATCAGTTTAAAGAGAAATTTGGCGTTGGTTTAGGATTTATGAGCTTTTTCACCAAAGCTGTTACCGAAGCATTAAAAGATTTCCCTGCTGTAAATGGTCGCATCGAAGGTGACGAATTGGTATTTAATGATTTTGCTGATATTTCTATCGCCGTTTCTGCACCAAAAGGTTTAGTGGTACCCGTTATCCGTAATGCAGAAAGCATGACATTGGCTCAGATTGAAAAATCGGTATTGGAATTGGCTTTAAAAGCACGAGATAGCAAATTAACGATCGAAGAGATGACTGGTGGAACATTTACCATCACCAATGGTGGTGTATTTGGTTCAATGATGTCTACTCCAATTATTAATTCACCACAGTCGGCTATTTTAGGTATGCACAACATTGTTGAGCGTCCGGTAGCTGAAAAAGGTGAAGTGGTGATCCGTCCGATGATGTATGTTGCTTTATCTTACGACCACAGAATTATAGACGGACGTGAGTCTGTTGGTTTTCTGGTTCGTGTGAAACAATTATTAGAAGACCCGGCTAGATTGTTACTGGGTGTTTAATCCAAAACCCGATTAATCGGTATTGATAGAAGAAGTCAAGTTTTATTAGCCATTGTGCGATAAAAAACTTGACTTCTTTTTTATGACCAAAAATGAAATTAACGTTCAACTTAAAATTTCTCTTCATTTTTTTAGCGATATTCCTGATTGAAGTTCTAATCGCTAAATATCTTCACGATGCTTTTATCAGGCCTTTTGGCGGTGATGTGTTGGTGGTGGTATTAATTTATGCATTCTTCAGAATATTTTTAGTAACCAATAACAAAAGGCTTGCTTTAGGTGTATTGGTCTTTTCCTTTATAATCGAATTCTTACAGGCCGTTCATTATGTAAACTGGTTGGGCCTGCAGGATAATAAGTTCTGGAGTGTTGTTTTAGGGACTTACTTTTCTGTTTATGACCTACTTGCTTACTTTATTGGCTATCTGATCTGTTTGTGTTTTAAGGGTTAATAAGGTGTTGGTCCGGATTTGTAATCCGGAACTGTTATGCTTTCCATAATCCAGTTCAACATTATATTAATAGATACATTTTTAGAGGATTATAAAATCCTTAGTTCAAAAGACGGGATTACAAATCCTGACTAACAATCAGGATTGAGGTGAAACACTTTCTTATCTTGAAAGTGCTTTAATGGGGGTCAGATCCAGTTGTTTAAATTCTACTTCGCTACCTTCCGCCTGTAAAGCAATTTGACCACTACTTGCAGTACAATTGATGCCATGGTTTACCAGAATGCCGTTTACCCAAACTTTTATTTCATTGTTTAGACATTGTATAATCATGGTATTCCATTCGCCAGCTGGTTTTTCACTATCGTCTGTTAAGTTTTTTATACGGCGTAGCTTGTCGCCATTTATACCCCAGTTTTCTTTTGGTCCACGCCTGTTTACCATGTCCGGTACGGTGATATCTTCCTCAATGCACCAAAAATCGCCCGCATCTTTATGTTGCATCTGAACCTCCATGGATTTTGGAAACATTCCATACAGTATGCGTGGGGTTGAGGCGTGTACTAAAACGCCACAATTGCCTGGCTTGCCGGCAAAGCGGTACTGTACGGTTAATTGATAATTTTTATAAATTTTATCGGTTATCAAATGTCCGCCAGGTGTACCTAAACTCACCAACATGCCATTGCGAACAATAAATGGGTTGATGGTATCTGGCTTACTGTCCATTGCAGGCACGTCTGTGTGCCAGCCATCTAAATTTTTGCCGTTAAAAAGGCTCTTCTGGGCAAATGCCGACATATTTAATGTGAAGAATAACAGCAGGCTGAGACGAAATTTCATGATATTTGGTTTTATATCTCAAATATACTTATTATCAAAATGTTAATGTCTGTATATTTTATTTAAAATGGTTTGCAACAGGCATAAATCCGTTATGGTAAAGCGGTTGAAAACATCTACCCCGATAAAAAATTGCATTTGCATTACCCTGTATTGTCTATTTTTGCAAGAGTTGATTTAGTTCCTATTCTTTAACTCCCGTCCTAATAAAGGGGGAATATACTATTTTGATTTACCACATTAGCAAATTGCATTTTTAGGCATAAAACAATGACCAAGAATCAGAATCATTACGACGTATTAATTATCGGTGCCGGCCCGATAGGGATGGCCTGTGCAATTGAAGCCAAAAGAGCAAACCTAAGTTACGTAATTATAGAAAAAGGTGCCTTGGTAAACAGTTTGTTCAACTATCCGGTATTTATGACCTTCTTCTCTACTTCACAGAAATTAGAGATAGGGGGCGTGCCTTTTGTAACCATTAGTCCGAAACCAAATCGTAATGAAGCTGTAGAATATTATCGCCGTGTGGCCGAAAAATTTGATTTAAAGATCAATCTTTTTGAACGTGTGCAACAGGTGGTTAAAAACGAATCTGATGTTTTTGAAATCAAGACTTCTAAAACAGGTTATACAGCAAAGAATGTAATTGTTGCCACAGGATTTTATGATGTGCCTTTGTTGATGAACGTGCCGGGCGAGGATCTGCCAAAAGTAACGCACTACTATAAAGATCCGCATTTGTATGCCTTTCAGAATGTAGTGGTAGTTGGTGCCAATAATTCTGGAGTTGATGCGGCTTTAGAAACCTATCGTAAAGGGGCAAACGTTACCATGGTGGTGAGAAGTGGTGAACTAGGTCCGCATGTTAAATATTGGGTGCGCCCGGATATACAGAATAGGATTAAAGAGGGCGAAATTACGGCATTTTTCCATTCGGAATTGGTTGAAATACGAGAGGGTGAGGTTGATATTAAAACGCACGAAGGAATGAAAACCATTCCAAACGATTTTGTAATTGCCATGACGGGTTACCAACCCGATTTTTCGATGTTGAAGAAATTCGGTATTGAATTACCAGAAAGCCTTTGCCCGGTCTACAATGAAGAAACCATGGAAACCAACGTAAAGGGTTTATACCTGGCTGGTGTAGTTTGCGGTGGATTAGATACACATAAATTGTTTATCGAAAACTCCAGGGTACATGCTGAAATGATTGTGAAAAGTATTTTGGTTAGATGGCCGCGAAGTTAGCTGAGGCTAATTAGTAATCGAAATCCAGAGATTACATAAATTTGACTTCTATTTATCTTATTGTTAAGGACTAACGTAAGTCTGTTTTCCGAACCCGATCTCCATGCTGAACTTGTTTCAGCGCCTATCTAGCAACAGGTAATCTGATTCAACTTGGAGTTAAAATGATTACTGTTCAAAATATTTTTGCAATCCATATTTGTCTCCAGAATATGCCTCCATGAATTTTTGAACATTTTGAAATATCTTATTTGCTTGTTCTTCATGATCATGCATTAATCTGAATACATTTCCTTTTTTATTAACAGCAATGTAATTTCCATCTTCCACATCTATTATTGTATAATAATATTTTTCGTCAAGCTCAATCTCGATAGTATCTTCAATCTCTAGTAAGTTTTTTTGCTCTTTACAAATATCAGAAAGGATTTTGTTTAGTTTTATTTCATCAGTGTTCTTTAAGGTGAAATCTTCTTTATGTAAATTGGTAATTCTGAGCTGTGATAAGTCGTACTCAGTTCTTAAAGTCTTATCAAGTGGCAGGGAGATATTTTGAATGAGATGATTGGAGATTTTTAATCTAATAGGGATATAAGTTCCTGTAAGTTTATTTAAAACTTCAATCCCCGTTAAAAAGAAATGTTTTCTGTGTTTTGCCCTGCTGAACTCATAGTACAAATTATCTGTGCTTTGATGTAAGATATATATTGTTTTATCTGCAAGCTGCCCTGCCGTGCTGAACGTCCAATGCAGGTAATTGTCTGCCATTTCAGGAAAATCATTAGCTAATAACAATATAATATTCTCTTCCAGTTTTTGTATGTCTCTCTTTAAGCGCCTTGTATTAATGAAGTTAAATATCATTTTTATTTTTTTGCTAAACTTATGTGTTACCTCTTCGACTTTCCCCATTTATAGGCGGTAGATAACATCATAAAAACTATTATAATTTGAAGTATAAGTACAGCTTTTGAGGCCATTGTTAAGATAATGAAGTTTTGTTTTATTTGATCGGGTTCAGGCTGTACAGACAATGGTGGATAGACAGTCCAGCCGTTATGTTGATACGGGTTAAAAAGAGGTAAAAACTGTACTGCCAATGATGAGAAGAGGATTAAAATGAAGCCTAAAAAGAAAATAAATGAGCGTTGAATTTTTCTGGAAAATGAATATTTAAACTCTTTAAAATAATAGACAAAAAAAGATATGATGATAAAAAACGAGATCAATAAATGTTGTTTTTTGATCACAAAGTACGTGTCGTGCAGGTTGATATCGATATCTTTTTCGAAAATAGCTTTTCCAAAAAAGAGTAGTCCGATGGGGGTTGTAAATGAAATACAGCCTGCAAGCCATAAAGTTTCTTGTAGTATGGGTTTGATCTTCATAATGAGAAAGATTTAGATAGATTTTTATTATATCGTTGTATTAATTAGGTAGATCGTCCTCTCTACTGAAGCGCAGTCCCGAAATTTCGGTAGGGAATCTATTAGATAGATTTCTTCGTTCCATTCCACTGCGTTGCAGTCAGAAATGACGTTTTTTACTGAACGGAGACCTTCAGCGTACGCTCTACAAAACTTTCAATTGCTTTTTCCACACTTGGCAAATCTTTCGAAGTAATATAAGATCCCATTACATGGTTACCAGCATTAGGTATAGCTACTTTTATTTTTAAATGGTCTGGTGTACCCAGTTCATCAAACATTTTCAGCATGGCATCTACGCGAACAACAGGATCCTGTTCGAGTTCATTTTTATAATAATAAAGCATTAAAACAGGTTGCTTTACTTTCTGGAAAGTTTTTTTTACCATACTGCGTTCAATAAATTCTTCCAGTTCCACTAACGATTCGAGCCGGTAATTGGTGTACCAGTACTTTTTGTATTCGTCGGTGCGGTCGTCTACCTTACGTTCATCAGCACCAACAACCCGTCTGGCAATTTGCAAACCCCACGGATTATTCAAAAGCCAGGCGTTTTTATCATTGATGGCCACATTTGGCGACATTAAAATCAGGCTGTTAATTTCAGGATAAGTTGCTGCTAGTTTTAAAGCCACCGTTCCACCGGTAGAAGTACCCACTAGAATGACCTTTTTGCCCAGTTTTTTACCTATGGCATAGGCCTGTTTGCTGGTTTCCCAAAGGCGGTCTGCGGTAAAATACTGCATGGGCGCCAAAGTATCAATGCCATGGTCGGCCAGGCGGGCAAGGTATAAATTAGCATGGAGCGCTTTAGCCAAGTTTAAATGTACCGGATTGCCTTCTGTTTTTGAGGCTGAAAAACCATGTAAATACACAATGGCATATTCAGTTTGCTGGTGGTGCATATCAGCCCAAACAATTTCGGCTTCATTACCTGGTTTTATCTTATGCATGGATTCTACGCTGGCGATGTAGTTATCCAGATCACCAAGATCGGGTACTTTAGTCAACTCTTTGCTAAATAATGGCTTTTTGGGCTTCGGGCCTAATAAGTAGGTCGCAACAACAAGTACAGATAGGCCAAGTATAATTTTGTAGCGTTTTTTCATTGATGCCAGCTTAAACGGGTTTAAATGTAAAGCTTGAAATTAAATAATGCTAATATTTCGAAGATTTATTATGCGCCATGAGGGGAATCTTACTGGTACAGCCCTTTCGATATAAACCTGATAGCGCCAAATAGCCCGCAGCCCGAAGCATGAGGGTGAGGACTATAGGCAATAGCAGGGGTGAAGATGTTAAATATCGCTGTCCGTGGCTTTCCAAATCCTTAATAATAAGACTATAGATTACCTTTTTATGGGAAATTAGCTTAAGTTTGCAATCAAAATTTTTCGACTTAATGCCGGGGATCGAACAGATAAAAACACCTATAGCTGCTGATATAAAAGCGTTTGAAAAAACCTTTAAGGAATCGATGCATAGCGACGCACCGTTGCTGGATAGGATTACCCATTATATTGTAAAACAAAAAGGCAAACAAATGCGGCCGATGTTCGTATTTTTTGCAGCTAAATTATGCGGTGGAATTACAGATTCGACCCACCGTGGGGCGGCTTTGGTTGAGCTTTTACATACCGCCACTTTAGTGCATGATGATGTAGTGGATAATGCTTATGAGCGTCGCGGCTTTTTCTCTATTAACGCTTTATGGAAAAATAAAATTGCCGTTTTAGTTGGCGATTACCTGCTGGCGAAAGGATTATTGCTCTCGGTAAACAATAATGAACACCGTTTGTTACAGATTGTATCAGAAGCGGTAAAACAGATGAGTGAGGGGGAGTTGTTGCAGGTGGAAAAGGTACGGAGAATGGACATATCGGAAGATTTATATTTTGATGTGATCCGCCAGAAAACTGCTTCTCTGATTGCTTCCTGTTGTGCTGCTGGGGCAGCTTCGGCAGGTGCTGATGATGAAACGATAGAAAAAATGCGCCTGTTTGGCGAAAAAGTTGGCATTGCCTTTCAGATTAAAGATGATACTTTCGATTTTGGGACCGATGACGTAGGAAAACCTCTGGGAATTGATATTAAAGAGAAGAAAGTAACGCTACCTCTGATTTATGCCTTAAACAAGGCGGAGAAAGCAGAACGTAAAAAAATGATCAACCTGGTGAAAAATCATCAGGACGATCCGGTTAAAATACAGCAGATTATTGATTTCGTAAACAACCATAAGGGCGTTTATTATGCAAACCAAAAAATGTTGGATTACCAAAATGAAGCATTTGAGCTACTGCACGGTTTTGATGCCGGCGAAGCCAGAACGGGTTTAGAACAACTTGTACTCTATACCACTGAACGTAAAAAATGATGGGTAACGAATTACTTTTTAGCTTAGGTTTTCTACTTTTTATTGTATTGATTCTGGCTCTAGACCTGGGTTTATTCAGCAGGAAAGATCATGTGGTAAGCTTAAAACAGGCAGGGATCATGAGCGTGATTATGGTGGCCCTGGCGATAGGATTTTATTTTATTCTGCTGGTTGAGGGGCATCAGTTGCATGGAATAAAGGACTTTGCGCACCTGCAGGAAATTGTAATTAAACACCAGCACCATATTAAATTAATCCCTGATGATTTTGATGCCAGTTTAGCAATTTACAAGCAAAATCTTGGGCTCGAATTTTTAACGGGTTATGTTATTGAATACGCCCTTTCGGTAGATAATATCTTTGTAATCGTCCTCATCTTCTCGGCATTTGCGGTTGAGGAAAAATATTATCACAGAGTATTGTTCTGGGGGATATTGGGCGCTATTATTATGCGCTTTATCTTCATTTTTGTCGGGGCGGCATTAATTACCAAATTTGCATGGATCCTGTATGTTTTTGGGGCCTTTTTGGTATTTACCGGGGTGAAAATGTTTTTCAGCAAAGAAGAAGATGATAAAATTGATCCCGAAAACCATCCTGTTGTAAAATGGGCTTCAAAGATATTTTCCATTCATCCAAAATACGAGGGTAAAAACTTCTTTGTTAAGATCAATCATAAAAGAATGGTTACGCCATTGTTTCTGGTGTTATTGATTGTCGAGTTCACTGATCTTTTATTTGCGGTGGATTCTATCCCGGCTATTTTTGCGGTAACCAAAGATCCCTATATTGTATTTTTCTCTAATATTTTTGCCATCATGGGCTTGAGGTCTATGTTCTTTTTATTGGTGAATATTATTCATAAATTCCATTACTTAAAAACTGGTCTTGCTTTTTTACTGGCTTTTATCGGCGTAAAAATGTTAGGGCATACCTATCTCGAAAAATGGGGTTTTACCACCGAGCATTCGCTGATTGTGATCTTAAGTATCCTGGTGATCAGTATTGTGGCTTCGTTGGCTTTTCCGAAGAAAGTGAATCATATTAAAAATTAATTTTTCCAATCAATAAATACGTCATCTCGACTGTAGCGCAGCGAAATGGAGAAATCTATCGAGACAGATTTCTCGACTGCGTTGCACTCCGCTCGAAATGACGAGTATGCGAGAAAAGCAAAATAAACGTTACAGCTGGTAATCTCTATTGAAAATTTGTACTTTCAGCAGATATAACTAAACCTAATGAAATACCTTTTCTCTACTGCTCTTCTGTGTACCGCGTTATTCGCTAATGCGCAAGATCAATTCGGAGCTGTTTTTGCCAAAATCAATGCGGATGTACAGCAAAACTCAAAAGCTTATCAAACCCTTAAATATGAAACCGAGACGATCGGTCACCGTTTAACAGGTTCGGCAAATGGGGCAAAGGCAGAGCAATATGCCTTCGATTTATTAAAAACATATGGTTGTGAGGTTAAATTTCAGCCTTTTGAAGTCGAAAGCTGGGCAAGAAAAACAATCAGTGTAGAAATCGGTAATGATAAAAATAGCTTTACCAAAATAAAGGCTGTTACGCTCGCACATTCGCCGGTAAGTGCTGATGTTACAGGTGAAATTGTTGATGCAGGTAATGGCTTGGAGGCAGATTACCAGGCAAATCCTGAAAAGTTTAAAGGTAAAATTGCACTGATTTATCTGGGGGTATTGCCAGGCTCAGCAGCAGGAACCAAATCATTGCACCGTTCAGAAAAAACTGCTATCGCTACCAGGTATGGCGCCATTGGGGTAATCATTATCAATACCGTAAAAGATGGCGTGCTTTTAACCGGAACGGCTTCCGTAACGGGTAAATTGATTCCGATACCTGCCGTTTGTATCGGTTTGGAAGATGGAATGGCTTTGAAAGATAAAATTAAATCGCAAACACAGATTGCGCACATCGCTATGACGAATTTCTCGGGTTTGATCAAAGCAAGAAACGTAATCGCTACTTTTAAAGGAACAGCATTGCCTAAAGATAAAATTGTAGTTGGCGGACATTTGGATAGCTGGGATTTGGCAACTAGTGCCATCGACAATGGAATAGGATCTTTCGCCATTATGGATATGGCCCGGACTTTTAAAAAGCTAAATCTAAAAACCAAACGTACGGTAGAGTTTGTATTGTTTATGGGCGAGGAGCAAGGTTTGTTAGGCTCTAAAGCATACATCGATCAAGCTAAGAAAGACAAAACCTTGAACCAGGTAAAGTTTATGCTCAACTATGACATGACCAACGACCCTAAAGGTTTTTCTACTTCACGAGATGAAATGAAAGAATTATTTACGGCCTGGGGAGCTGATATCGTAAAAATTGATACCGGATTTAAAAACCTGTTTAATGCAGGCGCAGGTTTGCACAGCGATCATCAGCCATTTATGCTGGAAGGTATTCCTACAGGTGGTGGATTTGGCGGTAAACTGCCAAATAATTCCGGACCCTTTTACCATTCCGATGGCGATAGTTTCAAACTGGTTGATGAACAGGAACTTAAAAATACCGTTCGCTATAGTGCCATGTTAACTTATGCTTTAGCCAATACACCGAAAATCCCGGTAGGTGTTCAGGGCGAAGAAGAGTTGAGGGCTTTCCTGGAATCACAGAATTTAAAAGAACCCCTCACTATTGCTGGCGAGTGGAGATGGAAGTAATGATTTGCTAGATTCGCTTCGCGGGTGATTACACAAATTAAGAGATTGCACAGATTTATATATATAGTTAATCCATGTAAGATAATTCGTCATTTGGGCCGAAGTGGAGAAATCTTTACGCTAACTGTCATGGGCAATATATACTCAAATAACCATTACCCGCTAATATAACTCTCCAGTTGCGAAATGGTCTGTTTTTGATCTGCGATAATAAATTTTACCACATCACCGATGGATACCATACCTTTTACTTCGCCATTTTCCACAATTGGCAAATGGCGGATGTGTTTATCCGTCATCAGTTCCATGCAATGATCAATACTATCGCTCAACATGATGGTAATAGGGTTAGCGGTCATTACTTCTTTAATGAGCGTATCTCTTGATGATTTCCCTTGCAGAATGATTTTGCGGGCATAATCGCGTTCAGTAAAAATGCCACGAAGTTGTTCGTCTTCCATCACCAATACGGCACTGATATTTTTTTCTGTCATTACTTTTAAGGCATCCAGAACAGAAATGTTTTCGGGTACAGAAATAATGATGGCCTGTTTGGTGTCCAGTAATTGTTTTACGCTTTTCATAACTGTTAATTTGGTTATAACAATTTAAGAAATAATTAGCTGGATATCAAAGTTTTATTTTGATATTTTGAAAGAAGTCAGGGGTCTAATTAATCTAAAACAGGAACGGCAGCCTCCGATTCTTCATCGGAGCTGTAGTGTATGGCAGGGCGGAACCTGACCTGAAAACTGCCGATTTTGCTTTTCAAATAAATTTTATCTAACCAATAATATATGTTTCACCGATTTTTAAGTGGTTTTGCATCAATAGTGGTATGCAAAGAACCACCAGGCGAATTCTTGGCTGAGGCAAGGTGTCCTGTCGTAATTTTACCAACTGAGAAAGCTCTCCTTATCAGGCAATTAAATCTGAGTCTCGAATTAGTAAAATTAGAAGACCAGGTAAGGTTTAAATCTTTAACTGGCCCATTTTTGTCGAAATCAAGCTGTACGCCAGAACTAATAGTACTTCCGGAAATTTTATTGGTTTGAGTTGATCCATCTGGTTTAGTAAAACTTACTTCAGCTTCGTAATTTTCGGGAAGCGATGCAGGTATTACCCAATTGTTTTGTCCATCAAGGTACCCAACCTGGACTTCGTAAGCTATAGTTACATAACTTGATTCATAGGAGTCTCTTTTGCAGCCGAATAGTGAAACTGCAATTAAGAGGGACGTCAACATTTTTTTCACATCCAAAATTAGTCATAAAATATTGGCTAATCCAGGCTGACTTAGGAATTCATTATCGATTCTTCCGTTACTTAGCTTACTATATTTACTTTTTTAAATTGCCGTTTGTCATAATTAGCTGTAAATCAATTTTTATTTTAGTTTTTTCTCGGCTTTACAAACAGCGCACAGTTTTTTTATGTAATCTAAACCTGACAGGAATGGCAGCCTCCGATTCTTCATCGGAGCTATAATGTATGGCAGGACCGAAGCGGACCTACGAACCACTGAACTTGCTTTCCAAAAAACAAAAAAGCTATGAAGTTTTGAACTTAGGGATAAAAAATTACATTACTATTTTACAATCCTCTAACTCACCCACTTCTTAATTATTTGGCTTTCACAAAGGGATGCCGTAACTTTGCATCACATTTAAAAACAAATAATTATGTCATCAGTAGAGACTACATACGTTCCTTATAAAGTTAAGGACATTTCACTGGCAGAATGGGGCCGTAAAGAAATCGAATTAGCCGAAGCAGAAATGCCAGGTTTAATGAGTTTGCGTAAAGAATTCGGTCCGTCACAACCGTTAAAAGGTGCGCGCATTGCAGGCTGTCTGCACATGACCATCCAAACGGCTGTATTAATCGAAACATTGGTGGCCCTTGGTGCTGAAGTTACCTGGTCATCTTGCAATATTTTTTCTACACAAGATCATGCTGCGGCTGCAATTGCTGCTGCGGGTATTCAGGTTTATGCCTGGAAAGGGTTAAACGAAGAAGAATTCGACTGGTGTATTGAGCAAACTTTACACTTCGGTCCGGATCAACAACCATTAAACATGATTTTGGATGATGGTGGCGATTTAACCAACATGGTTTTTGATAAATATCCTGAGCTAATTGCAGGTATCAGAGGTTTATCAGAAGAAACGACGACTGGTGTTCACCGTTTGTACGAAAGAATGAAAAACGGAACCTTGCACTTGCCTGCAATCAACGTAAACGATTCAGTTACTAAATCTAAATTTGATAACAAATACGGATGTCGTGAGTCATTAGTTGATGCGATCCGTCGTGCTACCGATGTAATGATGGCTGGTAAAGTAGCCGTGGTTTGTGGTTATGGTGATGTGGGTAAAGGTTCTGCAGAATCATTAAGCTCACAAGGTGTACGTGTTATTGTAACTGAAATTGACCCAATCTGTGCACTACAGGCTGCAATGGAAGGTTACGAAGTGAAAAAACTAGCTAACGCCATTAAAGAAGCTGATATTGTTGTAACTACAACTGGTAACTGTGATATCGTTCGCGAGCAACACTTCAGGGCGTTAAAAGATAAAGCGATTGTTTGTAACATTGGTCACTTCGATAATGAAATCGATATGGCCTGGTTAAACGGCGCTTATGGCGATACCAAAGTAGAGATTAAACCTCAGGTTGATAAATATACGATAGATGGTAAAGACGTTATCGTTCTTGCCGAAGGTCGTTTGGTTAACTTAGGTTGTGCAACTGGCCACCCAAGTTTTGTAATGAGTAATTCTTTTACCAACCAAACTTTGGCGCAGATCGAACTTTGGACCAATACTGACAAGTATGAAAACAAAGTATATACTTTGCCTAAACATTTAGATGAAAAAGTTGCCCGTTTACATTTAGAAAAAATCGGTGTAGAATTAGATGTTTTAGATCAACACCAGGCTGATTATATCGGCGTACCGGTTGAAGGTCCTTTCAAAGCAGATACTTACAGGTACTAGTTCAGTTTACAGTTTTTAGTTAGCAGTTAACATAAGACAAATAATATAGAGGGATGTGCAGATTTGCATGTCCCTTTTTTATTCCCCTCTCCCAGAGGGGTGCCTGTAAGGCGGGGTGTCCCTGTAGTTTTTTGAAAACGTAAGTTCAATGCTCTTCGGAGGCTTTAGTCCTGCTATCCCTTCAAGTCCTCACTCATGCTTCGCTCCGGTCTTTCCGTTCTATCAGGTTTATTTTACAGCGGGCTGTGATTCTTTTGCTATTGAAAACTTACATTTGAAAAAATAAAAACAATGAAAAAGTTAATATTTGCGCTGATACTTGGTGTACTTTCAATTACTGCGAATGCGCAAACCGGTCCTCAAAAACCCGCACAAGTAATTACTAAACAGGTGGTCGATATTGCCTGTGGCGAATGTCAGTTTAAAATGAAAGGTAAAGACTGTGAACTGGCAGTTAAAATTGATGGCAAACCTTATTTTGTGGATGGAAAAGGCATCGATGATTTTGGCGACGCCCATGGCGAACATGGTTTCTGTAATGCCGTAAGTAAAGCAGAAGTGACTGGCGAGATTGTGAACAACCGCTTTAAAGCCAAGGAAATAAAGTTATTGACAATTAAGAAGTAGCTTTACCGCAAAGAACGCAAAGCTTTCCGCAAAGATGCGCCAAGGTTGATTCAAAAGATCTGCACCTGGCTTTGTGTTCTTTGTGACTTTTTCTCTGTGTTCTCTGCGGTTAAAAACGTGGTAGATTATTCAAATTCTTTCTCCAAACCCTGCCTTAAATCGAAAAGCAACCACTGTTTATTCTTTACATCAGCCTGTTTCGTTTTTAGCAACTGGATAAAATCTTTCACTCCAATTTCTTCATTGCCATTGCCATGGATCAGTACAATGCTGCCGGCGTTAGGTTGTTGTCCTTTGGCTAACCAGGCATCGCTTCCAACAGGTATTAATCCATAAGTTTCGATTCTTTCAACAATTTTTTGATCAGATACCAGTCCAGGAAAGCGGAAAAATACTGAAGGGGTTAGCCCGTTTTTTAACATCAGTTTTTCGTTTTCCACTACCTCTACATATAGGTTGGTTCCGGGCGCCAACAAAAAATTCTCAGCCAATGGCAATTTATTTACCTCGTGATTGTAGGTGTGATTGACCCAGGTAATATCCAGTTCCTTATTCTTTACTAAACTTTTTAACCAATTCAAATCATCCTGGTGTTTTAACATCCATTTGCCTGAAACAGAAATCGCTAATGGCGCAGGCTGTTCTGTTTTTTTAAATTCATCGAAAACAGATTGAAAAATAATCCTGTCTAAAGCCTTATGCGAAGGACAAAGATCTATGGTTAGTGTGATGCCCTTTTCCTTTGGAATGGCATGATCGATGCCGGCATTCTGAAGTTGCAAATCTCTGGCTGCTGCGGCTTCAATTGATTTGATATAAGCTGTGTTTTTAAAAATGGCAAGTACGTTGGAATATTGCAGACCTCTGGTGCTGTAATTACTGGCCAGATCTACTTTGGTATCTAAAGTTTCAGGGTTTACCAGCAGTAAGTATTTTTGGTTATTTGCAGAAAAGCTTCTAAGCGCAATCAACCGCTCATTGTCATGCGTTGCCAGGGCAAAATTTACTTTATAGCGTTTAATATCTTCAAAATTTTGCGCAAAGATTTCAGTGCAGAAAAAGCAGATACAAAAAAGGCTGAGCAACGCGGGTTTAGATAACTTCATATTTCCTTATTTAAAATCTTTCTAATTTAAGCCAAATCCATTATCTTTACAAACGTCGCCATGAACAAAGAAAAATTAAAATTATGGTTTAAGCGGGTAGGGCTGATTGGTTTTTTATTCTTCCTGATTAAAGGATTAATATGGCTTGTTGTATTCTACTTTATCGGCAAAAATGTGAGTTAGGTAGTTCATTAGGTCGCTGGCCATTCGTTCGTTGGTTCGTGCCAGTGGTGTAAAATCTTTAGCCGACCGTGATCCTGATCTAATTGCTATCGGATTTGTTTCATGATCTTTCTGGTAAATATTCTAACGACTACTTAAATGTAAACAACATATTGGCCAAAAAATTCCAGACAAATACGATTACAATCGCAAAAAATTTTGCCACATAAAAGTTTGTTCCGTTTCTCCGTTGGTGGAAAAGATAGATGATAAAGGTATTTAAACCTAGGCCGATTAAACTCACTATTAAAAACTTAGTGAATTCAGTTCCCCAGTGGCTGTTGGTACTCTGGAATGTCCATATCCGGTTAATGAGATAATTATTGGTTACGGCTAAAGTAAAACCGATGGCATTAGCAATGTATTTATTGATTTTGATTTTTTCTTTACACAGCCAGGTTGCTCCAAAGTCGATTGCCATACCGAGCAGGCCTGTCAATCCAAATTTTATGATGCGGAAGAATAAATCCATTTTAATGCAATTTAACCAGGTAAAAATGTTCTAATAGCTGAGAACGCGTTTGCGCATTGATAAATTTTGGGGTGAGTTTGGTGATGTGATAGTAATCGAACGTTTTTAGCACTTGGGCGCCATATTCGTTTTTCAATTTTGCCAGTTCCGATTCTGGCGTGTAAATCACGAGGTCTTTTATATCCTTTGATTTATCCAGTTCCTCATAACTCCAAAAGTATTTCGGTTCCCCGCTGGCATAAAAATCGAAAGAATAAGCGTCAGGGTACATTAAAACAGCAGCTTTGGCTTTAGGGTAATTTTCTTTTAACCAGTTTCCCGCTTCCATGCCCGATTCATATTTCAGCACCGACGGATAGAAAAATACCGATAGAAAAATCATCAAGCCAACAGAAATCATCTCACTTCTGGCCAGTAGGTTGTCGGTTTTTAATCCTTTGAAGATTGAAAACGAAACTGCCAATAAAATAACTAAAACGGCAATCGCTATATAATGATTTGTAAACCTGAAAAAGATTGCAACGGTAGATAAAATCAAAACAATTAAAACTGTCAGTGTATTTTGGACGGTAAAAAATACTTTCAAGCTTTTGCCTTCCAATTTCTGTATATATAAAGCCGTAATGATGGCGAATTGTGGCAAAATAATCAGGATGTAATGCGGCAACTGGAATTTCGAAAGAGAAAACAATAAAAAGGTAATGGCTGCACTCGTCCAGATCATGATGCTTGCTGCAGGTAACATTATTCTATTTTTCTTTTTGAAAAGGTTAACCACGGCGGTGTAAAACAAAATCGACCAGGGTAAAAAAGCCCACAGCGTGGTATGCAAAAAGAAGGATATATCGCCTTTACCTTTTATAGGGCCATTGTTAAAGAAGCGACCAAACTGACTGTCCCAAAAGAAAAACTTCAAACCAGATACGCCGGTTTTTCCAAATACTACCTTTTCGGGGTGCAAGTCGAACTGTATATATAAAGTATATAATTCCGGGATAATAAAAATAAAAATCAATGTAATGGCAATCCACCATTTGAGCTTTAGCAACTGTTTCCATTGCCTGGTGAGCAACCAGTAAATGATAAAACCACCAAAAACGGGGATGAGTACAAATATGCCTTTAATCATGATGGCGCACGCAGCGAAAAAAGAGCCTGTAACAATATGCCAGAAAGAACCCTGATGAGCTTTATAATAATGATAAATGGCTGCTAAAGTAAATGTGGTGATATAAACCTCAGCACGAACATCGAAAGTAGAAATGAGGATGTGCAGCGAACTTAAAAAAATCAACGCACTGATTAATCCTGTTTTTTCATTGTAAATGTCTTTTGCCAGTTTATAAAGATACCATGCGCCTAATAGTCCAAATAAGAAAGAAGGAAGTTTATAGGCAAAGGCTGTGATTCCAAAAGCTTTAAATGAAGCAGCGGCCAGCCAAAAAGTTAAATGTGGTTTGTCTAACCAATCTGCACCACGGACATAAATATTCACCCAATCGTTGCGGAGCACCATGTTTTTGGCTATGGAGGCATAAAGTGCAGAATCTGGTTCCATTATACCGCCAAAAAGTGCTGGCACACTGACCAGTGCAACCAAAGCGATTAAAGTTTTATATAACGTGGTCTCTTTTAAGTTCATTTACAGGAAGCAAATATGAGCAAAAAAAAGTCAAATTTTTTTAAGGTTTAAGATTAACAGAGGCAAAGCCTTATCTTTGCGTTATGACAAAGTTATCGGTTAACATCAATAAAATTGCTACACTCCGCAACAGTCGCGGAGGCAATAATCCTGATTTGGTAAAGGTTGCGTTAGACTGCGAACGTTTCGGTGCGCAGGGAATTACGGTACACCCGCGCCCTGATGAACGCCACATCCGTTACCAGGATGTTTACGATCTAAAGGCGGTTATTGCTACCGAGTTTAACATTGAAGGAAATTGTAAGGAAGATAAATTTGTTGACCTGGTTTTGGCCAACAAACCTGCGCAGGTTACTTTAGTGCCCGATGCCGAAGGACAGGTCACTTCCAATCATGGCTGGGATACCATTAAAAATAGAGATTACCTGAAAGAAATGGTTTCGGTTTTTCAGAAGGAGGGCATCCGCGTTTCGATTTTTGTTGATCCGGTAGTAGAAATGGTGGAAGGTGCAGCTGAAACCGGAACAGATCGGATCGAATTATATACCGAAGCCTATGCACATAATTATTTTGCAGATCGCGAAAAGGCAGTAGTGAGTTACATTGCTGCAGCCCATCATGCCAATAAATTAGGCTTAGGCATTAATGCCGGCCACGACCTGGATCTGCACAACCTGCATTATTTCGCACAAAGCATCCCAGGCTTATTAGAAGTATCAATTGGGCATGCCTTAATTAGTGATGCGCTTTATTTAGGTTTAGAAACGACCATTCAGAAATATTTACAACAACTCGCATAATTAACCACAGAGTGCACAAAGGAACACACAGAGAAACAGAGCCTCTGTGTGTTCTGTGAAGACTCTTATTTCTCTGTGGTTAAAAAATACACTATGTTTAAAGGAATTCTCCTTGTTTTTTTGGGTGCCTGTAGTTTCGGCATCCTGTCTACTTTTGTTAAACTGGCTTATCATGAAGGTTATACTTTGGGTGATGTTACCGGTGCGCAGGCTTTTTTCGGGGCGGTAATTTTATGGGTATTATTTTTCATCCAAAGTAGAACCACAGCCTATAAAGCTAAGGCTTTGCCCGCTAAAACACCCTGGTGGCAAATGGTCATTGCAGGAACCTGCACGGGTATGGTTAGTATTTTTTACTATCAATGTGTAAAGCTGGTGCCTAATTCGGTGGCCATTATTTTATTGATGCAGTTTATGTGGATGAGTATTTTAATGGAATACCTCATTTTTAAAAAGAAACCCACTGGTTTGCAATTGGTTGCTATTTTGTTGGTTCTGGGAGGTACAGTTTTGGCCAGTGGAATGGCAGAAACCAGTATGGGTAGCATGGATTTAAAAGGGATTGGTTTTGGTTTACTGGCTGCATTATGTTATGCCGGCTTTTTGTTGTTGAGTGGTAGAATCGGGAATGAATATGTGCCGCTAAAGAAAAGTGCGCTGATGATTACAGGTGCCTGTATTTTGATTTTCATCATCTTTCCTCCTGCGTTTTTGTTTAATGGCGCTTTGAGTGGAAGCTTACTGAAATGGGGATTGATTATTTCTGTTTTCGGTACCGTAATCCCGCCATTATTTTACGCAGAAGGTGTACCGAGAATTGGCACTGCTATTAGTTCTATTTTGAGCGCTGCAGAATTACCTGTCGCTGTGATGTTGGCCGGTTTTGTATTGCAAGAACAGGTTTCGTTTTTAAGATGGGTTGGCGTTGTGGTCATTTTATCGGCAATGGTTTTACCAAATCTGAAGTTTTTAAAAAAGAATTAACCCGTTTTTAACCGCAGAGTTTGCAGAGAAGGCGCTAAGGGCGCAAAGTTATGAGAGCTGTCAAAAAATTATTTTTTTCTTTCTGTGGATGTGTGACTAGAATGACTTAAGTTTTTACTTCAAAACTAAAATAATTTCGTGTTGTTTAGCATGAACTTCGCGTACTTTGCCATTGTGTTTTCTTTCTTAGAAGGATAGTGCCATTGCGCGCTTTGCGGTTAAACTAAAAATAAATACCTTTAAAAAGCATATAGCATTTACATATGAAAAAAATAACCATTTATATCTTATCCCTGATCATTATCGGCATAGCTGGGTGCAAAACCAAAACCACCATCAACCAGGATGAGGCTGCTGAAGTGATTACCAATTATTTAAAAGCCAATCCGGAATATAAAACCACCAGGTTTAAATTTGGTGAGATGAAATTTAACAGTACGAACGATATGTTCGAACTGGGGAAATATAAATCTTTGGCCAGCAAAGGTTTGGTTACCCTAAGTTTAAAAGAAGCGAAGAAGAAATTTCTTTCTAAAGACAGCAGTTTTGTTTACCAGATTACCTTAACCGATAAAGCGGGTCCACTGGTGTTGAAACAGGATCGCGACAGGGCAACGGTAAAAGTGGTAGAATATGTTTTATCAGACGAGAAACCGGTTGATTTTGCGCAGGTAAACTCCAGCACAGCAAAGGTGACCGTATCACTTAAAATGACCACTACTGATTTCGAACCTTTTGATAAGGATGCAAACAAAAACAGCAACTTCATTACCAAAACCTATAAATTAAAGTTAAGTAAAGATGAAGGATGGAAAGTGCAGAAATAAGCAGGTTAGTCCGCGTTAAACTAACCTGCCTATTGATGGGGTAATCTATCTATTCTTTTGTAAACTTAAATTCTTTTCCGCCCTGTTTCAGGATCATTTGGCTTTCTGTGGGGTTGAAGTATAGGATGATGCCTGCATCTTCGAATATAAACTCATGGTTACCTTTGGAGCTTAATCTTATTGCAGGTTGGCCTGTGGCCTGCGCGATTAAAGTTGTATTGTCTTTCGTAATGGTGATTTTTATCGGGATTGCCGTTGATGCATAGGTGCCTAAATATTTATTTAAGTCTGTAGTGCTTTGCTCAGCTGTTTTAAAATCAGGAATTTGATATTCCTTATTAAAAACAGCACTTAATACGGCCAGTGAAATGGAATTATTGTTGAAGTTCGTGCCGTTACTGGTTAAAGCATAGGCTATATTTCCATCGCTGAAATATGAAAATGTAGCGCTGAAACCATCTATACTGCCCGAATGACCAAAACCTGCTTTATCATAAAACGGAATAGCCAAAATACCCATGCCGTATTTGCCGTTAACTGTTTTCATCTGAGCTAAACTATTTTGAGAAATCACTTTTCTTTCAAATAAGGCTGTGCTGAATTTCACCAGATCAATCGGGGTTGAAACAATCCCTCCGGCACCGAGTGGAATCGAAATATCAGTTTCATCGGCTAATTTCCAATTCCCTTCAAAACGGTACGAGCTGGCTTCGTTATTTTTAGAATTGATCTTTTTGCCTAAAAAAGTGTTGGTCAGGGCGAGGGGTTTAACGATGTACTTGTCCAATATTTGGGCATAAGGCATTTTAAACGTTTTTTCAAGAATATAAGATAGCAGTAAATAGTTCGAATTGCTGTAATCAGATTGAGTGTCCGGCTCAAAATCAATCCCGCCCTTACTAATTATGGCAAGCATTTCTTTTTCGGTCTTGCGATGTGTGTGCCATTTCAAGTATTCCTCTTTGTCATCTGTAAAATCATGTATTCCACTTCTGTGGTAAAGCAAATTCGCAATGGTGATGTTATCGGAATTTTTAATGTCAGGGAAAAATTTCTGGATAGTTTGATCAAGGCTGATTTTCTTTTCGTCGATAGCTTTAAATATTAAAGCGGCGGTAAATGTTTTAGAAATTGATCCGATCCTGTATTTGGTCTTTTCGTTTGCTTTTTGCTGTTCTTTAAGGTTTGCGAAACCCAATGTGCGGTTATAAATCACATGCCCATTTTGAGCAACAGCTACACTCCCCATAAATTTATTGTATTTGGAAAGCGTATCGAAGTAAGCATCCAGCTTAATCTTATCAAATGATTGTGAAAAGCTGAAATGGACCAGAATTGTCAGAAAGGTAAAGAGTGTTAATTTTTTGATCATGATGTTATTTGTTAATGGTTCTTTTTAATTTAAGGAGTAAAGTGATAATAAGGTAAAGTGCAATAGCCGAAACAACCATTGCTGGAATAAACCAGCTTCCTAGAAGCTCATCGGCAGGATTTACCAGGCCTTTTGAAAGCCCAAGGATAAAAACTTCACCTGGTTTATAGAAAAAGCCTACCTGTGATGGATTCCATAGTTTAGCACCGATCAAAAACACAAAACCAAACAGAAACAGGTACAGAATAAAGAATATAATGTATGATATACCATTGGTTAGATTGAGCAATAAAGCTTTAAAAACATGTACGGGGTTAAATGTTCTGGTGGCTTCTGCCATTTTTTTGTCAGCCACCAACGGTTTGAGTATTTCCTCAGGTCTTCCTAATTTTTCTAAGATATTAAGAAGATTTTCTACTTCATTTCCGGTTGGATGTGCCTGCAGGTTTTCATAAATATGACTGTTCAGCTCCATCAATATTTCATCCTGATTTTGCTGATTGAGGCCTCTAACCTCTTTTTTTATTCTGTACAGATAATCTTTGTAAATCCGCTCAGCCGATTGATCGTTAAATGGTATTTCTTTTAATTTCATTTCGTGATTTTTAATACTGAGTTATTCAGGTTGTGCCAGTATTCTTCCATTTTGGTTACCGTGTTTTTCCCCTCCGGCGTAATGCTGTAATATTTTCTGGGGATACCCGATTCTTGCTCCACCCATTCTGATAGGATCAATTTTTCATCTTTAAGCCGGTTCATCAGCGGGTACAGCGTTCCTTCGGCAATTTCGATCTCCGTAATCTTTTTTATCTCATTGATCAGATCATAGCCGTAATAAGCTTTGCCACTTTTTAAAACATTGAGCACAATAAAGGATAAGGTTCCCTTTTTAACCTGCGATATCCATTTATGAATAAAATCTTCGTTCATAAAGCAAAGGTATAACAAAATACATAGTATAACAATGTGTATGCTATTTTGATTAAATATTTTCGCATAAATTATTGATAATGAGTTTGATGTTTTTTTGTTAGGATTTGATTCAAAAGTTTAGTTCTTCAAACCTTGGTTTATTGCAGTTTCCATTGTGCCTAAACCCGACAGCAGTGGAAATCCTTTTTGCGGCAGATGCTTTGTACCTCAGTACGAAAAAGCAGCAAAAAGATTGTAGCGAATGGCGGGAACAGACTTAAATTTTAGGGCAGCCACTGCTTTCCAAATAATCAAGAAAACAGCTTAAAACTAGACAAGCGTTTGTCAGGCTTTTTACTCATAAAATCTATCTGTTTTGTCGCTTTTGAGTGTAAATAAGACGCCTTTTTTACACTGATTGATAGTGAAATACAGCTTCATTTTTGCTACCTTTGCACGCAAATTTATTATTCATACCGCATGAGCTTAAATATCCACTACAAGGAAGATTTTCAAAATCGTCATATTGCTCCTAATGAGGCTGATACAGCCGAAATGTTGCAAACTGTTGGCGTAAATTCTATCGACGAGCTGATTGAACAGACTGTTCCGACGGCAATCAGGTTAAAACAACCGTTAAACTTGCCTGCAGCGAAATCAGAAACTGAATATCTTGGTGCTTTAAAACAAACTTCATTGTTGAATAAAGTTTTCAAAAGCTTTATCGGTCAGGGTTATTACGATACCATTACGCCTGGTGTTATTTTACGTAACGTATTCGAAAACCCGGGATGGTACACACAATACACGCCATATCAGGCAGAAATTGCACAGGGTCGTTTACAGGCCTTATTAAATTTCCAAACCATGGTTATCGATTTAACCGGAATGGAAATTGCGAATGCATCTTTACTGGATGAAGGTACAGCTGCGGCTGAGGCTATGTTTATGCAATACAGCTTACGCAAAAACCAGGCAGCTAAAAAGTTTTTCGTTTCTGAATTACTTTTCCCTCAAACCATCGATATTTTAAAAACACGTGCCAATCCTTATGGTATCGAGCTGGTAATCGGCAGCCATCTAGATTTCACTGCTTCCGAAGAATTTTTCGGTGCAATTGTTCAGTATCCGGCAGGAAATGGCGAAGTTTTCAATTATGAAGCTTTCGCATCAGCTTTACACAGTCAAAATATTAAATTAACCGTAGTCGCCGATATCTTAAGCTTAACCTTATTAACGCCTCCGGGCGAGTGGGGTGCTGATGTAGTTGTAGGTACTACACAGCGTTTAGGTATACCAATGGGTTTTGGTGGACCGCACGCTGCATTTTTTGCCACTAAAGAAGAATACAAGCGTAATATCCCTGGTCGTATTATCGGTGTAACCATCGATAGCCACGGCGATTATGCTTTACGTATGGCCTTGCAAACGCGCGAGCAGCATATCCGTAGAGATAAAGCAACTTCAAACATCTGTACTGCACAGGCATTATTGGCTATCATGGCTGGTTTTTATGCTGCTTACCATGGTCCGAAAGGATTAAAAGCCATTGCTGAACGTACACACGGTTTAGCCATCAGTTTGGCATCAACCCTTAAAAATTTAGGTTACGAGCAGTTAAATTCAGCTTATTTCGATACCATTCGTTTCGATTTGGGCGATTTAAAAGGTGGTATCCATGCTTATTGTTTAGATAACGAAATCAACTTAAATTATGTGGGTAATACGGTGACCATTTCGGTTGATGAAACCACTACTTTTCAAGACATTACTTTAATTGCTAAAATCTTTGCAAGAGCAAAAGGTTTTGCTGGGGATCAGGTAGAGGTTGTCGAGAATGTAGAAACGGTTATTCCAGCCCCTCTGCAACGTACTTCTGCTTATTTAACACACCCGATTTTTAACTCGCACCACTCGGAACATGAAATGTTGCGTTATATCAAATCGTTGGAAGCAAAAGATTTATCGCTTTGCCACTCGATGATCGCTTTGGGTAGCTGTACCATGAAATTAAATGCTACGGCAGAGATGATTCCGGTTACCTGGTCTCACTTCGGTCGCATTCATCCGTTTGCCCCGGCCGATCAGGTATTGGGTTACTATTCTGTTTTTAACGAACTGGATAAATGGTTAAGCGAAATTACCGGTTTTGCGGCCATGAGCTTACAGCCAAATGCGGGTGCCCAGGGTGAATATGCTGGTTTAATGGTTATCCGCGCTTACCATCACGATAGGGGCGATTTCCACCGTAACGTTGCTTTAATTCCGGCTTCGGCACATGGAACAAATCCTGCTTCTGCTGCAATGGCCGATATGAAAATTGTAGTGGTTAAATCTTTAGAAAACGGTAACATCGATGTTGAAGATTTAAAAGCTATGGCAGAATTACATAAAGACAACTTATCATGTTTAATGGTAACTTATCCATCTACTCACGGCGTATTTGAAGAAAGCATAATCGAAATCTGTGAAACGATCCACGCTAACGGCGGACAGGTTTATATGGATGGTGCGAATATGAATGCACAGGTGGGCTTAACAAGTCCGGCCAATATTGGTGCCGATGTTTGCCACTTAAACCTGCACAAAACTTTCTGTATCCCTCACGGTGGTGGTGGTCCTGGTATGGGCCCAATCGGTGTGGCTAAACACCTGGTTCCTTATCTTCCAGGTCATGCCGTGGTTGATATCGACAAAGGGAAATCTATTTCTGCAGTTTCGTCTGCTCCATGGGGTTCGGCTTCTATCCTGATCATTTCTCACGCCTATATTGCGATGATGGGTGCTGAAGGTTTAACTAATGCTACCAAATATGCCATTTTAAATGCGAACTACATGAAAGCGCGTTTAGAGCAACACTATCCGGTACTTTATTCAGGCGCTCAGGGCCGTTGTGCACACGAAATGATTTTAGATTGCCGTGCTTTCAAAGCTTTTGGAATTGAAGTAACTGACATTGCAAAACGTTTAATGGATTATGGTTTCCATGCACCAACGGTTTCGTTCCCGGTTGCGGGTACTTTAATGGTTGAGCCTACAGAATCAGAACCTAAACATGAGTTAGATCGTTTCTGTGATGCATTGATCGCCATTAAAAATGAAATAGATCAGGTAGAGAATTTAACTTTCGATAAAACGGATAACCCGCTAAAAAATGCACCTCACACCGTTTCAGTAATTACTGCTGACAATTGGGAGCATGCTTATAGCCGTCAAACTGCTGCGTTCCCGCTTCCTTATGTGTTAGAACGCAAGTTCTGGCCATCGGTTGGTCGTGTTAATGATAGTCATGGCGATAGATCTTTGATCTGTGCATGCCCTCCAGTGGAGAGTTATTTGGAAGAGATAGTTCCTTAGTGAGGTAGAAGGCGGGGAGGTAAAGGGTTTAAGGTTTTTTGCAGGGTGCGTAAAGCATACAGCAGAAAATTTTAAACCTTTTTTGATTGTAATGCTGAACTTTGTTTAAGTTAAGAAGAGATTTCTATCGCGATATCGTCATTTCGAGCGGAGCGCAGCGAAGTCAAGAAATCTATCTCAAATAGATCTCTCCATTCCACTGCGTTTCAGTCGAGATGACGATTTTTCTTATGGATATATCAATGTAAGACAAAGCATTTTTTTGGAAATGAATGTCGATTTTCCATCGGTGGCTGCAGCCCTGCCATTCGCTTCAATCTTTTTGTGGTGTTTGCTCTTCTTTGTCGTCATTGCGAGAAGGAACGACGAAGCAATCTTTCACTGTAAGTGCCGAAAAAAAAGGATTTTCGCTGCTGTCGGGTTTAGCATGAATAGTGGTGGCCTGGATCGTCCATTTCCACTTTGTCTTGATCGATTAAACCCTTAAATGCAACCGGAGTCAATAGAATGATTTTAAATAAATCAATTATTATTGAAAAAACTTAACATAGGTCAACAACAAGAGAGGGGTTGTTCATCTATATTTGTATCAAATTTTAAAAAACCAGAAAATGAAATTAAAAATCTCTTCAATTTTTTTATTAGTTGCAGTTGTTTCTTTATCAGCTTTTACAACTATTAAACCAGTAACCTATACTGTAGATGTAGCAAAATCAACCATTACCTGGATTGGTAAAAAAGTAACCGGTTCTCACAATGGAACAGTGGCTTTGCAGTCAGGTACATTAGCAGTTAATGGTAAAAGCGTAACAGGTGGTACTTTTGTAATCGATATGACTTCAATTAAAGATGCTGATGGTAGTGCTAAATTAGAAGGTCACTTAAAAGCAGATGATTTCTTTGGTACAGCTAAATTCCCAACTTCAACTTTCGTTATTACTAAAGTTGCGGGTTCAGGTGCTAACGTAACCGTAACCGGTAATTTAACCATCAAAGGTATCACTAAACCATTAAGCTTCCCTGCAACTGTAACGGTTAATGCAGACGGAACAGCTTCAGCTTTAGCGGGTAAAATCATTGTAGACAGAACTAAATATGACATCAAATATGGTTCAAAATCATTCTTTGATAGCATTGGCGACAAAGCAATTGACGATAACTTCGAATTGTCTGTTAAATTGGTCGCTAAAAAATAATTTCCGGTCTCGGAAAATGGAAGCCCCGGCATCCGTCGGGGCTTTTTTTGTTAACCGCAAAGTGACGCTAAGGTTAACCATAGAGGAAGCCGAGTTTTTCACAGAGAAGCGCAGAGTTTATTAATAATACTAAATATTGCACCCAACTCTGTTTACTTTGTGCCTTCTCCGTGTACTTTGTGGTAAAAAGCAACTCTGCGCGCTTAGCGATTTTTCTTTGCTCCCTTCGCGGTAAAAAATAGAGACTTTAAAAACTCAGGATAATGCAAGAAACCAGGCGGCAAGGTGCTGCAAAGTCCAAAGATCTCTCCACTTCGCGTTGCTCCGGTCGAGATGACGAAACGATGTCAGTGCGTACCGAAATAAAATAAATTGATTTTTTAAACTTAAATTATACTAATCACCTCAGGATCTGTTTTCCCTAAACCCTAAACCCTAAACCCTAAACCCTAAACCCTAAACCCTAAACCCTAAACCCTAAACCTATCTTATCCGAAACCCACCTTCAATAACATCCACAAAACCAGTTGCTGCACTTTTGCCATGATAGAATAAACATTCCCAATTCTCTTCAGCTGCTCTTTTACCAAACTCTTTCCGTAATTCCATTGCCTTGCGACCGTCGAAATCGTATTTGGCAATAAAATTTTTAACCAGTTCTTCTGGTTCAGGTAAAACATCACCGCCAAAAAATACTTTTTGATTGCCTTCTGTTAAAAGAAAAACCTGGTGATTCGGACAGTGGGCACCGGTAAATTCATATGAAATAGTTTCATCCAAAGCGCCATCCCCCTCCACAAATTTCAATTGTGCATTACGTTGCACGAAATCGAAAATATCAGTATGGTAAGATGACGAAGTGCTGCTGAAAGCCGTTTCCCATTCGCCCCGGTTAATTACATATTCAGCATCAGGAAAACTCAGTTCTATTTTATCATTGCTTTGTTTGTGGATCATCCCGCCAGAATGGTCGTAATGTAAGTGCGACATTAAAACTTTGGTCACATCAGTTGGATCGAAACCTGCATTGCGGATATTTTTGTGTAAAATCAGTTCGCCATGGTCATCACTAAAACCTAAACCTGTATCGAAAAGTACGAGGTCGTTTTTCAGTTCAACCAAAAAAGGCTGAACATTGATAAATAATGAAGCAGGTCTGTCTTTAAAACTGTGTATAGCGGAATCGAAAGGCACAAATTTCTTTGATGCGTCAACAGAATAGGTTCCTTCGAATAGGGTGTGAACTTGCAAAATATAAATCTTTTAAATGTGTGTACAAAGGTAACAATCTAAACATTAGTATTTATCATAAGGGCAGGTCTAATCCATTTCGATAGGGCTTTTCAGCATGACATGATTAAACAATCTTCAATGTTTGAAGTTAAATCTAACTTTTTGTATTTAAATGCTTTGTAAGGCATCGCACTCAAGTTTAGCGCCATCATATCCAATTAAAATGTATATTTACTGTTCGGAGACAGTATAAAATGGAAAAAAGATGGGTGCTGGCATCAGATTGTGATGATGATACAGTAACAAAAGTAGCAGAACAACTTAACATAGACCGTTCATTGGCACAGATTCTTGTGCAGCGGAATATCTGTGATTTTGATCAGGCGAAAAGTTTCTTCAGACCAGATCTTAATCATCTTCATGATCCTTTTTTAATGAAGGATATGGATGTTGCTATTGCCCGTATCGAAACCGCACTGGCCAGCCACGAAAAGATATTGATTTATGGGGATTATGATGTGGATGGCACCACTTCGGTTGCACTCGCTTATAGTTTCTTTTCAAAGCTCACTAAAAATATAGAATATTATATCCCAGATCGTTATCTGGAAGGTTATGGCATTTCTACTGCCGGGATTGATTATGCCAATGAAAATGGGTTCTCCCTTATTATTGCATTAGACTGTGGCATAAAATCGATCGATAAAATTGATTATGCCAATAACCTGGGGATCGATTTCATTATCTGCGATCACCATTTACCTGGAGATGAACTTCCACAGGCCATAGCCGTTTTGGACCCTAAACGTTCAGACTGCGCATATCCTTTTAAAGAACTGGCCGGCTGCGGAATTGGTTTTAAACTGGCGCAGGCTTATGCACAAAAACATCAGCTTCCAAAAGAAACCTATCTGCAATATTTAGATCTGGTGATGGTAAGTATTGCGGCAGATATTGTGCCTGTAGTAGGCGAGAACCGAATTTTAGCTTATTACGGACTGAAAAAATTGAACGCTAATCCTTGCGAAGGTTTACGGGCTTTGATGGAGGTTTCAGGCAAAACCGAAAATTACACCATTACCGATGTGGTTTTTACATTAGGTCCGCGGATTAATGCTGCCGGAAGGATCGATCATGCGAAACATGCCGTTGCCATGCTGCTTTGCCAGGTAGATAGCAATTCCCTGGAACAAAGTGAACTCATCAACCTTAAAAATACCGAACGCAAAACCTATGATCAGGACATTACCCGCGAGGCTTTGGCTTTAATTGGGGAAAGTGAAATCCTCATCAATAGAAAAACCACCGTGGTGTTTAACGAAAACTGGCACAAGGGGGTCATTGGGATAGTAGCTTCGCGCCTGACAGAAAAATATTACCGCCCGACAATTGTACTCACTAAGTCCAACGGACATGTAGCTGGCTCGTGCCGATCGGTAGTAGGTTTTGATTTGTATGAAGCTTTAAGCGGTTGTGCACATTTATTAGATCAGTATGGCGGGCATAAATTTGCTGCTGGTTTGACCATGCAGGAACAAAATGTAAATGCCTTTGCCGATAAATTTGAAGAAATTGTATCGGCGAGTATTACAGAAGAGTTGCTGACACCCATGATCAGGATTGATGCCGAAATTGAACTGGCACAGATCGACGGTAAATTCTTCCGGGTTTTATCGCAGATGGGCCCTTTCGGGCCGGAAAATATGGCGCCAATATTTGTTACCCATAACGTATATCTGGCACAGCATGCCATGGCTGTTGGCCAAAATCATCTAAAAATTAATATAAAACAACAAAATTCGCCTATTTTTGAGGGCATTGCATTTGGATTGGCAGAATTTCAAAATCTTTTACAACCCAGGGTGCCGTTCTCCGTTTGTTATACGTTAGAAGAAAATGTGTGGCGGGATAAGAAACGCTTACAGTTAAATATTAAAGGAATAAAAGTTAATTAATTGAAACCTTACAGGTTTTAAAAACCTGTAAGGTTTAGCTAATAAGTATGATACTAAAAGCCGAAAATCTGGTTAAAAAATATAAACAGCGTACTGTTGTAAACAACGTTTCCTTTAACGTAAGCCAAGGGGAAATTGTGGGGCTTTTAGGTCCGAACGGGGCAGGGAAAACAACTTCTTTTTACATGATCGTTGGTTTAATTAAACCGAATGAGGGGCGTATCTTTTTAGAAGAAGAAGATATTACCGAAGATCCGATGTACCGCAGGGCGCAAAAAGGAATCGGCTATCTGGCACAGGAAGCATCAGTTTTTAGAAAACTTACCGTAGAAGATAACATCCTGGCCATTTTGGAAATGAGCAACTTAACCAAGGAAGAACAGCGTGATAAACTCGAAGAACTGATCAATGAATTTAGTTTGCACAAAGTACGTAAAAACCGTGGTGATTTATTATCCGGAGGGGAGCGTCGCCGTACCGAAATTGCCCGGGCTTTAGCTGCAAATCCTAATTTTATCTTGTTAGATGAACCTTTTGCCGGGGTAGATCCTATTGCTGTAGAGGAAATTCAAAGTATTGTGGCTAAACTGAAGCATAAAAATATAGGGATTTTAATCACCGACCACAACGTACAGGAAACACTATCCATTACTGATAGGGCATATCTACTTTTTGAGGGAAAAATTCTGGAACAAGGCGTTCCGGAAGTGCTTGCTGAGAATGAAATGGTGAGAAAAGTATATTTGGGATCAAATTTTGTATTGAAACGTAAGAAATTTGATATTTAAAATAGTTACAAACAAAATTCAACCTGGCATGTTGCCTACTCGCAAGGTTAACTAAAAGCTACTAAATTTATTGTGTATAAAAATCTCTGTATATTCCCATTTAACCAAAGGGCTGGTGTGAAAGTCTATGGCGGCCTGGCACCCATTAGTTTTAGCATTTAAAATGGCAATTGTAAATTCAATTTTTACCTGGTTAATGAAAAAGCGGATCCACCAGATCGAGCTTTTTATGAAATATCCGCACGATGTTCAGGAAGAGTGGTTTCACAGTCTGATTGATAGTGCAGAGAATACCGAGTGGGGTAAATTGTACGATTATAAATCAATTTTAACGCCGCAACAATACCAGCAGCGCGTTCCCATCCAGAACTACGATACCCTAAAACCTTACATTGAGCGTATGCTTAATGGCGAACAGAACATCCTTTGGCCGTCTGATATTAAATGGTTTGCAAAATCATCGGGTACCACCAGCGACAGGAGTAAGTTTATCCCAGTCTCTGAGGAGTCATTGGAAGAATGCCACTTTAAAGGGGGAAAGGATATGCTTTCTATCTATTGTAATAACCGTCCCGATAACCAGATGTTTACCGGAAAAGGTTTGGTTTTGGGAGGTAGCCATCAGGTTAACCAGTTAAACGAAGATTGTTTTTATGGTGATTTATCTGCTGTACTGATTAAAAACCTTCCTATCTGGGCCGAATATTACCGCACACCCGATATGTCTATCGCTTTGATGGACAATTACGAAATTAAGATGGATAGAATGGCTGAAGCCACCGTCAGTGAAAACGTTACCAGTATTTCTGGTGTACCCACCTGGACCATCGTGTTGGCTAAAAAAGTACTCGAACTTACCGGAAAGCAAAATTTATTGGAAGTTTGGCCTAACCTTGAATTGTATATCCACGGGGCAGTAAATTTTGCACCTTATCGCGAACAGTTTAAACAGTTGATTCCTTCCGCTGAAATGTATTATCTCGAAACTTATAACGCATCAGAAGGATTTTTCGGCATCCAGGATCAGGATCATTCAGACGAAATGTTGCTGATGCTTGATTATGGGATTTTCTATGAATTTGTGCCGATGGAAAATATAGGAGAAGAAAATCCTAAGGCGCTGTTGCTAGGAGAGGTAGAGCTGCATAAAAATTACGCGATAGTTATTTCTACAAACGGTGGTTTATGGCGATACATGATCGGCGACACTATTCAGTTTACCTCCCTTTCTCCTTACCGCATAAAAATTACCGGGCGTACAAAACATTTTATTAATGCCTTTGGCGAAGAGGTGATCATCGATAATGCGGAGCAGGCCTTAACTAAAGCCTGCCAGCAAACAGGCGCTGAAATAAAAGATTATACCGCAGGGCCTATTTACTTTAAGGATGAAAAGGCGGGCGGACACGAATGGATCATAGAATTTGATAAGCAGCCTGATGATTTTGAAAAATTTGTGGATGTGATGGACCAAACCCTGCGCGAGGTAAACTCAGATTACGATGCCAAACGTTTTAAAGATATGGCGCTGGCCCGTCCTAAAGTACATAATGCACCTGCTCACACTTTCTACAACTGGTTAAAGGCGAAAGATAAATTGGGCGGTCAGCATAAAGTGCCCCGGTTAGCCAATGAGCGTAAGTATGTAGATGATATTTTGGAGATGATGAAATCAGCTTAATTTTTATTTAGACATGTCAGTGAGAACTGTAGAAATACATTTAGCGGTGTTGCAGCATATTATTATTGACAGACACCCTAAAAAAAGTCGTCCTTGCGAGGAGGAACGACGAAGCAATCTTTCATGCTGATGATCCTTACTATAAAGATTGCTTCGTCGGCTGAAAAAGCCTTCTCGCAATGACGATCCCCGGAGAGGTTTATTTCAATTAGATGTTGCTCTCAATAATATTGGTTTTATAAAATAAATTATTCCTTAGTGTGCTGGCTATAAATAACTTCACTCCATCATGAAAAATATCATACTTTTTTTCTTTATTTTAGGATCATCAATATACCAATCAAAAGCCCAGGTAAAAGAAAGCTACAAAGCACAGATTGCCTATAAAATTGTAGAAACTTCTCCTCGTTGTAAACAGCTTACCAAAGGACTTTACGAAAGGATTGTTAAAAATGGTGGTACCTCTTATGGTGTTATGCTTGAGAGCAGCCCCAATCCTAAAACTGACCCATCGCAGGGATACTCCAAAACCTATAATTTTAACCTCCACGAAAGTTATGCAGATAGAATGCCTATTCTAGCCAGGTTTGTATTTGATCCAAAAAAGCAACAGCTTTACGAGGAGGATGTACTAAATGATAAACTGATAGCCATCGCTTTTGACAAAAAGTTATTGAAGCGCTTTAATAAAACTAGATGAAAAGTATCAGGCCGTTGTACCAGATATGCGGAATACAACTATGATGCTTTTGGCCGTTAATTTGTAATATGCTAAACCATGAAGTTAAACAGGGAAAAAATATTAGGTTTTTTTAAGAAATCGCAAAGCAAAGCCTCAGTGATTTTAAGTGATAAAACCAAAGCCAGCAATACCATCAAAGATGCTTTAGGTAAGGCGGTTACCAATAAGGGAGATTTAGAAGGTGTTTGGACTAAACTGGTTCTGCTTTTTGCGGTATCTAAAGATTATGTGAATGGTGATTATACTGAAATCCCTAAAAGATCGATCATTGCCATTTTAGGAGGACTGATTTATTTCCTATCCCCAATTGATGTAATTCCTGATTTTGTGCCTGTTCTGGGATTCATTGATGACATATACGTTCTAAATCTGGTGTACAGACAGGTACTTAAAGATCTGGAAAGATATAAAGCCTGGAAAGATGGCCAGGGAAAAATAATTGACATAAATGGCTCGACCGCATAAAACCTTTTTAGAATGGTTGGGCGAACATCTTTTTAGTTGTCCGTTTAAAACTCATTTCGGGATTGACTGTCCGGGCTGTGGCCTGCAGCGCTCCGTTTTGGCTTTGTTTAAAGGTGATTTATCCGCATCATTTAAGTTTTATCCTGCAACAATCCCGCTTATTTTTCTGGTATTATTTACTTTGATTCACTTAAAATTAGACTTTAAATTTGGGGCGCAGCTGATCAAAATCGTTTTTGCAGGGGTTGCAGTAATTATTTTAATCAATTACATTTACAAAATATATACTCACCAATTGATCTAAATATCTATGTCAGAAGAACAGGAAACCCCTCAAGAAAATAAAACTATTGATCTTTCTAAAGGTCAACAGTCAGAACCTGCACCATTTCAGCCCCTGGGGAACGGGCCGGTAACCCCGCCGCCTTTTCAACAGTCGCCACCATTTGGCCAGTTTGGAGGTGGAGGTTTTGGTCAGCAGAATTTGCCAAATGCTACAGCTGCACTTGTATTGGGTATTATAGCTATCCCCGCATGTTGTTTTTACGGCATATTTGGGTTAGTATTTGGTGTAATAGCCTGGATATTAGGTGCTGGTGATATGAAAAAATATCAGCTCAATCCGGGTTTATATACCGAGTCATCATATAAAAATGCAAAAGCAGGCAAAATCTGCGGAATGATTGCGACTATTTTAAGTGCATTATTTATTGTGATCTTTATATTGATTATAGCGGGAGCGATTACCAACCCTCAAATGTTTGATAATTTTATCAAAGGAATGAAATAGGTTATTAATTTTACCTTAAAAATATAAATCGGATGGTGCATGCCATTCGATTTTCTTATTTTTGTACTATTGATATTGTAAATAAAAAACTAAGATAATGTATCCAGAATATTTGGTAGAGCCAATGCGTAAGGAATTAACCAACGTTGGTTTTCAAGAGTTAAAAAATGCAGCAGACGTAGATCAGGCGATTAAAGGCGAAGGAACTGTATTGGTGGTTGTAAATTCTGTTTGTGGTTGTGCAGCAGCAAATGCACGTCCGGCAGCCCGCGCAGCGGCAGCACACGAAAAACATCCTGATAAATTAGTTACCGTTTTTGCAGGTATGGAAAAAGAAGCAGTAGATCAGGCTAGAAGTTATATGATGCCTTTTCCTCCGTCTTCTCCCGCAATGGCTTTGTTTAAAGATGGTAAATTGGTACACATGATTGAACGCCACCAGATTGAGGGCAGACCAGCACAAATGATTGCTGACAACCTGATCGGTGCTTTTGAACAATACTGCTAATAAATGATTGCACAGATTATTGGATTACACCGGTAATTAGCTGATTTAAATTATAATGAAATGGTGAATGGCAACATTCACCATTTTTGCGTTTATAACTTTCGTCATTGGTGCGAAGCAATCCACCTCTCTGGTCTTAGCGTCTTGCTAATACCCTCTCTGGTCTTAGCGTCTCGCTAAGACTTTAATTAGGTTGTTCCTTTAACCCCATAACATTAAATAAATAACAGGTCTTAGCGAGATGCTAAGACTAGAGAAGAGTCGGAAAGACTAGAGGATTAAAGATTCTTCACTGCGTTCAGAATGACAGTAATGTGAAAATTTGTGCTTTAAAAATCTTTATTCAACAATTTCTCCAGTTCTCCGAATGAAACATTCATTCTTACACGCCCTTGTTTAGCATATGATATTTCTCCGGTTTCTTCAGATATAATTACGGCCACCGCATCAGTGGTTTCCGAAACGCCGATACCTGCCCGGTGCCTTAAGCCGAATTGAGGAGGCAACTGGTCATTATCTGTTAAAGGCAAAATGCAACTCGCGCTTTTAATTCTGTTTTCAGAGATTACTACGGCGCCGTCGTGCAGCGGACTGTTTTTCTGGAAAATGCTTTCCAGTAAACGTTTTGATATTTTGGAATCAACAAATTCGCAGCTATTGGCAAAAAACTGTTCATCATAAAATTTAACAAATACGATTAAGGCTCCTGTACGCGTTTTTTTCATGCTTTTACAAGCATCGATAATAGGCTTTATACGGGTTAAATTGTTTCTTTCAATTTCTTTCCGGCCAAATAAATAACCCCACCAGGCTTTGTTTTTTTGTAAAAAGGCATTTTTCCCGATCAGCAAAAGAAAACGCCTGATTTCAGGGTGGAAAATTACAATAAGGGCAATAATCCCCACACTCATAAATCTGTCTATAATGGCAGTCAGTAATTCCATGTGCAGGGCCTTTACTATCCAGTAAAAAACGGTGATAATAAACATCCCAACCAGAAGGTTAACAGCTAACGTGTTTCGGATCAGGGTATAAACATAGTAAATTAATAAAGCCACCAAAATGATATCAACGATATCAGTTGGTGATACTTTAAGGAAATCAAAATCAAAACCTTTCATTAGTGGCAAGATAGCAAAACGGATTCCAGTTTACAAGCAGGATAGGTTAACTGTTTAAACTGGTTAATCGGTTAATTGTGGAGCTGGTGCAGAAAACCTAATTTCTTAATGTCGATTTACGCAAAGCGTTTAATTTATTGGTTAATTCATCAAGTTTTAGTCGAAATGAAATATATTCTTCTTCGCTGATATATTCCAGGTCATACGCACCAATAATATGGTTGATCGTTTCGATTGCGCTCGAATAAGACATAGTTATAAAATGTGCTTTATCCTTAGGCGTAACTCTCGCTGAACCTTCTGCTAAGCAATCACCAATACTGCTTGCAGATCTTTTGATCTGACTTGTTAAGCAAAACACCTCCTCTTTTGGGAATTTCCTGGTCAAATTATAAATATCTTTTCTAAATATCCTGGCTTTTTGCCAGGTCTCTAATTTTTCAAATGAGTAAATATGCATAACAATTAGTTTAGATTATATCAGGAACTGGAGTGTAATTACAATTTAATAAGATATTGAAATTATCAGACGTAGGCAATTTGCTATTTGTACGATTAACCGATTTAACAATTGACCGATTAACCTTTTATCTTCTCCACCAACCGCACACACTCTGCCGCTTCTTTCACATCGTGTACCCTTAAAATACCCGCACCTTTTTGTAACGCAATGGTGTTAAGTACTGAAGTGCCGTTTAAAGCCTCTGCTGCTGTAATGCCAAGTGTTTTATAAACCATTCCCTTTCGCGAGAAACCCACTAAAACAGGAAGTTTGAAGATTTTAAACGCTTCCATTTGTTTGAGCAGTTCATAATTATGTTCAGTGGTTTTCCCAAAGCCAAAACCCGGGTCAATAATCACATCATGGATGTGCAGTGCTTTAAGTGCAGCAATTTTTTTTGCCAGATCATCGATCACTTCGAGCAATACATTATTATAAACCGGATTTTGCTGCATATTTTGTGGTGTACCTTTCATGTGCATCATGATGTATGGCACCTGCAGCCTGGCTACCGTTTCGAACATCTGCCCGTCCAGATTTCCAGCTGCAATGTCGTTAATGATATGTGCACCAGCTTCAATGGTTTCCCGGGCAACCTTTGCCCTGAAAGTATCAATGGAAATAATCGCTTCCGGAAATGCTTTTACCAAACTTTCTACCACAGGTACCAAACGGTCTGTTTCTTCACTGGTAGAGATATCCTGAGCGCCTGGCCTTGATGAGTAACCACCAACATCAATAAATGTAGCCCCTTCACTTAAAAATTGTGCTGCTTTACTCAAAGCTTCATCAATCGTTTTTGTACGGCTGTTGTGATAAAAGGAATCAGGAGTGATATTTAAAATTCCCATTACTTTTGGCGTGCTTAAGTCGATAAGTCTGCCTTTTATATTTAAGCTTTGTTTGGGCTCAAAAAAGTTTTTTTCTGCCATAATAAACCCTTTCGGGATTTGGGTTTCGCTTTAAAAATGTATCTTTAGCTTTTGTTTTTTCACGACAAAAATACACTAAAAACTAAATAATTATTGGCTTTGGCACAAACAAATACCTCTACAGAATTTGACGAAGTGATTGCGGTTTGCAGATCATTATTTTTAAAAAAAACTAAAGATTACGGAACTGCATGGCGGATTTTGAGACCAAGTTCAATAACTGACCAGATTTTTATCAAAGCACAGCGTATCCGTACCCTGGAAGAAAAAAAAGTAAGTAAGGTGGGAGAGGGTGTGATATCTGAATACATCGGGATTGTAAACTATTGCGTGATTGCCATGATGCAACTCGAATTAACGGAAAGCGACCCGAATGAAATGCCTTTTGAAGAAGTTGAAAAAAGGTTTGACGATAAGGTAACGGAAACCAAAGATTTGATGTTTGCCAAGAATCACGATTATGGAGAGGCCTGGCGAGATATGCGCATTAGTTCGTTAACAGACCTGATTTTGATGAAAATTTTTAGGGTTAAACAGATAGAAGATAACGAAGGCCAAACGCTGGCTTCAGAAGGTGTTAATGCGAATTATCAGGATATGTTGAACTATTCTGTTTTCGCACTGATCAAACTTGGCGTAAAATAGCAAAATAGCCTTTAAAATAGATACATAGATGCGAAATATAGTTTTAAGATTCTCCAGGATTTTTGTCGGTGCTTTATTCATATTTTCAGGATTAATCAAAGCGAATGATCCGCTTGGCTTTGGCTATAAACTACAGGAATATTTTGAAGTTTTTCATATGAATTTCCTGAGTGGAATGGCTACTGGTATTGCCATTTTACTTTGTACCTTAGAAATTGTGCTCGGTGCCTTATTGTTATTAGGTTTCTGGAGCAAAAAAGTAGCCTGGGGCCTGTTGCTGCTCATTATCTTTTTTACCCTGCTTACCTTTATATCCGCAGCATTTAAAGTAGTAACCAGTTGTGGCTGTTTCGGCGATGCCATTCCGCTTACACCGTGGCAGTCGTTTACCAAGGATCTGATTCTTTTGGCAATGATTATTGTTATTTTCCTTAATAAAAATCTCATCCATCCATTATTTAAAAAAGAAGCAACACAAAGAAATATTGCCCTTTTAGTAACGGTTGTATCTTTAGGTTTTGGGTTATATACTTACAATGTTTTACCCATTATTGATTTTTTGCCCTATAAAGTTGGCGCACATATTCCGTCGTTAATGGTCATTCCTCCAGGAGAAAAGTCTGATGAATTTGAGATCATGTATCACCTCAAAAATAAGAAAACCAAAGAGGAAAAAGACATGAGCGATAAAGCCTATCTTCAAACGGAGATCTGGAAAGATAACAATTGGGAAATTATCGGCGAACCGGCAAAAAGGCTGGTTAAAAAAGGATTTGAGCCTAAAATCAAAGATTTGAACATTACGGATGCTTCCGGAACTGATTATACAAAGGAACTGATCGAAAACCCATACTATAACTTAATTTTTGTGGCTTACGATCTGCACGCAACCAATGAAGCTGCTATTGGTAAATTAAACGCACTGGCCTTAAATGCCACCCAACAGTTTAATATCCGTACAGTATTGCTTACTTCTAATTCGGCACAGGATGCACAAGTATTTATTAAAAAAAATAACCTGTTCTCAGAAGTATTTTTTGCAGATGCCGTTCCGCTAAAAAGTATGGTAAGAGCAAATCCTGGTGTTTTATTGATGAAAAACGGAGTGGTGATCAATAAGTGGCATTACCATAATGTACCCACTTTCGACCAACTCAGCCGGAAATATTTCGATAAATAAACATGATCGGATATGCACTAAAAAAACTCATGTATGGACTGCTGGTGATGGGCGGTGTAATATTGGTTGTTTTTGTGCTGTTTAACATTTTACCCGGCGACCCTGCAAGAATGACAATGGGGCAGCGGGCCGATGTACAATCACTTGAGGCTGTTCGTAAAGAATTTGGTTTAGATCGATCGAAGCCGGTTCAGTTTATTTTATATCTGAACGACTTATCGCCTGTCAGTATTTTGGATAATAACAGTGCCAGTCAACAGAAATACCATTACGCCAAACTCATAACTTTTGATCAAAAAGTACTGGCGTTAAAATGGCCCTATCTGCGTAGTTCTTACCAAACTAAGCGAGATGTTACTGCGATTCTTTCCGAAACGGTGCCTAATACTTTTATCCTGGCATTAACAGCAATGATTTTTGCTACCATAATAGGTGTGTTGCTGGGAGTGCTGTCTGCAGTATATAGAGATTCGTGGATTGATAAAACAGCCAATGCATTTGCTATTTTAGGAATATCCGCCCCTTCATTTTTCGCGGGAATTATTATTGCCTGGCTATTTGGCTTTGTGCTGAGCGATTTTACAGGCTTAAAAATGAATGGGAGTCTTTATTCCTACGATCCATTTAATGGAGAGGTGTTAACGTTAAGGAACTTGTGGTTACCAATGATTACATTGGGGTTAAGGCCATTGGCCATTATTGTGCAGTTAACCCGTAGCGCCATGCTGGATGTTTTGGCGCAGGACTACATCAGAACCGCAAAGGCTAAAGGTTTAAGCAAAAATGCGATTATTTATAAGCATGCCCTAAGAAATGCCATGAATCCTGTTATTACAGCTATTTCCGGATGGTTTGCATCTTTATTGGCAGGCTCTTTCTTTGTCGAATACATTTTCGGCTATAACGGTTTAGGGAGGACAACAGTAACCGCCTTAGAAATGTCTGATTTTCCGGTAGTCATGGGATCAATTCTTTTTATTGCCTTTGTTTTTGTAGTCATTAATATTCTTGTCGACATTTTATATGCCTATGTTGATCCGAGGGTTAAATTAAGTTAATTACGATGAGTGAAGAGGAAATCATTAAGTATACTGAACTTGCCGATAGACGGATTATCGAAATATTTAAGCAGGCAACTATTGAACTGCCTGATGCAGAACGTTTGTTCAGCCATGTGCTGAATGCCCAGCATATTTGGGCACAACGTATTTTTGGCAAAAAACCGGTTTACGGTGTCTGGGATATTCACCCCAGAGAAAATTTTGAAAGTATCTCTTTAGAAAATTTCAGACTGATTAAAGAGGCATTGAATAATTACACTTTAGATCAAAGGATTTTATATTCGAACTCCAGAGGGGATCAATATGAAAATCGTGTAGATGAAATTTTATTTCATTTGTTTAATCATTCTACTTATCATCGCGGGCAGGTGGTAACCTTATTAAAGAAGGCTGGGTTTACGCCACCTGTAACCGACTATATTATGTTAAAACGCGACCATTTATTTTAGGTCGGTAATCAGAAATCACATGAAAATTTTCCTTATCGGCTATATGGGCTGCGGCAAAAGTACCAAAGCGAAACAACTGGCACACCGTTTAGCATGTCCGGTGATTGATCTGGATGCCGAAATCGTTACGAAAACAGGCAAAAGCATTGCAGAATATTTTGCAGAATTTGGAGAAAGCGGTTTCAGGGGTTATGAAAGTGAAATGCTTAAAACCTTTAACTATCCGGAAAGCTGTGTGGTGGCTACCGGAGGTGGATTAGCTTGTTTCTTTGATAATATGGAATGGATGAATGCACATGGCACTACGGTTTATCTGCAAATGGAACCTGCTGCTTTGGTTTCACGCTTACATAACCGCCAAAAGCGTCCGTTGATTAAAGATTTGGATGATGAGCAACTCCTGGTCTTTATAAAAGAAAAACTCCATGAACGTGAGCCTTTTTATACCCGGGCGAAAATAATTGTTGATGCGTTTGATCTTGATGGAGAGCAGTTGGAGGAAGCCGTTAAGAGAGGTTGTTAGTCTATAGTTCTTAGTCTTCAGTCGATTAATCGTTTTTAGCAATACTGCGATAGGTCGTAAGCGATCAACTATGGACCATCAAACCATTGACCCAATGGCTAATGAACTATTAAACCACTAAACGAATATCATCATCAATAATCTTGGCAGATAATAGAGCCAATGGGATTCCGCCACCTGGATGTACGCTACCACCGCAGAAGTAAAGATTCTTCACTTTGGAACTGAAGTTGGAATGCCTTAAAAATGCGGAAAACTGATTGTTGGAGCTATTGCCATATAAAGCGCCCTGATATGATCCTGTTTTGCTTTCAATAGTTCTTGGATCAAGGATTTGTTCGCAAATGATATCTTTTTCAATGTTCCGGTTTAAAATCCGGCTGATTTTTTTAATGATATTTACCTTCGCTTCCTTGATCAACTGATCCCAGTTTTGTCCGGTATTGGCAGGTACATTAATCATCACAAACCAATTCTCAGCATCGGCTGGTGCATCCGCTCTGATGTGTTTAGAACTGATGTTAATGTAAACGGTAGGGTCGCTGCTCACGGTTTTATCTTTCCAGATGGCATTAAATTCCTTTTGATAATCTTCGGTAAAGAAAATGTTGTGCAGGCCTAGCTCACTATAATTGCTGTCCATGCCCCAGTAGAAAATTAAGGCCGAACTACTTCGTTCCTGCGTTAATAGTTTTTTCGGCTCTGCTATTCCTTTCAATAAATTTTTATAAGTAAACCAGATATCAAGGTTAGAGATTACGATGTCTGCTTTGTAGATTTTATCGTTAACTTTAACACCCTCTATTTTGGGTTTGCCTGTTTTACTGTATAAAATTTCTTCAACTTTCTGACTATAATGAAACCTAATGCCCAGTTCTTCAGCCAATTTTACTAAAGCGCTTACAATACCATACATTCCATCTTTTGGGATAAAAGCACCAAAATGATATTCAAAATGCGGAATTACATTCAGTGTAGCTGGTGCCTGATAGGGGTCTGAACCATTATATGTAGCGTACCGGTTAAAAAGCTGGGCAATGCGCCCGTCTTTAAAAAATGCCTGGTTTGCCTTAGCCTGTGTTCTGAAAGCATCAATCTGACCAAAACGGAATATCGATTTTAAAGTATCCCAATGCACGTAACTTTTAAGTTTATGTAAACTCCTTTCTAAAAAAACGCGATGTGTAACCTCGTATATTGTCTCGCTTTTTTTTAGATAACGCTGTACTTCTGCTGCGGTTGAATGGGTTTTTTCTTCAATATCCCGGGCAAATTTGTCAAGATCAGCGGTAGCATTTAGCCTTAAACCATCTTCATAAAAGTAACGGCAAATTGCGTTTAATTTAGTGTATTTAAAATAATCTTCAGGATTTTTCCCGGCCAGTTTAAAGAGTTCATCTACATATTGTGGCATGGTAAAGAGACTTGGACCGGCATCGAACCTGAAACCATTCGTTTTTATTTCCCCTAGTTTACCTCCGGCTTTTGAGTTGGCTTCAAAAACATCAACTTGATAACCTTTAATAGCGAGACGAATAGCAGAAGCAATTCCCGCGATTCCGGCTCCGATAATTATGGCTTTTGGTTTAGGCATAATGCGAAAATAGAATAAATATTTTACTAACTTAAGGCAATGACTAAGGATGAAATTATTATTTATAAAAATGAAGCAGGACTGCCTGTTATAGAAGTGGTTTTCGGTAATGATACTGTTTGGCTTACACAACAGCAGATGCAACAGCTTTTTAATAAAACTAAACAGAATATTAGTCTCCATATTAAGAATATATTTAATGAAAATGAACTTGTAAAAGATTCAGTTGTCAAGAAATCCTTGACAACTGCCTTAGATGGTAAAAGTTATAATACATTTTACTATTCACTTGATGTAGTTATTTCTGTAGGCTATCGGGTAAAATCGGTTGAGGGAACAAAATTTCGTATATGGGCTAACCAGATTTTAAAAGATTATCTACTAAATGGATATGCCTTAAATTACAAAAGATTACAAGAACAAAGCCAGCAACTCATTGAATTAAAGCAAGCCATTAAGTTGGTTAATGCTGTTCAAAATAGTCACATGCTTAATAATGAAGAATTAAAAGATACTTTTAAAATTCTTAGAGATTATGTTTATGCTTTAGATGTTCTTGACCGTTACGACCATCAGCAGTTAGAAAATGAAGTTTCTGGCCATAAGGGTGATTTTAGAATAGATTACAATTCTGCACTTGAAGCAATAGAAGATTTGAGAGTGAAATTTGGTGGAAGCAAACTTTTTGGAAATGAAAAAGATCAGTCATTTAAAAGTTCATTGTACACCATTTATCAAACATTTGATGGGGAAGAACTTTATCCGAGTATGGAAGAAAAGGCGGCAAATCTATTATATTTTGTAGTAAAAAACCATTCATTTTCTGATGGCAATAAACGGATTGCTGCCTTTTTATTTGTTTGGTTTCTAGATAAAAATAAAATGCTCTATCGAGAAGATGGCACAAAAAGAATTGCCGATAACGCGTTGGTTGCACTCACCTTACTCATAGCAGAAAGTGATCCTAAAGAAAAGGAAATGATGGTTAAAGTAATTATTAATTTAATCAACTATAAAAATTAACCTATCTCAATTCCTCCAGATACGCTTTTGTCTGTTTTTCGATCTCATTAGTGGCAAATTTAATGGACGAACCTACTCTCGTAGTTTCTGTTTTAACTGCCATTTTTTTGATGGTTGCCAATGCATCAATATACCATTTGCTCCAAACCTCAATAATATGTTTCTCATCATCTGCCGATTTTCCATTCGCAATTGCTTTTTTGCTGAGCTCAAATTCTGTTTTTAAGCGGATCAGCGCATCTTCTTTAACTTGATAAACAGTAGCAATAGCCGTATTTTCGTCTGCAGAAATTAAGGTATAGGCCGCAGTTAAACTACTGATGCCGACGTTTTTCATCTCTGTTGCCGAAACTTTATCGATTCTATCATTATCGGTATGATAAAATACATCGGTAAAGTGCCACATCAGCAAACCTGGTATTTTATTTTGTAAAAACGGAGTGTGGTCGCTGCCGCCCTCAAAAGGATTATATTTAACCGTCCAATTGGCAAATTTACCCTGTGCTTTACAGATATCGAAAATAAAATCGTTGAAATAATGCGGGAAAAGATCTTTCTCACTCACATCACCAGCGCCCCATTCAGTATGTTTATCCGTACCTCTTGTCCAAATTGCTGATGGATCGGGCATTTTTTCGATTAAGAAAGAGCCACCGGTTTTTTTGGTGTCTTCGCCAACCATATCTAGACTCATTCCCCACATAATGCCTTTGGCTCTCGTGGTATCCTCGGTAATATATCTTCTAGTTGATACGATTTCATCGCCCCATAAAAAGGTCAAGCTGCGTTCAGGTTTTATCTTTTTTGCCTGATACAGTTCTGCAGTTAATCTTGCCATTTCTGCTAATGTGCCAACACCACTGGCATTATCGTTTGCACCAGGCTCCTGAACATGTGCACTGAAAACAAAACGTTCATCAGGATTTGTACTGCCTTTAACATTTGCCACAATGGTTAATTCTTCGGAAGGATATATTTTAGTCTGAATATTGACTTTTAATTTAGTATCACCTTTTAGGCAAGCGGCTTTTAACTTTTCTTTTGCTGCATAGGAAAGGAGCAATGTCCACACCTCGCTATTGGCTTTCATACTGCCAAACTGAATGGAAGTTTGATGAATTTCCGGTTGGGTATATTTTGGCATTGAATAGCCTAAAACCCCAATGGCCCCTGCTTTAGTTGCGATTTGTAGTAAACGCGATGGATTATTTTCAGAAAACAGAATTTTTCCTTTCAAATCCATCTTTTCTATTTCTGCTGAAACTATTTTTTCGATGTAAACCACGTTAGCCGTTACACCATCAGCAGCAGTTGAGCCACAATTGATGGGAATAATGTTGCGGTTAGTTTTATAAGAAATAAGCGGTTGTGTCTCACCTATAATATCGATATTGGCATCAATAGGCTCCCAGGTGTTATTTTTCATCGCTCTTTTTTCAATCCGATAAGTTAAGGGCGCTTCAAATTCATTTTTTTTCTGTTCTACAAAACCAGCCTTTTTAAGGATGCTTTCGACGTAATGAATACTGGCGTTAAAGCCAGTATTGCCAGGTACACGAAAGTATTTTTCTACAAAGGCCGTTGTTTCGTAGGCATTTTTTTTCTGAAACCCTGCTCTTGTCATTTTGAAAAATCCATCTGTCGTGTTTTGTGCAAAACAGGTAACGCCCGCCAAAAGCAGTAGAAAAAGTATCTTAGTTTTCATGATCATTAGTAAAAACGAAAGATACTAAGAATTTAATGTTGTTTAGTCGTAACGCTTTCCCATTTTACGTTTTAATCCTTCATCAACCGATAGTGGTCCAGAGCCAACTACCCAAAAAATGATAAGAAGAAATAAAATTAACACGGAGAACCAGAGTTCTGAATTCAGGGGTGAGAATCCTATAGTTAGGTTAACGAAAAATACGGCAAACAATAAAATTGGAAGCTGAATAACAACTGCAAAGCGGGTAACTAAACCTAAAGTGATCAAAATACCACCGACTAAATGTGCAAATGCAACAACATGAATGGCAATACTGATCAACATGCCTGAAAAACCAAATACGTTGTTTTGTGTAATCATGTTCTGGAGCACAGAAGTGTCGCTGACAAAAGAAACACCTTTTCCAAAAATGATCAGGCCAAGTACAATCCGAAGATAATCCAGCCATTTTGCGTGATGAACATCTCCCCAATGTTCAATTTTACGGATAACGTTCATAATGAACCTCCATTTTTATGTAAATGATATATTAAGTTAAGAATTTATATTTATTATATCAAATAAGTATTTAGAAATCAGTGGGATATTTAAATTAAAAGAAAGAAAGCAAAATCTTTATCTTTCTGATAAAAGATTAACAGAAAATTAATCTATACCGTTTTGGTTTTTGGTCTGAATTTTGTATTATTGCTTAAATAGATTCGTTTTTTATCATGAGCAAGGAGATACTAGAGTTTTCTGTACAAGTGGATGAAAAATTCGACCTAAAATTTAACTGGTTGGGCGGCTTTTGGGACGCAGCATTTAGATTTTTTGGAAAATAATTTTTTAAAGCCATAATTATTGAAGGAGCATCAGCTTCCTGATGGAAAGTTATGGCTTGATTTTTCTGGTTCTTCAGTCTATCGCGCTCTTTATTGCTGGTTTCAATCTTTTTGACCGACAGTTTTTAAGCCTTCTGTCTTTCTGTCCTACACCTTCAACCTCTTTTTCCTATCTTTGCAAAATAATGAGTAGAAGAAAACCTGGTACGGTAACTATTGTTCCAAACGTACAAATAATTGATATTGCTGAAGAAGGAAAAGGTGTTGGCAAGGCTGATGAATTGGTCATCTTTGTGGATAAAGCTGTTCCTGGTGATGTAGTAGATGTGCGGTTGACCAAAAAGAAAAAGAATTTTGCAGAAGCAATCATTGATCAGTTGCATGAAAAATCAGCATTGCGTACTGATCCTTTTTGTCCTCATTTCGGAACCTGTGGTGGTTGTAAATGGCAGCACATGGGTTACGATGCTCAATTAAAGTTTAAGCAGAAAAATGTTGAGGCAGCTTTACAGCGCTTGGGCAAAATAGATACCTCTGGTACAGAACCGATTCTGGGTTCTGCAAAAAACAGATATTACCGCAATAAATTAGAATTTACTTTCTCGAACAAACGTTGGTTGGAGAAAACTGATGTAGAGCGCGATGAAGATTTTGATATGAACGCATTGGGTTTTCACGTACCTTTACGTTTCGATAAAATTTTAGATATCGAACATTGTTATTTACAGGATGAGCCCTCCAATTCCATCAGAAACGCTGTCCGTAAATATGCTTTAGAAAATGAGTTGTCTTTTTACGATCTGCGTAACCATGAGGGCGTTTTGCGTAACCTGATTATCCGTACTTCCAGTACAGGAGAAGTAATGGTGGCGGTGGTATTTGCTTATCCTGAACAAACACAGGTTGATGGTTTAATGGAATTTGTGAAAAATGAATTCCCGCAAATTACCTCTTTACTTTATATTATTAACCAAAAGAAAAACGATACTATTTTTGATCAGGATGTGGTAGTTTTCTCTGGCCGCGATCATATTTTCGAAGAGATGGATGGCATCCGCTTTAAAATCGGGGTAAAATCTTTTTACCAGACCAATTCTGAACAAGCCTTCGAACTTTATAAAATTACCAGGGAATTTGCCGGATTTAAAGGCGACGAACTGGTTTATGATTTGTACACCGGGGCAGGAACAATTGCCAACTTTGTGGCCCGAAATGTAAAACAGGTGGTAGGCGTAGAATATGTACCTACCGCGATTGAAGATGCTAAGTTTAATTCTGAACTGAACGGAATTGATAATACGATCTTTTATGCCGGTGACATGAAAGATATTCTTACTTCCGAATTTATATCGGCCCATGGTAAGCCTGATGTAGTAATCACCGATCCGCCACGTGCGGGAATGCATGCAGATGTGGTGCAGAGATTATTGGAAATGGAAGCCGAAAAAATAGTTTATGTTAGCTGTAATGCCGCAACACAGGCCAGAGACCTCGAACTGTTAAAGGAAAAATATGATGTAGCCCGCATTAAGCCGGTAGATATGTTTCCGCATACGCAGCATGTAGAGAATGTGGTACTTTTGAGATTAAAGGCGTAAAATATAAAATGGAAGAGGTTTGATGGGCTTTAAACGGCCTAACATTTAAACCTTCCAACAACAAAGAAATGGATAGAGAAGAATTATTAAGTGCAACACCAGAAGATAGTGGGGCGCCACAACGTAAACAGGAAAGTCCACTGATAAGTTTAGAAAAAGACCTGGAGTTTTATGCTGATGCGATCAAAGAAGTGGCCATTGAGATTATGGTTGAAGGGATTTCTGCGAATCCGATTTTCATTGCTCATCAGCACGATGTAAATATTGGTGAAGTGATTTTAAATAAAGAAGAGCTTAATACCAATTGGACCATACAAGCCTCTACATTAGAAGAATTTGTAGAAAAAGGAATTATAAGCAAGGAGAAAAAAGAACCATTCTTAAAAGTATATAAGAAACCGGAAGACTTTATGTGTGTATTCGTGATCGTTCCTGAAGGTGCTAACTTTATTTATTATCCGTATAAAAGAGTTAGAAGGTAGAACGATGGAGGGGTAAAGATTTGTGTGCCAATGCCAATAATAGCCAGAATCTGTATAATCTTCGAGTATCTGGGAATTTTTTTATAAAGAAGACGCTGCTTGCATCCACAGAGCAGCGCCTATCATTAACTAAACTAAACTTTTAATTTACGTGGTGTACATCCCCACTTTTTGAGCTTGATGTTTTTTTAAGTGACGCGTTCCCCTTATAACTTACATCGCCACCGCCACTTGCACTGGCTTCCAAGCCTTTATTTACGTAAAGATTTACATCAGAACCACCAGAAGCCTGAACCTTTGCATAATCTGCAATTAATTCATAAGCATCGATATCGCTGCCGCCACTGGATTGAATGGTCATATTTTCTGCTTTTCCTTTTAAATCAATGTCGCTGCCTCCGCTTGATTGGATAGATAGATCTTTACAAACTACACTAAGTTTCAAATCTGATCCACCAGATGACCGGATGGCAAGTTTATCTGTCTTGATCTGATTTTGTGCAAAAACATCTGAACCTCCCGAAGCTGCTATCGCATTTAAGCTTTTAAAACTGACGTAAGCTTTAATGGTACGGTTTTTAAACATACTTCCCCAGTTGATGCCATCTTTAAATTTGATGGTAACATTGCTGCCACTTTGCTCCACAACAATATCTTTTAATATTTCCGAATCAGCTTTTACATTTACACTTTCGCTTCCACCCTGGGTTAAGTACAAATCAATTCCGCTACTTACCCCAATGCTGTTGAAGTTTTTAACTGTGAAGCTTTTGGTTTCCTGTGCTTTAGCTATGTAGCTAGCTGCCACTATAAATAAGATGGCGGATGATTTGATAAAGATTTTCATATTTGTTTTTCGTTAAATGATTATGAAGCTGTTGCAATGCAATATTTGCATCTCAAGGCTTCGGTTCTCGTTTTGGTTACAGATTAGACGCATCTCTGGCGAAAACGTTGCAAACGATCGAAATTATTTTTTAAATAGTTTGAATTTCATCCTTAAAATCGTTCTTTTTGTATTCAATCCGATTATACAATGGCATCGCAATTACTTATTCTTAACAAGAAACAAATTCAGCAGAAAATAGATCGTATCGCTTATCAGATTTTAGAAGATAACCTGAACGAGAAAGAAGTGGTACTTGCCGGTATTTGGGACCGCGGTTATAAATTAGCGCAAAGGTTAGAGAAAGTGCTTAAAAAGATTTCAGGCTTTAAACTTACCCTGTTGCGTATCGATCTGCAGAAGGAAAGCAGCAAACTGGTAGCTTCAACAGATTTGGATGAAAGCCATTGGAAAAACAAAGTGATTATTATTGTTGATGATGTATTGAATAGTGGTAAAACCCTTGCTTATGGTTTAGGTGTTTTCTTAAACACGCCACATAAAAAAATCCGTACGGTGGTTTTGGTTGACCGCAGCCATAAAATCTTTCCCATTGCCACTGATTTTGTTGGACTTGAACTTGCCACGGTTTTAAAAGAGCATGTTGATGTAGTAATGGATGTGGAAGGTGAGGAAGACCGGGTTTATTTGAGTTAGGATTGATGTAAGATGGAAGAGGTGGTATGGGCGATGTGATAGTATAACTGATATTGTTGCGCGTACTACAACTACTCAATATCGTCCTCGTTTGTAATGAGGATGTGAGAAGAGCGATTTTATCGCTTATTTAATTATCTATATTGAAGATATTTGCGCCACATTACAAATGTGGATCTCTCTGATCCTCGTTTCAAACGAGGACCATAATTTTATTCTGGAGTTAGCATAATTTTGGCGTTTCTTTACATTGATATATCGTCCTCATTTGTAATGAGGATGTATTAGAAACGCGATTTTATCGCCTATTTAGTTATTTATATTATAGGTACTTGCGCCACATTACAAATGTGGATCTCTCTGATCCTCGTTTCAAACGAGGACCATAATTTTATCTTGGATTTAGCATAATTTTGGCGTTTTTTATATTGCTATATCGTCCTCATTTGTAATGAGGATGTATTAGAAACGCGATTTTATCACTTATTTAATATTATAGGTACTTACGTCACATTACAAATGTGGATCTCTCTGATCCTCGTTTCAAACGAGGACCATAATTTTATTCTGGAGTTAGCATAATTTTGGCGTTTCTTTACATTGATATATCGTCCTCATTTGTAATGAGGATGTATTAGAAACGCGATTTTATCGCCTATTTAGTTATTTATATTATAGGTACTTGCGCCACATTACAAATGTGGATCTCTCTGATCCTCGTTTCAAACGAGGACCATAATTTTATCTTGGATTTAGCATAATTTTGGCGTTTTTTATATTGCTATATCGTCCTCATTTGTAATGAGGATGTATTAGAAACGCGATTTTATCACTTATTTAATATTATAGGTACTTACGTCACATTACAAATGTGGATCTCTCTGATCCTCGTTTCAAACGAGGGCCATAATTTTATCCTGGATTTAGCTTAATTTTGGCGTTTTTTTATATTGCTATATCGTCCTCATTTGTAATGAGGATGTATTAGAAACGCGATTTTATCGCTTATTTAATTATTTATATTATAGGTACTTGCGCCACATTACAAAATGTGGATCTCTCTGATCCTCGTTTTAAACGAGGACCATAATTTTATCCTGGATTTAGCATAATTTTGGCGTTTTTTTATATTGCGATATCGTCCTCGTTTGTAACGAGGATGCGTGAAAAGAGCGATTTTATCGCTCTCTTTAAATCAATTCAATTTTTATTAAACCCTCAATTCCTGCATAATCCCTGGCGCTACTGTAAATATATTGTTCAGGAGATTCAACTATACCAGCTTTAACTGGGTTCTCATGGATATAATGTAGTTTTTGATATGCATCTATTTCTTGCAAATCGATAGGATGATTGTCATCTTGCCAGATTTTATAATTTTCGGCCCTATTGGTTTTTCTAGCTTCAAAATTAAACTTATCTAAAAGCCAATCTTTTCTGCTTTCAGGTATTTCTTTAATTGCTGTTGCAAGTTTTTTAGATGTAAATTTTTTAAAGTCTCTCAGAAAATCAGACATTTTATTTGGCTCTTCACATCTTCCAATAAAATGAATGTGATTCGTCATCAGAACCCAAGCATTCAGTATTAATCCTTTACACTCAATACAGTGCTTAAACGAATCAACAATTATGTTTTTATATTCCGGTCGCGTAAATAAATCGATCCAACCGACTATTGTGCAGGTTATGAAATAAGTTTGATGCTGACCCGTAATGATGTATCTGCTTCCTCCCATAATAACAGATATTTAAATCTTTCAATAAAATTATGCCATCGGTAATGCAATATTTGGGAGATTTACAGTAAATATAAATAAATATTCGTTTGTATAATAAGATTATAGTCATCGTTTGGAACTTGGATGTATGAAAAAAGTGGTGAAATTGCTTATTGCGAAATTATTATGCAGTTTTCATCACATTAGGAATGTGAATCTCGCTGATCCTAGTTAAAAACGAGGACCATCAATTCATCAAAACAATCTTTTTAATCATCTATATATAGCACACATTTGCAATTCACCTCAATTTTTTGCAATTTTCCGAAATGTATCAGCCCAGAAAAAATAATCTGATTTTCAAATTTTTCTCATGGTATATTCAGTTTATTATCAAAAAAGATTTTGCTGCATTCAATTATAATGCAGTAGAAATAAAATCTGATTCTTCTATTTTGATCCTGGCCAATCATTTCAGCTGGTGGGATGGTTTTTTTCTGTTTTACATCAACAAAAAAGTGTTAAAAAAACAGTTTCATGTTTTGGTGAATGCTGAGAACTACACTAAAATAGGTTTTTTGAAGTATTTAGGTGCTTTTGCTGCCGAAAATAAAGGTAAAGATGTGCTGGAGACGCTCAACTATGCAGGCAAATTGTTAGATAATCCTGCAAACCTGGTGCTGGTATTTCCACAAGGCAAATTGTATTCTAACCATTTAAACGGTATTAATTTTGAAAAAGGGGTCATGCAGATCATTAATGCCAGCCAGAAAAAAATCAATATCATTTTTGCTGCTACTTTTATCGATTATTTTGCCAAGAGAAAGCCTACAGTTTATAATTATTTACAGCGTTGGGAAACTGAAGAGTATGTGAGTTTGCAATTGCTAAAAAGTGCCTATAATAAACATTACGATCAATCGGTTGTTAAACAAAATCAACTAATTGAATGACAGTTTTTATTTACGCCGTTTTAATTTTTCTGGTCATCCGCGTTTCGGTTACGGTTTTCAATTTCCTTTCTAACCCAAAGTTGCCAAGGGTAGTTAAACATCATCATGACCTGGTTTCGATTCTCATTCCTGCAAGAAATGAGGCGGAGAATATTTTAGAATTGCTTATTTCGATAAAAAATCAGGATTATACCGATTATGAGGTTTTTGTTTTGGATGATAACAGCAATGATGATACTTTCGGGGTAGTCGAAAAATTTTGCCTTGATAATCCGCAATTCAAGGTGGTAAGTGGTAAAGCGTTACCTCCAGACTGGCTGGGTAAAAACTATGCCTGTCACCAGCTTAGCGAATTGGCCACCGGTAAATACTTATTATTCATTGATGCTGATGAAACCATTAAAAGAGGATTGATCAACAGCCTCATCAGCAGGATGGAAATTGGAAGCCTTACGTTGCTCAGCGTTTTTACCAATCAAACAATGAAATCGATAGGTGAATGGTTAACTGTGCCTTTGATGCATTTTATCCTGTTGAATTTATTGCCTTTGCGATTGGTGAAGCTTTCTAAAAATCCGGCTTTTGCAGCAGCCAGTGGGCAATGTATGTTTTTTAATGCCCATGATTATAAAGAAAACCGTTGGCATGAGCGGGTTAAACATCATGTTGTGGAAGATGTGGAAATTATGAAACTGGTAAAACAGGAAAAATTTAATGCAGAAGCACTTCTCGGCAACGGATTGATTTATTGCAGGATGTATAAGAATTTGAGCGAAAGCATAAATGGCTTTAGTAAAAATTTACTTGCAGGTTTTGGTAATAACATCATAATATTATTACTTTACCAGCTTTTGGTAACGGTAGGACCATTGGTTTTGATCTTAAACTTTAATGTTACTTTACTTGTATTACCATTAACTTTAATAGTATTAAGCAGAATGATGATTTCCTATTTATCCGGACAGCGTGTTTTGATAAATCTGATTCTACATCCTTTACAGATGTTGTTCTTCTTAATCATTTCACTCATTTCTATAAAAAAACACATTTTTAAAACGAGCACATGGAAGGGCAGAAAGATCAAAACGATTTAAAGGTTAAAAGAATTGCAGTTGCAATAATTGTCGTTTTTCATGTAGTTGGCTTGTTTGGCTTCATAATCCCCGTTGCACAGCCTTATTTTGTAAAACTAGTCCCTTTTCATTTATTGCTGATGTTTGCCATAATTGTTTTTTCATACAATGGCGATGTAAAAAGATTATTATTGTTCGTTTCAGGAGTATTTCTCTGTGGCTTTTTAGTCGAAGTATTGGGCGTACATACGGGAAAGATATTTGGCAGCTACTACTATGGTGATACACTGGGTTACAAAGTTGCTGCAGTTCCATTGCTAATGGGTGTGAACTGGGTGATCCTGATATTCAGTATTGGACAAATGATGAAAAGTATAAAAATCAGACATAGTATTTTGGCATCGGTTATAGGGGCCTTTGCACTTGTGGGGCTTGATTTCTTTTTAGAACCGGTGGCTATGAAGTTCGATTACTGGCATTGGGACTGGCACGAAATTCCGGTTCAGAATTATGTGGCCTGGTTTATTGTTTCGGTAATTTTGCTGAAGTTTTATTATGCTTTAGGCTTAAAACAGCAGAAATATATTGGTGTGACTATGTTTGCCTCACAGCTAATCTTTTTTGTTGTCTTATACATGACAACCGGAACAAATATTTTTGCTTAATTTTGTATGTTAATTCTAATTAATTTGCATGATGGAAACGCTAATCGTACAGCCTAAAAATAAAAAACAGCTTTTGGCGGTTGAGGCCGTTTTACAAGCACTAAATGTAACTTTTAAAAAAGAGAAGAGCTATAGTCGTGAATTCATAAATGACATAGCCAAAGGAGAAGAAGATATAAAACATGGACGTTTAACAAGGGTTAAGGATGTTCAAAATATATGGGAAAGTATTTTGTAGACATTACAGATCAAGCTAAAAAGCAATTAGCTGAGATTTTTAGATCAGGAGACAAAGCTTCCATTAAAAAACTTCAGCAAATTTTTATAGAATTAAGTATTCATCCAAAATCAGGTGTAGGTAAACCTGAACAGTTAAAATTTGAATTTTCCGGTTATTGGTCAAGGCAAGTAAATAAAAAAGATAGATTAGTTTATAGAATTGATGAAGAGATTATTGCTGTATTTGTAATTTCTGCAAAGGGACACCATGATAAATAACTAATCCTTAGAAAAAAATGAGCAATCTAAACTTACAGGTTAATATCGATAAATCATCAGGCTTTTGCTTTGGCGTAGTATATGCTATAGAAATGGCAGAAGACATTCTGGATAACGAAGGTTATTTATATTGCCTTGGCGATATTGTGCATAATGATGAAGAAGTAGCGCGTTTAACCAATCGCGGATTAAAAATCATCGATCATGAGTTCCTAAAAAACTTAAAGAACGAAAAAGTTTTGATCAGGGCACACGGTGAGGCACCTTCAACCTATCAACTGGCTTTAGAAAATAACCTTACATTAATAGATGCTTCATGCCCGGTTGTGCTTAAATTGCAGAACAGGATTAAAAATTCGCATGATGATGATGAGCAGGTTCTTATTTTTGGTAAGCATGGCCATGCTGAAGTGATCGGATTACAAGGCCAAACTGATGGTAAAGCCATTGTTTTTCAGGATTTGGCCGAATTAGATCAGGTTGAGCTTCCGGCTAAATTTACCTTATACAGCCAAACTACTAAAAGCACCGATAAATTCTATCACATTAAAGATGAATTATTGAGTCGTGGTTACGAAGTTAAGGCCAACGATACCATTTGCAGACAAGTATCTAATCGATATGAAGAACTGGAAGATTTTGTGAGTCATTATGATAAGATCGTTTTTGTTTCGGGAAAGAAATCTTCAAACGGAAAAGTACTTTATGATGTTTGTAAGAAACATAATGCTAATTCTTACTTCATTTCGAATGTAGAAGAGTTGGAGCAAGGCTGGTTTGCTGAAAACGATAGGGTAGGTATCTGCGGAGCTACCTCTACCCCAATGTGGCTGATGGAAAATGTTAAAGCCGCTTTGAAGCAGTATTAGATTATAAGAAGATCTGATAAGTATTCTATAGTAGAATCGTCATCTCGACTGTAACGCAGTGGAATGGAGAGATCTGCTTTGATAGATCTCTCGACTTCGTTGCACTTCGCTCGAGATGACGATCACATATTTTGATATAAAAAATTGAAAAAGATAAATCCATATGCCGGAATTCTGGTTGCGTTAACCGTAATTACCTGTTGGTTTATTTCTCTTTATTTTTTGCTGATATGGGATTTTAAATGGAGCAATCCTTTGGTTTATCTCATGGTTTTTGTTCAGATGCACTTGTACACCGGCTTGTTTATAACCGCCCACGATGCCATGCATGGAACAATAGCGCCGAACACAAAGGCGAATAATTTTATTGGTTATCTATCTGTTTTTCTCTACGCTGGTTTTTTTTATAACCATTTGTATGCGAAACATCACCAACACCACCGTCATGTACATACTGAAAAGGATCCGGATTTTGCGCCACATGGCTTTTGGAAATGGTATTTCCGTTTTATGTTAAATTATGTTACCATTATTCAATTGGTTATTATGGCCATAGCTTTTAATGTTTTAAAAATCTGGATTGATGAAAAAAATCTCTTACTATTTTGGGTACTGCCATCTTTGTTAAGCACTTTTCAACTCTTTTATTTTGGAACATATTTGCCTCATAGAGGAGAGCACGATAATGAATACCATTCGAATACGTTACAGAAAAACCATTTTGTAGCTTTTATAACCTGTTACTTTTTTGGTTATCATTTTGAGCATCATCAAAAGCCAGGTATGCCCTGGTGGCAGCTTTATAAAACCAAAGGATAAACAGTATCGTTAGTTGTGTGCCAGGTTAGCAACATCTGATCACAGCGTAAGATGTTTTTACCTTACACTAAATAAACAGCCTCTAATTTCCTAAAGTCTTTGCTGGTTTCTTCAACTATCAGATGGGAAAAATCGGCTGCACAGCGATAGTAGCCGCTACAAATAGCCCTTAATAAGGTTTAAAAACGTTAAAAACTTGCACAAAACTACGTCCATAAACCTGACTGGACGAAAATCCTTTTGAGGTATGAACGTTTAAATAGCATTACCTGCCACAAAAATATTGTAGAGAAGGCAGGACCATACTTAAATGTACTTGCTATCTTCGCTTTTCCAATAAATAGGTAGCCAATACAAGTTTTTTTGACCGAAAAATGGCGGCCATTACATTTTTAGATAGGGAAAACGCAATAAAAAGGCGATATTTGCGCCACAAAACATATTCTTGTATAAATGAGCAAAAAGGGAATTTTACTGGTAAATTTAGGAACACCTGATAGTCCGGCAACAGCTGATGTTAGAAGATACTTAGACCAATTTTTAATGGATGAAAGGGTAATCGATATTCCCAAACTGAACAGGACATTATTGGTTAAAGGTATTATTGTTCCCTTCCGTAGTCCTAAAACTGCAAAATTATATAAAGAAATCTGGAATGAAGATGGCTCACCGTTGCTGTTTTACAGCAGGGTACAGGCTAAAATGCTTCAGGAAAGATTAGGTGATGAATACCATGTAGAACTGGCTATGCGTTACCAAAATCCATCTATTGCCTCTGCTCTGGCCAATTTAAAAGCAGGTTTGGTAGAAAGTATACAGGTAATCCCCATGTTTCCACAATATGCTTCTGCCAGTACCGGTTCGGTAATGCAGCTGGTAATGGAATTGGTGAGTAAGTGGCCAACAGTTCCCCCCATCTCTTTCATTAATTCATTCCACGATAACGAATTAATGATAAAAGTTTTTGCCGAAAATGCAAGGGAACATAACGTAGAAAGTTATGACCACGTATTGTTTAGTTTCCACGGCTTACCAGAACGTCAGCTTTTAAAATGCGATCATACAGGAAGTTATTGTTTAAAAAATGTCGATTGCTGCCAAACATTAAATGATACCAATAAATTCTGCTATTCTGCCCAGGGACATGATACCGCCAGGTTAATCGCTCAGGAATTAAACCTGTCAAAAGATCAATATACTGTTTGTTTTCAGTCCCGTTTAGGTAAGGAACCATGGGTACAGCCTTATACTACAGATGTATTAAAGAAACTGGCTTCCGAAGGCAAAAAACGCCTTTTAGTTTTTAGTCCGGCTTTTGTGGCTGATTGTTTGGAAACGCTTTACGAAATCACGGTAGAATACCACGAAGAATTTAAAGCTTTGGGTGGCGAACATGTTCAGTTAGTGGAAAGTTTAAACGATAGTCCTGTATTTATTGAGGCTTTGGCCGGAATGGTAAAATAGATCAACGATGGGAAGTTTTATTATTTTAATGGGCGTATCAGGAAGTGGTAAAACAGTAGTCGGAAAAGTCCTGGCCCCAAAAATAAATGCAGAATTTATAGATGGTGATAACCTGCATTCACAACGGAACGTAGATAAAATGGCAGCTGGGATTGCCTTGACAGATGCTGATCGCTTAGATTGGCTACAGTTGATTGCTAAAGTTGGCCGTGAACATGCTCACAATGGAGGCAATTGTATTATCGCCTGTTCTGCACTTAAAAAATCTTACCGGGATCTGTTGAGAGCAGATAATAAATCCATACATTTTGTGTATCTGAAAGGAAGTTTCGATTTGATCCACGATCGCATTGTTAAACGCAGTCATCAATACATGCCTTCCAGCTTATTACAAAGTCAGTTTGAAACCTTAGAAGAGCCACAAGCAGATGAACCGGATGTATTTACCGTTTCTATTGATCAAAGTATATCCGAAATAGTTGAAGAAATTGCTAAGGCTGATCTGGTTTAGTAATTACAGAAACAATCTGATCTGTTGCCCCTTTGTTATCCCCCACATATTTGCTGGCCGCATTCGCTGCGTGTCGATCGCTTGCAAAAGCATTAAAGGCATCAATTAGTTCTTCAGCTGATGTTATGCTTCTCGCCGCACCGATGGCAATAAGATCTTTTGCTTCCTGAAATTTATCGTATTTAGGTCCGAAAATTACCGGTAACCCAAATGCCGCAGCTTCTAAAGTGTTGTGGATACCTATGCCGAAGCCGCCGCCGATATAAGCCAGCTTACCATATTGATATAATGACGACAGCATACCAATGTTGTCTATGATTAAAATTTGAGATTTTAGATTTGAGCGTTGAGAACTGCTGACTTCTGACTGGGAACTGAAAACTGAAAACCGTACACTGCCAACTGAAAACTGTTTCTCAATACTTTCTATATGGCTTTCGTGGATCTCGTGTGGGGCAATGATAAATTTCCAATTCGGATATTGCCGAGGTAACGCAGATAATATTTTTTCATCTTCGGGCCAGGTACTTCCGCAAACTAAAGTAGGGGCGCTACCGATAAAGCTCTCAATAATATCGAGCTGTTTTGGTGATTGCGCATTTTCGTAAACCCTGTCGAAACGGGTATCGCCACTAATGGTTACATCATTTAATCCGATTGATTTTAAAAGGTTTGCACTTTCCTCATTTTGCACAAAAAAGTAGGTGACCGATTTTAATATGTTCCGGTAAAAACTGCCATACCATTTAAAAAACACCTGATTTTCTCTGAAAATCCCGGAAATCACATATAAAGGAATGCCCTTGGCTTTTAATTCCTTAAAATAGAAATGCCAAAATTCATATTTGGTAAAAATCGCCATTTCAGGGTTAATGGCTGCTATGAAACGTTTAGCGTTAGCCGCAGTATCAATCGGGAGATAAAATACGTCAGCCAAGGCATAATTTTTTCTAATCTCGTATCCCGAAGGTGAGAAAAAAGTAACTACAATTTTCTTTGTCGGGTAAAGAGCTTTCAGTTTTTCTAAAACCGGCCGGCCTTGTTCAAATTCGCCTAAAGAAGCAAAATGAAACCATACATGTTTTTCTGCTGGATTAACTTTCTGGGCAATCGAGGTAAAGATATTTTTGCGGCCATTGATAAACAATTTTGCCTTTGGATTAAATAATGAGAATATCCTGATGAGTAAAGTATAGCCCCAGATTCCGATGATGTAAAGTAATTTCATATCTTCGTGCCAAGATAAAAGGAATATATTTAAAAAGCTTAAAATATATGAAAGCCTTGCGTTTTACTGATATTAATGGATAAACAGACTTCACTGCCTGCCTTTTAGCTAATCAAAATAAAATGAGAAATCGGCCTGAAAAATAAAATCATTTTTGGTGGCCGGAATTGATACGATTTGAAAAAAATGACCGATCTTGGCTATAATTATAACGCCAAAGGTAGAAGACTATAAACCCCTGTTTACCATTGTGGATAACATCAAAAATATATTGAATAAGATTATTAAAAAATATGAGCGAAATAAAGGAAAAATTCCCTTCGGAAAGTTTGGGGAGTAGAAAGAGAATATTGATTACAGGCGCAGCCGGATTTTTAGGCTCACACCTTTGTGATCGTTTTGTAAAAGAGGATTATCACGTGATCGGGATGGATAACCTGATTACCGGAGATATAGCTAATATCGAACACCTGTTTAAACTGGAAAATTTTGAGTTTTATAACCACGATGTTTCCAAATTTGTTCACATTCCAGGTAAGCTCGATTATATTTTACATTTTGCTTCACCTGCAAGTCCGATCGATTATCTTAAAATTCCAATCCAGACCCTTAAGGTAGGATCTCTGGGCACACATAATCTTTTGGGTTTGGCGCGTAATAAGAACGCCAGGATGCTCATTGCATCGACCTCAGAAGTGTATGGTGATCCGAATGTAAATCCTCAGCCGGAAGAGTATTGGGGAAATGTAAATCCGGTGGGGCCACGTGGTGTTTACGATGAGGCCAAGCGTTTTCAGGAAGCCATAACTATGGCTTACCATACTTTCCATGGCGTAGAAACCAGAATTGTTAGGATTTTTAATACCTACGGACCAAGAATGCGACTAAATGATGGACGTGTTTTACCTGCTTTTATCGGACAGGCTTTAAGAGGGGAAGATTTAACTGTTTTTGGTGATGGAAGTCAGACACGCTCTTTTTGTTATGTTGATGATCTGATAGAGGGTATATACCGTTTATTAATGAGTGACTATGCTCAGCCGGTAAACATTGGTAATCCGGATGAAATCACGATCAAACAGTTTTGTGAGGAAATCATCAAGCTTACTGGTACTACACAAAAAATTGTTTACAAGGAACTTCCGCAGGATGATCCGAAACAGCGTAGGCCGGATATCTCCAAAGCGAAAGAGCTATTGGGTTGGGAGCCAAAAATAGGTCGTGCAGAGGGATTAAAAATTACATATGAATACTTTAAGTCTCTGTCTTCAGAGGCTTTGGAAAAAATAGAACATAAAGATTTTACCACATTTAACCGTTAAAATGGCAAAAATATTAGTTACCGGCGGAACAGGATATATTGGTTCGCACACAGCAGTAGAATTACACAACGCAGGATATGAGGTTGTCATTATCGATAACCTTTCTAATTCGAATATCAAGATTTTAACCCAGCTGCATGCCATCACCGGTAAATGGTTTGATTTTCATGAAATTGATTTACAGGATGAAAAAGCAGTAAGGGAATTTGCCGAAAAGCATGCTGATATTGATGGAATTATCCATTTTGCTGCTTACAAGGCGGTTGGTGAATCGGTAGAGCAACCCTTAAAATATTATAAAAATAACTTTTTCGGATTAATTAACCTGCTTACTTCATTTAACAGGAAAATTAATTTTGTGTTTTCTTCATCATGTACAGTTTATGGTCAGCCAGATACTTTGCCGGTAACCGAAGCGGCATCAGTTAAAAAAGCAGAATCTCCTTATGGGAATACCAAACAGATTGCTGAAGAGATACTGGCAGAAACTGCTGCGGTAACGCCTGATCTAAGTGTAATCGCTTTGCGTTATTTTAATCCGGTTGGTGCACATGAAACTGCTTTGATTGGTGAGCTGCCAAATGGTGTGCCTGCAAACCTTGTTCCCTTCATTACCCAATCAGCGATTGGAAAACGTGGTCCGATTACTGTTCACGGAAATGATTATGATACGCCGGATGGTTCTGCTATCCGCGATTATATCCATGTGGTTGATCTTGCAAAAGCACATGTTGCCGCTATAAAAAAATTAGAAGATGGGAACCCTAACGGTAACTATGATGTGTTCAATATCGGTACTGGTAAAGGATTTTCAGTTTTGGAGATTATTGCTGCTTTCGAAAAAGCAAACGGACAGAAACTGGATTATAAAATCGGGCCAAGAAGGGCAGGAGATGTTGTGGAGATTTATGGTGATGTAGAGAAATCAAATAACGAATTGGGCTGGAAGGCCGCCCTTGATATCAATGAAATGATGCGCTCTGCCTGGGAGTGGGAAAAATACATTAAGGCTAATCCTTTTTAAATGAAATTATCGGAGCACAAAGATTTAAAAACCGCTATTGCCGCATTGCCTGTTAAAGAAAAAGACAAGCTGTTATTGCGTCTGGTAGCAAAAGATAAAGTGCTTACCGAACACCTTCATTATAAGTTATTAGAGGATGAGACGGATCTGGAAGACCGTAAAGAAAGGATTAAGGCTGAAGTTGAGGAGCAGATTACTGAGCTTAAAAAACTGAATGCAAAAGAAGCTTTAGTAAAAGTGAGGAAGATGATCACTGCTGTAAATCATTTTTACAAAGTGACAAAAGATCCTGTTGGAGAGGTTGAGCTAAAATTGTTTATTCTAAATACTATCCCTCTGGATTATAAAAAGTCAATTTTTGGTTACCGCGATTTTATGATGCTTTTTAGTGTTTATTACATTAAAACGGTTGCGGTAACCATCAATAAATTCAAAAAAATTCATGAAGACCTGCAGTTCGACTTTGCGGAAAACCTAAATCAACTGCTTGATAAAATTTATTCCTCTAAATTGGCTGGTGCTGCAGAAGCCAGCAATTTACCAAAAGAAATCGTCTAAAGCTATAGCTTATCATTAGGCCCGGATTACAGGCCTACTGAACCAGTTTATTCATACCTTAACGCCTCTACAGGATCCAGTCTGGAAGCTTTTTTTGCGGGATAGTAACCGGATAAAATTCCAACTAATACACATAATACAAAACCACCAATAATAAATAGCCATGGGATTAGAAATGAACCACCCATGGCCAGGGAGATTAAGTTTCCTAATACAATGCCGAGGAAAATCCCGAATACACCACCCATTAAGCAGATTACTACGGCCTCAATTAAAAACTGGCGACGGATTACTTTTGGATTGGCCCCAATGGCTTTACGTATACCAATTTCGCGCGTACGTTCGGTAACAGAAACCAGCATGATATTCATCAAACCTATCGAGGCTCCAATTAAAGTAATAATACCGATTGCAACACCACCGATGGCTACAAACGCCAGGTTTTCGAACAAGGTTTGGGCAATAGCATCACTTTTGGTAATTTCGAAATTGTTGGGTTCGCTTACCTTTACTTTGCGTATATTTCTGAATAGCGCGGTAGATTCACCAATAATGTTTTCCTGCATGTCATTACTAGGTACCATTACTGTAATGGTATAAGATGGGTTGGCATTGGCATTAATCTGCTTTGCTTTCAACAGCGGCACATAAACGGCCCTGTCTCCACTAAAGCCCATACTCGATCCTTTTTTCTCCAAAATACCAACAATTTTAAATCGGTTATTGCCTACATTGATTAACTTATCCAAGGGATCTGAATCTTTGAAGAGTTTTTCAACTACTTCGCCACCAACTATACAAACATTACTTCCCAACTGTATTTCAGAAACGCTAAAATTTCTTCCCTGTGAGAGGTTTAAGCCCTGAGCGGCTAAACCATTTTCATCAATTCCCTGAACGTTAATATTAGGGTTGGTTTTTAAACTGCCATATTTTATAGTAGAACCACCACTGGCAAAAACACTTACTGCCACGGTAGCGGGGGTATTCAGGCTATCTTTAAACTTAACGGCATCTTCGTAACGGATGGCTTTAAAAGGTTTGGGTCTTTTCCCGTTTCCAATTCTAATTCCCGTACCCCGGTTTCTGATGGTAAATGAGTTGGCTCCCATGCTACTAAAAGCATCTGTCATACTTTTTTTTACAGCATCAAGAGTGGTTAAAATCCCCACCAAAGCCATTAAACCAATGGCAATAATCAAGGCGGTAAGCATGGTACGCAAGCGGTTCGCTTTAATAGATTCTAATGCCAGTCGGATGTTTTCTCTGTAATTCATTTATTGTAAGTGCCAGGTCAGGTATTGAGTATTAAGTATGGAGATGGGATTTAACCTTATACCCTACACCTTTTGCCTTAAACCATTATGTGTAAAAATAAAAAAAGTCCCGATGTTTAGACAAGGGGACTGTATGATATGTTACAATAATATTTTATTTATGCCGAGAAACTCGTGCCACAGCCACAGGTGCTGGTTGCATTGGGGTTAATGAAGGTAAACCCACGTGAATTTAAGCCGTCCTGCCAATCAATCATCATGCCCATTAAGTACATCTGGTGTGCTTTGTTCATGAAAACCTTGATGCCGTTGATCAGAAATTCCTGATCGCCATCTTTTTTCTGATCAAAACCTAAAACGTAATTCATGCCGGCACAGCCACCACCTTCAACGCCAACGCGCAATCCGTAATCATCGCCAATTTCCTGCTGATCTTTTAATTTATATAACTCTTTGGCTGCCCCTTCGGAAAAACTAACGGGTGCAAATGCTGTATCAACTGTTGTGCTCATGTTATTTAAATTTAATCTGTTACAAATATAAATAATAATGTACATTTTTGCTTTTAGCAGGCAGTTAATATTACTGTACTTAAACAATACTTATGAATACACAACAGATTTTAGTTGATATAATAATCTTATTTGCAGGCATTTTTATGGCCTTAATGGCAACTTATTACATTTTAAGAAACGATATTCAACGTTTTTTTAACTTAACAACCATCGAACTGAACAAAGAGAGCCGGGCGCAGATTTTACCCCTGCGCTTACAGGCCCATGAACGTTTAATTATATTTGTTGATCGTATTAACCCTGCTAATTTGCTTGTTCGGTTGCATCAGCAAGGGATTGCCATGGCTACTTTACAAGCTGGTATTTTAAATGAAATCCGTGCAGAATATCAACATAACATTACCCAGCAGCTGTATATAGATAGTGTAACCTGGGGAGTGGTAAGAAAACTAAAAGATGATACCATTGCCATGATCAATAACGCGGTGCCAGGTTTACCAGCCGATGCAAATGGGATCGAACTCAGTAAAGCAATTTTACAGCACATGGCCGGTATAGATGAAAATCCGTATGATTTAACAATTGAGATGATCAAGAAAGATATTTATAAACTGTTTTAGGGTTGATTGTTAAATGAAATCTGGTGCATAGCTGATTTACAGCTACCGATTAGCCGTTTTCGATAAGTAACCACGAACTGCTGGCTATGGGCCTGTAAAGCACAAAAAACTAATGGCTAATGAAGCATTGAACTAATAAACTAACCAAATGAGCGAGAAAAAGCATACTACTACTTCGGGGATTGAAATAAAAGCCTTATATACAGAAGCGAGGCCTATGAAAGAGCTGCCTGGTGAATTTCCTTTTACCAGGGGAATCCAGAAAGATATGTACCGTGGGCGCTTATGGACGATGCGGCAGTATGCAGGTTTCTCGACCGCTGAAGAATCAAACAAACGTTATCATTATTTATTGGCACAGGGAACAACTGGTTTGTCTGTTGCTTTTGATCTTCCCACGCAAATTGGTTACGACTCTGATCATGAAATGGCTGAAGGAGAGGTGGGCAAAGTTGGAGTAGCTATTGATTCACTAAAGGATCTTGAAATTTTATTTGATGGTATCGAGCTGAAAGACATCACGACCTCAATGACGATCAATGCAACGGCTTCAATTTTATTGGCCATGTACATTGCGCTGGCCAAAAAACAAGGTGCAGATTTAAAGCAGATTTCGGGTACAATACAGAACGACATCCTTAAAGAGTATGCAGCAAGGGGAACATACATCTATCCACCAAAGCCGTCGATGCGTTTGATCACTGATATTTTTGAGTTTTGCAGTAACGAAGTTCCAAAGTGGAATACCATTTCTATCTCTGGATATCATATCCGTGAAGCTGGATCTACCGCGGTGCAGGAACTTGCTTTTACATTGGCCAATGGCAAAGCTTATTTAAAAGCTGCTTTAGATAAAGGTTTAGATATTAACATCTTTGCGAAACGTTTGTCATTCTTCTTCAACTGCCACAATAATTTCTTTGAAGAAATAGCCAAATTTAGGGCCGCAAGACGCATGTGGGCAAAAATTACCAAAGATCTGGGCGCAACAGATGAAAAGGCCCAGATGTTGAGGTTTCACACCCAAACCGGAGGTTCAACCTTAACTGCGCAACAACCATTAAACAATGTAATCAGGGTTAGCAACCAGGCCATGGCTGCGGTTTTAGGCGGGACCCAATCCTTACATACCAACGGTTATGATGAAGCACTGTCACTCCCAACAGAATCGGCGGCGAAAATTGCTTTACGCACTCAGCAGATCATTGCCTTTGAAAGCGGGGTTACTGATACGGTAGATCCGTTAGCAGGCTCATTTTTTGTAGAAAGCCTCACTGATGAGGTAGAAGCTACAGCCTGGGCTTATATTGATAGGATAGATGCTATGGGAGGATCAGTTAACGCCATTGAAAATGATTATATGCAAAATGAAATTGCCGGTGCTGCGTATCAATATCAAAAGGAAATTGAAAACGGCGAAAGGATTTCGGTCGGCGTAAATAAGTTTACTCAGGAGGAAGAAGGTTTTACCGAAGTGTTTAATATAGATGATTCCATCCGCAAGCTGCAATCCGAAAAGCTGGATCATTTAAAATCAACCCGCGATCAGCTTGCGGTTGAGCAAGCATTACAGCAATTAAAAGAAGCGGCCAAAGGCGAAACGAACCTGATGCCATTGATCATTGACGCCGTTGAGAAATATGCTACACTTGGAGAAATTGCAGATGTATTTAGAGCCACTTTCGGCGTTTATTAACTGAATATTTAACGCATTGGTGTTTGCTTTGCTTTGAAAGTAAATTTTAAAGTGTTCTGCTTTGATAAACAATCGCAGCGTAGCAAAAATTTTCGTTCTTCGATAATGAAAATATCAGCACTAAACTGTTGTAAAATTAATTCAGTGATAAAACGCTGGGAGATATATTATGCCATATTTTTAATTCAATATTAATTTATCAAAGCTATGGTTTTGATTCTCAGTTTATTTGAAATCTAAAATGCTAAAACGGTTAAGTGTGATTAAAAATGGCTTAGATTTTGCTTTTCAGGAGCCGTTCGAAGTGAAGAACGGATATTGGCGATAAATCGGGAATAATGTGGATAACCAGTGTTAATAAATAGTTATCAACATAAAAAATTGAGGTTAACACGTATACTGTATTACCTATCAATAGGTTACGATTTATTTAAAATTTTTGTTTAAAATGTTGATAATTATGTCAATATTCGTAGTCCCTAAACGGACCATCCCTTTAATTCGAATAGGTACTGTTAACCAATAAATTATAGAAATCGCAATGGAAAAAACTTGTACAGAAGTATGGAAGAACTGTCTTCAAATTATTAAGGATAACATTCCGGGCCAAAGTTTCAAAACTTGGTTCGAGCCGATAACGGCTCTTAAATTGGAAGGCAAGGTTTTAACCATACAGGTGCCAAGTTTGTTCTTTTACGAATGGCTTGAAGAACATTATGTGGGCTTGCTGCGCAAGACCGTAAAGAAACAACTTGGAGAGGATGGCAGGTTGGAATATAACATCGTTGTAGATAAATCATCAAACAGCGGTAATCCTTATACTACCAATATGCCCTCAAATGGAAATGGAGCGGAGGCAAAGGTACAATCGATGCCGATTCCGGTTTCCATTAATAAGGATATTAAAAACCCATTTATTATCCCTGGATTAAAAAAATTAAATGTTGATCCACAATTAAACGCTAACTATACTTTCGAAAATTATATTGAGGGAGATTGTAATCGCCTGGCGCGTTCTGCAGGTTACGCTGTAGCGGCTAAACCGGGTGGCACATCTTTTAACCCTTTAATGATTTATGGCGGAGTTGGTTTGGGTAAAACGCATCTGGCTCAGGCAATCGGTAATGAGATTAAACGGAGTATGCCAGATAAATTGGTAATTTACGTAAGCTGCGAGAAATTCTGTCAGCAGTTTGTAGATTCCTTAAAAAACAACACCATTAACGATTTCGTTAACTTTTACCAGGCAATGGATGTAATCATTATGGATGATGTGCACAACTTTGCAGGTAAAGAAAAAACACAGGATATTTTCTTCCACATTTTTAATCACCTGCATCAATCGGGTAAACAGGTAATTTTAACTTCTGATAAAGCGCCGAAAGATTTAGCCGGTTTGGAAGAACGTTTGTTAAGTCGTTTTAAATGGGGTCTATCTGCTGATCTGCAAATTCCTGATCTGGAGACGCGTATTGCGATTTTAAGGAAGAAAATGTATGCAGATGGTATTGAGTTACCTGGTGAGGTGGTGGAGTATGTTGCGCACAATATCGATAATAATGTGCGTGAATTAGAAGGTGCTATGGTATCTCTTTTGGCACAGGCCACGCTAAATAAAAAAGAAATTGATTTGGCGCTAGCTAAGCAGATGTTGAAAAACTTTATTAAAAATACCTCAAAGGAAATTTCAATGGAGTACATCCAGAAATTGGTTTGCGAGTATTTTGAGGTTCCTGTTGATATGGTGAAATCTCAAACACGTAAACGCGAAATTGTTCAGGCTCGTCAGATTTCAATGTATCTCTCTAAAAGCCATACTAAATCATCATTAAAAACAATTGGTGCTTTCTTTGGTGGACGGGATCACAGTACGGTAATTTATGCCTGCCAAACCGTTGAAGATTTAATCGATACTGATAAGAAGTTCAAAGCTTACGTACACGATATCCAAAAGAAATTGAAAATGAGCTAAACTTTTACGAGCTTATTGCTAATAATAAAAGCAGCCAGACGTTTAGCATCTGGCTGCTTTTTTTACCTGTAATTTTTGAGATGGGAATAAGGGGCCTGTCTCAGATTTTACAAACCCTTGGCTATTTCCTGGAACCCATAAAACAAAGCTGCAACATGTAAGGCCTGGGCTATTTTGTTTTCATTAATCAGTTGCTTTACTTCATCAACAGTATACTCTTCAACATTTAAAATTTCGTGTTCATCTAAATGTTGTTCATGGGTTTTGATACCACCTGTTAAAAAGTAGGTAAATGTTCGGTTGTTCGATGTTGCAGGATTGGGATAAAGTTCGGCAATAAATTTACAGGTTTTAAAACTGTAACCTGTTTCTTCCAGCAGCTCACGCTTTACTGCAAACTCCGGATCTTCGTCACCATCAATCACGCCACCTGGAACTTCCAGTGAAACGATATCGGCTGCATGGCGGTACTGGCGTACCATAATTATTTTTCCTTCTTCTGTTAACGCAATGGCATTTACCCAATTTGGGTATTCTAAAACGTAATAATCATCCTTTATTACGCCACCCGGAAGTTTCACTTCATCAACGCGCAAGGTAGCCCACTGTTCGCGTACCAAATATTTAGAGGCAATTTTCTGCCACTTTTCTATAATCATTTAATTTATGTTGTTTATTTTGTTTGGCTCCATGCGCTTGGCGTTTAGCGCAGGTATTGTTGTATTGTTTTCTGACGGTGCAGGTTTACCAAATGTACAATCTTATGTTCATCCGACAGGTATTGATACACAAAATTAAGTTTTGGCGCAACAGTCTGGTTACGCTCCTGACTTATGCCCAACTCATAATATAAAAATTCGCTTAACGAATCAAGTTTTTCGGGAGGAAGGTTGCTTGCCACGAGCCAATTTTCAAAAACAGACAGATCTTCATTTTCTAAAATCTCTTTCGGCAATTGAAAACCACTTTCCATAGTTTCTTCGAAAAGTCGATCGGCTTCAGCTAATTTACCCTCTAATTTGAGTCCCATGATGCGGGCTAAAACCTGGGCCAGTTTCTGTATTTCAGCTGTAATTAAATCTCTTCGGTACATGGATGTAAGTTGAAATGTTATTTTGTTGGAAAATTAAAGTGTTCTGTAACGCTCAAAACAAAACCTTTTCCAATCTATGGACTATGGACTATGGACTATGGACTAGGACTATGGACTATGGACTATGGACTAGGACTATGGACTATGGACTATGGACTATGGACTAAAGCTACCAGCTTCCGCTGCTGCCCCCTCCACCAAAACTGCCTCCGCCAAAACCACCGAATCCACCGCCTCCGCCACCGGAAGAACCGCCTCCCCAGCCACCACTGCTCCGGCCACCGCCACTTCCAAATAACATCGCCCAGAAAAGCGCGTTAGATGCTCCTCGTCCGCCAATAACTTCGCTTCCGCCTCCACCACCTTTTCTCATGATGATGATAATCACAATTACAATAATAATAATGATGGCAATGCTACCTGAGCCGCTTTTCTTTGAAGAAGCTTTCGGATTATCATTTTTATATTCTCCTCTGGTATATTTTATAATGGATGTAGTAGCCTCATCTAAGCCTGCATAATAATTTCCTGCTCTAAAATTGGGTTTAATATCATTATCAATAATACGCTTGGCATAAATATCGGGTAAGGCGCCTTCAAGGCCGTAACCGGTTTGTATAGAGATTTTTCGGTCGCCAACTGCCACCACGATCATAATACCATTGTTTTTGCCGCTTTGCCCAACACCCCATTTTCGGCCCAGTTCTACAGCATACTCATTAATATCATAATCGCCTACCGATTTTAAAATAGCAACAGCAATCTGTGTAGAAGACGAATCGTTAAAGGTTACCAGTTTATTTTCGAGTGCCTGTTTCTGATCGGCCGATAATACATTGGCATAATCGTTAACCAAAGTACCAGGCTTTTCCGGAAAATCCTGTGCAAAAGCAAAAGCAAATAATAAACTGAATAATGATAAAAGGAATATTTTCTTCATCTCTTATTTGTTTTCAAGGTTATCCATAAAAACAATATCGTTCGGTAATTCATTGGTATCACCTTTTTGCGGAGGGAAGAACAAAGCTAACTTTTCTCCAGCCAATGCTACACCCGCAATAATACCATCAGCCAGATTACCTTTTGCAAAATGCGCTGTCATGGCAATTTTAGTCGTTTCCCAAAAGTTGTCAGGTACTACTTTGTGAATGCCAACATCGCCGATAATGGCAAATTTATGGTCAGCATGTGCCAGATAAATCAGCACGCCATTTCTTTTTGCAGTTTTATCCATATCCAGTTTAGCAAAATATTCGGTGGCTTTTTCGTATGGATCGCCTGCGCAATGTTTATCAATAGCGATTCTAATTTCTCCGGAGGTTGCCCTTTCTGCATCGGAAATCGCATTTGCTATTTTTTCCTGTTCAATATCTGAAAATAACGACATGTACTTATTTTTATATGAAGTAAAAAGGGTAATAAATGTTCAATTCATAAACATTCACTACCCTGGTATGTGGTGTCGGGAATATTAAAATTCTACTTTAGGTGCATCTTTGGCAGAAGCATCAGCCTCAAAATATCCTTTAGGTTTAAATCCGAACATCCCGGCTGTTAAATTGGTAGGGAACGACCTGATTTTTCCATTGTATTCCTGCACTGCATCATTAAAATCTTTACGGGCAACAGTAATTCTGTTTTCGGTACTCTCTAACTGTGCAGATAAATCGCTGAACTGTTGTGTAGCCCTTAATTCAGGGTAACTTTCAGTAATCGATAATAATTTACCCAGTGCCTGACTCAATTGTCCTTGAGCAGCCTGGTATTTCTGGATATTCTCAGGAGTTAGTTCATCAGCTTTAACCGTCATCTGTGTTGCTTTTGCACGTGCTTCCGTTACTGCAGTTAGTGTTCCCTGCTCAAATTTAGCAGCTCCTTTTACAGTTGCTACCAGGTTCGGAATCAAATCCGCTCTTCGTTGGTACTGGGTTTGCACCGTTCCCCATTTCGATTTAACGTTCTCGTCGAGTTTAACCATGCTGTTATAACCGCATGAACTTAAAGTACTCACCGCAATAACTGCAGCTAAAAATCCAAATATTAATCTTTTCATTTTTATGGTTTTGTCTTTTTAATAGAATTGATTGATGGTCAATTTACGAATTAGATATCAAATTGCATGCCTTTGTTACACTTTGTATGTTTATATGACAGGTTGGCAAGCACTCTGCCCGAACTCGCCTACCGTATTGGCTCTTTTTTAAGAAATTAATATTCAATTTAGCGGTTTTTATCGAGCGATCAATGCTAAAAATTAGATCTGTAGCACGGAAAACCTAATATAGCAGAAAATAAACCATCTAAACCTAAGGGATCGAACGGATGCCCCAGCCTTCACCGGGGCAGGAGGTAGAGCGGGAAAAAACCGGCCTATGAAATGCTGAAACTGCTTTTCAAAAAATGAAAAAAGCAACATTAATCATCCAATAAGTTTTAGGAAGCATTCCAAAAGCAATAAATATTCTTTCCGGATGCTTATCTTTGTAACTGTTCGGGATAAAAACCTGACTAATTTATGCAAAAAGACATCGAAATTACTTTGCTCCCTGATCAGGTTGAGCAGACTGAAGTTATTAAACAGAAACTTGCAGAAGGTCTAAAACTTTCCGAAACGAGGATAAAAGGTTATGAAATTCTAAAAAGATCGATCGATGCCCGCTCCAGAAAGGTAATTTTTCGTTTGCAGGTAAGGGTTTTTGTGGATGAGGAAGCCGTTCCCGAAGTTTATCACATTAACTATCCCAACGTAAGCGAAGCCAAACCAGTTATTATCATCGGCGCTGGTCCGGCGGGTTTATTCGCAGCTTTGCAATGTATCGAAAATGGACTAAAACCCATTATTATCGAAAGGGGTAAAGATGTTAAACAGCGGCGGAGAGATTTGGCGGCCATAAATAAGCAGGGTTTGGTTAACACCGAATCTAATTACTGTTATGGCGAAGGTGGTGCCGGAACCTATTCTGACGGTAAACTATATACACGCTCTAATAAACGTGGCGACATCAATAAAGTACTGCAGGTTTTTGTAAACCATGGAGCAGAAGCCGATATTGCGATCGATGCCCGTCCACATATTGGTACCAATAAACTTCCCCATATCATTACATCTATAAAAGATACGATCTTAAATGCCGGCGGTGAAGTGATGTTCGATAGCAGGATGACTGATATTTTGATCGAATTTGGAAAAGTAAAAGGCGTTGAGATAAATTTTGAAGAAAAGTTGTTTGCTGATGATATTATTTTGGCAACAGGTCATTCTGCAAGAGATGTGTACGAATTATTGAACAGTAAAAATATCTTAATTGAAGCAAAACCATTTGCGTTAGGTGTCCGGATTGAACATCCTCAGGCAATTATTGATTCGGCCCAATACCATTGCGATATCCGCTCTGAATTTTTGCCCCCAGCTTATTACAGTTTGGTTGAGCAGGTTGGTACACGTGGCGTTTTTTCTTTTTGCATGTGTCCCGGCGGAATCATTGCACCTTGTTCCACCGGCGAAAATGAGATTGTGGTTAACGGCTGGTCGCCATCTAAACGGAATAATCCCTTCGCCAATTCCGGAACTGTGGTTCAGATCACATTAAACGATGTTCAGGGTTATGATCCGTTGAGAATGTTAAATTTTCAGTCTGAAATCGAAAAAGCCGCTTTTGAAGCCGGCGGCGGTAATTTGGTGGCTCCTGCACAGCGAATGGTCGACTTTGTGAACAATAAATTATCAATCGATCTGCCAAAAAACTCCTATCTGCCTGGTACCAAAAGTTCGATGCTGGATAATATCCTGCCCAATTTCGTATCTGATAGTCTGCGTGCGGCATTGCCACTGTTTGGAAAAAAAATTAGAGGATATTATACAAACGAAGCCATTCTGGTTGGGGTAGAAAGCAGGACATCCTCACCGGTAAGGATTCCGAGAGATAAAGAAACCTATCAGCATCCTCAGGTAAAAGGTTTATACCCTTGTGCAGAAGGAGCGGGTTATGCCGGTGGAATTGTCTCGGCAGCAATTGATGGAATCAACTGTGCAAATGCAATATTGAGCGCATCTTAACAAACTTTTACCGTGTACCAATTGTTATCCGCGTATGTTTAATATTACGAACGAAATAAAAAAAGCTTTTAATGGCGATGCCTGGCATGGCAACCATGTGATGCAAACGCTCAATAATGTTAATCCAGAAAGCGCGTTTAGCCATTTTGTTCCGGGTGCGCATTCTATTGCTGAAATCGCCCTGCATTTAACCGCATGGACGGAAGAAGTTTCTTCCAGACTGACAGGCAAACCAGCTGCTGAGCCAGAGAGGGGTGACTGGCCTGAACCCGAAGAGCGTACAGCCCAGGCCTGGGAACGCATTATCTTTGATTTTAAGATCGCCAACGAAGAACTGATCCGCCTTTGCGAAAGTTTAAAAGACAGCCAGTGGAATGAGGATGTAAAAAATGAACGAAATCCGGCGCTTGGCACCGGGGTAACCCATGCGGAGCTCGTAAGTGGATTGGCACAGCACCATGCCTATCACTCCGGCCAGATTGCTTTATTATCGAAATTTTAGGCTGTGTAACCTTTCATCTGTATAATCATTTGTTATGAAAAAGACTTTAATTATCGGCGCATCGCCAGATCCATCCAGGTATGCTTACAAGGCAGCCCATATGCTCAAGCGTTTCAATCATGATATTGTTAATGTTGGTATAAAGAAAGGGGAAGTAGCAGGTGTTGAAATCGAAAAGCCTGGAGAAATCCATCAGGATATTGATACCATCACCTTATACATCGGTCCGGCTTTGCAGCCACAATACCACGATTATATTTTATCTACAAAACCAAAAAGGGTAATCTTCAATCCAGGTACCGAAAATTATGAATTGGAGAAATTATTAGACTTGCACGGTATAGAACCTGTTGAAGCCTGCACCTTGGTTTTGCTTAGCACAGGGCAATATTAAAATTTATAAACTACACCCCAGTTTACGAAATCGGCCTGGGCAAAATGCATATAGGTTTTGGCCTGTAAACCCAAATGTGGGGTGATGTTGAAAGTTGGGCCAAAGGTCCAATACCAAGTTGCTTTATCCATCAATCTATTGAAATGGATGTATTTACCGATCTGTCCCGCAACGGTTACCCGCCATAGGTTAATGTCAGCACCTATACTGATGCCGGTTCGCCATTGATCATATGAAGTGCCATAGTTTTGAAATGTATTACCATAGTTGTTGGGATCGAAAGTAGTATAATAATAAACTGCATCGGCACCCGCCTTAAGCGACATTACATCATTCAAATAAAAGTTATAACCTGCATATAACCCGCTTTTGTACAGGCTTTTATTTCTATTCTCAAATACGCCCCTCGCGCCCAAACCTACACTAAGTTCAATCGAATTACGCTGTAAGGTTGTGTAGGTGCTTTTCCGTTCCTCGGTTAATGTTTTTGGGTTGTTGAGTTTAAGCCCGATGTAAACATTTCCGGTATTCAATCCGCCATTGGGAACAGTAGCCCCTCCGTTTGATGCATGTAGAAAACCGAAACCAGCCAATAAATCAATGTACTTACTGACTGCCAGCTCCATACCTAAATCTGCTTTAATGATTTCGTTAACCGCACTTCCCAAAAACCGGTTTTTAGTATTATTATAATAATACTTGTTTGTGTAACCCAGGCCCACACCAGGTGTGAAGTTAAATCTGGCTCTTCCGGTTTTGAATAATTGAAAGTCCATCTGGGCCACTAAGCCATATATTTGCCCAAAGGCATTGGCCGATGTATCTTTTGTGCCTTTCAGTTTACTTAAATTCCTAAAAACAAAGCCAATTCCGTAAGATTTTGCCCCGCTGAATCCAATCCATTTATCGCCGTTCTGGCTAATGTCCTTAAAATAAGCCGCGTCTAAACCCGTAATCTGATCCTGAAACAAATGTCCCTGATCGTTATTAATATGTGTACCAAATATGGGCTTAAAAATAATAGAACGATTTTCTGGGGCCATCTGAGCCCTGGCAAATGAATAGCCTGTGGTGACTAAAATCAACAATAAGAGTAGCTGTTTTTTCATTAGTTTTTACTAAAACGGTAAGCAAGACTATAAAAGGCATAACGATAGCCTTTTGCACTATGTTGAACCTCGTTTGAAGTAAAGGTAGCGGTATAATTAGCTGTCCAGCGCGCGATGCTAAAAGTTAGGCCCACCTGCGTGGTAAAAACCATGGGCTTCGGCTTAAAGGTAACCGGACCCTTATCGTTCAGGAACAGACCGCCCTGAAGGCTCGAATCATAGGCTATTGCGTGTAGCTGTGGTGCCACCGAAAGGAAAAGTTCATATTTACGTTTAGCATGATTTTTATGATGATTGCTTATCAAACTGTTAAATGCAGCTGAGCCATCCATTTCATTAAATTTTCCTAATCTGAATAATGCACCAACATTTGCTTTCGTTATTACATTGCCCGCTGCTGCCGAAGCAGTTCCTGTAACATCAAATATTTCGTTAGGTGTAGCCAGCAGGCGTTTGTTGTATTCAATACCAAGATTAAGCGTGGGTTCGCTATTTAGTCCATATTCCCAGCCGGCAATTTGATTCTGGCCAACGAGTTTATGGTAAGTTTTCTGGAATTCTTCGCCCAGGGCATCCTTTCCTGTTAGGCCAACCTGTGCCGAAACCTTTAAGAGCTGTTTGTTTTGATAGAACCTGCTGTAATTAGCCTCACCATAAAGATAGGCCGTAAAAGGACGGTCGTGCAGGGCAGGGTTCGGAGCAAAACTATAATAAGGATTGTATATTTTCTGTCCCAATTCGAAGCCTATAACTTCCTTACTACGTCCGGTTTTCAGGTTGTCGCCATCTAAGGCATGCCTGTATTTAATAAAAAAACCATTAGTGTAATATTTATCGCTCGTAATATCTATGTAAGCGTCATTCTCTGTAATAACCACGAGTTCATTTTTGTAATTCTGGGCCTGGCTAAGCTTTGCCATAAAGATAAAGAGCAGCGGTAAGTATGTTTTAAGCGCAATTTTCATTAATAAGGATGTTTATTACGTGGTAAAAGTATTAATTATTGTTTAATATCCCGATAATTCAATTATTCACTTATTGTGCTATTGTTTATTAGCAAAGCAGGGTCAGTGGTACTATATAAGCATGTTCCCGCTTTCGCTTATAGTCCTCGCTGCGCTCCGGGCTATTCCGCTGCTATCGGGTTTAGGTGGGCAGTTTCTTCCGAAGTTTCAAGTGGCCGGGCGCAGGGGAACTTCAGAAGCTTAATGGGTTTTTCCCGCCGATCCGTCATCCTGAGGGATAATTTATGATATAAAAATCAATATGATTGACGTTTTTTCCTTCGCACAATTCTTGCCTCGGCTCACCGCCGCCGAAGGGCTCTTACTTTTTGGCATCAAAAAGTAACAAAAAATGCCGGCTGAAAATTTTTCTTTCAAAGCCAGTGTTATGGCTAGAACAGTGCAGTCCGAAAAATTTATTAGGCCGGTTTTAAGTAGAACGGTGATATGGCCTAGCTATACGGAAATGCATGATGCCGCATTCTGCTCATTAATAGGTAATTACAAAATAACGTCAATGGTAGCGTAGCCGAAGGATCTTTTTGCCATCCCGGATTTCGGACCTTATCCGATCCTGGAACTGTTCAGGACGGTTTTAAACAGTCAAAATTCATAATTGTTTTGGCTGGTCGGAAAATATTTCCCATTGAAAACCATTCACTTACGCTGAGATGAACAACATTCTTTAAATATCCTTTGGTGTTGTAGAGAATTTTCCTACTTTTGCATCCCGCTTCGGAGGAAGGGATTTGTTGAAAAGATGGCTTAGAGAGATGGAGGGCGACATTATTTTAAAATAAATGTTGCGTAAGAGAAAAAGATTGCTACCTTTGCAGCCCGGTTCGGAAGAACGGAAAGCTGGTGAACACCGGCATATTGAAACAGAGGGAGAGAAGAAAAAGAGGCTGAAAAATAAAAATTATTTTATTTGGAAGTTCAAAAAAGATTCCTACCTTTGCACTCCCAACGGAAACGAAGGGAAAACAAAAAAAGATCAGGTAGCGGATGTTACGGCGATCAACAGAAAAGATTGAAACAGAGGGAAACACGTTCAAGACAAACAAGACCTGGACGAACTGAAATCTGGAGATATATAAAGACGGGCCGCGAGG